>JGI24508J20089_1000033_pt1 | contig 641470 bp, 766 predicted proteins | sample LinPmetageLP24_FD_20089 | JGI IMG/M metagenome (IMG submission 20089) | reverse complement strand
AGGGACCCCCTATCAGATCTGTAACTACAGGCTCAGGGACCCCCTATAAAATCTGTAACTACAGGCTCAGGGACCCCCTATTAGATCTGTAACTACAGGCTCAGGGGCCCCCTACAAAGTCTGTAACTTCGAAGGCTCGCAAACCCCTTTACAGGNGTTATTTATAAAGCTCGCAAAGCCTCCTTAAAATAAGAGTTATTTACAGCTTGCGATGCGATGCGAGGCGAGGCTTTGGTACTAGGCCTAAATAGGCAACTAAAGCGACGAAAGCTAGCCGAGCCTTGGCAATTAGAGTAGTTATAAGGACTTAGAAATCCCCCTTCAATAGAATCATCATTCACACCGATTATTACTTCTTTACACACTTAACTTATTGATGCTACTTGAGCTAATTTCAAAATAAAGAAACATGCAAGATGATATTTAAGCCAATAATTTAAGATTACGCTTAAATAATTTCAAAATAAGCTAACACAAAAAAAAAGATGCTCATTTAATAATTAAATAATTTTAAGAAAAAATTGCAAAGCCTCCAATTAGGCTCAGTGGACAAGAATATAAACAATAACAAGATTTTTTGTAACAAGTTTATATAAGAAATATCAAGTAATGAGTTGTTCGCTTAAGCTTTATTTAAATCACCTTTTACTTTTGCTGCACTAATAAACAGTTTCTAAGTTGCAGCAGGAATAAAGATATCGTTTAGGATAAGATCTCAATAAGATAATTATGCCAAATCCCATTAGAAACGCTTTCAAGCTTATGCTGCGAAAAGTAAGGTAATGTACTTGAACTGTAAGATGAAGTTCTCTTAAGGCAATCAACGTGAGAACAAATTCAAGCTAAAGCCAAGCTATATAAGATATATCATTTGTTAAGTATTAAATTGCTATAATTTTTATTATATTAAAAAAAGAAAGCAAAGTCTAAAGCACGATATTTTGCTGCACGCAAAGCCGAAGATATCAAACCAATAAACAAAACATTTAAAACATATCTAATGTATACAAATTAAGCTGGGCACGATTCAAAAAATATTTGGAACAAAACTAAAGATCAGAATGATGTAGATTTTTTTAACTTAAGCGCATCATTAAAACGTAACAATGCTAATTTAGATTCGAGTAACAAACATAGTGATGTTACGTTCCACTTCATAGCTGTATTTATAATGAGTGTAGTAAAATATAATGCATAAGATATCAAAAATTAATTAGAAATATAAAAAGTGATACATATTTTAAAAAGCATAATAAAGAAACTTTAATAAAACAACGCTTATATAATCTAATGAATAGATCGCTTCTTTTAAGGTTTCTTAATTGATATTGGCGTATTAAATAAGAATATGGGAAGTATCAATCAATTGCAGGCATTATAGCGTTTTCGGCATGTAGAATTCGATGAAAGTTAAGCAAGCTAAAGCCAGATAATATTCGAGGCCGGTACAAAGGAATCTTTAGGAGTTGCCACTATCGACACTTTTACTAAAAAAATAAAATTTCAAATTGTTAATGCGGATATATCGTTTCTGGTATGCTTATAGTAATTTGATAAGATAGATACATATTACGATAACTTATAGAATGTCTTGATTTAAGGGAAAAGGAGGCATTTAATCGTTTGAAAGAAGGGCTATTTATGGCTATTACTAGATCAACATAGCCAATTATTGGACACTTTTACGGGAATGGTTAATATATGCCACCTTATGGAAATGGAAATCCCAAAGCTTTATTATAAATTCGGCTATTTGTTAATATAATGATTGCATCATTTGCTTGATTAAGCAAGGTATAACCTTAACTCGAATATTATAATGCAAGTTAAAAAGATGTGTGAACATTGCTAGAAGCATATAAAGGTATCGCATAGGTTTCGCTTTAAATTGCAAGATGACGTTGATTTTAATTATATAATTTATATTAATATCATATAACTTAAAAAACAAGATATGCTTTATATAATAAATAAAGCAACAAGATTTGAAATAGCGCGATTAATTCGCAAAGAAGTTGATTTAGCTATAACAAAAATTATATTTAATGCATTTAAGTTAGCTTGAATTAATACATATTTTAGCTTATCAGATTTTGTTATATATAATTATAAAATAAATTTCAATTTTGAAGAGTTTTAAATATTATTTAGATTTGTAAGAAGTATTTCTAAACTTGTTTTAGTAAAGGCATATCATTTAATTGGTAAGGTGGAAAGATACCATCGTTTACTACGCCGTGCCTACGAAATCGTTACGAAAAAGTACTTAAAACTATTTGACGCAAATCGGTTTCAAATGGCTGTAAAAGCTATTAACAATACAGTTGAATCGAATAGATTAATTCCAACGTTGCTTGTATTTGGGGCATATCTTAGGATGACGGAATTAAACTTTTCGAATCCAATAGTCGAATATAGGGCTACGACAATTAAAAAGGCTATAAAGGAGGTACGCAAGCTTCAAGCATTTAAAAAGATTAATAATATGCTACATATCCGAAATAGCCTTAGTATTATACATGTTCATGATCTTTATTTAAATAATCTTATATTGTATATAAAAAGAAGAAAAGATGAAAGGGATTTTACAAATTCTTAGGCATTAATAATGAGATAATTATTGTCTTAATAAATAATAATTTATTATGCATATTTAAATTAACCTTTGTACGCTCGTTTAAAATAGATAACTTTGGCGTCGAATAAGAAAAAGAAAAGCTATCAGAAGTTTTCTTATCAATACCAATAATTGTCTCAGATGAGGAGCCTTAGAGGAATAATAAACCCGATTCGATCCCGAAACCTCATCAGCTTATAATAGAAATCCCGAGAACTAAATAGATCGCGGACTTGCTAATAATTGATGATGATTATAATGCCGAAGCGTTTTTGATAAAAAAGGAGATAAGAGATCGAGACTTATCGATTAAGCTTCGCGCTAAAGGTAAGATTATAACGTAAGGCAAGCCATTCCAAATGTTTCGGAGAATAGAGTACGAAACTTTAATGGCAAAAGGCGTTTTTGTTCTAATTCATCGAAGCGACCTTAAGCTTAAGGGATAACGCATTTTTAAGTCTTGCATGGTAGATAAGGTTAAGGGAAAGGAGATAATAAAGCTATATAAGAAATTTAGATTTGTTATTTAAGCTTTTAATGATAAGGGTAAGAAAGAGATATTAATTTAATTACCAACAATCTAGCGAATTAGTTAAAAGCTTATTATTTGCATAGCCGCGGCAGTAAGACACTTGCAACGCTTCCGGCATTTACCCGAATCGGATGTAATAATTAGAAATATTACGCAAGCTTACATTTAAGTGCACACGAAGCTAATTCAGCAAGTCTTTGCATAGCTATTAAAGGAGATCGCAAAAGAGTTTCCTAAAGGGACAATGTTTATAGTAATACTCCCGTTATACGGCATACTAAAATCAGAAAACTATTAGTTTAATATGTATTATAAGCATCATATAAATTTTTTACAAATAAAGACTTCTACATACGATCCATACTTGCTTATTACGTTTAAAGATAATCTTGAAATTAAGATTATCAGAATGCAAATAAATAATACCTTAATCTTAGGATATATTAAGTTTTTAGCTAAAAAGCAAGTAAAAATCAATAAAACTAAGTTTTTAATAAAATCAACACAAATCTTAAACCCCATCGATTCGCTTACATTTAATAGCTGCATAATAATTATAAACAAAGAAAGTTTTTATATGTTGCAAAAGGATTAAGGAGCAAGAATTGAGTTGGTAAATATTGCGAGTAAAGATTACAACCAAGCTTACATAAAGCAACGTGCTTACGGGGCATACTTGGCTATAATTTGCTAATCAGAAATTACTTTTAATTTATTAGTAGCAGCACAACATTAAAATCTAATGGCAAAGGAAATTAAGGCTTTGAATACACATTTGCAATAGCAAATGAATAACTTGAAAAGGGGTTTTTAATATGTCTTTGTAAACTTGTAATTAGCTAAGGTTTATATCTTTATTAATGGATTCTTCGCCAATAATAAAGATCTGAGCTTCCAGATCGGGTTCGTGCTAATTATTGGCACCGAATTAAAGGAAGTTGCGAAGTTCATCTTAACCGGAAACATCATATATATAAGTTTAACGAAATGCAAGAAAGTAACTTATGCTATGCTTACTTTGAAGCTATATGTTATAATAGCAAAAGTTAATATGTTAATTACGTTATTAAGCATTATTAACATAATAATTAATAAACTTGAAATTAAGTAATTGCTAATAATTGTCTGTACCAACTCTTTTTTGCTTTACAAGTGTATTGTTAAGCTTGATATAATAAAAAAAACGTTTAATAATTAATATTATATCAATTTGTTAATTATATAAACGTCAAGAACTTATAAAGATGCGATGAATCGATGAAGCAAGCAATCTTGTTAACGCAATGACGAAGGCTAACTTTAACAAAGCTTTGCAAGAGCTTATTGATATTAATAAATTGAAAGTAAAGATGGAGGGATGGGTTTAGTAGCTTACTGGCATCGATTTAAATAAGTAGCAAGGAAAGTTCCTATGCTTACTTATTTTTTTATGTTAGATCTTCTTATGTATTTCCTTGCAATACTCATTTACATGTTTCATATTTGCATTTTTCATAAGAATAAGAGTTAAGAGGTGATGAAAAAAACAATTTTTCATTTAAATTTTTACCTTTTGATTTAAAGCATTAATAAGATGGCCTTGTAATAATATCTTAATAAGGACTTAGCTGCTAATTTCATTATAAGAAGCTACTCTCGTATGAAGATATGAAGAAGATGTTGTTATGAAAAACTAACTTACGAAGCTAATTCGAAATAAGGCCTCAAGCATTATTTTCGTAAATGTTACTGGCCTTAAGGGCAATGGCGGCGATGGTAGCAACGGCTTCGACGGGGGTTTTTGCTTTAGCCTTTTTCTTATCATTATCTTTCTCCTTAACAGCGTTAATAATTGTAAAATGATTAATGCTATTGCGCTTCTTGGTTCGTTTACCACCACCATTCTTCTTTTTTCGCTTTTTACCAGCTAAAAGCTGAAGAAGAGCTAAAGGAGTTGCGGCAGCAATAGTAGCGGCGATAAGCGTAATAGTAAAAAAAATCTGCTTTAACATCTTCTTTATCTTTTACAAAACTTTTATTTAACAAAAAGTTTTATTTAATAAAAAGAAATAAAGGGGAACTTATAAAATTGTTAATCTTGAGGGTTGTGATATAATAATAAAAGATCTTAATTTTGCTTAAAAGGGTGGCATTAACATCTTCGGGGGTTTTCGATTTAGCAATTACGCTAATAGATTTAATATTAATAAAGGTTATAGCAATAGCAATAATATCTTCTTAGTTATTAGCAAGAATTACACTAACAAAAGTATTATACTTTAATGCAATAAAATTTAAGAGTTATAATAATTATTAGCATTAGACCTAAATCGAGAAAAGTAGCGGATAGGTTGTAAAGTAGAAAAGAAATTAGGGGTACTTACTGGGACGTAACTTTTCTTTTTATTAACGCAATATAAGCAGCGCTTGAATTTAACATTATTAAAGCAATAATCATGATTCATATTGGTTTTAAAGGCGTTTACGCATCGCATGCATAAATGGCGGTACGAGGCGATAAAAGCTTTGGAAGGAATTGATGCAAGCACTATTTGTATTAGCAAAGATTTTATACCACTAAGCTATCGTCTTTGATAAGAAATATTTACTTGTAAAGTGCTTAATTAGTTTGATATAAATTATAAAAATCAAGCAATTAGCAAAGATTTGTCTTTAGCGAAAATTAAGCTTATATTTACAAATGTAATTGTTATTATTATTGCTAAAAGAGAAATTAAGAATTTTAAAGAGAAAGGCGTTATATATATAATTCTTACAACAAGCAAATACAAAATCCTACCTAAATCGAGGGAAGTTACGGGGTATTTGCTTAATAATATTATTCCTTGCTTAGCATATCTTGCTATTATTATTTGTTACTGCGGCATTATTTGCTTTCACCATATTATAACATTTTTATACCGCTATTAATAACGTATCAAGTTATTATTTTTCCTTAATTGCATGTTATTATAAAAGGAAATTATTACGTGGAAGCTCTAAGATCACTTGTTATTTTCTTCTGTTATTCGGCATAGTCATTCGCTTAAAGGCCGAAGGAGTACCGAAGGGGAATCGGATAACCTGCGGCCGCAATTTCTTTCAAGAGAAGTATGTTATTTCTTTTGTGTGACTTATTTTATGCTTCATCTATTATTCTTATCTCACATTCTTTTGTATTTTTATTTGATCGCTACATATTAAAATACGTTATATTTCCAAAAGTACTTTTACTAATGTTGGTTCATAAGACCCATACCAAGTGTTTGATATATCTACGCCAAAAGCCGACTAGTAGCCGGAAAAGTTTCAAGGGAGTTATAATTACAAATATAAATCCTCTTCCTTTTCGCACTCTTTTAGCTAAATAACTTGAATATATTGAACCACTATTGCACTTGTTTTTGCTACTTTTACTATCTTTGTAATATCACATACCGGTGCAAACCCATAGTTCGAAACTTTAATTCACCTTCAATTAATTAAGAAGATTAATCCTCTTCTAACTGAATTTGGTTTACTTTAGAAGGTATAGCCATAAAAAATACATGTTAAATTGCAGCTAAATACAAGATATAAAAGTATTTAGTAATAAAAATTATTAAGAACAAGCCTACGCCTTTTTATAACTTAAAGGCGTTGCATACATTATTCCTTTGCGAGTTATGAATAGATTAGTACCTAATATCTTAGAATACTTATTAATGCTTGGCGAAATCACTTATATCACATTTGGCGTTAAAGTGAGCCCAAAACTCGACCTACTTTTTGTCTTATAATAATCGCGAAATCACACTTAATTTGAAGTCGGTCGACGTCACCTCTGGCAAAGTTGAAAGATTAGCAAAGGGTGGAAAGTTATAAGCAATGTCGGCAAAGAGATTTGATAGGGTATAGGCGGCGGTATAATTAAAGGCAATAAAAGTTGTAAGATTAGTACTATTATTATTTTCGAAGGAGAATGTGTTGAGGTCGTAAGCGTTGTTGTAATCGAAGGCGATTATGTTAAGATTATATGTGTTATTATAGTTGAAGGTGAGTGTGTTGAGATCGTAAGCTTTGGCGTAATCGAAAAATACTTAATTATTTCCAGCATTAGCGATGTCCGAATCTTTCGAGCCTATTTCCTCAACCCCTCGAATAGCCGCCTTTTCTAGACGGGAACGGTAGTTCACTACGAGTCAATAATCATGAGAGAGCGCTTGGGCGATGGCAGCGCCAAGGCTAGCTGAAGAACCAGTAATGAGGGCAACCTTTGAAGACATGATGGGCTGCAGAATCGAATACTCAATATCTGTAGCTACAAGAAGCGCAGCCGTAAATTCTTATATACATCTCTTCAAGTGTTCACCTGAGGCTCATGGCAGCGGACCGTATGGCTCGTGTGGGACGCGATTGTTCTGCCCTTCAACCATCACGAAGCCCGAGGTCCCGCATTGTTCAGGATAACTCAAATGTGGACAACACCACGCTGGTAAGGACCATCGCGAGGGGGAGAAAGGTTATCTCTGGGGGGGAAAACATCCCCGGCTCAAGAGCATCGATAGAGTCTGTGATCGAGAAGCCGCGAAAATCTTCCAGCTAGAGTACTCGCAGGTCAGGTGTGTTTTTGGACGAAGTTGGAGAGCGAGACACCTGCCTTGCAACTTCTACGGGCAGAATTCGTCCCGCTGGAGTAAACACCGAAATGAAGCCAAGGAGAAGTGAGACTGCGAGGCTGTCGGCCTCTTTTCTTTTCACCCCTTTGATTGATTTTTGTTTATTTACCTCGCAACAAGGCAAATATTTGTCAACTGTGCCCAGAACCCATATTTCCACCAGATGCGGCGCAAAAGCCCTCCAAGCACATGCATTGTTTCGGGGCTGACAGAAAAGCATATCTGGCGAAATGCAGGACGATCTTCTCACATTTAAGTAAGCTTTGGCAACCTGTCATATGATCATGCATTGTCTAAAATAATCCTGCAGGTAGGCTTGGCTTCTTAGCTCCTGATGTTTCTAAGAAAAAAGCATCGTATGACAGGTGTTATTCTGGAGAGCCAAAGGGCAGAAGTCCCGACGTGAGATAGGACGTTCTCAATCCAGTCCCGAAGTGAGACAACAAGACGGTATCCTCCCCGTCATTCGCTTGGAACACGGGCTGTTCCTCATGAGGCTGCATGGCTTGCATGTTGTTATTGAATTGAGGTCTGGGGGCAGCTTGGCACGCGAATCCCCCACAAATCAGGGTCCTTCTTTGAACCGCGGCGTCAACCCTCCTCAACCGCATCTCGTACCCAGAATCCGCTTTTGATCACTGCCTGCATTAGAGGAGGTTGTCGTGCATGAGAATCTTTCAGCTTTACGAGCTATGATCTCACCTGGGCCTCGACATGGGAAAAATTGAAAGAATGAGCCTTCAGCAAGGGACAGCTGATGAGACACAGGTGAGGGGTAGAGATAAATAAGTGTCCGCATGCCCCCGAGGCTGAGCCAAGAGCCTCTCCAGGAATCATCAGTTACAAGTCCAAATAATGCAGCGGATTTTGTTGCTTGCTCTGATCGCGGGTGCATCAGCATGCGTTATTCCAACGACCCCACTGTCGAACACCATAACCACGCCATTCAGGATCCAAGTCCAAAATGCATCCTATCCAGCAGTCAATAATCTGTACATGAACCTCCTCGAAGCCGGGGGCGGGGATAAGCATTTGTACATTGGTCCAGTTGGAACACCTACATCCAACCTCGTGCTCACGGGAGGAGTAATTGAACAAGGCGTCGTTCATGCCGTTATTGGAGGCGAGCATTCTGACATCGACAATACAGACAAGATGTTCATGACGGAGCGTGGCGATGCCAGAGCAATCTTCCAGCCGACGTACGCCTGCAACCCGCAAACCGATGCTCTCCAGATCGAATTGAGATTCGTGACTTGGCAGAACCATGCCCCAGGCCAATGGATCTGTGTGAGGCCCACGTATGACAATGCATACGAATTTCGATACTATCCTCCTGGAAATACTGGTATGTATACCTCTTTCACATCTGAATTGATAATGTGTTGCATTGGCATGTTGCTTACCAACCTGTAGCGAATGATCCGAACAAGTTCTGTGTTAAAGTTACGCTTGTCGCAGTTGGAGCAAGTGGGACTGGAACGACCTTAACTACATCAACCACATCAACTTCGAGGACCAGTACCTCTGTTGGGGTCACAACATCCACTTCGACTAGAACTATTTCCACAACCACTGCGTCCACTGCGTCTAATCCACCAGCAGGCACCTCGTCCGCATTGCCCTACACAGACATGACTTCGCAAGGATTCTCCTTCATTGGCTGTGCCCCAGAGGAACGCAACGACCCAACGGGACTCAAGGGGCGTACGCTCTCGGGCGTTCTCTACGCCGACGATACACTCACAAACAACAAGTGTATGACGTTTTGTGCTGGAAGAGGTTACAAGTACGCTGGGACGGAGTATGCACGCGAGTGTTGGTGTGGGAACTCGTACGCACCTAGTCGGCAGCCGAAGACCACCAAGGTAAGTCTGGCGGGGTGCTCGACCAAGTGCAAAGGAAATACTGCGCAGTATTGTGGGGGCGGGGATTGGCTGAGTCTCTACCAAGCCTGTCCTGCGGGCGGGCCATGCGTGAATGCCGTCTTCACTTAATTTGATGATGATATAGACTAGACCTGGCGGGTGCAGTAGCGGGTGTGTATGTAAATGAACGAAAACATGTAATGGGAATCTGTACCTAATGACAACTTTATTGTGCAGTGTGACTTCTGGTGGAACTCCCTGATTTTACACAGAAACATTTTACTCTTTCCCATGCCACTCATCAATGACCCTTGTGTACGAACCCTGACCGACATACCGCAATGCTCCGCCATGTATGTTATCGTACTGCGAGACCTGACCCAGAGCCAGAGAACCAATTCTCGGGGTCGCGTGAAGCCGCCCGGCCCTGAACTCTGTGTAGCGCTCGCTTAGAATCCCCGCTCTGGTAAACAAACAGCAGGCGAGCCCAGCTCGCACCTTGCCGGATTGACTCAGGAACCTTAGCAGCGAAGTGACAGAGCGGCTCCACATGAGATCAAGCAACTCGATGTCGGAGAGAAACGAAGTACATGAACAAAAGGTAGGCTGGATGAACATTTTTCTAACGGTGCGCACGCTGTTGGCCGATTTCATAATTGGACAAACGAGATAGCATCGATCAAATGTCAGAAAACTCCGAAACCCTGGCCAATCATCTGAGAACATGCAGAACATAATTCGTCAGATTCTACGAGCAGAGTGCATGCTCAACAAGGTCCACAACTTTGCTCAGCGAATGTACCCGAAAAGTGTCCGAGCCTCCCCGCAAGTCCTAGATATATATACGGCCACCTCAAAGTGATCCTTGACATCTTTTGACGTCCAAAAGCTTAACACAGGAAAGAGTTGATCAGGATATACCCAAGAATCACAACATGAGCACCGCAATCCACGATAAAGACCAATGGAGCGCCAATGCGGCGACGTATGCCCAAGGAAACAAAAGTATTCAGCTCAGCAATGCACCAACAGAGGCACTCTTCACGCAGCTGAATGTTGCGTATCCATTCTCGAATGCTAGTGCTATTCTAGATGTCGGCAGTGGACCGGGAGTTACCATCGGCAAGCTGATTGAAACCTACGGATCTCAGCTCCCTGGAGATGCGCGATTGCAAGTGCCTCAATGAATCCTTCGACATATGCTAATCTGCATTCAGAATTGCATCCGATTTCAGCGCCGGCATGATAGAGCAGGTCCAGAGGATTAAGGATGAAAAGGCAGGCGAGAACCAAATCTGGAGACGAGTGGAGCCAAAGGTACTCGACGCCCATACCCTTGGCGGAATCGAAGACTCGTCGGTCAGCCATATCACGGGGACCATGGTCTACAACTTAGTTGCGAACGGCAGACAGGCTCTCGAGGCTGCCCATCGGGTTATTCAGCCTGGGGGTGTGATTGGAATGACACTTGGCGCGGGAGCTGAATCGATGGACATGGTGAGAGTTTAATTTTCCACTCTCTGTTAGATGGTCTATTAATACTCAAGCAGATGGCAGTAGCCGCCAAAAAGATCCGTGGCGAGAAAGCTCCGGTGTTCCAATTCCCCAAGGATTATGGTACGATCGATGGCATCAAAGCCGAATTTGAGACTGTTGGGTTCAGGGCAGAATATGTCGAGGTCACGGAAAGTTCCATAGATGTGTCGGACCCCAAGCCATTGGTAGATATGTTTGTGCGAGGGAAGAATCCGGGAGCGATGTTCTTCGTAGGTGATTATTCCGAGGCAGAGCTGGATGCGTTCGTAGAAGAGTTCCTGAAAGCAATTGTGGAGAAATATCCTGATGTGCCGAGGAAACTGAAGTGGCGGCTGATTGTTGCGGTTGGCAAGAAGTTGGTCTAAGAGAATCTTGGTCGAGGAAGACCTCGCTTCTGATACATTAGGATATTTACTTCACCACGAAAAGATGCTCAGTCAGACACATACTTATTTTATCGTTGATACTTGGCCCCGCCCCCCGTTGAGCGTGTGTGTATGATATCCAGGCGGCCCCTATTTTCGGGCCTCCCCGTTCAGCTCCTTTGGTGCAACGCCATCTTTCCCACATTGGGATTAACAACTTCGTTAGGCCGCGCCCTAGTGCCCCTCTCCATAATATGACATCTCGCATGAATTTCAGAAGATAGCTCCTCCGTGAGTTTTTAGAGTGAATGTATCCTTTGTGATGTTCTGGTCGGGGACTCGGTACTCTCTACTGAGTCCAGGTGCTAGAACGGGCTCAGATGTTGGCACCGGGTCTCGATTTCTCCACGTGGTTCACCAGATTCAACGTCATTGCCTTCGGCGGCGTGTGATAGTCGGTTCATTATTATTTCTTGTCGCCTTGATCTTGATCTGCTGCTCCCCATCTCAACAAGGAAGTAATAACTGAAATTGCATCAGTCGTCACGAATACTCAAGGTCGAAAACAGACACCCAAACTCTTCATACCATCAGAAGCTCTGAGGACACCAAAAGTCAATGGATTTGAGATACCTGATGCGCCGTTGCGTCTCCTCATACCGGCCACAAAATCGAATGCAAACTTGTGCAAAGCAATTCTCTCCTCGACTATTCTCAACTTCACAGCGCCGGTTCTTGTCAATTGGGGCCAAGAGTTTCATCATGATGGCTGGAAGGCCAATGCAACGCACATCGCCAAGATAACCGGTATACTCGAATACCTAGACACGCGCAAAAAAGAGCATGACTACGAGCTTATCCTGGTAGCCGATGGTTTTGATAGCTGGTTCCAGTTCGGGCCTGAGGTCATCAAGAGTCGATACTCGAAGATCACCAAATCCTTACACGCACGCACGAAAGCCATGATCGGGGAGCGTGCTGTCACAGCTGAAGGCATTACTCAAAGTATAGTCTTCTCTGCCCAAAAAGATTGTGGACCACGGATGAGGCTCGACGATATTGGCTGCTATGGATGGACAACTCGAGTCGCCTCTGAGAAAAGACTTGTACGGAGCTGATACCGATGTACTGGACCGGAAGCTGCACCTGCCGCTACATTTCCGCTCTCACTTCCTATGCTCGTGAGTCATGGTTGGGACGGTGTTGGAGATGAGAAAAATGTTCATTCGCGCGACCGAAATGATTGACACGCTGCCACATGGGGGCAGCGATCAGGTCATCTTCAACCAGATCTATGGAGAGCAGAATTACCAACGCGAAGTTATGAGACTGCGTCATCGTAAGTTTTGGGAGCGACTTCGGGACCTGAGAGCCTTGGGTAGACAGCAACCTTCCATTATCGACCCGCATCCCACAAGGAAGCCAATGGAGAAATTGGACGGAGCCCCGCTTGACTTCGGGATTGGGCTGGACTATGGGCTGGAGATCTCGCATTCTTCCGTACTTTCTGAATGGGATGGTCGCTGGCTGACGATGGCTGATGTTGACGATGCTCAAGATCAACAGAAGGATACTGGCCAGAGGATGAAGAAGGTGCCGAATGATGTCCTTGAGGGGCCACCACCCTTCATGGGACTTCCAGATAATGTTGGTAAGAGCCATGGTAAGACGACTTCGAAATGGGAAAAGCTCTCCCTATATTCGCATTTATATACAGGATCTATGCCGGCAATCTACCACATGAATGGACTCAAGAGTATGCGAAAAACCTCCTGGGATAAAATGTGGTATCACAAGGAGAGAAGGACGATGTTGACTGCCGTGACGAGCGATGTGGGGGCTTGGACAGTTTCTGGTGAATGGTTGACCTGGGATACTTTGTGCAGAGGTACGGAGGATGAAGTATTTGGAGACTCGTTGGGTCCTTGGGAGAAGGAAGGGGAGAACAAAGACAAGAAGGTGGGCGATCAGCAGCAAGAGAAGGAGAATCGGAGGAAAGGATAGAGGAGTTACGCAAGTGGATGGGGTGAACCGATTTGAGATTTGAGCATTGGATATTCATCAGCACCTGGAAGGGTTCAAAGCCCACTAAGAACACGAAGGCGCCTTAGACAGAGCCACGCCATGTCGAATAGCTTGATAGGTACACTTAATGATGTGAGTTAAGAAGTTGTAAAGGTGCTGTAAAACAAGCAGCCTGAGATATCCCAAGAACATGGAAAATTACGCACGAGTCATGCCCTTGAGCCTTGAGGCCCAGCCCTGAATTTCGCCAAGAGTAGTCGTGTGACACGCGGCGAGGCAGGCGCGTCATCACTTCACTTCGCCTGCACCTGCAGCAGCAGCAGCAGCCGAGCTCCAGCTCCAAGCTTCAACTCGACCTCACGATAAGCCCTGCCACCTTCCCTTCTTTCCATCAATCCATCCGTCAACATATTATCATCACCATTTAAACAAACGGTCCAAACAGAAATAAATCGCAAATATGATGTTCTTCAAGTCGGCTCTTACCTTCTCCGCCATTCTGGCCGTCGCATCAGCCATGTCCGTGGTAACACTGGACCGCAATCGTAAGTCGCGAAGTGCCATCTCTACTGCCCTCAACTCCATCACTAATGCCTTGCCAGTCCAAGTCATGTCCCCTGATGCAATGCCTGTCTCCAGCATAGCCAGTAAGTTCTCGGCACCTAATTTATATACCCTGGCCCCTTGCTGATATCTCAGCATCCTCTTCATCCTTCTCCGTGTCCGGTTCTGGCTGTGATAAGGAGGACGAAGCCGACTGCAAGGAGTTCTGTGGCCTATCCGAGCAGACTGCAACCTGCACAGCAAACGGAAATAAGGTTACATGTTCTTGCAAAGGGGGAAAGAGCGAATCTAATTGTGAAGAGAGATGCCTTTTGTGTAAGTCAATTGTCTTACCCCACCTTCCCCAGATTCTGTCTTTTACCTTCCATCACGCTAGCGACTCATGTAGACGGCATTGACTGACTTGGGTTCTTTGATAGGCATGCCTGATAAGTCTTCTCTGGAGGAGGCCAGCCGTCTGTTCAAGCTTGGTGGAACAAGAATGGAGTTGTAAGATTTTCTATTTGCATTGGATTGCGATGTGGGGATTGAAACGGGAAGAAGTGGACGTGGAGCTACAAGGACTTTCGTACGAGAATGATATTGTCATATCTAGAATGTGTTGCCATCTATGTACCTTTGATTTACTCCACTCGTAGGGGTATACCAGTACGATATTCAGTCAGTAACGATTCTCAGTAAGTGGTTCGACTTCTTGCCGTGCTGTGTCCATGCACCGGGACAAAGAGACCTTATTGCCTTCTATATCTCGGTTCTGCGTCTATTTCAGATCATATTCCAGGGTTCTTTGACGAAATTCTCAATGCCATTGTTGGAACGACAATCAATGTCCTCTCTTCGATCTCTATTGTGTCTCACCAAATAATGGCATTGGTCTATTCTTTTTCGCAGATCAAAGAAAGTCTTTGTGACAGGGATGTGAAATAGATATGTGGAAGAGAGTAAGCAAGAGTCAATTGTTGGTGGTTTGTACAGCATTGTTTCGTGCTGATGATATATAAGGACTGAATGTAACAACCCAACCCTTCTGACCAGGCTAGAAATCCGAAGACTATTTCCTCATCATCTCGTCACCACTTGTGACACTAGAAATCAGGCCCAGTCAAAATTCCCACACAGCGCCATGTGTTGCTGCCATACTGCCATCTTTCCCGTGTGCGGGCATGAGGTCCCAGAGCATCGTCCATCGGCTTGAAGTGCAGTGCCGTACGCCATATCTCAACACAATACGAAACCCTCGAGTTTTGCAAAGACTGCTTCCTGGTCAGCCCAAAGCCTCGGGTAGGAACCCAGTACTTGAGCAACAGGGGTAAGTATATTGGTCCTCGAAATTGCTGCTACAGGATGAACGAACCAAGCCACAAAGTCACCGCTGACGAGCTCTGGGCTCGTGCCGCAGAGCACATGGCCACGAACTCAATTGATCTCCACATTTTCGTTGATAAACCCCGAGGCATTCTCCCTCGCCCAGCTCGAGATATCCTAGTTGGAATTCATAAGCATCTCGTGGCTGATGTCTGGCCTCGCATCGTCGACTTGGATCGCATGGGTACGATGATTGACCCCTCGACTGCGGAAAGAATGTTGATTCTACAGCTTCAGAAAGCCATAGAAAATGACGATGCGCTGACTCTCCTCGGAGGTGCGACGACGGAGTCTCACTGTATTAGACAGGTTAACGATGCTGCAGCATTCGTAAAGCCTGAAGACATCGAAAAGGGAGACCACTGTCTCTTTTGTACCTTTGATTTCGGAAGCACCACGGGATGGGTTCAAGGAGCCAGCAGTCAAATTGAAGCAGTGTGGTCATGTCTTTGGGGCGACCTGTCTCGCCATCTGGCTCGAGGAGCAGAAGTGCTGCCCTATGTGCAGAGTAGAGTTGAAGCCATTCTATTACCAACCTGGGGATGAACTGAAAGTTCAAGACATCACTCCTGAAGATCTAGCAGAATCAAAGGTGGGAGTAGAAGTCGCTGGGATGCCATCCTGGATGAAGCTCTGCTCAACGACGAAGAGCAGGACGACCATGAGTATCTGTTCTGCGGTCTGTCGGAGAACAAGATGAAGGAACGTTTCAACCTGCGATACGGACCAGTCCAAAGGGGTAAGTGTAACATTGACGAGATGTGGAGAACCACTACAAGGAAACATCCAATTGCTACAGCCGACGGAGGAGTCAAGTAGACGCTTCGTGTGCGAATGCGAACGTGATTTGCTGTGGCTTCCATCAACACAATCCGGTGAAGTCATAGAGATGGTAGGGAGCGTCCGACTTGATCAATGGAACGAGTGAACAGGTACTGGTCGGACAATGTACGATAGAATTGCATTCATTTTTAGGGAGCTCTCCTCCACTCCATACCACCACTGTGAAAGTAAACATAGATTACAGAAAATTGAGAGTGACCCTTGTTGTGCACGCTGCACAATCGTGCTTTCGGAACTTTGCCTGCATGCTATCCAATAATTCCCATAGAAGCTGATCGCTCCTCCTGACATTCACCCTCCTCCACCCATTTCCTGAAGTCGATACTAAAAGCTGAATACTGAAGCTTAATTTCCTCCGCCAGTCCGATCAAACGGGCCAAATGGCCACCCCCAAATAAGAAACCCAGCAGACCACAGAAGTCTTCCCCATGAACAAAGTTTGTTGCCCTCCCATCATCAACACCTACGAAGCGGAATGAGTGGACACCATGTAGCAATCCGAAGGGAAGTCCTCCTTCCCAACTAAATTCATCTGGACGATTGCTGGCTATTCTAGCTTCGACGGTACTGGCCTTCCCTCCGAGACTAGTGGTGAATATGATACGGTCGCCATCCCCTAGACTAGGCGACGGTTTGTCGGGAGTTTGTATGCTTTTGAAGACGGCAGGCTTGTGTTCGGGTATCCAGGAAAAATCCAGAAACTATACGTCTCAAAATTAGTCGTCCTAAATGGAAAATATGATCTTCTCTTACCTTTTCCCTGACCACCTCAGGAGAAGCAGCAATGCGAATGGTACTCGTGATAGTCGGCATGCTTGTTGAACTTCAACGTTGGAGGTACATCCGACATGTATCGACCAAAACTACGAGCGACTCAATGGAGCCAATTCGATCGACAGATATCCTCGAAATAGCAATATACTTGCCCCTGCAAACCTCAGAGCTGCTGATAAATGCACACACCTAGGTCCCCATAGCGGAAAAATGGAAACATCAGATCCGGGCGGATGCGAGTTATCCGTACAGTACCGAGTCTCTCAACAACCGGGATCCAATAATGGTATCACAGGACTCCCGAAGCTAATGACAAGAATTCCCATTCAATGGAAGTTTAAACGCTTGGCCGGATATTAGCCAGGCATGATCGATATTAAGAATCACAAGTTCGCCACGACAATAGCTCTCTTGGCCAATGTCAACAAATGTCGTGATTTCAAAGCCTTACTAAACCTTGAATCGCATGGTCTGACTGCAAGCTGCTTACCACTGCTTCATCCGCCGCATTCGGACGAAAGCTCCACCGCTATGTATTCTAGAAAAGCTGCATGAAGACTATTCGTGATCTTCGAATATAAGGACAAGCCGAAACAAGGACAGAAGTACTGCAAGATTCAACATTTGTCTGCCAAAGAAATCGCACTAAAGTTGCAGCTAAAGTAACTGCAACGATGCCAGCTAAGCTCGAAGTCGTATTGGTTGGCGCCAGCGGCGCGACTGGCGTCTCCATCATCAATACGCTCCTGAAAGAGCCTGAAATATTCGTCTGTTAATATCTCCGAATCTTTCGACCCCCAGGAGATCCAAGCTGATCACTATACTCTTCAGAGTGTCACAGCCTTCGCTCGCGCCAGCTCTGTCAACAAACCAATCTGGGTTGATCTCGCTAAGCGAGGCATCCGAGTCCTCGCGGTTGATCTCCTTGGGCCAGAAAACGATTTGGTCACTGCTTTGAAAGGGACGCAAGTCGTTATCTCAACGATCTTCCCACTAGGTACTCACCAGGAGCAGATCAATCTCGTCAATGCCTCCCACAAGGCCGGTGTCAGTCGCATTGTACCCGGCTGCTGGGGTCCCGTCGTGCCTCCAGCTGGGGTATTGACGATGCGGGAAGAGAAGGAACAGATCATCAACCACATCAAGAAGATCAAACTGCCTTACACTATCATTGATGTTGGGAACTGGTACCAGACTAATCTCCCTCGAGTCCCGAGCGGAAAGCTTGACTACATGATCACTGAGCAGATGAGATATTTGAGCAGTGAGGTGGATGCAAAGGTTGCCATGTCTGATATCAGGGATATTGGGAAGCAGGTGGCTAAAATCATTGTCGACGAGAGGACGCTGAATAAATACGTTCTGGCCTTTAGCGAAATCTTGACCCAGAGGGAGCTACTGGACGTTGTCAGAAAATGCACTGGCGAGGAGCCATTAGTGAAGGAGGTAAGCAAGACTGATTTCTATATTTTGAGACCCTGATCATTACCAAAAAATGCGGCTGATCAGATGCCTACAGGTCACGAATGCCGAGGTTGAGAATCTTCTTTCCGATGCGAAGGACGTCTCCATGTCTGACCCGACCAACATTGTCAGAGCAGTGCAGCTCGCAGTCCTGGAGTACTTTTATTCTTGGGCTATCAGAGGCGACACTTCCATCGAGAATGCAAAGTATCTTGGCTACCTCGTTACAAAGGAGCTGTATGGGGAAAATCCGAATTTGACGAGCTTCAACGCCTTTGTTGACGAAATCATTCAAGGAAAAGGGGTCATGCTGCAGACTGACTATGTCAATGTGCACAAGCAGTAAGGAGAAAGTCAATATTTAGTACTGTTACTGCCATCTCATTGTCAAAATTGTGGGGACTCTGATAATACTCGCCCAAGTCCTGATGTCTACGCTTATCAGACCTTGATAAGAATAAGGGAGATGGTAAATAAGTTAGACCGAGAAATCCTATTGAACGTCGTCCAATGCATATTCGGGGGCTGTACAATTCCTGTAGCATCCATCCATCCATATGATCAGACTTAGTCGAAATAAAGGCAGGCGGGCCGTGGCCCCTGGGAGTATGTACTTGTCAGCAGCTCTCCATAGCACGGATTTTTTCGCTAAGTTCCAAAGGGTACAACTTATATAGAAATAGTCAGGACCTTGGTCGAGGAGATTATGTACACTTGTCGAGGCTATGCCGAAGTACAAAAGTGGGTAGGTGAACAGTAAAAGGTTATTTGTTTTGACTGGTTGGCATTCTTGAAGGCACCACAATGAACGTGCAAGGATAAGGAAGGTACTTTCATGACGAAACTGCGCTCAGACTTCTTGATTTGCTCGATGAGTATGGAAGAAGGCTCGATGTTTAGGACCGTAGCAGATATCGAAGGAAGCCACACAAAGCAATCCCCAAGAGCTCCCATGTTCCATGGAACAGACGCAAATGCAAGTAGCCACTGGGATAGGAAGAAAGAATCTTCCCGTAATCCAGAGCAAAATCGATTGAAAACGACAAAAACAAGTGCAAATCCTGTTGTCAAAAAAACAAAAGTACCGCAACGGCCATGATCCATCACATCTCCCTCCTCTACGCCATCGGATGCAACCTCATCATACCATAGCCCCTTTCCCTCCACAAACGCCACACCATCACATGTTCCACCCCCCTATTCTCCCCACGAACGACCCGATGATCCCTTCCCGCATCTCCGCAACCACTTACAAGACAAGACAATACACAATACCTATCACAATCCTATGACCAACAAAAGCCATGCAGCTACCTCCACAAAGTACCTTCCCAAATTGATACCGAGTATAGGAAAAGGAAAAAAAAAACCGTACTCACATTCTAACACTCGAGCAGTGAGCACAGTACCTGTATCGATATATCACAATCACAATCCTTTCCCCGCAGCAAGACATTCATGCCAATTCTTAGCTTGCATCCGTGGTAGCGAATCAGCCAACATCGACATCGTAAAGGCTGACCCGAGTCGAGTTTCCCTTGCTTTGCCTTACCTCGCCGCCGTACAATACGATTTAGGCACAAGGCGAAATGGGCAGCCAATTGCAGTTGCAACACCCTTCACACCATGTGGCAATCTGGGTCAGGGAAAGCGAAGCATCCGTACGTCTCCAGCTTCTGGCTAATAAGACGCCTCTTATTGATTCTTTGTGAGGGACGAGAGGGAAGATTAGTCCCAACATGTTTGCGCAAAACGCCTTGCCATACTCGTACTGTGACTGAGTGTGATATGTAATTGGATTGGTGAGATTTGGCTGAGAGTGAATTGGGATTCAAAGTCAAGTCGGGTTTCATGATATGCGTATGGCCGGCTCAGGATTCCGCTTCGGGCTGTTGGCGGGCACCGAGACGGCGGTCAGCAATGGATGGATGTGTCTTGCTTACGTTTACCGGGCGGGCCGATGAGAGGCAAAAGGAAAGGGAAAAGGAAGCAAAGGAAGGCTTCGAGAAGTTCCTGCTGATGGGACGAGACCCACGGGTCAGCAATTGAACCTGGAATGCAGATAGTGTTTTTGTGGGCCGGTGTCGGGGTGGAAACATTTGAGGTGGAGTTTTGAGAGTGGGGTGAGTGCCCTGAGTGGATTCCCAAGTTGTCAATTTCCTTTTGTTTTTGCTGCGTTTGCATTTGCGTTTGCGTCTGCGTTCTGATGTTATGCAGGGTTAGCTCTGCATACATAATGTATACGTCCGTTTTATGGATGATTGGAAGGCATAGAAATGGATCTCTCAATCATTGAATACCTCGTGTAGACGGGCGGTACTTATGCGGGCGTTATGCAAAAGTACATATGCATACATGGATCATGATAGGAAGAAGTGCCCGGACTCCTGAGATTAGAGATTGGAGATTCGCTTTACGACTCGTCTCAACCATGGGAAGAATCTTCTGGTTGAGCGTGGGAGGCGTGGGGCGTACATGAGGGGTGGCTGGACGGTCCGTCAGATGACTCGTAGGTTCTATGAAACCTTGTCTTGAACGTTTTGAAGTTGCATTTCATGATTTCATCAAGCCGAAAGTCAAGCTGATTTAGACTCACGATAATCGATAATCGATCGGACTTAGACATCGCACACACGTGTGATGGAAGGGTTTAAACTTTAGCTTGTTTCGATCATGTACTCTAATTATTTATCTCGCTAAGCTGATTTCTTTCCTTGCGGGCCGCATGCCAATGCTCATGGTGTCCATCTCCACCCTCAACTTTTCCTCCATCCGGGCAAAGGAAACGAGAGTGCAGGGCCGAGCCGAGGCTAAGACCGATGGATTACTCAAGTAATCCCTGTGAAGCTTTTCAACAATCAATTGAAAATTCTCCGTGTGGTGGGCGTGCCTTTTCACACCGTCTCGTTCGAGTCGTGGCGCTGGATGGAGAAGTTTACCCCTGACTATTGATTTTCGGGCGCGCACGCTTTCGGTTGACGGAGGACCGGCAATTGAGAGCTTCGTTCCCGCGTACCTGGATAAATACCAGTGGTACTTTATTATTGTACCTGTACTCAGTACTGCGGGTGATGTATGTGGATGGAATGTGATGTGAAGTGACACGATGCATATGGTGGTATCTCTAGGTACCGAACATAGAGATATCCGTCCACGTGTGAATTCTTGAAGATGCAAGTCGAGTGCGTGGTGGTGGTTGGGATGTTTGGTTAAAGTCACGGTGGAAGTTTGGTGTAACTTCATACGGAACCCGGAAGAGAGGGCACGAGATCAGTTAATGGATGAGCCTAAAACAAAGGCTTCGAAAGCGTGGACGAGAGAGATCTAGATCTCCAGTGTCGACTGATACCAGATCGATTTGGGCATGGCATGGCTGGCTGGTCTGTCTGTCATTGTCGAGAGAGTTTGCGCCTTCTTGACACTAATGCAGGGCAGAAACCTGTATTGCGTGACGGTGAGCCTCGTGGACACTTGAGTGGATGGGTATCAGAAAGATGAGGGTGGAGAGCTTGCTGGAGGGGGATGTGGAGAAGCCATGATAGGATAAACTACGAGGGGTAATCGATTGTCTCCTGTTGGATCGGAGTAAGCGGACGGGTTCCTGACCTGAGACGGTTGAGCTGGTTGAGGGAGGGTGTGAGCGGGAAGAGGAGAAAAGAGAGGCGGAGGTGTTAGAAGGAGGAAGACGAAGAAAAGGAAGTAGGATCGACTGGCTTTGAGACTTTGAGACTTTAGTGTCGAAAGAGGGTTCGTGTTGAAGTTGAAGGAGGGGATGTGAGGAGAGCAGAGGCGAGAGGAAGCCAGAGCCGACAGTGATCCGATCTGATCTGTAATCCGGGCGGACGCCTTCAACGCCTCGCGAGAATAAATAGATGCAATAATCAATGCAAACAAACAAACACACCACAGCGCTTCGATACGATAATAAGAAATGAAGGACCATGGACTGCATCATCTTGCCTTCAGAGTCCTCGCCTATGGAAAATAAATATATTATTGTGCATGAATTACCTGCGGCCACCTGCATCTGCATGCAGCATTAGGAGGACATCCATACATATATTTCTCCTCATCCCCTTTCTCATTCGACTACCGGACCCAGTCTGTCAGGTCAGTGTTGAGATCCACGCCCTGCACCTCTGTTGGACACAGCCTCCGATTCCACGTATCTGAGACTTCGTCCCACGTTCTTCGTCCTATTCTTTGGGACGGATCTCTGGCGGCTTCATCTTGCTTGCTGTGACATCTTCATCCCGCCTCATTTTCTTCGTCTCCAGACTTTCGTTGTCATCGTTGTCTCCAGAGTTCAGTGCACCATACGCCGCACGGATTCCACCCACGCCTCCATCTCTGTTCTGCACAGCACAGCGCAGCACAGTCCGTCGTCGTCGCCACTAACAGAGCGGAGAGATTTCGATAATCAACATAATCAAATATCAAATAGATACTGAGTCAAAAATCCTGATCCGCTAGGCTGCCTTCAGGGTACACCCATCCCATACAGAGATTCAAATACTTACGAGCCGCCAAAATCTATTTACTGTACTGTATCTACTTAGTATCTATCGCCTTTTACGTTTCGGCTCACCCGCCGGCAGCCAGGAGCAAAAAAGAGACGACAGCGGCGACAAGGACCAGGACTAGGACCGTCACTACTGTACTGTACTGTACTGTACTGTACTGTGGGATTAGGACCAGGACCAGGACCAGGGCAGGCACAGGCACCAGGGGATCAAGACCAGGACCGGGGAGTCCGCCGTTTTGGCTTGAAGGCTGCTAATCCCCTCTCGGAAGTTAGTGGGGACGAACTGAACTTACTGGACTCACTGGACTCACTAGCAAGGCACATACCCGCAGACCAAACCATTTGCAGCTTTGCGACAAACGAACCGCGCCGAACTGCTTTCTTCCTCCTCTTCTCCTTCTTTTGATCTCTCCTCACAACGTTCATTCTCTCGCTCGTCTACCGCTCCGAAAAGGACTCCTCGTACGTGAGGTCGAGGATATACTGTTCGCTCTCCGGGCTACTATGTTTTAATCAGTCACTCCTTCGATTCTTGTGCTGTTTCTGTCCGGCTCTGTCTACCCGACTTGAGCAATACCGGCAGATTAGAGAGTTGGGTTTGAGTGCGCGCAAACGGCGGCAACATGATTGTAATGGAGGGGTTGCTGTTGGTTCCGCCAGAGCGCGGGACCATCATCGGGAGGGCTCTATGGAAGGTTTGTTTGCAGAGTTGGGATGTTCTCTTCGGAAATACTCGTCTGACCTTTTTCGCAGACTCGATATGTCGTCCTTGGTACCGGGTCCATGTTGAAGACGCAGAACGATCTCTTACCGCAGACTGATAGTTCTGGACGGGGAGCTGGACGCAAGGGACTGAAGGCTACTTTGTCGAAGCCGAGTCTAGTCGATGTTTCGCAACCAGATCCTGCTGGGAGGAAGTTATATATCACAATCTATAAAGCCAAGGTATGGATGGACATGATGCGCCATGGGAGGACCATGTCTAATTTCTGCAGGGCGATTGGGAATTTATAGCACAGCATCCAGTGACTGCCTTCAAGTCCTGCGAGATACGAGCTCTCCAGCACCGAAAACAGAGTCCGTCGTTACCAACAATGATGTTCGAGATGAAGCCCGATTCAATTACCGAGAAGCAACGAAAACGAAGGTCAAGTAGGACAGGAGGGCTCTCGTCGAAAGATCCATGGGTAAACTTTCTACTATTCCGCACCATACCAGAGGAGAAGTACAGTATATATGATTGGCAGGCTGCTGTCAAGCCACTTTTGACCGCAGTAGAAGACGAGGAGGACAGAGTAATGAGCCCACTAAGTCCAGTCTTTAACGGATTCACAAATCCTTTCGGCAATTCCAGGAGACCTTCGACTTCGGCCAACCGACCAGAACTAGGTATTCGAGCTTCGAGTCAGAATAGCTATCCGCATGCACCTCCTCCACGAGAAAGACCTTCGGCCATGATCTCGCCATCACCGAGTCTTCGTTCAAGACGTTCTGATCTGTCATCCCAAGCAAGTTCTCAGCCTCCGCATATGGGATTCACATCGGCCCACTCTCACGGCTATGCTACGACTCTCCCAACAGATTTACCTTCCCCAGCCTCGACTTCTGGATACGACAATCAGTTCATCGAAGGTTGGACATCAGCACAAGGGCGATCGTCTGCACTTTCTTCGCATACACGAGGGAGCAACAGCATAGCATCGGCTGTTACCCCAGCTGCAGTAATAGCATCAACACCACCAGGACCAAGAGAGACCATCCTGGATCGAGCGTTCCAGATGCGATGTATCCCAGGGAGCGATCGTGTCCCAGACAAGGACGATGAGAAGATCAGTAGTATCGCCCGATTCGAAGCCTTGATGCGAGAAGTAGACGAGAGGAAACAAGCCAAATCGTTAGCCAAGCAGCCTAGTAGGGAGAGACAGGATTGGGGATTGGAAGAAGAATCAGAAGACTCATCAGCTGGCGAACCAGATAATGACGACGATGATATTGACATGTCTGACGAAGAGGTATCGATCCCAACGCCGGCACAACGAGCTCTGGACTACATCTCTGGCCGCCGAACTCCAATATCGACAGGTAACCGACCATTGTCCCCGGCCCCACGGAGCCCTCCAATTCCTTTCTTGAACCCTCAAGCCATGTCTGCATTCCACGGAAACTCAGGATCCAATGGTCTCCGTCCCCGAACAGGAACAACACCATCCAACCCTCGTCCCAAGGGTAGCCGACCAAGCTCTCTAGCATTACCATCACGCTCCATGTCCAGCACAGCAGTGCCAACTCTCCGAGACAGAGATAGCAACAACAGCACTCTCCGCGCAGGAAGCACAGACGCCAAGGACAAGAGGCGAAGCAGCACGTCGGTCAAACGCCTCAGCTTCACGGATTTCGCTAAACGCTTAAGCAGTACATCCAGTCTCCTCCTTGTCCAAACAAACAACAGTTCGACTTCTGGCCGCGATGGCAGTGGTCGCGGCAGTAGCGAGTACGGCGTTGAGGAGTTTGACCGCTCGAATTCGAATAATAAAATGGGTATTAGTATGCGCGGTGGTGATATGGCGGCGCAGAATCGCGATAAGAGGTGTGGGTGGAGAGGGAGTGTTGGCGCTTTTGGTGCGGAGGGAGGATTTCTATGATATATATTTTTGACTGACGCAGCGAGTGGCTTTACTACTGATTGGCAGCATTGATGATACCTGGTACCTGATACCTTAGATGATTGTAATGATGCTTGGATGGCGTTGGGCTTTGCATTGTTACGATACGACATAGTTTGGTTCGATTCGGCACGATATGATATGATAGGGTGGATTTGGGTGCGTGGGTGGAATATCTGTTTGCATTTATTGGCGTTATGATACCAGTCTACTTGCAGCTTTGTTGTTATATACTTTGGACCTGTTATGTGTGTTTAGAAGTCTGGTAGCATACCCACCCACCTGTTGATGGGGGCCGCGATGCATGCATACATTTATCTACCTACTTCCCCCTTATCTCCTCCCATATTTGTCCTTTAAATGCTTGTAAATGATGTCTTCTCCAGATTTAGCATATTGTGGTCATGCGCTTCACATAAACAATATGGTCTGCTCGCTTAGTGGGTTGTAGATGCCGGTGTGTTTGTAAACATGGGTGGGTATTGTCAACAACACTTGCTCTTTTCAATTCGCTAGATATGAGGTCTGAAGTTTGACCAGTCTACGCTAGTGTAGTCTCTGAGAGGAAGAGATCTGGGACCAATGAACCCCTCTAGGAGAATATAGCTTCTTGCGACAGCATACAAGAACAGTATCAGTCCATTACTTGCATACCTGGTCCACATTGGGGCAACACTGTTCAGCTCAAAAATGGTTTCTGCAGTCTTTCCAAACATTACTTTCGCAACTCCTCCGGGATACATTACAAATGTGCCGTTACAAATGAAGTAGAAAACTAGTAAACCAATGAGCATAGGGCTAGCGCTTCTCCACAAGGTAAGTTCGACAGGAGTTGGGAAGGTAAAATTCCATACTACGAGATGTAGACCAAAGTATGCAAGAATAAACACTAATCCGAAACAAACATCAGAGAACCGAAGTCCCTTCGGGGGGTTTGTTTTGCTCTCGCCGAATGCTCTGATAGGACTTGTCTCGAATTCCATGTCGAAATGCAAAAAAGGTTATCGAGTCCTATCCAGAAGAGACTGAGGAGATTTGTCCTGCTTCGAGGCTGCTTGATAAAGTCAAGCGGAGTGCGAGAGTATGGTTTGCTGGCCACATCACCTGCTTTCGTCAATATCTCCGCGATGGTGATCTCGCTTCTGAGGACGATATAAGTCTCTACATCGAGGGGCTTGTGATTCCAGAAGAAGAAGGTGCACGAGGTACAGAAGATGAATGTGAGAGTAGTGAGCTCTAATGTCGATAAATCCAGATGCTGAACCGCACGACCGATGCACCGAGCACAGAACCAACCCATCTGGACTAGAGTTATTGTTCGCGCGAAAGTATCCGCTTTGTTCTTGTCCCAAATTGCTTCTCTGCCACTGTGGGAAATGGCAGATACTTCTTCTGTAGGAGGTATTCAAGTTGTTGCCCATCGACAGGGAATTTAGGGAAGTCTGGTGTTTCTAGCATGAGTTCTCCCATGTTTGCGAAAAATGCGTGCCGGATAGTCCATTCCTTATAGCCCAACTTTTCCATATCTTCAACGCATTGTAGAGCCGAAGCCCATTGTTCAGCGCCGATTGCTGTTATGACTTCTGGAAAGAAGACTGCCAATGTCAACCACTGAAGCTTATTCTTTAAGTATGCCCATCGGCCGCTTGCCGTCCATTCGGGTGTGTTCAGGCACAGGACGGACCAGCTGCAAAGGAAAATGGTGATGGCGCAAATCTGCATGATGTCAAGTGTACCTCGACCATTACACTGATGCGCCAACCCATTCGCGAGGCCTCCATCTTCTGTCGTTGTGTTGTGAACGATCGACGAGTTCTGCGCGAGCATTGCTCATTCAGGCTAGAGTATGAAGCGAGTGCCCGTTAGCAGCTACCAGGCCAAGACGATGCCGGAGACTCCAATATAACAGACAGCTCGGGAAAGACAGTAGATCGTGGGCTATTTCCAGTATTCTTACTCTGAAGCAAAGTATCGCAGACAGAATCAGGCTGCTTGTAGAAAGCGCTGCTCAGTTTCCCTAGGGTATAAACTAAGGCTGTAGATATCTTCTCCGTTGGCAGCAACACAAGCCGTCTGTGAGCAAGGTTGGAAATGAGGTAGACAGGAAAGTAAGATCATGAACATAGAGAGAAACAAATACATCTAACATGGTTGCCAGAAGGCTGTTTAATCAATCAGAAGCGTCTCCTATACGACCTGTTATCGTGCCTCGTCGCCCTCGGGACGAACAGCCTACCACTCACCAAGATTTCTGCCACTAGCAGTCATATGTGTATTACATAGCACGTCAAATTCTATATCTAACATCATTTCATGTGTAAATACCTAAGAAATCCGACTACTCCGCAATAACTCGAAGTGCATGCAGTTCAATACCATTGGCCTTGAAGCACCGAGCCTCACGAGTCTAATATTGGGTGACCAGTCACTGAAGAGGATCACCATAAATTCTAGCTTCACAGGCCGCGCGAAACTCGAGCTTGAAAGGATGGGAAATGAAAAGAAAAGAACTTGTGCTGCCGACCAGCCCTTCCCCTAGAAATGGTGCCGCAGCAAGCCGTAGAAGCTTCCTCAATCGATTCTGGAATGAATTCAAAGTTGGGAAAATGTTTTGACTTTTGAGATATTAAGCGAGCAAGTAAGTATACATAAGGTGTGAATATCACGTTCATCCCAGTCAAATTCAATACTACTGTCACAAATTGTGAGGCTACCTCTGTTCTCACATCCGCTGACCTTAAAGCCACGGCGATTACGAGAGACGGGAGCTTATGAGGCTGAGACCTCAGCCCACACTCTCTTTGCCCCCTCTCTGTACCACCTGAAAACAGCATCCCTCGATCTGAAAATTGCAGCATATCACGCACCACTCTATCTCCGCAACATCGCACGACCCATCATGGATACACAACAAGGCCGTTGCTAAGATAGCTGCAGATTTTCGTGGCTTTTACGATCGAAAGGAGCCGTTCCGTATATCTCACGGCTCTACCAACAGCACCCGGCCTATCTTGCTCGGCGAGGTAATGTGGTTAAGATCGGCCATCTTTACCATGTTCTGAACGTCTATACCAATGCCAGAACTGCACTGGTGGAGCCAAACGTACCGATGGATCGCCTGGTCGAAACCACTTAAATACGGTCTCGTCCCGCCAGTTGTTATGGAGTTTCCAGGCATCACTGTTGGCGGTGGTTATGCAGGAACATCTGGCGAAGGCAGCTTATTTAAGCACGGTTTCTTCAATCGGACGATCAACTACGTGCATGTGATCCTGGCGAATGGGGATTTGGTAAAGGCTTCCGAGGAAGAAAGGCCTGACCTATTTAAGGGTGCAGCTGGGGCGGTCGGAAGCTTAGGCATCGTCACGCTTGTGGAATTGCAACTGATAGAAGCAACTAAGTACGTCGAGACGACATATCATCCCATTTCCAGTGTGCCTGAAGCAGCACAAAAGTTAGGGCATCTTGCAACAAGTCCTGATCTGGACTGCTTGGACGGGATTCTCTTTTCACTTCACCGAGGTCTGGTCATCACGGGTCGTATGACGAACGACTCCGACCCAAATTTCCCTGTCCGCAGCTTCAGCAAAGCCAGTGACCCTTGGTTCTACCTTCGCGAGGAAGAGGTAGCATCTCAAGCAAAGGACAGCGGTCCTACTACTGAACTCATTCCTCTTGAAGAGTATCTATTCCGCTACGATAGAGGTGGATGTAAGTATAAGTTCGTTCTTTGTAGTAGCCCGGATATAGAAGGAAGAAATACTCAGGTTTTATTTATGTGTGCACAAGGCTGACTTCCAAAGTTTGGGTTGGCTATTCTGCCTTCAAATACTTCTACACGCCGTTCAACTGGATCACGCGTTGGTAACTTGACGACTATCTACATACTCGAACAATGCACACTGCTCTCCATGCTAGTGGCTTTTCGACTTCATACGTCGTTCAAGATCTTGCTGCTCTCCCATATTCGATCGTCGACTCCTTAATCGAATACACCCAGGCTTATTTCAATATCTTCCCTCTTTGGCTCTGGGGGTTTGGCCCGTCTAACCGGGAATCTTTCATCAAGCTCACCCAGGACCTCGAAGTCAAGCTGCAGGAGTTGGGAGGCATGAAGTGGCTTTATGCGAACACATACTACCCGGAAATAGGCTTTTGGAACATATATGACCGTAAGTTGTATGATGCCCTGCGAGCAAAGTATCACGCGACATCACTGCCGAGTGTCTGGCATAAAGTGCACACAGATGTTGATGCAGAGGCAGAAGCGGTCAAGTCGTCCTGGTGGCTGCGGTTTCTCACACTCTGACCAGTCAGTGGCCTTTGGGGTGTGTATTCGGCGCAAGCAAGTGGTCAGAAGTTGCTGGCACAGAGATCGACGTGGAAGTCAATTGAATCGAAGGACTGTGAGTATATCGATTGATGGCTTGAGCAGTAATGAGAGCAATTGGGGACTGGTGGTAGTCATGGGTACCGATCGTGGGCTCATAGCTGTCTGCGTGAGGTGATTTTGATCTGAGTGGTGCATGTGTATTTGACAGTCTCAACCCCCAGCAAGATCAGGAATCACATCTGCTTCATGAAACCTTGATCATCCGGCTTCTGAAATATCATTGTTTTCCAGGGCACCGTCCAGGTCTCCTGTTTACACCACCTGATACTCGGCACTCGAGAGAGTGGATTCACAGCACCGCAAATGACTTGCCAAAAGCGGTGTGTTTCCCAGAGAAATTTTTCGGTCGACATCAGATGTGGCTTACCTATGTCTGCATGAGTATCAGGTCACTGAAAGCCATTTACAGTTGTCTGGGGCTTAGCTAGCGGAGCATGTGCCTGATGTGCTTAATTAGCAGAACTGGGGAGTAGACCAATGCAATTTAGTGACCATGGCAGCTCTGTATTCTTGAAATGCCAAGATTATATCATGACTCGGATCGTACCCTGTTGTCAACACTGAATGCGAGATGGAAAGCGAGGCCAAGAAGTAGATCAGCTGCCAAAAGCATTCGTCTTACGCTCCATGATTTCTTGGGGATTGTACGACGTGCACTTCAACTCTGACGCCCAGCTAGCACAATGGCTCCGCCAAAAATAATATTGACTTTTATGCGGTTGTTTGATTGCGTCCCCAGTAGGGTCAATTTTGTCTGCTGTGGGTAGGCACAGTGGCTGCCAGGGACGCGAATGCTTACTTTGCTCCCGGAAAGTAATCTCACCTCGTCTATCAGACACGCTTCGCATAAGTATCAAGCAGTTTCCACAAGTCTGATTAAGAATTGTAAGTCTCATAACTTCCGGCCCTCGGATCTTCATCTCATCCATCGAAAAATGCACATCAAACTTCTCCACCTAGGAGGCTTCGTCGCTACAGCTCTGACAATGAAGTACCCTCCTCACTTCAAAGTGGGCCAGGAAGTCACCACTACAAGTGTTCGTGTTCGAGGGAAGGCTGCTTCGATCGAGAGAGAAGTGTCGGTATACCTTGGTATTCCCTACGCGCAATCTCCCGTAGGTGATCTTCGATTTGCGCCACCTCAAAAGTTCACTGGGTCTGGTAGAATCGATGGGACGAAATTGGTAAGTTTAAGATATTCCTTGAATTGAAATACATGTTACATGTCTACAAGGTGCTGAGCGTTGCAGGGTCCATCGTGTCCAATCATTATGGTATTCGGTAGTGGCGCACTGCCAAATATCATAGGTAAGAACTTTACAGTTGTAGGACTTGCTGTTTTGGAGTCACTGTCTCAGCCATGGGATACATTCAGTGAGGACTGTCTTAAGATCAATGTCTGGACAAAGCTACAGACTGGAGGGAAGACCAAGGCAGTGATGGTGTGGATTCACGGCGGCGGATACTCGCTTGGCAATTCATCAGATCCGACTTTTGACGGGCAGCACATTGTTGAAGAGGAAGATGATGTCTTTGTATCGTCCAAGTGAGTTCTTTTCGTGATTCTCTGCAGCATGTCAACATTACTTACCGAAGAGGAAGCTACCGCATGAACATCTTCGGCTTTCTAGGGAATCCTCACTCCCCGGCCAGCCTAGCGCTCATGGACCGACGTCTAGCAGTCGAATGGGTCCGCGACAATATTCACGCATTTGGTGGCGATCCTTCTCGCATAATCCTCTTCGGACAGTCGGCAGGCGGTGGATCTATCGACCTCTACAGTTACGCATACACATCCGACCCCATCATCTCTGGGATGATCCTCCAATCCGGAACAACTTCTCTCGGAGCATACACACAAGAAACAGCAGCAAAAGGCTGGTACAACGTAACATCAACCCTCAACTGCAGCCAAAATACCACCAATTCAATCTCACTAATGGCATGTATGCGCAACAAAACCACCTCAGACATTACCTCCGCAATGCCACAATTTAACGCCGCCACTGGAGCCGCCTACTTCTGGCCCACCATCGACGAAATCCTCGTATTCTCAGATGGCCATTCTCGCTCTACAGCAGGCAAGTTCATCAAAGTCCCAATATTGATCGGTAACACGGATTACGAAGCTGGGTATCTCAAGGCCATGAGCTCAGCATTTGATGCCTATCTCCCCGATGAACACTGGGACGTGTTCAACTTACAAGTATATACCTGTCCGTCTGCAGAAAGAGCGAAAGTGAGTGTATTTGCCGGGCTATCGACTTGGAGATATCGATATTCTGGAGACTTTGAGGAGCTGGCTTTGACGAGGAGCCCGAGGAGTAGGGCGTATCATGCGTCGGAGTTGGTGCCGTTGTTTGGCGCAGTGGACGCATTCGAGGAGATGAAGCCATCGGGAGATTTAATTGAGGTAGGACGGTATTTGAGAGGTGCATGGGCGGCGTTTGCAAAGGATCCGGAGAGAGGGGTAGAGAGATATGGATGGCCGAGGTATCGATCTGGTCGGAGGACTTTGATCGGCTGGATTATAATAACTCAGTCCGGGCAGCAATATTAGATGAAAAGCAGTACGATTTTTGTGAGTAAGTTTAAAGCTCCCTGATATCAGGATGCGGGTCATGTTTGGCACATCCGGTAGCTTTGATGTATGGTGTTGTTGATTTTCTGCAAGCGAGCTCGCTAAATCACAAGGAGGTGAGGTCTCGTTTTGTCAGGAGCTTTGATTTGATATATGTCGCAGCCTTTATGGATCATAGATTGCCACTATCATAAAGTTAAATATACCGTGACCTATTTCCTCCTCTTTACATAGATTATCCATAAGCAGATTCATCTCGAGGTACCCCTCCCCAGAGGACTGATCTCGCTTAGCGCACCACGGCAACTCCACATCATCAACGAGCGGACCCAAGGGAATAGCATCGAAGAACTTTTCGAGGACTTCTCACGAGTGAATTGTCGATCTTTTGTGTGTCAGTAGCTTTGATTTGTTTATTTGTGAATATGCCAAGGGGACTCACAAGTCCTGCGATAAAGTCGGCACGTTCCTCCTTGATGACGAGTGCCTGCTCCATGCCCCTGGTCGAGCCCGCTGCACTCGTAATAATCACCCACCTTGGCTTCTCAATCCTCTCCAGCAGCATCATTACAGCTTGAAATAGCGCCAGTTGTCCCAGTGTATTGATTGTGAAACTTCTTTGTTGTCTACCATCATAAAACGCTCTCGGGTGGCATGATGCTCCATCCTGCGTCATCATTGGTATCGAGAGATCGAGCTGACATACTTGAAAGTGATAATCAGACTACCTCCCTTTGTCCTCAATGTTTGGTTGGAAATGGTCTTCAGGCTCCTGGTCTATAATCAGCAGAGCGAAATTCCGGAAGATAAACATGACGGAATCCTCCTCCCTGTACCCGATCTCCACCGCTTCGACCGTCCATACCAGCTGACGCCAGGGCATTAAGATATTCCACAGTGTGATATGTAGACCTATCAGCCACGGGCAAGGCCATATTCCAGTAGCGTACTTCAGACTTTCCATCCCGCGCACCACTTTCCATGTGCCCCCGAGTACCAAGATCATACCCATAGAGGGCCAAGCACGAGAAAGGTTATTATAATCACAGGGATAAGTGCTACGACTTAAACCCTCTTCGACTTTCGCCACAGCCATGTGCACACTGCCATCACCAAGACACACATGAGCGCCGACGAGATCAGAAAGGTCCTGTACGGCGCGCCACTTCCTGTGATCTGTCGGATGTTTATTCCAAAGAAAGACATGGACTAAAGACAAGGGGAGGAAGATGAATCCGAGAAACTATATCATACCAATGGAATCGGCTTGCTAAATGGACTTCCTTGATTCTTGTAAGGACAAGTTACCGATGTTGACCTGAATGGCGTCTCGAATATGTTGCTCGAGATCTCTCCTTTTCTGCAAGAGTCGCTGTTGTTTCGACATGAAATGATCTAAGTATTTGCTACTCTGCGGGACTAAGATTTAGGACTCTGATCGAGAGGACATGGTGTCGCCGAAGTCAGCGATACGATGGTGTATCACTTGGATTGCTCTACTGTACCTCTTCCTTGCAACCGTTTTACAGCTAGGTCTTTGTCGTGAGTAGCCATTCCAGGGCTCTCTCTGCTGGAGGCAATTGATTGTTTGGCTTTCCATCCTTCGAATGTTCTATTGTAGTTCCATCATCTACTGGAGAAATTGGATCTCCATTACTCTTGTCAAAGGCAGTAGATATTCGACTGGAGACTTGTTTGCAGATTGACTATGCGCCTTACTTGGCCTTCCTATGGTATCCAATAGAGAGGCGAACACATAGGGCGCTGGTAGAGGGCTGTCTGGGTAGAACCCGTCTGGCCATGAGCAAGTGTTGCTATCTTGAGGATACCGAGAATGGTCAGGATGAAGGCCTATTCTCGCGAGGACTGCATGGCTTTTGTTAGATTTCACACCTGGGATTAAATTTGTACCTGCCGCCCCGAAAGCTGTGTCCCATTGTGCCATTCGAAATAAACGCCCAGACTCTTGGTGCTCGTATCGAAGAGTACATCTCGGCATCGAAACTCAACGAAAGAAAAGAGGGCTCGACTTGATCTATTGCAAAGTATTCCCGCTCAAATCTTGAAGCCTCTACATATCGACCGTATGAAAGTGAACAACGGAGTACGTTGACTGTTTGAGACAGTCGTGTACTATTCGATATGATTTGCTCAAAAAACAGAGGCGGAAAGCCATACAGGGTGCCAAATGTATCGATAATCGAGACGTCGCCATACCACTGGCTTTCCAATAAGGTTTGCATTATATTTATAATGAAGATGATTCGTACACTTCTTTTTCCCGGCAATTGCTGCAGAGCATGAAGGAACTTCAAGCCATCTACTGCTATGCAGAAACGTTGAATCGAAATCTTGTTGCTTGCTGAATCGACTATGGCGCAATCTGCTGTAGGTGGCCGTTCAGGCTGTTGAATATCGCTGCTTTTGGCTGGCTCTAGCGATCGCCGCCGTTCTGCTGCGACCTTGTTGTGTAAATTAGCAGCAAGAAGAAGATATCTAGAAATTGTTAGAGGGGCTTCGTCTAAAGAGGAAGAATTACCTATTATCTGTTTCACTGAGCTGCACGATCTTGTCGACGAAAGGATACTTTGCACTAAGACGAGTCGCCGGTCGATCGTGGTGCTTATTCAGGGACTTTATGTTAGGCGGCCCTGCCGCAGGTGCGACATTTTCCAGGTCAATGTTGATCTCCGTGTGAGTTTTTTGAAGGAGCAGGTGCCGAAGACCAAGCAGAAATAAGTGTCCAGCTGGCAGCTAGGCTGTGCATTTCTGTGGCTGCAGGAGCTGAATTGCATGTTGGGCAGAACCATGGAGGTGTGGGAATGCAGCCAGTGAGGAGACAGCAGGACAACCGAACCAAACGAGATATCCACCTAGGGCGTTTCGGAGACGATAGAACAGTAGAACGAAATCATATGATATGTAACAGAGAAGACTACCTGTTTGATAAACCAGACGATACAAAGTTTGGTGCGAACGCATTAAACTTGAGTTCTCTAGCCTGCAAATACGGTGCAGTTGTGTTTTGGGACTTTCAGCCACTGCTGGAATTTCGCGAGAGGGCCCTGGAACACGGCGGCGAAGGTACAAGACCATGGAAGTCGTGCCCCGAAAACAAACACTGGTTTGTGGCATTCCATATACCTTCGTATTTCTATCCTTCTATATTTTCAGCTTAGCAACTTCATGCACACTTGTCTCTCCAGACACGATGTCTTTTACAGTAGCCAGAATTTCCGAAAAGTCTTGAAATGTCGTGTACGGAACATTCTCCTTCTCGCAGTAGGTGACAAGATCTAGTCGACCGTCAGTATCCAATCAACCATAACTGTTGATCTGAACAAACCTTTACCAGCCTTGGCAAAAAGTAAATCAGTTTCCTTCGCAGCAGAAAGATCTGACACTCCATCTCCAGCATAGAACAAGACTGGTCTCTTTCCATCAGGAAGGGCTGCATATGGCCGGATGGCTAACGACTTGTCGTGGCCAAACGAGCTGGTATTGAGCTTAACGTGGGCTCAAGGATAACTTCTGAATGACTTACCTGTCATCGCGGTATATGATTTTCCAACCGCCTTCATCCTCGAGAGTCTTTCCCAGCCGTGACCCAACATCGTTGCTTAGAATTGGCAACGTGCTTGCCTCCTCTTGACCCAAAAGATGACCCAATAAAGCACGGATGATGGGTTCCATACCACCACTCAACACAACAACAGGAATGTTGTTGGCATGAGCGAACGTATAGAATTCCCGGAAGCCCTCATCCAGAGTGATATTTTCTAGCAGGGCAGCAATACACTTCTCCCAAGGAAGCTTTACGCCATCCAATAATTCCTCAAACCCGTCACGGAAAGTACGCCGACCATGCAGTATGTCGTCGAATACCAGCTTTCGATGAGCCGGACCAACTCCGAATTCCTCTATCATGAAATCATTGCTGTCCTGTTGTGTGATGGTGCCGTCAAAGTCGGTGAAGAAGATGAAGCGAGGGTTAGTCTTGAGAATTGGGAGCTGTGAGCCTGCTGATTCTTGGTCGGTGACCATTTTCCAGACTTTGAATAGATCTAGATATAAAACAATTGGGTGATCGTCTCAATTCTTTTGACAATTAGCCTGGGCGTATCTTTGTTCCTGGCAGATCTCCTTCTGTCTTGCTGGATGAAGTCGTGAAAGCGAGGGTGGGGTAAAATGCAATAAGAGGCGATGGCCACTGTTTCGTTGACAATTGGAATGTAATACCGCACCGAATGCACCACTCAATACAGGATACGTGCTGTTATAATATGAATGGGGCCTCAAGCGCCGATTGGATGCAGACCTTGAAAATAAAATCTGCAAAGAAGCTTGAAGGCGACCCAATTTAGCCTGGCCCGTGCAGCTGGCTGGACCCAATTTTCCGAACCTCTTCTCAAGTCGTCCAGCTGTCATCCATCCTTCTTTTATAATTGCACATGGTTAATTGCACTTATATACAGACGACGGTAACATTTACGTCGTAATCTATGGTAGAATCATGTACGAAAGCCTCACATCCTGCTGAATGGCTTTGATCTGGTTGAGAAACATGATAGGACGGCACAAATCTAAAGTCTCGAAATGTGCCAATGATATAACGCAGGCAGTATACCTCGGCGCTCCGTGTTACGCTTTTTCTAGAGTGCCTTGATGAGAATAAGTTTGGCCAAAATATCATTACGAACCCAATGGCCGGATGGGCTGGCCGCCATCTAGAAGACTTGTAGACATCACCCCGCCATGTCTTGTGCCTGCTAGATCTGACACTTTGCAAGCTTGTCATAGATACCAGAGGAAGTTTAGTCTTCATTTCATGTCATGTCTTGGATAGATACAAAACGATCAAATTGTTAAGCACAGGCTCAAAACGATCCCGGAATTTATCTTCCTCGGCATCAAACACATCTCGAATCCAGATACAGTCCTTCACAGACCCAAATGTTTCCGACCAAGACCAGAATCCCATCTCATACGCAATCTCGGCCACTTTTATAATGTACCAGCTCTGATCCGCCTCCTCCTTGCTCTCTACCAAGCCCATGAGTAGCGCCCAGAGCAGGATCTTCTTCGCTGACACACCGAAGTTGGATACGTTCTTCCTAGACACTAAGCTCCTCAACTTGGCACTGAAACATCTCGTCGATACTCCCAGCTGACCACAATATCTTCGTATCTTCGACAAAAACAATAGAAGTCCAAGCCGAGTAGCTTCCTGCAATAGCTTTCCCTCCTCTAGAAATTCCTGCCCCACCAGAGAATGCACGATGGGATCGATCCAATACACGAAAAAGTTGATATCTGCCCAAGGCTCACCAAGCCTAGACTTTCGATTAATGTACTCGATGGCGATGCCTAGATCATGGAATGCGTTGACGAGCAGATGATCTTGTATATAGAGCCCAATGTAGGAAGCCAAGAAGGGGGATATGCCATAGGCTCCAATAGCAGGGGAGTGATTGGTATTGTGAGCATCTTGGATGAGTGTGTCTGGTGGCGGAAATCGAGCTTTCGAATCTCTCCTGCATGCACCGGCAAGATCCACGCTGGAGAACTCAGTGGCCATTTACGAGTAAACTGGTAAGTCACTTACCCGAACAGTTGACAACGTAAAGTCTCGTTGTGATCGAAGGAATGCCATCCTCCCCTGAGCTGGACAATTCTCTCGAGTCCACTCAGATGCATATCAAGACTCATGAAATTCTCTGTGTACGCCTAATGCCAATCAGACCATTGCGTCAAAATTCCCCCATGGCTGAAAAAACACCTACACTATGGCACACAAAAGTCCCCACACTTCTCACGACATCGTCACCAATGCCCTTCACTGGATCAGCTATCACGCTATTGATATCTCTCAACGCACTCGAATGATGCCTCATCGAGATCACATTCGTCGAGTCTCGGCCTTGGATCGTGTATATATTTATCGCAATGTTTGCGAGGAGCTGGTGGAACATGGCTGAGTCATGGATAGCGGATGGGAGCCATGCTTTTTGAAAAGTTCGGAAGAGTGGATTGGGGTTGGTGTGGACTGCGAGGTGTGTTATTTTGACTGTTTCATGGCTTGGGAGGCGGATGTAAGGAGAAATTTGCGCCGTACCTTCGTCGAGAAGCCATTGTACAGTTTTAGTTATTCTGATCGGGTAATTACCAAATGGATCGACTCTTCCTGCTCCAAGTATTGTCACTGGACTTGTCGCGGGTAAAACCCACCAAAAGTCATCTCTATCAGAGACATCTTCAGAGATGCTGATGGTAGAGGCGGTGGTTGAAGTGTTGCCCTGTTCGGTGTATGCAGAGTGATCTGCGTCAGTAACCTCCTCCGAATTCACTGAACGCGCGGGAAACTCCCTGGATTGGGAGATATGGCCAATGTTGTCTGGTAAAAACAATTCAATCCGATTACGAATCACCGGACGTCTTCCCTTCGGTAGACCCTGCACCACCTGCCGACGGATGGCTTTCTCAGCATCTATCGTTGGCAGTGCTCCTGCAGGACGCAGTTGCAGAGTGATATTGCATGCTAGATTAGGCTTGGGTACTGGCTGTTGATTCTTGGGAGTGATTCGTGGGATGCTTGTTTTGCCTGCTCGAGGTTTCCGATGCGCCGGTACACCAGTACAATTGGAGGGACTCTGCATAGTTGACTATTGTCCTAGTACCTGAAATACCTTGTTTGTGCATTCTTCTCAAGCTTTTAGGTATCTCGTCTCTTCTGTTCAAACTGAACTTGGTGAGTTCATACCTAGATGCGATCTTGAGGACAACTCACGCTGCTTCAGCTCAGAGTTGGCACAGACCAGCTCTTTCATCATTTCCCTTCCTACCTTTATCTAAAGAATGAATGCCTAATGTTTATAAGACCTTAAGCAATGGCTTGTCTTAGATCCTCAACTCTCCTCACAAGCCTCGACAAAAAAGAGCAAACACCCAGCTCGCTTAATAATCCTCCTGCATAAGCCAAGCTTTCCTAACCGTTCATTCTTCAACTCGATACATGCTTATATCGGAGGCGAATCGTATAGCTCGGGCTTCTAATGGCAATCCCGTACGGACGTAGCGGGCTTGCGGCCGTTTGAAAGATGTGGTTTGAAAGTGTTGTGAGATGTGAGATCCTAACGCCGAGATCTGAAGTAGGGAGAAGCTTGGCTCTGCGTCGTGCGATTCTGAAGTCAGTGAAGACCTGCGCGCTATGTTGAAGCTGGAATTGCCTGGATTTAGCTTTCTGCACATCGGGGAAGGTTGGGTGGAGCTCCAGTCAATTGGATACTTTTCCATGTTGACTCGCTTAAGCCAAGGTAGAAGGACTCATTCTGTGCGAATCTTCTAAGTCCAAGAAAGAATGAAAGACAGCAGATCTCTCAACGATTAAAGAGATGAGATGGCTTTGGGATACGTTGACCCAGTTGATAAACGAGTGTTTTTAACAAAGCGATAGCAGAAAAAGAAGTCAGTGGAGTACCATGCACTCAGTGAAGAGACTTAAACAAAGCCAGTACCAGCGAGCATAGACAAACATACTTACCAGATAAATTCTCCAGCCTCTATTTGCTTGACATAACAAACGCATTCCCTATACCTATATCTACAATGTTTCCACAACCTCTAGTCCCCAAGTAAAGATCTAACCCTCTAGCTACTTCATTCATCTAGCACGTGAACCCTCTCACACCCGCCTTCCTCAGCTGATACCCCCACGCGAAGCGAAGCAGACACCACCCTCTGCCTCCGAAAAGCCACATCCCTCACCACAATCCCATTCCTCCTGACCTAATCACACCAAATCTCCATCTATACCCAAAAATCGCATCGCATCCCATGCCAAACGTGTAGGGTTGACTGTGACAGCGTGATGTGATGTAATGTGATGCGCGCACCAGTTCTTCGCCTAGGTTCGGGTTCTGCTGACATCATTTGCTGAAAGGGGTGTGGGTGTAAGCAAGACTTGTTCTGATGTGATGTGATGGAGCGCTTGACGAGTGCACGAATGGGGAGGTGAGAGTCAAGTGTCCTTGGTTCTTATCAAGTCAAATTAAGTCTATTGACTGCTTCGTGAGATGAAATTGAGATAGTGCACCTCATAAGATAGTTGAAAAAATTGCTAGTCAAGTCGGTTCGCAATGCAGTTTGGGGATTGAGATTCTCTGATGCTTTCGAACCGGAAATGGTTTTTGATAAAAGAATTTTGGTTTCTGTTGTGATTGTGGCGATTCGTTGCGAAGTCGAGGTAAGAGTGAAGCGAGGTGTGGTAAGGGGAAGGAAGGCACATGAGAGAGTGAGTGAGACAGATCAGGAAAAAGATCTACGTCAGATGCCGCTGCATTGAGACCAGTTTCTAGTCCTGGGAAGCGAACGCGACTATGGTACAGGATGGTAGGAGAAGGAAAAGATGGTGTGCGGCGTGGTCTGTCAGATGGCTTTGTCTATAACACGGAGGAGGTCGTCGCTTACTTGTTTGTTCTCATGGAGGATTCTTTTGTGATATTCTGAGGAGACAGTGGCTTTGTTGACTTTGGTACATGAATTGAATAGAGGGTCTTCGCTCTTTCTGAATATTATACGGTATCCTCTTGGAAGTACTCATACGCAAGTAAATACACAAAGAGACAACCATGGCCACCTCACCCCAAGAGTCAACATCAACACTACTTCCGCATCATCACCCTCCCCCGCTGAAACCATTACCACTCTCTTCCGAGCCACACAATTCCAACGTCACCCTTTTAAACCCACGATCACAACCATGGCCACACTTCCCCTCCGACTGCACAATCTGCCACTCCCCCTTCAACACCCCCCGTCCGGACGGCACCATCGAATCTCCCTCCCTCCTCCCCTGCTCCCACATCTTCGGATCCATCTGCATACAGCGCTGGCTTGAATCCTCACAGAATCAGAATTGTCCGAATTGTCGCCGCGAGATGCGATATTCTGGGTGTGGCCATGCCGTTATACCTAAGCCCACAGCTAAACCATTTCCAGGAGCTATGGAGCTGGGAGTGGATGAAGTTGTGGATAAGGTTGTAGATATTGGTGGGGAGGGTGGAAGTGCGTTGAGTTTGAGGGCTATGAAGGCGGAGGATATGCCTTGTCTATGTCCGCTTTGTAGGGAGAGCAGGGAGATGGTGGAGGTTGTTAGGAGGGTGGAGAGAAGGCTGGCAGCTGAGGAAAAGGCGTTGGAAGGGTTGAGGGTCCTGCCAGGGTTGTTTGGGGGATTGTATAAGGGAAGTGGAAGTGGGATTGCGAGTGCGGAGAGAAAAGAGGAGGCGAGGGAAAGGTGGAAGAATGAGATGGAGATTTTGAGGCAGGGGCTGAGGGAAAGAATGGAGGGGAGGGAGGAGTGGTGAGGTGGATTTCCGCTCGGACGCTACAGTAGAGGCGGTTTGAGTCGTTTGTTGGACTGACTATCCACTGGATTGAAATGCAGAACTGGCGCCTGGGTGTTGGAGCTGGAATCATACTCTTGAATATGGCGTTTGGAGGATACTTGGATGCTCAGGAACTGTAGAAAAGATGGAACTGGAAACTGGTATTTTCGCTAGGGTATTCTGAATCGCTTGGTCTAGTGGTGGCCGCTTGTTTGGTTTGATGTTATGACTCTTTCTGGTTTTGGGCGTATTCGTTTGGAAGGGCAATGGACGGTCGAAGAAACATGTCCCCATCTCATCCCGACACCATCATGGCGTGACTTGGGGCAGCTCTACGGCCTTGTTCATTTCATCTTGACGACGTCCTGCCCTGCCTCTCTTCATCCTCCTCATCACTGTCGTCTTTGAATCCTTCTTCCAAGTCCCGACTCAGCCGTCTGCCATCATCGTCTCTCCCTCTCCGGGCATCCAGGGACAAAGCTTCTCTCCGATTGTCGTCCACTTCATATAACTCTTCTCCTTCCTCCTCATCAAAATCACTGCCAGACCCATCCTGTGCACTGACTGTATATTGGTCCCTGTTAAACTGTGACCTCCATGCTGACGGCAATACCCATCTCGCGATCGCGTCTAGTATCCTCTGCCGTATCGAGGAGGTCTGTGTAGATATTGTGTCTAATGGGAGATACTGGCTGTACCTCCCTCTATATCGTTTCCATATTGGAACCACTACATAGGATACCACCAGGTATAGAATTAAAGAAATAATGGCCGGAATAACCAGAGTCTGAGGATGATTAGATGTGCTAGACTAAGTGTGCAGATAGCCTTACCTTTAAGACTGACAAGAACCCCATATTCACTGTATCCTCGTCGTCGTCCGCTAGCATGGAAGTTGGGGCTGGATGGGGTATATAGACGTCGTCTCCAGCTCTTTTGGAAATGCCCAAGGCTCGTGGCTGCCACGCGGCGTTCATCCAGGTCAGATCAGGCCGGGCTGGGTAGGATTGGCGCAATGATGTCTCTGGCGGTTGATGGTGTTGGATTATCGCAGATTAGGATCACTGAAAGAAGCGCAGCGTAGCAACAATCAGGAGCGCTAGAAATGCCCGAAAGGATATATCTTCGATTTCTTAACTGGGAGTCGGCGTCGTGGAGGAGGGCAGATGAGCGTACTGTACAGTAGTTGCGCGCGGTTGGTTGGGCTGAATGCTTCTTGTTGGTTGTGGTTGGTTGGTTGGTTGGTTGGTTGGTTGGCTGGTTGGCTGGTTGGTGGTTCTGTGGTCGGCGACGGAGACTTGTCTCCCCATTCGAGTCCCTTGATCAGGCCCTGCATGCTATTTCTGGTCTGGGCACCCACCACCAGTCCAGCAGTTCAGTTCAGTTCAGTTCGCGTCGAATTCGCTTCAGGGGTTCTCGGAGCTGCAGTTGGCGGGTGCGGGTGCTTGCTGGGCTAGTCCGCTCGGGGCTTTGGGTGGGAGGACGGTCAGTGAGGCTAGAAGTTTAGGGGAATGGAAGGACAGCCTCGAATGGAAAGGGGGGTTTTGATTGACGAACAGCAACAACACGTCTACAGTACAGTACAGTCAACTTCACGACTCTTTCATCAAAACACTCGCTTTTCTGCCTGTCTGCACCTACCTATCTTTCTGTCTTGTCTTTCAAGAAACATTCTTTGCCCCTCTGCCCTCTCACCAGTCACGACTTCTGTCACATTCCGCTGCGTTTCTTGTGTGCACGGTCTCAGTCCGTGTTTGATGCCACTGCAGCCCTGGGGATTTGTTTCAGCCCCCCTTTACCGAATTAAACATCGTCCACCGTCAGGGAAGGGGACTTGCAGTTGTCCATAGTAGGACCGTTATTTATCTTACATCCAAGTCGTTGCTTTCGCAGCAGACGACTAGACGGATCGGTACGTACATTGTGACAACTCGAATAGCGGCTGTTGTTGAAGCATCAAATCTTGGGTAAGAACGTCCTCTTATCAAGAAAGAGCCACCACCCCCCTTCACCTTCCCACCTTTGATTCTCTGCACGTCGCAGACTTCAAGAACCTCATGCTAACCGATCTTTCCATGCAGCACCTCCCTGACGACGCCGGCTGTCCTATCACCGCCTCTCGAAAAGACCCGACGACCCTCCCGCTCAACGTTGAGGAGGCATAATGCAAAGCACCAGGACGTGAGACATTGGACAACTCTACATCACTCAGGCGCATCACAGCTGGACGATCAAGGGAAGGCAAGGCAAGGCAAGGCCAGGCCGGCAAGGACTAGGGCCCCATAAGTTTTTGCATAGCAGGCAAGCAACTGATCGAAACATACCATCGAACGGTTCCCTCCCACCAACATGTCAGCCGCCGACAGCAAATCCCGTCAGTCCTCTGGCGGTAAATCGTTCTTCTCCAGAAGCAGCAAGAAGGACAGGAGAAATGCGAGCGACGAGGGCAAATTGGGCGCAGATCTGGACAAGACAAGCACTACAGGATCCCGATCATCACGACACGCGAGAGGCTCCTCTATTGCATCTATAGAACGGCCCAATTCGCCTGGCGCGGACTTGGGAGGTCTGAATATGATGGCAGGAGTCATAACATCCATTCCCTACGACAGCGTAATGGCAGATGGAAAGTCGCCTATACCGGTGGAATACTTACCTAGACCCGATCAGATGCCAGTTCGAAGGGAACCTCTGCCACATCATCTCAACAAACCGGGGACCGATTATCATCAATACCCGTCCTTTGATCCTGCAACCCTTCCAAATGGCAGTTCGCATCCATCAGGGCCGCGCCCACCGCCAGGTGTAGGAAATGTTACTATGGCTTCTACAGGGGATCGGAGGACGCAATTACAACAGTGGGGACCAGGAAGGGCAAGTAATGCGAGCACTCTGAACGGGCATAATTCACGTTACGATTCATATTCTACAGCCCAAACCTCTGCCTATGGGAGAAATTCATTCGACCATTCAAGCGCCGACTCTAGCACTGACCGCTCCAGCGTATTCTCTTCCGGGAGCTCCTCCAGAACAGCTATGCCAGCTTCACAGTCTACTAGCTCCTTTAATAGCAACTTGTCGCCCTCCCACGCATCAAGTCGCGAAACTCACCGCCTCACCAAGTTTCCTGCGCATTACATGTCCGGATCTCCGTCCGGTTCGTTTGGCGGGGAGGGCTTCAACCTCAGCAAGCCGACGGATGACAGGGTGATAGAGGAGCTATTTCTGGCGTTGATGCAAAAGCGAGGATGGCACAATCTGCCCGATCAAGCAAGGCGACAAATGATGGCATATCCTGCGGCAAAGAAATGGACGTTGGTACACCAGGATCGGCTGACTGAATGGCAAGGAGAACAGAAGAGGCGGACGAATGTCAGGAACACGGGGCAATATGGAAGGGAAATGGAAATGCTCGCAAACGCGGAGGAGGAAGGCACGCCAGAGTGGTTCGTACGGAAAGTTATGGACAACAGCATATCCGCGAAACAGTTACAAAGCTTGGCTGTTAGCTTGCGTACCCAGCCAATTGGATGGGTCAAAACCTTCGTGGAGTGCCAAGGTCAGGTAGCTCTCACGAACGTACTGGGAAAAATCAACAGACGACAAGCACAAGGACCTGCGCCAGCAGATGGCTCAACAAGCGACAGGGATCTGGATCGCGAATATGATATCGTCAAGTGCTTAAAGGCTCTTATGAACAACAAGTTCGGAGCCGACGATGCATTGGCTCACCAGCAAGTCATTGTGGCATTGGCAACGTCGCTTATTTCGCCCCGATTAACAACAAGAAAGCTGGTCAGCGAAGTGTTGACTTTCTTATGTCACTGGGCTGATGGCCAAGGCCATCTCAAAGTCATCCAGGCTATGGATTATGTCAAGAATCAGCAAGGAGAAAATGGCCGATTCGATGCATGGATGCGGGTGGTGGAAGTGACGGTTGATGGACGAGGAAAGATGGGCAGTCTGGTAGGAGCCAGTGAAGAAGTACGAAGTGGTGGTATCGGGATGGAGAACCTCTTGATGGAATACGCAGTGGCAACACTATTTCTCATCAACATGGTTGTGGATGCGCCTGAGAGGGATTTGCAGCTTCGGGTTCATATCCGGGCACAATTTACAGCATGCGGCATTAAGCGAATCTTGACCAAGATGGAGGGCTTCCAGTACGATGTGATAGACAAGCAGATTGAGCGGTTCCGGACAAACGAGGCCATCGATTATGAGGATCTCTTGGAACGTGAAAATAGCAGCATCAAAGACAGCATCGAGGGCGAAGTTAAAGATCTGAGCGATCCAACTCAAATCGTTGATGCTATTATGCAGAAGGTTCAAGGGAGCAGGACTCAGGATTACTTCGTGTCTGCTCTGCAACATTTGCTACTCATCCGGGATAATGACGGAGAGGAGCGGTTACGGATGTTCCAATTGGTGGACTCTATGCTCAGTTATGTCGCTATGGACAGGAGGTTACCTGACATGGACCTGAAGCAGAGTCTCAATTTCACTGTTCAAAGTCTGCTTGACAAGCTTCACACAGACTCGGAGGCTCGACAAGCTCTAGATGAGGCCCTGGAATCGCGCCAAATAGCCGATTCGGCAATGGCCGAGCGGGATGAAATGAAATCCCAAATCGAGCTTGGAGCTGACGGAATGGTCGCGAAATTACAGAAGCAGCTTGAAGAGCAAGCTCAGGTTATCGAGATCCAGAGACGGCAAGCAGATGCGCTGAAGAGCGATTTGGAGAGTGTTCAGGCACTTCGTGCTAAGGAAGCCCAGAGGAATGAGCTCGAAACGAGAGAATTGTATCTCATGCTGCGTGATGCACAAGACATTGCCGCATCGAATGCCGCCAAGGGTACGGCTGGTGGAGCTGGACTGGGAGAGAGTGACCCTGCCCAAATGAAAGGCATACTTGATCGCGAAAAGCTCATGGACAGACTCGAGATGCAAATCGAGCGTCAAAAGACTCAGTATAAACTCGAGGGTCGTGTCTGGGGTGACGCTGCGGGTCCATCCGATCGCCTACGTGCACTTCGCGAGGAGATGGATGGTGACAGCCGAGCGGGTGGTGGTGCAACTCCACCCAGGGACTTCACCAACAGCATGCTCGGAAGCGTGTCTCGCCAAACAAAAATACCTCGGAAGCCTGTCAATTCTCAAGAAATTGTGTTTGAGGATGATGATGACGACGAAGAGGGTATTGTCTTTGAGAAACCTCGTGTGGTGGAAATGAGACGACCCAAGCAAGCGCCTGGCTACCTGGCTGAGATGAACTCAAAGGTCAAGCGATACGATGCCAGTGATGATGAGGACGGTGATGGAGTTACCACAGGACCTTCACATCCTAGTCTCGAATCTGACTCGCCCAGAACACCCAGTGATGAGACGTTACCGAAAGCCGAAGGGTTCAATGGGCCTCCACCTCCACCTCCGCCGCCGCCTCCGATGCCAGGGCAAACTCCTGGTTTCGCTGGACCACCTCCCCCTCCACCACCTCCTCCACCACCTCCAGGAGCTCTTGGTGGACCACCGCCCCCCCCACCACCACCTCCTCCAATGCCTAATGGAATGATGCCGCCACCACCTCCGCCGATGCCCGGAAAGAAATCTGGTGGCTTCTTAAATCAGCCCTCTTACAACGCTGCGCCCACGCTTGGTATGCCTGTTGCTAGACCGAAGAAGAAGCTAAAGGCACTTCATTGGGAGAAGGTCGATACTCCTATGACAACTCATTGGGCAGCGCATGCACCTACTGCGGCCGAAAAGGAAGAGAAATATGCCGAGCTTTCAAGAAAGGGTGTTTTGGACGAGGTTGAAAAGCTTTTCTTGGCAAAGGAGATCAAACAGATCGGCAAAGGCTCTGGCAAGAAGACGGACAAGAAGCAGATCATTTCTAGTGATCTGATGAGGACGTTCCGTAAGTATTGGAATCCATGGCTTCGAGTACAATGCTAATAATTTGCAGAAATTTCTCTCGCCAAGTTTTCGAACTACTCTGTGGAGAAGATCGTTCAAATGGTTATTCATTGTGACAAAGAAGTCCTGGATAACGCTGTCGTCATGGATTTCTTGCAGAAAGAAGACATGTGCAATGTGCCTGAGAATACCGCCAAGTTGATGGCACCCTACAGTAAAGACTGGACCGGACCCGATGCCAACAAAGACAGCCGTGAAATGGATCCAACGGAGCTTACCCGAGAAGATCAGATCTACCTTCAAACAGCTTATGAGCTTCACCATTACTGGAAGTCAAGGATGCGTGCTCTGGCTCTGACTCGAACCTTCGAGGCGGAATACGACGAAGTCTCAGACAAGTTGAAACAAGTTGTGGCTGTATCGGAATCGCTGCGAGATTCGGTATCTTTGATGAACGTCCTTGGACTCATTCTCGATATTGGGAATTACATGAACGACTCAAACAAGCAAGCCAGCGGCTTCAAGCTGAGCTCTCTCGCACGACTCGGTATGGTGAAGGATGATAAGAACGAGTCCACTTTCGCCGATCTGGTGGAGCGTATCGTCCGAACGCAATATCCAGAGTGGGAAGGCTTCACAGACGACATTGGAGGAGTCGTCATATCGCAGAAGTTGAATGTCGAGCAACTTCAACTTGACGCAAAGCGTTACATTGACAACATCAAGAATGTCCAAATGTCACTGGACTCTGGTAACTTGAGTGACCCGAAGAAGTTCCATCCTCAAGATCGCGTTAGCCAAATCGTACAACGGTCCATGAAGGATGCAAGAAGGAAGGCCGAGCAGATGCAACTCTACCTTGAGGATATGATCCGAACCTACGACGACATCATGGTCTTTTATGGTGAAGACCCTGCTGATGAAAATGCACGACGCGACTTCTTCTCCAAACTTGCCATATTCGTCACAGAGTGGAAGAAGTCAAGAGAGAAGAACATTGTTCTTGAAGCCACCCGCAAAAGGAATGAAGCATCAATGAAGCGCAAGCATGCTCAACTCAAGGTCACTGGATCATCAGATGGAAGCGCACCGCCATCGCCTGTCTCCACTGGTGCCATGGACTCTTTACTGGAGAAGTTGCGTGCTGCAGCTCCACAAGCACGGGACCAAAGGGATCGGAGAAGGAGGGCTCGCCTGCAAAACAGGTATCAAGTGCGTGTCGCGTCCGGACAGAAAATTCCCGATCCAGACGAGATTCCAGAGGTGGAGGATGCTTTGAAAAGTCCCGAGTCTATCAGTACCGAAGGGCTCGTAAGTCCCGAGTTGATTGCTCCGAAAGAAGGCTCCGAAGATGATATTGCTGAGCGTGCCGCTCTGCTACTGCAAGGAATGAGGGGCACGGATGGTGCCAATGATGCTGAGGAGACCGAGCGAAGAGATAGCATGAGACGAGCACGCCGGCGTGACAACGCCGAGGAAGAACGAAAAGCTCGACGAAGACGCCGAGAGAAGGCCTCCAGCGTCTCTGAACCTCTGGATGGCGATACAGTCCTGGAAGAGGAGCCAGACACGCCACAAACGGCAGAAGCACCCGCTTCTGAAGATGGCGATAAAGAGAAGGTGCCCACGCCCACCACGGTGGTGAGCCCACCCAGCCCCGACGGCTCGAAAACCAAACCTATAGAATTGGAAGAATGAGTGAGTGAAGAATGATGCGGCACGAGATTTGACAGGTATGGCTTTTTAATGTCTAGTTTTGTTTCTCTCTCGAACAAGAGAGAGAATAGGAGTGGAGTGGAGACGGGGATGTCTCTTTCTCTCGTTTGATGCAGTTCCCTTTCTCCTTCTGAATGAGCTTGCTTAAGCGTGTATGGTACGCAATGCTCGAATTTTGTATCTAGGTTCGGCTTGAGGTTGTTCTATAGGGTTTTTGGGCTCGGCTTGACTTGGCTGGGGAAGGAGATGAGAGATGGAAAGCTCGAGGAGCGAAGCGATTGGGACTTGTAGTATATGGTGTGGTGTGGCCTCGATCGCTTGAGAGCAGGGAGATGTACCAGAAGAGGAGAGTTGTACGATGAAGAGGCGAGAAGTCACAAGTCTTGGGTTGAACTGAGATAGCATGGGAAGGAAATACCAAGCTGGAGGAGTGTACTTCATACCATGCCGTGCCTTATTGTTGCTTTTTTCTCTCTCTGCATAGCGTGCGGCGAGGGCTTTGGTTGTTTGATACTTTGTAAGTGGAGGAAGGGAAAGGGCGCATACCTTGAGTGCAATGGAATGAGATGTCGTTGGAACATGTTTATATTTTCTTTTGGCATTGTGATATGATGTGACGTGTGATGAATCTTATGGGAAGTCTCCCTCTCATTCACCTGAATCCCTTGGGCATTTCGTAGTGAGTGCAACTCGATGTTGATATTGACTTCTAAGCGAGTATTGCTTATCCCTGCGAGAATCTGAGCTCAATCTTCGTTCTCACCTTCATACTTGACACGCGCGCCATTGATCTGTGTGAGGACACTTACTATTCATCTCTATCCCGTGTTTGATTTCTCTCCAAAGAAGTGCTAAGCAAAGAGGGCATTCACCCGGAAAAAGAGCGCGAGGAAGTAGCTAGGGTGGACTGGCTGCGAGGAGGTGGAAAGCGAGTCTCATTTTCCTCGAGATGCTTCTTTCTTGGAAGAACAACAGAGCAACGAAGCACCCACACAACGGGGTCGAAATATTTTGCAACGTGCCATACGCAACTCAACCTCAGGGGCATACTTGCTACCCAAGGAGGAGAGTCAAGAGATTTCGGTGAGTCATTGAGGTATTTCGATTCTTTCTGGTGGGGAATGTGAGAGGCTAGATGTTTTTACCCAGTGATGGTGTTGGCTGTCTGCGTCTTGGGAGATTTGAGCAGGTGTTGTTCTCTGGCTGACTATTCCATAGAAGAGAGCCCTCGGCTCATCAAGAACGTATCGATAATCACAATGGCGATCTTGACTGAACACCGGGACAAGTACGAGGTCCGAATCAAGAGATACCCAGATGGCACGTACTTCGATGAATATGAGGCTACCAAGCCTCGAGGGGTCAATAAAGATCGCATCGTCAATCGGCGCAACCGATACATCGTGGGAGAAGAGGGAACGACTTATACTATCGAAGTGACGTTACACGAGGGCTTCGATTTTGGAACTTACTCAGACGTCCACGTGCAATTATTTGTGCCTGAAGCTGATGGGTGCGTTTGCTATATGAACATCAAAAAGCCAAATTCTCAGAGAGAATCGTCACCAGACTTGACGTCATCGGAAGAAGACAACTCAAATAATAGCAAGTACATAATCGCCAAAGACATTGTTGAGGAACTACAGTTTGCAGATGTCAAGGTGGATGGGCGTACGATTTTGAAGTCAAGGTTTACCTTCCGGGGCCTTGCCACAGGTTGGTCCGTCTAAACTCCATAAAGCGCAACTGTATTGATTTCAGCTATAGACGAGAAGCTGGAGAAAGAAACAGATGTTGCTGGCATTGAGCCAGAGAGTCTGGGTCATTTCTATGTCAGAGTCTGTAAAGTCAAATGGACGAGGACAAGCTCTCGGATAACGAGTACATGGAAGCCAAGAGAGCAGCGCGTGATAAACGATCACGCTTACAAGATGCGTTGTCGGCAAAGTCGGAAAGTAAGACTGTCTGGGATGCTACAAAGGTGGACGAAGATAGCTTCGAGAAGGATGGGATTGCTTTTGGCCTCGGGTATGTTTAATCTAGGTGCTTTCGTTCCGACATCGTGCAGCGCTTACCATTTACCGTAGCTTCACTGGTGGGAGACCGCAACCCAGCAGGCCAGACTTTATGCGAGAGCCTATTTCCCGCTACAAAAGCGTGGTCGAGCAGCATCTTGACAAGGATTTCTACTTCTATTACCGAACTGCTGGTAACTATACCAAGACGGGCACCGAAAATGTAAGTCTGCTAACTAGTTACAGAGTTCCTCGAGTTCAAGAATATCCTGAAGTGCCCAGTGCCTCTGTACTGCTTTGCGTGGAAGCAACTAACAGATTGGGAGCGCAAATCAGCTCTGTCTGAGCTCCAGAAAGTCAACAAGGAATATGTCCATCAGGCGCGTGAAGCTGAACATGGCGAGATCCATGCGCGGCCAAGTAACAATGGCCATAGGGAAGATGACCTTCCCGAGTGGCGAAGCTGGGCCCGGATGTATGCTAGAGAGAGACAAGCAGCATTTGAAACTCTAAAGGTTGGTCCCCGCCACTTCATTGTCCTTTAAAGATCTAATGCTGCGCCCAGAAAGCCAACAAGGTGTACGAAAGAGGAGAAGTCCCCGGTGAGCCAGACGAAATCAACGACAAGGCCAATCCCGTCATCATTGATGATGAGTCTGAACCGGAAGATCAGAAGCCGGCCGTCAAGCGGGAGCGCTCCCCGGTAAATATCATGGATGCTACTTCCGATGAGGAACATAAGTCTAAGTTGAAGATTAAGAAAGTCAAAGTTAAGAACGAGCCCATAGACGTTGACGCTCGAGCTGCCAAGAAGTCCAGGCTTGCACAGGATTCCGGACAACAAGGTTCACCTGGCGTCGATGACTCCGATGATGAATTGGAGAGAAAGATGGAGAAAGCGAGAAAACTGGCTGAGGATATCGAAATTGAGGAGCGCTTGGCAAATATGAAGCGCGAGCAGAGAGCTCTGGAGGCGGAGATTGAGGCGGCTAAGAAGAAGAAGAGCAGTAGGAAGTAGGGGAGAACAATTCACAAATCGCTGGTGGATATTTCATGGGAGCTCATGGGTGGTTGTACTATTTCTTTAAGGGAGTTACGGGAGCGTTGCTGGGTGTTTACGTCTCATTTGAACGGGACGAGACTCGAACAGCTCTGTGCTCTTCCCCGACTCTGGGAAGCATTCAAAATGACTTCCACGTTGCTACGGGTCCATAATACATCAAAAATTCATAGAGAAATAGCATAGAACGAATCACACTGGAATGGAAGACTTTGAAGTAGCGGGAATGTCCTCTCCACGTGATGTTCTCCACTTGTGTTGACCTTCGCTTCCATCCTCCACCCCGAAAACAAACAAATCTTGAAAGATTTCGCGAGGCCGCACCATAGTTCCATACCTTCACAAGACGTCAGTCATCACCTGTGACGCATTGCTGAGTGCTACCCGTAAGGTGAGTCGTCCCTTCTTTGTTCCGCGAAGCTAAGCGCTTGCTTACCTTCTACCTGTCTGTGGGCCTTCACTTCCTGGCTTGAATCAGAGGCGAACAGAGGAAAGGTAAATACGATCTCGCTGACATCACTTTCTCCGGGCACGAAGACCTCCTCTTGACTTTTGGCACATTGCTGAATCCGAAACCACCATCTTACAACATCGTCGCCACAAGCCCAGCTCATCAACAGCATGGCAGTTCTCTGGGAAGGACCCAATCAATATACAGTTCGTATTCTGAGACGACCACAAAATAAAAATTTCGCCGAATACGTCAAGATCGGAGAGCGGGAGAAGCTCGATGCTAGGGAGTGCGATCGCTACATTGTGGGTAAGCCTGGTCAAGCATGTGAAGGTCACGATAGCGACAGGCTTCGAATGGGGAGACTACGAAACATTTCAAGCTCCATTGTACTTCCTAAGTCAGCAACCAGCTATCCCAGTTGCCGCGATTACATTCGGTAAATCTGAGAATGGAAAGAGCATATCCCATGATGGGCTCACGCACATCTTGGATCGTATCAACGTGGATTGCTACAGGGACAGTATCTTGAATGCTCCATTCACGATCAAATCACTGCAAATAGGCAAGTATACAGATTGAGACAAGGTACATCGCTAATCATTTCACAGATGAGGGCCTTTCGGATGAAGCAGACATACTTGGCGTCGATCCCCGTACGATAGGCTCGTTCACTATCCAAATATGGCGAGTTAGAACCTCAGCAGATACCAGACTTTGCAAGAAGGGCTTTCTAGAGGACGGGATAAAATCTTTTAACACAGCCAAAATTGATCCCAAAAACTTCAAGAAGCATGGCATCGCCTACTCTACCGGGTAAGTAGTGGCACACGGCATTTCTGTTTGCCAATACTCAGACAATACAGGTCAGATGGCCCGCGAGTGAAAACACCAACCGTCCGCATTGTTCTCCCCGCATCGTACGACGCAAGTCCAGTGATGACATTTCGATTCCAATACCATGCCAAAATTTGGTATAATCCTAGCTGAGAGACATTATACGGAGCATTGACTTGACGTAGAATACCTTTCGCAGCTTAGCATTGTTCCGTACCCTCCACCTCTTTACCATTACGGATGGCACTTGCTCAACGGCGCAGAGCGGAGAGCTGCCTTCGACGATGTCCAAAGAATCAACAAGAGCGAATTCAGAGCGCGTTCAGGCTTGTCGCCAGCAGATGAATATGATCGTAGGGAATGGCGCTCTTGGTGTGCGCTGGCTGTTGGCCAGAGAAAGTACACATACGAGAAATTGCAGGTCGTGAAAGCACGACTAAGTCAGGGGAACTATTGCTGACGCTTATTGCAGAAAGAATACAAGAGTATGAGAGGGGAGAAGTCCAGACCCAGATGTCAATGGTTCCATCACACAGGTTCATCATCATAGATGATGATCGCCCCGAGATTGGACACACCATCTCCTCGAAGGCCCGCAACGTAAAGGTCATGCTTCCAACAGCAGTGGCCCAAGATAACACTGTAAAGGTGAAGCAAGAGCCGGTTGACAGCGATACAGAGGATGTGGATGATCATTCAAGAAAGCCACATCGTCACGTTGCGATCACGCAAGAGCGGATCGACGTTGATGAGCTTGAGGACCAGTAGCCCATTTTGTTACCAGCACCAACTATAAAGCATGAGCTACCAAAGAAGAAGCCACGATGAGTAAAGCGCGTCAAGGTGGAGGACGAGTATGACATGGTGGATTTGACTTCGGCCGAGACGGAAAGCCAACCAGCGAAGCGAATCAAGGTTGAGCGGGAAGTGGAAATCGTTGACTTGTTGGAAACTCAAGAGCTCAAGTCAGAATCGAAGGGATAGGTCGAAGTTAGCAGTGGCTTCGAAACATTATGGGATTTGTTGGGCGGGGTATGCTGCGATATTCATGGATCGAGTGGCGGGTCTTAAGCTTTATGCTTTGGCATTACGAAGATGCCGTATTATGGGTACGATTTCCAAAGTAGGGTCTTACTTTGTCTTAAGAAGACAGGAGAGTTTAGACCCCAGAAATAAATGCAAGATTCCAATCACATGCTTCCCAAATCACGAGATGTGAAACCCCTCGCCAAGTCAACAAGAAGGTGCGAATCTATCAAGCTCGCATTTAGCCGCCATCCATCACGCCGGCACTTTCTCCTCCTCATTCAACCCCGCCATCAGCTATCTAACCAAACAATGGAAGGCATGACGACTCGGCGAGCACTTGCGAGCCGTGGCATACATCCGTAGTCGACCCACTCTTGGGTTTAGGTTCGTATATATCCAGAACCCGGGGTATTATTGTCCGTAAACCTCTCCGTCATACAATTCCTTGAATCTCATTCATTCTTCATTACGATCATATCTTTCTGTCCTAGCAAGAATTAATCCGGACAAGCAAAATGGCTCAATCCAAACAATTGGTCTTGGGCTACGATAGTGTCCATCCCTTCTCTAAAGTCAAGATTAGTGATCGAGAGTCTGTTCAGGAATTGTTGAAGACATTACTTGATCCTTTGAAGGCACATTTCTCTCCTCTGAACGCGAGAATCAGAGTCCCGGGTGGAACGGCTGTGAGATTCGATCAGACTGCTGCTGAAGTTGAGGGGATTTGGAGACCGGCGTGGGGATTAGCTGCGTTGCTGGCTGGAGGTGGCACGTATGATGGGACAGACTTGTGGATTGAAGCTGTGAAGCAGGGTGGGTTTCTCGTCAACATCTCGAAGTTCAGAGAAATGAAGACCAGAATTAATGATGTAATGAATAGGAACAAATCCCGAGAGTGCCGAGTATTGGGGTGACCCAAGAGACAATGACCAGAGAATGGTGGAGATGTGTCCGATGGGATTCACTCTTGCTGTTGCTCCCGTGTTTTGGGAATCTCTGAGTGAGAAGGAGAGAATCAATGTGGAGAGGTGGTTGGGAAACAGTATCAACGAGAAGAAGTAGGCTCCACATTACAATTGCGAGATGAAGCTAATGACGAGCAGCATGCCAAATACCAATTGTTCGTATTTCATCTCTTTGTGATGATACTGGATCGTGCTCTGGCTCGAGAAAAATCCACTGACCGCGCATCCAGGGCTATGGTTTCGAGTCTTTGCAAATCTCGGTCTGAAGAAGAATGGTGGCAAGTATTCGCAAGAAAAGATCGAACAAGATATCATCCATTTAAACTCATTCTTCAGAGGTGAAGGCTGGTCCAATGATGGACCTGTAGGTGTCTGGCAACAGGATTATTACAGCGGAAGTTTCGCCATCCAATTCCTGCAACTCCTGTACGCCAAACTTGCCGGAGACGATGATCCAGCAAAAGCTACTGAGTTCAGGAAGAGAGCTCAGGACTATGCCTCAGACTTCGTACACTACTTTGATGAAGAGGGTAGAGCTACACCATTTGGCCGAAGTGTCGGATATCGATTTGCCATGGCTGCCTTCTGGGGAGCATGTGCATACGCCGATATTGAGCTTCCTGCTCCTTTGACCTGGGGAATTGTAAAGGGTCTCTTGCTGAGAAACCTGCGCTGGTGGCAAACACAACCGGATATCTGGAGTCCGACAGGAACTTTGACTGTTGGATATTGTTTCCCAAATATGTATATGGCGGAGAACTACAACTCTCCCCAAAGTCCTATGTGGGCCTGTCTCGCATTCATATGTTTGGCAGTTCCGAAGGACCATCCATTTTGGACATCAGAGGAAGAGCCATATCCAACGCAACTGGTCCCGAAAGTCAAGGCTCTGAAGCACCCAGGTCACATTATCAGCTATCTCGGTGGCCATCGCCTGATTCTCTCGTCTGGACAAGCTTGTAGCTACCCGATGAAAGGCACTCATGCAAAATATGGAGCTTTCGCTTACAGCAGTGCTTACGGATACTCGGTGCCTACTGGATGCTACACACTGGAGCAATTTGCTCTCGCTTCACAGCTCGGACTGTCAGATGATGGAGGCGATATCTGGAAGACTCGTCGCATCTGTGAAGAGGCCGTGATCGAGACGCATGAGGACCAGCCAGTCTTGAAGTCCATTTGGAAGCCATTCCCAGACGTCAAAATCAAGACATACCTCCTTCCACCTGTAGAGGCAACTCCGAACTGGCATCTACGAGTCCATAAGATCGAGGCTGGGCGTGAAGTCATGACTGCAGATGGAGCCTTTGCGATCTATAACGAGACGAAGCCGAATGGTCGATACCTCGATCTCTACAGCTCCAAGACTTTCGAAGGGACCTTGCCAAAAATAATCGGAAATTACGATCTCAACACCCCAGAAGGGAGTTCGCCAGGAGCAGTCGGCGCTTTTGCCGTGTCCAAGGGAGCTGTTGGCATTGTTGCGCGTGAAGCTGATACGCAAAGAGTTGCGATGCATGTGAATGCTGATCCAAATTCGAACATTGTCGAGAGCAGGACTATCATTCCAACTCTTCAGCATACCATTAAGAAGGGTGAAACTGTCTGGTATGTGACGGCAATTTACGCGAAGCCGTCAGGAGAAAAGGTGAAGCCGTCAGCATATCTCGATGGCTGGGACAGCAAACCTGCCGTTCCACAATGGCTGGCAGCTGAGATCTCGGGATAGGTCTAACTTACAAGGTGTCTGTCAAAGTATGGAGAATTCCCTTTTGGCTTACGGCACTTTTGGATCAGTCATTGCGTGGTCTACGGATGTCACGCTACTTTGGTCATGATTATTGGCTTAATGTGAAGGTCTCTCTGTATTACTCTCTCCTCGAATTTCTTTGAAGAATAGATTGGTGGAGTCTACGCCAAGATACCAAGAATCGCCCAGGCTCGATTAACAACTACTACTCGATCAAGCATCAGCCTCAACTTGATATTTCCGACGACAGATGGGGCCAAAGTGGGACGATATACATGTCAAGCTAGTGATATTGTATCGATTTATCCAAGTTCTGGACCAAATTTTTGGATTACTGGGACGATACCACCCACATTGAATCCAGTCACGAGTAAGGTATCTGTGCCGCTTTCCGACCCTTCATTCCTATCATTTGTTGATTTCCAGCTGGGTGTTCGTTGGATTGTGCATGAGCTGGTGACCCCACGTTGCAGCGAAGCATGTGAATCCGTTGTACTGGCATCAGTGGCTGGTTGGTTCAACGTCCTTGAAAGTGTCCAGTTCAACATCCGAACTTCCAGCAATTGGTATTCAACCTCTCAGTCAGCCTGCACGTCGTTTTCTTGCCCCTACCATTCTTATCGTTCATGTCACATCGCGGCTTGCAGTCTTCCTCGATTGAGGAGCAGCTCTGAGCTGGGTAATTCAAGATTGACGACCCGCGTGCGGGGCCCCAGTTCCCTCGTACGAAGCTCCAGGATGAGCTTTGTTGGAGATAGCCCAGTGGCTGGTTGTTTTCTCGGTTACCGGTTGCCAAAGATTATATCCAGTTTATCCATTGACCATTGGGTGGGTAATAGCTCGACTGACAAACTTTACCCTTCTTGGCCGAAATAGGGTTACACTGGCTAGGATAATATGCATGCTGGGTGCGTGAGGCCCTTGCTATTCGCACCTTCTCGCCTTTGGTCCACGAATAAAAGAATATATGAACAATTGACTTCCACCTTGCTGCAAATAAATTTGTTCTTAGCAAACCGAAATTGCTGTCTGTCTGTTTGGATTTTCTCGCCAGAAGTCGCTGTTCAGTTCCTGATTGACAAAGGCACTTACTAAAGTCGGGGCTACGAAATCGCAAAGATGGGGTTGCTGCAAAGAGTCGTGAAGAATGAGGCGATGAGGACGTGAGCGCGCTTAACACCAGGGAGTTGAATCAGTACTGAAATCATTTGACAGAGATCCTCCCGAGATCTATGGATGGCGCATCTTCGTCTTGGGTACGTTTTTACTCTTTTCATCTATCTTACGCGGCATATGAAGCTCTTCTCAAACTCCCATATTCGATGTTTCCAATATCTTTCGCTAACTTTTTACAGCATGCTCAGGTAAGATCCGACCATTTCAATAGTTGTGCACAAGCTTCGCGGCCGGGTCATGTCCGCGAAGATGGGGACATGTGGATGCGGCTGACGATTGAAAGCTTGCTTCGGAGGCATGTTGTTTGGGTGGGACATTGGATCCATTGGCGGTATCATAGTCATGGAGGCATTCAAGAAGTATGCATGTTGAAGAATATGTGAGGCGCCAGCTAACCCGTTCTAGGGAGTACAAAATCACCCCAAAGGTTGCCGCTACTCTAAACAGCAACAGTAAGCCTATGGACCTGAACTCAATAGAAGCCCACTAATAATAGTGCAGTCGTCAGCACTCTTCAGGGAGGATGTTTCTTCGGATCTTTGATCGCCTACTATATTGCCGATAGGTGGGGAAGAAGACCATCTCTCCTCCTGGCAGCTGCAGTGACTTGCGTTGGCGTCACTCTTCAGTGTGCGACAAAAGGTTACCTGTAAGTTGAGATACTATTGACATGCAAATCTAGCTACTGATCATGAATAGCGATGGACTCTACGTTGGACGGCTCGTTGCTGGTTTCGGAGTCGGTGCCGCCAGTATGCTTACGCCTCTTTACGTTAGCGAAAACGCACCCCGCGCTATTCGTGGTGGTTTGACTGGTCTCTACCAACTGTTTATCGCAACTGGTGTAATGCTCAGTTTCTGGGTCAACTATGTAAGCAGTTTCTTTCAGGAAATCCATGCATATCGATAAGTTCTGACACTCCTCAAAGGGAAGCTACAGAAACTTCAAGCCCCAGAAGACGAACAATGCTACCTGGCTTCTCCCATTGGCACTCCAAGCCATTCCTGCCATATTCCTGTTCCTAGGCGTATTTTTCTGCAACGAGTCTCCAAGATGGCTTGCTAGAAACGACGATTGGGAGCAAGCTGCTGCTGTTATCTCTCGGCTCACGAAGTCAGTCTTTCCCACCGTTCTGCTGTATGATTGCTGATGATCTTGAAGCCTTCCTCGAGACCACCCATACGTCCAGATGGAACTCGAAGAGATGAGAGAACAGCTCGAGAATGAGGTAAGCGGTCCAAACTAGACCTGCCAAAGACGAAGCTGACGGACATGTTCAGCGTCGCCTGATCGGTGGTGCATCCTTCTGGGACTTGCAACGAGAGATGTGGACAATCAAGGGAAACCGAAAGCGAGCCTTGATTTCCATTGGACTTATGATCTGCCAGCAGATGACTGGAACGTATGACTCTGTCCCGTCTTCCTCCATTCCCAAGTAGGGTTACTGACATAGTTCTAGCAACGCTATCAATTACTATGCGCCCCTCATCTTCAAGAACTTGGGTATCACCGTAAGTATTTGCCACAAATTCTCTTGCCTCGCACACTAAAAGCTAATGCTATCATAGGGGACTGACACTGGTCTCTTCGCTACTGGCATCTACGGCGTCACCAAGATGGTAACCTGCGCGGCCTTCCTATTGTTCGCCGCCGACTCCCTCGGCCGTCGTCGCTCCCTCCTCTGGACCTCCATCGCCCAAGGCTGTGCCATGTTCGTCATTGGCTTCTACGTTCGCTTCAAGCCCCCAGTGGCAGGCGAGCCCATCCCCGGCGTCGGCTACTTCGCACTCGCCTGTATCTTCCTCTTCGCAGCTTTCTTCCAATTTGGATGGGGTCCATGCTGCTGGATCATCGTATCTGAGATCCCTACTGCGAGACTGCGAGCGATGAATGTCGCACTCGCGGCTGCGACGCAATGGTTGTTCAATTTTGTGGTTGCTCAGGCGGTACCACATATGATGGAGGATGTTGGGGCACATGGCTATGGAACGTACTTCATTTTTGGCAGCTTTTGCTTTAGTATGTTCTTCTATGTGTGGTTCTTGATTCCTGAGACGAAGGGGTTGAGTTTGGAGAGAATGGATGATATGTGAGTTTTCTCCTAGTGCTTGTGAGGTAGTTTGCGACACGTGCTGATGTGATTTTAGCTTCGGTATTACTGAGTTGGCTAAGGCTATTGGCGATGAGGAGCATGCTCACTCTCCTGTTGAGAAGACCGCTCATACTGAAGTCATCGAGAACACGGCCAGTCCAAGACTCCAGGAGCAGGCGAGGGACAGAGAAGTGCAGATCTGAGCTTCCATAGGAATTTGAGACTGCGGGGTTAAGATGAAAGTTGAGGAAGCGAGTCAATGACTGGAGGAAGAACGCTTTTATTTATTTTGTGTATGAAGTCTATTTATGGTGCAATAAAGCAATGGCTTCTCCCCTGCCATAATATGCAATGTGTGCGTAAGCTCACACTAAGACTTTCTCCATGATGCGTCCATGTTCTGTCTATGGCAGATGAATAAGTGGGAATGTAGTAAGTGGATTATTGAGCGAGAACCATGTCTGAGTTGTAGAAATGAAATCAATACCGTATAATGATGAATGTAGCCATACCAGAGTATGCAATGACGGGGCTCGCTTAAGCGTAAATATATCAGCGCTTCCGAGCCTTCAACGCCGCGATTTTACGCTTCTTCTCATTGCGTTCGCGCATCAGATCTGCAACTCGCTGGGCAGCAAACAGTTCTTGCTCGATCCGCTCATCCTCTTCCTTCAGTTTTGCGAGCTACAAGTCGTCATCGCCTTCGTCTTTGATTGCTTCGCCAGGCTTGGCTTCTCTGTCAGCACCTTCCTCAAACTCGACCTTCATTCGCTTTGCTGGTGGGGTGTCGTCGATATCAATGGTCTCATGCTTGATTGCAGCCTGGCTGGCATTAATTGGAGCTCTAGTCGCTGTGTGGGTGCGGGGAGGGGGGCTGTCATCCAAAATGATGATCTCGGACTGAGTCTTTGGGGCCTTGGGCGTTGAAGGGGCTTCCCGGGGCTCGATCTTGATCGTCGGGGCGGAGGCTGGTTGCGGAGTGGGGTTTGGTGATGGCAGTGACAGTGGCAAGGCAAGCTGTTGCTGACTACTGTAATGGGTTTGGCATCTGTAGCTACTCCTGCTTGGGAGGGATATTCTCCTTTCTCGAAAAACTGGCGACGAGCCTTTGTATTGTCGTCAGAAAAATACAGACATTGAGAAAAGGACTCTGACCTGAAGCTCTTGGAACAGCGCCGGTTTCTCTCGTTTCAATAAACTTCCCCCACGATCTCCATCGATTTGGGACGTCGCCAAGCTCAAGAACTTCTCTGCGGATGAGCGAGGCATCTGCACCAGGCCCAGACTCATTGACTTTTTGCAGTACTGTATATTCCTTGTCGTACACCTTTCAAGCAGATCAGCAGCGTGAAATTAGATTGAGAATCGAGGTTAGGGTTAAACCGACTTGGAGTGTCTTGAAGCATACTGGCCGGTCGTCCCTGCTGAGACAAGCCCATGGCTGCCACTCTAGTGGGATCGGGCTCTTTATCATGCCAGCTCGCTCCAAACACGCTGACGAGTCAATCAGGTTTCCTCGGTTAGACAGAGGCCTTTGACTTACACTGGCTACGACAATCATAGTTGAAGAAAACCTCTTTGGATCCAGTGTGATTCTTCCTTGTTCGAGAAGGAAAATAATCCTTAGCTTTGATTCTACCCCCTTCGATCCTATGTTTGAGTAAGTATGGGAAACAGTGACGGATGAAGATCGCTTACCCAGCTCTGTGCGTTATACCTGACTTGTGAAAACTTTCGTGATCGACTTTTTCAGCCTTGGCAGAAAGTTGTGCTTGATGTTGCTGAAGCCGCATGCTCCAATCCTTATCACTGGATATTGACAGTTTACTTTCTGCACACTTGTAGAGCTCAATCTGAATACCTCCCAGTGTAGTAGGACTCATTCCCATCTCATCAGTCTCTTCAACAAGGCTATCATCTAACACATTTAGTAAGAGCCTTGCACAGCGACGAGCATACCGTACCAGTTTTCAGACCCGAAAGCGTTAAAGATACGCCAGATACCGCAGCCTCATGGGCAATAGCATGGTTGAAAGTTTTCAGGAGGTAAGTTTGGTCTTTTAACAGAATGTTGGGAAGCTTCGCATTCTTGATACCTCTGACCCCCAGTTTGGATTTGGAGGCCTTGTCATGTACCCTGATGTAGACGCCTACGTAGGTTCCGAACGCAAAACCTTGCTTGAGAGTGACCTCGATAGCGTAGGTCGTGTCCTATGGAATAATAATACGAGTACATTCGTAACTAGGCTCTGGCGGGTACGGGTTGCCAGGCTTTTCGTACTCGTCAAAGTAAACGCGAGGGACAGCATCGAACGGTGGCTTCACGAGTCGGACTTCGAACATGCCATCGTTTGGACCAAGGATAGTCATGATGCACGCGACGAGGTACGACGCTCACTTGGATGATTGGTTCCTAGTTTTGAATCAGCATGGAAAGACTTAAGCACGCAAGTGCTGCGATCAGAATCTCATATCGGGCATGCCCAAATATCAAGGTGATCTGACCTCTAATCTTTCTGACGAGGTACAAAAAGCAGCAAGATCTCGAGGATGAGATTCTGTTTGGTTGAAATTGGTGATATGATAGCCAGCATCTATCTGTGCCGTGCTGAACTTGCGAAGCTGAACGTACAGCTGAGATTGTCGCTGAATACCAAAGATTCGCAATGAAGATAGCTCTGAAAAGGCTTCAAGTGCTACAAAGCATCGTTGAGATCAATTATTAGTCTTTGCGATTAGCTGAAAGGTGTGCGCTTGGGGGAGAGAAGTAGATCTTGCTCGAGTAGCGTAGTGTAAATGAGATGGAAGCTGAAGAAGTGTTGGTGAGGGGTTGTTGTGCTGTTGTAATACGATGGAGGAGCATAAGGACGGGATTTATATAGAAATGGAGTGCTTCGAGCTCTGCGAGATAGTTGATTGTATTGTGAATGCTAGGACTGCACGGCGACAGTAAAGAGTCTCATTCATTCTGGCTGGTGCTCTACCTCTGCAATATTCACTCACAGCTTCCCCTCCGACTTCAACTTCTGCACTTCTCCAACTATACTGAAGACCTCACTTCCATCCAGATATACATTAAAGTGTTCAATCAAGGCTTTCCCAGACTTGAAGTCAGCACCAGGCACGAGATGGAACACACCCATTGCTGGAATCTTGATGGTGCGGCCCTGGGGATCATCTTTGATAATGTATGTGATAGTGCATGTCTGATAGATTTTGTTGCCGATTGTGTCTGACGAGCATTAGTAAATGGGAGAAGATATCCGTCGGGCATGACGATCGTGGAGCGACTGGATAGACTGACGTCATACCTAGGTTGACAATGTCGTGCTTCATGCTTACGAGAAGAGGAAATGTATTACCGAAGAACTGTATCTCGATATTATTTAGACACGTTCTAGCATGTTGAGATAGATAGAGTAGTTGAGAGGAAGAAGTACGGCGGTGATGGCGTCTAGTCCATCGAGCAAGTCATTGTTAGCAAACTTCAAAGACCCATTCTTGGTGTAGAATTGGCCCAGGTCGGTCGTTGTCAACGAATCTGAAGCTCTATGGAACTAAAAGCTTATCAGTAGGCGTCCGGCATGAGCGAGAATCCAAAGGCAGGAATCAGGATTGACTTACTGCTTTCACCCACTCCGTGATAGCTTCCTCGGATGCATTCTGCAGAGACATGACTGAATGTTGTTGGGAGAAGAAGTGTGTGAGAAGAAACGTGGTAAGGTTCTTGATATGATTAATTGAGGTAAGATGTCTAGTTTTATACCTGAATCAAACCAAGACCTGAGGTCAGAGGCTAGGGTCAGATATTATTTTTACACGTGATCGGATACTTTCCGGAGACAAATTCGAATTATGCTTTGAAATCAATAGACATCGTAAAGTGGGAGATGAACTTTCAAAGAATCTTGTGATACGAGTACGAATTGTTCTTGGTTTTGTCGAGGATTCAAAACAAGATAGGCTCTTCTCCGTGGTGCATGGCCTGTCTCTCTTTTCGAGCTGGCCAAACCATCATGGTCTCTGGATAGCTTTGAATACAAATGACTAAGCTCTCGGTCGCATACATGTCATTCATTGATCGTTTCGACAGATGAGGGCGGGGAGTGGAGAAGTAAACAAAGTGAGAAGCGAGATAGAGTAGGCAAAAACTTCAGCAACAGCGGGAGGAAAATAGCTGCACACCACAGCATGTCGTGTATAACTTCAGCAGTCCATTATTGCAAAGCTATCAGTATTTGACTGAGTCGCAGTCAAGAAATGTAGACAATACTCCGTCTGATCCTTAAAAATCTGCAGGACAGTGGTTGATGTTGAGAGAGACTCTCTGATGGGGCTAGGGGGCGTTCAAAAAGGGGGCAAGTTTCGGCAATGCTCAACTGCCGAAGCCGTTCCTCAGCCTTGCATTTGCCGAGCGTCACCAACCAAACACCCCTCGTCAGCCTCGCAACACAATCCTCGCTGTCGCTCTTCCGTTGCTATATAAGGATTGCTAGCTGGCAAAGATGCCTCAAGGAGTTGATTGATGTGCGAATCGAGGTGTGCAAGTCGCCATGGCCGAACGCAAGCTGTCCGAGCCTGGACCTTCGAAGGTCCAAATTCCTCCTGCTTCATTCCGTGAGTAGACCCCACCAGATACCAGGACCTCCTCTGACAGCTCATAGCTACGCATAATTCTCCTCGAATATGGTTTCTTACATCTGCGTTGTCACCATTAGCTGTCCGCCTAACGAGGTTGCTGCTCGCGCATGGCGACTATGTTGCAGCTGGACTACCACCTGCGGAAATCGAGGACGAGGATCGAAGCGCGGAGTTTAAGGAGCTGATAAATGAGTGTAAGAGCGGGAGGAAAGATAGAGAAGGCTGGAAGGACAGGATACGTGGTATACGCTGTGATGGGAGGGTGATGGGACAATGTGGTGCAGCTGTTGCAGAAGCTGTGGAGGTATTTGGACGAATCGATATTCTGCTGTGTTGTACTTCAGAAGGTAAATATACTCCGCCCAATAATTGCATGTTTCATATCTGACAGGATTATAGCTGTCGTAGGCACCGTCGAAGAACTCTCCACCTCCTCCGCAACCCAGAACCTCGTCCGCGACCAATTCGAAATAATCTTCTTCTCTCAAGTAAACTTCATCAAAGCGACCCTCCCACTCCTCCGCAAACGCCACAACGGCCACATCATAATTCTCACTGGAATCACAGGACACATCGGCACTCCTGGGATGCCCATGTACAGCGCTGCTACATGGGCAATAGAAGGCTATTGCGATTCTCTGGCCTACGAAGTTGCGCCTTTCAATATCAAGCTCACCATTGTGCAGCCTAATAAGGAGATTCCTGTTTTGACGAACAAAATCACATTTGCGCCTCAACTGCCCCAGTATGATAGCGCGAATAATCCTGCTCCGGGACTGAGAGATATCCTTACGAATGTGTTGAATAGCCATCCCGAAACGCGGATCGAAGCCAGTGACCAGAAAGGAAAGGACAGTAAAGAAACTATTGTATCTCGCTATCCTCGTCTGACGGCCGAGGCGAAGGATCGGCTGGTATTGGAATCTGTACATGCTCTGACGGCGATTGGAGGGCATGAGAACCCTCCTGCTAGGCATATTGTTGGGTATGAAGGTGTGGCGAGTGTTAAGGAAAAGCTAAAGACTGTTAGTGAGGAGTTGGAGGATTTTGTGGAGGTTAGCTGTGCGGTGGATATCTTTAAAAGTGATGTTGGGAGGGCGGCACTTAGTGGACCGAAGGTTGATATGGTGGGCAATCCTGTTAGTGGTGTACAGTTAGGTCAGCCGAGTTTGAGTTGAATACATCGTTATCAATGTCACCAAAAAGAGCAGCGACATTCGCGGTGCTATCATTTTGGTCGAATATCCTACCCGGATTCAATCCCTACCAGACCACTACCCTTACTATCTAATGTTGCAAGAGAAGCTGAGGACATTCCATGCATTCATAATCCGCGTTCGTCCATCACCCGCCGAAATACCTTCCAGAATCCCACCAGGTATGGTGGGCTGATCAGAGTCCTATGGGTACCCTTCACCTCGTGATAGCTGACATGATCCACAAACTCATCCCAATGGCCGATGAAGTCCCGTCGCCTAAATATAGTCAGTTTCAATGTCCTCAAAATATCATAGAACATTCAAAATAGCTGGACTCACCACTCCTCCATGGTCCTAGCCTTCCCCAAACCAATCAATGGACCAGTATAAAAGACATCCATATGCTTCACCATACCCTCTGGATCATAATCGTGAGCAATGATCTTGAGCTGCAAAGCCAGTTGAGCCCAATTATCTAGCTTCTCTCTCGTCATGCACAACTCATCCAGTTCCCGCAGGAGCCAACCCAAAGATATAATCCAAGACCTGCTCCTTAGTGAGCTTTCTCATCGCCGGCAAATTGTCATACGCATGACCCTCGCCCATGAGTCCCAGAAAGAACGCAGCAGTCATAGCACATTCATACCAATCGTAAGTACGAGCTCTCTCCTTGAAGCGAGGTGGTTGGTCGAGAGTTCCCAGAAACTTGACTTCAGAGCCTTCGGATTCGAGAATCTTGGTGATCTCGAATGTGAGGATGGAGCCGAATGAGTAGCCGCAGAATGCATAGGGACCTTGAGGTTGGACGCGCTTGATGCCTGAGCGATAGTTGTAGATCATCTCTGTCATGGAAGTGTAGTAGCCGCCGTCTGAGGAGTCGAAACCACGGGCACGCAAAGCATAGACGCGTCGGTCGGTGATGTATCGCGCGAGGTTCATGAAGATAAGAATCTCGTCCATACCGGGGTGGATGAACCAGATTGGTGTCTTGATACTGCCAGGATTTGCATTTAGGATGACGATGGGGTCGTAGGCCGATGCATCTCCTAGCTGAGATGCTGGTTCTGAAATCTTGGGGAGGAGGTCTGTGATTGAAGAGGCGAGGTCCCGAATGATGGGGTGTGAGAAGAAGTGGGTGATTGGAATTGCATCTATGCCTAGTCGCTTTTGCAGACGCATCTTCAAAGTCAAGAGATCGATTGAGCTCGCTCCCAGAGTAAGCAAATCATTTTTGATACCAATCTGAGCCGTGCTTGATCCAAAGAGCTCATGACACAGCTCTACTAGAACAATCTCGACTTCTGTTTTTGGAGACAGGAAGAGCTGCTCGTGATAACTATCCATGCTTTCCTTGTCAACGCGGATATGTTCATCATACTGGCCCTCCTCGAATGCCTTGCGGATCTTTGGACGGGTCAGTTTGCCGAGTGTAGACTTCTGCAAGAGAGCTGCTTCGAGTGGAATGACCTTGTATGGACGAACTCCGCAGTAGGTGACGACAGCCTTAGAAATGGCTGTAGCGGTCTCTCCTCGTGCTACGAGGTCGGTTGTGTTATATGTGGGCAGGTATACAACCATGATGACTTCTGTGTGGGAGTCTTTGGGACGATAGCCGAAGACGACTGTGTATGTTGGAGTCACACCGGGAATGTTCGCCTTTTGAATGGCCGACTCGATACCTTGCGGCTGAAGGTTCAGCCTGATACACGTTAGCTATAATTCTTTGACTTCAGACTAAGGTCGAATCAACTTGCCCATTGACGATAACCAAATCCTTCTCTCGGCCAGTCAGACACAATCGACCATTGGTATCAATTGTCCCCTTGTCCCCAGTTCTAAACCATCCATCTGCTGTATACGACTTCTTAGTCTCCTCCTGATTGTTGAAATCCAGTAAATAGAACAGGTCCAGACACTTGTAGTTCTCCAATCTCGCCCTGGTGAGCTGTGGAGCCGTCCTTCCGGACCATTCGCATTTGCATACCATGGATAGGGTGACCGAGATTAGCGAATTCGGAGGACTGCTCTATATCATACGATGGGCAATCAGCAGCATTATATATCGAACCAGCGCAGGTTTCCGTCATACCAAATCCTGGGCAAATGAAGCTTTGTGGTGCGTTATATGGTTGGAGCAATGTTGTTAGATCCGCGCAAGTCTGTACCACGTTGTTTCTCCGCCCGAGATCAACGCGCCAAGACAAGACAAGTCCAAACTGTTGATTGATCGGAAATTTTCTGGACTGGTGGCAGTTAAGTTGCTGCTCTCTGGCGCGGACATAAGAGACAAGCTTTTAAGACTTGTTGTCAGAGGTAGCTCATTTGTTGCGGTGGACACCAGACCTGGTCGCTTGAGAAAGGAGTTTCGATTGGGCTTAGGCAACTTGGTGACCAGTGTTCCGAGGAAGAAGTTCGGCGCAAAGGTATAAGATACTCGGTGCTGATGGATCTTCTCGAGGAAGCTCAAGGGATTGTGCAAGACCTCTGGTCCAGGCAAGTGTACTTGGTTCGCACCTAAAGAGAGTGCATGCAGATGAATCTCAACAAGGTTTGCAACATGATCCAGCCCGGTCCAGTTCAAGAATGTGTCAGTATTGGAGGTGCCGTGAAACTTGCTCTTGCCTTTGACAGAAGCCAAAATCTGGTCATGGCTCAGTTGAACAGCCTTTGCATTGCCCGTCCTGCCGGATGTCAACATGAGGACTGCGGTGTCGCTTCCTTTGATGCTTGAGGTGGGACAAGGAGGTGCAGTTCCAGCATGAGCAAGAAGTGTGTCTCTGCTCTTATCGATTTTCTCGAACGGCCAAAGTCGTAGATTGTCGACACCCTCGAATTCATCGTTAAGCTTGTCGCTAGTGAATACCGTGGGATCATTGAGGAGCTCCTGCAGCATCTTGTTGTGTTTCACCCGGTGCTTTTCGTCTTTGCTGAAAGGAGATGACCTGTAAGGTTGAAGCGTTAGCGCTGGCCTCTCAATGAAGTAGTAATAAATTTCCTGATCCCTGGAGCTCAAAACAGTGGGCTTGAAGGGGCCAGAGGTTTTTCTTGTCGTACTTACAGGTATGGGATACCTCCAGCGGCCACAATTGCCCAAAACCAGTGGATACCTTCCAAGTGTGAGTCCACATGCAGCAAGACGATCTTGTTAGCATTCATCTGCAAAAGACCCTGAACTGTAATGGACTCCTGCAAGGCGTTCTGCTGAAGCTCAAAGTACGTGATCTTGGTGGTGTTGCCAGACTTTTTATACGTCGAGAGAGGTATTGTGTATCCATCTCCACAGTCTGGGTTATAGATGACAATTCCGTTGGAAGAGAATTCCTTCGCAGCACGATCGAGTAGCTGTAGAAGTGACTGTGTTGGCGACATTGTTTGCTGTGTAGCTTCATACCTTGATCGAGAGGGAGCTTTGGAGGACTCCGCAGATCGAATCTTGCTATAAGGACCAGTTGACAGAATTGAACGCGTCTCGAGCTCTTTAGACGTCATATCAAGATCATTATGCCTCTCCGAGCCTGAAAAGTGGGTCTGGTTGCTTTGTTTACTTCCGTATCGGCTGCCGGTGTTTCTCTTCACAGGCGAGGCACCAACGCCAAGGAAAAAATTGTGATCGTGGAACCCCAACATGACGAATTGAATTTTATGTGGGGGGCAGAGACTTCTCCAGTGTACACTTGTACTCTTCTATAGCGCCACCATCTGGTGAGTCGCTGTGATGCCATTTTGAAATAACGCATCAGGGGCGAACGGAGGGATTCTTCCACGCGTGTCTTGAAACCATCCAGAATACCAAAAGTGCGGTTACCAATTGGAAGTCCCCAGAATTTCCGGAAGGGAAAATAACGCAAATGATATTGAAGCCATGGTAAATCATCATCTTTGGTACCTGGGCCAGAATAAATGAGGAGGAGCTGGCCTGTAGGAATCGGCATGCCATTGCTTTGACAGTGTTTGAGCCGGCTTGTAGCGACTTGGTGGAGAGAAATAGCATCATCTTAGAAGACACGACTAGCATCATCTTGAGGAGAGGCTATATATATCCAGGCAATGATGATATTCCGTTGGAGGGAGTCTCTGGTTTCGGCGGAAAAGTGAGAGTATGCTTAATCTGTCGCCTTGAATCCTTGAATCGTTGATTGCGCTGATGCTAACAGTGCTGAGTGATGCACAACAGTTTCTGCTGATCTAGAAAGATGTGATCTTTTCGGTCGCTGCACATCATGACCAGAAAGAAAATGCCCCGATGTCAAAACACACCTGTGCACATCATCAGGTTGCTCGCTGACTGGCGAGGATCAATAGATTCTTGGGGACACCTTCCCTGATACGCAGTCCAGTTTATCTAGCCTCTACTCGATCAACACAGAGAAATGCCCAAGCTGGAGGCAAGACGAGAGTGGACTCCTGAATGTTCCATATGGAACGAAGGAAGAATTGATTGGATGCAGGAGCAGCTTCTGAGAATAAGCCTTCGATGATATGTTCCCGACATGATTTGAAGCAAAAATTCTCTGACTCTGCATGCTGAAGCATAATCAAAAAATTTGTTGACCGCAAGCATGTTCGTCAGATGTCTACAAAAGCGGTATAAAACATCGAAACACGATCGAGAGAAAGGCGGAAGGATCACGAGCAAACGGAATTGTATGTAAAGATTGCTTCAAGTTCCCGGTACACGATGCGATCTTGGAAGAAAAGCAGATGTTGGCATATAATGTAGACTAATCGGAACTCCCGGCTAGTGGTACGTGATTGGGAGAGTTGTGAACTTCTCAGATATATCACAATAAGGTCCACGCAGCGCGACAAAGCATTGTGTAGAAGAGGCCGGTTAAATGGACACTGCATTTGTAGGTGGCAAGAGGTGCTGCAGTGCTAGGGTACTTTATATATCGGCTTTACCAAGGAAGTGCGACTCTGGTAGGTTCTGGCCTGATCATTTGAGCGTTTGATATCCTCTGTCACCTTGCGAACTTTCATATGATCGATCTACTTCCAGTGAACAGTCAGATGCGAGGGTTTGCGTTAGCGCCTTGATCCGATTTCGTGACGTTGAACTTCCATGGTTGTAGAAAGCTGCGTGCCTGCGCGGGGATTTTCTCGGTCTCGAGCTCGAGATATCAGGGGCAGGACTTCGGCTCTCGGGGTGCGGCGTTACTTTTAGCCGGATAGGTATGAACAGTCAAGGCGACAGACGACGGTGAAGTTTCTCTGCAACAGAAATTCGCAGTGCTTCGCTGGATACTTTAGAGGGAGCTTCAGTTGGATTTCGCATATGATGGGCCGGTTATAAAGCCAAGGACACCATCTCGCGCCACGAAGTCGAAGCTCTACATCGTCAGGCGCATTCCAATGTCCCCAGCATGCTCGACCAGCTCTCGCCCGTTGCTTCAGCAAGAGTGCGAGCTACTCTCCTGCCAATTGGTCAAATCAAACGTGCCAGATTTCTCAGTTTCGTCGAGAGGTTACAGCCGGAAAATGTTGTGCGACTGGGCGACATCAGTCCAGATGGACGACCGAACAGAAGTGAGAGATGCCTCTCGAGTTGCGGGTCAAATAACGCTCGTAGAAATGCTGACCACACTAGATATGTTCTCCCCTCTAGCATTTGCAATGGGAATGATCGTATACGATCTCACAACCTTTTACCCACCTCCCTCGCATGTGGCGCTCTCTCCATTCGAACTATACCGCGAACCTCTGGTCATTATTGCTCTGGCAGATGGCGCGGAACTGGATCATGTCTCATATCGAGGAAACAGGAGGAGTCTGAATGGAAATGGAGTACCTCGGCCGGAGCATAATATGAGAGACTTATATCAGGACTTGGAAGACCTGAGAGACAGGTACCCCAAAGCACTCGTTCACCAGATATTGTTGTTCGATCATGTCCAAGGGAAAAGTGCTGTTACCCTTCCAGAAGGGCTTGTAGCAGTACCTCCGCCGGAAGAATGCAAGAGAACTACAATGAAGACGGTTATGTGCGACATATCATCTCTGCTGCTAGCAGAGATGACGACTCTGGCAAAGTCACTTCAAGCCCTACCAATCGAGTCTCCCAGTCAATCGCAAATCAGTCGACAGCAAAACGGAACCTGGCAGCAGGGACAACCAGACGCAATATCGCGCCGCAATTCACAATTCTCGCTGCCTGCAGATTCCCGGTCTGCTTCCCCAGGAGGAAGCCTGGATAGAAGTCATGTTCGAATGTCTATGCCAGCACAGCTACAAAGGGCCAATTCCACTTCCTCATCACCTGCTGGCAGATCAGGAAGTCCTGCGAATGGAGTTGCTGGGGCTCGGGGAACTACTTTCGATGATATAGTAGGTCCAGGCGCGAAGGATCTCAAGACCGCGCAGAAGAATGTCCCATCTCGCTTTGCGGGAGGCGATCCGATCCGAGATACCAGCCAGGACCGAGTATCTGTTCAGGGATTCGGCTCCAACAGTGTCAGCGAAAGGTCGCGAAACAAGAACAAGGGCCGAATTGGTATTGTAATTGGTTCACTTTATATGACGGCAGGCAGGTGGCCGGATGCCCTGAAAGAACTGGTTGAAGGTGCTTCCATTGCGAAAAACAACCTTGACCATTTGTGGCATGCCAAAGCTCTTGACAATATTCTGGTCAGCATGCTCATGCTTGCCTGGGCCGGATTGGACTTTCAGATCCCTCAAGTTTGCTACGTCTCTGCAGACAAAGCTCCTTCGACTCCAAGCTCGAGTGACCAAAAGGGTCCAGCGAGCAATCGCCTAGTGTCTTTGCACAATCTGACGGTACTTTTACCGGAACTACTTGACCGAATTATCAATTTGTATGCCAGAGCAGCTAATAATACTGGAGAAGCCTTGCCGCAGTTTCCCTTCTCCGAATCAGTCATTCGGTTTGCAAAACTTCTGACAGCCGTTCATCTGGCTGGAGGTACAGTAAATGATGATGTATTGCAACTCTTAGTCATGGGAACGCCATACAAAACGCCAGCAAACATAAAAACGCCACGGCTGAACATACATCCAACGCGAACTGAAATTGTTACAACTTTGATGCGCGCATTTCCGACTTCATCGTCACCAGAGAGTCTTCCTCTTGTTGACAGAACAATTATTCTAAGCGGAATCGCATCAGTACTTGGGTCCCTAGGTTATCAGAGGAAGAAAGCCATGGTACTCCGGGAGCTCGTGGCTGTTATAATACCGGGTCTGGTGCAGGCTCGCATCAAAGGTGCTGCGGATATGGGAGTTCATCCTGCTGCGGGATTAGCTGCCCTCAGTTCTGTTAACGGAAATGCAAATGGGGCGGGAGCTCTGGACCTCGGCGAGGGAGACGTTGAGGCAGGCGTCGACACTTTCCTCGGGCTACTTGGCCAGATTTATGGCGTGGTGACTACAAAAACAAACAAAGGCGACAATGGTTTGATTGACGATTCTGACGAAGCCGCAATTGAAAGAATATTGCACAATGCGAATGTCCGGTCTTTTGGTGGACAGAGTCTGAAAATGGATGTCCTTCGCTCTTGTATCAACATATCAGAGGCGTTACCAGACTTCCACGGCGTTTTGAGGTTCACAACAGACTTGTTGAGAACAGCTGGCAGCGGTGTTGCTCCAGGGCCTCGTAGCGAAGATGCATCGCCCTCGATGAGCCGCGAAGAGCAGGTCAGACTTGCAACGAACATATCAAGAACTCTAAGCGCAGCCAGAAACCTTGGAGTGAAAGACCTCCAAGCTGAATACTGGGACGAGTTCTTGGTACGTGGAGTGGAACTCGAGCCTTTACAACCTGCTCGAACACCAATCCCACATACGAAAAACGAACTTCCCGGCGCCACGGCCGTCTCCGAAGCTCGTGAGGTTAATCCCTTCATTTACAATCCTTTCCTGCGAACACCAGAGGCCTCAGCCGTAGATCATCTCTTGGTAGCTGGAGAAGGCGCAGTATTTCGGGTCACTCTACAGAACCCATATGAGTTTGATATTGAAATAGAAAGCATCAAACTCGAATCCGACGGGGCAGAATTTGAGTCGGCAATACAAAAAACTGTTATTGGGCCATATCGAACACAGATTCTCACTATCTTTGGGACACCGAAGGCATCGGGCCAATTCAGGATAATGGGTTGCATAATTCGCGTTCGTGGATGCAGGGAAAGACGATTCCCAATATTTGACTCACCGTGGTCGCCGCAACGAGAATTGAAAATCAAGACCATTGGAGTTGCCAGTCTCTTCAAGCCAAAGGATCGTCCAGTCAGTGTCAGCTCCGGACCTGTCACAACCACGCCTGCCATTGTACCGCCGAAGCCATTTTCTCTAAGTCTCAGCGCTATTGACAGGCAACCAGTCGTGGTTGTGAAGTCGACCAGCCTTTCCCAGTCCGCATTGATGGTTCTAGAAGGCGAGCGCCAGGTCTTTTCAGTGACGTTGCAAAACCTGTCTAAGGAAACACCCGTAGATCTTGTGCTGTTCTCATTCAAAGACTCAACGCAAACGCCACTTCAAACCGCAATGAGTAATCGAGACGCCTCACCTGCCGAGCTTTACGAGTGCGAGCTGATATTCGCTCGCAAACAAGCATTACGCTGGAAGAAAACGGATAACGAGCAACTTTACATTGAAGCTGGTGGCACGGCTACTTTTGAGGTCGAGGTTCTTGGTCGTCCAGGATTGACAAGTGCTGTTGTCCAAATCGACTATGCTCATCTTGGTGTTCCGGCCACGGAGATACAGGAGAAGTTCCATACTCGACAAGTCAGTCTGCCACTAACGGTGACCGTCAATGCGAGCGTTGAATTGGCTAGGATCGATATTCTTTCACTCACCGGAAGCGTTCCACGCTCTCTCTGGTCAACACTTGAAATAAAGCCTACTTCAAGCGAGGACTTTAAGCCCGAAGACTACTGCCTGATACTTCTGGATTTAAGAAATGCATGGCCATCGCATCTTCATATCCATTTGGATATCGCGAATGGAGGATCAATTGACGAGGAGATTCTTCCTGGCAATACGTCGAGAATCATGTTTCCTATGCGTCGGATATTTCTCGAAGATCCATCAGCATCAATTCCTGCCCTCGACCCCTCTCGAGCTCGACAATTTGTTGTCAGCGCTGGGCGAGTGTCGGCAGATTCCGAAAGAGCCAGTAGAGAAGCATTTTGGTATCGAGAAGAGGTGCTTAAGATGTTGCAAGGGACTTGGGCCACGAAGTCTGGGCCGCATCGTCATGGGGACATCGAATTACGCGGCATCAGGTTGAGTCAGCGCATGATCGAGGCAGTCAAGATTGACGATATCGGTATCGACCTCTCAATTAATGGCAACACGGCCTCCAAGCACGAAATGACCACCAACGCATTTTCGGAACTCAAAGTCCGAATCACCAATCGGACGAACGAATCGATCAATCCGTTGCTAAGACTCCAACCATCTCTTCGCAACCAACCTCATAACATTTCACTTGACTTGTCTAAGAAACTCGTCTGGAATGGGATACTTCAGCAGACTTTACCACCATTAGCAGGCAAAGACTCCATCGAGATCACTTTTGGCGTCACGGCTCTCGCAAGAGGCGAGTTCGATATCGGCGCTTCGGTGGAAGAGACCGTGCTCAAAGAAGAACCCAAGAAAGAAGAAAAGAGCGAGGGCGGTGGTAGACCAAGAGCCAACACTCGCACAATGATGGATGCAGTGCTTGGCGCTAGGGAAAGGCGGATTTGGCATTCTAGGGAACAATGTCGCGTGGTGGTTAGGGACGAAGACAGCGATGATGAAGCTGATGATGATCGTGATGAGTAATGTACAGTATAGTATCAATTGCATAGCGGTTGGGTGTTTTGGAATATGTGTAGATGAAGTTGACGTTGATGTGGATGCATGGGTTGGTGATTATACCATTAGCGGGGATAAGACTGGTGAGAATGGAATATATTCTTTTGGTGCTGATAATTAACTAATTCTTCTGACGATGCTGGTGTTAACACGAGTTCTACTCAGTCCTTCTCGCTCGCTGTACAATTGTAGCTAAACTATTCTTCGATTATGCTGCATTTCCTAGGTACGTAGGCCTTCTCCACGGAACTACCTCTTTCAGCACGTTCCTGTGTTTTGCATTTTTGATATCCTTACCTAACTCATCCCGCACACCGGTTTCCGGCGGTGCAACATCGGCACGATAACACGATAAACTTTCCCAATCTAAATGAGTTTGTTGGGCTTCTTCCAAGAGGTTGGATTTTTCTTGGCCGCGGCAGCTAAACCCTCATCAGCCAGACCAGCGTTTTAGTGTCACGAAAAAAGAAGCCATGGCGGGGTCTCAATGACGTTTTCCCTTCCCCACGCTTATTCCGACGTCTCTCATCTCTTATCTAGCTTAGTCTGCCCCTCCAACCATTCTGACTCAAAATCTCATCTCTGAATCCCCTCACTTTTCTTTTCCTCCTCCTTTTTCTTTCCCTCTCAACTCATCTCACCTAACCTAACCTCAACCAATGCCCCTCTCCATCCATCGACCCATACTCAAACCCTCATCTGTGAATCCTCTCACCAAACAACTCTATCGCACCCCAACTAGAACCCGACTTCTCAACATCAACATCAACTCCAGCCTTCCCAATCCCAATTCCAATCGCCAACTAAGCAGCAAAACCCCACCATCATCAACTTGCTGTAATCACGACCAACCAAGCACCAGCACAATGGCATCAGAAGAGAACGGCAAGGACCATGGCCCCAGCATGGACAAAGTTTCGCAATTCCTGAAAGAGAGCCAGGATCGCATCTTTGTGAATAACAAGGCCTGGGTGGACTCGAAGATCTCGGGGGATTCGGATTTCTTCGCTAAGTTGTCGAGTGGGCAGAAGCCGGATTATTTGTATAGTGACCTTTTTCTTTGCCTTTCTTTCTTTCCCTTCCCCCCTTTTATCTGGGTCTTGTCAGGTGTATTGGATCGAGCGGAGATTTTAGCGGAGTAATTCATGTTCGTGATATTTGAGGATACGACGCTGATGGTGTGCAATGCAGGTATATCGGATGCAGCGATAGTCGTGTGCCCGCCAATGAGATCATGGGACTTGATGCCGGCGAAGTGTTCGTGCACCGAAACATTGCCAATTTGGTCCCGAACACGGACTTGAATGTCATGTCAGTTATTGAATATGGTAAGTTGGCTCTTTTATCCTCAATTCTCTGCTCCACTTCAGAGCAGTCTGGTTTGGAAACTTGTGAGACCAGGAGGTTGTGCTCATGTGACATTCTCGGACTTTTTGAATTTTAAATACTTGAGACGTTTGTGAAAGATATCGATACTAACAAACCCCACAGCCGTCGCCCACCTCCACGTAAAGCACATCGTAGTCTGCGGCCACTACATATGCGGTGGCGTCCAAGCCGCCCTCTCCAACACCGACATGGGCCTCCTGAACCCCTGGCTCCGAGGCATCCGCGACGTCTACCGCCTTCACGAAAAAGAGCTCGACACCTACGCCGATCCCGAAGCAAAGTACCGCCGCCTGATCGAGCTCAATGTCCTCGAGCAGTGCCGCAATGTCATCAAGACTGCTGTGGTTCAGCAGAGCTATACGCATAATGGCTATCCGATTGTGCATGCTTGGGTTTTTGATCTGAAGGATGGGCTGTTGAAGGATTTGAAGTTGGATTTTGAGGGGACGTTGAAGGAGATTAAGAAGATTTATGATCTGGATGCCGGGCCGAAGAAGGCGTAGTGTGAAAGAGGCATGTTAAGGGGATGAGCGTGGAGTTGTGGTGGCTCGGGCTTTAGATTAGGATTGGGGTGGCATCGGAAGGGAGTTTGCAGTGGTTTTGGTGTTTGAATGAGCGTGGAGGGAGTTGAAAGGCTAACCTGTATGGTTTGGAGAGAAGCAGGTTACGTAGAATTAATTTCAAGACTTTTTTCTTTCATCGAACATTGTGTCGAGATTCTCAAGGTGTATTCCGTGCCTTTGAGAACTGCTTCGAATCGTCAAGTCGGGTACTCCTTGACATGGGTCAAGCAAAGCTCCCCAGCTAAGTTTGCTTTTGATGCTGAAGCGAGCTCAGAGAGTGTTTCAAGGATGTGAAAATCTTCAAAAGCTCAATGATAGAGTAACAGCTACGAGTTTTCTGACTGCTGTCAATGAATGACCGTTTGGGCTTCACCTCTTGAAAAAGGTCGAATGGCTGTCGATTCCACATTCAAGTTTCCAATTGTGTGTAAAGTACTTGAGGCCATACCTGGCCTCTTCTGAAACCCTTCTTGGCATCTACACAAAGTTGTCCCAGTTGTTCCAGGCATGGTCACCCATCTTTTCCATCACTTCCCCTCTCTTAATTAAATCTCCCTTACTCGCCCTGAATCAATTCTTCCTCCTTTTCCCCTTCAATACTCTTTCGCTGTACGGCAAACTAATATTTCAGAAATGGCCTTGTTTCCTGTGTTGTTATATTTTGCTCCATCGTCCTTTACACTCTCTCTGACCTTTGCTTCTGAGTTTTTGGTCATTTTTGATAATCTTAATGTATCTACTCTCTAACCAACATCTATCTGCCTCTATTACTTCTGTTGTGGCCCCGAATGAACGGCAACATTGGACATCTCTCGCTTCATCTCATGTATACATTTGTCCTTTGAGTCATGGAAGCTTACACAACCTCGTTGCCTGATGCCCGCGGCCGAGCTCTGCCTTCTCTACGTCTTGTCATCCTTAGTGGATCCCTTCCAGAAAGCCAGAATGTTTTGGCCATTCGACCCTGGTCAAATTACTCATCGTAATTCTTTATCTAGTCATACAAAAAACAGGAGCGATGTTAAAATGGGCAGTTATTTTACTGTACGTACCAAATCTGGGATGTCTTTATTGAGCTTCATAGTCCATTGATTGAAGTGTCCTGAAGAGCAAATTCTCTGACTTCATTACTCTAGGGAGGTGGCAGTAGATAATCGACCGTAGCAAATAGCTTTGCAAGTCTCCATCCCTGCGGACTCTTGATTCGTGTTGCAACGCCTTCCTTCGCATTTTTTCCATTAAGATGAAGAAACAGATATACAGAAATATTTGAAAATGAACTGATTTCGGCAAGTGTATTGCTTCATTGAAGAAGAATGTCATATGAACCCCTGACAATGGCTTTCCGAGACCTGCCCCTGATTCTCGCTTGACAACTTCAGTATCAACAGAGCTCGACAATCAGGCATACACGATAGGTCTTTGAATCGGCTAATAAACGACTCATTTGATGAAATATTGATTCTTCTTATGTACAATGTTAGAGTTTCTAAGACCTAAGAATGGTTCACGATTCAGCCAGGAGCTGTGAGTCAGTGCGAGCCAGCTCCTAGAACCGGACTTGGCCAAGTTATTTCAACACAAATAAAGGAGCTTGAATGGAGTGATATAGATTATTAGCCGCTTTAATCAGCAATCTCATTCCACAACACTTGTAAGAAAAAATTAATTCATCCGAGAAAATGTAAAGTTTGTCCAGCTTCCAGTATAATGATGCGATGAGATCCCCATCACTACTCGGCTACTTAAGCAGTCTCTAAGATACCTCTCTCCATTTTCTAATGCATTTTGTTTCCTATAAGAGCCCAGAGAAAAGGCAGAGCATACCCGCAAAACTGATCCTCGGACTCTTGGAGCTCTAGGAAGGTTGTATGAGGGTTCACTATTTCATATAACAAGATAACACCTATCGTAGACCTATCTAGAAAATGTCTAGAGAGCTTTTCATCACCATAGTACTCCGACTTCATCTCTCTAAAGATCAGTGCGGCTAGATCCGTTGGACCGGCCAACTAAAGTCTAATCAAAAAAGTCGTCCAGGCCCCGTGGCTTTTCAACGTTGCATTAAGACTTGACATAGGCTTGTTCAGGACCCGAGTCTCTATCCCATATGCTTTTGACATTGAAAGTCACCGTGCCAGAACCCAACAACGTTTACCGGCAATCAACAGCGTCAGCTCCTTGAGCAACGTACTGGAGACTAGATGGGAGCATGTAGCTCAAATATTCAGTATACGTACAAGTTTACGCAAGATATTCCAATGGAAAATAAAAATCTAAGCAGCCAAGATCCCGCGCCTTATCATGGCTGTCCAACACACAGCTCTACAGGAAGGCTTTAGGAGACTTCTTCCCATCTGCATCTCCATTAAACACTCCAAGTTATGTACCTACAAGAAATGGGCACCGTCGGCCTCTATGAACACGACCCGCCTAGAGGCCATTCCAAAGAATGAATCACATTCAAAGCTCTCATTAACATGTCACTTCACTCAAGGAATAAGATAATCCCGCAAGACACGGTTATCTTGAGGCGGTGAATTGTCAACTAGTGCGGAAGTCTATATAAGAGGCACTTCTTCCGGGGTTCTCCTCTACCTTTGTCCAACAAATTTGCAACAACACCTAGCATAGTCACACCAGCAACCGCCACCACCACAATCGGTTCAACAGCCCACCTAGATCTATAGCCGTTGACCGTTGGGCTTCATGTTTCTCGTAACATGATACAATTGGAGCACTTGTTGCTACTATGTCTGATTCCCGGCAGGACGAGGCTTTCCCGAATTCAGATATCTTGAGGTAAAGAACCATGAGGAAACATATGCGTGCGCAACTGACTACTTTTACCTACTCCTAAACCCCGTCCTACAGCTTCCCTCGGCGCAGACTATCAACCAGGAAAGACCAGATCAGATGCAATCGATCAGCTCACAGCCACTCGGTGTTCAACAGCTCAGCCGACAGTACAAGAAAGTCAGTCGTTGATGACATGTACTTTGCACAAAGTCAAGCTCCAAGGTGAGCCCAGTCTCACGAGGCTGGAGTATCACAGAGTAGCGAACGATTGACTAGTGCCGGCACCAGCTTCAGAGTCATATGAGGGACGCCTGGGACTTATTGGTCCTCACGGACTTCTCATCCGGATTCTGTCAATAACAAAAGACCTTAAGCGAGGATCTTCGCCCAAACGAGTTTGAACCACCTCCGTCCTAACTCATAACTATGGTATATTTAGCCAAGAATACAACACAGTCAACACTAATTGATGACACACTTGTTTGAATCAGCTGCTCAGCAACCAGAAGGATTCAGCACACTCACCGCTGTCCTACAACGATGGACAGCCGACGATTGTCAAAAGCTGCTTCTCACAAGACCTACGGAGCCACTCTCTCGTTCTCAAGACTTCCCGCATTTTCCGCCAACTATCTCGAAGAACAGATCCCAAAAAAAGCTAAAGTCAAACACTAACCACCCCACTCGCCACTTGGCCCATAGCTACGAATGCAGCTTAACTAATACACTTATTGACTGACAGCCTACTTGCTTCACTCAAGCCTTACAAGCCACTGCAACTCTGGCTGCGTGAATCGGAGTCTTGTGACAGTGGTCCGTGAGTTCCTAGGCGACACGTCTATATAAGGACCCCTCCGGACTTCTTTCGGACTTTCTCTCTATCTTCTTTTCACAAAAAATGGCAGAGACCACCAACCCTTCCACGGGCCAGGCAAGCCACTCATGTCCATGACTTCCCAGCCGACACGTTTTTATCAGGATCGCTCCGGACTTCTTTCAGACTCCCTTTCCATCTTTCTCCAACAAGAACCAAGAACGATACCAACGCCACCAAGAGCCAGGCAAGCAACTTGTGACCATAATCTTCCAACCGACACGTCTATATAAGACCCTTCTTGGAACTTCTTTCAGACTTCTTCTCCAACTTCCTTCCACAAGAAAACAAGAACGCCACCAGGGACACCAACGCCACCAAGCGCCAGGCGAGCCAGTTGTGACCGTGAATCCCCTGCCAGAGTCGGCATGTCTATATAAGACCGCTCTCGGAACTTCTTGCAGACTTCCTCTCCATCTTCCTTCATGAGAAACCACGAACGACACCAACGCCACCAAGCGCCATGTAAGCCACTTGATCCACCGCACAGCCCTCGACAAAGGACACAAAGGTATTGATCAAATGCACAAGTATGTCCTCACTAATGATCCTTTCAAAGGCTTGGTATATTCGCAGACACTCAAACCTTATTTGCCTGTATAAGAGACTTGTGGTTAGAAAGACGCCTCGCCAATACATCGATAAGGATTTCAAGATTTGGTATGATGTCGTCTCGAGTCTTCGGCTATCTCGCTACCCCTTTTCGTACTCGAGTGGCTTTTGTCGTGAAGGTACCACTTTACTTTCGTTGTAGCCGGGCAGGCATAGAAGATATGAAGGAGGATCGGAAGGTTGGAGCTTTGTGCAAGGTAAGTCAGCGGGTGGTTTCTTTATAGTTGTCTGATCTTAACCTTTGATACAACTTTATAAGCCCAGACCCAAACGTCTCAGCATTAACGGCTCTCCCATTCTGCACGTGCTGTCAACACGAAGCCAGGGTATTATCAGATGGAGAGCCACCTTGTTCACTGAGGGGTATTTCTGTTGAAGCGTCATTATATTAGACCCTTCTAGCTCTCGCTTGAAATGTTCAAGGGACATGCCTTCTCGAGCGTCATTATAAAAACTCAAGATCTCGCTTGTGTGTTGTTGTTGACTTTCGTTCCTCGAGGACCGAGTTTCAGCTTGGCACGAAGCTGGCAGATGGCAGAGCACGGTCCTTTTGCGCCAAAGGACTAACCTCTGCCGTCTCGTCTTGGCTGCTGGGGGTTCGCGAGGAGGATGAAAGGTCAAGACTGGAGGCTCTGAGGTTTATGCATCTGGTAATGTCGGGGTTGAGAATCCAGGCCGCGCCGCAGCTCAAGAGCTGAAGCTGTACTGCCTTGGAAGAGCTTCTAGTTTCTGGACAGGTCTGAAGCGACTTTGAGGATCCATAAGTTGCGGATGCTGCGCGAGAGTGTTAGTACCCCTTTCATCAAGCTGAAGCTGCTTTGACTGACCTACCCAGCCCAGAGCCTCTTCAAAGCTACAACTCAAGGAGTTACAAACACCACGAAGGCTTTGAGAAGGCCTGGATATCTGCAGATTGTCGACGCTGTCACGACATTCGCAGATGCTGAGATGTCAAAGAGAGACGCTGTCGCTGATCTGGCGTTTATATAGCCTCTTCGTCGTTTGGAAGAAGCCTGTCGAGGAGAGTCACAAGCCAAGCAGACAGGCCGAATCTGCAATGGTTTATGCGAGTGGGAAGCTGTTGATGCCTCCGTGGAATTCGGTACGTATCGAGAAAGCAAAATCGGTCATTAGCTGCTGACCTGTAGCTTCTAGAGCTCTACCAATATCAACGAAGCTTCCTAGGAGAGTTTCGTGCGCTGGAAAGACTCTGCAGCTCTGCAGAGAAGTTTTGTCACTTGCGAGCTGTTTGTGCTTTCTTGGAGATAGGTACGTATTGAGTTGCGAGTTGTAGTTGTGCATTGCTGATCTGGAAATCCTGCAGCTTCCTCAATGTCAACAAAGACCTGAAGGGTAACAAACGTAGAACTGGCTTTAACACTTGCAAGCTCTTGATGCTATTGAAGCAAGGGAATCTGGGAACGGCGCTCAAGGATTGCGATAGGTATGTCATTGTTCCAAAGCAGCACTATCAATATCGGAGGACGGGTATCCCAAGATAGCAGAGGAGGACCCCTGTCTCGGCTGTCCTCCACCCACAGAAATTTCTAATCCAACTAATCCTAACTTGGCAGAACACAAACACTGAACACAACCAAATCACTCCTGACTCTATTCACGATTCCAAGAAGCAAGAAAACAGTTACTCGAGTGTCAATTGGTCGTATAATTGCCAAGTTCCTCTCTAGGTAGGTCGTCTCGAGATACCTCTCTTTCCCTCCTGCCCCCTTTCTTCCTAGCACAAAAGAGCAACTGTACACGATCGTGCAAGGCAGAGACTTCTCCTTCTGGCCTTTCTGTCGCAATTGACAGCCTACCGTCCGCTCATCGGAGGTCAAAGACTGTGTCGACTGACGTCGAGCTCGAGAGCATTATCGAACGCGTCAACAACGCCTACAAATTCTGAAGCAACCTTTCCTACAGTCCGACAACTTGAGAACACATCACCAGAGATTCATACTTGAACGTTGCTGCTTCTGAACGTCTTTGTCTTCTAACGACCGTCGACTTCTCTGCTTCAAGTCCTCTCTTCTAGATATCTAAATATCGTCCCAGCGAGCTTCCGCATTCCACCCACTCACACGCACGCACAACAAACAAACTCTCGTACCAGCTTCAACGAAAGGAAGAAGACTTCAACATGTGGCGAGGCAACAGTCATCATAACAATGGCAATAACCACCGTGCCCGGAGACCTAATGCCGGAGGTAGTAAACGTCTGGAATCGACAGCACCCGCCCGGCCATCCAGCAATGCTCAGCGCTCCAGTCTACCTTCTGCTACTGGTACGAACCTCAATGCACGCCACTCGGCGACTGGCCAAGTTCATAATGGCCTGCCTTCCCATGTCAACACTCATGCTCGCCAATCATTGACCACACCAGGCCATAACGGTTTGAGCGGCAACAGCAGAGAAGATTGGGGACTGATGGGAGACTCGCGACCACCAACCCCGTCTGAAGGACGTGCCCAGGTAAGAACACACGCGATACTACACAGCGGAGAGCAAGAATACTGACAAGAACAAAGTACTACCATCGCCCAGGCCCGCCGGAACAGCAACGAACTCGCACTTATGATAATGGCACCGCACTTACGTTTGGACCCGAGGTAAGTCAAAGCAAAAGGTGTCTGTCAAACACAACTAACAAAAGACAACAGGATCCCGTTCCAGAGGCTTTGCCGGGTGCTGCCTTTGATGACCAATTTCGCCAAGTGGATGCCGCAGTACGCGATCTCCAAGTGACCAATCTTCAACTTCCAAGAGCCGGGATTAGCAGTAATGCTCCATACCAGAATTTCCGTACAACGACATTGGATCTCAGGCTAGCACCGGTGGCTCACTATCCTGATGGATATGTTTATCGCGTGGTGCCAAGTCGCCACCTACCTGTCGAGGTTCTGCCGCATGTGCGAAGTTTGGTTCGTCACCTATCAGAACTACCTGGGTCTGCCCACCCAGGTGATTCCACCGACACCCGTTTCGGTGAAAATCGACCAATATCAATGTTGCAAAATGATCCTGCGACATCTGAGGGATCACAAGGAACTATCCGGGATACTACCACCCAAGATACCGTTACCGAGCTGGAAAATGCCCAGGGCAATCCGAATGTACTCAGAATTTCTGAGCACATTGAGGAAGGTCCTGTTCACGTATCGCAAGGTACCTTCAACACCATCCGTCCCGTGCCCGGGTAACCCCCTCCTCTACCGGGTCCAGGCCCCTCCAATGTCACCAGACTGGTTCCCGACATTAACGGCCAGGTATTTGAGGTAGCTGGATATGAATCTGGATCAACGCAGGCCCGCCCCGCACCAAATGTCACAAACAATTGGTACGATATTGGAGGGTACCAGTCTGCTGCGCCTGGGTACGCTCCATCTGGATACCATCTCAGCCATCAAACCAATGTCCCCAGTACTTCTTACGACATTGGAAATAACCAGTATCCTGGATTCGGTTCCGCCCCTCCTCCTCCCACCCAACAGACCAATTCAAATGTCGCCACGCGCACTCAGGACATTGAAGAGCCCCCCAGAGGACGTACGATCGAGCGTGATCCCGGATACCTGCGCCACCACCGAAGAACCGCCCAGAGGGGTAATGTCCTCTGGGCCCAGGAACTTGACGACCGTAACAATGCGGATAGAGCTCGTGGAGAGCCATTCTTTGGCGGCGATGTCGATAGCGGCGAACAACTCACCTTCCTTCAATTTCAGGTCCCACGAGAACAGCGTGGTGCCCCAGAGGAAGGCCTCAGAACCCCCCGTGACCTGAACCCACCCCGCGTTGAGATCACAGGACCCTCCCCAGTTGCAAAGTCCAGGATTGCTTCAGGACATACGAGACCAGAGCCAGTACAGCAAACCGGTCGTACTTCGGCACCTCCAACTGCCCCGGCGCCGCGCGAGCCTAGCCCAAGCGGATACTTCTTCACACCCCTCTATCAAGCCCTCAATGCCCAAGATAACCTTCGACGTTCGTCGCTACCAGCCATTCAAGGCAGATCTAGTAGCACGGACAGCAATGACGAGAACCGTATCTTTGGAGAATTGGCCGGTACTGTTCGAGCTCCCAGCCAGGAGGGCCAAGGCCGGAAGTTGTGGAAGAAGAAGGACGCGGAGGATGAGGACAAGGATCAAGAGAACAAGCCAAGGGACCGACGATTTTGAATGTCCTAGGGACATCTGAGGACATTGGATTTGCATGGATGGCGTTTAGATATGGCTCCTGGTTATTGTTTGAGTATATGATGGATTAGCATGTTGGACGGATTATACCATGAGAGCACTACACACAGTGGCTTGCTCATATGTCCTCATACCATTATGGACAATGGGAGTAGCAGTATAAGTGCCATTGGCATATACATTTCGCCGCTCTGAACCAATAATGATTCAAAATATTCTTCTGAGATTTCGTGATTCAACAGAGGTAAGAGAATTGAGGATGAAGTGACGTTGAAATTTGCCGCTAGTGGTGGGATGGTCACCTTACAGCGCGCGTCAAACGCGTCTTCTAGCCAAGCTCTCCATCTCCAACTACCTACAACACCATGAGATTCAAAACCTCCGTGCGGAATATCCAGACTTTCACGAGTGTGTACAAATGACTGAAGGTGAATCTTAGCTAATATTAAACAGAGCTCACGGCTTCACTCTCCTCCCTGGGAAAGGTAGCTTGGGTCCGTCTGGACGATGATGCCGTACGCTTCACAATCATCCCAGAGACAGGCACGCAAGTCTGGGCGTATGTTCCCCTCTTCCAAAGCTAGACCACACGGTGACTAATATGTAACAGCTCCCTCTCAATCGACTCCATCTTCGAAGACTACACCATCCAATCCGCCGCCCCCAGCAACACAATCAACCTCGAACTACCCCTCCCACCCCTCCACCGTGCCCTCAAATCCGCCATAAACGCCACCTCCGCCTCCATCCGCCTCACAAAGAAAGATGGCGTGCCAGTCCTCTCCCTCACAATCATCACCAACACTATCAGCAGCGGCCACAGCGGACACGGCTTCCTGAACGAATCTGCGGCCCCAGACCCATTCGGCGACAATGCGTTTCGAGAAGAGAGTCTGGATGCTGGTATGGGACGAGACAGAGAGACGATCGTAACGCAGGACATCCCCATCCGAGTCCTCACAGCCGACAGCGTAGAAGGGATCCACGAGCCTCGGGTCCGAGAATCCGACGCGCATATCATCCTCCCTTCTCTCATCCAAATCAAAGCCATATCCGACCGGTTCACCAAACTCGCAATGGCTACGACGAATGGACGGAGTAGTTCGACGGCTGCACCGAAATTGGAGTTGGCTGCTAACATGCATGGGAGTTTGAAGTTGAGTATTGCGACCGATGCGTTGAATATCTCGAGTGTGTGGACGGGATTGAATAATCCTGAACTGGATCCGAGACAGGTGGAGGATGGGGCGGATTTGGAGGAGCACCCGAGTATGAAGTTGAAGGCTGCGGGGCCGGATGCTTGGTCGACGGTTAGGATTGATGGGAGGGATTGGGGGAAGGTGCTTAGTGTTGGGAGACTTGGTGGGAGGGTGATTGCTTGTGAGTTTATCTTGGATTGGGTACATAAGAGTATGATGCTGACTTGATCTAGGTTTTTCTGATGAGCATGCTCTGATCCTCTACGTTTACTTGTCCAATTACGATGGAGCTGATGAGTCTGTTCTGACGGTAAGTACCCCGTGAACCGCCGCGGGAAGTTGCTGATTGTCTTAGTACTATATCTCGTCGTTCAGTGTATGAGCTCATGAATATCACTTGCGAATTTAGCGACGGTGTTTGGTGTTTTGCTCCTTTCTGTGACTGCTCTGGATTGGCCGGGCAGCAGTATGGAAGACTCGTAACTGGATATGGAAGTCTGCATTTGTCATGGCGATGTACTCTCTACCTGCGTAATGTGCCTTCTCTGTGCGTGTACGGAGTATTTTTCCTTTCTCATTGAAGCCGCTCATGGACCTCTACCACCCAGCCTTTTTACACACTGTTTTCATGTACTTTTCCGTTCCCGTGTCCACCATATTCATGACAGATGTGCTAGGAGCGACAAGATACACATTGTCACGAAATATGCACAGCTTAGCCGCTCGCCGCCGGAAGCACATAGCCTGACGAGCGTTGATGAGTCTTAACACTGTAAGAGAGAGCATCCCAACACTAGTTCGCATACTGTGTTCATGTCTGTGTAGCATATCGACCATGCCATTCCTCAGATTCATAAAGTCTTGTCCGGCATCCTACTCACCAGGCATCTCAACCATAAAGAACGTCGCCAGTATACTAAAACACAGAGCCACGCCCGACAATCCTGAAATCTCAGTGTCAGCATTGAGAAGTCCCCACTAGCTACTGTATATGAGCTCACCAAAGACTTTCTCGATAGAGGTAATAAATGCATCTGCCACCACAGCACTCTGCACAACCGGTAAGGATCTCACATAGTCGAGGCTATCGAGGCTTTTGCGGACGAGCTAGCACAAACGGTTTCAGCATTACTTGAAATCCCTGATCCTTTATCCGGTGCCCTGCCCCAACTCCTACAGGTGACAGCAAGACTCACCTCGAGGGTACTCTCCGAATCTCCGAAAACAGAGCTTAGTTTCCATTTAATGAAAGCTCTAGTCAGCGCAAGCGAAACTGCGATACCGAGATCGCCTGCCAGCGCGATGGCCAAGCTGAAAAATGCGTAGAGTTGCGACTGATCTATAACATGTCGATGTCAGAAACTTCATCGACCTATTGATACTAGTGAATGACTGAGCTCGCTTACCAGCTTTGTCAACAATGGAGAGCAGAGAGACTAATAGACAACCTTCAGAAACACCGAGATTGAAGCCGATCATGACGAGGAAAGGTACAAAAGCAGGATTTTCGGCGTCTAACTTTTGTCAGCAGTCAGCTCAGCTGAGCCATTACTCAGGACGCGACGAATGGCCTGTTCAGAGTTGGAGCTGGATTGTCAAACTTACGAACACATCCCATAGCAATCAAGAAGTAGATTCCCACTGACACCACCATATTGACCTGCAAGAGCGGCTTGAATTTCATATACCTGCGAATAAGAAGCCCGGCAATGACAGCGCCAACCGGGCGACCCACGTATACACATGAGAGAGCCCAGTCGTTGAACTGTGTCGGAGTGTGGAGGGAACGGGTCTCGACGTAGAGGGCGAAATTGTAGATCAGCTGGCCATCAACAGTCAACAATTGTACGTTTTCTAAGTTGGAAGCGACCATTTCAACTCGCGATCCGATCAAGAACCAAACACTGAAGGTAGGAGTCTAAGGAAGGGGGACGCATTACCTGATTGAAAGCAAATACCACCGGAAACGCACAGCAAATAACTGCTACCACTGACCCCATACGAATGAACCTCGTCGGTATAATCGGGAAACTTGCATGTATCGACTCCACATAGTAGAACAACCCGATACCGAGAGGCGTCAGGCAGAGAAGCAAGATCTCCAATGGGTGCGTCCAAGGAAGGATGTTACCGCCGATGCTGATGGCGAATAATGGTGTGGCGACTGCGATGAAAAGGGATATGGAGCCGAGGAGGTCAATCTTGGTCGATGTCAGAGACGTGTTGATCGGCGAAGGCGGTAAGAGTGTATTTTGGTGTTTGACATCTGGGAGTGGTGGGTGAAGTGTGAGGTAGACTAGGGCGTATGAGAGGAGCATGAAGAGGGATTCCAGAGCGAACGTTCTACATGGCAACGATCATGACCAGTCAATCTAACACAATCACAATTGTGGATTTTTGTCTGTCCTGACAGGAGTTGACTCACGAACGCCAACCAAGCCAATCTGCTAGGATAGAGCTTACTGGCCCTCCTAGCATCAACGCAAAAGTCTCTGTAGCGACCACGGTACTCTTCCAAAGGGGAAGATCTTGGAGTTTGACTAGATCTTATCACGTTCATCTGTCAGCCAAGCTCGATTTAATGGAAAAGTTTCTACCATTGATGATAACCACGACCAAGAGTTGGAGACCAGAGGATCCCGTGCCGACAGCTACTCTTGCAAGACTTAGCTGCCAAAGTCGATGGCTTAGCGAGCTGAACCGTTGTCAACAAATGACAGTCTTTTATCACAGAGCTTGCCTACCAGAGGAGAAGACCAAATGCCATAGCAGCAGACGCAATCAAGGTTGCAAACCTTCGGCCATAGAGCTGAGATATGTGACCATGCTGTAATCTGAATTAGTCATGTTTAGAGTCTCAACAACATCAACTATCAGAAATCCCATCAACGTACTATTGGTTGACACGCCGATTCACTAATCGATCCGGCAAGAATAATCCACCCTGCATTATTAAGATCATGGAGGCCGGTTGCTGCTCATAACCTCACGTCAGAAACAAACAGGAGAACTACTGCCGCGGACTTGGGTACCTATTCGTCGACTGTAGTTCGTACTGAGAAAAGAGATATCAAAGCCGACGACAAAAGTACTTTAAAAATAGTAAGCCTGCTTGTAAATGTCAAGATACACGAAGAAAACTTACCAAAGGAGTAATGCCGGACCAGCATAGAGTAGCAACCTTTCTTGACTCAAAGTATTTTCCCGTATTACATGATGTGGCAAAGTGTTATCCAGATTATTAGGCAGGCTGTCTAGAAGTGGCTCACTGGCAGGCTGAACATCATCACCTTCTCCGGTCTCTTCTGCATCGTCCAAAACTCGAATTCGAGGCTCCATGGCGTGGTTGGTCTACTACTTTTGCAGCACCGAAGTAAAGTCAAGAATCTGCTTCGCAGGCCCAACAGAGCCTCGGCCGATGCTGAAGATTTGCGGCTCAAAAAGCCCAGCTCACTATGAGAATGAGTGGGTGTCTCGAGGTGGTAGGCTTTCGAGCAAGGAATTCATTGGACCGCCAAGACCTCACCTGAAAGTCTCGGCTAAAGACAGGGAAAACAAATCAAGCTGCGCTGGACAGATCAGCACAACACAGCCTGCTCCAATCGTTCCGTGCAGCGGTTGGAGCTCTCGAATTGGACGCCTCAGTATGCACAGTGCTATCAGCAGCGGGGAAAGTGATGCACAGCCAACAAATCATGAAGCGAGTCTTCCACCCTATCGTGGGGGCTACAAGGTTCATAGCTGCAGTATAACTCCCTGGAACCTGGCCACCAGGTATTCGCAGACCGAGATATCTCGTAATGGTTGCAGTCATATCACAGAGATGGGGTGATGCGAGGTGTTGAGCCTCATTCCTGTATATTTCCCCCACATCTGCTAATCTATTATTTTGAATGATATACGCAACATGATAAGCTTACTGCCAGCGCCATTGGTGCCCGCACCAAGTGCTTGAAGCAGCACTCCTTTTGGATGTTCTTGCATACGTGCAGCCAGTAAGAGCCAGTCTTGTTGGGTCGCTGTGTCGCGTGCCTGTGTTTTCTTCAACAGGAGCCGAACAGATGAGCCTCACATTCAAAGTCCCCTGCTTGTACAGGGCTGATCGGAACAGGCTCGAGCATAAATGCCTCAAGTGTAGCCTGGTTTCCACAGAAATGTGACAAGTTCATAAAGTGGGTTTCAACAATCTAGCTATTGAGCTTCCTACCAAATATGGCTGCAATAGCATACTACCCCTCTCAGCAGCATGCTTCGGTTTTCAACGACAAGCAACACAGCACCGAGAAGCTTGAACACGAAGCTAAAGTCCCTGATGGCTTTCCAGGAAAGTTACAATCTCCGCTAGCATGGACTCGAGATGAAATTGAGAACAAGCGTAACGCATGGATTGTGGAACTTGGAGTTAAAGATATTGAAGCACTTGAGCAGGCTCTTTCCGGGTTCGAAGGTAAGCATTGGTCCCTGTTAGCTCTCATCTCTGCCGTGGGGATTCTGAAGTTTTCTCGTAGCTCTGTCGGTCGACTTATCTCAAGTGTCCGCCGAGACATTCATCCTCCCCACCGAACTCGTACGTCGGTTGAGAAACATCTCAAACGAGGTTTATAACGGCGTCGGATTCACCATCGTTCATGGTATCGATCCGTCCCGATACTCACCCGAGCAGAATGTGGCGTTGTACGCGGGTATAGCAGCACATGTTGCTCCACGCCGTGGATTCTTGGATCGTGGTGCGAAGAAGGTGCTTTGTCAGTAGCCTCTCTCCTCACCTAGCTGATAATTCATGCCCCTTTGTGAGTCTAACTCCATAGGCCATGTCGTCAATGCTCTAGGCGAGAGCTCTGGGGAACAAGACAAGACTCCTGGCTTTACGAATGGACCTTTAGTACGCCAAACCACCCCTCCCGAGGGCCTCTGCTAACACAGACAAGTCCTTCCACTCAGATATGTGCGAAGTCCTCTCACTGTACGCCCTTGACGTCGTTCCTGAAGGAGGCAGAACCCTGGTCTCAAGTGCCTGGCAAGTGTATAACGACCTCGCTGCTCGACGGCCCGACATTCTGCAAACGCTTGCAGACGATTGGGTCCTAGACACGTGAGTGATACCTGTACCAAGAAAGACAGCTGGACGACCAGACTATGGCTTACACTCATCTTCGCACAGGTTTGCCGACTACTCGAAGTTCCCACCCATCTCAACACCCTTCATACACAAGGTCGCAGACAACAAGGTCATCTGGCGTTTCTCGCGCTACCCGATCACCGGCTTCTCTGCACGCAAGCGTAATCCTTCCCTTCCAGCTCCAACACCAGCTCAGATCGAGGCTATCGATGCCGTGCACTTCATGGCAGAAGCGAACTCCATACCGCTGCCCATGGGCAAAGGCGACATGGTCTTCATCAACGACATGGCTATACTGCATGCTCGCGAGCCTTTCAATGAAGGAGGGGTATTTCTTCAGCGCCATCTACTGAAGTTCTACCTCAGTGATCCGGATGAGACTTGGCCTGTCCCACCTACGGTTGCGGATGCTTGGAAAAAGATATATGGCCCTAACTCAGAAGCAGGTGTCCGCAATGAGACCTGGTCTGTGAGATGGAGTGCTGGTCAGGAGGATGGCTGGGCCAGTAATGGATAAGTCGCCCTCATGTTGTCATTCGATCTTCAGTCTCTGGTTCTGTATACGATGAGAAGTGGGGCAAAATATATTGCGACAAATTTCCTTTTCTTTTGATTTTCAATTATCTGCGTGCCATCGCTGTCAATGCATCCACAGAAACGCTTAGATGCACTTAACTTGTACCCAGTGAAGAAAAATCCATGCTTTCGTGCAATGATTGAGTCATTTTGATTTCGAAAAAGATATAATGCGAGAGAAACTTTTGTCTCTAATCTCGGTCAAACGGTTCAGATGCGCAAAGAATTAGGAAGTGAGAAAATCCTCCTCGGTAAAAGCATCGATCGGCCCGGCGTGTGGGATGTTACCACGCCAATTTTTCGTAAACAGCTGGTAGCACCAATACATCTCTGTATTGTACATTGATTTAGTTTGCCAGCCCTTGAGATCGTCCTCTAATGTCGAGAAGAGTTGTCAATTCATTCGTCCAAGTCATGGCGTCAATTGATCTGAATTGTTACGTACCTTGACGAGCGAGCTCATTGCGAATAGACCGTGTGTATTCGATTTCCTCGGGATTCATGCCGTGGAAATCCACGTTCGATTCATCGAGAGAGATGGAGAGGGGAAGAGACCCATGACATGCGTTATGAAAGTATGCTAACATTGTTTTGCATGCATGGATGTACCCCTGACTCAGAGAAGCCCCTCCTTGTGAGCCAGTCTGCAACTATAGATTAGTCATAGAGCATAGACTCGAGAGTGGAAAGTAGAAAATTCAGAGCTAAAACGTACAACCATGCTGTGGCGAGTAGTATACTCAACAACATCCTTCAAGATCCACTCGACATTACACATCATGATGAACATGGACAGATAGATCTCGAGCCAATTCTCCCTCTTACGCTCATCTATCTTCTGCTTCAATTCTGTCAAGAACAATTGTCGAAGAGGAAGGAGTTGGCCGCGAATGACGATGTCGTCGAGCTCAGTGTCCATGATTGGAGTCACTGGAATTATGCCATTCCATGGATTGTCGGGCTGGTCACGAGGGAGGAGTCCTAAAGTTTGCTCACCACAAATTCGCCAAGGCTTTTCTGTGAGGCGAGTGGCCACCCAGAAACTGAGAGCATTTGAAACAAGTGTGCTCTTGGAGATCGGTTAGTCATTTTCTCATGCTGAGATTGAAATGGAGAGTAGCATACCTTGGAGACCGAAATATACTCAAAAGCAACATGAAACGTCTTCCAAATGATTGGATTTGCACCACTCAGAAGAGACTCGATATACTGTGACCGAGACCTGATGCCATACTCGTGAATGTCGGCGATAGCCTTGTTCATGTCGCAGATATGGTAAGGCGGCATTTCCATTACTCGTGGATTTCCCTTCGAATCTGACCATTTGTATCCCGTAGTGTCTCCTGGCTCGGGGTGGAAGCGCGAGACTGTGACAGCTAATGTGGCGCCGGCATCCTGTGTGAGCAAGATCGTCTGTGGCGGTTCATACTCTTCCAAGTACCCAATGACTCGCATTGTCTGCAGCTGTTCTTTATGGAAGGTCCATTGACGAAGGTCATCATTCAATGTAGATCCTGTAGATGATTCTGGTCAGCTAGGTGCAATTCATCTGTCAAGATTTCCATGGGACCTACCAAGCCGATTCAGATTCAGATCCAGAATTTCGAAGTGGACACAAGGCTGCAAGAGAAGGTCAACCGCCGTTGCCGCACATTTTGCACAGGGCTGATATGGATCTTCAGAGCGATCGCACTGTTACATCATCAGCAAAAACCCAAACTGTTTACCTCACTTGACTATACTGACTCTCCAACGCCTGATACGGCATGTTTGACAAGCAGTCATCTTTCGAGTCAGTGCAGTCGCTTGTCGCTTTCCAGGTTCCATCAGAGCTCGAACACGCTGATTGAGCCCATGCACGCGAAAGACCCCTTGAAGGTTGCCTTTCGCATCCTTTCTCTCAGTCGATTTTGGTGACTAGGTGATATTAGCTATACATGCTTCAGAAGGTCTTTACAAAACAACTCACAAGATCATTGTGCATCACATCCTTTCTCGCAGTATGGCCTCGTTGCCTCTTGTCCTTCGTCGTATGTAGCTGTTCGCCTGGCCGCTTCCTTTTGATTGGCCTCTCGGGAGTGACTTGGATGAATACATTGATCTGTGCCTTTGAATCTCGCTCTTCCGGAGTGACTGGTGTTCTTGGTGTCCATATTGGGCTAGTAATTCCAGTCCATCCGGTACTGTCAGTTCCTGGAGTGAGATTGTCAGGAAATAAAGGATCTCCGTAAATCGGCGGGCTCTCAAGCGTGACATTGAGTGCTTGAGACTCCTCGACATCAAAGGAATTTGAGACTGTTCCTGTACTCGGACCTTGATCCACCCGATGCATGGGAAGGAAAGTGTCGGTCTCAACATTTTCCATCTCCTCGATGAAACCTTGCGGGGGGAGGAGCGGTGAGTTCCACCATGCGGCTTGACCAAGCGGTGGAAATGGGGCCTGATAATCTCCATCGTTTTGGAGAGAGAAAAGGTCAAGATTGTTGGGGTCAAAGTTTATGGGGTCATTTGCGTCCCACATCCGTCGGCCTCCTGGCGGTGTGGAAGGGAAAAGCATGGTTGATGTCGCTCAAAGGCGAACAAGAAGGCACCTAATGGTAGACAGAAGGACAAAACGTGGGCATATGACGGGATATCGCAGAACCGGGTGTTGGTGCTCCTGATAGAGGCGCTGTGATCCGTCTTTAGTCTATCTGGTACTGCAACCCCAAGACCAGGGGCACTAGGATATAATAAGTACTCGGGACGTCGAGGTGCGGCCTTCTGCAGGGAAGGGGGAGGCTGACGATGCAGCCATCAGGTGTTGCGCCCGCTGTTCCTGAGTCTTTATCCCGATAGGCTCGGATACAGGAGAGGTGCAGCACACCAGACCACAAGTAGAAATCGGGAGAGTAGAATCCTCATTTGGCAATCGGGAAGACGACGCAAGGCTGCATATTCTGAGAACTTTCACATTTTGTCTCGAGACCTCTTGCTGCAGCGTGGGGCACTTGCCCGATGTCCAGAAAGAGATATCGGCAGCTAATAAGTACCCAAGGCAGCCTCAAGGTCAATAGTGAGGCACTCTCACCGGTGCCAATTGAGGCCCAAACAACGATATACGTTTCAGTGACACATCATCCTTCTTGCTTTCAAGTCCAATTCCTAAGAGCCAGCCTCACAATGGGAAGTCAGGCCACGAAGATAGAGAACAAGTCCACAACTCGTCAGAGCAAGCATGCTCCTGAGCCAGATGGCAAGTTTACTCTTCGCAAGGCTGACAAGAGCGACCTCGAAGACATTACCACAGTCGCTCAGGCTGGATTTCCTGACGATCCTGAATTTGATTACCGCTTCCCGAAACGTGACAAGTACCCCGAAGACAACCGGAAATGGATCAAACGCGAGTATCAAGCCTATCTAGAGCAGCCTGAGAAGTTCACGGTCATGATTATTACAACCCCGGTCGAGAGAGATGGTCAGGTGGCCTCTCGGGCAATTGCCCTGGCTGTGTGGGATATGGCGGTTCTCACGGAGGCCACTGGTGGAGGTGAGACATCCAGTGGGATTGGTGTGCTGCAGAAATATGCACGACACCCGTTTCGATCCTGCACTTCCAGCTAATCATCAACGACCAGACGAAGGCCTAGAAGAGCGCCGGGATGCGAACAAGACACATTTCGTCGAATTCGGCAAGGCTATGGCAAGAGGGTTCGATGACTACTTTGCGTGCTATGGAAAGGAGCAAATCCATTTGTGGCTCTTGGCTACGCATCCGGATTTCCGTCGGCGTGGTGCTGGCACCATGCTATGTAACTGGGGAACTGAGAAAGCGATAGAAAAAGGATGGGTGTTGACTGTTCTGGCTAGTCCCATGGGGAACAAGCTGTACCAAGAACTGGGATATAAACTTGTGGGTCAGTTCACCATTCGTGCTGACCATGAGGATGAGTCGCTGGAAATATACTGCCTCGTGAAGAAGACAAAGGAGTCAGAACAAGGCAATGTAATAGTAGATACTCCCACGCTCTAAGCAGTCCGAAGATATGCCACGCGAACAACAGAAATATTACAAATTCTTATGAGCCTGCGTGGTGTCTTCGAACAAGGATGCCTTCAACACGTCAAATCAGCAGATATTTGCGGAGCACCCCGGGTCCCCCAGAATGTTGGCAGTCCAAATACGGTAACTGGTGAACATCCCTCTGGGAAAAGGAGGCATGCCCCTCATGAGGCTGATAATTTAAGGTTTGTCCGTACACATTCTGCAAGCTGACCGAGTAGCTAACCGTTTTTGGAAATCGGGAGGATGTTTACAACGAAGCTGGAAAATAACATATAATGAGCGCAAACCAGGCAGAACGGAAGAAGTGTAGACATCCAAACAAGCAGGAGAATCAAGAAATCATGCCATCTTCCATCATCTACACACCAACCACCTCCACGATGTCTTTTCCAGAAGACCGTTACGCGGCGGATCCGTAAGTCGATCGAATCTGCGTGTTGCAAGCACTAACATTCGAACAGTAGCCAATACGGCGAAGTCGTACAACTCAGCACGATCAAGTGCCACTCCCTTGATCTCATCGAAATCGGGTCCTGGACACCACCAAATGTCACTTCGGGCGACCCCGAGAATTGGGGTTGCGCCTCGGACCTGCGACCCATTTCACCTATGCCCTCAACCGAACCGCCGAAACGATCAGGTCGCAAGAGCACCAGCAGACACGCAATCAAATACATCGACCGAGAATACGGTCCGCTCACAGCAGAAGCCCTCCACCATCCGCAGCGCGATGAGGTGAAGCAACACAAAGTTCGACTGCTGGATCGATATATGGATGAGGATACGCTTGCGCCTGTCCAGGAGAAATTATTTGTGGACTCGATGAAGTCGTGTGGAAACGGGACTATGAAGTGGAGGAAGGTGTCCCGATCCAGGTATGTGCGACTGCAGCTGTAGAAAGTCGTCACTGCAAACTATGCCCAATACTGACTGCTTGGTATTTAGTGGGTCTCGATCAGAAAGTCGTAAGCATGACCATCGTCGCTAGGTCTCGCGTACATAAGACAACGTCTATTGAGAATGAACAGACTAGCGAAGTCTGCTACTTGGATGCATCGGGCCGTCGCTTGACGTCTCCCCTGAGAAGCTGAGCGACTTGCTGCTACACCGCGACTCGAGTTTCCTCTTTAGAGCTAGCCTCGGCTCAGGAAGCGAATACAAACAACTGCAAGTTGGAAGAGAGAACGGTCAAGCCCCTTAGGATCCACATGTTGGTACTGAAGACGGACCGGGACCTTGGTATAGCCAAGATATACAAGACCAGCTTCGCAAATGAAATTTATCGAGGGACAAGACACCTAAGTAAGAATATGTAGATAGAAAAAAACAGCAGGTATCAGGGCTTTCCTGATTACCAGACAGAGAAGAGCAATGAAGTATATAAAACAAGTTCGCATTCAATCGAGGACGAGCAAAGTTGTCAGAACACTTGTGTCAACAATCTATCTGACACCTCTTCATCTCATGGCTAATGCCGTGGTAATCAGACGGATCTTGTTGACGAGCAGAATATCAATGCCCGCGTCTGCTTGTACCTGCAAGATACGTCAGACATCTCACCCATACAATGACTCAATTTTGCGTAGCGATATCAAGGCACTTTGAGGGATCATGCCCCGCTTACCTTAGCATTCTCTGGCACATCGTTGAGATCACCGTAACTCAAACAAATAAGCCCATGTTCCTGGACGACGCGGATCAAGTGTGGAGCTGCGATGAGGGGTTCCGAGGCCAGCGCCAAGCCATCAAGATGCCAACGTTTGGCGAAGCGAATCGCCTCTTGTACGTTGCTAGCACGTATATCACCCGTTGGATAGTTCCCAGAGTCGTTGCCGAATATGATGGGATATCTTGCTTGTTTCAGCGCAAGAAGAATGCAGATTTCCGGACTGAACGAGCACAGCACAATAGGTCGGTCCGAAGCAAGTTTGAAAATACACGTGAGGATTGTGTCGACGAAGAGGTTGGCCTCGACGGCGTACAAATCAATCTTGTACCAGTCTGTTGCTTCCCAAAGCATGGGGTATTCTATGAGGTTCTTTGTCAGAAGATATATCGTAGGATGACGGTGAGAGACATGCTGAGTTCAATGTCCAATGGCATGGAGGGAGGGAGCTTCTCTAGAACCTCAGCGAGAGTGGTGAAAGGTTGATGAATGTAATCCCCTCTCGTATTTCCTTTATAGCCTGTGTTCTGGAAATCCCAGGTGTGCTTTATCCTTTCTCGGAAAGCTGCTGTGATGTGAGAATCGTCGGATTTGCTGCATGAACTAGCCCGCCCGCGGTTGTGTGATGAAGCTCGAGAATCTTGGCTCGAGTCATCTGACGACGGCAGATTTAAGTACGCGCTGTAAGACTGGGAGTGACTGATGTGCATGAACTACACACTATGAATCAATCGTTCTGAAAAGCAGCCATGTGGTCTGAACAAACCTGGGCCAACGTAAGAGTATGCATAGGAGAATCGGTTCCTGTCTCGCTAACAAGAAAGTCATGATATATGACTGGAACGTGATCCTTCGTCAACTGGACATCTAGAAATTTCAGGATTATCAGACTTTGGTTATCATACTAGACCAAGGAGCCAGACCAAGCTGTGGTTCATGGATCAGAATCTGGTTTGAGAAATTACGATGCGCAACTTACTTCAGTATACGCAGCACCTAAATTCACTGCAGTCAAGTAAGACTTTACCATGTCAACATTGACTCCATGATTATACGCTTGCGTGACTGTGGTACCTGCAATGTGTTCTCTCCAATTTGAGGACACTTGGGAAGAATTGTATTCTGACCCATTCCTATCCACCACGTTATCAACGATGATCGGATGGAGAAGGATTGACGTAGTCACCTCGATGGCCGATAACTTTCGTCGGCCCGCTCTTGTTCCACAGATCTCGCGTCGAAATTGGGGTGCTTGCAAGATGGTGAGAGAATGGTGTTACGAGGAGAAAGCTGAAAGTAACAGTTGCGATGTATCGGAGGTCTTCTTTGCTTAGAATGGGGACAGTGTAATCCCGAACGAGACTCTCCCGATCCGGCCCAAACCCCTGCTTGAGGCTAGCTGGAAGAGCAATACCACTTCCAAGCAGGACTTCCTGTAGTGTACCGCCAATAATGTCAGAACGGAAGAGTTTGAACCCAACCTTAAACCCAGTAGGACTTTTTGTGGAGAAAGTGATAGGAGAATTCGACGTATTGTCGAGAATTGGTAGTGGAACCATGACGGTAGGCCCAGTGCCGTCGATGATGGAAACGCCTATCGAGAATCCCGAGACTGGATTAGAGATAGAAAAAGCAGCTGAAGACAATTCGGTGCCCAAAGTGAGCACATGTGCTTCTTTGTACAGATCCCAGGATCCCATATGTACGAGGACTTTACAATGGTCTTGTAGAACTGAGAATCCCCGAGCGTGGAAACCGACTTGCTCTTCTGCATCCAAAAGTTCAGGCGAATATAAATCAAGTTCCTTTGTGAGAACTGACTGATTTATAAGGTCATGAGATCGAAGCAATTGTGCCACATCCAAGTGCCCACGGACCCCAGCATGATCTGCTGCCGACCAGTTCAAAATATCCAGTATGCTGGTATCGGCTCCAGACTGGAGTAGGAGCTTAATAGTACCCAAGTGACCCTCAAAGGCAGCAGCAATCAAAGGAGTCCTCCTTTGGCTCATCTCCTGTTGGTTCAAATGGGATTGCCGCTCGAGAAGTAAGGTAGTGACGGCTTCATTCCCAGAACGTGCCGCAAGAAATAGAGGAGCCTCTTCAGAAGATGCTACGTCATCCACGGCGGCACCACTGTAAATAAGTAAGCAAGGAATTTCATGCTGTTCAAGCTGCAGAGATAGTAACAAGAGCCGACCCAAATCAGGGCTCCGGTCCCGCCAGGAAAGACCCGGAGTCTGAAGAATTCTCTGCATTATGTCGGCGTGCCCGCCCAACACCGAGAGATATAAAAGCTCGCTGATCTCACCCTCCGTCAAAGCGGAAGATTTCAACTCTGATTGTAGTTCCTGGGAGAGTCCTGTGGATATCATGATAACCCATATTTGGCCAAACACTTCGGTGAGACCATACTCGACGGCGTAATGTATTGCCATTTTTTCATGTTGATCCTTCAACCACAATGCACATATCTTGCTAACTGGAAACTTGGTGAGGAGATCGCATAGTGTTTTGAAGCGGCTGTCCTGATCATGGTCCTCGATGATTTGAAACTTTCTCATAGATGATGAGGCGGTGAGCTTTAGCCTGCCTAGGTCAATGATCGCTTCACGAATGTAGAGTCCGAGGCCCATAGTATCGAGGGATTCGATTTCAGATTGAAGAATCTCCACACTGCTCGCAAGGTTCGAAGTTCCCGCTTGGACCATCGATTCTTTCAATCGCCCAGCAACAAGATCGATGATACAATTTAGAGTTTCTAACTCCTTCTGGCACTCAATCTGTACAGACATCGTTGCACTCCTAAGCCTTGAAATTGCCTGGTCGAAGATCTCTCCGTCAGGCTTAGATTGCACATAACGAATGACCATGCGGAGGACAGTATCGTTCAGCACCCCATACCAATGAAGTTTTTCCAGGTCGGTCCGTAATTCCATGAAAGCGAAGTACATGTGTTGCAAATTGACCAGGTCAAGGCCATCGAAGGCCTGGTTTTGGGCGGCACCTAGTTGGAACGTCGTGCTGAAGATTCGATAAGGTACGCAGCCTCGCACTTGCGACTTGCGATGAATGGCGGTGTATTTGTTTGTGTAATAAGCATCTATGCTATCAATTGCGTTGAAGATGAAACTCAAAACATCTGTGTGACATCAGCAGGCTATTACGTAGATTGTGCTTGAACTCACGCACCTGCCGGCGACGCTTTCGTTACGAGGAGCCTTTGTAGCTGTTTGTAATGCACACAAGTCTCTGGCCATTCAGGAATCCGGTTCTGATAGAAGATCTGCTCACAGTCCATGATTGATGGAAAATCAGGGCGGAGAGTCGACGTCAAGTCTCCCAAGCCCCGTTTGACAGAGGAGCACCGAAACTGGGCGTGCGTGCTGGCGACTACCGTTGACACAGGTCCGCAGATAGCAGCAATTCATTCTTGTTAATTGGCTTTGTGATTCGTATCATCGCAGTAAATGAAATCAAGTGGGATACCTCGCGCTCGAGTATGTGCATCCAGATATCGCGCCTGAAAATCTAAGGACTTTGCATGTACCGCAAAGGTTCACAACACAGATCTTTTCTCAAGCTCAAGCCGGCATCTTTGGGCCATCATGTACACTATGGCGTACAGCAATCCCCTGGCCATGGCATGATTGTGACAGGCTGTGCTGCAGGCGCCTCATCCCCAGCGACGCGCTGTGAGTGGCCCGTCCAGCCCATACCGGCAGCCTCACAGATTACTCCTGAGATGGTGTGTGGCAAGACGAGAGATAGAAACATAGACTTTAGTAGCAGCGTGATCGAGTCCTTGCTGGCGAAATGAAAGCTCTGCAGAATGAGACAAGTTCATCGACATAGACACGGATGTTTGATCGCAACGACGCGATGAAAGAGTACTGTCTACCTGACATCACATGACTTGTACCAAGTCTGATTTGTAGCCAACTGTCATGGAGTGAATCATCACTTTTCAAGTTGAAAGGGTCTTTAAGACATGGATATTCTGTCGAGTCAAATTCTAATGTCACAGGAAGATATCCTTAGGCGTGCGACCAAGGTAATCACATCGAGGCGAAAAGCGAGCGTTTAAGATATGCGCATCCAAAACTATCACAATATTTTGAGAGCCCTTTCATATCTATACGGGTATATATTCCTCTCATTCCATTACGCACACGCCACTCATTCCACCTATTGATTCCCCACCACCCCACACATCCTCTCAACCACCAAAATCCATCCTCAGCGCAATCGTCGGCTCCCTACCCCCATCCTCATCCACCACCTTAGCCCCACCTTGACTCTGCCTCCCCTTCAGAATAACACTCTCCATAAATCCCTTCTGCTCACCACTCATACCCCCAACCACACCCCTAAAAGCACCCTGATCACTCTCCGCTAGATCTAAAAGTCTCGCACTAGTCTCCTTATACACATCTTCGCCCTCACTGTTCGCTCTAGCGAGGAGCGTTGGCACAATTACGGACATGGCGATGGCCTTTTGAGGGCTGGGGAGAGTGGTGGTGTAGATAGTCAGGGCATGTGTGACCAGAGCTCGGGCGTTCTCGGGGTCTTCGTTGGTGGTGTTTGTGGTGAAGGATATTAGGCGGGGCAGGAGATAGCGGGATATGCTTTGGTCTGGAGGTGTTTTGGGGTTCTGGAGGAGGAGCGTGCGTATGCAGCCTGCGGCTACTTTGGCAGTCTGTCTTGTGTTAGTTGTTACTGAGTAACAGTGATGGAACGAGAAGACTTACCATGCGATCACTTAGACAGTCAATAAGCTCGTCTAAGTATCGTGTGACCAGTGGCTCGCTAGCTGACATGTAGTTCACACCACTGGTGAGCAGGACCGTAGATGCTAGAAGCGTGTTCTTCACACACGGAAGAGACGATTCGGACTCACGCTTCTGAGCGTGGAGGTAGATGGAAAGGAAGCGTTTGAGACAACCCTGTACCTGGACGACATTGGTATCTGGCTTACCATTCTTTGTCGCTGGGGAGATGCTCGACATGAAGCGCTTAAGGATCGGAAGCGATTGTGGCACGACTACAGCTTGGCAGCTTGCTGTTCCAAGGATGGTGGCGAAGATGTGGATAATGCAGGCGTGCAGATCAGTCTTGATGATTGATGGGAACACCTCCGCTGCATCGACTAAAGCGTTCAGAGATGTACGGACGAGGCTGACAGCTTCGTCCGTCAACTGATGTCGAGCCGCTTGCTTTGCCTCGGTAAGATTTGGCAGGAGACCAGCTAGGACGAGTACAATAATGCGAGTCAACTCGAAGAGCTGCTCAATATCTTCAGACAAGTCATCACTCTCCTGAGCATCTGCTTTTGTTGCCGATGGGTGCGCTATGCATAGCCCTCTGGCGATTTGTACAATCACTCCCTGAACATCCAAGCCTTCAGTGAGAACCAGTCTATCAAGTAAATCCATTGTCTCGGAGAAAATGGCTTCACGATAGATCGCATGGCCCGAGACGCTCGGGTGAAGAATCTTCTTAAGAGCTTGCAGAATTTCCAATGTCTGTTCCTTCGTGGCCAGCGCCTCGCTTCCAGGCCGTGCCACAAGAGCCTCGAAGGCGATTCCGAATAGGACGAAGAAGAATGCGACAGGCTCGTCCCTGTAGTTGATATCGCTTCCCTTCGAGTGACCATTGGTAGTCGGTGCATCGGTCTCTTTGCCATCCAGAGCATCGAAGACGAACTCGCTATCTTGCTCAATAAGACTTGCGATGGCGTCCACCAATTTGAGCCAGGACTCTTGGTAGAATTTGAGCAGTGTTTCGCGATTCAGCGCAGAGTAAATAGTGTCCAAACTGCCGGATAAAGATGGCGGGCCGAGGCTCATGCTGATATCTGGCTCGAATCTGAGGCGAGCAAATTCTCTCAGAGAAGCAAGCCAGAGAGGCGTCAAGGTACCAATGTATGGCTTTAACACATCGACCAAGTATCGCTGCTCTGTGCTGGCGACTTGAAGTTCAGCCCAACCAGAGAAGACTGCCATCTTCACCATGACCTGTGCGTTGGAGCTGAGACCCTTCAGGTCTCCAATAGACTGGACCTCGGATTCGCTAGAGAAATTTTCAAGAGCTGTGACCAAGGTCTTAAGTATACGGCCCATTCGGTCGACATCTGTGACGATACCCGTAGCAATGAAAGCAGCGCAGACATTGACTGCCTCCGAAGCTAGTTCAGGTGAAGAGTCTGCAGCAAAAGCAGGCGTGAGGGCTGAGCTGATTTGAGCTTGATACTGCTCCAGCAGCGGCGCTTCAGCGAAGTCTGGATCAGGTGTTTTGCCAAACATCTTGAGCACGGCATCGATGATCTTCAGTCCCCAGACTCGCAGTTCGACCACATTCGAAGTAGACGCTGAGAACGCCATACGAATCACGTCGGCAATCTTCCGTTGCAGTGCCATTTCGGCGACGGTAGGTTCTTCCGCATCAGGAGGAGTGGCTTTGCTGACGATGGCGAACATTTCCGCCAGACAGCTCATGGCGAAGGTACGGACCTGCCATCTTAACGGCTCTTGCCCGGATGCTGCAGAATTGGCACCGTCGTCCTTCGCACCGCCACCAGAGGCAGCGAATCCCGCTACTTCTTCATCTTGAAGATCGGGCATACCGCTAGCCTTGGCTGAAGGTGCAGCTGTTTCCGCAGCTTTCGGACGTGTCATCGTAAGGACTGTCTGGCATCTTTGGAGCCATCTTGCAGTTTCAGTGAGGCATGACTGCCTCAACCAGTTCCTGATCACATTCCTGATCCCGTCATGATTTGGAGCTGAATCCAGAGCCAACCAGAGCTGATCTTCAAACCCGGTTTCTGCAGCCTTCACGACGTCTTCGGAGTTTCGCTTCATCAGATTATAGAGACCGTCGACTGCAATGTCTCTGAGATCCGGATATTGAGAGCTAAGATCTTTCTGTAGGAGGACCACATAGTCTATGAACACCATGTGACCAGGCGCATACAGAGCCAGATGCTCAAGGCATCGAAGACTGCCACCTTGAACCAGAGGATTGTCCTCTTCTTGAAATTGGCCCACGAGGGTCAATATCAGTTCCCTAGGCTTACTCATGTCCTGAAGATCTGGCCCTAATACATTGACCAATGAGTCTACACATCGTGCAATGACAACAGTTGTCGACAGCTCCAGTTCCAGATTCGACGTGACAGCCGATGCAACCTCCTGATTATGGGTATCTGCAACATAAAGTTGGCCAACCATCCCTAGAGTACTTGTCACATAACCCGAGAAGTTTAGCCCTGCAGAGTCCGCAACTCCAGACAACGCTGCAAGTGCCCAAAAATGTACAGTGGGGTGGGGATCGTTGCAAAGAGACATGAGAATGCCAAGAATGGTCTTGAGATGGAAACCAGCAGCCATGCTGCCAACCTGGGCATGAATCGCTCCCAACGCCATCGCACATCCAGCCCTCGCACTGGGCTCGCGATTTCCAACAATAGTGTCAACGAGGTACTTGATCTCGCCATTTGTGAAGGAGTTTCCGGAGCTGTTGCAAAGTCTGGCTAGGGCTTCGTATCCAATACTGCGAATATACTGATCTGGATGGATGACGAACGAGTGCAGGATCTCTTGCAGGAGCTTTTCCACAGCTGGGTTTGTGAGATCACCTGCTGGTGATTGCGTCTCTTTTACAGCGACTTTGAGGGTGCTGAAAAGTGCAGTTGCGATGTTGACATTCATCGCCGCTTTCCGGCCAGGATCTCGTTGCAAGGAGCCGGCAGAGAGAAAGGTTGCTACTTGTTCTAGTATACTCTCCTGGATCTTGGGTGGCGTGAGTGGAAATGCGATGGCGAATACTTTGATGGCTATATTGACAACTTCTGTAGCTGGAGGGTCCGGCATAGCATCTGCCTTTCCTAAGTCACCCAAATACAGAGCGAGCGAGTCGTGTTCGAGTGAACTGCAGATCGGCGAGAGCAAGACTTTAGCAATGGCACTTTCGGAACCACTTTCCTTCATCCAGTCATCCTGGGTATCGCTCTCATGCTGGCCAGCCAAACTTTGAACCTTGAAGCCGCTTACTAGTCCTGTGACACCAAAGCCACAGTTGTCGCCTACATCCCAGACCGTCTCGAAATTACCAGCAGAGCTTGCGATGGAAGTGCTCAAAGAGCTTGGCGTGTAGTTTTCCGGATCGGCAAAGAACGACACAGCAAGTGTGAGGAGATTCGACTGCAGTAATGCCTCACTCCCACCCGCAGGACTAAGATTCACCAATTTTGCGTAGCATTGCAGCACGCGTCGCTGGACCATAAGATCCAAGTCGTGGAGTTGCAACGATGGGAAAAGCCGCTGAGAGATATCTTCGGAGGTCTTCTTTGATGGAAGACTTCTAAGGAATGCAGTTGTGTTTTGCAGCATAGCAGCTATGCGTTTTGAAACATCTACAGTCAAGAGCCTGCTGTTGAACTGAAGAAATGCAAGAATAGAGCCTAGAGCACACTCTCGCACATGTGTGAGGAAAGACGACTCGAGGTAGCTCCGCTGTGAAGTATTGTCCTTTGCGAGTGGTTTAGGAAGAGCATTCTTCCATAGTAAAAGTAGTTGCGAAAGATGAATCTTGACGAAGTTAGGGCCTAGGGACATGAGGCCGCCTATCAAAATCCAAGCAACCTGGATTTGAGTACTCGATATGCGCAATTCGGATTTGCTTGACGATTTTAAAAGTCCCGTGGCGAGGGAGAGAACCCGGCTGTTCACATCGACAGATCCGTAGAGCGGCTGGAGAGGAGCTGTGCTAATCATTGCAGATAGGCCGTTGGCATATCCCACACAACGTCGTGGAGAGTTTCTCCCTGTAGTGAGTAGTGTCAATTCCCTATTCACACTATTCATGCATATTGTGAGACAAGGCAAAAGCTGCTGAGGGCATGCCAGGGTGAATGTCCGCAAGCAGTAAGACGTGTAAACTTGGACTGTGTAGCTCGGATGCTGGAGAACTTGCAATAAGCCATCTCGACAGCTATCCGAAAATGCATTCGATGCAGATCCAAGCGTTTTGATTAATGACGCGAGGGCGCTTAGAACAGCAATCAAAGAATGTTTGCCAGGTTCCGCTCGCTCTTTGATAACTTGGGGGTAGTTCTTCAGAACATCGTTGATCAGCGCTTTCGCAGCATCTATCTGACCAGGCTCTCCAAGGATGGACTTCCCAATCACTTCTTCCAGGATTATCTGAACGAATCGGCGTGTGCTCAGAAGTCGGTATCGGTTGCTGGTGATGTTCGGGTGACTCAGAACATCAATTGTCAAGCTGTCCACGATCTTCATGTACATGGTCTCGACAGTCCTCTCACTCAAGCTCTTGAAGATGCGGGTGTAGCATACTGCAATACCAGCCCTCGCCTTATTACTGGTCGAGCTCTTGATGTAAAAGGTCGACAGCTGCCTGAGAATCTCGGGCAACGTAAGAATCAAAATCTGACTCTTCTTCGGCCCCGGACTTTCTGGCCGTTGGATCTCCTCGTCATCGTCCAACTTCTTGGTATTTGTCCTCTTAATCTTTTTGATCTTAGGCATTTGACTCTCATGTGCTGGATCATCCGAATGACTCTTCACCATAGCCTCAGCAAGGCATTCGGCAGCAGCTTGCCGTACCAGAGGACTCGAGGAGTCGATCGTCTTGAAAAGTGTTGACTTGAGATTATCAAAGTCGCTTGAGTTGTCGAAATATGGAGAGCAGTTTGAGAAGAGCTTCAAGCAGTGGCACGCCGCAATCTGGACCAGAGCAGACTTGTCGGTGGAGGCAGCATTTCTGGCTTGCTTCCATACATCCCTTGCAACACTCTCATCTATGCTTCCCTCAATCATCTTCACCACCTTGCCCAAGGCCTTGAAAATGGCAGCCCTCAATCCAGCGTTGTTGGCAGCAGGCTTCAGAAGCTTTAACAGAGCGGAACATGCCAGAGGGTGTAATCCAATGGCACTATCCCCAGCTGCAGCAAAAACATCCCCCAGACAATAAACAGCCGCATGTTTTGTCCGTAGATCAGCTTCCGTCTTCGCCTTCCCACTGGTGATAATATTGACCAGATCATTGATCGACTCAAACAAGAGTTTCCTATCCCCTTTCCCAAGAATATGACCAAAACACCTTCCCAAATTATTCCTTATGACTCTGGTAGGCGGCGGCGCGGCCAGATTGAGGATCTGCATAAGCTCTTTCTTGAGGTACAGTTGCTGGGCCGTACAATCGTCTGGCTCCAGACTCTCGACATGCTTAGTGAGGCTTGAGACGAAATTTAGGAGGTAGATGTCTTGCTGTTCGGAGGGGAGAGCTTGGAGCTTCTTGATGTCGAGTTCAGGGTTTGATGATGGCTCGCGCGGCGGCGGGGGAGCTTCGCCAGAGCCATTGTGAGAGCTCGGGCGGGGAGTTGAGGACATTGACAAGTGGAGGAGAAGGAGGAGAAGGGTGAGATATGTGATGGACGTGTGGAAGTGGTGGGAGATGTATAAACTACTTGAATCTCCCTTTTTGTGAGTCGAGGCTCTACTCACTGTCTACATACCCCAGACAAGGCCACTCGATTATCTTGCGCCTGGGCTCCGCAAATCAGGGGTCGTTGCCAGAAGCTCCATCGGCTGAAGCCCGGAAAAACTTTATTTCTTGAGCTTCGAAATGCTTGACTCCCAAGCATTCCGTCGCATTGCTCACATTTCGGACACTTGTTTCTTTTTATAATACTGGAATGGCTACATCTTCCAGAGGTCTTCGTCCCTTGGTGCGACAGAAAGACTTTATCTGCTCCAAATGCCTCTTCACAACCACATCATCCATACAATCAGGCCATAGCAGATGGTCCAAGATCAAACACGACAAAGGTGCCGTGGACGCAAAGAAGAATGTCCAACGTTCCCAATTTTCCCGCGAGATAGCACTGGCATCAAAATGTATTTCTGCCAATCGCCCCTCATATTAGATCAAGAGACTAATTTCAATGGCAGTATGGGGCCCAGATGTCAACAGCAACTACCGGCTAGCCTCAGTCCTGGCAGCCGCAAAGAAAGGTACTTGACGGTACAAACCCCTCTTACAGATCTTGGAGGAGGCTTACATGTCACAGCTGGATTCCCGAAAGCTTTACTAGAAGGCGCCGTGGCGCGGGGCCAGGGCAAATCCGCAAGTGGCGCAACTCTCGAAAGTATCACACTCGAAGTCATCGTTCCGCCTACAGTCGCCATGATTATTGAGAGCGAGACAGACAACCGTGCAAGGACGTTAATGGATTTGCGGTATATCGTTAAGAGACATGGTGGTAGTGTGACGCCTACGGGGTATTTGTTTCAGAAGAAAGGACGGATTGCGTTTGAGGCGGACGAGACGAAGGGAGTGGATGATGTGCTGGATGATGCTATTGAAGCTGGGGCCGAAGATGTCGAAGCCGATGAGGACGGCAGTATTGTGGTCTGGACCGAACCCAGTCAAACGACTGCTGCTGCGGAAGCTCTGCTTAAAAGTCATGGCTTGAAAGTCGAGAGTGCCGATATACTATGGGATGCTAACGAAGACACGAAAGTTCCGCTTGAGTCTGAAGATGCGGTGACAGCATTGTCGGCTTTCATTGCGGAGCTGAGGGAGAACTCGAATGTGCAGGGGGTGTATGCTAATGTTGCTCAAGGAAGTATCTCGGATGAGGTTTGGGAGGAGTTGCAAGATAAATTAGACTCATAGATGGAATAGACAGGACCAACATATACATGGATGCCAGATGTATCTATGGCTGGGTTGTACAGTAGATGTACATCTGTAGAATATTGTACAATAAGCAATGGATGATACCCCCATGCCCCTCATCAGTCGTCTTTCGGAATGGAGTGTTTCCGTGAAAGTGTTCCCAACGCCTTCAATGCAAACGCCATGCTCATGCTAATACACCTTGCCGCATCAATGCCGCCTCGATCCCCAAAGCCACTGGAGTATTACAACAGTCCAGCTATGCCTCCGTTACTCGACATTTGGCCAGCTTTCAACACAACCTTCCGGGATCAATCATCCTAGTACTCCCATACTTTCCGAAATCCATCCCCCTCAAGACTCGCCCTCCCCATTTCCTCTACCCTGCCCCTGCCCTTCCTGCTCCAACCTCTTACTCCTCAAATACATCCTCCTCTGCCTCAACCTTTCCAACTCACTATGAATCTCCTCCTTATCAAACGGAATGCGATTCGTCTGCTCCGGCTTAGGCCAGAAATCCGGGACTGCGAAGCGCTTGTCGAGATTCGTACCGTAGTAATACATTATAGCGATTGGGAACATGATGTACATTCCGAACTATCGCATTCACTATCAGCACATAACCTCAGAGGGCAGACCGGGGATAATTAATAATTACCTTGAAGACTTCGAGATTGGGACCGCCCATATTGAATTTTTGAAGGGGAGTTTGATTGGGAGGTTTGATTCGTGGACAGCCAGTGGTTGTAGGGTTTGGAGGCGGGATTTGAAGTTGTCAATGATGGTTCGATTTCGGTATCGAAAATTGATGCCTCACTTGACAAGGCCGCCGTTCCGATTACAAAATGCAGCAAACGCCGACCCCTGTCAACTTTAAATTCAGACCGAGGCTCGATCGGCTCAAGTCCAGATTGAAGCTCCATTACCCCACAGTCTTGATTGCGACCCTAGGTATTTACATACTTCTCTTTACTTTCTTTGAACCATTTATTACGTTCAGGAAGTCCATCCCTACAGCTCGTCTCACTTCTTCTGATACTCGTTCAACTTTATTATTCTAGTCAAAACTCAAGATGTCTTCTTCTCCCATATCTCTTGACATCAAGGGCAAGATTGCAGTGATTACCATCGATAAACAGCATAAACTCAATGCTTTGACGCAAGATGAATATTATCAGATCGCAAAATATATGAGAGAGATAGCGGGGAATGATGCTGTTTCTATCACGGTTTTGACTGCAAAAGGTATGTTCGAATGCATACTTCCATAACTGATTCCTGGCGCTGATACAATCTATAGGACGGTATTTCTCAGCGTAAGTCCAATAATTTAGAGCTGTCAGCATGTGAGAAGTACCTCGACTAACAACCTACCAGCGGAGCCGACGTGAGCATCTCTCGAGATCTACCAGAAGGAACAGACATCGGCAAACACTGGCTCCAAACATTCGTTTCCAACAACCTCAACATCACTCACGCTTTCTACACGCATCCCAAGATCCTCGTCACAGCTCTCAATGGACCCGCAGTAGGACTCTCAGCAGCTTTGATCGCCTTCTCGGATTTTATCTACTGCGTGCCATCTACCTTCCTCCTCACGCCGTTTTCGTCTCTAGGTCTGGTAGCAGAAGGCGGCGCATCTAGAGCTTTCGTGCAACGCCTCGGCATAAGTAAAGCCAACGAGGCATTGATCATGAGTAAAAGAATCCCAGCAGAAGAACTTCTGCAAGTCGGATTCGTGAATAAGATCTTCGATTGTGGGAAGGGTGAGGATGAAAAGTTCAGGCAGCTGGTGTTTGAGGAGATTGAGAATCGTCTTGGGGATCATTTGATCGGATCGAGTTTGACCAAGATTAAGGCGTTGATCAGGAAGCCGGAGACGGATTTGATGGATGCGCAAGGTGTGGCGGAGGTCTTTGCCGGGTTGGAGAGATTCACTGCTGGTATCCCGCAGGCAGAGTTCAAGAAGGTAGCCAGCGGGCAGAAGAGACATAAGCTGTAGATAATTTAGAGGCAAGTCTTGTAAAATGATTGATTGTCCACACCTTGCGCAGAATCCACCCGGGTCAATCTGGTTCTGTGGCTTACCAGCCAAATGCCCACACAGCAAGCAAACCTGTACCAGATCCTCTGGTGCGAACGCCGTATCCTGCCAAACGCCCGCAATGCTCCAGATGGACCCTCACTTCTCCTCATCCTTCACCGAATTCTCCGCCCCAGCCTTCAGTCTCTCCTCCTGCTTCTTCCAATGGCTTCCTTCTTCATAGTTCTTGCTGATTCCTAACGCGCTCCTGAATCGATCATCCTGCTTGATCTTCGCCTCTGCCAACTCATGTACCTGGTGCATCTTGAGTCCCTTCTTCGCTGGACCACCTCTCTTCTCACCTTCCTTCAACAACTTCTTCCGTAGTGCATCGGTCTTTTCCTCGATCTCGTCCTCGTCGACTCTGTTACCAAGATCAGTATCAGCTCACAACCCTAGAATAATGCTGTGCAAGGCAAGCAAAAAGAGCCCATACCCCTCATCCTCCAACAAGTCCCGCAGTTCGAAAACCTTCACCTCAATCTCCCGCTTCCGGTCATGCTCTAAGATATCCTTGTCCGGCTGCCGTTGGCGGTGCTTTAAGCTGTCGAGGTCGGTCGAGTATGGTTTTCCTTGATCGCGAGGTTTGAGATGCGCCAGGTTACGCTGGACGTAGCCGGATGTACCGCTACCTCTTGGGGTAGACAGACCGACGTTTGAAGACATGGCTGTGTGCTGTACTGTAGAAAACCGAATGCGCTCCTTTGAGTGTCGAGCGTTGGTTCCTGGGATGGACTGATGATGCTGAATGAAGGGCTGGACCTTACAGAATTACTGTATGGTCCCTGGACAGGCGGTGTACACGCTAGCGTGGCAGAATAATTCCAGAAGCATGGAATTTGCCCCTCCATTCAAACGAATGAGTCAATATTTACATCAAATAAAGTGAATCTCTCGTCTCCCGTTCGAAATTCTTGCTTTCTCCACGACACTTGACCATTCGCCCCGTCTTCCTGCCACCGAGACTCAGATATGCCAGGATTAGAATCAACGAACGGCCCTCAAGCCGAACCAGAACCCCTCACTCAACTACCCTTCGAGCCAGTCACCAAATCGCATATTCTGCACTGTTCATATGATTACTGGCATCCAAAGTATTCCCACTCCTCCCAGATAGGTTTCACTGCTAATGTATCCAGATATCGCTCATCTGCCCTGAAATCCCGCATCATTCCTCTCTCCTCCGCCTTTCTTTCCTACCTCCGCGAAGACGGCATTGTCCTCCCCAGCGAAACGCCTACCTTCCCACCACCTTCAACATATACAGACAACAGCACAAGTGATGGCTGGGATGAGGATCCCACGCTCGACCCTTCCCTCGCTTTCTCATCAATCCACCAACAAATTATCACTACAATCTCCGAGCTGGGTGGTCTTGTCTCGCCAAAACTCAACTGGTCGGCCCCGAAGGACGCAACATGGATCAGCATGAAGAAGAACAGTATGGAATGCGCCACACCGAATGAAATTTACCTCCTTCTCAAATCCTCCGATTTCATAACGCACGACCTAGAACACGCCTTTGATGACTGCGCGGAGGACGATACAATCAAGCAAGAAGACATCCCCTACGTTCTCGTCCTCCGCAGATGGTTCAAAGTGAATCCCTCTTGCGAGTTCCGCTGTTTCGTAAAAGAGCGACGCATTATTGGAATCTGCCAGCGAGACCTCAATCATTTCGACTTCCTGTTTCCGATGCGAGAAAGGTTAAGAGGTACAATAATGGAGTATTTCGACAAGACGCTGAAAGATAGCTTCCCAGACGGGAATTTTGTATTCGATGTTTATCTACCAGAACCTTACGATAAAGTGCGCCTGGTGGACATAAACCCCTGGGCGCCACGCACCGATCCACTCCTCTTCTCCTGGCTCGAACTCCTCACTATGCCGCTGCCCAAACCCCTCCTTGGCATTCCGGACTCTTCAGAAAACCCAGCAATCCCACCGTCAAGTAGCGATGAAGATACGTCGCACGAGGACGAAGATGTTGAGGAAGTAGTGTGGAAGCCGGAGATGCGCTTAGTGAGGAAGGATGATCCAGAGGCATATAGTTTTGCGAGTCCGCAGTATAGTGCGCATAAGCTGCCGAGAGATGTCGTGGATGCGAGTCTGGGTGGCGAGAGCAGTATGCGGGAGTTTGCAGAGAATTGGAAGGGAATGATGGAGGGTGGGGTGGAGATGCAGAGGCCGGGTGAGGATAGTGATAGTGAGGATGAGGGAGAGACGAGAGGGATGCAGGAGGGGAGTTTAGGTACTGACTAAACAATTGTGTATAGATGGAAGGATATATGTGCAAACACCAGTGTTCACATGTACTGTATTGAGCGCAACTACAAGCATCAAATCAATACGGTTCCCAAATCTCCTAAAAACTGCTCGGTTACAGCATACAAGCGAGCCCCTTTCAAATGTCAACAACACAAATTAATAAGCGAAGCGAGTATCATCATGCCATGAGGAAACACAGAAATTGTTACCAAGCTATTTGAGTAAGCTCTGTAACTTTTGTAAAAATTCACTCAGACTAGATCTTTTCCAACATTCCATCCGAAGAGATTATATAGCAGGACTGGAAAGCGCCGTCCTGATGCTAGTCTACTCAACTCTTGCTTTGAAACTTCAATCAAGCAGTCTTCCAAAGTCGCCGTGGACGCGTTCATCGTTGATCTACTCAACTTTGACAACCACCTTACCAAAGTGGCCACCAGCGAACAAATAAATCAAAGCCTCCTTAGCCTGCCCAAACTCAAACACCTTGTCCACCACAGGCTTGATCCTATTCTCCTCATAGAACGCCAGCATCTCCTCGAATCTCTCCCTCGGTCCATTCAGCAAGCCCTTGAGGGTAACGTTCCTCTTTAAAGCCAGCACGTTCGTATTAGTCCTATCTCCGACTGCATCTTCCTTTCCAGATAGATATCCAATGCAGTTGATCAGTCCTCCAAACGCTATACATTCGAATGATTTCCGCAATGTTGCTGCCCCGCCGTTCTCGAATATTATGTCTACTCCTTCGTCGTCTGTCATTTTGAGGACTTCTTGTTCCCAATCTGGAGTACTCTTGTAATTGATGGTCTTGTCTGCTCCCAGTTTCTTCGCCAGTTCAAGCTTTGCATCCGAGGAGGAGGTGATGATGACTACCCAATAATTAGCCATTGAAATCCAGACAAGTCCACTGTCTCATACCTTCCGAGCCACTAGCTTTAGCAATTTGCAGACCACTAACAGCAACCCCTCCAGTCCCTTGAATCAATACTTTCTCCCCCTTGCCACCCGGACTACCCAGCGGCCTCATCCCATTGACCGCCATCCACGCCGTCATCGCCGCAATCGGCAACGTCGCCGCCTCCTCATCCCCCAAATACCCCGGCTTCCTCACCAATCCCTCCTCACCAAAAACCCTATACTCCGCCAACACACCCTGCAGTGGCAATCCCAACCCACTCTTCATATCCTTCGCCTTAACCTGCCCTTTGATATGCGTCTGATTAAAGATACTTAGGACTTTATCTCCGACTTTCCATTTCGGTGAGTTGGAGACGACGATGGTGCCGCTCATGTCGGAACAGGGGACGATTTTGGGGGATTGGGAACTGCCGGTTGTGCGGTGGTGATTGTAGAGGCCCATGATTACTTCGGTGTCGCGGTAGTTGAGAGCGACGGCGGAGATCTTGACGAGGACTTCGGAGGGGCCTGGGGTGGGCATGGGAGATGTGGTTTGGGAGAGGTTCTCGAGACCATCTTGGTGGGAGATCCATTGCTTGATCTCGGTTGGGAGAGACATGGTATTGTTTGAGAGCCGTAAAGCTGATAATCAAGTGGAAGGAAAGGACTGAATTGTACTTTTTTAATGGATAGAAGAAAGGAAAGGGCGAGCGAAAGAGGAAACATGAACCATAACAATTGCATTACAAAGAACTAGAAAATTACCCCACCATAGCTTCAAATTCTTATCGATGTGGAGTGTACCTTGGAAGACCGGAAGTCCGATCAGTGATGTCAAGGAGGGTCCTGTTGGGTTTTCAAGCAGTGATGAGTCAGGAATTATTAATGCGGGGTAGTTTATTTCCTATCGTTTTCTTCAAACCTGGAAGTAAACACTCGCTTCTGGTGAAAGAACAATACTTGTGTACATTTCTCGATGTAATAATCGCGGTAAACATGTTCCATAACGCAAGTCCACTATGTTCAGGCTACATACCCCACCCATCGGAGCCAAAATATACCATCTTCCCCGCTCTCTCCCAATACACCAGCACCCCAGAAAGCGTACAAATTACATCTTTCTTACCGTCCGCACTCATGTTCTCATCCATTATGCACAATCCCCCAACATCTCCCATCGGACCATGAGCCCACCTGTCTCTCAAAGTGAAGACAGCCAAGACTTCCTTTGCCTCCACAGTCCGAATCGTCAACACGAAAGGACTGAAATTCAAATCCCAAGCACAATCCTGCCCTTCAATACTCGCAGTCCATCGCAAGATCCTTGGATCGCGCAATCTCAACGTTTGACTATCCTCAATGGTATTCTTGACTTCGATTTGAGGCCGCCAAGATCCGCTGTCATCGAGGTTGGTGGGGAACTTGATTGCGCTGATCAGTCTCGCGGGCTCTGCGATATGGAGTTGTCGGATTAGGATGTCTGGCTTCGAGAGGATTGCATCTTTTATGGAGCGTGTTTCGAATTCGTAGCATGTTGCTTCGTTTGAGTCTAAGGAGACGAAGACTCGCTTGCGGCTGCTGAGTCTTTTCAGGTCGTATTGCAATGGCATTTTAAAGGAGGAGTAGTCAGACTATCTGATTTCATGTCAGTATAGTGGTCTCTTGCGCGAAAGACAATAGGTGTTCGTACCTTTCTAGCAGGACTTTGAGCGTTGCAAAGACTTTTGAAAGATAACAAAGTTGCTTGGAATCTGCTGGGTATTATTCTCATCGTATACTGGGCTGGCTGGGGTATATGTACCCCATGCTCGTGGCTATGAGCTCATTGCTCAAGTGCTGTACAATGTGAAGCCAGGATCGAGATCGTATACAGTATATTTTAGTGCTTGCGACCTGCCTGTCCCATTCACCAGAGACCCCCTTGCAGTCCAAGCTACATACTGGATTTCCAATCATCGTGTTATTTCAGCCAATTGTGCAAGGGCATATTGCAGGATAAAGTTGTCGTGAGATCAAAGCTGATCTTGCGTTCATTTTCTTATCTAAGGCCGGCAAGATGCAATCCATGTATCGATAGTCGAGGCCCCTTAATATGTTGACGGGCCATGTCTGACCGACTGCATACAAGTTTGCCGGGCCTAGTTGCATTGGCATTTCCACGTCTGAAGGCTTTGGACTGTTGCTTACGAGATTTGCTCGTCATATCTTCTTAGCTAAGCTTTTCGATGTTAACAAGCGAATCAAATATTTCTGGAGAAACGACCGCCATTCCTTATTTCCGACCCAATAGATTAGGTGCATGTAACATTCTGAAATTCATTCGCTAAGGTATCGCTTCATTGAAATATTCGTTGGACTATGATTCCGAGATCTTAATGTAGAATGCGTGTTTGCTCAAGTGAGCTGCGGTTGTGCAGCGTAGTGCTAGGAAAGTTCCGATGCTTCGTCAATGTCTCCAAAATCACTGTCCACATGCAGCTGATCGTTTGATCAGCAGAGATTTGGTGTCTATCTATCGGACCAAACAGATTTGTTGCATGTCGGGGCGACTACATCCATGTCCAACCCACATGATGGAAGCTTTCTTCGCGAATCTCGCCCCCTGCAACAACAGAGAAGCGAGCGACACTTGCTCTCTTGGCTATCTTGTTTCTCACCGATACACAACCTGGAACCAAGCTCTCCCTTCGCCCTTCCTATGGCAGTGCTCTTACTGACGCTTCGAAGTAGCATTTCGGCTACTTCGCCGAAGCCATCAATTATATCACAGAAACGAAAGGAGCTTTCTGTATCCTCGATCCGCACAACTACATGCGATAGAATGATCCTTCTTCATAACCCATGTCAGGTAGCATCATAGGCAATACGAAAGATGTCACAGCTGCTACCACAGCTCAGTTTGCTGCTTTCTGGGGAGAGCTTGCCGGCAGATTCAAGAACAACACGAAGGTCATCTTCGGACTGATGAATGAGGTACTGCATATCCACGTTCCCGAATACCTCTTGGATGAATGCTGACGCAAATAGCCCCACGATATGGCAACTAGCCTCATTCTTGCAAACAATCAAGCAGCCATCGATGCCATCCGCAAGACTGGTGCAAATCAACTGTAAGCTCTTCATTTACCCAGTCTGAACAACTCTCAGTCTGACTCCAACCAGCATCATCGACCCAGGAAACTCCTGGTCCGGCGGCCACGCCTGGACAGAAGGCTCGGACCCCACATCCGCCCAACTGTACAAGCTCAAAGATCCACACAACAACACCGCCTTCGACATCCACGAATACATCGACACAGACTATTCCGGCTCACACCTCCAATGCGTCAACCTCGCCTCTCAAAAGCTCGCCTCAGTCACAGCATGGCTCAAGAAATACCAGTTCAAAGCCATGATCACCGAAATTGGCGTCGGGAACGGCACGCAGTGCCAGTCCTATCTGACTGATATCATCATGTATATGAAGAAGAATCCGGAGTATATTGGATGGACGGCATGGGCTGCGGGACCGTTCTGGGGGAGTGCGCATCCGTGTTGTACTGATTCGAAGCAGTATGGGAGTTTGGAACCAGGGAGCAAGGGTGCGGATGGAAGTCCAGGATTGTATACCACGATCTGGTTTAATCAGATTCAGAAGTTGTTGCCTAAGACACTTGTCTGGAAGGGAGTTACTAGTTTGACGGGAGGATTGTAGATGATCCCTAGTCACAGTGACATGATCAGCTTCGTTCTATTTGGAGCTGCTGTACGTAGCAAGGTGCGAACTACGGATCAGATGAGACGTCAGGGACAGTGATATGATTGAATAGACCAGATAGAATAGACCAGAATGTATCAAGAGCAAGCAATAGGATCAGATACTTGAAGACAAGTCCGGAGGTGGAAGTGGAGGCGAAACTCTGACACCTTCGACGCTGTCATTCTCTTCGCTTACCGCGCGCTGGACACAATTCTCAAACCCCAAGTCACTCACAAATCCGGGGACCAACAGTTAAAAGGTGATGTGAAATATGATTCTCCATTTGCTGGCATTATCTAGGACACGAAGGGTATCTGCATTTCAAAATGTAACCAAGAAAAATCGAATCTTCAATTAATCACATATCCACCATCGACAACCTGTTCAACATCAGCATTAACCCCAGTCGCTCACACTTCAAACTGCTCAAACTCACCAACGCATGACCCTGAACAAACGTAGCTTTACTGCTACACAAGAACAAACACGCATCTGCGATCTCCTGCGCGGTTCCCATCCGTCTCATCGGCGCAATGTCCACAGCTGGTTCTAGAGCTTTGGCGAACTCAGCATCGCCTTGTGTCATTGGTGTGCTAGTTTCTGAATCAGCTTTTTGACCTGGTTTATGGTGGAAAAAGAATGACAAGGAAAAGGGGGGACGAACGCGATCACACCAGGACACACGCAGTTGATCCTAATATTGTCCTTCGAATAATCAATAGCGTCGCTCTTCGTCATTGATATCACGGCCGCCTTGGAGGCACAGTAGGCAGCTACAAATACTCAGTCAACTTCACATCTTTTATATATCATCGGTGAGAGCACTCACGTGCATTTGGTCTGGAAACGACACCCAACTGGCTTGCAATATTAACAATACTACCCCTATTCCCTAGTCTCCCATCGTGAGTGGGCAGAGGTTCTTGCTTCAGCATCTGAGTCAGCTCTGCTCGTGATGACAGCCAGGTCCCGCGGTAATTGATGTTGTTGATTAGATCAAAGTTATAGGCGCTTGTCGATGTTGAGCGCTCGTTGTTGCCAATGACTCCTGTAAATTTTGTATCAGAACCATTGTTTCATGTTCCATAAGTGCATTCACAAGCCAAGTGGGAGCGGTTGTTGGAAAGAGTACCGGCAGCATTTACAGCATAGTCAACGCGGCCCCATTCAGCAACAGCAGCCTGTACCATACATTCAACCTGCTCCTCCTCAAGCATGTCCACCTGATATATCATGACCTCTGCGAACGCCGAAACTTCTTTCATGTACTTCTCGGTCTCAAGGAGACCTTCGCGATTGCGATCACATATTGCGATTTGAGGACATCCCTCTAGTGCGAAAGAGATTGCAATGGCCCGTCCAATCCCTTGAGGTCACTTTCATGTCAACATGCGAACTGTTTGCAAACATAGATGGACGCGTGAAATAAAGAAGCGGTGTGATCGTTGGACGAAAAATATCAAGAGACTTGGCCATACCTGAAGCTGCACCCGTTACTAGTGCAACACCCGGGAATAAGGTCATAATTTGACGCTTGAGGCTCTTTCACTTGCTCGACGCAGGAACAACATCAAACCAAAAAGAGAAGACGACACAGAAAACAGACGGGGATATAGCTTCACTTGAAGTGCGCGAGCCCAAGGGTAAGAAGCTCATCCCAACTTTGACTTTCCAGGAGTGGGGTCGCTTATCTCGGATCCTCGTCCCGGAGTGGATTGTCTTTGCAGATGACGGCATTTGGGTGATCACAAGGTCCCCTCCAATCCACCAGAGTGACCAAAGGGTTCCACAACATCACAGAAAATAAAGCGGTTCACGAACAAACGGTGAGGCAGACGAGGCAATCAGGATTGTGCGCGTGTGGCTCAGGGTGGGTTCCACAGGAATGGCTCCATTCTTCTATTCGACGACCCATCCTCGTCCTGTAATCTTTCTCTGCGTAACCTTCCTGGCGGGTAACGGCCATCCAATACCGCCCAACCCTTCGGCCCTCAGATATGGGATCACCCAGCACTCCCTCACATTGGCGTCTCCTTGGCCCTTCATCTTCGGCATCACCTCTTTGATTGGCTTGCCATAATGCAGCAGCGGTGTTCCCTTTGCCAGCGCAGCAAGCTGTCCGCCAGTGATATCCGTCAAGGCGTGCATCCGAGTCTTGGGGACCTTCTCTGGCGTTGCAGCTGCGGGTGCGGCTCGTTGGAGGTAGGAATACACTATATATTCGGGACACTCCTGCGGACTGGTGTGTGCAAGTGGTGAAGAGGGGTGAATGTAGACCGCTTTCTCGTCGTCGTCCCGCTTGATGTGCGAAGGAAAAAGTGTGACGTAAGGTACATCGATGGCCCGAGTAGGTTTGCGCTTCACATCTGGCGGATTGGGTGACAGGTCGGCTCGCATCGCGATGTGGTCTATGAAGCCAGCAGCTACCATCTGCTTGAGAGCTTTGACCTGCTTGGCAGAAGGTGGATCCAGCTTGTCTTGGAATTTCAGTCCCGCAAAAGCTGTGATATTAGTTCGGAGAAGATCTGTGATTTGTCTCCGAAGCTGCAGTATTTCCTTCAGAACCTTAAACCGGACGAAGTGTTCCTTGCACCAATCTTCTGTGGGCTCGTGGGCAAACTCTCCGACCACTTGGAGAAGTTTGATAGCATCTGATTTGTCGTCAAGGAAACAGAAGTCCTTCTGCACCTTGTTGAACTTCCGTCTGATGTTCAGTCGCACGTCCTCTTCGATACGGTCCGCACTCGTAAAATAGGCGTCTTCTTCTCTAACGGGTGCGGCTGGTACAACCTGATTCTCGGGAATGAAGAAATCAGGTGCAGAAAGGCCGGCTACAAGCGCGATAGTGTATGGTAGGCAGTCATGCAAGTGCCCCACAAGTAAAATTCGAGCGAAGCGAGGAGATAGGGGGAATATCGACATTGTCGATCCAGTCTGTGTGATCTGCCCAGTCGGTGATAACGCCGATAGATATGTCAAAAGTTTCTCCGAGGTTGCCAGGCTTTGACGATCTGGCGGCGTTGGGAATGGAAAATTGACTACATGTTGAAGATTCATGGCTTTCAGCTGTAGAACAACCCCTTCGATCGGCATCCGTAAGATTTCTGGTTCCGCGAACTCTGAAAAGTCTCGTTCATAGACAGCCGACGAGTAAAGTCGGTAACAATGACCAGGTCCCGTACGTCCAGCACGACCAGCACGTTGACTAGCACTGGCTTTACTGATCCATCCAACCTCAAAACTCTGAACGCCAGTCGTTCGGTCATATTTGCGCTCTTTGGATCTCCCACAATCAAAGACATAACGGATGCCAGGGATTGTCAGACTCGTCTCTGCAACGTTTGTAGCCAAAATAATGAGACGAGAATTGTCCGGAGGGGGTTCAAACACTCTCAATTGTTCCCTCGTCGGAAGAAGCGAGTAAAGTGGTAAAATGTGCATCTTGGTTGGACCAGTGTCCGGCTCCTCTTCAATATTGAAATCTTCATCATCAATATTGATATCAATCTCTTCATCTTCGTCATAGTCATCATCAACGTTAGCATCTTCCATCGTATCTCCAAAATCAACATCTTCCGCTTCTATTGGAGCATCTCTTCCAGAAATCCTCACCTGAGGACCTGAAGCCGTTTGGCCAATTCGAAATGCTTCTTTGAGCTTTTTACTCAGCTGTGTGATCTCATTCTGGCCCGTAAGGAATACTAAGAAGCCACCAGGAGGTAATTTTCTGTGGCCTCTACTGATCTTTCGGAATGCGTCTTCGACATAATCATGATGGGTTTTCCGTGCAAAGTGGTTCACGACCGGATACTGTCTACCCTCAGCTTGCAAGACCGGCGGCGGCTTTGCGAAAAGAGTGGCGTTTTGGGTGAAGTCGGTGATCCTCAAGGTAGCAGACATGATAATGAGCTTCAAGGGTTTGATTGAAGGATCTTCTGTTGCCATCTCTTCCCGCAGCTTGACAACTCGACTCAACATCCCAACCAAAATGTCGGTGTTGACACTCCTCTCGTGAGCTTCATCAATGATGATGGCAGAGTATTTTCGTAGCGCGATATCCTGAGCTACTTCACGAAGAAGGACACCATCGGTCATAAATTTGATGGCGGTATCTACTCCGACGGTCCCCTCGAACCGAATTTGGTAGGCGACTCGATTTCCATGATCACCCAATTCATCGCCAACACGTTTTGCCATACTGACAGCAGCCACTCGGCGTGGTTGAGTGACAGCAATCATTCCTGGCGTCGGGGAATCTTTCGATCCATAGCCTGCTTCGTAAAGAAATTGAGGTACCTGAGTAGTCTTCCCTGATCCCGTAGCACCATAAACGACAACCAGGTTATTATTGTGTATTGCCTCCATGATCTTCTGTTCTTCGGCAACGACTGGAAGTTTTAGTCTTACATCCTGGATCTCCGATGTCCTGCTAATAGTGACACTGTATGCTTTTCGGCTATCGTTGCTAGTCGTTTGCAGTTCTAGAGGCAAAGGATCTTGCTCGGGAGCTCTGGGCTTGAACCCAGCTATTTTCGGAGTTTCTGTTGCATTCGGAATATTTGAGATGGGTTGATACCCAAGAGCTTCATTCAACTGCTGATTTGCCCATGCCTTGAAAGCAGATGACCTAGGAGGTTTCGGAGAGTCCCCTTCATCGTCATCGTCTGACGTTGTTTCATCTTCTGAACTCTCGTCCTCATTTCCTGACTTCGAATCCGAATCCGATCCAGAATTCGACGACGACTCTCCGTTTTCTTCGTCATCATCTGAAGCGTCCGATATATCGTCATAACCGTGTATTGAAGCATCACTGTCCGTATTGCTGTCCATCTCAGAAGCCGAGCTGAAGCCTTCCCATTCTGGCTCTTCCGGCGCCTCGTGCTTGAATGACAATTTCGAGTTGACCCCTCCCCTTCGTTTCCGTTTCTTCAACACGGGCTTCCCCTCTTCGTCGACCTCGAGAGGTCTTTTCAAACCTCCACCAAGACTGACAACTGGTTTCTTGGGCTGAATTGGCACCACCACTGTAGTTTTGAAAAGACCCGTGCTCTTCGGCTGTTCTTCATCCTCGTCTGATGAACTCTCTACCGCGGCCTCTCTTAGGGTCCTCTTCTCAAACAAAAGTTCGTCATTATTTCCGTCGACATCGATCCCAGCTTTATGCTCGTTTAATGCTCGCTCGAGTCTTTGCCTCTTCGTCTCCCGACCTTGACCTAATCTGCTGCTGCTCTGGTACAGACTGGTATCTGTCTGCGTCTTTGCCAGGCGCGCAATAAGTTCTCGGTTCTCATCCTTCCTCAGCTTTGTCTCCAGGTATTTCTCGAGTCGTTTCGCCTTTTTGCCACTGATTTTGGGTCCCTGCGCCTTGATCTCCTCTCTCATGCGACGCTTCTTTTCTTCATGCTCACTCTTCGCCGTTGGGATGATTTCCACGGCATTGGAGTCGACGACGGACTCGTTGGAGGTGCCCTCTTTTTCTCGCCTTTCTCGTTCCTTGACCTTGTGCTTTCGCTGTCGGGGGACGAATTTGCCCATGGCGGGAGAATTTCAGAACATTCTCACATCGAGTGCTTGCTCGATTTTTTCTAGAATATTTACCTACTGCCGCCCAAGGTCGCTTAGAGAGGAAGGCGGTGAGGGGAGCTGGGACGAGGCTGAGAAGCCTCGTCAATCAACGACGATTCGACTTCTCCATCGTCTTCAACACCATGTCTGTCCCAAACATATCCGGTGACCTGCAGAATATGGATATAGGTGGTGGAGTAAAGCCATCTCCATTTCCTGCGTCAACCAAACACGCCGCAGGCCTTGTCAATGGGCAGGAAACGGACGTCTCGTCTATTTACTTTTCAGACAAGATCATGATCACAATATCGCAAGCAGGCCGACTATCGCAATGGGTAGGCGTCTCGTTGTTCTATAACGGAATCCGTGCTGACTCCATGTTATACAGATACAAGTACCTTTGTCCTCAGCTTCTCCAACCTCTTTCGATACAGCCCTTCCATCAGATGGTCAAGATACGCTTCCGCTCAGCCACTTGACGCCGAAGACCCTTCTTGGAGCAGGTGGTGACCAACGAGAAACCCTTGGACACTTATACGCCAGCCAGATTGCGAGTTTGATTGCTACGAGAGATCCGGAAGACACCAGGACAGTGGTGGTCGGCTTTGGGCTGCCAAAGATAGACATGGACAGGGAGGCTTTCTTCGATATGCTGGAATTGATCCAGAAGGTCATTTGATAAGTTCAAGCAGGCTTTCACACCAGACTCCGGCAATTTGGGAGCCCAGCGAAGGTCTGGAAGTCCCCAGATCTATAAAGATCGAGATCCGCACGGGATACGCTGCGGGCTTGTCCTTAAGTGCTAAATTGCTACGAATCGTGGGACTACGAAAAGTTATGAATACAGATGTTGAATCTCGCTTTCCACCATCAACAGCAAGCTATTTTATGCGGAAATTATCACGGCGCTAGGGGCTTGTGCTTGAAGAGCTTGTTGCTTCTTGAACGCATCTTCCTCTCTTTTGAATCGTAGCTGGCACCCTGAGCAAGAGTTAGTGAATGCTCGTTCATCCGGGGTTGGATTCCTTACAGTCACCACATGATATTGGCTCGTACTTCGGCGGGTTGTCCGCAGATGTGCATGACGGTACCACACCTTCGACACAGTTGAAATTGAGTCCTGCCCAGCGGTCAGTGCTTGATGCTTTGCAGCGCAGATTGTGTCTTACCAAAGAAGAACGGCATTGAGACTCTTTCGACTATCGATCGATTATACACTCTATGAACTGTGCTTTTATATATATCGTTGCACAATCTCATCATGAAGTCACCGATGTTCACTACGATTGTGCCCTCCACAGGCGTTGCCTTGATCCATTGCCCGTCGCGGTTCAAGACTTGAAGACCGCCGGTCATGTCCTGCCAGAGCAGAGTGAAGAGTTGGAGATCAGTGTGGCTCCCAAGTCCGACCGAGTTGTTCTGTGTCTCTTCTTCAGTTGTGGTGGGATAGTAGTTGAAGACTCCGTCAGCTCCAGGGTAGGTTGTACGACTGTCGAAATAGTCTTCTTTCAAATCAAGACTCAGGGCGAAGACTCTCACCAGTTTCCTGGCCAGGGTCAAGCAAGAAGCCCAGTAGTGCAAGACTTCTTTCTTGAACTCAGGCAGGTGAGATGTCTCTTCCCAGACAAATTCTTCTCCCCTTATCCATGGTTTCACTTCCTCTGGGATTGCATTCATGTCCTTTGTGTCAGGATCATACTGCGGAGCATATCGCCAGCCAAGCTGTGATGAAGGTCAGCAAAGCATGTCTATGTTCTGGAATTCGTCGAGCGAGTACCGATTCTTTGATATCGACACTTTCTCCGGGGCTGATGTTGGTGCTCCTTGGACCATTATATCCGTTGAAGTATTTCGACTTCGACTTGCTTACTCTCATTTTCTGCTCAGTAGATTGCTTGAAGAAGCTGTCTTGCTTAGTTGGAGTCATGGCACCCATCAGCTGTTCAACTTACGCCAGCAATTGCTTTTTGGCATCCGCAATGGTCTTGTCATCAATGCCATGATTTTTGATGTAAAAGAAACCAGTATTAACAGCTGCGGCTCGGATCTGCTTCGATAATTCCTTTCGATCCTCAAAATTGGGCGAGGACAACGGAGTCAAATCAATGATCGGGATTTCCTCAGCTGTACAGTCTCGCGGAGGCGTGTTAAGAACGTCTCGGAAAACTGGCCCATAAGCTGTGCGCAGTTCCAATTTGGAAGTTGATGGCGGTGACATAGTTGTTGTGTTCGACATGATTGCTGGCTTGGGATTATGCTCTGAAGGGTATGTAGAAGACTTGTGTCAGATATTAGTAGTCTGGTCAAATTATATAACAACGAGGCTTTTAGTGGGAGTTCCCCCGCCTTACGGGTATGGGGACAATCGTGTTGCCTAATAAGCCGCTGTCGACAGGACTTGACAGGACTCGACAGGACTCACTCAGTGAGCAACTATTCGTACTTCGGTCCTCGCCGGTACCCGCAATTCAAAATTTGGATATTCAATAATTCTTATCTTGAATTGCTGGGTATATCTGCCTCTCGCTCTTTCGGCCTCCAATTCGCGGTTCTGGATATTTATCCCACTCTTAAGCGCAATTGATGCGCTAGTCACGTGGCATCCATCCCATTTTTGAGGATCTTCTCAGGGAACACACGAGCCTTCTCAGCTGTGGTTCGCCGTCGGATATTCCGCTGTTCGTTATCTAGATATTGACATGATAACTTCTGTGGACATTCACGATAAAGTGTGCTCTCCTTCGTCACCTGTTTTGGGTTTTCGTGCGAATTTGAGATGAAAGCGTCTTTTAGTCAGAAGCTATGATTTCGCGCCATTCCAAAGAACCCAGCGGTACCAAAAAGTCCCATATTTGGTTATGGCAAGTGCCATAGAATCCTAGATAGGATCTCAAACCGTCATTGCACAAATGGTAACCATGCGCTCCACTTTGATAGGGCATATGTCTTGGCGGTTACCTCCTTCCCTGAACAGGCGATAAGCACTCAATATTTTGTCCAGGGGATACATATAACATCCTAGGAATTCCACCTGGCTGGATTGAGCTTCTGTCTACGTTATGAACGAAATTCCTGTCCCTTCAACAGATTCGTCTTCCGAGTTGACACAATGGCATCCAACGTCATCAAACGCATCAAGGAGGGCATTCCCGCACCTCACTTGAAAGCAAAGGGAGCGGATGATGTCGACCCAGCAGATATGTGGCTGGATAACGACGATATCAGGCCATTGAAGCTCCAAGACAGAACTTGGAATCTCTGGACTTACCTGACCTTCTGGTTCTCTGCCGGTAAGCGATTTGCTTCATCAACCATTCGAGGATACGTCACTGACCGAAAAATCAGTCGCAACTGTTTCCAATTGGTATGCTGCATCGAGTGCGCAGGCTTTGGGTCTCAGTATGTGGGAGTCTGTTGGCGTTACGTTTGGTGGTCAATTCTTGATTGCTATTGTCATTGTCCTCAACGGCAGAGCTGGCGCCAAATATCACATTGGCTTCCCGGTTCTCAACAGAGCCTCCTTCGGCGTGTTCGGTGCTTGGTGGCCTACTTTCAACCGTGCGGTTATGGCATGTGTCTGGAATGGAGTCAATGCCGTTCAGGGAGGCCAGTGCATCTACGTTATGCTTCATGCACTTACACCTAAGATCGCGACTCTCAAGAATGTCATGGGCAAGGGATCTGCTCTTGATTCTGGCGGCATGATTGGTTTTGTTATTTTCTGGCTCCTTACATGCTGCTTCCTGGTTATTCCTGTACCAAAGGTATGCTTCTTTGTCCGTTTCGAACCTCAATATCTAACAGCTGGCAGATGAGAGGTCTTGTCTACACCAAACTCGTTGTTTTCGTCATCTCAGCCATTGCAATGCTCGCGTGGACAGTTACCAAGGCAGGGGGTATCGGTGATGTAGCAAAGCAACCCGGCACAGCTACAGGATCAACGCGCACGTGGGTTCTCGTCCGTTTCTTCATGCTCGGAGCAGCAAACTGCGCAACATTCGCATCGAACGCTGCCGATTTTCAGCGATACGCAACCAAGCCTAACGATGTGATCCTCGGCAATCTTCTCGGCTTCCCTCTCTCCAACCTCATTGTCTCGATCGTTGGTAATCTCGTCGGGGCCAGCAGTCAACTCGTTTTCGGCGAAGTGATCTGGAATCCACTGAACTACCTCGACAAGCTCCAAACAACCGAATACACCTCTGCAAACCGCGCAGGTTGCTTCTTCATCGCAGCCTGCTTCGCCTACTCCGCGATCTTCTCATCGATCTTCGAGAATTCGCTACCAGCCGGAAATGACATTGCAGCGCTGTTCCCGAAATACCTTTCCGTCCGCAAAGGTTTCTTCATCTGCGCCATCATCTCATTCGCTATCAACCCCTGGTATCTGCTCGGCTCGGCCAGCATTTTCATCTCCTTCATGGCTTCGTACCAGATCTTCCTTTCCGCCATTACGGGAGTACTGCTCTGCCACTACTACATTGTTACGCGCGGATATCTTGAGATCGACGACTTGTACACTTCGCGCAAGACAGGCGTGTATTACTACATTGGAGGCTGGAATTGGCGCGCGTACGTCGCCTACGTCGTCGGCATCATCCCTAACTTCTACGGGTTCTTGAACAACATGGGCGTATCTGCCCCAGCTAGAGTCACCAAGGCTTACTACTTTGCGTATCCAATTGGATTGTTTGTCAGTTTCTTCACGTATTGGGCGTGTTGTGCTTGGAAGCCTCCGGCGTTGACCGTCCCATTGAGTGAGTGGAGAGAGCCAAAGGACTATGTGAGGCCAAGTGAGAGAGGCGAGGTGTTGGAGGCTGAGGGTGATGTGGAAAGCTTTGGGGATGGAAGTGGTGAGGTTAAGGAGGTTGGTGGTGATGGGGTTAATGTTACTGCTGTCAGAACAATGGGGTAGGGAAGCCTCAAAAACTTCTGGGATCTTCGCTAGAAGAATTTTACTGAGGTCGAGTAGCTGAAAATAATGAAGAAAAGACGTGATTCTATTACTACTTGTACCATGCTAAAGATAGTCCCAATAGACTGTTATGATAGCGACACAGCAGTACTCATCCGGGGAAAAAAGAAGCGAAAAATGGCCCATTGATCATAAAGTACTATACGAAGTGAATGTTAATTATGTTCAGAAGAACTTGAACGTGACTCTCACCTGAGATCGTGCTGTCGTTGGCCCCAAGAATCCGCAATGCCTAAATGCGTTAGCCCAGTAGTGCCTATTTACAACCAGGGAAGGGCGATCAATTTGATTACAGAGGGCATGCAGTGAGTGTTCTCTGCTACCAGTTTGGCGAATAGTAGTACGATGTCGGACACCAGCACGATTCTCCAGCACGATTCTCCAATGCCAATATATAAAGGTTGTGGAGGCACAGCTGAATTGGTGGTGGCGAAGCAACTTGCATTGCATCTCTGAAGCAGGTTTGCGCCCGAGGCAGCTCATGCCAGCCTCACCGCGATGTTACAATGTCGATCGACCACTGTTCTTCAAAACGGACTAAAATACGAATTGCTCCCTCCGAGTAGATTTCATTACCTATTACACAAGCTCGACTCGAAGCCTCGAGTTGTCAATTGAAGTGAATATCACGAAACCATGGCCGAGTTATCGAACGAAATTTCCAACGAAGGTTTTGATGACAACGTTTCTTGGAGCACCGGGATCCACGAAGCCAGGGCATTACACCTATCACAACGAGACACAAAGGTTGATCGTGACATCCCTGGCCAAGCCAATCCACTGCTAGGTGAAGTAAAGAAACACGAACGCGGCCATATTGTTGTCGCCAGCGAAGAGGGGTGTACCTCAAATTGGACAATTGGTTGGTGGTCAGTTTTTTTGCTTGTTGGGCCATTTTTAGCTGGTGAGTCCTCTTGAAGTCAATCCCAGCCCCAAGTTATTGGGATATTAGTGACCCAACCGTAGCCGTTGTACTGGCTGTGATACACTTGCTCTTTTTCAGCTACATCAACGGGAAGCAGAGCAGCGAGGACTTCAGCCCGCTACCTCAATCATATATCACGACCATCTCCACTATCCTCGTCACTTCTTTCGCCACGAGCCTTAGGTTGAGCCTCGCTGATGCATTTACTCAGTACCTTTGGCATATTCTTCGCCAGGCACCCCATCGTGTTATCACCATCGAAAATCTGTTTGAAATGAAAGACAATCCATTCCTAGTAGTCCGGAATGGCGTCCTGGGGGCCACACTAACCCTATGTTCATTGGTTGTCTTGAACGTTGTATCCAAGGTCGCTGTCAGCTTTGTTCCTGGTGCCTTGACTATCACGCCTCAAGAATTTACCAACCAAACTATGTTGGAAGTTCCTTTCTTCAACGTATCTAGCATAGCGAGTGAAAATCCAGGGACGACCATCTTCATTGCGAAACTAGCAGTGTCGAGTTTCCGAGCCAGCAAAGGAAACTACTAGTCAGTACTTCTGTCTGCCGCTCTATGCACACTACTTACCATAATCTGCGCAGCCGTCCGATGCCCTCATTAAAACGGATAGCCACCAGTGATTTTATTTCAGGCGGCATTCTTGATACACCATCACAATGCGGAGTTAATTGCTCATATAAAATCAATTTCGAAGGTCCCTACATACTCTGTGATCCACTCAAGAGCTCGAACGTATCGAGGGCATTTTCAAAAGAACAATACTTAGTCAAACAGGCTGGAGTGAATATCATGTTCTCCGCTAACCATGATCGAGTGGCCTCCCTAGATTCATACTACACTCAGTCTCAGCTCAACATCTATATCTCTCGCATTATTGGGTTCTGGCCAATACGACCTCCTGATGCAGACAGCGGTGATGATAATTTTATCTGGGAGACTCATAATCTGACCTGCCGACCCCATCGAGCGGATTACATGGAGAAATGGTGTACGAGAGGTCACACGCACAGGAGAAGTCCTTGATCCGCTGGTCAATCTCGGTTCTGACAGTCAGAACTACGGCAATGCCAAGGATTTAGAGGTTTACCATCGTCAGTGGATTCGTGATAGCAACCTTCAAGCTTTATATGAGACTCCGGTTGGCGTAATTGGGGGCAATTACAGCAGCTTGGTCTCCCCCCTTAGACGCGCGGCTGGCGAAGAACCTTTCACTGAAAAATTTCGATTGGATAATGGGACAGAGGTAGGGCTCGATCCGCCCTTGATTCAAACACAAGGCTTTCCTTAGCTCAACGCGAATCAAGTCTACGGTAAGATATGAAGCCCCCGAGCCTTGAAATGTTTCGATAACTTCTGATATCAAACCAGGAGCAAACGAGACCCAAGCTGCAGAAACCTTTCTAAATGCAAACTATGTCAAATTCCCTGGAAGCGTAGAGAAAGACGTTCCCAATTTCAAAATCTCCGCGGATGTCCTTAATGACGCCCTCTTCAACATCACAATGTCAGCCACTTTGGCTGTCGACCTCGGCCGACAGCGCACCCTCGTCACACAAACCACATACGACAACATCTTCGTCTTCTCGAGAAAGCTGCAGTTCTTCCTACATACTTTCTCTCCCTCGGGCTAGCGTTACCATTCATCATTCTCGGTTTCTTGGCACTGTATTGGAATGGTGTAAGTGCTGCGGAGGGAAGCTTTCTACAGATCTTGTGTACGACTACGGCGAGTGAGCGGTTGCGGAAACTTGCCAGAGGTAGATGCTTGGGAGGTGAGGAAAATGTGCCAGAAGATATCAAGGATGTGAGAATCAAGTTTGGGGAGGTATTTGATGATAGGAGTGGGCTGCCGACTGGCGTTGCTGGGTTTGGAATCCACGATGAGGTTTTGCCACTCGTGAAAGGGAAGACATATAGGGGAAGTGAATAAAGTCTAGCTGGATGAGGGTTTTATGACGATAAGAGGGTATGACGAGAAGAGAACATGACGAGAAGAGAATATGACGAGAAGAGAATATGACGAATCAAAAATAAGCAAAGTAAGGAATATAAGAACTGCTCTCTGAGAGCGGTAAGGAGTAGCAAAACTAAAATAAGGAATATGCAGTGCCAAGGGCGCAACGTCCCGTGCCTGTACCACACTATACCAAGCAAAACCTTGATCCAAGACCAAGTTCTGCTCTTCAAACTCCGAAGCTCACGGTTAACGATGAAAGGAGGTCAAATTAAACAGCTGGACTTGGACCTTGGAGAAACCAGAATCTAAACGCTCATAGATTGCAAAAAAGCCAACAGGTTACGTCTGTCGAGTCGATGTAATGAGCTTGAGTACTGTGTGAAAAACCGGGGTTAATTCGAGGAGGTGCACGTGATGTTTACATCGGCTACCACCTTGTCTTTCAATGGATCACAACGCTGAGACCCCCTTTGCATCAAAAGATCCCAGGCAGGGCCACAATATGCTACAGTGTAATCATTTAGTCACGAAATAATTTGCGATGTATCTAGAACTGTCTTCAGTAAGGAAGAAAGTCTGCGTCTGAGAGCAAGGCGATGTTCGGCTTCCGCGTCTGAAGAGGTTGAACAATCAGAAACCCTTGCTTGGGGGTTTTTTTGAATTCTACTATGCAGACTTGTCAAGTAACAAAGACCCACTCCTTGTTGATCGCTATACTATAGGGATATGTAGAAGTTAAGCTCTTCCCTATTCCAAAGTCACCCAGTGCCATCGCTAAGCAAGGAAAACGAGCCCCCTTGTCCCATATCACCATTATTCGGCACCGCCAAACTCCTCTACAATCCACTTACAAAACTCCTCCCACTCAGCATTCCACTTTCTGATCCTTTGCGCACGGATGCTCATCCCCTCGGCTCCTTTAGTAATATCGTCCATCCACTCCTCGTCTGTCTGATCTTCGTATGCTGACCAACGAACACTGTTTTGCGCAAGCGAGCCCTGTAAACATGCATCAGTACACAACATCGACAAAATACACTCGAAAAACAGCAACAGAACACTCACCAGACCCGCCAATCCAAGATTCTCCCACCCCTGCAAAGCCTGCCAAAAATCATGTGCCAACCCCGCCGTCCCCTGCCCCATCATGCTCGGATCATCATTCGCAATCGCCGCCTTGACACCTCTCGCCAGCAGCGCCGGTAGGGGATGCATCTTGATACTCGCCGTATATCTTAACACCTCATTCGAGATCGGACAACATTCCACCATGATACCCTGCTCCTTCACCATATTAATCAGCAATGGATGTTTGTAGAGCGAAAATGCATGACCGATACGACGAGTCTTGAGGAGGATAGCGTCGTGGAGGTTTTGGTCGGTGGAGTCGCCATCGCCTACGCATTCGCCTGCGTGAAGGAAGAAGGGGATGGTGAGATTTTGGCGGCGTAGTTCGGATTGAAACCAGACGAGTACGGGGGTCAGTGAGTGGAGAGTTCGACCGTGGTCTTCGGGGCCGACTAGATCGTAGCCGGAGATCAAGGTTGGGTAAAGTTCTTTGGCTTGCATACAAAGTTTCATGTCTGTAGTCGTGGTCAGTCAAACCACTTCAAAGCCCGAAACATAATAGCGAAAGAAGGCTTTTGGGCGAACACATACCCGCAATAATCGCCTCGTCATCAAAGCTCCTCAATGTATCCCATATCAACCTGATTCCCCAGAAACCCTTGCCCTCCTCACTTCCCATAAACTCATCAATGACCTCACGGAATACCCTCACCAGCTCCAGTCTATTCTCCTTCAACTCCGCCTCCCCATCCAATCTAAAACTCCTCGTCATACCACGCATCTCGATCCACCGAATCCCATCCGCATATGCCGTCTCCAAAAACTTCCTCAGAAACTTCCTTGTGATAGGCTCATAATATACTACCGGAGTGATAGTCATAAACGCGGACTGCAATTTCCGCCAAATAGCATCAACACCGAGATGATTCGACACAGCTTCCGTTTGCGTGATCGAACAGCGCTCTTTCATCCACTTACAGAACCCCGCATTCCCACCAGAAGGAAACTTCTCCGCCGCACTCTTCAAAGGGACTTTCTTCATGGGTTCGTACCCTGCTTCCCAGATCCCCTTTCCACTTCCTGCCTCAACATCCTCACAAGAAGCAGAAAACTCAATCCGGATATTCACATCGATCCTCTCCCTCACTCTCTCATCATTCAATGCTTCAGTCGCATAGATAACCATACCTTTCGTCTCTACAGCCTGCGTAAACAGCCATTCCAGATCAACCATAGCGCCGAGATGACAGTGCAGTAGTGCACCTTTCGGCATGCGTTGCACGATACGCCAGAGCTGCGTGCTTTCCATATGGTTTTTGGCAGAGTTGAAAATCATGCCTGGGAATAGCTCTTCATCTTCCCCTTCTTGGGATGAGGAGGCTGGAGGTGGGAATGTACCTGTGTTGAGGTGAGGCTTTCGTTGGTTGGAACTCCATATTGTGGTGTGTTCTTGCTGGCGGATCTTGGAGACGATGGTGCAGGCGCGTTGGGCTGTTGGGGAGAGGGATTGGCGGAATTCGAAATCTGCATAGCTCGTGATTAGAGCTGTACTTTCTGGACGAGAGATGATTTCTAAGTTGTAGAAGTACTTACCGCTTCGTTGTTGCTTTTCACGTGATATCAGATTCGAGCGATTGCCGAAGAAGGCCTGCACGGCATCTTTGTTTTCGGCACTGTTGTGGTCCATAGTGGGGGCTAGTGAGTGAGTTGAAAATCTGAGTGAGATGTGGATAGTTGATGCGAGGATGTGAGATACGAAATACTTTATATGATTGAGGTTTGAAGTTCAAACTAAGCTTTCTTTAGATGACTCATCCCGGTAAGCCCATGTATTGACCATCTTGGACTCGATAACGGTAGCATGTAAGACCTTAAAATTTCCGAGAATTTGATAGAGATGCAGCAGGCACCCGTGCCAAGGTCAGACGAAACCTCTTAGAATCAACGTGTTTTCGGGAGTAAAGAAAGACATCACCCTTGTTTCAAAATCCTTCTCTGCGTGTCAACCCCCATCTTTGATTCATTTCAATCAACACGATCCTTCTTTGCAGAAACTTCTACGCCAACATGTTCCATCGTACCACTGCTTCCACTGCTTCCACTGCTCTCTGGCATCAGGTCACCGGTGGCTACGCCTTCAACGACCTGGTTAGTCGTGAGGCCAGACTCTTTCGCTACGCGAAGCAGTTTCCTATCCTCAACATATTTCCTGCAGTTTTCTCGGCCTTTTTCAATGTCTACAAACCAAATAACCATGCTGGCTGCTGCACATAATGTGAAGAGGAACGGGAAGCCCATCCAATTGTTGTTGGAGGAGTTGATGATCGCTTGCACGACGTTGGGCCCGATGATACTCGACTGGATCGTTGATTAGCTTGGGGCTGCGAGAGTGGGGAGTGAGACTTACGGCACGATTAGTGATACCAAAGAGACCGAAAAACATGTTTTCATATCCACGAGGTGTCACCTCAGACATCATGGTCTGAGCATAGGCATAGTAAGGGGCCTGAAACAAGCCAAACAGAATGTTATAGATCCAGAAATCGCGCACGTGGTGGTATCCAACCGTCTTTGTCCAGAGACCTAGCATGCCGTAGAATGGGATGAACACACTGAAGAAATTGGTAACCATGAACATGTGTTTCGTCTTGATTCCGAAGTATTTCTGAATGTACCAGAATCCGAAGGTAGATGTGATGGAGCAGGCAGCTTGTGCGATACCGAGGTATGTGATCTCCAAGAATGAGAACTGTACGATATTGTTCTGAATGATGCCGACCAGGGATCCGGTTGTGTTGAGACCATCCGCCAAGAGGAAGAAGGCCACGAGGTAAATGAAGGTTTGAGGCAAATGTTTGATTTCTTTCAGGGCAAGCCACACTTGTTTCCAACCGATCGTTGCATAGTTGCTGCCTTTGGGTATTTTTGGGCCAGGTCGAGGTTGTTCTGGAAAAGCTGTGTCAGTAAATGTCTTGAAAGGAACGCTGTTGCCGAGACATTCCCAGCCAAGATTCCTGAATTACTTACGGAAAATAAACCACCAAACTCCAAGCACAACCCAGTCTGTCTCTCATCAGAATTTTATTTCATCATTCTTGGGATATTGACTCACAGGTGTTAGTCAAGCACAAAGCAAGATTGTTTCCGAAAGGATTTCCTTGAAGCGGAAGAAGCACGGAAAGATTGATGACCAATGTGAGGAGGTACCCGATATTGGAATGCGCGGTGGAAATACTGCTGACATGGTTTCTCTCCAGACTTTCGATCTTGTCGTATTCGGCTTGGGTCATTTTACCCTCCTTGAGATCTTCATCTCTTGCCTTTCGCACATGCGGCTGATATCGGGCAAGTCGAGGGAACAATGCTGCGTAGAAAACAAGTGTGGCGCCCTATCGATTGATCAGTGGTAGCGATGGCCGTGTACAAGCCAACTCACATATGCGATGTAAGCAATAATGTAAATGACCATAGCAGCTGGCCACTGTTCTGGATGTCGAATTGCCATCATGCCGTACTGGAATACCCAACATATGAGAGTGAGAACCAGGAGTAACCAGCGCCCGAAGGTACCATAATCTGCAGCTGAACCCAATCCGACGAACATCACAGTCATGACTGCAAAGCATATTCCATTCGCGATGAGTACCACGCTTGCCACAGGTTTAGTTCCTGAGCCCCAAGGGATAACGCATCCTGCAATTCCACAATTGCCTTTTTGGATAGGATGAATATCCGGATCGTGTCCAGCACCAGTCAAGGCAGATTGAAAGAGAGCCTGGGAGTATGACCCGGGACCGACTCCATTGTCACCCTGTCTTGATCAGTGTGAGCTTCAAATTTGATCGATCGTCTTACGTTGTAGTAAAGATAATACGACCACAATTCCTTCCTCGTCGTGGTAGGTTGATCGAAAGCATCCTCGTCTGTACCAAACAACTGTTCATACTTCTGAAGGTTCTCCTTTATCTGGCTGGCCTTGTCGGTATCGACTTCAACGCCGTTTGGTAGGACATTATTTTGGGTACTGTATCCAATCGAGTCGTCCATATTGTTCAACAATGGTTCGCGGGACTCGCGATGTGATACAGACGACGAAGCCATCTCGATCGTGGGTCCTAGACTGATATATCCCCGCCCCCACTGCACCCCTTTCCTGATCCAGGACCCGTTATCAGCCAGTCTGTAGACACTTGCCCCAGAAAGCTTGATAATTTCAAGTCCGGCTCGAAATAGTCTGGTGGCGGCCAACCAGCGCGGCAGTGGGAAATTGATCTTCACGTAAACCACTCGGTCTCGTCAAGTCCCGCGTCCATCGTCCCTAACAATCTCTGTCCTGTTCGTGTGAGCATGTGGAGTTCCAAGAATGGGGGATAATTGATCATAACGGCAGTGATGCTACGTTGCATACCTAGCGAAGGGAAGGTCTTCCTGTCGTTGTTGATTGAGTTTCACCATCACGACAATCGGCAACGACGCGGCCCACACGTGACTGTCCCTCGAAAGCTTGTTTCTAACCCCACGCTTGCTCGTCTCCATCCCGTCCAGTCCTCGAGATAACCAACCTGGAACATCAAGCCAAGCGATGTCACGTACCAGGAGAAAACAACATCGACTTGAAGTACTTAGCATGGCTTGAAATACCACAATTCTTTCTCAAAATTGCTCTGCTCGACGAGCAAAACGGCCCTTGAGATCCACGACCGTCTCTCAGAATGGCTTCCGCTTCTACCAAGACCTGGTCTGACGAAGAGCTGAGGTCCAAAGTTGGGCAAGTAAGTCGGTTCCATACATTACACCCCCCCCTTTCTCTATTTTTTTTTTAGCGAGAACTCTCTCTTCTTCACTTCCAATGTCAACACGGTTCTTACTTGATGCTTGCAACTCGCATGAACCCCGCCAATCAGAATTACGGGAATGGTTGGCTTTGTTCTTATTCTGGAGCACAGATCAGACAGACCGTACCTTCGCAATACTGTGGATCATGCCAGCTGTTGCTTTACTAACATATGCCAGCTCTTCATAGTTGGGTTCCATGGTCACGTGGCCAGCGAAGATATCAAGACTCTCATCCACACTCATAAAGTCGGAGCAGTCATTCTCTTCTTACGAAATGTCGACAATGCTACTCAGCTTCTCGAGCTCACCAACTCCCTGCAAGAGACAGCAAAAACCTCCGGCCACAAGCAAGGACTGTTCATAGCCATCGACCAAGAGAATGGACTTGTCGCTCGTATCAAGCCTCCTGTCGCTGCTCAGCTTCCTGGATCAATGGCTCTTGGAGCTACAGGCAACGCTGAGAATGCGTATATAATAGCATCGGCCACCGCCGAAACGCTAAAAAGCTTCGGTATCAATACCAACTACGCACCGATCGCGGACGTCAACTCCGAGCCCAAGAACCCGGTTATTGGGGTACGTTCTCCTTCCGACAATCCCGAGACGGTGGGTAGATTCGTATCTGCTCAAATAAAGGGATTGAGTGAGGGAGGCGTCATACCATGTGTCAAGCACTTCCCGGGACATGGGGATACGGCTGTAGATTCTCATTATGGACTTCCCATAATCACGAAAAGCCGAGCCCAATTGGATGCTTGTGAATTGGTGCCCTTCAGAAGAGCGGTGGCTGAAGGCGTCGGCGCTGTCATGACTGCACACATTGCTCTACCGAGTATTGGTGATTCAGCCGTGCGCGATGATCATCCGTCGAAGAAGCTTCCGGCAAGCTTGAACCCTGATGCCATCAAGATTTTGAGGGAAGAGATGAAGTATGACGGCATGATTGTTAGTGACTGTCTTGAAATGGATGGTGTCAGAGCCACATTCGGTACGGAAAACGGTGCTGTAATGGCGCTCAAGGTTGGCTGGACTGACTCTATAAGCAACGCAACGACTGAAATTGAATAGGCTGGAACAGACTGTGTCATGATTTGTCACACCATGTCAGCACAAGTTGGAGCAATTGAGCAAGTAATTGCAGCAGTGAAGTCAGGAGAGGTATCACAGGAAGCCATACAAGCCTCCGTGGCAAGAGTGGAAGCTTTGAAGTCCAAGTACGTGTCCACTGCCAGCATACCCAGCTCGACACTGGCCGAATGCGAGACACGTAATAGCAGGCAAGCCTCACTTGCAACGAAAGTCTATGCCAAGAGCACGACTGTAGTTCGGAGTGTTGCCGGCTCGTTTCCGCTTGAGTCAGACTCGAACAAAAAAATTGTATTCATTAGCCCAGGTTCGTACTCAGTCTTTTATATCTGATTGTCGAAGTTGATCAGACTGATCGAGCTACATCTTAAATCGAACAATTTACCGGATCTTGAGACTCTCGAGGGAATTTTCACTGACACGTGAGGCAGGCAAGACACCGGCCGGTGGTGGAGCCGTTGAAAGTGGAGAGGAAAAGACCAGAGAGCCATACACACCTTCGACATATATCGATCTTCTTCGAGTCCATAACCGGAAAGTCATCGACATTCGGTTTCATGACGCCATTCCACTCTCTTCAGAGGATCAGAAGCATGTCGCTGAAGCAGACACAGTTATCTTTGCGACAAGGAATGCCAGCCTTAGTCCGTACCAGAAGAACTATGGTCTATCGTTAGCGAAGAAATTCGGAAATAAACTGATTGTTATCGCAACCTGCGATCCGTACGACTTCCTGGAGGAGAAGGATCAGATCAGAAACTATATCACCATCTACGAACCCACTATCCCAGCATTCAAATCCGCAGTCAATATCATTTTTGGTGTAACCAAGCCAATGGGCTCTTTACCAGTAGGGACCCCACCAACGAAATATAATATCCGANCGCTTTCAAAGTCAGACGAGGACATCTCCCACCTCTGGAATATATGGGAGACAATTTTTCCCCAATGGCCAATGGAGCTCAGACGTCTAGCACAGAATCTGAGGCATAACCATGGCCATCACTTCATTCATGACAATGGTTTTGTCATGTCCTTCTTCTTTTCCTTGGATGGCGTCAATCATGGAAAGATCACAGCCGTTGGAGTCTTGCCTGAATACCGAGGAAGAGGTCTCGGCACTGCACTGATCGCTAAAGCTCGAGAGGCTCTTGCAGAACAAGGACCACTGAAAAGCCTGCAGATCGGATCTGTATTCCCGCGATATTGGCCTGGTGTACCCATTGATTTTACTCCAAAGACTAAACACTTCTTTCTACACAGAGGTCAGCCATATTTGCAATATTTTCTTTTCATGGCTGCGATGACTGATGTATGTATCCTAGGTTTTCGTAAACCAGTTGAACCTACAGCTCGAGACTTCTACCGCAACATCACAGGTGAAATCGCGCCTCCCGATATCCTCGCTCGTATCGCGAAGCTACCACTTAAATTCGTACCTTGGTCTCCAGAGCTGTATGACGAATGCATTACAAAGCAACGAGCCAACTTCAAGAATATTGTTAGTGCAGCTCTTGATCTCGCTGGCTGTTTAAGACAAGGTCGCTAATTGACTTGATTTTGCAGGGATGGGTAGAAGCTTACGAGCGGCTCGCCCTCGCTAACCAGCACCACGAAGCTCTCGTCGCCATCGACCCTAGCACGAACACCCAGCTAGGCTGGACACTCATGTGCTCACCATCAGCAGTCGTTCTCGGAGACTTCGCGTTCATCAACCTTCTGCCTTCGAAAGACAAAACTGGTCTCATAGGCTGTGTTGGTGTGGATAAGGAAGCGAGAGGAAAAGGCGTGGGACTAGCCTTATTAGTCAAGGCCATTGAAAATATGAAGGAGAGAGGGGTGGAGGGTGTGATGATTGATTGGGTTACCATTAGAGGATTCTATGAGTTGCTGGGTTTTGAGGTAACGTGGGAGTATGAGACTTTTGAGTGGTAAGTGGCGATGATCAAAATCTGATATGAGCAGTAGGTAGCTCCAACAGCACCTAGAGCAAGGTATCTATAAATCTCAAAAGTAGGTGATCTATCGCTCGAAATATACAGATATCACACCAACTCCGCTTCAATCACACTTTCGATCGAATGAGGTGGTCTCCAAATCTTCACAACCTTCAACCCCGCCTCCTCAACAAGATGCGTCCACTCATTCTCCGTCCTCTCCTTACTTGACAAGCACGCCATCATTGTGATGTCCGACACCGTAACTCTCGCCAACGGCTTCACCCTGCTCACCAAACTCTCATGGATTAGCAGCCTCGAATACCCCTTCTCCATCGCCCCCACCACATTCCCCAGAATCTTCGCAACCAACTTATCCGTCCAGTCATGCAGAACATTATGCATGAAATACACACGCGCACCTCTCGCTGATTCCGGCTGAGGAGTGAAGAAATCGTAAGCTTGCACGGAGATAGCCTTATCTACCTTCACATCTTGCACCACGTCAGGGAGATCCTGAAGAACGAGACTCCCATCTGGAACATCCGGGTGACAAAGCCTGAACTTCTCCAGATCGTGGCCTTTGCTTCCTCCTACATCGACGACCAGCGGACGTCCCGACTTAGCATTTGCGATTCCAGCTTCCACTATCGTGCTAGTGGGGTACACCTCCGTCCACGGCGTAAGATTATACTTCGAATGGCACTGCATAGCACAATGGAAATCGCTCGCAATCTCCGGACTCACAGCCAGATCCTGGAAGAAGTTATTCCCATTCGGTTTCTGGAATTGCCAGTTTCCATTGTTGAGATCGGTTGGGTTCTTGAAGCCTGTGGAGTGTAGGAAGTAGGGCAGGCTGGTGAACATGGCGGTGTTGACGCCGCGGTAGAACTCGCCGTAGACGTTCTGCAGGGCCGTGTCGCTGGCTAGGGCCGTGACCCATGGTGTTGGAGTGAAGGTGTCTGCTGCTGTTTCGACCACAAGGTTTTGCCCGGAGATTTGGCGCATAAGTCGCTCTATGATCAGATGACTTTGTCAGCGATTTATCTCAGGATGTGTATGGGTTTTGGATTCCTGCTGCATCTGGAGTTCTGAGCGGGTCTAGTAAGCAAGGTACTTACGTATCAGCACCTCATCAGCACCAGTAAGCTCAGCCAGCTCGGCACAGGTCTTACTGCCTCCCCCGCATGCAGCCCATTTGTCAAAAAGCCCAGCTTTGATCAGCGTCTTGATAGATGCACTGGTCGCGGGATTGACCCAATTGTGCTCCCAGACGATGTCCCAGGGCGATTGCACCTTTCTGTATGTCTCAAAGAGCGCATCTCTCAGTCGGACTCGCTCCTCCTCATTGGCGAATGAGACCTCATTGATGCCCTCCAAAGTCGCTAATAGCTGGCTTGCAGTTGTCATTTTTGACCAAAGTCTGGAGGGAGTAGCTATGTTACAGAGCGAAGGATCATATGTTGCGAAACCCGAGGAAAGTATCAAGCTCTCAAGGTATGGAATTTCTCGGAATTCCGTGATGGCATGTGTCGAACTAGCTCGATTCCATTTGCCGCGTCACTGAGGGGTTGAATAGGAGATATGTACTATCTTCATCCAATCGTGCGAACTGCCAAATTCGTAGGTGCTCCGTCAAATAGTGGACCATAAATGCGCAATCCCACTATTTGTATGCATGAAGGAGGCGGGGAAGAGGCGCGGATTCTGTACCCCTGAGCCGGCGACCAGGAACCAAAAAACCGTCTGATCCCACGATTCAAGGCTCACGTCACGACTCATGAGAACTGAATTGCTTCGTCTGAAGTGAATAAAGTTTGAAAATTCTGTCTGGCATAGAGTTTAGCAATATACTTCAACCAGGGCAACTGCCGATTTGAATAGTCTAAATCCACAGCCATTCGTCTATTGTGATCACCAACATGTGAAATTTCTAGGTCTCATTGTCCACATCGGAAGTCTTTCAACCCCACACTAGGGTTCCGACGGGGCCTGTCAACATGTGTTTTGGGATGCTGTTTGTGGACAATGCTGCAGATGATCAGCAGGCACCATCCCAGATTGTAGGAGAGAACCGGGGAAATTTCCTCACTTGACAGGGACTTGAACAACGATCGCTGCCCAAAAAGAGTCGTAAGCGAGGACAGAACCTAGAACGTGAAAACATCCCCGGCAGCGACCAGTCCGACGTGACGATTCTTTTCTGATCAAAGTTAGAACTTCAATCCTTCAGCGGACCGACCCTTCCCTTGTGCATTTTACGCCTCCTGTGTTTTGTTTCTTAGTTTCCGTACTGTACTGTAGTAACAACGACAATGCAGTTCTTTCTTTCAAAAGTATAACTACTTGCACAACCTCTCTTGAGTCATTCTATCTCACAAGACTCGGGCCCACTCCAAACCAATGCGCCGTTAGGCTTTCATTACAGTCCAAACGACACAGCATTTGACTTCCCTGATTTGTATTCTTTTAAGCTTGTCGATATCTTTCAATATGTCGTTGTGGAAAGAAGATGATTATGGCGTTATAGCAGACCGAGCCTGCTGGGCACTCTTCGCCGTTACAACTTGTAAGTCATGACCATTTTACCATATTGTGTTATCCTCCCGAACCATTTTGTATATTACGCTACAGCAATAGTCAAATCACTAAAACCATACAGTCATCGTTTCCCTCCGTCTTATCTGCCGTGTCCATTTCGTCCGAAGCGTCGGCCTCGACGACTACATCGCGAGCGGCTGCGTTGTTATACTCCTCATAACCTGCATCCTGGTCACAATCGGATCTCACCACGGCCTAGGCAAACACACAGCAGATCTGGAGCCCGAACAAATAGTCCAAGCATTAAAATGGAACGTTATCATCTCCTCCATTCTAATCTGGAGCTTCTCCCTCCCTAAATTCGCCATTATCGCAACCCTCAAGCGAATCCTCGACTACGGAACCAAAACCACCATTGTCTTCTGGGGTCTAGCACTCTCGTCTCAGGCATGTATTCTAGCTACCTCGGTATGGTGGTTCGTGCAGTGTAAGCCGGTGGAGTATGGCTGGAATAGAAGTATTGATGGGACATGTGCACCGATCAGTGTGCTAGCCGACTTGGGGTACTTCACTTCCGCGTACTCGGCGTTTCTAGACATCTTCTTTGCGCTGTATCCAATCCCGTTGATTATGAGGCTGAACATGCCGCTGAAGTCAAGGATTGCGGTATCTATTGCGTTGGGGTTGAGTGCGTTGGCTTGCATTGTTTCGATTTATAAGTTGGCAATTTTTGGGCAGGTCTTTGAGATCCTGGCGGTGGATCCTACTTGTATGCCTTCTTTACTTGATCGTCAAGGAATTCGAAGGATAACTAACAAACAATCCAGATCCAGTGCCCTACCTCGACATTCTAGGCGTAGCCGAAGGTGCCATCCTCCTAATCTGCGCTTCCCTCCCAGCACTCGGCCCACTCTTCCGCCACGCCAGACAAACTCTCACCAGTAGAGGCAGCAACAGCATGACTGCTGGCCACCAGCGAGGCAGTCGGACCCATGAAAGCGATCGGAATGGGGGAAGTGGAAGTTGGGCTAAATTCAAAGGGCATAAGTTGGAGGACCCAGAAAGGGCTGCATCGGCTGGTACCTCTCGGAATGAGAGCGTGGATGATGTCCCGCTTGTTGATACCTCGAAGAGGAACTTTGTGAGCCGAGGTGGATAGAGGGATGTTGTCGTCTGAGAACTCTTATTAGAGAATGGATTAGGTATGGTGGCTGCTGGGAAAAGCTGATGAGGATTATGACATACCAACTACGATAAGTAAGTGGGGAAAAGTTTTGACAACATTGGGACTGTCATGAGGACAACACTGCTCAATTGCCGAGCCGGTCAAGGAAGGTATCCCTCGAAAATGACAGCGTATCAATGATGAACCATAAGGGAAATCGTACGTTGTTATTTGTATATGAGCGAGCTGTGTAGAAAAGGCAAGCATCACGACTTCCCTTTTCTGCAGCTCTTGATCTATGATTTGCTCAGTAATATGTAAGCCTTCCGGGTTCGGCGTAGAGCCCGGTGATGCTGATGCTCGATCACGAAGCTCTCTCCCCCCAGATCACCTTTCGAGCCTCTTCTATGTCACTTTAGCTCTTTCTGCGAATTAAGCTGCTTTACATTCTGTGCTCTATGGACTGATCTCTGGGTCTGAAGTCTTTCATATTGTTTGACGCATAACGCGATGTGAAGTCTAGGCCCAACATCACAACAAACGCTCCTTCCCAGGCACGCGGTCAAACGCCCTCTTCAGAAGTCTAGACCACAACCAAGACTTCCCAACTTATCTTCACTCTCTCTTCAAAATGTGTCGCCTCCTGTTCTGTTGCATCATTCCTTTAGGCTGAGGATCTTCCGATCTTCTTGCTCCCTGTCGCTGCTGTGCAATGGACGCTGTCATTGTGAACAGCGCCATTGCCCTTACGGCCGCTGCCTTCCTAATCATCCTCTTGCGCATATTTCTCCGCATTCTCCAACATGAGAGATTCCTTCCCGATGATTGGCTGATGATTGTTTCGATTGCATTCTATGTGGCGTTCACGACAACCTTTCCAGCTGTGATACGTACATCCGTGACGAGTTATACCAGCTGGTGATGGAGTGGGAGGAATGCAAGAGTTAAGAGACTTGGAGATCTGGTGGGCTGATGGGCATACAGGTGTGTAAAAGAACCAACACTACACAGACGGAGCTATACAAGTTGAATGCAGAGGCGGTTGCGAGAAGTACGGACAAGATGACCTCGTAGATGGTGGATATCTGCTGATCATGCAGTTACCCTCGCCTCGAAACTTGTGCTAGTCGGGCGCGTCTTCTACACGACATTTCTTTGGTGTTTGAAAGGCTGTATTGTAAGTAAAATATTTCTCCAAACACGGCTCCATCAATTCTGATAGGGTCGAATAGCTGATATGGAACACCCGTCATGCGATACGATCAGTCGAGCTCTTATTAGTGAGGATCGTGGGAGGTACCGTAACTACGACTTGGATTCTGTGTATGGCTACGCTTTTTCTGGAGTGCCGTCCGATTGAGCTTTATTGGCAAGTTCTGCCGAGTGCTCCTGAATGTGCTGCAAGTGCCTTTTGCCAGTATTGGGGAAGTTGACTGATTGTCCACAGAAAGCAGTGCGTGTGATCTCGATCTTCCCATTCCGCCAAAGCTTATGTTGAGATCTAGGTTGTCGAGGTGATTGTGATGGACGGTAGGACTGAGATCTGCGAGACATGGTCCGAGGACTAACTTGCTGCTATAGCTGAACATATCGACGAATGTGTTCATCATGGCCATCCAGATTCCCCTGCTTGTTCGATCACCGCTCTAATTCAAGTAAGAAGCCCTTCATACATGAGATCCGATACAGGGCCCGAGAGCTGATTAGTGGCAAGGAACAAAATCCAAGTGTCGGCACTCTTCGTCGGCGGCTTCGTATGGACTCCCAGCTCCCACCGTAACAAATGCTAAGGCAGGTATAGCTCATCCTCACTTCAATAATAAGGCTGCTCGTTGTTCTGGGAGATTTAACAACACAAAATAAGTTGATCTGGGCTCAGGTGAGAACTTCAGCCCTGCGGACTCCTACAGGAGAGCTAATGCTACATGCCAGATTGAGTGCTTCCTTGCTGTCAGTACCTACTAACATTGGGGAGAGCCATACTTACATTATTCAGACCATCGTAGTCAATGATCCCGTGCTCCACGAATTATGGCGTCACGGCTGGGGACACCTCCGCTGGGGCAAATATGGAAAAGACCACTGCTCGCCAGAATACAATCTCGCAGTGCGGCCACCAACTCAAGCCACTGCACTAGAACACTCATCAAGACTACCCTCGCATGATGATTGCAGTGACTTGAAGCCTGGGAGTCCTCAAGAAAGAACAGAAAATGTCCCCGTAATGAGCAGCAGACCAGGTCAAGTCATTAGGAGCTCGGTACACTCGTCATACTCATTTAGAGTTGAAGTGTCGCTAATCAGACCCTACCAGTAGGTCCGTAGGATAAGCAACAGACTTCGCAGGAGACTTGGAGCCCTTGAGATTGAAACTTCGGTGGTCCTCGTGCAGCATTCAAGAATCGGTATTCTAACACCAACGCCTGGTCCGGAAGGTGGCCCAACCGAGGATGACTTCTTTTCGACCCCTACTCATGGCAAAGATGGTACCACTCGTATCAGGACGGAGGTTTCGTGCGCCAATGTTGAGCTGAGCCGTGACAAGGGGCCAAAGAATGTTGTTGCGAAATTCTTCAGAGGAGATCAAGGGTGTGAATGAAGTGGTCTCGGGATCGAAATGCTCAAAGTCGGAAAGACCTTTGCATGTGTCGGTACGCTGTTTGACCCTTCAATGGCTGAGCAAGTCAATTGGTGGTGAAATTGGGAGGACAGAATGTGAGGTGGACTGGGACTAGGATCAGTATCAAAGCTGGCCAGAGGCGGGAGAAATAGATTAGCAATGAAAAATGAACAAACTTTACATCGCAAATCACCATCAATGATCACTCTCTCCACCACATCTTTCACATGCTGATACGAAGAGTCAAGAAATAGCCGAAACGTCAATGCGAAGGAAAAACACGAGAACGAAGAAGAGAACCCAAAATTGTATTATGCAAATGCTCTAGCGTAACACAATTTCCTAACAATCACCATCGAACAATCTACTTGCGCCTCGCTAATGCACACACCAATGCTAGTAGTCTTGTCAAAATGTCTAATGCTGAGGTGACCAATATGCCCTGTATGCAAGACGCCCAAACTCTCGCGTTAAGTAAACAAAGGTAAGCGAGAAAAACAAACACAAAACAGGAACAGATGCAAGCGCGTAGAATGCGTGAACGAATACCAATGTTCATCCATCGGGCAGAGCTCACCCGAGAATGCTACGCAAGAACACGACATTTAGTCAAGTAGGCTTTGACTTGGGTTTGGATTCTGGATCTGAGGTCGAGTCTGGTACTCGATTTGTGGCGGGGCAGCTGCGATTTGAGTTGGAGTGGAGGAGGTTTGCAGGTAAGCAGCGCAGCGGGTCATCATCTTGGGAAAATTGTTTGCTGCTAGCATCTCACTGTCGCATTCGTTAGATTAAGTCATCGCCACCGTTGAAGAGCAGAACGCAACGGAGGAAAAAGGGAAAGGGGTTTTGATACGTACGTGTAAAAGCTATGCTCCGCATTATGCTCCTTGACGATATTATGCGCCAGCTCGTGAGCGATCACAATCCACCAATACGCAGCAGCCTCACTCTTCCCCTCTCCACTGCCACCCGCCATCTTCGCCACATGCAGCTGGGAGTAGAATCTGAAATTGCAGAAGATAGCACCGCCGGAGTTGAATGCTATCGTGCCGCCACTCTCGTCGTAGAAGACGTGCATGGCGCGACGTGGGAGAGCATAAACGTCGCAGACATCTTGTAAGAGCAGAGAGAATGTGTTGAGCGCGGAGACGTTCTGCGTGAGGAAGGTGGTGGGGTCCATGGAGAGGGTTTTGGACACGAAGATGCGCGTGCCGTTTGAGGCGTCGGCGAGGTAAGTGATATTTTGCGAGGGGGTGGAGTCGCAGTATGTGGCTTGCTCTTTGACTGTTTGTGTTCGAGGTGGGGAGAAGAGCGTTGAAGAGTCGTAGGCGCGGGAAGATTGGATGGCATTGTGGAGGTTTTGCTGGACGGCTGCTGGGGAAGAGACTTTCTCGGTCCCGCCTTTGTTGGCTTCATCGTAGGTGGGTGGGTTGTCTTTCTGCGTGGAGCTGCCTTGAGAACCCGTGCCACCACCGAGGAAGTTCTGGAGTTGTTCTTGTACTTCGCTGCTTCCACTGCTGGAGGAGTTGATGCCTAGTCGTTTAGTGAAGCTCGTGAATATGTTGGCGCGAGGCTTTCTCAGATTCTGCTGTGGCGAGTTCTCCGGTGAGTCGGAGCCGAATCCACCAGGCATGGGCATGCTTTCTTCTCTAGCAGCTGCAGCTGGCACCATTTGTCCTTGCTGTCTCCATTGCTCTTCTTGCTCTTGGATTTGCTGCTGCTCGATAGCCATCTGCTTCTTACGCTCCTCTTCTGCCATTCTCTGCTCTGCGGCCTTGGCTCGTAAGATACGCTCCACGTTGTATCCACGAGCTCGCAGTTGATACAGACTCAGATTGAGAAATTGCTCGAATGTCAAATAGTCTCTTTGGCTTGGTCGATCGAGAAGCAGACGACTGACAGCTTGGCTAATTTGGTAGGAATCCAATTCTCCAGCAGTGACGAACAATGTCCATCCAGTCTTCTTTTCGTTTTCAAGAGCAGCTGATCTCTTCTCGTTGTGCGAAAGACTGTGACCACGAAGAGACCGTCGGAGGTTGATGGCAGTCACCACCTTTACTGTGAGATTCTTTTCTAGCCATCTGCCATCGTGCTTAATGTTCTCACGTCTAATCTCATGCAAGAATAGCTTAGCTCTCTCAAGCACGTGGAGACGAAGTTTTGTCGCAGGTTCCTGCTTTGCAGCTTCTGCGCCCAGACGAAGGTCTTCCTGAATGAGACTTCGAAGCGTCAGTGCGCCGAGAGCGATATAGAAGTCTTCCAATTTCTCTTCTTCAGGAGCACAGATTAAGGATCCCTTGAACAGACGATAGCCGACGTACTCATCATTCTTTATCGGTTAGTGGTCATTACTACAAATGGTAGGAGTTCTTCAATACTCACAACGACAATGTTGCTGGCCACCTCCAACTGCCACTGCTTGATAGGAGCATCCTCCATTTCCTCGTCTTCAAAGTCGTCGCCGCTCATCGAATCACCTTGCCGAGAGTTTCGGTTCTCCTTGCTTGCAGCAATGACCTTCGTACCGAGAAGAAATTTGGAGCGCTTCATCTGCTTGAAGAGTTCTTTATCTCGCTTCAGCTGTGGAAGCTCATCCGCCAACTTCCTCAGTACATCAAGATACTTGTCATATCCTTGCAAGATTCCAAGCAAACGAGCCGGTTCGCGGCATGCCAAAGTAGCTAATTCGATAGTTGTAGGCTCATTTTTCGAGCCACACTTTAGCAGGAACGCATTTCCTTCCATGCCAAAATCCACAAAGTCGAAAATCTCATTATATGCCGAGGAGCTTCCCAAATAGCAGTGCTTCGGAGTGAGATGTCGTACTTGTGGTTGAGATGCCGAAGGTTTGCCGTGATATTTGTTGGCCTCTTGCTTCGATGACGAGACTGGGACAATGTGAGATTCACCGAGGACAACAACTGCTTGCTGAGAGATCTCTCCGAGACGACTGGAGAAATATCCAAATAAGGCGGTGGCTGCTTGCTTGTTCTCAGGTGGTTCAGCAACGAGCTTTTGCATGCATTCAGATATCGGTGGATCCATTGCGACTCCAAATTTCTGATCAGCAGGTTAGAAAAGAGTATGATTGGAGTAAACTGGGCCTTACATTCGCATGGATGCTCAATTCCTTCTTCAATATACTGAAACCCAGGACCGAACACCTCTCGTTTGTAAAGCACTGAGAGGGAGAGACCAGGCGATCAGTGCCCTGTATTGGCAAGAAAGCTTTATTCGACTGGTGGAGATCGAAAGCTGCATAGCCATTGATGTGGTGGTTCGAAATGAAGTAGTACATCGACCTCTTTCTCAGATTATCATCTGCCGAAGCCATCATGTCAAGCAGCTCAGGAACAGAGGGATGTGTTCTGAGCCCGAGAAGAGCCAGGAATCGCCCTTCCACACTACTTGTTCGATAGCTCCCAGGTGGACCTGGCCATTGAATAATAGGTAAAGCGAGTTCTCGTAGCGAGTCTTTGGGCTCAAAGAGTTCCGACACTCGGTATAATCTTGCGGTACCCTGAGTTGGCTCGAGACCCTTAGGACCTGCTTCGGCGGGACAGATTTGGGAGTTTCTTAATCTCTGAATATCTTCTTTAGGGATATCATCTCTGACAGATGCGAGATATTTGATGACTTCCATATGACGATAATTCACAGCCTTCTCGCCAGGTGCCGTTGTAGGAGCCGGGGCCAATAGACGTGCGAAAATCGTCTCCAGGTCGACCGTCTTTCTGACACCGATTGCAGCAAAAAACTTTTCTTTCACTCCTGGACATGATGTAACAGTCGGGAGGTCGTCGAACAGTTTGACACTCGCGAAGAAAGATTCTCCCGGCTTCTTCATACCAGCCTTGGTAGGAATGATCGTAAGCGGCTGGAGGAGTGATGTGACTGTGCCCTTGGAGCCCTGACTCAAACCGTCCCAAGCTTTCGACAACACCTGCAAGACGCTGGCTGCGAATGATACTGACGACGTTAAGTTTTGATTTGTCGGTCTATGGGCATTCGTCTCAATGAGGTATCTGAGCCAAGGAACAATCTCGAGTGGCTCCCAGCCCAGAGCCTGCAGCTCGTTAACAGGCGTAGTCCGCGTAAACATGAAAGGAATCGTGGTTGGTGGAATGGGAAACTCAGCCGGGATCTTGCTGACGCTCAAGTAGCTGGTAATAGTCCCAAGAGCGATCACATCACCGGAGCCCTCGGAAGTTCCTGTCATCGCAACAGCGACGTCCATCAAAGAGTGGACTGTTGCTAAATCCATTTCTCCAGTAATAGCTTTCTTCCCAGCCCATCCGATGAACTGCACTAACTGCTCTCTGCTGAGCGCCTTGGCTTCCAACTCTTGCTTGACATCGCTGAACGTGATCTCGGTGATGAGACCAAAGTCCTTGAGCTTGTTCACAAAGCTGCCTTCTGCAATTATAGCGGGTACGACTGGAATGCCCTCCACGAAGCCGCTGAGATCCTCCGTGGCCAACCGCACCTTGGTGGTTGGTAAAATGCCCCGAGTACTGTAGATTTCAATAGAAGGCTTCTTGTAAGCTGTCCAGAAAGCTTCCTCGATAATCTGCGAGACCTGAGAACTTGGCGTTGACTCTCCAAATGTAAATGTCTTTAACGTATGCAAGGCTTCTGGCATAAATTGGATGATCTCAGTCTTAGTGACTTTGCTGCCATGACCGTTGAGCTCCGCAGCACGCTTGACCCGGGCAGAAAGATCAGACATCTCGCTTGTGAAGGCAAGTCTAGCCATGATACCGGCAACGCGAAGCATTTCCAGATTCCAGGTTCTGACCCATCTTGCGTTCAGATCTATTGATTCACGTTCGACTGTAGGGATAACGGATGGCGCCGAGAGGTGCATACCAGCGCCGGTCGTTTGGTGAGTTGGGAAACCGATGAAGATACGCCCACCAGGCTTTTTCCCAGGCAAGACGGAGGAGAAGATATCCACACCCTTCGCTACAAGATTCTCCTTGGATGAAGCTGCTGCCTCGTCGTAGGAAGATGTGAGAATGGCAAGTTTAGTGGTCTTTGGAGGTGGCTTCTTCGTAGCACGTTCAAGCTCTGATGCGAAACTTGATGTTACTGAGGTCTTCACCACAGCTGTAGTGACTCGTAAGAAGACATTCGCAACAGTGACTGCGGTCAGGTCCTCGAGGACAACTTCCTGGAGAGCCTTTTCTTCTTTCATAGCTTTCGTCTTGAGCTGAGCATGACTCGTACTAGCTGTGAGTCTCGAGAAGAAGGACCGTAGCGAGGGCACATCGGAAGAACTGGTTCCGTACGAGCTCTCGTAGCTAGGCTTTGATATTGATGTCGGGATGGCAGGTTTCCAGCCGACAACGTTCATGAAAGTGGCATCCATCTGAACACTCTCACGATCCATACTTTGAACTTTCATCAATCCATCTTTTGTTTTGGTTTCGACATCTCGGGCAATGGGTACCTCGATACTTGGCGCGGACTTCTTTTCCAGGCTTATAATCTTCCAATCATCCACCTGTAGCTCGATCTTCTGTAGTGCAACAAACGTCAGACTAGTAGCCAGAAACTGGCATATCGATAGTAGATTTGGCATAGGCGTGGTAGTATTCCGGTAGTCGAGTACGAAGCTGGTGTTTGGATTGCTCTCTTCGGGTGGCAACAGCAGTCTCTTCGTGAATAACGAGTTGGCTTTCCAGTAAAATGCCATAGCCTCCTTCCCAGAGCTTACAAAGGGCTCTTCGCAGTCTGCAAAAACACTGTAGAATCCCACTCCAAAAGCCCCAATCTTTGTCTCATCTGGATTCCCCTCTGCTATCCGCTTCAGTCTTGACCAGTCGTTGACTCCGAATGGCTGTCCATTGTTTGTAACCAGCAGCCGCCGTAGTGTATGATGTAGAAGAACATGTTTCAGTACTTCTGACTGGTTTGTAGTATTTGAAAGAGGGACTGTAGGGGACGGGAGGGTCTCGAACTTGATGGTAACAGTCGTGGCTTGGGCATCCGCCGCATTCTGGATTAATTCTCGAAGTGTGGTCCATTCTCCAGAATATCGAGCGAGGACCTTGTCTATCAAGGCTCGAGTATTGACTGTGACAGCCTCTTCATCGTCTCCGTCCTTCAGAGCAGCCGCTCTGAGTTTCGTGAAGTCCATCTTTGAGGTGACGCAATGGTGCTCAACTCCTGCTGTGGGCTATGATACTTCGCAGATGTTTTCGAGTACACCAGGTATTATTATCGCATCTCGGAATAGTGGAAAGGGGCGCGCAGAGTATATCTGCAGCTTCTTGGTGGAGTTGAGGGGTGCTGAAGGGGGCAATGTCAGTACTTAGCCTCGAGGCTGAGGAAGGCTGCGAGGTAAGACACAGCTCGATGGTCCGGGAAGTGCCTAGGCGATACGCGGACTTTAGACTAGAGAGTCACGGGGATAACTTCTGTACCAGCAGAAGGTGGTAGAAGCAATTCACTATGACGAGTTGAGAAGGCAGATGTTGGGTTGCGTAATGTTTAGTTGTCTGGCAGGAGGTGGCGCGTCTCGAAGTCTAGAAACATTATTGATACGCGAAAGTCACAAAACAATGTTGGACAACCACAACCCTGGGATCCTTTAAGAGCAAAAAAATGCCACGAAATGGAACCTTCTAAATTTCATCTGGCAAGACAACAATATCATCTGTCATTTAAAACGCCCAAACACCTCGCTAAAATCAAGTCCAGCTCAGAGTACCCTTAACGTCTTTCACGGTCTTCACCCCTGCCTCCTCTGTAGTCTCGAGTATCTGGGGATCGACTTCTCCGAGGTCTCTCTGGTGATCGGCTCCTTCTGGGCCTTTCACGCCCTCTTCGCTCCTCCCGCTCATTTCTGCCCCTTCCTCTATCCGGACTCCTGCTTCGATGTCTCCGATCCTTCCTCTCAACACTGCGATCTCTGGGCTGCCTCTCCTCCCGTTCCTCACGAGGTCGACGTGCTCTGTGTCTTTCCCCGCTCCTGGACCTATGCCTCCGTCTCTCGCCACTTCTTGATCGATGGCGATGACGTCTATGTCTCCTCTCGCGACTACGACTTCTTTCCTGTCTCTTTCTGCCTTCGCTATCTCTGCCTTCCCTTCCGGTTCTGTCCCTAGGCTTATTGACCAGTCCGCCATCTTCTACTGGTCTCATGTCTCCCTCCATTCGATCACCACCTTCAGCCTTCCCTACGAAACCACCAAATCCCTTGCCCTTGCCCATATCTTCCACTTCATCCTCCTCTCCCACACCCGCCTCCTTCACCGCCCGATTGACTTCACTAACACTAATCGCATTACTGCCCGTAACATTCCTGTCTGCGACAGGTAAACCCAAGGCCCTCGCTAGTGCATCCTCCTCAGCCTCCTTGATCCTCTTGATTTCCTCCCGTCTCTCTCTAGCTTTCTTCTCTTCGGCTGTTTCCCCATTTTCGCCTTTTGCGTCGTCGGCTTTCGCATACCAGCTGAGATCTTTGCCTTTCTGCCATCGTCCAACTGGTGCCATGAGGGAGTGGCCAAGGTAATTTTCGCGGTGCTGGGAGGTTTGGACATCGTCCCAGGAGAAATTGACTCCACCCCGCGATCCTTGCTTTCGGATTGAGGAGAGGAGATCCATATTGCTGGAAGGGATGTCGGTTAACTGGAATGGTACTGTAAGGTGAGCGGGTCTGCCAGAGATTGAAGATCGTGACAGTTTGTAGAAGACGTAAGGCTGGGTGCTTTGCCCCAGAGTTCGGGAAAATCGATAAGGCTACTCGCAGTCACGTGCCTTTAAGCTCACCCGCAAGGGTTCTTGCTTTTAGCTCCGACCTTATTTCTGAGCCTCGTCTCCAGCTTCTCGCTTTTGTGATGTCAACTGCTCTGTAGTGAATGTTGAATGTTCTCTTGCTTGAAACAATAGCAAGAGGATTCTGCAGCTGCACTTCTGTTCCTATTGTCGCCAATTGTTGAATTGGCCTCATTATCCTCTCGTCAATGACATAACCAGAATTACCTATCTCCTCCCGTTCTCCTCCTTTACCATGGCTTCTCAGGAAATCCCCCTCGACGAAATCCAGTGGAAATCACCACCTCTTGTACAACAAATGCAGGGTGTTCACGAGAATTCGGTCCTCCACTACTTCGCCAGTTCCCCCTTCTTTGACCAGACCTCCAACAATGCCGTTCTTACCAGTCAAGCCATGTTTAATCAAAACATGCTCGAAGTTATACAGACGCGTGCTGCGTTCGAGGGCCGGTTGAAGACAATGTCAGGATTGGAGTTTGTCATTGCGGAACAGCCTGCAGAAATGGCGCCAGGAACAGGAACGGGAGTGTGGGTTATTCGAAAGCAGACGCGGAGGAAGAGAGACAGAGATGAGGACGAGATCACCATCCACTCGACCTACTTTGTCGTCGGCGATAACATATATATGGCGCCCACAGTGGCAGATGTACTGGGGAATCGCACGGTAGGTTGGAATCCAACGCATCGTCGATGTCTCACTCACACTAAGCAGATGTCCATTATTTCCTCACTTAACAAATTCATTAAAAAAGCCGCGGCACTCCCCGAATTCAGTCCAGCACTAGGTCATGTCTATGCGCAACCAGCCAGCGGTAACCAACCCAAGAACGGCGAATCGCAATTAAGCCAAGGCAGCAAGGAGAATACCCCTCTTCCGGAGTCATTACAAAATCCCAAGAAGCCAAATCCTTCAGCCTTGACAAGCGGTGCCGACTACCTTGACAATCGACTGCTCGAGGAAACTATCCAAATAAGTCTCAAGTACGGCGATGAGTATATGGACGAGATACCGATCACTGGAGCACCTGGAGAATTCCATCTGTCTTCCACCGGCAGGAAGGACAAGGATAAGCTCATGGTGCCAGCAATTACCAAAGGACCTACGTCAGTACCTAGTAAACCTCCCACGCCAGCTCCACCGCCTTTGAAGACGGACGTTGCACCGGAGAGGAAGAACAGCAAAGCGGAGAAGAGTCCGAAAACACCTGGAATGCCGAAGCCGAAGCGGAGAAAGAGCAAAGGGTTGGGTCTTGGTTCCGGAGGAATGAGTCCAACGACTTGAATTCTGGCACATTTTGTCATAGAGGCGTTACGGTACGGATGGAATATACCCTTGAATTCTACAGGACAGCAAAAATACAATGCCTTTTTGGGAAGCGCATACTCTACTGCATCGTGGATGAGCTGGAACTGATAAGGAGGTCTGCTTCGTGGTAGTCCGCGAAGTTTCGCTTGCCTCCGCGTTCTCGACCCGCTTGGTTGGCGACTTAGCATTCAAAATGAATGCACGGCAATCACTGCTCCAAGAGCAACTGCGTATGTCTCCCTTTCTTTCTAATTCTACTTTCAAGATATTTTGTCGCTCCTCAATCCAAATCCTTCACGTTCGCCAAGCAAAACTGGCATCCATCACGCCACGAGCAAGCTGTTTAATCCGAAATTCTCAAATCTGGTACTTCGTTGAAGTTTACCATACAAAGCTGTATCAAAAAACATTTCCAAACGTCTCTTGCAAAATTGCACCTTCTTTCAGTTTAGGTCGCAGACCTAGCATTTCCAATCCTCAATTATAGCATACAAAACTCCCCGCTAAATGCAGCATTTCAACGCCATCCTATCCCATGTTCAAACCAGTTTATGCTTTGCTCCTATTTTCCTTCCTTTGATCGCCTAGCTCTGAATTTAGAGCCTATGTCGTGGTGGGTATCATGTCACATTATTATGCTCCTTTCCTCTCCTTTCCCCTTGTTCCCGTCCAAGCATCTGTTTCTCTGTTTTCACAACACAGCCATCACCACCCCGCCAGCAAGCACTCCCAAACCATTAAACCAAACACCCGTCGGCGCCGCCCCCGCCGAACTCGTACTCGTCCTCGCTGCACTCGTCTGCGTACTCAAACTCGTCCGCAACGAACTCGTGATACTCCTCGAACTCGAACTCGAGCTCGAATTCAACCCCAACGTCCGAACCGGCACCGTAGTCGCCCCACTAACAACCACCATTGTCGTCCCTCCAACAACCGTCGTACTCCCCTCTATGGGAAACCTCGTATCAACAGGGACAGTCGTCGGGCCCAGAATCACTAAATTCTCCATCCCAGATATCACCGTCGTGCCTGGAACTACAGGTCTATCTTGCAGAGTCGTCGAAGCTGGGATTACGATAAATGGCGTGCCATTTAGCGTTGTTGTAGAGCCTTGGAGATCGGGTGGTGCGAGGGAGAGAGGGATGGAGGTTGGGCCGGGGATGAGGAGGAAGGGCGTGTTGTTTATAGTTGTTGTGGAAAACACTCCATTCCCTGATCCTGATCCTGAGTTTGCATTGCCAGGAGGAGCTGGCACGTTCGTCGGGCCGGGTATAACCAGAAACGGCGTCCCGTTTATCGTTGTCGTTTCCCCAGTGAGTCCAGCTGGTGCGTTGGTAAGCGGTATCGTAGTCGGGCCTGGGATGACGAGGAGTGTTGAACCGTCTATCACAGTCGTAGGAAACGTTGCCTGTCCCGATCCGCCAGCTGGAGCTGGAGCAGGTATATTCGTCGGGCCAGGCACAATCAAAAACGGCACACCACCAATCGTGGACGTCACGCCTGTCAATCCAGCTGGTGCGTTCGCAAGCGGTATTGACGTCGGTCCCGGTATCACCAGCACAGTCGAACCATCTATCACGCTTGTCGGGAATATATTCCCTCCTCCTCCGCCGCCGCCGCCTGGCGCTTGCTGAATTGTTGTTGCGGCTGGGATGACTAGGAACGGAGTATTGTCGATATTTATCACACTACCAATTGCGCCGGGTGGTGCGTTAGCGGCTGGTATTGTGGTTGCGGCGGGGATTATGATGGGCTGGGGCGCGGGTTGTGCTTGTTGCTGCTGTCCTTGTCCGGCTGGTGCTTGTCCTTGTCCTTGAGCGATGGTCGTTGGACCGGGGATTATGATCACGGGTGTTCCTCCTATGTTTGCGGAGGAGCCTACTGCTCCTGGTGGTGCTTGAGCAATGGGGATTGTTGTTGCTGCAGGTATGACTACGGGAGCAGCGGGTCCGGGATTTGGGTTTGGCTGAGGAGGGTTTTGAACGGGAATCACGGGAGGTGGTGGGTTGCCGAATATAGAGTTTATTATTGCGCCGATGGAATTTTCTCGGTCGGTTGGTGGTGGGACTGATGCTGGGGAGGGGGGCGGTTGAGGGACAGTGAAGGGTTGGATGGGATCGTTGACGTTCGGATTGGGAGGATTCGGTGGGTTTGGGTTGGGATTTGGATTGGGATTTGGGTTTGGATTTGGAACAACCTGCCCAGGACCAGTGGGTTGTGGTGGACTTGGATTGGGCTGCGTGACAGGAGGATTCGTCACCGGTATTGGGACTGGAACCGGGTCATTCTTCTGCTCTGGCACTGTCTTAGGCGGTTCAATTGGCTCTGGCGTAGGAATAATCGGCTTCCCAACATAGCTTGTTACCGAAACCGTCAAATCCGACGCCACCTGCTGCACAGTCGACGAGAACTGCGCAAGTTCCGTACAAGTCGGTGCTTGGATAATGGATGGACCGCCTGGTAGACAAGACCATAGCTCTGGATTCTGGTTCTCGATTAGATAATCGAGCACGACTTGAGGGACGTAACCGTAGGCTTCTTTGTCAGGTCCTTGCGGGCAGAAATCCGGCGAGCCATCTGCTCCTTCTGCTCCTCGCTCAGGCTGGTAGATGAACGGTGTTTGGAGAGCTATCATCGTGCCAGTAGGTAGATTTCTGTTGTTGGCTGGCTGGCTGGCTGCATCGAGATAGACTGTCTCATATTCAATGACCGAACCGGTGGACGTCACCACGGAAGTCCCTTCAGTAGGTGAGGTGTAGGTAATTGTTTCGATTTTTGTGTAGAAAGATGTGCTAGTCGGAACCAAAGTTGAACTGGCGATATCCCAACCTCCGAAGTAGGCTTCAGCGTTGGAGTTTATCCCGCTAAAGATGCTGTCCTTGTATTGACCTTTTGATGTTTGGGCACATTGGACATTCCCTTGTCTGTCTGTCACTGCATCTACGGTTATCACTTTAACTGTGTTGTAGACATAGAACGCTGCTGGTGATTTCCTACCGACAGTTTCGTCAGTCAAGTTCTCAATGTTGAAGGGGCAACGCGGCTGGGGAACCTACACAGCAACGCCAGCAGTCTCAGTGGCAATACCCTCCAACATCTGCGTTACTTCCATTGGACCAGGTGCCGAATTGAGAAATCCAGAGATGGGATTTCTCCCAACCTGGAATGTATAAGTGAACGAAGCGTTCGTTGGGAGAACCAAGATCTCTTCGCGAGATGTGGTTATGTTAGGTAGATTGGTGTAGTAGGTGATGAACGATGTCACGTTGACTTCTTGAACAGTGGTACTGAAGCTCGTTTGGGCCCACCATTGCTCGCTGACGGTGTCCTGGACCACGAAGCAGCATTTTCCGGTTATGCTTGCCAGGGAGGTCGTGCTGTTGGCGACGGTGGTACTATTTAATGATGGGCTCCCGGTCGAGGATGGGGAGGATGCTGTCGTGATTGTGTTATTTGAGCTGGGTTGGAGCTGTATGCCTACGATCTCTCTTGAAGTCGAGGAGGTAGTTGCAACGGAAGATGAAAAGGGCGCCGATGTCGACGTCAAGCTACTGAGCGAGGACGATAGGGAGGAGGACGATGAGGAGCTGAAAGAGGACGTCGACGAGATCGTCGAAGAGTTCGTAACTAACTCCACATTTAGTACATGTTTTGTTAATTTATAATAGGGAGCAATTTTACAGCGAGGGGTTTCTTGTCCTTGAATGCTGGAAGTGAATGTGAGCACCAACAGGAAAATGCTTCGAGAAAACATTTTGCGCAATATGAAAAGGTCGTAACGACAGTGAACCGAGGCCAGACAAAGAAAATTGTGTATATTTTCAGGAAGATGCAGTCAAAATCTGCAAAAGACAGCAGGTCCCAGAACAATAATAATACCAAACCACGATCCAGAATCTGCACAGCCCAGCCGGCACTTCCACCCAGCCATTGCCAGCCATCAGGCAGAGTATTTCCACTGTGTCACCTGTAGTTGTGCAGGCCCCGGACAACGCCAGAAGCCTCTCAGCCCGAAAGCCTGCTGAATGATGTTTTGATTGGCCTCGTTTCCCTCGCTAAACATCCCCTGAGATCATCCTCCTTATTGGACCGAACCATGCTTAAATCGACGCCCGCCAAGCGAATTCTTTGAGGCTGGCCTGCACTTCGCCTCAGCCACCGCTCTAAAATTACTCTCCACCATCCAATACTTCGTCCCCAATCAAGACTTCCACGCAAACGCCTATGTTTCACACAGAAGCTCGTTTGAGTTCCCAATCAATTCCCGGTATTGGGCATCTCAGTGACCTGCCGGTGCCACGAGATCGGAGAGGATACCGGAAGCCTGAGGTTTGGCACAGGGCTGAAGGCCCGAAGACAGGGGCTGTATGCAAGCTGTCGGCCTCCTGCCGTCAGGATTCATGGGCGCTGGCCCAGCTGAATGGCAAGATTTACACATGTATTTGCCTTTGTTAGTTGCGTAAGACCCTTTCCACAACAGGCCTCCACATGTGTTCCTGTGCACCACGCACGCCTCTACGGCCGGGAGGACGAAGTGACATCTCCTGATCTCACGATTCTCACCACACGCTCAAGCAGTAAGTCTTTCTCAGCCTTGCTATCTCCTCGGGATTTTCCCATTGGGCAGAGACCCTGCACCGCCGAATGTGTATCTACGTCTCGTTCTTCGAATCTCTCCAGCCTTCTGCCTTCCCACACTTCCAAGTTGTGTCTTTTGAAACAGCCTCGATGTCGGATAGCTGGTCTTGACAATGCTATTGGCACTGCATGATGTAGTCTTGCACTTTGCTTTTACATTGCTGTTTCTGGGTTTCGCATTGCCAGTCTGTGAAGGAAAATTCTTCGGAGGGCAACTCGGCTCGAGGGCGAATCCTCCGGCGCCAATTTCAGTTCTGCCTTCTCAAGAATGGTAAAACTCCCGCTAAAGACGAGGCAAAACGTTTCACTGATATCATTAGGGAAGGAAATGATGGTCCATGGTCAACATTTACACTTCAAATTGGAACCCCGCCTCAAAATGTCAAAGTTCTTATCTCCACTGCTTCGACACAAACATGGGCGGTGGCAACAGAAGGATGTGGAGCTGGAGATATAACAGATTGTCCGGAACTACGCGGGGGTCAATATAACTACACAGCATCATCAACTTGGATTTCGAATCTTGCCAATGCTTCCAACAATATATACGAATTGGGACTGGTATCCAGCCTGGGACTGATAGGAAATGGCCGATACGGGTTCGACGACATCACATTGGGGTTCCAAGGAAGTGGAGGACCGACCTTGAAGAACCAAACTATCGCTGGGATCGCTGCAAAAGAATTTTTCATGGGTCTCTTTGGGTTGACGGCCAGACCGAGTAATTTTACGAATTATGATAATCCTATTCCGAGCTACATGGAAAATTTGAGGAATCAATCCATGATACCAAGTCTATCCTGGGGATACACCGCAGGTAATCAGTATAGTACGTAATCGACGATTGACTTAATCAAAGATCAGTATGCTGATGATGATGCCAGGATTGAACGATGTCCTCGGAAGCCTGACTCTAGGCGGCTACGACAGTTCCAGATTTACACCTAATAACCTCACATTCGACTTCCCAACAAACGATGACGCGGATCTGACAGTCAGGCTTGAAGCCATAAGCACCAGCTCCAGCATCTCCCTCCTTCCGTCCCCAATAAATACAGTCCTCGACTCCACAGTCTCGCACATCTGGCTTCCCACCAGCGCCTGCACCCTCTTCGAGAACGCATTCGGCCTAACCTGGAACGAAACCGCCCAACTTTACTTCGTTTCCGAAACCCAACACACCCTTCTCCAAGCTCAAAACCCTAGCGTGACATTCACCCTCCGCCGTCCAGACACCGTTGCCTCCGCCACCGAACGAATAAACATCACGCTTCCATACGGCGCCTTCGATTTGACAGCTTCCTGGCCTCTAGTGGAAAGCGAAACCCGCTACTTCCCACTCAAACGCGCAAACGACTCTTCGCAATACATTCTCGGCCGAGCATTCTTCCAAGAAGCGTACGTGGTAGCCGATTACGAACGGAAGAACTTCTCCGTCTCGCAGTGTAAATGGGATTCCTCGCCCCAAAACATTGTCACGATTTTTCCGCCTTCGGATAGCACCGACAACCCTGAAACCAAGCCATCAGGACTTCCGGTTGGAGCTATCGCTGGTATCGCAGCTGGTGGGGGAGTTTTGCTCATTGTTCTTGCAGTGGTGTTGTATTTCTGCTCGTGGAAACCGAGACGGCGGAAACGGAAGACAGCAGAATTGGCGGCGAATGAGGTTGCGGTTCAGAATCAGCAGCCACAGGAATATATCAAGCCCGAGTTAGATGCCAATGAAGTGAGCCTGAATCAGAAGCCAGGAATCCAGATTCATGAGACGGAGGGAAGTGGAGTGTTCGCACCAGTCGAGATTGGAGATAATCCAGACATTGTACACGAGATGCCCGCGAGGGAGGAAGTAGCATCTGAAATGACTGGCAACGGTCAGAGAGGCGATGAAGTTGAATATGGAAGGTACTTATATGGAGGGAGGGGGTTCAGACGGGGCGATAGAACACCAGGATCGGCGACTGCAAGCAGACAGTCGAGTATCAGCTCTGGATGGGGATCGCCACAAAGTATGCACAACGAAATGGCGAGAGGGAGGGGCCGAGGAAGTTTCAATGAGGCGAGTCCTAGGACAGACACCTTATCGAGTGTAAGCTCAGGATGGGGTTCGACAAATCGGACGGGTGGGACTGATAATGTGAGTCCAGCGAGTCCGGGCCAGGCGAGAAGGGAGCAGAGGGGGAGTGGATTGCGATATCAGTAGAGGAGGTGGAAAATTCTTGTTGTTTTTTGTGTCTGTTTTGTATATACCAGCGCATATGTTATTGTAATTCATGATCATACAGTATGCATTTAGGAGGTAACCAGTCTCGCTGCCCTATCCCTGGTCAGTAATGATTTCTGTTTGGCGCAGATCACCTCGGAGGTAAGCTACCATTTTCTCATCAAAAAATGCTTCATTCTTATGGTAATGTGGCAAATCCAATGCAGTACATCATGTCTCAATCCTGCGCGTAATATCTATGCGCTTTCGTCCGTCTCCCTTTTCGCAGCATGTTCACTGATTTTTACCCATCTCGCGAAGTCACCAGCCTCTGGAACCAACAAAATAACCAACAAAATATCAACATCACACACGTCATATCTGCAAATAGATCATGTAGAACTAACACCTCGACTTGAAATCCGCGAGTCAATTAATTTCGTACTCGATTATGTTGATGCCGGGAAATTGAAATAAACACTACGATGAAGGGCGTATTCCGCGCTCTCGCCAGATTCTCGACATGGATTGTCTCTCTATATGATTCCGGCCCCAGTGGACTGAAAAAAGATGGTGATGTGACGACATCAATTCCAGCTATAATTCCTGGAGATTCGAACCTCGAATTCTGCCCTGAGTCCCGAGATACAGATTTGTTCTCTATGGAAAGAATATCGGTCTATCCCACCCCTCCATTACTGTACCCAGCCCCGTTTTCTTCCACGGATTGTCAGTAGTATCAGGGCTCATACTAGCTTCTCTAGGGACGAGTACATCGACATCTATCTCTACGGTATTGTCCATCCTCCAATCCCTACTCCCCAATTAACCTTCCCACCCAAGGTACTGACACCAGCAGGCACATTCCTCCAAAACATAACCCTCAATGCAACCTGGGAAGGACAGTGGACGATCCCTACGTAGGCGACGGCGAGGAAGGAGAAGCAGGCATCCTTCAATTTTGTGACGCCATGGAGTGGATCGAGCAACCTGACAAGAACCATCGTCCTCGCTGCCCACCGGAAAAAGGATTTGGCGATGGTGAGTGTGCATACATGGGTGCCGTGGTTTATGGGAGAGGTAGGATCTTTCCTGGGGATCTGTTTGGTTTGAGATGGGATTTGAGCTGATAAGTGCGTGGTAGGGGAACTATAGTGTCAAGTTTGATGCGAAGACGAAGGGAGGGGGGAGGATTTATTGTTTTATGGGGGGTTCGAGTTGCTTTACCCGGAAAAGAGTCAGAAGAATGAGAGGGTAGAACTCAAGTAGAAACAATCTTATATCTAGCTGCTTCTTGAGCTTCCAAGCAGCCCACTTGTACAAGGGTCTTTTGCTTGAAAGTTGTCTTTCTGGTCAGAGGAATGGTTGGCTGGGGGCCATCCTTCATATCTCTGTTCTGCATTGATGATGTCCTGTTTTTTTTGAAACATCCACGAATCATTGTGTGATGTGGCTGGCTAAATAAGAGTACTCATTATGTGCTAAGATGCCTAATGCTCATGATATTCTATCGACCGGCGGATATGGGCTTGACAGCCTGACGTGAGGAGTCAGATACCAACAAGAACCAACATGAGGATCCTGAAGGATCCAACAACCAACATAAAAGAGCTATACCAACAGGAAGCTACGTCACTGGGTACCATACAGGCGCCTTTCTCGTCACCAGCATCGATTTTCCTCCTCGCCTTCTGTTCCCTCCCCGTTCAAAATTGCATCTCTCAGCCACCCGCAACGAAGCAAGTCCCACCAACTAATGATGAGATTTCTAACATACAATCTCGAGCTCCTGGCGTGGAAAAGCTTCTTCAACTTCATCGAACCACCAGCACTGACCCCATCTCATCGTCGATTCCAGGCGACATCCCGGGTTTTTCAAACCGGGCTACTGCTCGGAATCACGATCCACTGACCTATTTTCCTTCGAATTGTTAAAGATCCATCCAACACCTCCAATCTTGTATGTATCTAAACAAACATAATCAGCTTTGAGCTAAATGAGAATTAAAGAGAAGAAGATGTACGCATCTATGTCTATGGTACGTTCCAATATGGATTTCAATATGCACCAATTAACTTTCGACAGGCACATTCCTTCAAAACATAACCGATACTGCAACATGGGAATGGACGGTCGAAGTCAACGCGGACCAGACCATGGCCACCAGTCTGGCACCCGAGACTTCTGCGATGTTATGGGCGAAATTGAGCAGCCTGATCCTCATCGTGACAGAGACTGTCCGCCTGAGAAGGGCTGGCGATAATGCATGCTGGTTCCTTTTTGCCGTGGTGGCTTGGATATGTATGTTGTTTCTTGCTTTGAGGTTGATGAATTGGGCGTGTAGACGGAAGGTGGAGTTGATCACTGTACAATAGGGAAACTACTCGGTGAAACTTGACGCAAAGACGGATGAGGGAGAGAGGATATACTGTCTGCAAGGAGGGTGTCCTTTCTTGACTAGAGATGGGGAGACTCGAAGTGCAGATGAGCTCAAATGAATGTTCTTCGGCATGACATTCGTAGTGCAACCAAGGTTGAAGGCCGAGCTTGACGAAATATAATCCTATTATGGCCCCTCCAGAAAACGTTGTTTCAATAAGATACCCTTTCAATATCGCTATCAACTTTCTTTCCAATAAGTATAAACTTTGACCTCCCAATGCATCAACGGCTCCCTTCCGACCCACTCGGCAGGCACAGTTCTCCCCTTTGAAACCTCCCTCCAATCACCCCCCTCTCTCTCTGGCCAGTTCGGAACAAAGTATTCATTACCAGGAGTATCATAGTCCGTGAAATTAGCGACCACAACAACAGGTTCATGACCGGGCGCCCCTCTCCTCCACGCCATGATCTTCCCGCCACGACTGGAATCCACATGGAAGAAATCCGTATCGTTGTCTCCTAACGCAGGGCAAGACCTTCGAAAATGGATGAGCTTGGAGACGTAGTCGAAGATGCGGGACCGCCAATCTTGAGATATACGTTCGTAATTCACTGGATCGATTTGCTTTTCTGACATATCTCGGTCGTGTTGATCGAGGAATTCTTCGCCCGCGAAGATCATGGGGATGCCGACGGCGGTCAGGAGGAGTGCGTGAGCGAACTTGGCACGACGTTCCATGTCAACGACACGATTGTTGGAGAGGAAATTGTAGAGGCGCTCTTTGCGGAAGCCTTGAGTGTCGTGCGAGGTGATGTAGTTGACTGCTTGTGCTCCGTCCCAGAATGGATGGTTTGCATCATTTCTACAGTCCACCATTTTGCGAACGGTGTCTTCAAACCCATGATCATGGTCTTTGTCAAACTCACCAACAATAGCTGCTCTGATTCTTGCTTGGAAGGGCTCGTTCCAGAGGGCGTTCAAGCAACCTGTTTGGATCAGATCAAGAGGACAGCTGAGTTCTTCGCCGATCACAAGGAATTTAGAGCTCGGTGGATTGTTGTGTTTTGACTGATATACAGCTATTGCGTGTTCCTTGTATGAGCGAACGAACTCGTAGTTGGCGATGTTGTTTACGCTGTCCAGTCTGAGACCACCAACTCCGAAATCCGAAATCCAGCGATGAACGTGTGCTTTGTGGAAAGCCCAAGAAGGGTTCACATCCTTGACGATTCCTGCAAATTTATCAGAATCACTGGCAACATTGACCAAATTGAAGCCTACCTGACTCTGGATCGTAAGTATTGGTGGTCTGAACATAGCGCCAGCTTCTCCCACCATATCCATCACGAAGTTGACTGTCGTCTGTACGAGGGGTATGCGACTGCCAGCGCTCATCATTATGAAACTCTGCTGGCGACTTTGGATCAATATGAAACTGGTCGTAGACGATGTATACGTATGGATCATGCCCAAAAGCCATGACAACGTCGGTGAAGAACCGGACATCCTTCTGGTAGACTTTATCGACGAGCTTCACCAGAGAAGTGGCAGTCCCGAGATCAAAGTCTGTGGCAAAGTAGTTTGCAGTGGCATACCCCCATTCACCAAGCGGCCGTGCATCCGCAGCTGGAAGAAGCTCAAGAGCGTTCACACCTAGATCTGCGAGAAGAGCCTTTGTGGCAACTGCGCTGACGGTTCTGAAGCGATCACCTGTAGATCCCGGATCGACGAGTGCTAGGACATCCGTGAATGTTCCAGTGTCTATTTCTACGTCGCCAACTTTCGAGAATCGAGACCAGGATGTTGGCAACTCATAGATAACCAAATGATTGTTGTCTGGGACACTCCCCAGAGGCGGGACTACGGAGATGTTAAAAATCGAACAAGCTCCTGATGCCCCTCTCGATTTCTATCCTCAACCCAAGGATCTCTTGTGGAAGGAATGAGCTTACTTGTCACCTGACCTGGCTCAATGCCATCTCTGTCGCAAGGCCACAGCTTTCCATCTCGAAACTTGATTATCGAAGCCGGTTGTTGCTTGTCGCCCGTATCTCTGGAGATTCTGTAGTCCACATTGTACGCAATGGGATCTGTGACCTGCACAATGCCTAGGTTCTCAGGAGAAGTATCTTCGATCTCAAACCAGTAATGATATGTGCCGTCAGCCAATGGCGGCTGAATGTCATTGGGATTGAGTTCCCAAAGATCTTTGATGTTGCTTGTGAGTGGGCCTCGGAAGATTTGACTGTATGTTGCAACAGTGGCAGGAGGGCTGGGATCGAAGATGCCAAGGACCAGCTGAGGAGATCTAGGACTTTCCGGCCGGCCAGGAATCCATAGCACAAACGTGGATTTCCTCCGCTCGAGGAGATCGTAGAACATCGTGAACGGGATTCAGTAAAATGCTTTCGACAAGAAGAATGCCGAGCGAAAGTGCTTTTGGGTAAGAGTACAGCAGGCCTTTGAAAATGTGAAACTCAATGACAGAGTTACGTCCGCGAAACAAATCAAGACAAACTTTACAGAAACTGAGAAGCTGAAGAATAAGCTGCAGATATGTGGAGGGCTGAGGTTTATGACACATTGAGAGAGTTGCAGGAACCAATTTGAAGCTGCATTCAACCTATGCAGGTGAGTGCAACTCTGGGGAGACAAGCATCGTAAGAGGTCAGCCTGCCAGCCACAAAAGCCACGAGAGGGGAAGAACGTAACACAGAACTGGCTGCAGAACAGTTGGACAGGTGTTCTCGGAGTATTCTCTCGCTTCAAGAGGTGCATTAAGATGTGTGACGGTGATTCTCGTCTGATATGACCTGTAGGACAGGCATTATGGCAGGACAAAGTGTTGCTTCAGAGACGGAGGGTATGATGTGGCGTGACACTTGTACGAGATGAGCTACTGGCTGGCTTCGTTGTTACGAGTCAGCGGTTTATCTCGTATTAGATATATGCAAGTATTTTTTCAGGCGTATAAATATATTGGTGCTGTGATCGTGATATTTCTAGTGTTGAAACAGATGACTTCCCGCTTGAGAAGGACTTGGTGAGCTTTGTCTGGCGGACATCACCAAGCCCGCCCCACATGAGCTCCAAGCACCCCTGATGGCCTCGGACATTCCGGACCTCCAACATCAACGACATCGAACAACATCCAAGACAATATCCTCATGACTCGGCACCCACGACGATTGAACAGAAGAAAAAGGCTAAGCTCATTGCTACTAGATACAAGAAGAGTCACTCCGCCACACGTCATCGAGTTTCCATGCCATCACAGTTGACCCGTTCTTACGCAAGCTTGTCCGGCTTTCTGGCGCCTTTTACTTCGGTATCTGGAGCCTTCGGACATATCGAAGTCTTTACAATGGCATTAAGACTTAAGGAGCGCAATCTGCTACTCCAGAATTTGTACCCTATCACAGTGAACAGGGCTAATCAGAGAAGCTTGTATCAGAGCCGCCAGGTTTTCACCCCGCTCGGTCACAGTAGATTTCCTACGGACTTCCAGTCGCAGGATCACGAGTAAGTGTATGTCCGAGTTGTTAATTGACTATTATATAAGTATAGACTCTTCTTTCCTCTAGACAAGATGCTTTGTCCCTCAGCTATATTATCACCAACTGTCATCACTTTCCTTGTTCAAGATGTCAAGACCAGTAGGAGCTCCGAGTGGACCACCAGGCTTCCCTCCGTTCGAACCACCTCTCTCAGCTTTATCCGCATTATCTTCTGAAATTCAGACTTCCATCACAGAATACGAGAATGCAAAGACGCCAAAAGAGAAAGCTGCAGCTTTGCAAAAGGTCCAGGCCAGTTCCAACAAGCTCTCTCGTACAACAACGCCTATCCAACAACAATTTATGCAAATTAACTTTGGACCCAATGTGAACGTTGCGATACGAATCGGAGTAGAAATGGGTCTCTTCGTAAGTTACTTGTTCCTTTCCCTGCATACTGCTCACTATTGCAGATTGCACTTCCAGCGTCCGGTGAGCCTTCGACCGTCGCCGATCTAGCTCAAAAGATAAATGCACAAGAAGAATTCCTCTTTCGTATAGCACGAACTCTCTCGGTCTTCGATATTCTCCAAGAATCCGACTCGCCCTCCTCCGATCTCCCATCCTATAGCCATACGTCCTACTCTCGATTCCTTACTCTGCCACCTGCAGAAGCATCCACTCGACACCTCTTCGACAATATGCTTCAGGCACAAGCCAATTCTGCAAGCGGATACTACCTCAAACACGGCTTCAAGAATCCCGAAGATGCAAAGAACAGCCCGTTCAGCTTTGCGAACGGGACGGACGATAAGGGCATCTTCGATATATTGGAGGAACAACCGGAGAGAATGAAGCTATTCAACAGCGCCATGGCGATACAGGCTACGATTGGATTGAAAGATGTCCTGCTAGCATACCCATTCGATAAATTGGAAGCAAATAAAGACGGTGTGGTGATGGTTGATGTTGGAGGTGGAAAGGGACAATTCATCAACGAGTTACGGTCGGTGTACCCTAATCTGCAAGGCTTGATGGCACTAGAAGATATGGACGTCGTTCTGCAAGGCGGAACGGTAGTCCCAGATGAAGTTATCAAACAGCCATACGACTTCTTCAAAGAACAACAACCAATCAAAGGTACCTCCCATACTCTTCCCGGCCTGCCCATAACCCTGTGCGCTAACAGCAGACAGCTTCCAATTACTTCCTAAAATCCATTCTCCACGACTGGCCCGACTCCTCCTGCGTCCAAATTCTCCAAAATCTCGCACCAGCCCTGCGCGGCTCAACCTCTTCTCGCCTGCTACTCTGCGAACTTGTCCTTCCCGATCGCAACCCCACCATCGGCCAAGTCTTACGCGATATGAATATGCTGGTTATCGCCGGTAAGGAGAGGAATAGATTGCAGTGGCGGAAGTTGCTAGGGTCAGCTGGCTTCAAGATTCTGGGCTACTACGGGTTGGATAGTCCCAATAGCAGTATCATTGAGGCCGTGCTCGATGAGTGAGATAGGAAGCTCGTTGGGGTCGAGAAAAAAATGGGAATCTCTACTTTTTATTTGCGAGAAGTTGATCGTATATAAGCAGGAAACTCAACTCACACCACAAGTCGGAAGTGGACGTGCCAAGTGCTGCCTTTATTGACTCTGTAAGCGAGGCGCCCCGTTTGTAACCCCATCTCCATCCGCCCCTTCCCCAACCCCCGCCTCGTCACCACCCCAAGAACGAAACCTAAAAGTTCCACTGCTACCATTCTCCGTCGGGTAGCCTTCCTGATCATACACAAGCCCCCTCTCCTTCAGCGCCCTCCAAAACGGAATCCCAGCCCTCCTCTCGTCATCTCCATGCACCCACCCGACCACCCCATCAACCATCGCATGTGCAATACGACCTGCCCATTCTGACTCAAATATCCTTCGCCTTCCTCCTACTGTGTTCCGGTCGGTAGGTTCAGGTTCGCGGAGGCACGGGTAGGAGAATGACCAAGTTGCTTGAAGGATGATCGCATCGCTGACCTCGTCCGCCACCTCCTCGGCCTCTTGTTCCTTGCTGTTGGGGTGATCTGGGAAGACCGTTTTGGTGGAAGAAAAATCGTGGAAAGACATTCCGAGCTGGCCAGCATACGCTACTCCCCTCGCCCTCTGTTGCACTTTTCGAATTAAGAGATTCTCGTCCAATAGTGCGACGCGCTTTATCATGGCGCTGGTATTTCTGTCAACTGAGCGTGTATCCGCCACATCAACGCCAGTCTGCCTCTCGTCGAAGATTAAGCATGAAGAAAGATAGCTTCGTGCTTACTTCTTCCCACTATTTGCCATTGGTGCTTGCAGAATCTCCAGCCATTTCTTCACCTTTTCTTCACAAGTTGCATCACCCCCATCCTCATTCCCTTCATCATGTTCAGGAACTTGCATGTCCATCTCCTCGAAACCAAGAATATTACTTTCCAAGCGTACAAGACGCGGGTTCCATGCTTGTGCTTTGATGTCGAAATCGATTACCTCTATTTTCTCGTTGTTGGCACTGGAGGAAGAGAAATGGCTGCCTCTGATGTGTAGCCACGGAGTGAGAGGAGTGAGCAGAGGATCGTGTAGTGCTTGTACGAAGTATTGTCCGGCTAATGACATTGCTGATTTTCTGTCTGGACTCGGTATTGTGATATAAGCTCTTGTTAGAAACGCTGTTCGAGATAGAATGGAGACATCTAGAGTAAGACTAGAATTAGCTGCTGTCACAAGGATTTCTTGGCTCCCTTTTCGAAAGTATGCGCCACATCGCGGGGTACAGTCATTGTATCAACGAGTAAGCATCATTACTCGAAGATCTAGCGAATGGGATTTTGAGAGGAAATGCGACTCCTACCCTACTCGGTGACCGGTGACGGATTAGGAAATCGGTCACGTGGTGTAATCCTTGGTTTCACCAACCGCGTACGATTTCTCTCCCCACTGTTCCATGTCTTCTGTAAGAAAGGTTTTTCTTCGCATAGAATTAGCTACAAGCTTTCAGTTCGCCTTCAGATCCATCGTAACTCGATTTAAGGGTCCTGTCTATCTCGGTCTCCAGTCCCGGCGTCTGAATGAGGGGTTGCCAGTCGTGCGGCTGAGGCTAAATCGTTGTTCGTGAAAGCGGACTAGAAACAAAGAGCAATATTTCAAACAAAGTCCTTGTTTGTGCTGTCTAGCCTCTGCAAGCCAAAGCCTTTGCGCGGGAAGAAGAATCGATCTCGACCTCGAGGTCGTGTTTGACTCCAAGTCACCTGACCTACGTCGATTGAGGACACCAAGTCGGAGTAACGCATCTGCACAAACGTAACGAATAATTGATGAATCTGTCATCTCAAGAGTGAAGAAAGGATCAAAGTTTTTGAAATGAATTGCTGGTGGCCATAATGGATCCTCCGTTCATAAAGCTGTGTGCGGACCAACGACATGGTTCAAAGAGCTCATCGGACTCGTCAGATGGGTTCAGCCTGCAGGGCTCTCTCTCAGGAGTATGACTTAGAATGAAAATCTTAATATCATTTGCTGATTAATTGTCGACAGTCTCAAAGTACTGCTCAGTCTACGCCTCCAGGAAGTCCTCCTACAGAATCAGGCACGCATAACACTTCGCGAGCAAGGTATCATATGAAAGACATTGGCGAGTTTGCGGAAGTTCTTGAGATCTCAGCCAACAGAGCACTTCCGAATCGTGGACTTACTCGATACAAAGAAGTCCAAGTCCTGCTTTTACGATGGGAGGAAGACGAGCTGGAAGTTGAATGGGAGCTCAACGACTTGGCTAAAGTCTTCGGAGATTATGGCTTCACGACGGAGACTTGGCTAATACCAACTAAATCGCCATTGAGGAAGATGATGGCAAAGGCACTTGAATTTATAGATGATTATGAAAGTCCAGAAACTCTCTTGATCGTCTACTATGGAGGACATGCCAAGATCAATGAAGCGAGACAGTCTACGTGGTCATGGTAAATATGAGATCTTCGGATTTCGGAGATCTATGTCCAGGACTTACGATACGTAGTACCAGAAACATGAGCTACAGCTCTTTCGAATGGAACGCGTGCCAAAGTCTGTTCGAGCAATCCACATCAGACACCCTCTTTCTCTTCGATTGTTGCTCCGCAGCAGCCGCAGCTTCATCTGTCCCAAGCCGAACAAACGCCATCACTGAAACTATCGCTGCGTGTGGCTGGGAGACCTGGGCTCCAGAACCCGGACGCCATTCTTTCACCAATGCTCTGATCGAAGTCCTTGAAGAATGGATCGACCGTAGATCGTTTTCGGCTGCGATGCTACATAGTGAGGTTCTATCCGTCCTCAAGGCAACGAGACCGAAGAAGAGATTAGAGATTAGCAAGACGCCCATCTATATCGTTACGACATCGAATCCCAAGACGTGCAGTATCGAGATCTGTAAGCGAAGTCAAGGATCCATGAGCCAGAGCTACGTTCAGTCTGAATCATGTAACCCAGATCAATCCTCGACGCAAGTCTCTGCGACGGAACCAGCCGAACCCGAAGATAAATTTGACTTGTCTTCCCTGGTTGCCACGTTACCAGACAACACCTTCGCATTACCCCATGTCATCATGTCCGTAGCACTTGAGACCGACCAGATGCTAGACGTCAACGCATTCGAACAGTGGATGAAGGATTTTCCTGCGGTTGCCAGATACGCCAAGGTACAGGGTGTTTACCAGAGCTATTCGATACTAGTATTGCTTTCTGTACCGGTCGTTGTGTGGAACCTTTTGCCTGAGAACTCTGCTTGTAACTTCGTTGGATACGCGAAGTCGGACAACTTGTTCACGCCGAACACGCATTCGAATCAACCTGTAGCGATCAGTAGACTTGACGGGGTCGAACCCATGAAGCGTCGATTGGCTGAAATGTCACTCGATTCAGTCAAGTAAGCATACCCAGTACTGTCCTTCTAATAGTCTCGATTCTCGATTTTCCTAGGCATTTACTTAGACCCCAAGAAAGGGACTCGCCCTGGATTCATAGCATGAGTGGAGTACTAACAGGCCACACAGTATCACGACACCAGCCTTCAAGTTCAACCCTCCTGTCACCCCTGAATTTCGATGGCCATCACTGGATCCGTCAATGCTGACACCCAGAACTTCGCGAGAGACCTCTCCGTTGGCCATCAACTACGCACAAAGCCCGATATCAAGTTCTCGACCAGGTCTCCAAGCAGCTCTCACGCAAAGTCTTGGAAGATCACCAGATCATTGGGCGCTCACCGTCCAGCACAATACAGGCGAGATCAAACACTTCACGTCCTCGTCACTGACACCATACTGTGATGAGATATTGACGACCAAATTCACCAAAAGATTCAAGAGGTACACTGAGCGAGCTGAAGGCCCAAAGCCTCAGCAGGTGGAGTATAATTCAGGTCCGTACTTTACAATACGTCCAGCGTCTGATACTAATTTCTGCTCAGGCTACTACAGCGAAGAATCCAGCACAAGTCTTCGTCCTCAATCCCGAGTGGGATACCATGACTGGGATTCTGATGAATCCGGTGAATTCATATCCGCACAGAAGCGCAGACGTCGACAGCCTCATTGGAATTCTGACTCCGAAGAATCTGAGGAGGAACTATTCGCACCTCTTCCTAGCGGGAAGCAAAAACCTACGACTCTACGAATTGGCAACGATAGAGAGCTGGAGAAATTCTACAAGGCTAGATTTACGGAACTTCAAAGTACTCCTTGCAAAATCCTGGCCAAGGCTTTCGTCAAGGTAGTGGAGCCAAGGAAACAGTCTCGATATCCATACAGCAAAGGGCAAATCAATGCGCCGCCGTGGTGGCCTGCGCTGAGTGGGAATAATTCTGTACGGCACAAGGACCCTGATCATCTGTTCAAACAAGGTACGAGTCCTTTCAACAACCGATCATTATGAAGTGGAAGAGACTGATAGATGACTAGAACGAATCCAACTTCTAATCCACATCCTCCGCATGAGCGTCGAGCCGGTCGCATCTCAACACCCCTCATTCCAAGATCAAGACCTCAGCGTCCAGAAGCTTGAAGATTTCTCCTACGAAGCCTTGTCACCATGGTTCAAAGACCCCGAGAATCCTGAAAATATGTTCCGCGCGCCTCTGATTAGAGAGCTGTTCAAGGTCGCGAGATACGAGGAGAGGTACAAGAATGGTGAAATTGGTGAGTGAATCTTCAACATAAAATAAAGATATTGGATATGACTAATGATGAGGTAGATGCTGATACGAAAATATCTGTCATGTATCTTGGTAGTCTAGAAGAAGAGTCTGGCGAAGATGAGGATATTACCGCAACGCCTGCGACAGATCTGCCAGCTTCTCACGAGCTGGACATTGGGACGCCAGGGTCTGCGCGGTATGAAGCTACCTTGAGGTGGAATCTTGAATAAGAGTAGCCTGAGACCAGTATCGAGATCATTTGGATTATTATCATTATTGAACATTCGTACTCTTGAAAACCGGTACCATCACTTCGCGCGCTCCGTGTTTTTAGCTCTCGCTTAAGTGACAGCTACGCCCCACCACGTCAACATCAACACACCCCAAAACAAAACAAAAATACCGGGAAAAGACCAAAATGAGAGAAGGGTACAAAAGCAAATCCTGGTAGAACCGAGCAAGATCGGAAGCAAAAACGGCAAAACTCAACTGGAAACTCAACTACCCGAAGGCGTGTTAAGATTTACTCCAGTCTACAAACGTAATTTAATACGTTTTTGATTTTTGTGTACTGGTCGTTACCTAAACAGGTAGCTGGTGTTCGTGTACGAAATTGGCGATCCGCACAACCGGAGTCACGCCAGTTCAGGCCGGTGTTCCGATTGTCGTGGTAAAAATTTGCTTATTTTGCTACATACAGTGCTTAGCAGTACGCAAATTTCAACGAGTACTAGTGGGAAAGTTTTTCGCAAGAGTCCAATGCTGCAGCACAAGGTCGTCGGTGTCTACCTTCTATTTACTCGTGATCTACTCCATGAGTGACCGTGAATCTTATCATGCTATAATGTTAAAGCTGGAGGGGTCGTTGACGCGGCGGATGCTCGCTTTGTCTCTGCGAGGCGCAACATCGTACTTCTGCCCATACACCGTACATCAGATCTCCCAACACTCTGCCAGCAATCAACCCTTGATTCAATACAGTTCAAAACGGGCTTTTCTACTCGAAGACACTCACTACCTCCGAAACTATATAAAAGCACCTCACGGCCAGGGTAAATTACTAAAGCGTCCTTCTGCTCCATTTCGAGATTGCAAGATGCTGGGTCCTCTGAGGGTCAACACGTCCAGATGCTGGTCAGATGAATAGTTTAGAGCCACGTGGGATTCTCGTATGAGAGGTCTGGCAAGCAATGCGGTGGGGATAGGAACTTGTTGTCAGCGGCCCAATAAGGGGAAATGATGGACTGGTAATACTTTAAGCGACCTGGTACTATGAAAGCAACACCTCCCTCCGATCGATTGGCTCATCTCCTTCATCATCACCTATAGAACCCAAACAGGAAAGCGTCATACCGACCTGATAGCCTTGAGTCATTCGATCAGCCACAACCAATATCCTTCAGTTTCACCCAACCCACCCTCTTGAAAGTCGCACTGCCTATCTCATTCATGGTCGAGCATGCAAGGAGTATGTTTGGTCCACCAAGCTTTTGTCTCGCCAGCTCGAGCACAGATAACAGATTGCCTTGTTCTGTTTTGAAGAACTTAACACAATCACTTCAACCAACTAACGTGAACCCTGAACTCGCCATTCACCATCTTCTTTAACAGCCCCAGAGTCCAACCCAGACCTAACATTATAGCCCCACTTCCTCCAACTTCGAAAAACTGGCGCTCCATCGACAACCTCATTTTGGACTCTGAAACCCCCGGCTCCCCTATGGCGCTCCGACGCCGTTGCCTAATACATATATCTGCCCGAGACAAAACAATAATGCAGGGAAGTGTGGCAAATTACTCGCTACAGCTTCGTTCCATGTTTCGAGAGTTTTCAAAATACCATGGTTGACATATGCAGATTCTAAAAAGGACGGAAGATATAATACATTGCTATATACAGCTTCATCGGTACTGAACGTAAAGTTCAGCAGCCGCCTTCCATCTCTGCATATCTGTTCTCAGATGCTTCCGTGCAACATCTTCAGAACAAGAAACCAAACACCCTCTTTCTGTTTCCACCACTCGTGGAGACAATAGTTGACCCGGACGAAGCAGCTGTGGCAGTTGAGACAGTAGCATTGGATCCTCCAATCGTTCCACTGACCGAGCCGGATGGCACAGCACCGCTGGGTGCAGCACCCGATGGCATCGTGCCGTTACCTCCAGGTCCATGACTTCCAGTTCCTCCGCTTGATCCAGAGCTGGTACCTCCACTGACAGCGACACCACCATCGGCAGTCAACTCGGATGCTGGGCTGGACGTGTAGCTTGCAGAGGTATCGACGTAAAGTGTAACCCACATGAAGAGCCCATCTGAAACACTGTCGCCGAGCAAGACGTAGTTCAAGAAAGGGTCTGAGTCGTTGTCGAGTTCGCCTTGGACAACTCTATCGTCAGCATTTGTGGTGATGGTGTTGGTATTGTCGGAGTATGGAGTGAGAGTGTTGACTTCGGTGATAAGGTCCTGGTCGAAGAAGAATTGTCCGATGTGAGCGATGCTACCACCTGTGTATGTGCCGTTGGGGAGAACCGTACCGTTAAGATGTGTCTCAACGTGTACATGGGTTGCTCGTCCCGAGTAGTAACCGGGGAAGATACTCTCATATTGGACGACACCATCAGAGTCAGTGGTTTGCAGTCCACGGAGAAAGGTCTTGTCGATGTTAGATTCGTCGGTGGAATCGCCATTGCCAGTCGCTACCACACCGGCATAGACACCAGTGGCATTGCAGTGCCAAATATCGGAGGTGAGATTTTCGATGGGCTCGCAGGTATTGACGTCGATGAATTGGAGGTCCCATGTGACGGAGACACCGGGCTCGGACTCAGTGATGTTGCTGCGGATATACTCGCCCTTGACGTCTGATTAAATGGTCAGCTGGACACTTCTGAAGCGTATGGATATCGAGACAAACTTACAGTATGGTCCTTCTTCTCCTTCAGGTGACAGCACACAAGTCGAGTTATCGAAGATGAGAGCCTCCACGTTGGAAGTGGTTGGAGTGACATCCAAGGAAGACAGGTGAGACACATCAGTGGCATCACGTCTCATGACATCTGTTTCTGTAGAATAACGGTCAGTCTATATTCTAAGAAATGAATACCTAGAGCTTACTTTGAGGCAGGCCTCGAGCAGCTCGAGCTTCCTGAATGGCACGACGGCGTCGTTCTTGTTGTTTGGAATCGATGCCACGCTTGCGAAGAGCAACATCGCAGTTGCTGGCTCGCTTAGAGTTCTGGATGAATGCACTGCGCTCTGCGATCTCTTGAGTGAGATCGTGCCCTGGATGAGCGAGAGTTTGGCTCAGGAAGGCCGCGATGAGCATCGCCTTGGAAATCTTGATGGAAACCATTGATGCTTGTAAAGGAGAAATAATTCGGACACTGAGTAGTAAGACTTCAGCTTGCTTTGAAAGAGTGAAGTAGCTAAGTTAAATGAACTAGTGAAGACTTGGAACTATCATCTTGTGGAATCGAGAAGACTTATATTTCTCAAATCAATCGCAACTCACGATCCTCTTTCTCCACGCAAATTCCTTGCAGGACCAGATATCTTGGCAGCCCCTCAAAACGCGTACATTTACGACGCATCACAGTGCGCAGGCCAACGAATCATCAAAGTCCAGATTCAGCCTCCCTTCGAAGTCAAAGGTCCGGCCGCGAAGTCCTGTAGCTGCATTTCAATTAGCACATCCCCTCAAAAGCTCTTGGTGGCTCGGCCATTCAGAAGCAACGCAATCCTAATCCAGTGGGTCCTCGCTCTCTCCAAGGAATGTAACCGGACGATATATCTGTGTTTCAGAAGTTCAGAGGTTGCTTGTCTCCACGTAGTCCACTTTTGAGAGGCGATGTCCACTTCTCCACGAAGATGTGGCTTCTCACGTGATGGCGACGCGTCATTTGGCTGCGTCACAATAAGCTTCGTCGGCAATGCTTCTGCTTCGAGCCAAGCCTAAGAAAATGCTTTATGTATCTAACTTTATCTTGAGCATGGAGGAATAATTGTGGAGGGATCCAAGCAAGCTTTTGAAAAACCGTAAAGGTGATTGGGTGAAAGGGTTGGGGACGTCGCCCCCTGAAATAGGCTCGGCTAGCATTGTTTTCGCCCAGCTGCCACAGGCGAGCTTCTCAGCACGGAGAGTCAGATACTAAAATTGCGCAGTGTGCGTATGCTTGTGATAGAAACGAGTCAATCTTACTAGGCACGAGTCGAAATTATCAAAGCTACGGAGGTAAATATACCGAGCACTGATATCGTCATAGGATGATGGATGCAAGTAAATAAAGTGCTCAGCACTGCTGGAAAAGACGGCTCTGGGTGATCTTGAACAAGAGACATGTTCTAAAGATCCAACTATCTTTGTAGGACTGCTTCGCGTAGTCAGTAAGTGTGTGCTGGCTTGCACCGTTCTGAAGTTGTTGGGGTGGCTTCAAGTTTGAAAGACATGTTTTAAAAATGGTTGTTGAATTGTGAGATGATACCCTGCCTCCTTTTGCAGCCGCGATAAAAATCTGTTGAAACCTGCAACGAATCGTCGGTAATTGAACAATGGATAAATGACTGCCGGTTATTGAAGAGTCCGCTGTGCTTGACGGAAGATGCCTTTTCGCTCGCCTCCTTTGCATCATTGTGACATCAAGGTACGCGTGGATGTCCCAAAACTTTCAGACCTTTAATCCTACGAGCTGAACCAGCCTTTTCGCAATTTTGAATACCAAGCCATCGGAGATCAAAACAACTTGACATGGGTGTGTAAGTACAACCACTCACAATAATCACAATAGTAACCACCTCACCCCATCTTCGTCACCATCATACAGCTCTTGGTGAATCTAAATCCTGATATATCTTAATTCTCCATCCTTTTCATCACCATGAAATAGATCACGACTCGACCAATTGCTCACGAATCGTCTCATCTTCGTCATTGCACCAGTGATGCATCCCGCCCCTTTCTGCATCCTCTCCTCGCTGAGTTTTCAAGTCCTCCCCGGGCTCACAATCGTCTTCTACGATGAAAAAGCGATACCCAGACTGGCCTACACATATTCATGTACCCATCAGCTGACAATCGAACAACACTTCTGGGACATAGTTCGATGGCATCGAAATGGGAAGTTATGGATGTTGAAGTAACTGTTAAACACCATTCCACTGTCACAACTCACAAAGAAAACTGCCGATATAATCATCGTGCAGTAAATCTCTTCTCCAATCATTGTGACGTTGAACTTCAAGATGAAGAACCCTCCTCCCCATTTTCGCTCTCATATCGACATTTTCCTGGCCGTTATCATCAGGTGCCGAGTTGCCAGCTGAAGCCGCCCATGACCCCCTCCAGGAGATCTGTGCCTGCCCAGCGTCTGGGCAAGGAGTTTCAGTGGATGCAAAGCCACCCGAGGCACGGCACGACCCTTCTGTAATTTAGACTTATATCCCATCTCCCAACCGCTTTGATATCCACGGCGGTTCTCTCATTGATGTGAATAAAGCCATCAGGAGTCTCAACGCGATCGAAATATGCTTGAATGGCTTTTGAAGGCTCACACTTCTGCTTCGAGTCTCATGGGTTCTCCGAGCCAAGAGAGGATCCGAGGGGCTTGCTCAGAAGGGAACATGCCCCGCGACAAGCTTGCATGCAGATCATGATGTCCGTTCTTCATATCTACGTTGCAAGTACATCTTGAGCATTTGCTATCATCCAGTTGATAGTTCGTTCCTTTATCTATTGTACTTTGCATCAGCTTGGAATTGCCGATCGGCAGACGTGCCAAAAAGGATTTGTATCTGCTTGATTGATAGACTCACCCTGTCACAAAACTACCCCGCCATTCGAGATCTTTGACAGCTTCCAGATGGGCAACAAAACAGGCGACGTTCCACAAGACTCTGGACTTCCCATCATTATTATCGGCGCTGGTAGGTCCCACGCGAGCAAGCGCCGTACTGCCACTTCAGGTCACTGAAAACTTTAAGGCTGTACAGGCCTCGCGATAGCCCAAGGATTGAAGAAGGTACGTACCTACCTACCTTGGTACCCCATTTCCTCACATATCCCTCCGAACTAAACTGTTGCATAGGCCGGCGTCCCAGCCACAATCTTCGAAAAGAATGCCACTCTATCGAGCCCTGGTGAACGAGATTGGAACATGGGACTTCACTGGGGCGTACCCATCCTGAAGTCCCTAATTCCAGACTCCTCCAGCGCCCAACTATAATCCGTACAAGTCGATCCAAACACCCCAACAAAACCCATCGATATATTATCGTTTCTCAATGGCGCCACAGGCGAAGTGATGAACGCCCCTGAGATCCCGAACTTTCATCGTCTGCGACGCTCGAAGCTGCGAAATCTGATATCGAAAGATCTGGATATACGATGGAATAAGCGTTTGAAGGATATAGTGTTGGGTCAGGATGGGAAGAGTGTCACAGCTGTCTTTGAAGATGGCGAACATGCTGTTGGCAGGTTGATAATCGGTGCAGATGGAGCCAGGTCGACTGTTCGGTCGATTCTCCTAGGACCAGAATTTGCTGCTTCAAACCGGCTTCCATATTCAGCGACTTTCTTGCAATCAAAATTCACGAGCGAACAAGCACTCTTCCTGCGCTCTTTCCATCCTCTTTATATTGCAGCACCTCATCCGGAAGGATACTTCGCATTTTTCGGACTGCAAGATGCTCCAGAAGTGGACAAGCCCGAGGATTGGACTTTTTCTTCTACATTTCTTGGAACTCGTCGATTGAACAACGAGACGAGCAAAGGAAGACTTTTGGGAATAAAGAGAGACTTGCGCAGGTCAAGGAGAAATCGAAAGGATATTGCGAACCATGGAAGAGCGCATTCGAATGGGTGTCTGAGGATCAAGCTGCGTGGTATTTCGACCTCTCAATCTGGGATCCCAGCCTTGCTGAGCACAATTGGGATAACAAGAACGGGAGAGTGACTTTGATTGGAGATGCAGCTCATCCAGTGACTTACCGTGAGCTTGATTTCCTATCGAACTTTCAGCCTCTGATGCTCGAGTACAGAACGCGGCCAAGGACTCAGCCATTCCATCACTGATGCAGGCAGACTCGTCGAGTCACTCAAAGATCTCACAAAATCCCAACGCTCAGCGATCGAAACTTACGAAGCGGAGATGAAAGTCAGAGCTGGAGAGGAAGTCCGACTAAGCGTCATGAATACGACGATGTTGCATGACTGGACGAAGGTCCTTGAAAGTCCAGTCATGCGCGTTGGTTTGAGCAAGAATAAGTGAGATGGACGAACAAGTTCGTTAATGATCTGCGGCTCTGCTTGCGTAGGTCAAACCAGTTGCCTTCTTCAGTCGTATCTGGATTGCGCAGGGATGAAGGGTTGGTTGCTGCTGCGTTTGGAGAGCGGGTATGTAGTCAGCAAATGATGACAACGTCTTTCTCTCGTGTCACACACTCGCCTGCTCTATCACCGTGTATGACTCTTGCGCCTCTCCTGTACCTCTAAATTGATTGACTGAGTTCGTCGACTATTTTCATCGCAATCATATTGCGTGCTAAGTAAAAGCAGAAATAGGAAAAGAAAAGCACATCCCAGAATAATCGCTGGTAATACGAGCCTCAGATCCCATGACAGCTCGCATACGCGGCACTGCCTTTTACCAATTTCTACGGCCCCCAAACAGCGGTACCAAATTTCGCAGTGAGCACACGCCTCGGCCTCGTCAAGAATATATCCTCAATCATTGATCCGCAATGCCGCTGACTACACCGGTAATCAGGTGCATTGTATCCCTGACAACTGCGTCCGGTACTTTTGTTTCGTCAAGGGCTTAAGCCTCCTTCTGTCATACCTCGACAAAGCAAGAGTATGGCAAGCATCTCGACGCAGCTTGGCTTGCGTAGGGCTGGACAAAGGTACCGAGCGTGGGTCTTGTAACATTCATGACAGCCTTGCTGCTCTGTGCCCCAGTGCCGAAAGCTCTTATTTTGTTTTCGCCCCCCATCCAATCACATATTGACAACATGCTGACAATATTGAGAGATGCTGACGATACACGTCCCGAACCCAATTGTTCCTCCTTCCCTTTTATCATATATCCCAAAGTAAGGTGGGTGGGTCACCCACGCAAGCAGAAATACAACCACGTTTCCCGTTCCTGACTACTGCGCACATGCACATGAGTGTCTATCCCACTCCTACCTGGCCACGAACTCGTCCATGGAAATTAATCGTATCAAAGTGCAGTACCCAAAGTCGGCAAAAGCCCATTTACAAAAGCCACGAAGCAAGGTGAATAATCCCCGCAAGCACAGTCCTAACCTAATTCCACCATCAAATCCCCATCTTCAACCCAGATGGGGGAACCAAGTCCCCCATCTACCATCTCCATCTGCCAATCCCATCAGTTAATTCGAACTCCTCGAAAGGTGTCGAATCGACACATCAGATCCCAAGAAAAGTATCCAATCCAGCCCCACGGCCCCCATCTCCCCGCCCGATTACCGACCCGATCCAATAGCCTTCTCCACTTGGCAGATACGGGATTCCGGTATGCAGCTACTGTATCGACGTTCTAAAGCAATGCACCGAATTTTCTTCACTCCCTTATTAATGCTCCGACCTGCATATACATACGCCCCGTTTCATGAAGGATTTTGTGGAAGAAGCTAATCAATTGCCAAACTTTTGAATTCGCGGTCCCGTTAGTTGGAGAGCATGTCTCAGGTATCTGCCCCCAATCCCAAGGCTTAGATCAAAGACCAATACCCGTTTCCCCTTCCGGGTATCAAGGCTTGCCTACTTCTCCACAGTCACGTCGGGACGGGATGTCTTTCAAGATTTCCATGCTTCGATGCTTTCATGCATACACGACAAAACTCACGGCACAACATAGCGGGACATGCCTACCGGGTTACGCGGCAAGACACCAAAAGCAAGCCACCAACGTGCGAGAAACGTGTCGACCCTGTACTGCATGCTTTCTCCGCTATAATCTGATTAATCCTGCGGTTCTGCTTTCTGTCAAAACCCCAGCTCTGCAATAGGACAACGCGGTTCATCTACGTGGATGAGTAACTCAGTGAAGTCTTACGTGGAGGGAGTGTTACTGGCTGTAGGTCGGAGATGGTAATTGGAGAATTCAATTGCGTATGAGGAATCAAATATGGATTTTCAAATCCGAGACAGAACGAGTAGGTGACGAAATACGCTGCATACCCTCACATCAGGATGCTCTAGCCAAAGAGGTAGAAGTTTTTTGGACGGAAAGGAAGGCAGTCGCTTGTAAGCTCCTGCCTAGGACGGACCTCAGTATCTAGAAAATAGGGGCCTGATGAGAAAAATGGATGTTGCTCAGTACGAAAATATGGCCTTTTGCTAAAGCCAAAGGTCAGATTCGAGATTCGAAATGTCGTTTAATGTCGCCCCACCCGAGACATCCGAGCCGTTCACACTCCCTCCCACGGTTAGCCGACGGGCAACCTCGCTTCGATCCAATCAAAACAAAAAGACTTGTGTTTACTGTAGCCTATCTACCTACATGAAATCCAATGGTACCGAGTGACCCAATGGTACTGAGTGACCTTTCCTTTCTTGAATCCTGGCTCCGACGGTGCGAGTTTCGCTAGGCTCTGTAGAAGAAACTTCGAAGAGATCAGAGAGTTGTTCTCTAGAATCGTGACTTAGTGAATCTAAAATCCTAATTTGGAGAGTGGAAATTGGGAATATGACTCTTCCGGAACAGAGTGATGACGTAGAAAGACGACATCCGATAACGTCTTCGAATCGGACTTTATTCGTTCCTTCATGACAATGCAGCCTCGTTGATGCTGTTCCACCATCGCGGCATCGAAACGAATCTGGAATGCCTAGCTACCCCACCCTTCGTAGATTTCAACCTCTCACGATCAATTTGAACTGTCGCGTCTTAGAAATACAGACACCCGGGTCTGCGACCCTGACCGTACCTAAGACGAGCAGACCCCAAAATACCAAAATCCAAACAGATCTTCTACCGAGGCAAGGGAACCGAGAATGCCGCCCCTCATCCCAGGCGCTCGCACAAGCCACAATCGACAGTAGATCTACAACGCTAGAAGCCCAAAAGAAGCCCTAAAGAACGAGCTTGGCTCGTACGTACAGGGACGCTTGCCCTATCACTTGGTGTCAGATTGAAATAGCGTGCCTTTCTGTAAATAGAGATAGTTCGTATTTATTTGTACGTCAAAGGATCGAAGAATCGACACAAGGAATTAATTATGCATGAAGAGATTCTTTGGTGGATGGTAAGATTAACTCGACAGGTACGAAATGCGATTCTCACCAGCCGTTGAGAGAATCCGATGGCGACGGTTTGACATATTAAATTCATGCCGATTAACCAATCATCGGACAGGTGTCGTATATTAGTTGGAAAGGACGGATCAGATTAACTGCTACCGGTAACGAATCGGGTTCTTTCCAACCGGCCTGTTTAGCAGATTATCTCCTCTCGAAGACGGATGGGAATGTGAGGTACAAGATACTAGCTATTTTGAACCTGCAGTACGAGCGTATCTCCGTACTGTGCCTCTGCCAAATCTCGCAAAGTCCTTCCTCACAAATTTCCAGGAACTTAGGGAGGAAACCAACTTGCGAATGTACAGCCACGCGAGAGCTTGAGAGATGTAACGTTTCACTTCGTTCCCCCGCAGCCCTACAATACAACTCTCGCGATAATCCCTCCCGAGCAATTCCTTACGAACACTGCAGCACAGTGCATTGCTTTATCTCCATCTCCACCGCAATTATACTCAACATCTTCAATCACAAGCATGAAGAAAATCCTTTCTGCTGCTGCCTAAACTTGATTTCTTTTCTTCTCATCTCATCTCATCTGATTCTTCAATCTTCAATCTCTCATGTAAGCCAAGCAAAAGTACCAACCTGAAAGTCTTCACGCAGTAAGTACATCGTGAGATTCCATCTCCACTTTCCAAGCGAAAACCCTGCTCTCCTACGGAGCGTCCGTCCTCCGTCTGCTACGCGCATGTCGGCCAAATGTCACTCGTGCATACGCGCACATTGCAATCTTTACTTTAATTCTCAATCACCTTCTTTATCTGTACCTGAGGCTCCACATTCTCCACTGCTGTAGGTGGTGTTCACTCACTGTACAGTATCTCAGCCAGCCTCAGAAGGCCTGAGCCACAGTACCGGTCAACGGGTAAACGGGGATAGACGCTATGCGTTGCCCAGCATTCGGGGACCTGCTCGTGAGATGTGGCTCGTGCAAAGGCTCAAGAGAGAGGAGTGGATGAGTAAGCGGGGAGCAGGTTTGGTGGGGTTTGGTGGGTTTCAAAGGGGTTGAAAGGCTTGGAAGCTCTGGAGGGGTGATTTGAGGCTGGCTGAGAGCCAGAAGTACCGACATGAGAGTGAGATATCAGTTAGAGAGATCCGCCTTTTTGCATTGTCGGAGTACGCCGTGGCCGCGAGGGAAATATTTCTCGATCCGTCTATCTGAATTCTTGGAAGAAGAGAGATGAAATGAGGATGTCTGAAAGTCCAGAATTTAAGATGTGGGTTTGGATGACGGGACCGATAAGATTCGATACGCGCAGGGGTCGCTCGGGTCGTACGCCAGCGTGATGGCGCTATCGCCAATATCTGAGTTTAGGCTCCAGCGATTGAGTTTCTGGGTCCGGACTTTCGCGAAATTCAATACAAAGAGGTTTCACAGGTCACACATGGCCTCGTTTGGAAAGTAAAGACACTAGGTACCGTTGTTCATACTACTCTACGCATTATTTCCAGATATGTATTACTGTGCAAATCGTGTGAGCGGTCCTTTTGCCGTGTTTACTTGCCGAAGCGAAATGTTCAGGTCAATTGAAGCTTCAAACCCCAAAGTTGGAAGCACGAAGCATGTACATTATACATCGTACCGCAGTTCCGAACTGCACCTTTTCTTTCCCCCAGTATATTCCGAATCATTGATTTGGCCAATCAGCAGCTGCTGTTGAACGTATCGTGTTTACGCCAGCAGCCCAGTACACTCCCACACCGGATAGTAGGATGTGCTGTGCTGCACTACAAGCAGCAGGTATGATGCAATTGTGCTTTTGATGACTTGCGTTGCTTCTGTTTCTTACTCTTACTCTTTGACCGCGTACTCTTTTTCTTGTCATGTTTTGTGCGAAGTCTCATCGCCGAAAGAGTCATCGCAATCACGCACGTATTTCTGTAAATCACTAATGCCGACGCCGACTACCAAAAGGAATGTGACGCGCAAATCTTTCTGGGAACATAGCTGTAGTCTGCATTTTGAATTCAGGAAAAGCTTGGAAGCATTCAATTGACCAATGAGAAATCTAAAAATGCGATGTCTCAACCTCGAGCCCAAGACTAGTTCGCCGACCTACAGAACGATACCCCAACCAAGAAAATCTTGGTGGAGGAAATGAAATGGAGGGGTCGGCCAAGACCTTCTAACCTTCTGTTTAACCTTCCACGCAGGTGCATCAACATCCTCACCCTGTTGACAGCACAGGGCCGGACAGGGGCGTAAAAGATAGCGGGGCATAACCCCTCCACGGACACTTCCACGACGAATGCCATTCCACCTTCTGTATCTGTCCATCAGGTGTCCTCTCTTCCAATCTAATCCATTCTAGTGATTATATCCTCAGGCCAAATTTCTAAACCCATCAGTCAGCTTACGCCAGCCACACCCCAGCAACCCAATCACATCTCGCCTAACCAACCCGGTTATTTATACCGCTGTGGCTGTGGTATCTCTCTCCCCTCTGCAGCTCCAGCACCCAAACAATCAGTCATCTCTAATTTGGGGTCCGTTCCAAGCCCTCTATCCAGTCCTTATCCAGTCTCAAACCCACACTTCTGATCTCACTCCACGCCAGGGGAAAAGAGACGCCGAGAGCCTAGGATCACCACCGCGCTTCACGCATCTCAACCAATCAGGCCCTAGAATCAGCATAAGAAATCGGAAGTACCGTGCTTTTCAGCCCTATGGCTTCCATGCTTCCGTTCCATTTCTAGAAGAACGATCTGATCTGACCGGGCCGTTGACTGCGTGCGCAGTGTAGCGTGGGACGAATGTTTGGGACCGAATCAGTTTTCAAGAGTTGCTGTGATGAACTTGACAGGACAGGACAGGACAGGGTCGCAAGACCGCGTGGAAAGATCGCTGTGTTCCTGCAGGTACGAGGGAGACTAATTCGGACCCACGCCTCTGTCACCGTTGAAGGGAGGGTTACACATTGCCTTGCAGAGTGCAGATGTATCCCTTTTGAGCCTGGACTGAATCGCTAGCCACCCCCAAACGTGCAGCAGCAATCACAGTAATTGTAAAAGTACCGATAGAAAATTCAGATGGTCTGGAACCGTTTCGAACCATCAAGATACGGGATGTCTTGATTAGGTACATTGAAATTTGGGGTCTATGTACAGTGCTGAGCATTTCTTAAGCCTACGGAGTCTGCACCTAGCATCCAGAAAAGCCATCTTAGGAAATCGCAAACACGGGCACCCAGTTGGCCGGATAGGCTAAGACAGGGATTAGAATAGACAGGGAATGAATGGATCTCCTAGCAGCTGGTACCGGGCTGTCCTACTTTACTTACACACAGGCATACACACCCCTGCTGCCTGTCCTGATTACATGACGCTGATGACTGTAACGCATTCAAATCGTGTCGGGGGCTTGGGGCTCAGTCCGGGCTCGGTTGACGAACGGACACTTTTGTTAGTGTTGACCTGAATGGTAGGAGGAGGGAACACTTTTCTTACTTGCACCACTTGGATGTGATGGATGCGCAGTAAGAGGTTTGAGGGAAGAAGGAGGGCGAGAAGTATATAGAGGGGCTTGGGCCTCGTTGTTTCGTTCTTTTCAGATCCTCATCATCAACTCACAGTCACAACAGTCTACAGTCTTCGCTTCACTTCACTTCAATCAATCACTTCAGCATCTTACTTCGCTTCAAGTTTACAGTACATCAACACAACATCACAACCTCATTCCCACCAGACATCCACACTCCACTACCATCCAAACAATCCTCACAACCAATACAATGGCATTCACAACCTCCACCCAAACATTCACCAACTCCGGCCGCGGCGGCTACAACGGCCCAGCCTCATCATCCGACTCCGACGATGAGTCTCGCTCCCTCAGCAGCACCTCATTCGTGAACTCCGGACGGGGAGGTTACAACAAAGGTCCCGACGATGATGAGGAGGAGGATGGACGCGGAGGATACAACTAAATCCTATCGCCTCGCTTGGCCCCTGAGGGGGAGAGAAAGGGAAATCTCGCTTCGCACAGATCAGATCTCCTTACCGACAATTCGCCTACCGACCAACTAATCCGCTACTCTCATTGGTTGGGAGGAGGAGATCGCGCTTTTTTCCTCCTGGACTCTTCTCGCTTCGTCAGTTCTCAACTCTTGCCAACTTCTTCGCATTTCAGCATCGCATCGCAACATATAGAATAAACGCATCGTCTCACGACACACATTTCGGAGTTTTCTTTTTATCGCATATTCATCAGCATCAGCATTTACACCACTCTTCAGCGCAAGCATTTCCAGCATTTCCAGCATTTACACAGCATACATCAGCATCAGCATCAGCATAGACCGGCGTTTTTTATCTCCTTTTCTTTCTGGGGAGATTGGGAATAGACGCATAGACATGGGCGCATTTGGGTTTGAAAGCATTTACACCCGCCCTCCTACAAACACCTTCGCATCAGCATCAGCATTTTCATCGGCGTTTCCAGGAGTCTTTTATTTTTTTGAGGAGCATAGATAGCGGTTCGATTCTTGGGGGGAAGGGGTTGGGATTGTTCTGAGTGGTTGGTGGATTGGTGATGCATTTTCTGGGAGTTGATCAATTTCTTTCTATTTCATCTCTTCTCTAGGGCTTAAATTGGAACTGGATCTGCGGGGATGGAAAGGGGGATGGGAGGGGAAATTGACATGGGGGATGGAAGGTATGGAAGTACACGGGATTGGATTGGGCTGGTCTTTCTTCTTTCCTTGATACATTCATTCATTCAATTTTCATTTTTCATGATTCTGAGTTCCTCTTGTCTCTTTGATATAATGCTATAGATCTTAATGAAGCAGTTCTTCTCAAACCTCTATCTAGCGATGGTGATTTTCTTCATGGTGCTCGCTTCTGGATCCAGCTTCGCTGCTTTCGGGGACATTTTCTCTTTCTTGGTCTATGTCTCTGTCAGCGTCAAGTTATCAGCTTAGGAGCATTCTATTGTATATTGTTCTTCAAGGTAATGAGCCGTATGAGGGCCGAAAGTCGGGCTGGAAAACGGTCAGCTGATCTTTGGGTAACGTGATCGATCAGGCACTTTCTTTTACAATTCTCGGTCTTCCTTGTAACAATACCCTTTCGATAATCTATATTACTGCTTTGAGAGAGCCAAAGAATGACAGTTGAAGAGAACATGACAGTATTTATAGAGGCTCGAGGAGTAGAAGCGCTTGATATGCTCGTGGCTTCGGGTTCGTCCCCTCCACGTGCTTCCAAGCAGCTGAAGCTTACTATCTAGAGTCTACCTGGAATGTAACCGCCATTATGGATTCAGGAGAGATTGAGTATTATATCACAATTTGCAATGCGGGAATCTGTTTAGAAGACTTCACTGTCGAACGGGACTCTCCAGCGAACGTACCTTTCGGCGCTTTTCCAAGTAGACAAAATCGATTCCAGTGTGTTGCTGTACCGAGGGCGTTGACCAAGAGCATGGTATACGGGACTCCACTCAGCCATAAGGAAGCTCTTCTCTTCGATCATCACTGGTATCACGTAGCTGTGATCATGATTGCGTACGAAGATGCAACTCTCACCCTCACCTACAAGCAACCATCTCTCTCAAGCGACACCGACCACAACGTGCGACTTGCCCGGGACATCCACCTTCGATCATGAGTAGCCGGCTACGAATCCCGTTTCGGCCACCCTGTCAAAGATCTCTACGGCATCATCGAAGTTGCCCGTCCTGTATCCTGTAGTTCAACTTGGAAGACGAATTCCTGGTTAGTGTGGTAAAGTCCTCCGTTATTATGATATACGCATCTCAGACGAAAACGACAATCCTCTCCAGCCTAACACCATCTCCTTGTGCGTACTGACAACCCACACGCTTTCTTCTCGGGGTACTTCAACTCCCCTGAGCAAAGCCTTGCGGTAACCCGTAATGGTTGGCTGGATACCGGCACCCTGGCACCTGTCGATCAGGTAGGTAATGGTATTTCCTCGGTCCGACGAAGGACAGCAGGCGACGCAAAGGAGAGAACGTGAATGCCTGTGATAGGCACGTGACAATGGTCGGTAATATATGGATGAAGTTAGGGGTATTCAGCTTGCGCTGAATATTGTGATCTTTTGGTCCAGTTAATCGAGTTTGTGTGAGCCTAGCCTCTGCCCTGTTACAATTCCTTTGAAATCGAAGAGGAGTTGCTACGGCATGAGGATGTCGTTCCTGTGGCAGCATATGCGGTACCTAGCCTGCCTGGGGGCGGTGATTGGACGGAAGGTGAGGTCAAAATTGCGGTCTTCAATAAGGAAGGGAGTGAACTGTCGGTGAGGCAGATATGGAAGTGGGGCAGATATAGAAGTGGGCGAGGGACAACATGGCGAGATTTCAGTGGCCGGCCTGTGTTCAGATCGCAGAGGAACTGGGCAGCACGGAGAAGGGGAAGGTGAAGAAGTCAAGTTTGAAGGCAGAGAGTGGCGTGGGGTTTGACAGGAGGGAGATGAGGGAGACTTGCTTATTATCCGCTAAAACACTTAGATGGATCGCTATGGCTTCCTCAAAGCTTTCGAATCTATGAATCTATATAGTGTCCACCAACCAGAACACATCAAATCATTACATATTTTGAAAGTTTCGTCTCTTCATTTTGAATTTCAAAGCGGTACCGGGCTGTGTTCAACAGGCAAGTTGCTATCGATAGTAGACTCTTCTGAGGTATCAACATAGCAACAAGCCATGTCATGGGTTATCCCTACGACATGACTCTTAAAATTCAGGATGTTGTTCACAGCCACTGATGTTCTGTCAAATTTCTCCTGCAAAGTCTCCGCTGTAACTCACATAGCCCATTGCGGACCAGCAGGGGGAAATGTCTCCGAAAGTTTATGTGGCGGTACAAGATTTGGCATAGGTAGATCTTGTTGCCATGCCTCTCTTGGAGAATTCAGGATGATCGGGTCTACGCCTCTTTGATAGATTGATAGTTCATGATAATCGAGCTTGACCATTTCAATTAGAACTGTCGTATCAAGTCAGGTTAGTGATTACCTTGCGGTCACAGTATCAGTACGCAAAACTGAGGACAGGCATTAGGCATTCCCAAATTATACTTCAAAACATTGCCAATGTTCCACATAAGGTTGAAGTTGCTATCTCGGTCTGTGCCGTCTAATCAGAAGCCCTGAATCGTAATTTTTGAAATATACATTGACAACTTCCAATTAGATGCCACACTAGTCAGGTTGTGATGTGTCTGCAGCGCAGAGTCTGGGATTCAGACGAGGTGCCTTGCATGACTGACGACTGAAAGCTCTGTGCCGTCATCTGGAATGGGTTTGAACGAGAAGCAAAAGCTGAGATTCCTCATAGCGTGTTCCCGAGGTAGCTGATCTTATCTTCGCTCATCTAATCCGATGTCAAGCGCGATAACCTTACGCCGACAAGTTGGCAGACATTTCATGCCAAATTGTTCGCCACAGCATTGAAGATTTTGCTCAGAAGTCCAAAGATCTAGGCTACCGACTTATCAGATTCTGAGAACAGATTGCTCATCAAACCAAGACCTGTGGGCCGTCTAGGTATTCTGGGAAAATCCCTCAGTTCACAGAATCCCCCACGTACGTCCGTAGTCGGCGCGCTTGCCCTTCAAGCTCCCATCTCACTTGCATTCCACGTTTCATGTCAAAGGTCAAGGAAAGTATCTTGCTATTGGTGAGCAAATAGACGCGATGCTCTTGGCAACATCTTCCCTGGCCTTGATTCTGCAAGTTACGAGCAAGACATGCTTTAAGCGAGGCGAAAAGGGGCTAGTCGCTAAAGCCCCTCCTCTCAGGGCTGAGGGTAAGGGGCAAAAACAACTCTAAAATAAGCGTGTTCTCCGTTCCATACTCACAATCAGAGATCTACATCTGCATCACCTTCGCCGCAATGCAGTTATCTGAAAGTCCATCCCACGGATCGTATTTCCAACCTCGAGATTGACGGGTGACTCAGGCATTTGTCAGGATGAAGAGCTGCTGCTGTAAGCGTAATCTCTTGGCTTCAACAGCATTCTTTTTTATGGAGTAGCTAAGGAGCTGGGTATTGTGACAAGCGCACTGCGCGTTCGGGTTCCGGCTCCATTGATTTTCCGGTCCATATGCACATGTCCGAATGGCTCAGCACCCTGCCTGCTTAAGCGTCATCTCACAGTCTGGCTTTACACTCAAAAACCGGCGAGGGGGCGCGGATTGGGTGCAAATATGTAACGGAGCTTGTCGTTCTTACGTCTTGAGAAGTTGACTGTCAAGTCTTGGACATTGTATGAGTCATGAGTGTTGCCATGGACGATTCGAACTCCAGCTCGCGTCCAGGATCCGATCCTGCGCGGACTTCTCCTCCGAACTCCAATTTGAAAGATAGTGGGGAGCAGAATAGCCATGTTGAGACTGCGAGATGGGCTTGTACTATTTGTCGGGCTAGAAAGGTATGTTTGTGAAGAATCAGGACTTTCCAGCAAATTTGGAGCTGAGACTGAGAGCGTGTATGTTGACTTCTGGTTTAGGTCAAGTGTGACCGTCTCTTACCGCATTGCACGAATTGTATCAATAAACCTTCGGGATGCCGCTTTGGGACAGCTAGAAAAGAGTTCGACGGTCGTAAGTTTTACTCCAGGCACAAAAGATATTATCTTTAATGATCAATCAGGGCGTACAAAGACATGGTCGATCGCTTGGCGAAGATGGAAAGTGTCACGGAGGATTTCTCGAGACCTAAATCGTCAACTTCGCCAAGTAACAGCTTAGACAATGAATTGCAACCCAGTCCAATAAAATCAATTGAAGCAGGCTCTTCAGAACGTCGAGCTTCTGGTTTAGTTTTTGAGAGGATGAGTGGATGCAGTGATTATGATCTTCATGATGAAGTCGTGCTAGTAAGTCATAAAGCTGGACTTTTCGTGAATGGCGTATGTGTATGGGATACCAAATGGAAAATTGGAAATTTTGTGGCCGGATGAGATGGAGGGATGGAGTACGGACGCATATTCAACTTTGGCACCAGTGTGTTTGCTTGGCAGAGTCTCAATTGCAACCCTACTCTACATCCGATAGAAGGAATTTCAGTACCGAACATATATCCGTTGTACTAGCGAAAACTCTTGTTCCTGAACCTGGCAGATGTTCTCTTTGTTGACACTCTGCCGGTAATGGTCAGCACGTCACTCCAACGCAGCCGCCTCACGAACCTTAACTTTCAGCCAAGATCTCACTTATACCTCGTAAAATTCCATAAATCAGAAATCTCGATCTCCAGCCCCTCGAGACTCCCGTCTTCCACCCGTCCGCGAGCACTAGCGAGAAAACAACATCTGCAACTGGGAGGCGAAGCGGGAGGGCGTGCCAAGCATCCCGCTTCAGTTTCAGGTTTAGACTTGCTGAGCCCCTATTCGTCTGGCGTTCGCGTTGCACCCAAGGCCCCATGCATCTCATCAATCGCTCAATAGTCACGATCCTTCGAGAATTGCCGCCAGCTTAACTGATTACTGTATTTCGGAAGTCTGCGGGTTTATTGACTGGTTTGAAAGAAGTGCGAGAAAGGTGCGATATCGGGAAGCTTGAAGGGCGCAAGGGACGAAAGATGGTATTCACGGGGAGGATGAGTAGAGGGTGTGAGAGTTGTAGGTAAGTACATGGTCTGTAAATCTTATTCAATGAATAGTTGATTCTGATGATTGGGGCCAGGAAGTTGCACACGAAGGTCAGTTTCATCTTACCTTGATACCAAGGATTATCGCTCACTGGAGCTATCAGTGTGACGAGAAACGACCCGCTTGTTCAAGATGTGTAAGAACGAATAGACAATGCACTGGCTACAGAGACACAAATGATCTCATATTCCGCCATACAACTCCAAGACCAAGCAAGAAGAAGGTACGTCCGCCTGGAACTGTGCTTGATCCTCGAACGTGTCCCAGCAAGTCACATGACCATGTCGAAAAGGGAGGATATCATCTTCCTCGCAGCCCTGGAAGGACTCTCCTCCCGTCGAAAGAAGATCAGCGCTTATGCTTCTTCTATCAAACCATCATGGAGGACTTGGTCGATTTAGACCATACTCGATATCTTCACAGCCAGCTTCCAACTCTCCTCTCGCGTAGCAGATCAGGATCCTCACTGCATCTGGCAGCCCAGGCTATATCGTACGCTACGTGGGAGAAGTCTCGCTCGCGCGGTTGCGATAAAGGATCGAATGCTGGGGAATTGTATGCACAGGCACTGGCCGCGTTAGGGGAGGCTATTCGGGATCCCGTTGAGGCGAAGAGTGACGAGACGCTATACACGGTGTTGCTTCTCTCCGGATATGAGGTAAATACTATGATAATAATCCGAAGAGCTCTATTTGGGTCCCCGTGACTGACGTGGGTTCTGACAGACCATAACATTCAATTCGGAAGCATTGCCAGCTTGGGGAACACATGTCGACGGTGCCGCCGCCCTGGTCAAAACCCGTGGCAATGAGAACTTCAGCACACCTCTGGCATGTATGATGTTTCTTTTCATACGGCGCAATAGTGTAAGTGCACACTTTCCTATTGCTCATCCAAGCAAATCTAACAAAGACGCCAGATTCAGAGCCACGTTCAGACTTCCACGCCAGTTGATCCCATCTTTGAAGACCGCGAGGAGTTCCTATCGTCATATGAGAATATTGAGGATAGACTCAATTCGAAAACGACGCGTATACCGCAATTGCAAGCTTGGGTCAATAATGTCCTGTCACAATCGAGCTGGGACCTTGAGGAGGATACAGTCTCAGAAGTACTTCGAACCGCCGAGGATTTGGACTTCGATCTCGCAGACTGGGCTTTCTGGGCGTCTACTCAGTGGCCATACTCAACTATCGTACGAATGGAATCTTACAACCTCTCGTCGAGTCCTGATTCGACCTTTGTTCCGGATGAGATTCATCGATATCCAAACATCTATGTGGCACGAATTTGGAATCTATATCGAGTATCACGCCTAATCATCCAATCCATCATATCCCGAATTTCTACTCTGAGCACAACAAAATGCAGCAGCAATCACACTCGAATGAATGCCCTCAACAAATCCATGGTATGCCAAATCTGCGCCAGCATTCCCTTCCTCCTCGGCTACGACTGCTCAGAGTTGAAGCACTATTTCTGTAGTTCACCTAATCCTCTCTGGCCTCAATGCCTACCGAGCAGACCTAGAGAATCGAACAACACTGGCAAATTTTCACTCATCTGGCCTCTGTACGTGGCGAGCAGTGTGGAATCTGTGCCTGAAATTCAGCGGGGTTGGTTGCGTGATCAGTTGAGCTGGATTGCGGGGACAGGGGAGGCTCATGCACAGGTTTTGAGAGAGTGCAAGAGTCAGACTTTGATGGGAAGGCCGGAGGCCTTTAGGTTTGATTGTGTTTAACCGGTGCATTTTCATAAAGCCGTGTAGAGTCTCGTGACAACAGAGCGGAATCAACATTCTACCTCAGAAACTTCGACCTGCGCCTCTCATTGATACGCTGCGCTCTCCACATCATTGGTCTCTAGGTTACAGCCCTCTGATAGAATTTTCCGACACATAACTATCGCACGTATGAGAGGGCTGATGAGATAGCTTACTGTGTTCTGAGATTTGAAGAGTGTTGGATTGGGGTTACACAGGCTTTAAGGAACAAGGGCTGTGGAGTGGATGGAGGGAAGTGGAAAACCGCTCAGAACTATGAAGGGCTTGTAGTGAGTCTATTTAGAGGTATACCTCCTTTTCGAGCGCTGCCGTTTGGTGATGATCATACTGCAATAAGTACAGATCATTTCTTTCTGCATAACTTTCAGCTCCTCCCGGAAACTTGCCTGATTACGATACCAGCGCCATGGGTGAAGCTACGATTTCACCTGTTCAACCTTATCATGGGCCAAATTTAGAGCATTTGAAAACCGATACATTTTCGAAATTATTCATCATTGTACTCTGCACTTTCTATTTCCCTCAAATACTTATCTCGCAGTCCTCGATTACGGCAGGCATCCGGCCGGTCCATATGGGCGGGAATTGCCCATGGGGAAGTCAATCCAGGTTGGACCTGGTGATCTACCGGTAGCAATCCCCTGTAATTTTCGCTCAAATCACTTTGGCGGTGTGGTATAGAAGCTGGATGGATCTTCATGGCATTCAAAGAGAGTGGATTCAAGTGGATAGAGGGTCAAGTCGGAGTTCGGGGAATGCTGAGTCGTGTGAGGACACAATCAAAGTCATTCAGGGACGACTTCAAAAATTTCTTGTCGTGTCTATAGCATTCTTATGAGCAGATCTTCCCAAATACACAAGCATTTCGCCTTCCTTGGCTGAATTGTGACAGGGTGCTGGTGCTGAAGACTGGGAACAATGCTTGTTGTCGTCAAGTGCGGCTGAAAAGAGGCTTCGAGACTTGCCTCATAAGCAAACCCGAGAAGTTTAATCTTCAAACTGGGATATCGAATCTTGGAATACCGAACTCTATCTCGACTCTGTCCTTTGGTTGGGATATTGTGCTGTTAAGGTTTGACCAGGAAGTGCGTCCGCAGAAGCTTGCCGACTTGGAGGATATCCTGACGGGAAGCACCATAAAATTTAAGGTCGTGCTGATTGACCTTATCTGTGGCTCTTGGATGAATTCGGGATACCTTTCGAACAACGTCAAGTCAGGGGCAACTGATGCTATGGTATACACATGTTGAGAGGCTTTCTTGCGGGACAGACAGCTTTATTACCTGACTCAGGTACGACGGCTGGCAGATATCTGCCACAGTGAGGTATCTTTTATGAGCTGCAAGTACTCCACCGCGTACATAGCTAATCGAGCAGCATCACCGAAAGCTTGAGTCCCCCTTGTTTCTAAAGAGTGACAGGGACCAAACTCTGTAGGCACATATCTGCACCGAATGGCTCTATAATGATTCCAACTAGATTTCGGACTTGGAAGACTGACCTATATTTGCTTTTCCACAGCCGGAAGGACGGTACCATCCAAAATTCAAGCATCCACTCCTTCGTCAACACGGAGCGGCATGCCAGGACTCTCTGTGTCCTATATATGCGAAGACATCACCCGAGAAGACAAGTATCACTCAACGTTCCTACAGGAGACTTGGGTGCCTACAATTTCACACTTTCATGATGACCTTCCCCAAACTAAATGATTTCGGCCTCTCCCTGGTGGAGACGGCATTCATTCTGCTCGTAGGATGGGTGCTCTTCAAGATGATCTACTTCGTGAGACTTCACCCTCTTAAATCGATCCTAGGACCTTGGTTTCCAGCTTTTAGTTCTTTCTGGATGCGCTGGCAACGATGGCAAGGCAAGCTGTCCTTCACAGCAGATAATCTCCTCGCCAAATACGGGCATATTGTCCGCATCGCACCAAACATGGTTCTGATCAATGACTCGGAGGCTCTTGCGCAGGTATTTAACAGACGGGATCTCGATACTGCACCGACTGCCATTCGCGCTCTCAAAGCCGGTGGCCATGACTGGACCGTGACATATCCCCAACACGAAAAGGCTCGAGAGCGTCGCAATCTTGTCATGACTGCCACGACGACCAAGAATCTCCGATACTGGCAACCCATCTTCGAGAGCAATATCGCCGAGATAATCAATGACCTCGCTGCCTCCAAGGGTAAGAAGTCTGAAGACATTGTCCACCACCTTCGCATCAACACTCTCCTCAATTCTCAAGCCGTTATGGGAGGTTCGCATATCAAGCTCGATCCAGCCACCTTCCCAAAGACGGTTGGAAAATATAACGTTTTGGTCGTATGGCGTCTATGCTTGCCAGAATGGACATTTAAATGGCTGAACTACTCGCCTTTCCCAAACGCTGGCTACCGAGTCCGCTCAAGTGACCTCCTCTTCTACCTGGGTCGGGACCTCTGTCAGCAAGCCGCGGCAGCCAACCCAGAGCATCACGACGAAGCACCAACTGTTTATGATCTCTTCACCAAGACAAATGAAAAGACTGGTGGCATCACCTGGACTCAAGGTGAGATCAGCGCCGAGATGGCGGGTCAAGTCCTTGCCGCAACAGAGACCACATCGTCGGCTCTAGCACTTATCTTCTACGAACTTGCAAAGAATCAACCTCTCATGGAGGAACTGTACCGAGAGATCAGACACATGGATGGCTACACAAACATCGAGAGTCTCAAGCTTCTCGACACATGCACCAAGGAAGAAGGTCTTCGCTTCCGTCCGCCAGTCGCTTTCACCGGAAGTCGTCTCTCACCCAAGGGAGGTATCAACGTCCTAGGATACTACATCCCAGAAGGCACAGTGATGACGATACAGTCACTATCATTGAGTCGCCAACGTCCAGGTCTCTTCCCAAACTACGACGTCTATGATCCGAAGCGCTGGCTCGAAGAAGCTCGACTCGATGAGCGTCGCAAGATGACTGCTCCTTTTGGTGTAGGCTCTCGTCGCTGTCCGGGAGGGAACATGGCGATCTGTCAGATGCGTCTTCTTATTGCTGCTACAATTCGGGAATTTAATGTTCTGCTGGCGCCAGAGACGACGCTGGCTTCGATGGAGCCATTTGAGGCGAACGGGATTCGGTCGCGATATGATGAGTGTTACCTCATTTTCAAGCCTCGTGGGGGCTCGGAAATAAGAGAGCTTGGCCTATAGTTCTACGTCGTCTCCCAAATGGACAATCTACAAGTAAACCAGAGGGCGAAAGCTGAACAATTGAACGCAGCAATTCTCTTTCGGTTCCGATCAATTTTCACCAGTCTGTGCTTTTGTCCCGCCTCGAGTAGACCAGTAAGGTCATTTCTCGCTCGAATGTCTTAAACATTGGATGTCCACATCATGCCCTGGCATTTATGCTACTGTCTTGAAATGATCCCAAGACTTGTGATACACCGATGATAAACTGATCAAATAAGTCCTGTACGGTCGCGATAATGCGGGCTGTCCAGGCAGAGTTCGCTAAATTTCAGGGGCAGGTCGCTAAAAGTTGGGAGATCGAAAACAACAGCAAACTTTCAAGCTCATTCTACAGAATTATCCCTGAACCCCAAACTTTCATCGACGAGCTGAAAGTTATGCCCAGCTTATATAAACAATCAACAGAAAAATCCAATTTTAGTCCGAGATGCTGAGTTCGCGAGCGGTACAGCAGTGAAATAAGATTGTTCTGCCTTTGACGAGCTTTGGTATGGGGCTATTTGCGCTCGATGCGGAACCTCAAAATTGACCCCCGCTGCTGTGAGAACAAATGCATGTCCTCAGAAAGCCACTTTGAAGGGAGCAGTTCATTTCTTGTTCGCCGATCCTTGCCGCCGTTCCTGGATCCATACACTCATTATTTCAGCATCAAGAGATATGCTTCTTTCACTCGTTCCCGGTAGAGTCGTATCCTGCAACTAGTGAGACTTCCAGAACAGGTATTTCAGGATGTATCTCACCTGCACCCTTTGTAACAGAACCGGCTGAGGTGTCGTGAGCTTCTACCTCAGCCTTGGCAAGTGAGACGTCAACATTGGGCGCTTCGAGGAACAGGAAGGTGGATGCGGGGTTCCTGATTGGCATCTTTGCCGTAGTGAACATTGGGGTCTTTATAATGCATGCGCTATGCTGGAACATTTCCGACTTGACCAAGCTTAAGGTACAATTCTTCAGACAATCTCTTTCCTTTGTCGACACAACCCTCACCTCTCCTAGCAGATCCATCTCCATCATTTATGACGCCTGACAGCCTGTTCCTCAAGCTGCACCTCACTACCCGACCCGCTCGCTCGCTTCTCCCTCTCCAAATACTCTCTGATCTCTCCCGGATGTAGGAAGACAAACAATACCAAAACGCCAAACATAAGTATGGCATCAAACACATACATGAACACCTCGTGCGAGAAAAGATACCCTGCATTACCCTGTAAGAATTCTATCACACGGAAGATACTTCTGATAAGAATCAGAGCACTCGAGATATATAGGGCCCAAAGGTGTTTTCGCCATGGGACAGAGAGGGAGATTGCAGTCGGTGATTTCTGGAGGCGTGTATGAAAGATGAATGCTACAACGACGAAGAATCCGAAGAAGAGGATTTGGAATAGTAGTCCACCGACCACGACGTATTCGCCAGTCTTTGTCATGCTAGCTGATGACATGAGTCCCGCGCCTGTACAAAAGTTAATGTCAGCCAGTTCCCCTTTTACGAGCATCAAGCATTGAGTTCTTACCACTAGCTTGCAACAGAAAGGCGAAGATGTCTCCGCAGACAAACATCTTTGTCAACCATTTCTGTCGGACCATTGAATATCTCTCTCCGTCTGTCATCAAGATCACACGACCGAGTATCATGTAGATACTGCCTGCGAACAGAGCGGGGGCAACGAGTGTCAGGACTGATTGGATGATGTAGGGTCCGAGACTCCAGTCAGGAGCTTTCTGAGAAGCGGAATAGGCGCGTGCCGCAAAGCCGATCACTTCGACTATGAACAGTGTCAGAATAGAAACCTTCAGCTTGCCCTTGATAGGTGTGGCGGGAATTAACTTACAGAGTCCTCCTAGTACTAGCGGAATCAAGAACCATGCTCGACTTTTGTACATCTGGAAGGAGTGAACTCCTGTCACAATCGCGAAAAGTACGCATGCTACCGCAGCAGCTGCGATGGAAGGGTTGTATCGGTAGAGGAGGTAGACATCTTCGGAATTGTCTGCCATTCTGAAGTCTCCTAAGATAGGTTTTGGTTCTTGATCGGGATTTGTAAAGACGTCGGTCCTGGAACCCAAATAGAAAAGCACCCAATTTCGAGTCGCAAGACCACAGCTCCAAAAAGTTCTTGTCTGGTTGAAAATGCCCCAGGAAAGTACGATCGATCGATTTGTACGTGTTTTTGGTCAACAAACGCAAAGGAATGTCAAAAATCGAGTGCAGCTCGCTCTCTATATAACAATTTAAAAGCTCCCCATTCTAGACCACCTGAATACGCCGTATTGCCGTGTTCGTGTGTTTTGACAGGCTCGTTTACTAGTGTACGAGCAATACGCCGTATTCATGCACAGCCGACCGTCAACAGATCCACCCATTAAAGGCCTTCGCGCAAGCTTGGCACTACGCGGCGGGGTCTGGCCCGGCTTGAGACTTACGTTTTGAGGCTGGCTCGTTAACCGTACACCTCACACAAGAGGAATGAAGAGCGACTAGATAAGAGGATAAGGCTGAGCTTTTATGGAGGATAGCGAGACACTTCATGGTTCGCTTAGCTCACTTCTATGCCTAGCACCTTTTCGCATGTCGACATCGATCAAGTGCGGGATTCAGCTCGCTATATCTGTCGTAGACCACAGTAAGTTAATTGTGGCTACAGTGACGCCATTGAGGTCTTGAAAAACTTCAGTAGCAACCTTTGCGTGTTCACGCGAGCCACGATTGATTGTTTACCATTTCACCGACGACCAGCTTTCGAAAAGCTACGCAATCGCCCGCTCGTCTCAGCTATATAATGATTGGTTCAACTTTGCGACTGATGCATGCCAGACGAATCCAGTACAGTTCGATGCCTAGCAATCATTCAAAATGTAAGTGTTTACGGTGTTTGAGAATGGCGCTTCCATCGTCTCGATTCAGTGTTCGCCCATCCAGCCGTCGTCGTAAAAAAGTCGAACTGAGATATTTGCATATCATTTGGCGATATTGCTTGACCTCAGACCGAGGAGTTTGAACACCTCATCCTGCCATGGCAGCAATCAAGATTCGTCATAAAGATTCATCGACCATGAGGACCCCCGTGCAACTGTTTGTATTTCTTTCAATTCTGTAATGATGCGATGCAGGAACCATACCCGATAGTCGTACTCCAGTTGAAGTCGAAGTATGGATGTGCCTCTCATAAAGAAAACTTACTGTCACGAGCAGGTCCGAGACGCTGGTGGACAAGAGCGATTATCACAACTAGGGAAGGCGCTCGATTTTCAAGTCATGTCAAAGTATATCAGAAGAGATATCTGAGAACTCCTTCATGCGGATCCACCTTTATAGACCTACTTCAATGATCCCGAAGGTCCACTCCGATGGCGCACTTCAGATAGGTACACGGCATACAACCACGGATAATCGCGGGCCTTGGCGAGTTTTAGGCGGAGAGCTTCACGAACACCAAGTCCTTTGTAAGCCGGATTAGTTGCACGTGGAGCAGCACTGTGGAGGAAACGAGGATTACCATCAAGACGTACACTGCACGCAAAGCACATCGGACCTCGACTGGGAAACGGTGTATGATTCGGACCTAGGGCGGTAGGCATGAAAGTCTTCCTTCAGATTTACCAAAATACTGAGTAGATTTCCAGAACTCGAGGCACACAATGCAGATTCGGATCACGACACCGAGATGGATTACTATGCAGTGGAATTTGAGATCTGGGAAGGATTCGTGGATATGGTCGATGATGGAATGATTCCAAAAACCAAGAACGTCGAAGGAAAGGAAGCCATGGCTTCTCCAGACGACAATATGCAGGAGGATAATATCATGAGGTCTATCAAGGCTATCAAATGACTTGGGAAAGAGAAGTAAGCAGAGCGTCCCATAGTCTGGAATCTAAAGTATCTCGAGTACAGATGTATAATACAGATTCAAAATATAGGCCCAGGGTTTGGTCTTTCTGTCTCCGTGAACTTAGAGGATTTATCTACACCCTCGATGGATTCATGCTACGACACTGTCAATCACAGCTAACTTTCTCGGGATTTATGTATACTAATACAATCATTAATTTCATTGAACTGTCATACAGTATCTATCTCCTTCCTGTGCAAGGTCTTGACGACGGAAATAGCTTGCTCAGCAATTGTTAGCGTGAGGACAGTATGAGGCAGTATCCTTGCAAGATGCGGCAGAAAGCCTTTGTAACAAGCCAGCAATCCTTCCGTAGAAATCGTCTTTGCTAAACAATCGAGAATGCCCCGGTACAGCGCCCCATTCTGGTTATAAATTCGAGCCATAATGGTGTCTTCGATTCAGTCAGCAAGAAATGGTCGACAGCGGCAGGAGCTACATCACTTACCGACAGGATGCATCAGGCAGCACACAGCACACCCGCTGATAGAACTGCCAATCAAATGCAAAATCAATCAAATGCAAAATTGTCCCTACTTTCATACTCGTCCGTTCAATCAGCACCTTTTGTGCAGCATAGTAGCAAGGCAGCTTCGCCGAGCTGCCTATACCTGTACGCACGATCGCCGCATCGCATCCACGATATAAACCCTTCAACCCCTCTGACCTGTATATTTTCTTCAATCCATTCCACGTACTTGTGTAAACATGCTGTGTACCCATTGGTGCCACTTTGGAATATGTCTGCATCCTGGTTTTGACGAGGAAGAACGGGCTGCCAAGCATAGCTCCAATGACTCCAGAGAGGGGCCCAGAGAAGACGCTGATACCGAAACTCTGCTTGTTTGCATCTGTGTAGAGAAACGAAGTGAGATTCGACCGAATGGGTTCGTAAAAGCCTATTCGACTGCCGTTGAGTAGGAGTTGGTATGCTGATCCTGCGCCGAAGCCGCTGTATACCCCGCGGATCCCTTCGTTTCGGATAATGACTTTGAGACCATGCAGAGGCCCGTTATATATTCGTGAATTAGACGAGGTCTTTTGAAGCTCGCCTTGAAGCTGCATGCTAGGTAATGTCAGAAATGTTGGGTTTTGGAATTCGGGGGTGGTGCAGTGTGTTTTGCTTACCGAATCTTGACTGTCTCGAAAGGATGGCTTGCGATGACTGCTCCACATCCTGCAACGCCGCCTGCTGCAAATACACTGTCGGCGGTCAGTATTTGATTTTACGTGTAAGTAATTGACTCTCACCCTGGAATTGCGACATATAGAAATGCAAGATCGGGAAAAGGGCTACCGGGATGGTGTTCATAGATGCTTGAAACGCCCCAACTAAAAGAACTCGTTGAGAGGAAAATGATGGAACAAACAGTGATAGCAGATATTCTGACAGCAAACTGAGAGGTATCAATCGAATATTAGTTTGAGCGCAGTCTTCACAGACTTCACTCGGCTTTGTGAGATGTTGATGTTGAATGCCGCTCTTAGCCGAAGCTCAAGGGGGGTTCTGGCTTCAGCGAGAGCAGAGAACGTAGATCCGGCCAAAACCTTCCTTACATGTCCGGTATTTCGGTGCTGAGGATGACATTATTTGTTCATATCTATTCTCTACTTTGTCCGATTCTTATACTTCAAAGCATAGATTTTGGAGTTCCATGTACAGCCAATAGAACCACCCCTCCACCATTTCGTTCACGTCCGCTATAATCGAGGGACAAGAATCTACCTTCCCTCGTCACAACCATCGATGACACGCCTGTCTCATACAGATGCAAGATGTGTTTTGATTGCTTCGATGCTATCTTCTCTCAGCTCGTGTGATTGGCGAAGTCCCTGGCAGACGCAATTGAGATTATGCTCCCACTATGACAGGTCATCTCTTGCCTGTAAGGTCAAGTTCACAATCTCAACCACCATATGCTCTGCTTCATCCTGCAGGAACTTCCTATACTCCTCTCTATCCGCCGCACTGGCATCATCCCACGCCGGAGCCCAAACCGCCGAGTAGACTTCAATTCCCGCCTGGCCTGCCTCCGCTACCTCGGCCGCACTCAAGTCACGGACCGCAATATGTAAGACACCGAACGTCGTCCCATCCATCAACTGCTTCAAGCCAGCTCTCTGAAGGGGCAGCAAGAATTGTGGACCCTGGTCCCAGGATGCTGGATACTGAACGTTGTCGAAGCTCGGAATAGCATAAGAAGGGACTTTGAAATGAGTTCTCAGCATTCCGAGCGTGGAGAGTACACCACCCCAGCCTTCCAAGATCTCCGAACTGGTATCCGTGGCATTGCTTGGAGTAGACTTGTAGTAATGCTCTGGATTTCCATGAAGGTTTGCTGCATCCGCGAAAGGCGACAGGGTCCAGCCGGCGAATTGGACAGCTGTGAGCGTCAGATTGAAGTAGGCCTTGACTAACGCTCGGGCTGCGATCCAAGAGTTCATGTCATCGTCTGATTGTTGCACGACCTTGGTCCAGAGTTTGTCAGCCTTCTTGATGTCCTTGGAGAGCAGGTCGAAGAAGATGCGTTCATTTGCGGATGTCTCGATGATGCAGTCCTTGAGGGCATAGGTCGCGTTGCGCTTGTCGGCGACATCCTTGTCCGCGGCGACAGCGCATTGTGTCCCAAGGCGGGTGGATTTGATGCGGTCATAGGCTATGCATGCCGCTGCTTTCTCATAGGAGTCCTTGATGTCGGTGGTAAGTGGCTCAGCGGAGCCAAGGAGACGGACTTTACAGACGTCAGTGCTGATCTAGGCAGTAGGTTCTGATCTGGACCCTATTTCTCCAGGCGGGCTCTACAACATGTCTCTAGATTCGATCCCAGATCTTTGAGATTCGATGATGAGTATGTACATACCTTCGAACTCGACTGGTGGAGAACCATGGGTCTCGATTCCAGCCACAATGGCCAGAAGACCAAAGGTCAAAGCGAGGACGTGGAATTGCATCTTGGAGTTGAGATTCAAGAATGAGACGCACAAGTTGTTCTTGAGGGATTGCAGACCTGTAATCTGGTCTCCAGATATTGAAAAAATTGAAGTGAGCCTAGCACAGGCAGACGAAGCTTTTAAGGCGACCAAAGCCTCACTTTAAGATATTTTCCGAGTCTAGTCGCCCCTTGCATTCACTATTGGTACTCCGGGGTAGGAAATTATCTTCTGGAAAATTGAATCGAACCTTTTTATTCACATCCGCGGCTCCCGAACCTGACTGAAAGGGGAAGGAATTGGCCACAATGAAGGGCGGAACTCGGCGAGCAGTCATGGAAGGGTCGTGATGAAGTTTACATGGAATGCTAGCTTCTATCAATTGAGGCCTGCCATTGGGGAATTGATCTCTTGGCTTCTTGTTCTGGGAGCGCGCTCCGGCAGTTGATCGGCGAGCAAGGTATATGATTGGCCCTTTTACGAAGATGCATGTTGGACATGGCTATTACCCCAGACTTATGCGATAATGCTTTCCATTAAAACCTTCCGGAATGTGAGGCTGCTCAAATATGCCTGCTGCAGCCAAATAGACTGGAAATCGATGAAGGTTGTGTTACCAACGCTAAGCAAATCAATTTCACAAACTGAGCTAAAACTCACAATGCGCTGCACTTTCAAAAGGCCATGCTGTGGGCTTACGCGAAAGCCTCTTAACAACTCGCTCTAGTAATTGTTGCTACACGTTGAACTCAACGTTGATTGGTTGCCAATACTGACAAGGAACCGCTAAGGCGTTCCGAGGTACCTTAGTTGCCCCCATTTTTGAACAGGGGCAAGCCCAATTTCAAGATATCACAGCCTCGTAAAAGGTGTTAAACTAGCTTCTTCACTGTATTTCATATCATAACAGCAACGAACTCAGAACAAAAATGGCAAAACTCTACAGCAACATCGATTCCGGCAATGCCTACAAAGTCCGTCTTCTCGCCTCTCTCATTGGCCAAGATCTCGAGGTCATCGAGCTCAGCCTCTCCAAAAACGAGCAACACGACCCCTCATTCCAAGCCATTAACCCCAAAGGCGAGGTTCCAACCCTCGTCGATGGTTCCAGCATTATCACCGACTCCTCAGCTATCCTCGTCTACATCGCGGGCAAAAAGCCAGACTCCAAATTCTGGTCGACCGATATCGCTGAACAAGCCGCCATCGTTGACTGGCTTGCTTTTGCAAACAGCTGGGTGCAGTTCGGTGTCTTCACTGCAAGAGCAGTGCTTTCTTTCGGTGGGCAATTCAACGGACTGGGATCTTCGGTATCGCCGACTACGTACGAGGAAGGTGTGAAGCGTGGGAAGAGGTCGCTGGAGATTTTGGATGAGAGGTTGAGGGAGAGGGACTGGCTTGCGCTGGAGCGACCGACGATTGCTGATATTGCGGTATTTCCATATATTGCGCTTGCACCCATGGGAGACATCTCTTTGGAGCCGTATGAGAATGTATTGAAGTGGATTGTGAGGATCAAGGCGCTGAAGAGTTTTATTCCTGCGACGGGGATGGATGATCCGATGTATTATCGACGCAAATAGATGCTTGGTGGCTCTCTCGAAGAAGTTTGAAGCCAATCCTAGTGAGTTATCGGTACATTGAACAGCAGTGGTAATAGTTTTAGCACTTGTGAGAGTGGCTGATCATCGTTGGCAAGAGATCTCAACGAGGATGACTCTTCCCAGTGTTCAAAGGTAAGTGGTTTCTGGCCGTTGACGGGGGAGTACAAACTCTACGCTAGTCTTATGTAGACCGTGTGCCTCTTATATCCGGCTTTTAGAAAGTAGTGGTCGGTCGTCGCACATCACATTGTGAGAATAAGTACAATCTTCAATCCGAGGAGGCGGTCCTGCTTCATTTTCGAGAATAGCTTCCGAACTGTCAGCTTGCAGTTTATTGCAGGTATGAGTTCCGAAAGAGATTAATGTTGCAAACTCTGAAAACAGCATTGCCTATCTCCAAGCTACATATCAGCACTTTCCAGCACAGAGATAGAACGACTACCTTGGCAGCTTACCGCTGATCACCCTATCACGCTTCGCTTCGCTTAATGCAGGAACAGTACCTCGTACACTTTACCCAAACAGGTATAGTAATGAGCACTCCACTATTGTACGTCAAAGAAAGGCTAGAGTGTATTCCACGTCGAGGTCTCGTGTCATGTACAAATACCAAGGACTTGGTCAAATTGCTGATATATTTGAGAGGCGACGCTTTTCGAGGTCAAAAAGGTAAGGTTGCTTGCAGACGAGGTCACCAGTAGCTTTGGCTGTCAATTTTTTGGCGCTTCTTGGGACTGTAAGGTTAATCTTGACAGGATCAACAAGCGCTACAGAAGAGACCTGTAGGATGACTTTTACTGACTGCGTCGTAATTCCAGTGTGTGGATAGACCTAGCGAGTCGCTAGGAGTTGCTTAAAACAAGGTTTGCTGTGCTCAAGTTGGTGGCATTGAGAAAGAGTCTCCATCGAAAGGATGTGGGTGCCTGACTGTACCATCTTAGGAAATATCCGATATATCTTGAGCATCTCCATCTTGGAGGTCATCCTTTTTATTGACCCCGTATATCGTACCGCATATCCCGCATCCCTTCCAATCACAGGCAATCAACGCAACACAGACCAATCATCTCGAGACCCCGGAGTCGATTGTTACAACGATTGACTACATACATATCTGATAGAAAATGCCATCTCGACGGTACCATACCAAAACGAGACATGGCTGCATGGAATGCAAAGCCAAGAAGGTCAAGGTCAGTCCTCCTGGGCATTTACCGATCTCTCGAGCTTGAAACTGACACGATTAGTGTGATCAAGGAAAGCCTATCTGCTCTCGATGCATCAGATGCGAATTACTTTGTCATTACCAAATACTTCCCACCACTACAACTCCGTCACCAAACTTGATCCTTCCATCATACATCACTATCTCTCCAGCATTCGCTCCCATCCATAAAGTGTGGATCCCAACGCTCCCTCCCACTTGTCCATCCGCCGTTCCACCACTGGATACAAACTCCACCGTAACAGTTTCCGACATCGAATTGATGCACTATTATTCGCTCGTTAAATTCAGCCCTATAGCCCGCGGTTCAGAGATTTGGACCAAAGTCGCTCCCCGTGAAGCATTCAAACACCGCTTCCTTCTCCACGGAATCCTAGCTCTAGCCGCCCTCTCCAAAGGCCACAGCTGCCCAGAAACAGCATCCGAAGACGTCATTCTCGCCATGCAGCACTTTTCTGAAGCGATTCGTCTCTTCCAACCTGTGTTGAGTGATATCCGACCCGACAATGCGGTTGCAGCGTTCCTGCTCGCTTCGCTCATGGTGCCGATTTCTTGGGCGATGCCCGTTGTGCAGAGAGCTAGTCGGGGGATCGAACCGCCGCTGCAGCCAGCAGAGGTCATGCAGCAACTGTTTGATATTTTGCAGCTACAGAGGGGCATGAGCCATATCTCAGCAACAGGGTGGCCGTACTTGCAGAAACCTCTGGCACCACTTTTCGACTTCAAGACGAACCCGCCAGGAACGATCTTCCCAGACGAGGACGAAGCTCTGTTGACCCAGTTGGAAGCGCGCGTCATATCATCAGTAGAGTCTGAAGAACTTAGGCCGGTATATTCTGAGGCACTTCAGAAATTCCGGCACTTCTATCCGCTTCCCGACCATCCCAATCCTAGAGCTCTGATTCACACGTGGCCCTCGAAAGTGTCCGCTGAGTTCTTGGAAGAGATGACCCAGCGCAAGCCTGCAGCGATGCTTCTTCTGGCATATCACGGCGCGTTGCTGCATGGAATACAGGATTGCTTCTGGCTTGGCGATGCGGGACGAATGTTGGTGTTGGCTGTGGATGAGTTGTTGCCGCCTGGTTTTGAGGACGTAATGAGCTGGCCCAAGATGACTGTTGGGCTTTTTAAACAGTTGTCAGGAGAGGGATCATAGGGGCTTTCTAATGAATGGGGTAATTGGACAAATGAAACACCTCTCAGAACTCACTCATTGATTGCTTGCAAACCCTCAGTTTTCAAAATTTGCAAGCAAGATCTTGTGATCTCCAGTTGCAAATGTTGACATGTGAACAAGGACATCCGAAATTAGGGCTCCTGTATGTCCATCGTTTCGTTGCACAATTATTGCGGAAGGCATATGAACGATGAAATATCTCGACCTCGTGATTGATTTGCAGGGAAGCCACTAGTAGTAAGTATACTTTGACCAGCTGCATACCACTTTAGGAATAGCCCCACTCCAGGTAAGCGACGAGACCAAACAGCTAAACCTTATTCCCTAATTCCGAACACAGGTCGCTCAAAGCGGTACTCCCGACTGACAGCTATTGTTTTGTCTTTGCGATCACCAGAGCAAAGAGTGCGTTGAATAGTACACACGGAACTGAAGAATGTCGCTTTCGACTTTCTTAATCTAATTCTTTCAACCGGTCTTCAAGATGGTATACTGTGGGAAACCGTCGAAATCATGCCGGCAGTGCAGGAATCGTGATATTAAAGTACTGTAACTAATTTCAATTTACATTCAGTACCAAACGATAGGCTCTCTAACTTTACTCTCCTTCAGTGCGACAAGAGACAGCCCTCATGCGGTCAATGCAAGCGTGCACAACTCACCTGTCCCGGTTACATCAACCCGACCGCCCTTCTCATCCGAGACCAAACTATCTCCACGATCACCAAAGCGAAGACCAAAAACCAGTCTCAATCCATCCGTACCACCGTGGATACTTCCGTAACCCAGAGAACGAGTGCCGTATCTCAACATCTAATTACCACATCCCAAATCCCCCCGCAAATCGACATCCCCATTCAAGTCCGCGCTAAAGATCTCTTTATAAATCACCATGTCTTCGGCCTCGGCCCCAGCGGTATCCCACTAACTCTTTCCTACATGAAAGCATGGTATCCCCCTCCTCCAGATGATCTGCACTTCACATCCACCCTCCGAGCCGTCTCTCTTGCCTACCTGGCCAACGTCTCCAGTAGCGCGTCCGTGCTGGTCGAAGCGCGCAGACACTACGACATCTCTCTCACCATGACGAAAGAGGCGTTGTCGGATCCAGAGAAAGCGTTGGAGGATATAACACTTTTCAATGTGTTGATGCTGCATCTTTTTGAGAGTTTTACAAGGAAGGGGGATGGGTGTGTGGGTGGTGGGGAGGAGGGCGAGGGAAGGCATTTGTTGGGGGCGTTGGCGTTGGTTAAGGCGAGAGGAAGTGAGCAGTTTAAAAGTGATGGTAGAGATGGCGTTGGTGTATCGATGTTTCATCATTTGAATGAGAAAATTTTGATGAGGTGTTTGGACGATGGGTTGGCTGTGCCGCGAGAGCTTCTGAGTCTGAGGTACGAGATGAAGCAATTCATAGATATAAAGAGTAGAGAGTGGAAATTAGGGGAGTTATTGATTAAAGGTTTGGGGATTGTGAAGGAAATGAATAGAGGTGGGCTGGGAAGGTGTGAGGCGGTGGAGAGGTTAAAGGAACTTGACAGGGATATGTTTGACGTAGTGAAGGGGACTTCGAGCGACAGTGGGTACGATCTTATGCTGATCAGAAAGCTGAAGGTCTTATTCAAGCAAACATAATATATCTGCTCACCCTTCAGGCTGTGAGTTATAGTTTGCGCTGACAAGCAATGAAAGTCGCGCGAAGAGCTCGATACCTATCGTTCTCGTAACACACGAGATTTTTCATCTTTTGAGTCTATGTGATGATTGTATCTGGGATCTAGAGGTGAAAACTACTGTGTTGGACACCTTTTTGGGTACTAATACTCCGTGTGTGCCGCGAACGCCGTCGGGAAACGATCCCCCATCACTGGATTATGCTCCAACACCTCCTTGATATCCTGCAATTCCTTCTCCGTCAGAACCACATCAGCAAAATTCTCCTTAACCCTCTCCACGCTCCTCGCACCTACAGCAAGCACGATAAAGGGCTTCCCGTCTTTGCCTTTATTCTTGACCCACGCAAGTGCGAGCTGTGCCGCAGTCACACCTTTCTTTTCCGCCAACTTCTGCAGCTCCTGCACAAGCAGGAAATTCTTCTTTAAAGCTTCTTCCTGGAAACGTGGGAAGAAGCTCTTGAAACTACCCTTTGGAATATCGCTCACTGATTTGATATTGCCAGTCAGCATCCCAGCGCCAAGTGGAGTGTGAGCCGTCACAACAATGCCGAGCTCAGCGCAAGTGTCTGCGACACCATTGTTGAAGATGTCAGTTGACCTATACGCAAAGTGGAGTCAGTGTGATGCCCATTCCAATGTGTTTTGTTGAAAAGAACAAGGACTGTGTTAAAGATAACCCGAAACCCGAATATTCCAAAAATGAGAGGAAATGGGCTTCCACGATACATACCACAGCGACACCTCTGCTTCCACCATATCAATTTTGGTCACTTCTGCAGCCCGACGTATAGTCGAAGCTGACACTTCAGAGAGCTGGATGCCGTTGATTTTGCCCTCTTTCTTGACTTCTGCAAGCGCGGAGATGGTATCTTCGATGGGAGTGTTGGGGTCGACTCTGCATGGGCCGAAGACATCGATGGTTTTCTTGCCAGCGAGTATCTTGACAGCGTTGTTCACTGCTTCACGCATGTATGTTGGAGAGCAGTCCAAGACCATGGGCTGAAAGGACCGGATGCCGCTTTTGATGCAGACGGTCACTTTGTCGGCGTCCTCGGGGTAGGCGGTGAAATAGCGAGCGAGCAGGTGAAGAGACTGAGCTGTTGTGAGACGGGGATTTCTGGAGTGAAGAGGAGGGTCATACATTTGCATGAGGTGGACCGTAGAAATCAGCCGCATTCCAAACAGTGGCCCCCGCAGCGAGAGCTACACGCATTGTTGCGAAGGCAACCTCATCCGGAGTTGGGGCAGCTGGATTTGCCGTGAAATCTGGTTGACAAGATTTTAGCGAAATGTTCAAAAATTACGATGTTGAACTTACTCATCAGACCCAGGCCATTGGCACTGATCGACTTTCCCGCGAGAGTGGCCATGCTAGACGGAGCGAGATGGACCTTCGAGCTCTGAATTTGTGAAGTGTTGAGCTGACTTGACTTGCTCGACGATAGAAGTAGATTGATCGTGATGGTCAATTGAAGTTTTACGAGGGCAACGAGAGCCTTTATACCCAGAGATTCGGACCTCCTTCGCCATTCCGTTGCGATTGCAGCCAACTTCACTTGCCCAAATCTTGTGGACTGCCGGACTTTGCTATCTCAGAAGCTCCAGTTCACCTTCCAGTGCTCTCTAAATGAAGAGCTTTCTGAGATCATTGACCAGCTCGTTGCCTGATTCGTCCTTCATGCACTACAAACTGGCTGTGTTCGACCAGCAGCATGCCTAATCGGGCTAGCTTGGCGTCTGAAAGGGAGTGACCTCGGACATTGCTGCTGCAAGTAATCCGAGTTCCACAGGCCGGCGCATCGATCCAACCACAAAGATAGCCATTTCTTCGAGCCCATGTGCCTGTCGCTCATAATGTAAGTGACGAGAGAGTTGAATGTAGAAAGGTTCAGACGGAGTTACCGGAGGTTGAAATTCATGAGCCGAGCGCCTGGGACCTGCTTGGTCACAGCTGACAAAGCACCCAAGGACACCTCACTGTGCCTCAATCAGACCTCACATCCTTCATTTCCCTTGCGAACGTGGAATTTGCTAGTGTGAACCTCGCCGAAGAAATACTTAGACCTCTACCATACGTTATTACTCTGGGAGAAGAGGCTCCGACAATGGCGACTTTCGACCTTCTCCCAGATGACATTCTCCACATCATAATCCAACTCGCACCACATAATGTACTCTGGGCAATTGCTCAAGTATCGAAGAGCTTGAACAGATGTGCAACACCGTATCTCTATCGATATGTTTATCTCTGGGAGAATCAACATCGTGCGTCAGATCGACCGATTTCGATTGACTGGCCAAACAATCTCACCCAGATGTGTCGCGACTCGGATCAAAGCACACGTATCTTCAACCTAGAGCTTTTTAGGCGTGCAATTACCCAGCGTCCAAGTCTACGTGGGTATGTCATTGGAGCTAGCTTTGAGTGTCAATATGGCTTCCATGACGAGTACCTTGTTCCCACCATCGTCGAGCTGCTGGCCGGGTCTGCCAAATTTCTGCACGCTGCTCCACTCCTATCTATGGAGTGCTCGGGCTACTTCAAGTATCTGACATCTTTAGAAATTGATGGAGAATTCCTGGGAAGCAACTACGAGGAAGAAATTTCCAACCGCGATTTACTGTACGACATATTCTGTTTGCCACTGCTTGTGTCTCTTTCTGTGAATCGAGTCAGGCATTGGAGCTGTTTTGACACCAGTACCGTTCGTCCGGAAAGAGTCAGCACCTCGACAGTAAAGAATCTTCTATTTAGAGAGACTGTGATGCCAGGACCGGATCTAGATGAAATTCTTAGGTGGCCGCAAGCGCTGAAGTCCTTCAAGTTCGAGCCTACGCTCGATGGTACTGGCAGATTTGGGAGCCATGGATCTGTCTCTCGCGCTTCGAACTTTAGCACCGCCCTTCTCCCTCAAGCCTCGAGTTTGGAGGAGCTTCATGTCTATGGAGACTTGCAAGAGGAGGACTCTGACTACATTTTCAATGTGCTTGATCGAGTTAGCATAGTTGAATTATGTAACTTCACAAGATTGAAACGTGTCGGTCTGCATCTCTCATACATGATGGTATACACATCGGATGCTGAGTTCCACAACGCTGACATCGGGAGCTTTCCTCAAATTTACCAAGTACTACCTCCAGCTTTGGAAGAATTGCAAATCGAAGTACCAGACGACTTTCCAGCTGCAGTCTTCTTCGCATCTGATCCTAGCTGGGAAGTTGAGCTTCGAGCTGGTGAGTTGAGCGACGCCATGATCAGAATGTTTCAGCACAAGAACACTTGCTTCCAGTACCTGGGAAAAGTTTCGTTCTTTCAATCTCGACATTTCGCCTGGATGGAGAACCTTCGGACTATTCCAGGATGTTCCGAGATGCTAGATCATGCTAAATCTGCTAGATTGGATGTCTCTTGGAGCAGTGGCAGCACCCCACCACTATTCAACTCTTGAGAATGTTCCTACCAAAGATCATCTATCGAACTATTGTCTGGATGCGTCACTCTCATGAGCCTTCCCTCGCCTTGGCCTGTGTCGGTCAGTTATCTTGACACGTACCACATCTCACTTTGTTCACCATGTGCTTCATCAAACTCAAAACCGCCAACAATTGCAAGAGTTTTGGTGGTTTCGAAGCAATGAGTCCTCTTTTCTTGTCGACATCGAGCATACTTTTGGTCGAAGAGCTGGCAGGTGGGACGTCGATCATCAAGCCGTTCTCCTCGCTTCACATCGTTCCTTCCTCGGCCAATGCTTTCAAGATGTCTCGGGAATCGAGTCAAATCCATATTGCAAGACATTTTGATTTGTATTAGCATGCTAGCATTATTAACAGCGATTTACGAGAAGCCTTTACAATCAGCATCCTCATCGTTTCACCCCCAAATACCCTCGTCGGAGCATCTCGCACGCAATGCCACCGCTTCCCAAGCCGCAGGCTGAATCTGAGCGTGTTCAAGATATACCCTCGCAGATTCCATCCGAATTTGCACCGGGGGTTATGCATCATCGAGATAGCATGGGCGAATCACAAGCCTTAGGGCTGTGCCGCGAGCCGCAGCAAACACTAGAAACTTAAATCGATTCTACCATCGATAGCCATAATATATCTAAGCCTTTACCAGTTCCGTCGATCAGAATATAGCCTCCTTCTCCAACGCGAAACACCTCATTCGAGCATACCATACCGGCGACAAATAGCATCTGTGGAAAGCTACCGATTAGACGGGCCGAGACAACTAGATTGCTGGAGCTAGTAGACAGAGTGAGGAGTTGGGATCGTGTGACAGGAACTTCGGAGCAAAGAAGGCAAGAGGCAGGACTGCTCAAGGTTCCGGAAATACAGCACAAGCGGTCACGGGGAAGAGCGAATCCATCGGCGAAGGATCTTAAAGATGCCTCTCGAACCATGTCGGGATAGAATCGAAATTTCGGAGTGCAGTACGGAACATAGCGAGATCTCCAAGAAGCAGAAGCTTTCTTCGTCGGTCGCGGCGCCATTCGGTCTGGCAAGGAATATCCAATTGGAGTCTGTGGTAGAACTGGATCCATATCTATCAGACTTCATGGGAAGCGACATACCCAAGGCTCGTTCTCCTCAAGACACCTCACGAATAATAAATGCCGTTGCGAAGAGCCCTGAAGGTACCCAATATGCTTCGCCTTACTTTCGCTTACTGCCGCCGGTATCAGAACCAAAAAAGACCCCGCCTGTATTCACTTTCTAAGGTCCACAAAAGGAGACCAACTTCACTCGCCGTTAATTCGAAGAAACGTCCTCCAACACTGAAATATAAGCTCAGAAGAGAATAATGTACTACGTCGAGCTGTGGGTGTGGGATATTACCAATGTACACAGCAGGAGAGCGAATGGCGTCAGCGATCGGGAATGGGTCGCAAATTTTTGCGGCTGGCATCCAAGAGCGAATGTGAATTAGCCAAGAGAAGAGCTTTCCCACGTTCGCTCTTGAGCTACATATGACAGTGTATCCAAAAAATGGAGGGTTGGTCGCGATGTTGTGTGTACGGAATTGACCAGTCATAACTTGGGTCATATCAACTTCTCAAATCAAACTCGAGACTCGTCTCCCTCCCCAGAGCCTAGCACTCTTAATCGAATATGGATATTACAGCTGACTTTTCTCACCCTGGGCTTTCATCTGAGTCGCGCCTTCCAATAGGTAAAATTTGTCTAGACCTTTCATACGGGGTCTCGACGTTCCTTCCTCGGATACTGTGTTGTGGTAGACTGCAGCGCACCTGGCATCATCCAGACCAGTTGCCTTCTGATCCTCTTCCCTTTCTTTCGAATTCATCCTTCATCACTATTATCCTCATCACCAAAACCTACCAAGTATTTTACATCCCCATGAATAGTCGTCACCTTGACTGCATCAACACCAGCCACAATCATTTCTCTAGACAAGACTTAGCCTCAATCCAAGCAAACCTCGACGTCCAGCAGCAAGCACAAGTTCAACGGGACGCCCAGATCAGACACACGGCCCAACCTCACCACCGAAAATCCAGCATGGCTTTCCTCGGCCTCTGGTCCAAAGACTGCCCCAACCCTAAGGACCACAATACGAAGTCCGCAGACACCAAAGACTCCAAAGATCCCAAGCCAAAGCCACCACCCCTCCCAAATTCCATATCCTCCAAGGCCACCACAGACAACGACACCAAGTCGACGCCTGCATCGAAGAAAACCAAAGAGCCAAAGCCACCGAAAGCATCAAAGCCTGCCAAGGAACCGAAGAAGCCTAAAGAGCCGAAGAGCGCAATGGACTCGAAGCCTGCGGATTCTCAGAAGCGTAGCTGGTTCGCCCTTCCACAGAAGTACGAGCCTGCGAAGCCGCCTGTCAACCTTACGAAGGCGCCGATTCTGGATATCGGGTCGAAGAAGGGTGACGATTCCAAGAGGAAGGGCAACGATACGAAGGATGTGAAGTCGACTGCGGAGGGCTCGAAGACTTCAAAGGCGGCTGATAGGAAGGCAAAGAAGAGCAAGGAGCATCAGTCGTCTGATGGGCAGGCTTGCGACTGTCCTCATGACTAGACGGAGGTGCTTGGTTGAGGAAGCACATATAGAATATGCTTATACTCTGATTGGTGGGGGTCATGATTGGAGGGTCGAGATTGAATGTGCTGCATGGGCAGCAGTTTGGGCTTTCACACTGTTTGTCTGTACTAGCTGTCAGCAGATGGGCCTCGTGCAAGAAGTACCCGCCTATTTCGTGTTTTTGATGTTGTCATGCGGTGAAGAGGGTAGAAGCTGATGGATACACAAATTGAGACAAACATTCCAACCCCTCTACTGTTTAATTAATGCTATTCTTAACCCCGCCTCGCGTTGCCTAAATTTGACTTTTGCAACAAAGAAGCCGTTTCTGTACCATGATGACCATCACGGATGAGTCGAGGTCGAGGGTAGCACCTATTCTCGTTGATTCACCAAGCACACCTTCATGCTTCCTGATCCGCCGTTCTATCCCTGATGCATTCTATACAACTATTATTCCACTTGGTCCCAAGTAGCTTTTCTACTAAATTCCATTCTCGCTCAAGTCGTCCAGCAGTGACCTATTCTCCCTTTTCATATACTCGTTTCGAAGTTCGAACTTTAAATCCCTCACCTGTCAACATCAGATTAACTTGCACTTACCAAATACTTAGGAGTAAGCCAACAATGAAATAAGAAGGGAGATAGTAGCGAGAATAAGTCTGAGGCTGAAGGAGATAGTGGGTATGATGGGGGTGGTGATGACGATGGTGATGGGGATGGCTTGAATGTGGGAAGAGGATTTAGAGGGAGAAGGAGACAGCAAGTGAAAGTGAGAGTGAAAGGTAGAGAGGGTGGGATTGCTGGTGGTAGTGTAGGGACTAGAGGGAGTGAGGTGGCGGAGAGATATGGAGATGGAGGTGGAGGTGGGGATGCTCGGATGTCTGTTTGTGCTGTATTGATGAGATATTTGGGGTTTAGAATGGGCGTGGAAGGATGGGTGAGGAGATGATGAGGTCAGTTGGTGGCGTTACTACAGGACATCTTTCGTTAAGATTGGCGAACGGGTAAGCTGTATTCCAAAGATAAGAATCAAGAAGCCGAAGGCTCTGCAAGATAATAGCTCAAGGTCAAAGGTGAGCATTGTTTTTGATACGCGGTGACGCAGCAAAGGAATAGGCAGGCCATCGCTTTGGCTAGCGCGTTCGACCTTGTTTACCACGATATCTCTGCCCCAAAGGCATCATCTTCCCCCTTCTTTTTCGCGGTACTCGACGCCACCGAACAATATTTGGACAGACTTCAGGCATGACGTCTTTCTCACCGTTTGTCTGGAAGTAATCGGATTTCAGTATCGCGCTCTGAGCCACGCCATCTATCATCATCTTGGGAGGGTGGATTGACGTGTTGCTCGCGATCCAAAGGGCTCTCTGGGAGCTTGTATTTAGACTTCCATTGAATCGTGTTCAGCTAATACTGATGATAAAGCAGCACGATAAAAGCGTATTCCTCAGATACCTCAGTCAACACTTACGCTCGGTCTGAGCAGGCGAGACTAAATTTACGAACAGATACCGCTCCTGCTTTATTCAGCCAACCTCGTCACGCTCACCTTGTCCGAAACAGCACGCATACCAGATAGAAGACAATTATCGATTGTGAGAAACCTGAAGCCCCAGATGAGGTGAAGTTGTGGTCTTTTGCACGCTGGGCCTGTGGGAAAGGTAACTTATTTAAAGAAAGTCCACTATTGAAGAGCACTGAAGAAACGAACATGGGGACAATACAAATCGCTTACCCTAGAGCTTCTCAAACACAAGACAATGAAACAGATTGTACTATTACTCGAGACTCGGAAGTGAAGGTTGTGTTGCTGTCTATGGGCGTCTATGGGCCCTCGAGGCATCTTCTCGCTTATGAAAAGCCAACATGGCTGCCTTGAGTGGCGGCAACGCAGCGTGGCACAGTAAATTCAACTTCATCAAGAACTTCTGGCACTGAAGACATGATCATCAACCAGAGCTCAGCCAAAAGATCACTCGCCTCAGTCTTGGACCCTCCCCCGCATAATGTCAACCTTCCAATCCCTCCCCACAGAAATTCTCCTCCTCATCCTCCACTTCGTCCCACATACAGCCTTGCCATGACTCGCACTCATCTCAAAGAATTTGAATTGTCCCATCACTCCGCACTTATACCGCTATATTCATTACCACGATCCCTGGAACGCACCTCGCTACCTCTCCTGGCAAAGCAAATATCCTCAAGTATGCGGCCACCACCGCGACCAACATCGCAGCGATACGCGAATTTACTCACTCTCCCGCCTCCTACGAATTCTATCAGAGTCTGAAAACTTACGTAAGCTGGTCAGAGGTGCAAGCTTCTATTGCAACACGAACGAAGGAGATGAGTTCGCTGCGAAGACTGTCGAGCTGTTGAGGAGTTCTGGGACATTGAGCAATGTGCATTTCGCACCATTTGGAATGCTTGGCTCAAGTTCCGTGATGCCAGTTTTGAGTGCTGTTACTTCGCTAGAAATCCGCTTCGATCATTTGGATGCTATACCAGGCAGTGCTGCGGTCCCAATGGACAGACTTTATCAGATCTTCTCTCTCCCGGATCTCCGCTCTCTGTCAATCATCCTCGTTCGATCCTGGATGCCCGAGGTCTCCAGCGGGACAACAGGCAACTCACAGATCTCTAAGCGCAGATCTAAATCCTCGAATATCACATGTCTTTCTCTCTTCGCAACCGTCCCACCAGGTCCAGACCTGGAGGAGGTACTTTCGTGGCCAATCGCTCTCCATTCCCTCCATTATGAACTCTGTACAGACGAGTACAACAGTTTCGGGCTCGGCCTACCGACTTTATCACCTCTAGACTTCAGCCCCGCACTCGAATCCCAGATGACGAGTCTGGAAGAACTCATCATTCACGGCGATTGCCAAGGAGAAAATACAGGGTACATGGCTAATGAACTCATTGACCTGCGTTCTTTCTCTGCATTGAGGATTGTCGGGTTGGATCTCGCGTGGCTGATGGTGTCGAAGCTGGATGCTGAGTGTTTCGATGCGGACGTTCGCGACCTCCCGACCATGTGCGAATTTTTGCCGCCAGTGTTGGAGACTCTGCAGGTTCAGATGGATGATTACGCTTTCGAGCAGTGGTTTGCGGATGTACCGCCGAGGGAGGTGGGGGTTGAGGGTGGTGAGGTTAGTGATGCTCTTGTTGAACTTGTACTGTGCGGATCTGGGTCGTGCAGAGCCTTGAAGAGAATCTTGCTGTGGCGGCCGAGTCATGGTGCTACCACTGAATTCAATTTGGTTGAGATTGAGGGGTGTGCTCAGCTTCTGGCGGTTGCTGAAAGTATTGGAGTGGGAATCGCGGGTTGGGTTGGACTGGAGCTACCGCTTTTGAAGTAGCAGATGGTTTGGTATGCAGCGGAAATGTGGTAGAGGTTCTGCCGTGCTCTGAGTGAAGGTTCAAGAAGAAAGCTTTACCTCACAGACAAGAAGCAAGAAAATCTGGAAGAAGTGTAATCATATGTACAATATCTCACTCCTTCCAACCCATCAGATGGTAGCCTATCCTTCTCCTCGCTTCGTCTTACGGCTATGTACTCCAGACTTCGAATTCGACCCCTTACATTGACGCTAAGCTCCAGTGATGATATAGATTTCACCCGTCGAATCACTAGTCATAAACAGCCGGTCTTTCGAATCAAACGCCAGTGTCGTAGGACGGAAACATCGCGATGGACAATTGGCATTGTTGGAGTTTGAAAGAATATTGAAAGCAGCGGTCGTGCTAGTGACTGGCTCGACAGGCTGTCCATCTTTGAAAGCGATCCGCGAGAGTCTGTATCCATCGGGTGGCGAACGATTCCTGTACTGTGTCAAAGACGTCTCTTCACGACCAGAGGTTACTATCACGAGCATGAAGAAGATTCAATAAGAGATTAAGCGAGCTTACCAGCTTCCATGGAACGCAATGTATGCTGCCGTCCCATTACGATTGAACTTGACATCTAGCGGCGCCGTGTGGCTGGGGAACGTTAAACGAGGAGCTTGGCGCTGTAGACACATCGCATCTGTATTTGAGCCAGAAGGAGTGCCAATCAAAAATTGTGTGCCGACTTTGATGTTTGCGTTGTTGGGAAGGACGCTGGGATCCCAAGCTGAGAAGCATTCTGGATATCCGTAATTGGCGCCGCGTTGAGAGGAGGGCGTTGTGGTGTTCAGCAGACCATGGTAATTCAGCTCTTCGCCTGGGTTGGTGTTGTGGACATCCTTGCCTTGGCGGTTCATGTTATCGACGGAATTTTCGACTGACCACTTGAAATTATGAGAATGTGATCAATATTTGGAAGTGAAAGAAATAGACTCACAAAACCACCGGTGCTGATGTCCTCGCTCATGCCAACGCTATTCCGCAGCCCCCATGCGATGACTTCACCAGCTGTGTAGGCTACAGGAGCATTACTCGTGCCAGAGATGCTGAAAGCTCTGATTTGGCTACGACCAGAAGTAATTTGCGATGTTGGTGCGTCAATGTTACCGTCCGAACCTCTGCTCACAAGAAGCATGTTAGGGTCGAATCTGGATACCCACAAAGTTCGTGTGGAGTGCCCTCCGTTGTTCATGTTCTGGATGATAGTCTTTCTGGTACCGACTGTACCCGCGACCGCGTCGTAGGGATAAGAGTAGACACTTGACAAGCTCGATGCGAAGAGTGTTTTTCCGTCCGCAGAAAGATCGATACCATGATTGAGCTGTAGCGGTTAGCAGCTGATTAATTAGGCAAAATTATGAGTACTCACAGTATTATCTGCGATCAATGTCTTGCTTGAGGCAACACAGACGTTAATTCCACCATTGTCTGTGAGCTTGATATATCTGATTCCTCCCCCACCTTGTTCCACGACAAGCAGATTCCCAGCAGTATCAAATACCATTCCTCTTGGAGACCTCAATCCATTCATCACAACTCGTGTCTGAACACCTGCGGCAGTGACTGGTGCCCCTTGTGCGGGATTGATATTTGAGCATGTCTGGCCATTGCTTGAGGTTGCGAGGACCGCAAGTACAATGGTAAAAGCGGAAAGGGATCGAGAACAGATCGATGAGAGGGTCATTTTTGCTGCTGCCTATCGACAACTGCAATGATTTAAGACTTTGAAGTTGTGGTAGCCAGACCTGGTTTCGAAATAATTCCTACCTCGGGCTTCCCCCACCCTTTCAAGTACTTTTCCATCCATGTCTTCTGACTTCAATCTTAAAGCCTGATATGCTTTTTGATTGAAGAGGGGAAGCCAAGTCTCTCACAGAACCCCTCCGTTACCTCTGATACCTCATGATGCTCCTCTCTAACCCAGCAAGCGTCTTGGTTCAGAATGTCGATGGCAACCCAACCTTGAGAAAGAGATATCGAAGATCCGGGAGAAGTGATCTCGGCGCTCGGCGGACCAGTCGGAGGGAGATACAAGTTCCGGATAATTCTTCGATAAAGATATGCCGAGAGAAAAGCATGTAAGCGATAGATTTGGGGAAGGAGGTATGCCCTGGATACCCCACACCTCGGCGATATTTGGCTATTTTATGCTTCTTGGCGATGGGGATGAACAAGCGAGGTCAGGTTCTTGTGTGGTGGAAAATATGAAGAGCATCTTGAGTAGCATTTTGAGGATCAAGTACTACTATTTCAAGGCAATGATTGTAGATCCCAGGAACGAGACGCGAAGGAACAGCTCGGCAGTATTGAACAGGAAGGCGGATAAAACCTTTGAAATTGGAACACTGGCCAGTCGAAGAACAAAGACTGCTCAACTGAACAAACGAAAAACAGACAACGAAGTAAACGAGGTGCGAAGGTCAGAAAAACAAATTTTCAGAACACATAGTGCGAAGACAACGAAAAGATGATCAGAAAAGGTCAGGGGAAAGATGTTTTGACAGCTATCGGAAGCCAAACACATGGCTGACAAGAAAAGGCAAGGAATATCATCGAGGCCCCATCATTGCACACCTTCCAAGATGAATGTTGGATCGACCTCTCCTTCCGGCCCATGTTGCAAAGATTGGATGCTGATGCAGGAAGTGAACATAGGAAAAGCGACGAAGAATCCTGACTCAATACTGACTAAGCGAAACTTGTTGACTTCTTGAAATTGTTTCTCAGTACCGGACCAACAAGATCACATAGAGCGCGTATTCTGAGAGAATTCTTTCGTACCGTCGGATTTGTGCTAAACTTCTTGTATAGTATGAGGTAAGCGTGTGCTTTGTCTTCTCAATTATCTCAGGGCCTCGAACCAAAGAGACCGACCAGTAGCGAGACTCCTAGTACCTATCAGAACATCTCTCGTGCCTAGATACTCTATGCTATTTCCATACCTACCTACCATTTAATATACGAAAGTAGGAAGTTCTTATATCACTCTCACATTCATAAGTATTTCCGCTTTAAAGTTTTCTGGTGTCCACTTTATCGACTGTCCTTTGATTAAGGTTTTGAGGCTGCCTAGAATCTTGTCTTGCTGCTCCTGCCCCGCCACGCAAGTCCGAGTCCCAACGCGTCATGGGCACATGAACATCCGCCACACCATACTTGAACAACAGTAACACCACCAGGAACAAGAGAGACACAAAATGACCCGAACATCCACCTCCTGCTCTTGATCCAGAGCTTCAACATTCTAAACGATAATCTGCGAACGCCAACGTACTCAGCTGGAATAACGACAATGACGTCGTCAAAGAGCCCCGCGCGGGCAGCATCTCCATCAAACAGCTTCTACGCCATGAGCGACGACGAGGAAGGAGAATAGTGAGTCCAGTTATTTACCGTAGATGTGGGGACCTCAATGTTTAGGAGGGCCATTCTGCTCCTTAAATGTTCTAAATCTGCCTGGGCACATTGCTTTCGAGGGGCAAGACAAACTGCGGCAGCATGCTGACTATCCAGTAGCAATACCATTACCCATACGACGTCGGGCAGGGGCGTAAAGCTCTTATACTCCAAAAGCAAGGTATATTGTGCCCACTTGATTCAATGTCCTCAATACTCTTGCTGACATTCAGTCTTGCAGGTTTACATACATCCCACTCCCTCAGCAAAGGATAATATCCCGGGTTATATCGCCCTGCTACAGCAAAAGCCAGCTCCAGACTCCCGACCTACCTCTTCCTCTTCAACTTCAGCAACTGCGAGAACAAAAGCGGCTGCCTCCCTCCTGCTTGCCTGGGTCCCCGAACACTCTCTGGGCGACGCCCGAGATACATATGTGAAGGTAGATCTGGCAGAAGGCGACTCTCCTCCGAGGCAATCATACCTCGTGCCTCCTCCCCCGACTACTACAACACACTCGAGCTCGATAGGCCATTATGCCTTCGCCATACCCGTGTCTGCCATATACAGTCTGCTGGTGCGGCCTCCGAGTCTTGGGTGGTGGTTTGGCAGTGTTATCATAAACAGCAGAGCGGGCGACTCCTTCCCAGCTCTTTTCTTCCACGATTCCGAGTGCCAGTCCACGATTCTACAAAAGAAAAAACTTGCGAGGGAAAGCTTCGACCCTTTCGGCGCGAATGGGGAGATGTTCTGGGGTGGGGACGAGGTGCTGCGATGGCTGAGAAGATACGTTGAAATCGAAAGGAGTGGCGCAGAACCTAATATTTATTTGATTGAGCCTAGCCTAGAGGATAAGGAGGCATTCGGCGGAAAGCCTGTTACAGCTGCATTGGTGAGACCAAATAGCAGCGGTGCGAACGTCAGCGGGGCAGCAGGATCAGGAGCTGGATCGAGTTCGAGAGGTCCGAGAGATGCAGCTATGGATCCTGTTACCAAATTTGTGAAGGAAACGGGATGGAATTTGATGGAGAAATTCAGCAAGGTCACAACGTTTACAAGACGGACGGCAGACTCAGTTATCGACAATCCCAAAATGCCACCACAGATGAGGCGACTTTTGAAGAACCCTGAGGTACAGACTTTACAGGAGGAATTTGATAGCGCGAGGATATATCTTGCGAGATGGGCAATGGGTATCGCGGAGCAGAGTGAACGAGACCGAAATCAGAGAATATGGACTGCTAGGGATGTGCTGGAGATGGAGGAGACCGATGTGGGAGATTTTGAGTTGCTGGATACTGAGGTAGGATCGTTGAGTATGAAGGAGAAGCGGAAAACAGTCACCCTGAAAGAATGGAATAGCTACTTCGACCAGCGAACAGGAAGATTACAAGTTACTGTTGATGAGGTCAAGGAGCGGATATTCCATGGTGGGCTTGATCCCGAAGACGGTGTTAGGAAAGAGGCATGGCTATTCCTTCTCGAAGTCTATGATTGGCACTCCTCAGCCGAGGAACGAAAGAACGAGGCAGCCAGACTCCGAGATGAATATGTGAAATTGAAGGGTGCGTGGTGGGATAGATTAATTGATCTTGGTGGAGAGGGCGAGGAGGGAGAGTGGTGGCGTGAGCAGAGAGGTCGAATAGGTTCGTCACCCTGAAGCCCCAATTCAAAGTCCGCAGTATAGACTAACATATCCCATCTCTTGGGGTTCTTGCGATAGAGAAAGATGTACACCGAACAGATCGTACCATTCCTCTCTTCGCAGGTGAAGATACGCCACATCCAGATCCATCATCGCCATTCGCAGATGTGGGAACCAATGTGCATTTGGAACAGATGAAAGATATGCTGTTGACCTACAACGAGTACAATCGCGATTTGGGTTACGTTCAGGGAATGTCTGACCTCCTCGCTCCTATCTACGCCGTTATGCAAGACGATGCTATCGCATTCTGGGGGTTCCAGCACTTCATGGACCGTATGGAACGGAACTTCCTACGTGATCAGAGTGGCATGAGAAAGCAGTTGCTTACTCTTGACCATCTGGTTCAACTTATGGATCCGAAGTTATACCTGCACCTCCAAAGTGCCGACTCGACAAACTTCTTTTTCTTCTTCCGTATGCTGCTTGTCTGGTACAAGCGCGAATTCCCTTGGCTGGACATCTTGCATCTTTGGGAGGTCTTATGGACGGACTTCCTGAGCAGCGGATTCCATCTGTTCATTGCCCTTGCAATCCTCGAGAAACATAGAGATGTGATTATGGAACATCTGCAGCATTTTGACGAGGTATTAAAATATGGTAAGCTCACCTCACATTCTCAACTAGACAAAACTAACACAGCACAGTCAACGAGCTCTCTACCACGATTGATCTAGAGTCAACCCTCGTCCGCGCAGAAGCTCTCTTCCGCCGCTTCCAACGGACGGTCGAAGCCATCGACAAGAAATCCAATTTTCCAGCCCCAAAGCTAAGACAGCGAAATACGGCTGCGACACAGAATGCCTCGCTGGGAGGAACACAGGCATTGCGCTCGAGCTCACCGACCTCACCTTCAGCGAATACCTCTGGTGTCGACAGTGTGAGCGCTAGCGGTACGAACAGTGGCCCTTCAATGGATGGTCCTGGGGAAGGTACAGCCCGTTCTTCAGCCGCACCTGCCGTCAAGGGTAATCCTAAAATCAAAGGAAAGGGAAAGAATGATGGAGGAAAGAGTGCTGAGCTAGAGGAACAAAGACCGAAGGTTATCAGTCCTGAATTGAGAGGCTTGCTGAGCAGGAAGGTAGAGGTCCTACCTAGGAAGGTGGTCAGGAAGGAGGGAGAGGGTTTGTCGAGTTTGAAGAAATAGATGTACTGTGTAGACTTAGTGACATCGGCTGGGTGGTTAGGATGATACATAAATTGGCGTTCAGGGTGGACCAGGGCGTTCAGGCATAGTGGCAGTTGGGATGGGGCGCTGCAGCAACATAGTCTACTTTTAATTTTACTGGAACTTTCCACTACTTTATTCTCCACCAATCTTTTCCGATAGATACATATCCATCTCCTCAACAGCCAGTACCGGATAGAAGGACAAAGTTTACGATTGAACGCCGGAACCAAACTCGATCAATAGACTTGTGCACCGCACAAGAGCCTCGTATAGAAATGATGGACAGGTGGGTATATACACTGCTCTCCCAATTCCCCAATGACGACGGAATATGGCCCCATCAACCTCTCAATTCCCCTCCTTCCCCCCATCTTCGACAACATCTTGACCCATCCCGAACCCCAACAACATCCAACATCCAGCCTCCACCCAATCCATCCTTGACTTCCCCCTTCCCGCCACATCATCCTCCCACCCCATCCATCAACCATCAACCATCAACCATCACCCCGATTCCCCTTCCCCTTTCCCCCCTAGCACAAAGCAAACCCGCTTCCCTTACCCACTAACCATCAAATACACCAATACAACCGGCCACGCACTGCTCATCACCACCGCGGCAATCACACTCGCCGCACTCAGACTCCTATCGCCTCTCGGGCCCCTCCACCGATCAGCCAGCATGCACGTAGCCAGTATCATGAACATCACGTAGATGGCGCCGCCCCAGAGGATGGGCAGGCGGATCGCTAGGGTGTCGAAGTCGCCGGGGCTGAGCACCACTTTGGATGTGTCGACGGGGGTGAGGTCGGAGAGGTTGGCGCCCATTTTGATGGTTGGGTGGGGGGGTGTTGATTGAAGAGGGATTAGATTATTTTGTTGTTGAGAGAGGAGGTTGTTGTGTTGAGGGAATGTAGTTGAAAGGGTTGACCAGCAACGAGAGTTGAATGTAGAAGAGAATGACAGCAAACGACACCCAAAAAAATACTCTGCAAGCAGGTAGTGAGAGAAGAGAACGAGAAGAAGAGAGAAGAGGTGAGGCGAAGGAAAGAAGAGAAGCGAATTCCTCAAACGGACGGGGTATATCCAAGCTTTGTATCCCTCCTCCTGGGTTCGAGCAGGCGTCCTACCAACCGGCCGCCCATGCTCACTCGACTCGACTTCCTGAACGGAGAGATATCTGACATCCCCACGGCCCAAGAGTACAGACCAGGCTAGCTCATCTTGAGCAAGAGACCCGAAACATCCTCCTCCCACGTTGTCACGGACTGACACCGGATGGCAGGTCGCCTCCTTCACGAGTAGAGATGGCAGGCTAAGCTTACTACAGACTGACTAGTAGGGCAGATCGAACGTCGCATGGCGGCCGAACGAGCCAGTCGTCCGACAAAGCTTGTCTGAAGTTTAACGGGGAAAGAGGACTTGCGGTTGGAAAGGAAGGTGTGGCGTGCGGGCTCCCGATACTGTGGTGGGAGTAGTTGATGGAGGCTGAGACGCGCGATGCTGGGCTGGGTGGATGGGCAAGGGTAAGGGGCAGGTCTCGGATGTTGGGGCTTCCATGTTTAGGAGATAAGCGAGATCTGGTTGTGTTTGAGGTGTGATGGCGGCTGAGAGCAAAATATCTCTAGACTTGTGTGCCATGCAGCTGTAGATGCAGACTCTCTCATACAAGAAAATTATTCATTCTCAGATGGAAAACCACCCTTAAATGGATTGTAACTTGTTGCGATAAAGTTCTCACCTCCCAACGATAAAGTTGTAGTTTCGATCGACAATCAGGGGTTCGCTTGGTTACTAGCTCCCCCTAAGCGAGTATCAGTCTCAACAGACTAGGGGCGACCAGGGTCCTGAGACAGGAAACACCCTGGATTGGGACGAGCAGAGTTTTGGATGACAGCTGCTGTGACGCTGCGATCTTGGGACGGCAGGTCTGATGTCTGAGCCTCTATCTCCCAGATGAAGGGAATGGGAAGATGAACCGAGGATGCTGCATTTATGATGCCATGTGCTCAGTTGTGAGCTGGGAAATCGAAAGGGCTCGAGGGAAACGCGTGGTTTGTGGCGCTGGGGATATGGGAGTCTTGAGTGCTATTTATGCTGGATGATGGATGGCCGTGAGGCTCGTTGGAGTGAAACTTGGGATTTGCTATGGGCGCTTGCTGAAGCTGTTCAAGGTTGGCTTCGGCTTTTCGTTCATCACGTGATTAGAGACCGAAAACTTGCTCCCGATGAAGTCAATGCAGCATATCAGTGGGAGGCCGATCTCGATGCAAATCAACATATTGTTCACCATAAGCTATTTTGAAAGGAAGATTCGATGAAATCGATTGAGGCCGCTTGGGCGAGATCAGGATCAGACTTCCCAAAGAGCTCGGCTGAAACACTTCTCGGAGCCTCCTATGTCATCGTCGTTCCCCAAAACACCAGACTTTGAAGATCGCGGATCTGTCCCTGTAAATGGAATCTGGCTCCCCTGGCGCTGCAATGATCCATAAATGGAAGAATATCACGCTGTTTACGTGGCTAACAACATTGGCCCAGGTGCGAAGGTGGGGGAAGAGGTATCTCGTTAGATGAGGCGTTAAAATCAATAGAAAGTGAAGATCAAAACTTCATGATGCAGCTCAGTCTTCGACCAAGTGTGGAGGCTTAGCAGGGAGAACAGTTTGTTCCAACTCGGGGCATTCAGGAATTAAGATCATAGAGGAGGATGAAATAGGCTTTGGGGAAGCGATTAGGCCTTTCGCTTGGACTCCCATTCTCGGTCTAGCCAAGTCTGGTCCAAACGACCTCGATAACGAGCTACAGTCACGATCACAGTATCAAACACCCTTGCGAGTCGCTTCAGAGCCCTACCACCCATCAATCTAAAGTATGGCATCGCCCCAGGTTCTTACATCAGTCAGAGCAACGCAACGCGCGCCCAGGAGTTGTGTCACATGTGCCAGGCGACGTGTGAAGTGTGAAAAGAAGATCCCCTGTCGGGAATGCATCAGTCGAGGTATCGAGGCTTCTTGCAAGCGAGAAACCGTCAAAGTCAAAGGAAAGATTCTTGTCAACGTGTAAGTCTGTCGCCCAGACACGCTTTTGCGGATCTGTGGATATCTCTCTGCCGATCAATATCCCTTGACAGGCATGAGCAATGCTAAAAGTCCACCAGCGAAAGATCTCCCAGTCAAGAAACTCAGCCATCATATCAGCAACTGCTTGAAGAAATTGAACGTCTTAAAGCTCAGCTTTCACGTCCGGCTATCTCACTCCCAAGCAATGATAGGAGTTCCGGCGTCGTGAGAAATATCACGGAAAGCTTCGAGCGTGATCTATTTGAGACGGTCAAGCTCCTGACAAGGAAGTCGACAGTATCATCGGAGAGTGATATAATCTGGCCCACTTCAGAATGCGCTGCTAGTGTTATTTCGTTTGGTAAACTTTGGACTTCGTGGATCCATTGTGCCATCCATCACCCCACTTTTGAGAAAGAATGCGATACCTTCTGGCAACAAGGATATCATTCACAAAACAATGAAATCCAGAATTATCTCTGGTTGTCCGTATATTTCGCGATTCTTAGTGTGAGTTGAGACTGACTCTGACTGAGCTCATGCTAATATTGGGAGTCTGCCCTCCTTTTCATGGATGAAGCTGAGGCCGAGAAATCCGGGATTGCTGCAGGTGAGTTGCAACAGTCACGATGCATACTGGTGCTCTGATAATTATGAAAACAGGTGATATAAGACAGAACCTTCTCCATTGGTACGATGCATCGCTGTTTTATTTGTACGAGGCAGATTTTCTCCGTAATCATAATTTGCGGAGCGTGCAGACCATTGCAATCCTCGGAATTGTCTTCAACAATGTCGGAGATTCCGATCTACACTATTCTCTTTGGGGTGCTGCCATACGTATCGCACAAGCCTTGAAAATGGGATTTGACAGGGAGAATCCTGATGAAGATGCCGTCCAACAACAAGTCCGGCGGCGGCTGTGGTGGACAATGGTCCTCTGCGAATGGCTCCCGGTTCCTTACCGAACTCCGTGTATCTTGGAAGCAGACTTTAAGACCGAACTACCAGCTTCACTTCGAGATGATGAATTCTTGACTGGACGACAAGACGGGGTAGCTCAGCCACATCTGATCGACTACCACATCGCCATGAGCCAAGTAGCGATCCATTACCACCGTTTCCGGTTCGCAGTTCGACACAGCAAGGGCTCTCTGGAAGACATATTTCCGTTTGTGATCAGCGCCGACGAATCTCTTGCAAGCTTCATAGAGCAATTGCCAGAGCATCTTCGTCCTGAAGAGCCCGATCAAAAGATCGATCAGCCCGATGATATTGATCCGTGGATGTCCTGGCAGCGAGGCAATCTCTGCGTCGTCCTTCTCTATTACAGAATCGTCATCAACAGAGTTCTGCAAGATCAATGGATACACGACCCAGTCACCTTCGCCCGCACAAGATCGATATGTTTGAGCTCGGCGCAGGGGATCATCAAAATGACGAAAGCATACGCACAGCCCATTGCACGACATCGGCCATGGTGAGCAGATCCAGTATCCTATCACAAGGGTTCCAGCCCTATTTTAGAGACTAAATGATACATAGGCCAATCTCGTTCCATCTGTTCTCGGCTGCGATCGTCCTGCTTGTCGAAGTTCGATTCCATCCTGGTGATGCACATGATCATTACATGAGCGATATTCGATCATGCGTAGACTTCCTCGATGAGATCAAGGATCAAAGTACTGTAGCCTCTCGCGCGGCAGAGATACTCAGAGAACAGATCCGGGACTACGAACTTGAGTTTGCTTGAGCTTTAATGTCATTCAGCAATAAGTGGAACTGCCTGAGGTCCTGCTCAATCCCTTTCCGGGTCGCTCGCAGCTCGGAGGCGAGGAAGCTACGACTCTGCGAGATGATGAATGACGTATCAAGCTGAGCCCAATTACTTGCATACTTCATCGTGCTACATACTCCATGAAAGGTTCTCCTGATGTGCTAGACCGATGAACTGTGCGAGGTGCACTGTTAATATTACGCCGTCCATCCCTACCACCTCGGCACTCTCCAGAAGCTATCAAGAATGGTGACCTCTAGTTTGAGGAGAGCGCTCCATGGCTAGCACGATTGATAGTGGGCAGCTAGGCTCAAAATCATTTCGAGGACGTCTTGAGTCCTGATCCTTGTCAATTCACCAGACCGCAATTTACGAGCCGACTTCTCAAGCCTCAGAGTTCCTCGTCGAGTTGCTTTTCGTTCTGCTTATATGCATGTTGTTACACAACGATGCTCGGCTGTACAAGCGAGTCAGACTTTCAGGGACGGGCGGGGCACGGATTTTGAGGCCGCGAATGAGGAGCGGGCTTGGAATGAATGCCTTCTTAAGGCGCCTCAATTTATGAGGCCTCCAATGATGTAGAAGACTTTTACAGCTCACGATTACTTTCAAAATCAATAACGAGAATAACTTCATCTGTGGAGGACGTCTTGGTTGACTGCGGCGTTTTAGGCGTTCGCTTGGACTTGGGCTTTTTCAAGCTTGGCTGCTAACATGTTGACCACCGTGCGTATGGCTTTGCTATTTGGTGCTAGATTACGCAAATGAGCAAATCAGCAGTTAAAATCGACTCTCGAGGCTCAATTTCCACATCATCTCATACATCGAAGACATTAGTCAGGAAGTCTTCGCTGTTATCTCATCACCTTGCACATGAACCATCCTCCTGTCGCCAATGACTCCCTGGAGGATTCTATGGAACTTCCCCAAGGCATGCCATGCAAATTCGAACACGCATGGACCCCAAAGCTATCTCCTTGTACTTGCATAGTGGCTTGCGATCAGTAATCATTCCCTGCTCTTTAGCTTTAATGTATAAGGCATTTGCTGACGTTCTTCGAAGTGGCTTCTCGCTATGGTCGAAAGCATGGCGAGCTTGACAGATGCCAACAAATATTCAAGCGGCTTGTACAACGACATGCCTTGTAGATCTAGTATCTCGGCGACTGAGAACCAGTCAGGTTTCTCCTGACTTTTGATTACAACCGAGAGCATGTACTTCTTGCTGATTCAGCCTGGTCGAGCCATGTCAAGGATATGATACTTGGATGCGCCATGCCCGCCCACTTCCTCGTTGGGTAAGTCTCAAATTCAATTGCGACGCTGCCATGTACGCCATCCAAGCAAGGATCCCACGAACTACATCAGTCAGTTGTCTACCCAAACACTCAACTGCACCAAACAGCATCCCTCAACCATCAACCAATCATCCACCCTTGAGACTGCATGAGCTCGGAGGAGTCGCATTGCCCGAAGGTACATTCATTGTGTTGTTGACTTGAGCTCTAGATTCTCTGCAGAGGGGTCATAGAGGGTGATAAATCTTTTGCAGTACTTGGCGGCCGAATCCTTCTGCTGCAGGATGTCCTTTAAGTCCTTATATGAGCATGTCTCGTACTTGTCTGAGCACCAGTACCAGGCGAAGAAAACAAAAACGTACCAGCGACCAACAGAATTGAAAAGGTTACGAAGACAGATCCAGGGAAAGCTGAAAGGAAGCCTGCCTTTTAAAGATATGTTGCGGATATCGTAAGGCTACACAAGACCTACATAGCTCGCGTGCCGGCATTACCGTTCACTGATCAAGACCGCCAGTGACGCCTGGGTACTTCCGGTTAGTTGCTCCCCCATATCGCATGTTTCCTCTCCTCGGAGCAGTATCTAATCATGGAAGTCAAGCCGATCGATCTAGCCAAGATTATTGGATCGTGTAAACAAGCTTAATTTCTCAGCCCAGAAGGGACATCGTCAACACCAGTCAGCAGCAGCTATGGTAGCCCCAAACTCCGGCGCAGCACGAGTGCCGTTAGCATTCAGCAATGAGACCTCAACTCCCGACCACGGAACTCAAGGCCCGAGAGTAAAATACGAGCATTTCTGCGCCGCTCACTTCAAAGCATATGACTTGACAGCGAGACCCGTACATACAGACGCCCAAGAAGCAGGGCAGTCATCCGCATCGGCAACACCGCCAATGCCTGTGCTGAAAGGTCTACCGTTGTGCTTCATCGACGAACAAGAATTACGGCAGCCTTCTAACACAAAACTTAGAAGAGTCATTCGATCACATGCTAGACGTGATACTGATCTGAAGCGGAAACAGCTTAATGCTGCTTTGAAAAGCAACTTGGAGACGCCGAGGTCGATCTTAGGGAAGCTGACTCCTGCTTCATTGGCTGCTGAGAGACCGAAATTGTCTAGGGCGAAGACCGGAAGTATTGGTTTGGGAACAGGATTCCAACATGGTCGCTCGGTATCCTACTCAGAGGCTGCACTAGGACCATTAACCACGCCATCAGGTAAGAACACACTTCCAGTATCCATGCCCATCTGTCTCCTTCAACTTGCTTTTGTCGTGACTTTTCCTTACAAGAAATGACGTTCAAATACAGCACTAGGAACGGCAGCCGGCCATTTCAGTAATGCGGATGATCGTCAATTCTCAGGTCCAGCAGCAGGATGGCGAGATCAGCCACCATCTGAATTCGACACGGCTTCCGAATGGAGTAGTAGCACGGTCTTTGGGTACCAGGGTATGACCGATGATGGTAGCAGGATCGATTTGGCGCAGAAAGCCTCTTCTAGAGGACCTGAGTGTCCTACATGTCGAACTATTGGTGTGACCAAAGAAAATTCATATGCTGCTCAGCTCTTGAGACGTGCTGCAAGTGACCCTGAAGTGCTGAATATCGGCAACACCCTTCTCGGAAGCTCGTGGCGCCAAGATCCATTTGACACACATAAGCTTCTCCACAACCCCCGCATTTCACTACTTCTATCTCACTGTGAGTGATAGCTCACACATAGACGAGGGGGGACTCTTGCTAACTTCATCGGAGATAATGAGGTCGTTGGCACGGTCTGGGTGCACAGCAAGAGTTTGTGGTCTTTCCAAACCTCAACCCCAGCACTTCTTCACGCCACCATGCTGTACATGGCATCACATCTTCGCTTTCTTTCCGGAGACAAGGAATTTGACAGAGACATACTTCATCATAAAGGTATACACCAGTTATCAGCATCCAAGCGATGATAAAGTGTTAACAGGCCAAGGTGAGACGATGCGGATCATCAATTCAAGCCTCGATAATCCCAACGAGCGGACAAAAGACTACATCATTGGAGCCCTTTCTTCCCTCATTCTTTTTGAGGTAAAGTCACACGAGCAAATGATTTCTACAACCACTGATACGTCTCACAGGAAACCTATGGCTCCAATCAAATCGCAGCTGTCCATCGGCACGGACTTAAGCAGCTGCTGCAGCTACGGTATACAGACTCGGGGACAGAGATTCATCGACTGGTGCAACACCTCCTCGTACAGTAAGTGGATTCCAACTTCATCTAGAAGAATGAAAGAACCATCAAGCTCAAGTCGGACAGTCCGCAAGTAGACCCCGACGAACCCGAAGTCAGTGTTGACAGTATCGGGGAAACGGGCCACGCCGGTCGACTCGCCGATCTCTCCCGCTCAGTAGCCAAAAGCACAGTACCTGGCACCATCCTTGGCCATGGAGTCGCATCTGTCTACGTCTGGCTTACAAACACCGCTCAACGCGCCGGTAATCCTCTTTCGGACCAGGAAGATTACCCGACACTGAGGAACAGCATCGAAGTGTACCTAGCGTCCTTCCCCTCACCGGAGTTCCCAGCATCGTCTTCAAGTGATCGAGCATGGCTAATCGCATCTATGATATATCTACACACCATACTCGTCACTCCCGCCGAAGCATTGCCACTCTCAACGTCCGAGGAGGAACTCGTCATGCAGCTCAAACGGACGATGGAGAAATTGCTCTCCAATCCTAACGGATTCAGCTATCCTTGCTCGATGCGATTGTGGGTTATGATGATGGGTGGATTGTATTCGAGATTCGATGATATGGACTGGTTTCAGGGTATGGTGGGGAGAAGACCGAGTGTTGGGGAGAGTGAATGGTCGGATGCGAAGGTGCTGTTGAGGGATGTGAAGTGGCTTCAGGGCGGCGCGGAGGAGAAGTTGAGGGACATGAGGTTCACGGAGGAGGACATGAAGGCTTGGAACCACTTGCAAGGGTTCTATGGCGATGAGGTTTATAAGTGGAAAGTCTGAAAGGAAAGAAAAACATACCTCGATATGTGATGTTGCACCGGTGCATAATTCGGCATGGCATTGAGTTGATGTAGATCATAGATTTCTTACTTCTCATAATTGAACATGTGTATCTAGTCTTCCCGATTGTGAGCCAGATATGGTCACGCATCATCACATCAAGTTGTTTTTTCGGAACTGGTAGAGTCCATATGAGAGAAGCTTATAAGAAATGCCAGCTTTCGCTGCTGCGATTCTTGAAGTGTCGTCTAATCAATTCTTAAGACTCAAGGCCCAATCAGAAGCGAAATATCCGACACAAAAGCGTTATTTGACCAATGCATAGGAAGTGGTGAATAAGGCGCCTGTCCCACGCGGTTTCCTTCCAGGTTTGATCTTTCGGTGGAATGCACATATGCTGCCTATCTCCCAAGCTTCTTATGATCCGTGATGTTCAAACTGAATGTATGAAATGATAAGACCTAATCATACGGGAATAAATCACAGGCGTGGCAATTACGTATGTGAGACGTCGGCATTTAGGCTTCCATGTTCTGTACCCCGCCACTATCTCAACATCACCCGTCCTTCACGACCATCAAAGCCTACGTCAAACTCGAACCTCAGCTCCATACTAGCACTAAAGAGGTATCATGGGGCTACCAGATAGTATCAGATGGTGGCACCTTCTCGGCTTCTTCCTCCTAGCCGGCTCACGAGATCTCTACCACTGGACACTCAACAAGATCCGCGAGTCCTACGATCGGTCTTGCGATAGTATCAATACAGTTACCCATACTCTTCAAGTTATACGCCGTAGTTGCTTACGCGTACTCCATCTCGGCCCTCCACCAGCATTCGGTCGATTCCGAGACCTTCCTCTGGAGATTCGACAATTGATTTGGTCGTTTGCGGCAAATGAACCACGAGTAATTGAGCTTCGATATACGGTGAATGGCACTGGTCGGAAGCATGATGTATCTTTGGATGAGAACGAACATGGAGGAATTTGGAGCATCGCAGAAACTCCCGCCGTTCTGCATGCCTGTCGAGAATCCCGTGCCGAGGGGCTAAAGAGGTATGAACTGGCATTCGGAACGCAAGAACGTGATGCAAGAGTATATGTCAGTTTCGAAAACGACATCATATACCTGGGGAAGAGATGTCCGATATCTTCTGTCGTGGGTAGGACCGGCGGTAATAGTATGGTGCGCTCTGTGCGGATGAATGACTTGGAAAAGATCAAACGGCTGGCGATTAGAAGTGAGAATAGTTGGGCGATGGCGGTGAATGCGTGGGATGAGAAGAAATTCAGGAATGTAAGAGAAATAATCGTTGTTGGGCAAAGCAGTGGACAGAGGAGCTTCGACTTGGGGGAGAGGCCAGAACTGAGAATTTGTGGTGACGAGAATGGGAAGGAGATTGCTTGGGATGATGTTGGAAGCACGAAGAGTCATTTCAGGAACTTTGTTATGATTAGGATACTGGAGAATAGGAAAGCAGTTTTTGGGGAGGAGCTTGGCCAAACTGGTCGGCCTTTGAGACAGGATGTATTGGTCAGAGATGGGACCTGTGTGAAAGGCTTGCGGGATAAATGGTTCAGCCCTAGAAGGTCTTGGGCCTTTTAGAATCGTCGGAACACTGTGATGTAACTTCAATCTCTACTTCACCAAACTCTTTTGGACACTGCGAGGAGCAAGTAGAGCATCACTCTCAGTTAAGAGGACTTGACCGGCTGCTGTCAGCGCAACGGATTGCTGAACAGCACTGAACGGATTGTTGAGATGAAATCACATCGTTTCATTAAGTCGTTTGGCCATAGAGGGTAAATAAGGCGCAGAGACTTTCTATATTTGTTTGCATGTGCTTTAACATCAACGGTAATTTTTGGATGGGAGCCCCTCGCCTCGCTCAGGAAGGCAAAATCTGCAAAAGTTTAGGAACACAGCACAAGAGTTTCAAAGCCGCAAAAATACTGGCAAGAGGGGCGCCTTTGACTAAGGAAAAGACACAATATCGCCTTTTGGTTTCGGCCGTTCGGGGGGGGTTCGCTAAGGGCTTATCGGCTCCAAAGACGCCCCGACAAGCCCCGATTTCACGGAATCAAGTCTGAAATCTCTACAACGTTAACGCAACGCAAACAAAAGCAAAAAGAAAACTTGCTGTCCTCCGTGAGAGTCGAACTCACGACCTTCGGATCACGTGTAACGTGCTTTTTCCACTTGTTTGAGCAAGTAAATCATACAGAGTAGTATGAGACCGACGCTTTAACCAACTAAGCCAGGAAGACAACTCGAATTGTGATTCGACGGACAGGTTTTGCTTATCTGTGTACCTATGAGGAATAGAGGTCTTCAAAGAAAAGGTTCTTCCCAAAGTACCCCGCTGCGGGGCGCGGTGGCCGTCAACGGAGCTCATGCAGTAAGGAGGTTTCTCGAGATTTCAAGCGAGCAAACCAGAAGTTCCAGATTCACTCCGGGACATTGCTTGAAATGGATTGCAAATTCAGAGGGATCATATCTTCTTGTCAAACAAATCGATATCATCGAAAGTCTCAGTTGCGTGATGAGGGATGGGATGTCCAGTTTCTGTTTTCATGTGACTCTGGGCTCGCTAAGAATAGGGGTGGCTGGAGGACCTCGGTTCCGAACAACTCTATTGATTGGATCAAACAGTCGACAAAACTCTAAACGGACACGATTTTATCCACCTACCAGGCGTGCTTGGATGAAATCTACGAGTAATCCAGCTTCAAATTTGCTAGACTGCCTCTAATCCTTCTTCACAATAAGAATATCGAGAAGAAATTATATCGTAACTCAACTCGCTTCCGATGATCAATTACAGCGATATTAAGTCATCATGATCTCCATTCCATGTCTATTCCTGTTATCTCCAGATCTCCATGAAATTCCAGGAACAGAAAGGGGGCCGAACAAATATACAGCTTCTCTTCTTGGCTTTCCTACCGACACCAATCAAATCCTCACCAGCCTCTTCTATCCTCCCAGGAAGTGGCAATCTCCGTACTAAAACCATCCCATCTCCATGGCACTTCTCGGAGTCGTCCGCATGCCGATTCAATTGGCCTGGAGAAGGTAAGCTTAATACCCCACCTAATGCCTGTCAATTCTTGTTCACCTTCCCTTAGTGGGTAGTCCGCCAAGATATCATATCGACATTGCGCCAAACAACCTGCAGGAACCCATCGCCAAGTTGTTCGGCTCCCAGCCGTTCAGCTTGCAGAGGCATGTCCGAAGTGGCCAGAAACGTGGTCGGAGGCTGTTTCCTTACTCGGTCGTGCAAGATAACGATGGATTCGAGGCTGGGCTGCATAATGAGGATATAAAGAGTTTTGGCTCCCTTCTTTTTGGAAGGTGTCACTCAGCCATCAGTCCCTGAAGTTATCGATCATGAGGTTCTCTCTCGCTACCGTCGCCTTGGCTTTCAGCGCCGTAGCAAATGCCGTCACCATCAACCAAATTAACGGCATCAAATATCTCTCGCCTTATGCGGGTCAAACATTGACTGGCATCAAGGGATTGGTGACTGCCAAGGGACCATACGGATTCTTCCTTCGAGACACGACACTCAACCTCGACATCAGATCATCAAATTCCATCTATGTCTACGGCAGTCAAGCTCTCAAGAACGTCACAGTCGGAGACATCATCACTGTCGACGCAACTGTCGCTGAGTATCGGTCGACTTCGACGTACCTTTATCTGACGGAATTGACTTTCCCAAACAATGTCAAAGTTCTGTCAAGCGGCAACGCGGTCAAGCCCGTGGTCATTGGCCAGGATCTGCTCGTGTACCCCCCGACGGAACAATTCTCATCTCTTGACAACTGGGACGTCTACTCCCTCCCAAACAATCAGAGTCTCGTTTCTACTGCAAACCCAACTCTGCAGCCACTCCTTTTTGGAATGGACTTTTGGGAAAGTTTGAGCGGGGAACTCGTTACTGTGAAGCTCCCAGTTGCGATCACAAAGTCTAATCGATATGCAAATGTGTGGGTTGCCGGATCATGGAGAAAGACAGGCACGAACAAGCGCGGTGGGTTGACTATGAGAGACAGAGGTATGGCATCCGTAAAAGTCTTGAAGTCATTCCCGTTCCTGATGAAAGTCACCAGATTCCAACCCAGAGACACTGGCAGTGCTCGATCCTCTTGATGGAACCAAGAACCCCACCACTGTCAAGCTTGGTGATTCTTTGGAAGAAATAACTGGTGTTCTCACCTATGCTTTCGGATACTACAGTATCTATCCTCAAACTGCTGTCAAGGTCGTAGCATCCGCTTCGCCAGCTACCCCTCCACCTACCACTCTAACCTCTTCCGGAACTTGCAAGCAACTCACGATTGGCGACTACAATGTCGAGAACTTGACTCCCAAATCAGCATGGCTTCCATCAATTGCTGATCATATCGCTACGTACTTGAAGACTCCAGATCTCATGTTCATCCAGGAGATCCAGGATGACAATGGAGCGACTAACAATGGAGGTAAATTTCCCCCTCTCTCCCGATCAATCCTCAAGCTAAAGTATACCAGTTGTCACTGCAAACTTGACCCTCACGACTCTTGTAAACGCAATCTACAACATCTCTGGCATCAAATACGCATTCACCGAAGTCCTCCCCGTCAACCTCTTGGATGGCGGCCAGCCAGGCGGAAACATCCGTCAAGCTTACCTGTACAAACCTGATATCCTGCGCCTTCGCAAGCCCAATCTTGGTGGACCACTCGATGCGAACAAGGTTCTCCCCGGCCCAGAACTCAAGTTCAACCCAGGCCGTATCGAGCCTTCCAACCCAGCTTTTACTGCGAGCCGTAAGCCGCTTGCTGCTGCATGGGAGACTTTGGACGGAAAGAACAAGTTCTTCACTGTGAACTTGCACCAAGGTAGCAAAGGCGGCGGAAGTCCTCTGGTGGGAGATGCTCGTCCTCCTGTCAACGGAGGTATTGAGGATCGATCTGCCCAGGGAAATATCACAGCCGTGAGTATTTTCGATTCTTATTTATTTGGCTTTTGACAGTGAACTGACAAAACACAGACCTTCGTAGCTCAAATCCTCAAGCAGAACCCCTTCGCCAAGATCATCGTCGCAGGTGATTTCAACGAATTTACATTCGTCGAGCCTCTCGAGACATTCAAATCTGTCTCGAAATTGCTGGACCTCGATGATGTTACTCTCACCCCTTCGACCGAGAGATACACGTACATGTATGATATGAATTGCCAGGAGTTGGATCATATGTTTGTGAGCCCAGCGTTGATCCTGGGAGCAGCGTTTGAGCATGTCCATGTTAATACTTGGAACTCGTTGGCGGATCAGAAGAGTGATCATGACCCGAGTGTCGCGAGGTTGAATGTCTGTTCATGATGATGATGTTATGATTTGATGAGATGGGAGGAATGAAAATTGATTGTACATATGAAACATGAGTAATTTCATCAACATTTCTTCTGCTGCAGAAAAAACTTATCTTGGTGGGTGCTTGCTGTGTTCGATCATGCGTACACAGCGAGGAGAATGCGTACTTTCTGGAGTGCTTCTCGCTTATTGAATGCTAGAGAACAGCAATCCAGTTGATCCTCCTATTTTCATCTTCGCCTTATATTCCGCTTTCGTCTACCTGCTGCAATTGGAGTGATGTTTCTTGGCTCTCCATAGATATCTGTCTGTTGAATCTTTTGCTTTGTGTTGACCTAAAAAAGCCGAATGTCGCTTGTCGACCCCGCTAGCGTGTTTACTCTTCGCGCTTGCTTTCCTCATCCAATTAGACCGGAGGCTCTTTCCTTCTACTGCTATATAAAGCCATGTTCACGATGCTCCCTTGTCTTTGATTCGCATTCATCGAAAGCTCGATTCACCATCATAATCTGAAGCTCAGCAAAACATACCAGACAATAAGTACTTGTCCAACCCACATCACATAAAATCCCCTTGAACAACTTCCCACCTCCCTCAAAAGCCACAATGTCATCCAAACAAACCGCCGACTCTTCCACCAAGCCTTCAAGCTCTGACTCGGGCACGAAGAACGCCTTAAACCCCACTGGAGACAGCACCGCGACCACCGCAGACGCCATACCTCCCAATCCAGCCCTCAAATCCGACTACAAGTACCTCAAAGATGCAGGCTGGACGAACATGTACTACTTCATGCTCTCGTACGGCCTGAAGATGCACGATGATGAGGATTACGAGGAGGGAAAGAGGATTCTGGAGGCGTTGAGGGAGAATGAGCAGGAGAATTGGGAGGAGATGTATGGGAAGGGAAAGTGAAGGGGGACTGGGGATGGAGGAGGTGTTTCTGACTTCGAGAGTGGGGAGTGGAGCGTGGAGACTGGTTGAGGGGTCTGAATGAAGAATGGGGCACTAAGTATTAAATGTCGGCTCGTATGGATAGAGTAGGGTCCTGCGTGAAGAGGCAAGGCAGTGGGGTAGTTACATTACGAGGCGGTGCTCTGTTCATGATGACAGGCGCCGTTCCTCACTTTGGGAGTGACAATGCAAGTAATTCCTCCATTGAACGTCTTATGATCAGTAACTCCCAATATTTACCCTTAAACCTTTATTCGTTCGTGGTGCGCCGGAGAGGCAATTGGCCTCGCCGAGCGCGCCGGATGTCGGTGGGGACAAGTCCAGGTTGAACATAAGGGCACGAATTTGACTATCTGCATCGCAGACTCTAATGGCATCTCAAAGAATATGTTCAAAATAGGACTGCAGAACGCGTGTTATGGAAATCCATTGCAATGTCCGATCACTAGTTTTCCGCTCGCTGCTACGCGTTTTCCTTGTTATGATAATAACGAAGCTCTTCGGAAGGCGCCAAGGGGAGAATTCAGTCCAAAGAAAGACCTGCAAATGTTCTCATCCGCCAGCTTCAGGAGGGAGAAGTATGTCAGCACGCGCCACAAAATATCATTGACCATCCACCCCTGGCTCCAGCCTCGGATCTATTGAAGAAGTCAAAGGCAGCTATGTGCACACCTCGTATTTCCGTCCTCCAACGTGAACATCAAGTAGCATCAGCTTAACCTTTGGCATCTCCCAGTCCTCCAACGCCTTCCAATTTTGTGTCTCTAGGTCATCCGTGAGGCTTTCCGGTTCGCCGAAGTGAAGCCATGTGTTCATAGTGAGCTCTGCGTCGCCCTTCGTCCTCATACTTGCCCTGCGTAAACTATCAAACGTTTCGGTTTTGTTCTCAGAGCCCAGTGCGCTAAGACCAAATGAGACGTTCTTTCCATCACAGATTTGTGTGTCATAGACCGTAGATAGGGCTCCAAAAGTCGACACTGGCGTCAAGATAAGTTCTTCTAAGTCAAACTTCCGCGCGTAGTAGACACTAGCATAAGCGTCGTAGTGTTTAAGTGCTAGACGTCGGATAGACTTCGTGTCTGTGTATTTTATGAGACTTATACCGTACACACCACTGTCATCAGGCATGCGACAAATGATATCACAGCCCCAATTTACCCAGATATGAGCAGGAGTCTTGATAGTCTTGGTCACCGCCGAGCTTGCCCAATGACCGCGTACGGAAAATGTTGTCTCGAATGCTAGGGAATAGCATTTAAGCTCAACAGTGCGGGTCTCTCGGGATGCGTGTAGGAGTGCAGGTGCGCGCTCAGCACTACTTCTCCATCTGTAACGCCGATCTCTCTCCCCAGGCAGTCATCATTCCTCCGTGCTCGGTGTAAGGAAGCTCAAATATCCAAAGGTCTATGATTCGAGGTTCGTGGCAAGCGAGTGTCAGAATCATCGTCCGCAGCTCGAAAGGCAGCTTGGGAAAGCAGGTGAAAGTCTTGAGGGTGTGTCCCTCTGCTGGCATCACGGCTTCACCAGTGGACTTGGCATAAGGTGCAATGATACAAGAGTCAGCTTGTGGAGACGTGAGATTGGGCCTAGCATCTGCGGATGGCTGAGCGTCTCCTACTGTGGAGTGCGAAGATGACTTGATGCGATGACTGCTGGCTTGCGCGCTCAGCGAGGGCAGTTTCTTTGTCGGAGCGCCGCTATCTGCGGAGACTGGAGAGACCTCAGAGCCTGGCTTGAGATCTGGTGTCTTGTCTGCACCGTGTGGCTCGCTATGGGCGGGAGGAGAAGGATGAGCTGGGTTGATCCACTGGTAGGTGGCGAAGTCGTCAGTCGAGGAAGCATTCTTGACCGGTCTCCAATCTTGAGACGGTTGTTCGAGGATCTTGATGCGTCCGAACACAATTTCGGACGTGAGAGTGTGATCAGCTTGGTTCAAGGTCAGTTTAAATTCTCAAGCTGGGTACGTACTGGAGAATGGCTTACCCCCAGACACCAAGCATCTATAGAGTATTGGTGAACCTTTTTTTTTAGGATCTGTGAGTGATTGAAGTATTCGACTCGAGGTTTGCTGGTTAGTTGAATCTGGAAAGACTTTCACGTTCATGAAGAGGTCGATGTTATGACCTTCGAGATTCTCCAAGAAGTTTTTTGTGGATGTTAGGTAAAATAGAGCGTCAAGTCTCGGGGTAGATGAACTGTAGACGAGGCTGAACAGACCACTCTAGCGCAGCCGAAACGCGACTTGCTTTCAATGAAATTCACCCACCATATGTGATAAATTAGAAGAATCAGAGTCATTGCAAAGAGTGTTCACTAATGCGTAGAGCATCATCTTAGTGTGCAGCAGCAATTTATTAGAGACAGAAACACCTCGGCCCATTTCCAGAGGATATCGACGTCGACAGGCGCGGTTTGCGAACGCCATACTTCTGGGCTATATTTTTGCCGAGTAACCAGGGGGGGGGGGGGGGGGGGTTTCGACTACTTTCTGAAAGCTCTTCGCAATTATGTTCTGCTTTGGTGGCGATCAATTGGGCACAGAGGATTTAGTTACTGAAACTACTGAAGGGTGTGTTTAGGTACCGTATTGTTGTGATGATATTTAGGCGAGCTCTGATAGGAGATTGTTTTCACGTGACCCTCTCACCGCCTGGCAATTCTCGATCTTCACCAAGAAAAAAAGTTCAGAAGCTTCTCTGCGCACTACACTCCCCTCCTCCACAATACAACCACCTCAATTTCCAGCAGCAACTGGCGGCCGTGAAAGATTTCCCACAAGAAATACGACCTGTGCAATTGGATTGCGCCATCCTCTTCCATCATGTCTTCAGACGAAATCGTCTGGCAGGTTATTAACCAGCAATTCTGCTCGTTCAAGCTCAAGTAAGTTCTCCCAAACCTCCTCACCTCTGCAATCTAACACAATTAGAACTACCAAAGAGAAGAACTTCTGTCGCAACGAATACAATGTCACTGGTCTCTGCAACCGCCAATCCTGCCCTCTCGCAAACTCCCGATATGCCACCATCCGTGCACACCCCGAATCCGGTACCCTCTACCTCTACATGAAGACTATCGAGCGCGCGCATATGCCTAGCAAGCTCTGGGAACGAATCAAGCTATCGCAGAACTATGCGAAAGCGCTAGAACAAGTCGACGACCGATTGATCTACTGGCCGAAATTCTTGATTCACAAGTGCAAGCAGAGACTTACGAGATTGACACAAGTTGGGATCCGGATGAGGAGATTGGCCAGAGAGGATGAGAGATTGGGAGAGAAGCTTGTGCCGAAGTTGGCGCCTAAGGTGCGCAGACGTGAGGAGACTAGAGAGAGGAAGGCGGAGGCTGCGGCGAAGGTTGAGAGGGCTATTGAGAGGGAATTGATTGAGAGATTGAGAAGTGGTGCCTACGGTGACCAGCCGCTCAATGTCAGCGAGTCTATCTGGAAGAAGGTATTGAAAGGCCTTGAGCGTGGTGGTGAGGGAACCAGAGACGAGGACATGGATGAAGGCATTGAGGAGGACGAGTTTGAGAATGAAGAGGAGTACGAGGATGAGGAGGGTGTCGGTGACGTCGAGTACGTCAGTGACCTAGGCGAAGACGAAGAGGACCTAGGAGATCTCGAGGACTGGCTAGGAAGTGAGGAAGAGGCCGATACGGGCGATGAGGATTCAGAAGACAGTGAGAGTGATAGCAGCGAGGATGACAAGTCGAAGAAGCTCCGTGCACCTGGAAAGCGCAAGAGAGGTGTAGACCCGAAGGCAAAGTCGAAGTCGAAGAGCAAGAAACCCAGAATGGAGATCGAGATCGAAGAGGAGTTCGAGGGACCGCAGAGGGAGTTGGCAATGGCTTGAGTCTGATCTGGGGATATATTTGTATGGCGTTGGGGTTGATGGCGATTTGTGCGGAGTTTGGCAGGGTGAAAATGCAGAGGATCACGGCTCGCTTGAGCTTATACAGAAGTGGAACATAGACAGTCAATGGTACTCCGGCATGCCTGTTGGAATCATATTCGATTAGTGCCAATTTCAATGACATGAATTCTTTATGCCCAAAAGCTCGCCGTAATACCACCTCAAAGTCCTCGAAGTCTAGATGCGACCAGATTCATGTCCCTTTCATTTCTTCCCATCTCTTAGATTATGATTTATCTCGTCCGAATCAGAGGCAGCCCCATCTGAAGAACGGCGGTTCAAAATAAAAGGGAATCATTCCCACTGGACAACCCAATGCTTCTCAAAGATCGATCCATCAGTGTCCGTTCAGAATGGATAGAGAGGACAGAAGCGAACTTACCAGTGTTGAGCTCGGGCGCGGAAGATCGGCTGATTTCGATTATCATGACGTGGGAGGATAGTCCACGATAGGCAGGAGCAGCAACTGCGTAGACAAGCAGGAATATGTGAGTGACGAGTGACAAACGCATTTTGAGTTCTGGACTCGGGCGTGGTTTAGACGTGAAAGATCACCCCACGTTGTTTGACACTGGTGAAAGATCTCTGGTCCAGACAGTGCGTTGTCGCAGTGCCTAAATATATGTGTCCGCGAAGAGTGTTTCCTGCGATTAGATGGAAATAGTCAAGATTTAGATCAGCACACAATTCGCTATCTTTGTATAACAGCCCACAAAGTACAAGTGCTACCTCTTCATTTAGGGGTGTAGATCCTTGGCTTCATATGGATATTTCGTGTACCTCAGCTAGTGTATGGAAGGCAACAATACTGGCCTCTTTCAACATCGAAGTGATCAGTAGGAACTCTTTCAACAAGTCATCAGGAATTTGGCGATGTCAAAGTTGCATGTGTCCGTATCTGCGCAAAGAGGGTTTCCGCGACTTTAACTACTAAGGTCACACCTGAAGGTTGAAGAAGAGATACAGGGTGAAACAGAGGCAAGCGATGGGAGAAAACAGTTGAAGCCATACTCTAGAGCTCGACCTTATATTGTGACGATTCGTAGCTCCAGAGCTTACAGTACCTGACTTTTGTCGTCTGCCCGATGATCGGTGGTGATGTTGACCAACTCGCTCGCTTCGTGGGCTATCCCACCACCCCGTAATATCACAATCCTCTCTTCCGTCGTACAGGCGGCTCAATTGGCAACTAGAATTCGAGTCCATATGTCTTGCAAAGGTTTCAGTACTTTCCAAACCTAGATTTGGCTTCGCATTTTCCAGACTCAGAATGTATTCGAGTTGCAGATATTCTTACGTGACTGTACATCGATTCGAGTTGCTCCAGGCTAGGACTGCTTGCCGTGGTAAAATTCAAAAGGATATAAATAGTACACAAGCTTAAAGAATTTCGTCATGATACCCAAAATCAGATGCGAAGGGATTTGAAATTGAGAGCGTGAAAAATAGACTTTGAATGCATTCCCCCCATTCCCCAAAGTCGTTCAAACACCTGCTCTATAATCACAGCCACTTCTTTGATATCCGCTACCTACGAAGTTAAACCAAACCGTCGGCAAACCACGCTTGAAAGGCAAGAAAGGAAGCCAGGAATCGAAACCTCATCAGCGAATTCGTGACCCATAGCCCGGCCCGTGCTTCTATTCCCTCCAAGAACGCCATTGATTCCAAAACCAGGTTGAAAAAGCATTGAAGATGGAAATCTTCCCAAGATAGACCATCTAGAACATGGCTAATAATCTCAGATAGCATCTCATGGTCACCTGTCTTTATTATCGACGTCCCGAGCATGTTGCTTCGTAGCCCAAGAATACCGACACTTGTCTTCGCTTGGTGTTTGAGCTCGGTGATCCACGGAACGTCATCTTGGGACCAATTCAGGGATAAAAGATCGACATGCTGGGAGGCAGAAGGTGGAAAGAGAGGCCGACTATAAAAATTCGACGTCTTTCGTAGTGAAGTAGCCTTGAAGTGACGACAGGCTGAAATTGTCGAGTGATATATTTCTTGTAAAGGACCAGAACTTGTCTCCGAAATTCCGCGGAATAGATATCCTCCCACTAAGATGTAAAAAATTGTAAATTTTTGGTTTTGTTTCTGTAATTGCTCAAAGTTGTGGGAGGATATCATGATATTGAAGGCCGAGGGCGAGGGGTAAACAGTCTTTCGCTTGTGATCTGGCGGGGTCGTGCCCTCGGCCGCGCCATTGGAAACGACGTTTCAACTTCGTGGTCGCATAAATTCGACCCTCACCAGCACTCCTTCTTCATCGACACCACGCCACGCCCGTTTGTCCGAACTGGAACCGGGCATATACTGCAGACTGATCTTCATACATACTTCATATCCAAAAGCGCATTTCAAAGTCCCAGCCAGCTCTTGCGACATACAATCAACCGCCCTGTGGCGGCAGATACCAGCGCCATGACATCCTATTTCTCCTCTCTCCTGACGACCACCACATCTAGAGTCGCTTCTATCCGACAAAACCTCTTACCTACAGAGAATGACGGAGATACAGAGGACGATACTCATCTCTGCCGCGTTCTCAGAGCCTACTACACCGAGAAAGGACGATCATTCCCTGCCTGGCTACCTCCCGACCCAAAAGCACCCCCTCCCGTTGTTGTCCAGCCCGTATACGCACAATCATCAGTCGGCTCGCGATATGGAGGATTACAGAATCAAACTGGTGGAACATCTGGAGGGGGACTAGCAAGCTTGTGGGACAAGCAGCCACAGCAACAGATGCAACCACAAGAGCAACAGAGTCTCAGACAAGGACGAGGACAAGGAAGGATGGCAGCAAGTGGACGGAACCCATTCGCAAGTCAAAACTCAGCACAAGCACAGCCAGTTATTCAATCTCAGCCACTACCAAGTCAAAAGGGAGGCAGCTATCAGCAGACGATGTTTGGCAGGAGCGACGCTACCCCTCCTGGCAGCTCTGGAGGTCCTGCACCGATGTCTTCTAGGCAGAGACTCGCCGCGCAGTTTAACAATAAGCCAGGAACCCAGCGAGCGAATTCCTACGAATCGAGTGGATCTGCGCCGCCTCTCACATCTGCGAACTCACCTTGGTCGAACAGTGGTGGCGGGGGTTATGAGGCTGGAGGTTATGACGCTGGGGGATATGATGCGGCACCGAGAAATACAGGACGCCAAGGATTGCCCAGTGGACCTGCGGCTGGCAGACGTGGACCTGGGCTTCCTAGTGGACCAAGAGGGCCGCGATAGGGGGGTTCTTGCTTGTGATATACCTGATTATGGGACTTTGTTGCATTGCATGGAGTTGGAGGAGCATGCACGACTATCGTTATTTGATTCGGAATATTTTTTCGGCAAGAAGGGCCACCGTCGGCAGTAGCAGCGAAACATTGTCTTGGTACCTGTTCAATATCCTCCGCAACTTTGGTGACATGAGCAATAGCAGCTTGTGTGCAGGATGATCCATTTCAGCACGCTTGTGACTGATAGCTGATATGTGCTTTGCCCTGTTTATGCGGCATTCCTCGTCTGGTAGGGTTGTGGATATCACTTGCATCATGCTGAGGATGGATTTTGGGGAAGAGGGGGTCTTGATTTCTACGGCTGCGCTGTGGAGTTGAATCGATTCAATATGCGCACTGCGCCAATCTGGGAGCCGGTATATTTCTACTCCGACATCATAGCAAGTGCTACTCTCTACACGTCCGTAACTGTAATTCTTTGCACACCCCCTCTTTTCCATCGCATTTCGTTATCACATCCACACGCGCATGGCGATGGCAGCCGAAAACGTCCCGTCCTGATCGTCCTGCATGTATTTCATGCAGAACATCGTAGCCGTCCACCAGGTCTTCGTGCACGCCATTCGTACTTCTATCGCATCGCTCTTGTATTGCAGTTATGAGTATGGGTTGACCCCCACACTTGTTTCGATTCGAGCCAAGTGCATAGCACCAGACAAGGCACCAATACAACGAACCCGAGCTGCAAGAGTGGCCTGTTTATTCTGCAATCCGAACCTTCTTCGCCTTCAGTTCTTCCCTTCGAACACGTGCTAGATTTTTGATGCGGGCCCCTGTTGAGCAGTCAGCACTTTATTCGAATTGTGGCCACACAAATTGAAGGTATTTTGAGTGCCGACAAGATACTTTTACCTAACGCAACTCTCAAACCGCCGCTCAACCCTACTAGGTCAAAGCATGGCTGGCCCCGAAAGTCAATCAGCTCGCGATCTGCAGCAGTTCTAGTAGTCAATGGATTTACCCGTCGGGCATTTGCTGCGGCCTACATGTACGTTCAAACAGAATGCGTTGAGGTTGTTGGTTTTCTACGGCCTGCCATTCGCTTAGGCGGCATCCAGTCTGTTTGCGGATGTGCTGGACCAGCGGCAAAAGAGGGGTTGAGAATAACCAGGTAAGACAAAAGTCCCGCGATAGCCGACAGGAGCGAAGTTCTTTTGAGACGGAGCGGAGAGATCGATGTAGCAAAGGCTTTCAGGAAAGTCCAATTATCGTCGAAAAATTCCGCCATTTAGCAAAGAGGAGGCGAAGGATCATGACCTAGGCAAGGAAACGGCACGAGTTCTGTATTCGGTTAGATGTGCCGAGTGGCCAATGCCCATCCTCTTGGGATGCAAATGGCACTTCAACGACATCGATCTCAACTCTGCAGCATGAGCATGCTTGGATTGTGGGACATTCCCCCATCAGGTGGGGCCTTCTAGAACTGCAGTCTGGATTGTGCTCAACCTGAGACGATACCACCAGGTGTTGGGAACTATTTTGCATTTGCCAGTTTGGTTCACCGAGTGAAGGAATCGGAGGTCTTAACTGGAGCTGATTTCAAGCTTACAAGTAGAATAGTCTGGGTTTCAGTATTCTCGGCCCTAGCGGCATCATCTCTCTTTGTTTTTCTGCTAAGTCCCCGCTCTTTATTCCAACATTCCTACGAAATGCAGCAAACCAATATTTCAAACATCGACAGGGAACATTTTGAAAGAGCTCTTGAACTGCTCCTAATCACTTGGATCTGGACTTATGGGACCTGGAGGGAGGAATTCCACTTGCTCGCTCATGGTCCAATGGCACTGCTTTGGCAGAACATCTGACAATCGAGCGGCAACAACTGGTTTGCCTCTCAATCTGCCAAGTCGAAAGAATCAACTGGAAGATCCGAGAGCATGGCACGGAATGCTTTTGTAAGGCGAACGTGATTCAACCAATTGCCTCCGCTCCGAACGCTGAAATGCAAAAGGAACAGACCTTGGTATCCGGAGCTTTCTGAGAATGGGAAGTTGTTGGGCAGAAGGCATCTTCCATCCCATGTATCCGGGTTCAGATAACATGTCGATGGCTTGAAAGGTGATTCTCAGGGATTCAAGCAGTTTAGAGCTTAGAACACATGCCAATTCAAGAATTCGTTCCCGTAACACGAGAAGTAGATCCAGTTTCTCGGATTCACACGTCAGCAGCGACTGATCGTGACAGGACAGCTGTTCTCGGTCTTACGACAAACACGATCATGGTCAACATTGACGTCGTCGTGGCAACATTTCAACGTCCACTCCCGAATCATAAATATGACTCTGCCGGCTACCGGCTCTTGTCCACTGACACGTATTCTGTGTGACATGTAAACGTAAATAGGAGTGCTGAGAAGCCGATGGCTTCAGCCCACGAAAACGGCCCACAGCGGGAGGAGGAAATGCAAAGAAAACCGGGCTCGCATACCCGCTTGGACTCTTTTCCACGATCGAGTATATAGTTCCAGGCGAATAGCAACCTGATATCAAGGTGTTCGATCGTCGCAAGAAATCTCCTCCGGCCACTAACTGAACCCCTGTCTCGGACACAACCCCTCGGCTGTGCTTGGCGAAAGCAAAACAAAGCCATTTTATTGTTTTGCGACACATTCTAATACTCCAAGTATCTCGAAGTTCGTATGCAATACGAGCAGTCATTTGACTCTTGCCCCAACTCGTCTCTCCAATCATCTACCTAGAGTTCACTATCGCCACGACTACAATCTTGACTAACGTACGGTACGGTACAATCGGGCTCCTGCTAGTCAATGCACAAGAAGCTCTGACCAACGCGCACATCTTCCTCACCCGCGGGGCTGTCCTATCCTGTCCTATCCTGTCCTGCCCATATCCTATCGCCCCCTGGCGCTTAAAGGCATGTTGGTATAGGGCATCTTACAACCGAGGGCGGGTAGCACCGAGGCCATGGAACAGCGAATAATGATACCCGACTAGTACTGCATGTCTAAGGCCTAAGTAACCCTAAACCCAATGAAAGCCTCCTCCGCTTTTGCAAATAAAGTCTAAACTTACACAAATAAGGCTAATCATGTAGGTTAGCGTCGGCACTGTTGATGAAGGAAGCTTTGCTTTCTGGTCGAGCTGGTCTCCAAACATCCCACTTATGCAGGTACTCGAACTCGAGCCTAGCTACCTCTCCGTGGAGTTGTGTCCCGCTTTCTCTACCTGGATGGTATTAGACTGATTCTTTCTCCTTCCTTTCATCTGCAGACGTCTGCACTGCATCTTCATCAACTCGACATTCCTTCGTTACACAACCTCCTTGTCGTTTGTGTGCTGCCAGCTCTGCAGAGATCCTACCCCAGGATAACACCACAGCACAGTATAGCACAATACGCTCACATCTTCTTCCAGATAGAAAGAAGGATGTACTGGATGACGGACTGACGAACAGAGCAGTCAAAAAGCCATGTAAACCTCACGCTGCCGATTATTGTTCCTTGCTTGCGAGCTACCTGCCTGTCTTAACCCCACCTTGCTATTGCTCCTCCGCTCCTCCTCCTCCACACACACCCAATCCTTCAGGCCCGGGATACGCCAAAAAGCAACACATACGACAGCCACCCCAAAACACTAAAACATCTCTGATCTCGTCACTTATTTTTCGAAACAAGATATCAGCCTTCATCACCATCCCATCTCATCCAGGAGATCCGCTCAAAAACCTTATCCATGATTCTCGACACCAGCTACCCGTCGCTGGCGTCGACATTTCCCAATCCTCATTCCTGTTCTCCTCGACGAGAACGAGATCTCAAAGGAGAGATGGGGATGGAGATGGAAATCAACGTGGACCTAGCGACGCTGCAGGTACCCGTCGACATCAACCTCGCAGCTCCTCCAACAGCCAACCTCTTCGTGCCACCTCTTCCGATCTGGAAGACCTGCGTGTGGAAGACTGTTGATGGGAGCATCGATATTGCTGTGGATATGTACTTGCCACCTTCGGCTTCGAGTTCCGCTTCGGCCTCAGATTCGGCTTCGACCAGATCCGGGATCGGCAAAAGCAAAGAATGTGGGACTGGGGTTGAGAAGGGAGATCCTCATCCCGTCATGCTGTTCATCCACGGCGGTGCATGGCTCGGATCCAATCGCTCTGACTATTGCCGGCCTCTCTTCCACCAGTTTCTGGAGCTTGGGTTTGTGGTGACGTCAATGGATTACAGACTGAGACCGGAGACTAGTCTGGAGGGTCAACTGGATGATGTGAGGGATGTGGAGGGCTGGTTAAGGGGAAAGGGTGGGCTTGGAGAGGTGTTGACGGGGATGGGAAAAGGGGTTGAGGTCAATGCCGAGAAGATTGTTGTTGTGGGTGCATCGGCTGGCGCGCATCTGGCGTTATTGACAGTTAGTATATTGCTTTTGTTGATACTTACTTCAAGTCCCCTGCCAAGCCTCCACCACTTACAAAGCCGAAGCGACATACCCGACGCCTCTCAAGTTTATGATCGAGATGCAATATTATAAAGGTGCAGAGACTGACTCTCATACTAGCCCAAACTCTGGACTAAGCCTCCCTCGGCCATCCTCTCAATGTATGGGCCGACAACAATTCATTCTTTGCAATATCAGCAGAAAGGCCGGTTTTCCAAACGATGCAATCTTCCTTGTACGCCGGAGACGCTCGCTGCTGCTATTAATTATGGTCAACCGCCGACGGAGAAAAGGATCAGTCAGGTATGTGGAACTTTTCTTTTCGTTTGTTTTCTTCTGGAGCTTGTTGCTCGGTCAGAATAATGACATTGGGCTTGTGTTAAGATTCACTTCTCTCCTTTCCCCTCACTGAATATGCTTCAAATGCTGATACCGGGTCCCATGGATCACGAATTTGGAAATCCTGAAGTTTACTTGTACTGACATGCCAAACAGACCGGGCAGGACAACTACAGACCACGCAATGTCATGGCACGACATCTGTTTGAAAGTGGAATCATGGCTGAATTTCTCATCAAGGGGTTAGTGAGAGGCAAGCAAGGCGAATTGTGCTTCCCCGAGCCAGGGAGTGTGAGCAAAGAGGAGATTGACGCCATCAGTAAGTCCACTCCTCTCTCTTCACACTTTCCCAACGGAACATCCCAATTCGAACTATCTATCTGATCAGCGTTGCTCGGTCTGCTGACCCATCATCCAGGCCCTCTCCATCTCCTCACCACACGCCAATACCCTTTCCCTCCAGTCTACCAAGTAATGGGCACCTCCGACGACGTCTTCGACCCTCTCCACGTGCACGACTTCCACGACGCCCTCACAGCCCAAGGAATCCCCGCCCACAAAGTCCTCGTCCCAAACGTGCTACACGCATTCGATATCCTCGCTGAAATCGGCGGCGATGTGGACAGAGAGATCGTGAGTCCGGCTGTCAGATGGATAGCAAAGTGGGTTGGTGTCGGTGTTGACGGGGAGGAGTAGTCTCGCGAGATTAGGAGAGTGGGATATGATGCCTCGACTTACTTATCTTCCTGCCACAATCGCTGGTATGGTTTTCGAAGGTTCATTTGATTACTTCACTTTGTGCGAGTGGTTGTGGTAAGAAGACTTGAGGAGAGGGATGGATAGCTTAGCTATCGACCAGTCAGTCATGATCCCGTGGTGGGATGCAAAGGTAAGCTATACGTTCCGCCGACTGGAAAGACGCATGCTTTTCTTGCGGATTGCATGTGCTTGTTTCCCTGGCACTCTTTTTTGTTTGTTTCTATTTCCTTTTGTTATGGGAAACTTCGATTCTTGGCTGCGATTATGACGGCGCTTTCGATTCGTGTCACTCGTTTGGGAGGCGGCGTACTGTAGGTGTTTACGGTGGTGGGGATGTTCTGTGTCTAGAAGACTGGGAGTTGAAAAGAAAATCTAGATTAGATATAGGTGGTTTAGTGTAGCGTTTGGGGTGGTTACTGTTTAGATGGTTATGCGAGGCGTTCTTGTTTTTTGTCTCAAGCTCAGCCTGTACGGGGGACAGGCTATGAAGGATGACGAATATGAATGTTACGTTCCGTTTCTGAATCATGGCTTGCTTTTTGTTTTTCTGGCTTGAGAGGGATGGTGTTGAAGGCGGCGAATGCGGGGAGTTGGTTGGGGTTTGGAGCGGTTTGAAAGAATTTTGAGATGTGAAATGGTGCTGTTTGGTGCTCATGCGTCATGAGCTGCGGCATTCGCTTGAATTATTGCATTTGCAATGAAGGTCTGTTTTTGAAATACTTACGTGATCGCCGGGTGGGAAATGCGTCTAGTATTGGAGTTGCTCATCTAATACGCTTCGCCAAGTCATGAAAAGACTCATTATTCACCATTCTTTGTGTTTCTTATACCAGCCAGAGAATGATTTATTCACTGTTGGTACGGTTTACAAACTACAGGAATCGCCGCGATCACGAGTTGAACGCAGAATACAGACGGCGCTAGGCCTCACCTCGAGCCCACCCGATACTTCAGAGCCATCTCCAAGCTCCAGCCTCGACGTGACTTTCGAAAGTTTATCTACAGCAAATTGATTACGACAAAGCCATTGTTTCAACCACCTACACAGAACTCAAAAAGTCAGGCGGCCATGTCCAACTCAACAAACCCAGACCCAACACCACCACCTGGCAGTCAAGCTATCGAAATGTCAGTCGAAGATGAGCATGCGAAGTTTACCTTCTTCTCAAAGCTCCCACTCCAGATACGCGACATGATCTGGGCCTTCGGTTGCAGCGAAGAGCGCATTATCGACGTCCGAGCTGTAGCTATCAGTGGTCTGCAAGATGAGGACTTCTTCATGCGTCCAGCAGATGACGAGACTCCAAAGCCTTTCATGGTCAAGAGCTTCACCTAAACCGTTCCAGCAATCCTTCATACATCACAAGAGGCTCGTAAGGTTGGCTTGAAGCATTACTCTCTCGAATTCCGCATGAATGTTGAACGGAAGGTTGGCCCGGCGACTGTCAAGATCTCAACGCCAGCGCGCATCTTATGTCAACTGGAACCGCGACATCATCTTCCAATTGCCTCCACCAAACAAGGATTCCCGAGTGAAGCGCAGACCGATACCATTCAATGATGAAATGAACGTTCTTATGTGCAAGGACCTAATGGTCAATCGACCAAAGCTTAGGCGCGTTGCGTTCAACAGTGACCCCGCATCACTCTTCAATGCCGGAACTCTCCTTTACTTCCTTACACATTGCAAGATAGACGAAGTGATCTTATACCCTTATGTTTGGGAGCCATATGATATTCTTGAGAAGCACGGTTCGGCGGCCCGCATTGGATTTCTAGAATTCGACGAGATCACCAGAGAGAGGTTTTATGATGTGGGCCAGGGCTGGGAACTCGAAATGGATAACGTGGTCGAGATGGAGATGATGGAGGTCAAAGTCATGCTTAGCATTACGATGCTGGGCGTATCTCGTGCTAGATCGTCCGGCAAGAAAAGGCGCCCTGAAAAGTGTTCCTTGAAGGTCATGACTTTTGAAACTCCCGACAGAAATGGAAGTTATCTCGGTCGCTGCGATTGGTAGTTGGAATTGCTGACGATCATCCATATCCAGTTTCAATCGTGCTTGAGGCTTGCCATACATATTCAATGGCTTCATTGGAAGTTAGGAGGGGTATCAGGCTTCTCGGTGTCCATGCACGTGATGCAGGCTTTGCATCCATGAAGGTGGTCTTTTCATGCCCATGGCGAACAACGCTCCGTTCTCAATTCTAGTTTCACGCTTATGACATGGTGCATTCAACCTTGTGAGCAGAAGCTCTCGAGGTCGCAATTTCTAGTGGTAGTGGATCGACGTCATTGCGCAAGGGCGGAGGATTCTCTTTCCTGTATTTACATCTCGCTTAGCTTTGCTAGGTATTACCATAGCAGAAAACTAGGTGACAATCACATAGGCGAGGAAACAGGCGAATGCTGAGCACGAAGAGATCACAGTCACTCCATTGGTACATCGTATTCTCAATATCAATCATACGGTTAGTCGGACGTTCACTTTTGCTATCAATCTGTCTTCATCTCTCCCCATCGGTCACGGTGAATATGATATATACAGCAAACGCACTAGTGCCGCTAGCTTTGTACTCCTCCTTACCTTCTTCAATTGCTAGCCTTATAAGTGAGAGCTCTCTCTGTCTTCCTCCTTGAGACTTTCCTCCAAGATCAACACCTTCAAGCACGATCTTCCATCACCTTGCGATTCTCAGCCTGCTTGATCCTGCCAGTCCACTACCCACACACAACAAAGCAAGTCGTGGTTGCTGTCGCAGACAACGCTTGGTCAAGAGTTCTCACCTGTCAATTTGAGCTATACTCCCCGAGCCTCCAATGTGCATCTCTCCCTTATCTTTGCGACTCTGCAAAGGTCTATTGCTAATTTGGGCTGGTAGAGCGCCAATTTCGTGCTTGTTGTTCATCATTTCAACTCTCATCCTTTCAACTCAGGAAGCTGCTTCTTCCAATCTCATCAAACCACCTCGCAATACTGAAAACTCGAACAACATGGCCTCCACCTCGACTTCATCATCCACTTCACCCACGGCGGTCTCATCTTCTAATATGACGGTCTTCAATGAGCAGCCAAAGAAGTTCACCTTGTTTCCAAAGATGGCTCTCGAGCTTCGTAAAATGGTGTGGAGCCAAGCTTGCATGGTAGAGCGAGTCGTCGACCTTTGTTTCAAACCACTAGGCGGACGCGCTGGACTTCCTTCTTCGATTGGATCTCCGAGAACCCGCCTATGGTTTATAAGAGTCGCGCGAAAGTCCCGGCGATCCTTCAGACTTCCAAAGAAGCCCGTGCTACTGGTCTCAAATAATACACCTTGGAGTTCGGAAACAAGACAACATGCTACGACGACGGTACCACGATGGAGTTCACATCATCAGCCCGGATCTATGCCAATTGGGAGTACGATATCATTTGCCACGTCATGGATCGCCATCCCAGCCTTACCGGGCTCGAAGACTTCGAAGGCTTCGAAGACTTCATCAACTTCGACACGAGTATCCGATATAAATTGATGGACCCTGCCGTCTTTTCGAGGATGCGCAGAATCGCTTTTGTCGTCGACGGATCCTGCGACGTTGGCTGGCCAGATATGTCCAAGCGAGAAAAAATCGAAGTCATCTTATACCCAGATTTCGAAGCTTTGATGCCGCTAAAGGAAGACGTCTCGGGCGCGAGAAAACAGCTCCATATGGAGTTGGTCGATCTTGATGAAAATCTGGACTAAAACCAGTACGCCATCGTTGGCTATCCGGATACTAGAGACAATCTGCTTGCCATCAAGGCGGACTTCGACGATGGGTTCAAATCGTACTTGAATGGCCGACGTCTTTGCGAGAAGGATGCGGAGATCTGCGTTGACCCCTCACATTTTTGGTTTCACTTTCCTATCAACTTCAAGATCTTGAAGGTTAGGATCACAGATCGCTAGACTGCTGAAAAAATGGGACTGAGGGGGGATGCCAAAATGTAGTCAGGTGCGGAGTCCTCAGAGAATCGAATCAATCAATAGTACTTCGCCATTTTCCTATTTTTTTTATTCTGTGAGCCGGCACATTTACAAATTGCTTATCAACATATCCCGGTCTTGACTGTCCTGGACCAGGTCATAGAACAAGCCCCTGGCTTTCATCAGCTCGGCTGGTGAACCAATCTCCGCAATCTTGCAGTCATTCATCACCATGACTTGATCAAATGACGCGATAGTCCTCAAGCGATGAGCAACAACAATCAGCGTTCCATGGAAAGCATTTCTAATGGTGTTCTGAATGATTAGATCTGTCTTGTCGTCCACGGCGGAAGTTGCTTCGTCCAGAATAATGATCTTTGGGTTTCTGATCAAAACCCGTGCTAGACAGAGTAATTGTCGTTGACCTTGTGACATGTTTGTGCCCCCGGCCGTAATCGAGGATCCCAAAGTGAATGACCCTGGTGTATCATTGCAATCTTTGGAGGCTAGTCCAACAGCCCGGAGAGCTTCTTCAAGCTTATCATCGGACACATGCTTGAAGTAATCGAGATTGGACCGCACGGTCCCGGAGAACAACGCAGGATCTTGTGGGATGAAGGCGATTCTGGACCTCAAAGTTTGAAGCTTGATTGTTGAAATATCAATACCATCGATGTAGATCGAGCCCGACTGAGGCTCAAGCAGACGAAGTAGCGACAAAGCTAGGGAGGACTTTCCAGCACCGGTTCGGCCAACTATCCCAATCCTCGTTCCACCTCCAACTGTAAATGTAATGTCTCTTAAAACAAGGTGAGTGTTGTCTGAATATGCCACATTCAGGCGTTCAACTCGAACTTCGCCTGACGATGGCCAATCATGCGACATCTCTGCACCTCCCTGATCTTCGGGCTCCATTTCAGAATAGCGAATAATCGTGTCCGCCGAGTCCATACAGGTCTCAAGAATGCCAAACTCATTGACTGCCGAGAATATTGCCTTCGAGAAGCCCATAGAGAATGAAATCGAGAATCCTAGCAGCGATGGATCGATGATGGATTTCGAAAGCAACAAAATTGCACCTGTGCCAGTACTGAACAGAATGCCAACGAATGCCATCTGAAGACCTAGCCAGCGGTTGAAGATCCAGAAGTGTCGGCGGGCTATGGAAAGCCTGTCGATATGGCGATGCATTTGGTCGATGGATCTATTCATGGCACCAAATGCTCTGATTGTTGACAGTCCAGCGGATGTAGACGCGAACTGCTCGAGAATATCGGCAGTGGGTATGGCATCGGCACGTCTCACTAATGATCGAGCTTTGATATAACGACGGCTAGCTTGCGAACACCAGATAAGAAGCAGGACTGTAAGTATGGCAGTGTACTTTGAGGTGTACAACCTTGAGTGAATCAGCCCACAAGGTCCCTCAGATGAACATGAGAACTCTTACCCGACTCCAACAACAACACAGAGACTGACAAAACAGTTGGCAAAGTCAGTCATGTGTGTCAGAATCGCCTCATCTACTTGTTTGATGTCAATCGTCACTGCTTTGAGCATTTCACCCAAAGGCGTGGTGTCGAGCCAGAGAAGTGACATTCGAAGAATCTTTGAAGTGACATCACGGAACAATATCTCTGAGGCTCGTATTGACCCGGAGAAAGCATGGAGTGAAAAGAGAGTTTCCAATCCAATTTTAAATACCGACATCGAAACATAGAAGTACAAGAACCGATGCTGCAGGGGGCTGTCATGGTCGGAATTTGCTGCTTGTACGTCGCTTCGTGCTGAATTTGACTTTCCAGAACGTGTCGAGTCGATATTACCAAGAACCCAAGAGGTCAGTGCAGCTAGCAGTTGATTTGTGACGAGACCCAGGATATACAGGAGAGTGAATGCGACGCCACCAGCGGCGAGGAAGTATCCTTTGTATACCTTCATATCAGTTCGGGAATTACCCTTCCTGCTCTTCTTCGATTCTGGTAGTGTAGGAGGGCTTGTCTTGTCGGAGCTATCGGTCTCTGGCTCGAGGTTTCCAGGAACGGGACTTTCCTTGTTGGCATCTAGTTTCAAAATGTCCAAATCCGTGTCTGTTGAATCCGTACGACCTGAATAGCCGACAGTATTGTCTTCGATTCGGACGAGATACTTTGCTTTTGGAAGGCACAAGGACACTTGATGAGTGACTAAGATCCTCGTTCTGCCCTGCCCAAGCTCACCAGTGATGGCGTCTAGAATCGCTTTAGAGACGTGGGTGTCGAGAGAGGAGAAGATATCATCCATAACCATTGTTGTCGCCCGGGAGTAAAGTGCTCTTCCCAGCGCAAGTCGAGCTCGTTGACCTCCGCTAAGCTTGACTCCACGAAGTCCGACTTGAGTCTCATCTCCTTTGGGCAGGACAGCAAGATCAGGCACAAGTGCGCATGCTGCAAGTACTCTGTTATACCTGTCACTTTCAAATGGACTGCCGAAAATAATGTTTTCTTTGATCGTAGTACTCTGGAGCCATGGACTCTGAGACACAAATGCGACGGGATGGTCTTCGGCGACCGAAGGGGCAATGATATGACCATCAATTAAATCGACTTCTCCAAGTATGGCAGACAGCAACAGACTTTTCCCTGATCCTGTTCTTCCAGAAATGACGCTGAGCTCTCCGACAGGAAAATTGAGATTGATACCACGCAGAGAGAACCGATGAGATGACGAAACATCCCCTTCCTCAATGTTTGACATGTTCTTGACAGAATCCGAAGGCCAAGCAAAGGATGCTTCATGGAATGAGATACTTCCGTCCGGGCTTGAGCTGAGAATTCTTTCCTGCTCTGGTCCTCTCAAGAACTCATCCATGCGACCCGCATTTGTTCTAGCTTTGAAGTAATCCATGAATACCACAGGCACGAAACCCAAGGAGCCTTGAAGATGAGGCAGTACTTCAATCAATGGAAATATAATAGAGGGGCTGATGGCGGCACTGCTCAGAGAGTAACTGTAAATACATGAAGCAGCAACAACGAATGGAGCTGCAATACTCCAAATAGATTTCGCAATACCCGCTGTGATAGTGCGACGCAGAACCTTAATCTCTTCTCGCCGAAATTTGTCGATGTAATCCTCCCACTGGGACTCTGTAGCGGAAAACTTGATCTGGCGAAGGGAATCCAACGCTTCCTTGACGGCTTTCGATTTCCTGTCGCGTGCTGTCACAACCCCTTTTTGTAATATTTGCTGCTCCCTGATCAAGTACGTATGCATCGGTATACATGTTGACGTTACGACCAAACCAGTGAGGGCACTCTGCCAGCCTAGGAGCTTGTAGAGGAATAGCATGGCGAAGAGAAACCTGGTGAAAGAAGCTGGGATTATGTAATTCACGGCAGTGAATTTACTGAACGACATGGTATCCGAGGAGACGAGACTGAGGACCTCTGGTCTGTCTGGACCCCCCTTTGAGCGTTCCTTTTGACCTTTGGAGTCCTTTCTTCGAAGCGTTTTTTGAAAGATTGACATGATCAATTGTGCGCGAACGGGGATGCCCATCTCCGACCACTGTATCCAGATCAACTGGTAGTTGACAAGGGCTTGGCAAACAGAGAATGCCGCAAGACCAAAGAACCATTTGAATGTACCATCAGAATGACCATTACCGCTTTCGAGAGCATTCAGCATTCGCATGATACAGTAGGGCGGCCCAAAAGTGATAGCCGACCGAGCGAGCATGAGTATCCATTGCTTTGCGAAAACGAAAAACCTTTCGTTCAGGATCCAATTCCACATTGAAATTCCATGATCTGACAGGACAAGTAGTGACTGGTTTCTTGATCTCGTGGAAAAGTCCAGTGCGGGTAGTTCGTCGAGTGTTGTGGCGGCATTGCCTGCGATGGAAAGTGCGCTGGCGCACCATTGCATTGTGTATTGATGAAATGCTGAAGAGCTTCTCTCACAGTCCACGAGTCTTCCTTCCGGTGTGAAGAGATCTGGCCTACGAGGTAGAAAAATTTGAACAATGGCCAAAAGAATTGCAACATATAGTTGCACGGAAGCTAGTGACGAGGATAACCCTGCTCCGACATCAGGGACTTCGATGAGCACTTTTGAACCAATTATGAAAATCGACATAAGTGAACCTCTCAGCCCAGCAGTATACGTGTCGACAGGATTTGAATACCAGTTGAACACTAGACTGTGTATGGATAGGACTGGCTACATTAATTTCACGTTAGCTCATGTGAGGATCGACAGATGATTAAGGGACAAAACTTGCCCAGAGCAGCAGCCTGTGAATTTCCAATGTGAAAGGAGCAAACAAGACCTCTCTGCTATACTCTCCATTGATTAGAGCAGATGCAAGCCCTATGCCTGATAAAATCAATATTAAGGATATAATTACGCTGCGCCGCGACTCGTACTTTGCCTGCGAGAGCTGGGACGCAATTCCATCCTGGTCGGAATACATGCCTGCCACTTTGTTGCCTTGGTCTGCACAACATTAGGTGCGATACTGATGCTCTGGAAGCACTAATAGTAGTAGGGTCTTGGATTCCGGAAAATTAAATAGTCACAACGGCAAAGGTGGGAGGTAGAGAGGTGTCTCGCGTCTACGACAATGGAGCATCGCTAAGCGGCACGAGATATGCACCTCAGACGGATTAGGTAGGTAGGAGTCATTGATAACATGTGAGTTTAGAACCGCCGTAATCAGCCCCAGTTTCTTGCTTGTCATATTTATAGATGGTTTACTCGATGACTGGAATAAATGGGTACATGGCCTCATGAAGCTGCATAGGGTCGCGATACATTTCTACACCATCTATCAATGATTTTGGACAATATCGTTGAGAATACTACATTTCATACAACAGCTTCAATGACAATCACAGAAAATACTTCTATCATATGTTTTCAAAATCATTCTCTTGTGTTCGTGTCCTGACAATCAATATTTCATGAATGGCTACAAGTTTAAGCTCGCTTGCGGCTTGTTTGTTGACATACGCTATACTCCTCTTCGTCCTTCAACAAGTGACATGAACCTTATATGCCAGTAAAGCCCTTCCTTCTGGATAGAATAGATCAATATCTAGGTATATAATCAGTTCATCAAATCATACATAAGGGGTTCCCAGCAATTGCGCTAATCTACACGTGACTCGCATCAGCATGAAAACCTCCACTTTTTGGCTCCTCCAAACCTCTCATTCATCAGCACCGCCAAAATGTCAAACTCAACACCCACACCCCTCCCAAAGTACATCTATAAGATTCACCCCTCCTCTCCACCACCACCGGAGCCTCTCCCAGTCTCACTTCCTCTCTCCGCCCTCGACGCCCGCGACAACTTTATGCACCTGAGCACGTCATCTCAGATCCTTGGCACGCTGCAGAAGTTCTTCTCATTGGCGACTCACGTCTACATTCTACGAATTCCATACGAGCGAGTCGCAAAATTCATTGCCTGGGAGGATAGTCAGGGGAAGGGCCCGGATGAGAATGGTGGATCTTGGGATTTTGATGAGAAGAGAGGGTACTTTCCTCATATTTATGCTAATGCGGGTCCTGGCGAGGGAGAGCAGGGCTTGAAGTTGGGGAAGGATGAGGTGGAGAGTGTGGGTGTTTGGAAGAGAGGTGATGGAACTTGGAGCTCTGAGACCTGGCCGTTTGGGGAGGACCTACCAAAGCAATGGTAGCGAGGGTGACATCGAGTAGACACTCACACGTGACGTGAACTGGTCATCAGATTCCGCCGATTCGATACCATTGCGGAAGACCGAGTTGCTGGTTGGCAAATAGCGAACATTGTAATCGAATATGATTTCTATGTACAATATAAAGAAAATTCTCTCTGCCTGTGACCAGTCTCGAGCTAGGCTTGCGATTGGCACAATCTGAATGTCCTCTAGCGTTTGCAAGACGAGATTCATATGTACTTATCCTTCTTGCAAGGCATTTCCTGTGCTACGAAAGCTTCCTTCCATGCCCGACATAGCCTCCTCTTCACGATCTTTGATAGGTGTCCGTACCTACGCTCACCCATCTGGTTCTCTGTCGAGGAGCTTGACGATTTGGCAGCTCGTGTATCTGACTCAAACATCAACGATTCTGTGATGTTGTAGAGATGAGACTCGGTCTATTTTCCCATTCCAATATGTTCATTCAACCAGTGTTTCCTGGATCGTTGATTCCAGGATGTCTCCCAATACCATGCGTCCGTCCCACTTCACTCTCAGCGCTCAATTCTCCTACGGTCCGATCTCCAGAATCCATTTCAAAAGCGGTCTCTCCTGGCAACTCATGCCGCATCTGACGAACCGGTGTCTTTGCTTGCAGTTCCCAGGCCATTGGTTGCATCTGTACCAACTGCTCATTCTGGCCCATCCCGTATTCAGACTTCGCGCTTTCGTTACCCACGTTCAGCAATTGTCTGCCAGTCCCTATTTTATTTTGTTTCCTCCTCCGTAGCAGGTATGCGCCGAATGCAAGTGCAATTACCACAACACCCAGAGCAACCCCGACGCCAATGCCAATCTTGGCGCCATTGCTTAACCCTGACGAGCTGTCTTCTGAAGGCTCTGGAGTTATAGTGACGGTGTTGGTCGGTTCTGTGGGAGTTGTCGTTGTGTTTTGGTTGAGTCCAACCAGGATCGGCGAGACACGAGCCGTAGGAATGATACTGAGGTAGTTGCTGTTGGACCCATTGCCTGCTTTATTCGTAGGTCGAAGATCAAAGTAACAAGACTTCACATCCGACCAGCCTATGAGGACAAGTGACGATCCATTCTTCGGGGCAACATGCTGGATAAGTTCTGCGGTTCGATTAGTCAATAATCGAGACTTGAAGCCAAGGATCGGAGGGCATACTTGTAAATATTGTTTTGCTGTTTGGCTTCAAGCAAAAGGTATAGAGCAGAGGACGTTGGAACGGGGATGTGTAGGTGACATTGATCGTGTCCATGTAATTGACAAGCAGCCCAGGACCTGGCGGGTAAATGAATGTGACATTAGGATTATTATCTGCCGCTGTAGTCAATCCGGCCAGAGCCAAAAATCCAAAGGAACTAAAAGAACAATACATCGTTACGTGCTCGACGAAGACTCGAGCATGAACAAAGGATATTGATGTCTCAACGATTGACCAGAAACATGAAAGACGTTATGCAGTGGCGCCTGAGAAGTGGCTCTGCCTTGCTTTATCAATCGCGGACACGGGACGGATCGACACTAGTGGTACAGATCCAGTATCTCACTAAGAGGAGGGTGATCGACAATCCACCACTCAGGTCGATAAGCACTAGCCACAGTCTAACAAGCTTTCCAGCCAATAAGCTTATCACAAATAAGAGTACCTTTCGTCCCAAATTAGCACGCAGCAGCGGGTCCATAGCGAATTTATCTGTGGTTGGTTGGAGGTTCGAGGGCCCTGTTCAACGCTTCTTCGGAGGCAGTGAGAGGAGAAAGAGACTGCCAGGGCTGACACCAGTGGCGGTGCCAGGCTTTTTTCACGCTGAAAAAAACGTGTTGCCGCAGAGTATATTGCAGTGTACCCCCCTGTGGCTCTCTTATTTCCTGTCCATCGCCAGGGAGATTGCAGCCAGTTAAAAAGCCAGATCAATACGTACAGAAAGTATGATTAGATACACACTTGCGGCAAATTAACAAAGTCACAGGGGGTACACTGTAATGAGAGCGCTTTAGTACAAGAATAATGATCGAGAATACGGTTGTAAGAGACCGACTATTATTCCGGTTGCTTAAGCGAGGAGAAAGGGGGAAGTGAAGGTAGTTGGCTTCCAAGGTACGACACCAAGTCCATAAATCGAAGCAGACCGCTAGGCAGATTCGTTAAATAATGTGTTTTGAGTTAAAAAGAATACAGTGGAGTTTTCATCTTTTTTTTTACTCCGCTAGTCGCCAAAAGTCCGATGCACACGGCTGAAGCGTCCCAACTTTCAATAATAGCAAGTTAAGTTTGGCGCATATGAAACTCGTTGTATCAGTCTAAGGTTGAAATTGTACAACATCTACCATTATACTAGTGTTAACTCCGATCTCATCATTTAAACATTGATTCATTCCTCGATATGCAACCAAATCACTTGCTCCCCATACACAAGTACTTGATGCCTCGCCAGCTCGTCGATTAATTCATTGTAATTTGCCTCATGTAGAGGGATGGCCTCTAGATTCTCACTGACTCTGACACAGAAGGTATTCAAAACTACATTCGAGCTGCGAGTATCATCATCCCCCAATTCAAAGTGTTAAGGTGTAATATTACTAGGAGAACGCCTTGAATCTGGACTCAGCATGCCTCTCCAATAATCATTTACTGAGACTTGCCGATCCACTTTTAACAAGCGTCTCTCAACTGGGGGCCCCGTCGGAGGATGACAGCGAGAGGAGACAGCGAGCCAACGATCTACCTACACACCAAGAAGCAACACGCTATCAGTCGTCGATGTCCAGGAGGGCGTCCGAGTGGCTTGCGAAGGTTCGTCGCGAGAAAATCGAGATCAGCCAGCTTGATTCGGAAGGTGGGCAGCAAGGGCAAGACACCTTTTTAAATTGCTCGTTCCTTGTCTCCAGACTGCTGACTTGTATTTCGTAGAGCATGAATAAGACCCACGATATCCGAGTCATTTGTCATCGCCAGTCCTGTAGAACAGCTGTGACGACCATAAGATTCTTCCACTTTTACAGTCGACATTTTTTTATTTTGAAACATCTCTTGCGATGGTGTGCTATCAGTATAAGCTAGTAGTTACCTTTCGCGGATCCGGAATTCGATTCACCCCCACCAGCCCTCTGGAACTCCTAAAGCTTCAAGTCATGCGGTTCGCTCAGATTATTCTCTTCGTTGCCCTACTGATCTATGGACCATATCGAATACTGGCTTTTCTTTGCCTCAGCGAGCGCTTACTTTCGGAGTTTTCTGAGGATGCCTTTGAGTTTTTGACCAAAAGTTGTCCGAGTTGAGGAGTAGAAGTGAGGGTAGAGATGAGAGGGAGAAGAGGAGCAGGGGAGAAGGAGAAGTGTGAAGGCACAGGGGCGTCTGGAAGTACTTTTCAAATCCCTTTTTAATAGAATTCAAAACTTACTCGCTATTCATCATGAAGTCCCTAGTCTTCCTTCATGACCTTGCGAGCGGTGTGATCTGAAATGAGAGGACTTGAGCAGTGTCGATTGGAGAGTAGTTATACAGCTACCAGTTGACACAGAACCTCCCCCGGAAGATTTATTAAGCCAATTCCGTTTTCCGAAATGAGAAAATAATAGTTCATACAGCCTGAAACGCTACTCGGCTTGTGCTATGCTGTCTTTAAAATAGGACCTGGTGGACGGACACTCTCTTGCCGCTTTGTTTTGTTCGGATAAGCGAAGAGCCTTAAGAGGAGAATGTGCGTAGCTGTACACGAAAGGCGGGCAGAGGCCACCGTGGTCTATGGACTATACATCCCGTGAGCTTTGATCAATTATATCAGTAAGTTCAAGCTAAAGGTCTCGATGAATGAAGTAGACCGAAATTTGCGGGGAAATGGAAGTCAGGAGTAGATTTAGAATGAAGGCGGGAATATACACTTCCGCACGGACCACTAAACCCCTGCCAAAAATCTGAAGCTCGCAGCCTCATCAACATTTCGAACCCATCACCACCTCAACAACTTCTTCTGGTCCAAAACCACAGTCGCACCTCCGCATTCCATCCCTCAAACCCCTGAAAACTCTATTCACGATGGCAGAACCACCATACAAACGCGCGCGCCGCCCCGACAGCAAGCAGATGTGGGACGAAGCCGACCGACGCGCACCTCAAGCACCCCTCCCATCCCGCGAACGAGACGAGCGCGAGCGACCAGATCGCGGCAGCGACAGACGAGAAGACCGGAATCGCGATCGCAGATATCGTAGTCGGTCACCGCGCGACTCGAGAGGAGGCGGAGGCAGAGATCGGGGAGGACGGAGAGATGAGCGTGAGATGGATACGAGAGATGGGTATGGTAGGGGAGGAAGAGATCGAGATGGTGAGGGGGAGAGGGGTGGTAGGAGGGATTATAGGGAGAGAGACAGAGGTATGTGTCCTGGTGAGGGTGTTGCGCTCTGTTATAGGGGCAAGTCTAATGTTGATTTACAAGATGGTGGAAGTGCGAGGGAGAGAGATGGTGGGAGGGAGAGGGATACGAGGGAGAGAGATCAAAGAGAGAGAGGTATGTGTTTGTCTGCCAGTACCAATGTTGCCGCCCATGAGGTGGCTTTCTGTATCAGAATGAAGCCTAACAGTGTTTCTCAAGATGGTGGGAGAGAGGGCCGCGATAGACCGAGGGAGCGATCGAGGGATAGGGCGAGGGACACGAAGAGAGATACGAGGAGTAGGAGTCCGAGACGAGAGCGGGAGAGGGATTCTAGGAAGGATGTCGAGCCCGAGAAGGATATACCAAATCCTCGCCACGTCGAGGAGGATTTCACCAAAGCCAGGACAGCGACACCACCGGTTTCGTTCAAGGTCAACTCTGCTGTGAATGGACAGGATCACGAGCGAATGGATGTAGATGCGGAAGAGCAGCCGGCGAAGAAGGGAAAGAAGGGCAAGAAGGCTGCCAAGCCAATCGAGGAGGACGACGACCTTATTGTGGAAGATGATGGCATGGCTGCTATGCAAGCAATGATGGGTTTTGGTGGATTCGGCACGACGCACCAGCAGAAAGTCGCAGGAAATGATATCTATGCTGTGAGAAAGGAGAAGAAGACCGAGTACAGACAGTACATGAATCGGGTCGGCGGATTCAATAGACCTCTCAGTCCAAGCAGGGACTGATGAAGAGGCGGACGAGCTATGGATGATATATGGCGATACCCTTGCTTGTGCCCTTTCACAGGGTATAGACATGAATTTGGGACTGTTCTGAGCTGTATTTTGGGACCTGGTATTTTCTCGTGCGGCCTCGTCATCCGGTGTGGAACTGAGTCGTGGCTTCATCGCCAAAGTCAATTGCTGGCTGCAGAGCAAGACAAATCAGAAGAATCCATGGCAAACTAGAGAAGCAATATCTGTCCAAGTAAATATGAATTCCCCCAATGAAGGATCTTCATACAGACCAGATCTCTCGGTTCCTCGTTCCGTGACCCTTTTCATTTGTCCCAAAGCATCACTAGCCAGCCTTCCCTGCAGCCTCGCGTCACAGGCTGAATACGTAGCCGCACATCACTCAAACCCGCAACGGTGTTCTCAAAACCCCTCCAGCCTTCCCTACAGAAATACCTCCTCTCACTCCGCCACGCCCTCGAGCTCCCAAATTTTCTCTCACGGAGCTCTGGCAATCCATCCTCCCCTCAATTGAAGCTTCAAAACGCACCATGCTTCTCCCCAATCTGCCCGTCGCAGCTCTGTTCGCAGCATGCTTGTCGACACAGGTAGCTGCGGCAGAAGACCCTGCGATTTTGTACAATGAGGTCGCGAGGAAATCGAACGACAGTCTGCTTTGGGGGCCTTATAGACCGAATTTGTATTTTGGTGTTAGGCCTAGGATCCCGAAGAGTTTGATGGGTGGATTGATGTGGTCGAGGGTGGACAATTATCAAGATGTGCAGAATAGTACGTTTGGCCCTGCTCGACTTCTGCACTTATAATCACTGGGATAACATCTGGGGCATTGTATTTGGGAAAGATGCACTATGCTAATTGATATAATCTGCAGACTTTAGACATACCTGCGAGCAGGGCGACAATATGAAAGGTTACGGCTGGGACGAATACGACGCGCGGACGGGAGGACAGCAAACGATTTATGACGAGGGCAATGGCATAAACATCCGCACTATGTTCGTGAAGATCCCTGGAGGAAGTAACGGCGGCGGCTGGGCTGTTCGTGTAAGAGGCACAGTGCGAGAAGGTGCACCACCGGATCTCAAGACTACGGTTGTGTGGTACAATTCGTTGGAAGGACTTGGAAGTCTGGAGCTTGAAAATGAACCCAATGAGCTGGGCTATGAGGGCGATGTTACGCTGAAGGGAGACTCGGCTGGCCTGGGGGAATACAAGGTCACGGTCACAACGGGGAGAGGCAGTCATCCTGCTGGTACACATCCTTCGTATGAGGAGAAGCCGCTTGATCGCACTATTGTCCACTCCCTTCAAGCTCCGGATTCGATTTTGTGGCAAGTGAAGCCTATTCTGTTCAAGGGTCTGAAGGAGCAAATCGACAAATACATTGCTACCTATGGAGAGGAGAACCCACCTCCTCCGTGGCAGGTGTATACCCTGGAGAACAAGCCTGATGCTGGAAACTTGCACATCATTCAGAAAGTGTTCGAGGGAAATTTCGAGTTCGATGTCATTTTCAACAGCGGCTCATCTGGCAAGGAATACACTAGCCAAGATGTTTCCGAGTTCTTGTCTCGAGGGTCAATGGGATTCTGGGATCGATTCGTCGCTACCTTTGATCCTCAACCACCGTTTGGTATCGAAGCTCTTCAGAGATTCGCCGGAAGCATGTTTTCAAACTTGCTTGGCGGCCTCGGCTATTTCTATGGCGATTCTGTTGTCGACCGATCATATGCTCCAGAGTATGATGAGGAGAATGAAGGGTTCTGGGAAGAGACTGCAGCTGTTAGAGCTCAGAAGCATGAGAAGCTTGAAGGACCTTCCGAGCTTTTCACCACCGTCCCGTCAAGACCATTCTTCCCACGTGGGTTCCTTTGGGATGAAGGCTTCCACCTGATGCCAGTTGCGGACTGGGATTTGGATCTTGCCTTGGAGGTCGTGAAGAGCTGGTTCAATCTCATGGATGAAGATGGATGGATTGGCCGCGAACAAATTCTTGGCGCCGAAGCACGAAGCAAAGTCCCAGCCGAATTCCAGGTCCAATATCCGCATTACGCTAACCCTCCCACCCTGTTCTTCATCGTTGATAACTTCATCTCCAAGATCAATGCTATGAACGGCTCTGGTCCTGACGCCAAAGCAGCGAAAGAGAGCCTTGGCGAGAAGCCCAATTCTGTCTACCTCCAAGACCTAGATCTCGCCCTTCACTACCTCCGCGAACTCTACCCAAAACTTAGAAAGCACTACTTCTGGTACCGCAAAACCCAATCTGGCGACTTGAAGTCCTATGACCGTGATGCATTCAGCACCAAGGAGGCCTACAGGTGGCGCGGCCGCACACCACAACACATCCTCACCAGCGGTCTTGATGACTACCCACGCCCTCAGCCGCCACACCCAGGAGAGCTCCACGTCGATCTCATCTCCTGGATGGGCATGATGACCAAATCGCTCAAGAACATCGCTACACTCCTCGACTACGCCGACGATGTTAAGGAACTCACCACAATCGAAACTGCTATCTTGCGCAACATCGATGATTTGCACTGGAGTGAGAAGGATAAGTGTTACTGCGACGCTACCATCGACGATTATGAGGAGAATAAACTAGTCTGCCACAAGGGATATATCTCGCTCTTCCCATTCTTGACGGGTCTTTTAGACCCAAAGAGTGAGAAATTGGGGCATGTATTGAAGTTGATTGGCGATGAAGAGGAGCTGTGGAGTCCATATGGGCTCAGGAGTTTGAGTAAAAAAGATGAGTTCTACGGCACCGATGAAAATTACTGGAGAGGCCCCGTATGGATGAACATCAACTATCTCGCTGTAGTACAATTACTCGTAAGTCTTGCTTCCTTTCCATTTCTGTCCTCAAATCCACCTCGACCTTTCACCATTTCACGAACTAATACGACCAAAACAGAAATACGCCCAAACCCCTGGCCCTCACAAATCCCTCGCCACAGACCTCTACAGCACTCTCCGCCTCAATCTCATCAAGACCGTCTACGATGCCTGGACGGAGACGGGCTTCGCTTGGGAACAGTATAATCCTGAGACGGGCAAGGGGCAGCGGACGCAGCATTTCACGGGCTGGACGAGTTTGGTGGTGAAGATCATGGGGATGCCGGATTTGAGTGGTGGTGCTTGGGAGGTTAAGGGCGCGGGGCATGATGAGCTGTGAGTGGAAGGAGAGTTTGGAGGGGGCGTGTATATATGTGACACATGAATGTTGGTACTGGAAAAGCCTCTTACAATATTTATTGCGATTTCTTACTCACACTGGTCTTCGCATCTACTCGCCACTGCCGTCCCATCCTTGTGCCTCTGGCGAGGAAAGCGCGGATCGGGAGTACAATCTCATACTCAGCTGCATGAAAGGGGCGCTTGACAAGCTGGGGTGGAAGTTGCAAGTGAGCCCTGCCCGCTCAGGTATATAGGAACGGCCTCTTCCCCCTTCAACTTCACCACCTACTCATCCGTCGAGCACCTGTCGACACGCAAAAGCTTCGAGCCTCGTCACCGCTCTCTCGCGCCCTTTCACGCCCGATTTACGCCCTGTCACGCCCTGATTCCTGCAGCATGGATTTCTCTCAGCTTGATTGGCTTGAGAATTGGCCGCCTCTCGACCAACCCAACATCGCCGATTGCCCCTTCGTCTACCGGAACGAGTAAGAATTTTTTTTTTGAACAGGGAATGCTAACGCGCTGTTTTTTCTGGAAAGGGTGATCCCAGTCGCTCTACAATTTGCTGTGGGTGATTTGAGTGTTCGATCGGATGAGGTGGCTCAGCTTTGCATCTTCAACCAATCCTCCGACCTGGTTAGTATGCAAGTCTTACCACCGACATCGACAGAAGGCTTCGAAGCGTTTCGGTCCCTACCACCATATACGCAGCCTGTTTCCTCATCGATGACCACGCCTTTGGGTTCTTTGCATGACGGGCCCCCAACATCGAATAAATTTCCACAGGCTCTTTCGGAAACTGTCCGGCGCAATTTGCATTCTGTCGGGCAATCTAGCCGTTGTGTATGGCCCGAATGCAGTTCCTCGGATAGTTTCATGGGACTTGAAGCTATCGAGGACCATATCGTCAAGGCCCATGTCTCCGCTGTGCAAGTCGCCTGGCCGGGCTGCAAGTGGCCTGACTGTGAGTCGAGAAAAGGCGCTTTCAGCACCGCGTCCCTTCTCTGGGACCACATTCAAAACATCCATATTGAGCCTCTGATCTGTCCCGAGCGAGACTGCTCTCACAAAAAAGCATTCGGGAAGCAGGGTGACCTTGATCGTCACTACAAGAGTAAACACTTCAATGGTTCTCTACCATTCAAGTGCACCCGTCCATTGTGTCCGAAACCCATCAACGGATTTGCTCGCCGCGACAAGTTGAAGGAGCATGTACGGAATTGGCACGGCGCCTTCAAGTGCCTTATCCCAGGATGCCATCGGGGCTCTGGCAATGGCTTCAGGACGCAGGACCAGCTCGACTCGCACGGCCAGACCGGGCACAGAGGACTCGAGCGAGGGTGCCCGTTATCGCACTGCCAGACTTCGAATACTTTCGAAGCGTCTCTAGACGTCCTTTTGGCGGATCACATTGCCGCCATTCACGGCTACTATAATTGTGAACTTGGCACCTGTGGCAAGAATCCAGCCTCGAGTTTCATTCCCTATACACTGAAGAAACACCTCATCGCCGATCATAATGTATTGCCATTTGAGGCTGTTGGTCTTGTTGACTCGCTGATTAATGCTGGTGAATGTGGTTTGAAGGATGCACAGCTGGCGAGATTGGGCTGGACCCTCAGCACCCGTGATGTTTCGGAATTTGGAACGAGCAAGACGTTCGTGGAATGCAAATCCTGCTCATTGATTGGATACAGCACTTCTGATTCTAGTGAGTGAGATATTGAGGGGTTTCGGTAGTGGAAAACTGTCGGCGGCTTTATGCTGCAGCGGAGAAGAATTGGGTCTTTTATTCTCCTTATCTATCTTGCCGGAATTTCCTTGCTAGTAATGTGCCTGCGCCTAATTTTGTGCTCTCCACGATGTCTTTCGTTTTTTCTCAGCGTCTTGTTGCTTTCGGTTCCCCGTCAAACCTGTTCACTTCTCCCTTTACGATAAGCTAGTTATTTACCCCTAAATCCAATTCAATCTCGCTCCTGCACCGTGCCAATGTCAATAAACGCCTAAGTGTCCCTCTGACTCAAACATAAAAACCTCCATAAGTCCAATCCGAACTCTCATGGTTCAAAGTCAAATGTGGATCCAATCCCAAGAATGCCGCTCTTGTCTGCGGATCGATGATCTCTTGATCTAGGTTACAGTCCATGCCCATGTTGAAATCTTGGCCTGGGAATGCGGGGAGACCTTCGAGGTTGAAGGTCGGATATGCGTTGTAATTGGTATTGGTATTGCCGTCTGGTTGAGGTGTTTGGACTTCCAATGGGAAGCTCTGGTACTGGGTTGCGGATGTGGACGGATTTGTCGAGGGCACGGGTATTGAGTGACTGGTGGGCGTTGAGAAGGAGGACTGTCTTTGTCTCTGCTGGTCCTGTTCTCTCATCATACCAGCACTCGCACTCGGATTATGAGAAACAGGAAACAACGACTCTAAATACCTCCTCGACCTTCTCTCCAAAATCCCCTGCATATGCCTCTTCACAATCTCCACACTCCTATTCAGCCCGGGCATCGCCATCGCCGACCTCTGCAACACCTCCAAAAAGAACCGCAATCCCAACTTCTCCGTATCCACACCCGTGTCCGGCAATGTCACACTCACATTCACACTCTCTTCCTCCTGTAGCTGGAAATGCAACACCGCTATCGTAGCTGCTACATATGTGTTATAGCAGTTCAGATACGTGGTGTGGCCGTACCCGAATGTGGATGTTAGGAGGATGAGGAGGTCATGGATCGCGGCGGTGGCGGTGATGCAGATTTGGTAGGAGCGCAGGACGGCGGGGTTGTTGAAGGAAGGAGTGCCGATTATGTAGGGGCGGTGCAGGAGGATGAGGGTTGTGTGGTAGAGAAGGTTGAGGGAGACGATGTGGAGGGGTGGGCTGACTGATGGAAGGGATTGAACGTCGAGGCGGACGGGGTTGGGGAGGTCGGTCCACCATTTTTGGATGGAGGTGCTGATTTTGATGAAGGACGAGGTTTTGGGGTTCGGGGATGTGCTGGTGTTGTTGCGATGCTTGGGGGATGAGGCGGGTGTGTCGGTTGAAGATGTCCCGTATATCTCGAGCATGATGGTGCTAAGGATTGTGGAGAGCTTGCAGAGGCCAGTGAAGCAGGATATCATGTAGCCTTTCTGGGGCGGGTAGGGTGGCCGTGGTGTGCTTGTTGGATCTGAGTCGGAACCGTAGAATGGTTCCCATAGATCGTGTTCGGTGAAGTCGTCCACTTTGGAGAATATCAGTTGTTTCTCTCCAGGCTGGGAAGGGTGTCGAACTTACTGAATTCAGGTGGATTTGATTCTACTGGAGGAATGAAGGCTGGCATGCGTCCAAGATACAAACTCATAGCTTTATCCCAAGTATAACAGCCCCAAAACAATCGTTTGCGGATCTCAATATCCTCAGCTGTCAAGCTTCTCACATAACCGCGAAGCTTGTCGCTTGGTAAGTGGATACCGAGATCGATGGCTATTCGAAAAGCCATACCGGAATACAGCCAGGCTATTCTGATCAGAATTAAGACCTTGCGCCTAAGCAAGCATTGACTGACCTTGTGAAGAGTTCCCAAATGCAAAGTCCCGCGCTGATTGCTGAAGCAGCGCTTGAACTATGGATATCGAGCTGGGATTGGTAAGACGCATTGCCAAGGAATGTTGAGCCTGTTGTTGAAGTGCAATCATGACTGCGTTCGCTGCTTCTCTGTCGTCTGAGTCTTGCACTCGAAATCTTGCACTGTGCGCAAGGAGCACTTTCAAGAGAGGTTCTGAGAAATATTGAGTTTCTGGTTGGTTTGGAGAACTGAGAGCCATGTCGCCTACTTATTGTTTAGTAGATATTCAAGATAACTATCGTTGCAGCAGACTTACGAGTGAAAGCCGGTCGATACACAAACATAAACATAGGGTGTATCCAACACCAATGAAAGCGAAGAAACTCGGCAGCGACGTCAGCAGGCACATCGCTTTGTATTGCTGTGATGTTCCCTATGGCGAGATCCTCAAGACGTCTCTGATGAGCTGCATTGGAGACAAGCGACTGTTTGATCTGGTCCGCTTGGTGATTGCCAACATTACCGGGAGTCTCAGGTAATGCTCCACTCGAAACTTGAGCCAGTACATCGAGCCTGGCTTCTGGTGATGGAGCTTCGTGAAAGACGGAAGTGGGGTTGTGAAATGACACCTCTCCATGGCTGTCGACACTGATTTGTGATACCCAACGGTCGGAGTTTCTATCAGTTTCGCTTCGTGCTTCTTCTTGGATCTGATAAGCTGGACTAGTCGTTTCGTTTGGATCACTTGCTAAGGTTGACTGATATGGTGAGTTTGGTGGTAGTGTACCGCTGTCTGCGTGTGTGACCAAAACATCGTCATTCTAAAGTACGCCATCCATAAGCATTAATTCTCAGAACGAAAGTGAAAGTTGCTTACAGCAGTCACGGAAATCTGCCCATGAGGAGAGTTCCCACTTCTTTCCAGAAGTAATTGCTCGATCCTGGCTTCCAATGACCTGACATATGCCAATGATGGTGGTTTGTCATAATGGCATTGGCTCTTGTGCGCCAGACACGTCGAGCATGAAGGCAATCGACTGTCGCATTTGCTCTAAGTGACATCGTTAGACCATGCATGTTGCACTTCAGTATCAATTCCTGAGATCTAGTTCTTGCAAGGCAAGCGGTGAAATAAACAAACCTTTCGCTTCCGACAGCTGCTACAAATGGCTTTTCGCCGAGCCACCGTACTCCTCTTGCCTACACTTGTCGTCGGATTCTCCTCCATAAACGCCAAAAATAAATGAAGTGGACTCTGGGTATGTTTTCGGACACTCGCCTTCCCAGCGTGGCCACGGTGGGCCTTTATCAACTGGGCGCACTTATTACTCCCCACGGTATTTGATGCGGGGATCAGATTTAGATTGGAAGCTGGAGTGAGAGATGCCAGGGTTGTCCTTTCTGGGGAAATGGTTCGTCGCTCTATCGAGTCATTGGTGTCGCTTAGTGATTATTTTGGTTGTTGGCCATGATTCGCGGCAGCCCGCCTTTCCCGTCGTCCTGCTAGGCGAATGGCCGAGAAATGTAAGCACGATGGCACGGTGACGGCGTGCAAATCCACATCTCATGCAAGAATTGCGGGTGTTGCTTTGAATCCGGATTGATCTCCTCTTGTGGTGGTTGGGAAATGAGGGGTAGAAATGATGTCGTCTGACGCTTCGAAGCACGGGAGTAAGAGTGGGGGTCAATGTCGAGGCTTGACGGGAACGCACTGATTTTCTGGTTTTTAGAAAAAGAGCGATACGGCACAACAATTCTGGATGACATTGACCTTATTATGAAGCAAGACACCGGCGATATTGATATTAATTCGTGTAGGGTCTTGACAACAGATGAAAAGCACAATACATTCCTGTTCTCACTTTTCGACACACTGTTTAATGGATTCTACTGAATCACTGAAAATTGATATTCATGATAGAGGAATTTTACAGGACACTTTTAACCATCTGGGTATTCTTCTCGGCCAAAGAATCTGCTTTCAAAGCAGGTCTATCCGCTTTTCCTGCTGTTGTCTGCAAATCGAACTGTCAGTAAACAAGATTTCGCTTCGATGCGATTGGCCACTCACTCCACCATCAACGGGCATGATCAGCCCTGTAATCCAGCGAGCTTCTTTACTGCAAAGAAACAGAATTGCTACATCAAATGTTCAGTGGAATGCAACCTATTGTCGATGAACAAGGAGATCCTTACCATTGCCGACATCCCACCCAGTTCCTTCTATCTTCATCAGATTTTGGTTGACTCGAGCTTGTCTCATCTCATCCGTCATTCCTCGTCCTCTGACCATAGGCGTAAAAACCATTCCAGGGCAGACACAATTGACTCTGATGTTTTCGGGGCCATGTTGAGCTGCCATTGCTCGGGTCATTTGGATGATAGCTCCTTTTGATGTGGGGTACAGCAGACTTGGGTTTCCACCGAGTACTTGAATGATTTTAGCGAGCACGACTTACAATCAGATGGAGAGGTGGCATATACAACCGCTCACTGAAGACATATTGACGATTGCCCCTCGACCGTTTTTCCGAAACTCTGGAATGACATGTCGGCACATGAGCACCATACTCGTCACGTTGATTCTGAAGTCACGGTCCCAAGCATTCATATCTATCTTCGTTGCATCTCCCATCGCACCACCAACACCAACTAGAGAATTTCAGCATCAGCAAAAATTCATGGTGCAATGATTATCGTAGAAGGGCGAAGGCGCGGTCTTGTCCACTTACCAATATTTACCAGAATATGCACCGTACGAAAAAGCTTCACGGTCTTCGCAACAGCCATTTTACACGATTCCTCATCTGTTACATCTGTTTGAATAACTTCACAAGTGCCCCCTTCTTCGTCGATCATTCGTTTCGTCTCCGCTGCCCACTCAACGTTGAAGTCAAGGAGGGCAACCTTGGCACCTTGACGCGCTAGAAGAATGGCTGTTGCTCGTCCATTACCAATTTCACCTAACAATATATGTTGTTAGGAAGTTCTCGAGGCACTTTAAGGGGGTTTGTTTACCTTTCATGCGTGAACCAGCGCCAGTGACGATGGCTACTTCGCCTGCAAATGAGAATGCCATTCTGATTGATGGGTGGTAGGAATGTGTCACTAGTCAGATATTTGGAAGTGATATAAGCAGATATTGCCATTCATTGTGTGGCGTTGGATCAATATTATATCGAACTTCGCCTCATGCAGATGTCGAGTCGTGACAGCGAAGGTGACGATTCCAGCTTGTTTGGCTATGAGGCGAATGACCGCCTCGAGAGCTACTGTATTGTAAACAGTTATCGGCATTTCACCGATCGGAGTTTCACCGCAGCGAGTAGTTCAGGCTTTCTTTACTTTGGTTTTTGATCATCTGCTAGCTAGCTGCGGGGTCGACTTCTAATGACATCGAGCCTAGCGCAGCTGGTTCCGGGTAACTGGAATCGAAATCTTGGCTACATAATTAGGCACCTAGTCACTAATCCCTCAGGGACCAGCTCCCTGGAATGCTGCCGAGATTAGCGAGCCGAGAACCATTGTCGCTGGAGAGATTTAATCGCATTGTCTAATACACATCACACAAGTAAGATCACACGAGGCTTTAGCATCTGAAATTTCTGTGAGAACTCTGTCAATTCATTTATTTGTGTTAAAATACTGCATTGTTTTCATAATCTGTGTCTACTGTGACAGCCAGAACTCAAACCACTTCACGATGCCTTGCAAACTTTGCTCCTTGACGTAACCTATGACATTATCAGCAACCTATAAGAGAAGGAGAAGGAGATAGTTTGCTTACGCTCGTATGGGTTGTGCATATCGCCACGTAACGCGAATCCATGTTGAACTCCTGAAAACAACTGAACCTGGTATGGCTGCTCCCGTTGAATCAAAATGTCAACAGCTCTTCGTCGAGACTCGACATTGAAAGTATGGTCTGTTTCGGCGCAAGAGAGAAACAATGGCTCTAATCGGGACATCAGCTAGTTGTTCTTCAATTTCGGGATATTGGTAATGCTGTACTTTTCAGATTCAAGAAGTGATGCTCCTTCAAAAATGCTGGATGCGCGAACGCACCAGCAACAACGCCATCACCTGCAAGCTGATCACAGACATATGGAGCTCCAAAGCAATAACTGGAGTACTATCAGTTTAAAATTTCTCGAGGGAACTGCATGTGAGTACTAACCCAACACAAACGTATTTCGTCTTTGGTTGCCCATACTTTTCTCTCACTTCCGTCACCCATTTCGGCACAGCTTCGTCCGCAAAGGCAGTGTGCTTCCTCTTCCACACCTCATAGTCAAAATCTGGATTTGAGTGATCATTTCTGTCTTTTCTATGTTTCCATACCGGGTCCTGATGTAAACATAAGTAAGTGCTTCAGCTCAAATCAAATATCATCTTACCCCGCGAAAGTAATCTAGACCCAGGACTAGAAATCCATCATCCGCAAACCCATCCATTATCAAGAGCCCATTATTGAACAAACCCCAAACGTCGGGAAAATACAGTAAAATGTGACCATTCGCATTCTCTTTGGGTGGAGCTACAGTGTATGTTTCAACGCCAGCGATGGTGACCATCTCGCCTCGCGGCGTTCCCTCGTGGAGAGAGCCTTTCAAACAGCACATCCCTGATGGTTTGGCAAGATATGCGTCCTCATTTTCAGGTTCCCGAATACCTCCCATCGTTACGATGACTCTGTATTGCTCTGAAAGGCTAATGAGTGATAGTTGTGAATATGAGAATGAGAAAAATGCCGACAGTGATGATCAGCAAAAATATGGTAGGCGTTATAGAATAACTCTCACGATGGGCTACTATATTCCTACCTATCAATCATTCTTGGCCACTTGAACTAAGATTCCGTACCTTCGCCACCCATCGTGAGTTTGGCGTGTGCTTCCCCACTCTTGAAGACCCTATGGCGGAGATCAGCTGCTGCGAGAGCCCATATTCGGATAACCTCCTCCGAGATATTCGTGACGCGGAAGCTTAGGCGAATGGCCGCGGGATTTCCTCCGCAGAGCAATTGCTCTTGGCTTGGAATTGGAATTGGATCGACGGTAACTTCCTCCACATTTCCCAATATCTCCACTAGTACCCCATTGACCCCCATTTTCCCCAGGAACAGTCCGGGTCGTAAAAATCAGAATATATAAGATGGGATGATCTGCATCGACCATTTGACTTATCCAACTAGCTCTGACAGTTTCTGGCTCCCTGCTGCATTCTCTACATTTCTGTCCTTTTCACGTTTCTCGCAGCTATCTGGCGACGCTCTACAGCAAAATGGAGACCAAACCAGAGGTCTCTGAGCTCGAAGCTCAGCAACACATCCAACAACTAAACACCATAACTTCAGACATTGACCATGTGCCAAGCCATGGCGACTACAAAGTTGGTCTTGACGCTGTCAAAGAGGTGTGCATATGCCTACGAATTGCAGTCTGGTTTGCACGATAGCTGATGATCGGAAGGATAACGCAGTTGGATATCACCAATACCAAGAAGGTCTGCACCTAGAATTTACTGACAAGGAGGTAAGAAATACCCTACAAATAGATCATCCGACCGGTAACGGCTGACACTCACGATGCAGAACAAACGCGTGCGATGGAAAATCGATCTCATCATCCTCCCAATTTTCCTCATCACTCAGGCGCTCCAATTCATGGACAAAACAGCCTTAAATTACGCCAATTTGTTCGGATACAAACAAGCATTGAATCTCAAGGGCCAACAGTTCAACTACCTCTCTGCTAGTGAGTGTGGACGGAAAGCTTGACGAAGCTTGGCTGACCATACGCTTCCCAGTGGTTTATGCGGGATACTTCTTTGGACAGTACCCTTGTGGTTGGTTGATTGGTCGTTTCCCTGCGCAGAAAGTCATCGCTATCAGCTGTCTCCTATGGGGAGCGACAGTTTTGATCATGACTCAGTGCCGGTCTTATCAAAGTGCTCGTAAGTTGTCATTGGTGATTTTGTGGGTGCGTTTAGCTGACAAGAAACTCAGTCGCCGTTCGATGTAGGTAATTAAAGATGAATTTATGAAGCCATACCTGACAGTTAATATAGTTTTGATGGGCATCTTTGAAGCAGCTGTTACCCCGTAAGTCATCAATCCATCCTCAGATTACGATCGCGCCAGACAAATAGCTAACATCCCAAACAGTGGGTTGACTTTGATGACTGGGTTCTGGTATACGAGGAGAGAAATCCCACTTCGACAGTGTATTTGGTAGTAAGTATTACCTATGCAATTGGTTTCATAGCATAATTAACACAGGACAGCTCATCTCTTGGCTGGGGAGGAATCGTTGGCTCATACATCTCCATGGGTGTGTCCAAACTACCCGAAGATTTGACTCCTGCACGCTGGGAGCTCATTTTCTTCATCTTGGGTGGTGCAACTTGCCTCTGGGCATTTGTTATCTATTTTGCCCTTCCCGATGCGCCTTCCAATGCTCGATTCTTCAGTGAACGTGAGCGCATCATTGCTGTCAAGCGTGTCGCTGGAAACGAGACGGGAATCAAGAACAAGGAGTTTGTGCTGAAGCAAGCAATTGTGGCTTTCTGGGATCCGAAAGCTCTGCTTATATTTACTTCGGTATTTGCCGCGTAAGTCTTTCTCCTAACAAGCAAGAAGGGGACTTTGTTGACATGAGAAAGTGCGATCCCGAACGGAGTCGTCAATTCCTTTAGCACAATTATCATTCGAGATCTGGTAAGAAGAAATCCTCGACATGTCTTAACAAAAGCTAATGGAATTCAGGGCTTTTCCACAACGAAAACAACGGAGCTCAAGTCTGTCGGAGATGCAGTCCAGATTATTGCTTTGCTCATCGGCGGCACAATCACGCTAAACGTGCCGAACTCTCGTCTGCTGACCGCAACTGCAGCTAACATCCTCTGCACCATCTGTGCAGCCTTGATGGCTTATCTTCCGCGTTCAAACACATGGGGAAGACTTGTCTGCTTCTGGCTGGTCAATGCCCAGTCTGTCGGCTTCACCGTTTCCCTTACCACGGTCTCGTCCAACATGGCAGGATACACGCATCGTTCCATGGCAAGCGCAATGATCTTGTAAGTTCAGGAGAATAGCATTTTAACTAAGTCCGTTTCTAACGCACCAATCGCAGTACAGCATATTGTTGGGGCAACTTTGCAGGCCCGTTCGTGGTTAAGCCTTCCGAAGCTCCAGACTACCCAACGGCGACCGCCGGCCTTCTCGCTGGATACTCGATTAAGTTCGGGTGCCACTTGGCATTATTAGGTATTTGTTTTACCTAGTCGTTCTATAAACGCCTGCTAACACCAGTCCAGCATACATGTTCTTCACGAACAAACGCCGTGACAAGAAATATGGTCCAGCCAACAAAGAGAGCAGTAATGAAGCTGGAATGCAGGATAAGACCGAGTTCGAGAACAAGGATTTCCGCTACGTGCTGTGAGGCATCGTTGAAGGACACCAATGTAGCATATCAATAGAGAAATCTACAGATGCTAAAATTTTGTACTAATCGAGGCCGTTTGGTAAATCTCAGAGCGGAATAGCGGAATGGGACCAAGCGCTTTCAGGAATCAAGCCGGTCCGAAACCTTTTTGAAGGTTGGTCTAGCTTCGCGGTTCTTGATACTGAGCGCGCAACTCATGGTTTGTTGCACATCGCGACAAGGGTGCAGATGTGTAACTCACAAATGCGTTCATTGTAGCCATAAAGCCAACAGCCGGCCCTGGAAAGGCAGTCTAAATTCCATCGCTTCTATACCAGAGACATACGTCATGATGTGAGGTAAATATAAATGCACATACCAGCAAGACCTTCATTCGCCAGTTTCTTCTCATTATTTCTGAGTACAGCTCATCCCCACTTGAGCGATATGAGAATACAGTACCACGATCATCGCTGGACAGAATATTGAAATTCTACGTGTACAGAAATGGTACTACAATCAGTCCGGACTAGCCACTGGTCCAAGCCCCAGCTACTCTCCATCTTTGCCTAACACACTTCTCAGTTCTAGCTTAGCACATAACTACTTTCCTGGCTGAAACTGACGTTGCACAGAAGTCCTAAGCAGGTGGCATTGCCGGAAGCCAAAATTGCTAGGTCCCAAACATCAGACAACATTCCCACAAATGTTCAGCCCTACACAACAACCATGCACGAACTTCACCGTGAAGACCCATGTGGCTCCAATGTATGAACCAATGATAAGTGAAAGAATCATCAATTGAATATCATACTCTCACTATCCTCCAATTTCGGCTTGTACAACTCCAGTACCAAGTATCAAAGCCCTTGTTCTGGTGTTCGAAGGTGGCCTTACTGGAGTCGAGCTTGCAGGGATTTTGTTGCATATCAGAGATACGCTTATGCAGGAGTAGTGGCTTTGTACCGTGTTTATGGTTCTCTAGGTACCGCGCTATTGTGTCTTGATATGGTGGTATCTAGAAAGAAGTGTTTGTTGCACATCTCATGTTTCGGATGCTTTGGAGCCTGCTTACTACTAAGATACACGTATCATTTCAACACGTGAAAGATAGCAAAGCAGGTCGACTCTTTTCGATGCTAGAGTGGGAAACTCCATATTATGATTGTTCAAGGCTCATTGGGTGTTGTAACTACCCACGTCTTCCTCTTGAATGTGATGAGAAGCTTCTAACATCACTGAACGGAAAATACAAATTGAAATTTGAGGATTTACAGGTCCATGATACCAAGAAGCCTATTATATATGCCCGAATAATACCACATCATCTCATATCAGCCCACTCTTGGTTGTCCGAATATTCCGCGGCACCTTCCGGATACAGGATATCCAAAGGAAGTGGTCCAGTGGAAAAGGTTTACTGATAGTCCTTCAAATATTTGCGCACATCAAAAATCCACCTGGCTACACTCCAGTATCCCAAATTTTCAAACAAAACAAAAGGCACATAATATGCTCAGAAATGACAGTATTTCAAATTCCAGAGTCCATGGCTTATCTCAAAAAAAAAAAAAGCTCTTAATGTATTCCAGAAAGCCCAAGACATTTCATTACACCAAGATACCTTATGAGTATCCCAGGATGCTAGATTACTAAACGTGAAAAGCAAGATTTGTTGATTGTCCTCAGGTTTTCAGGGACATCAAATCACACCTAAGTGCCAGTGAATAGTAAGTCCTTCTTTCCATCTGTTAAAATTGATGTTACTGTCGTCCCTTGCCGGATAGTCACTGGAAGCGCCAAGTGAGAAAAGGAAAGGCGGATGAGAAATTCGAAGCCAAAGGGGATTCTGAATCACACTCGGAGCTTTGGATTCTTCTACCGAAATGTCTTCGGACTTTTTGAAGCCATTGAAATCCATCAGAATATCATGAAGCGCATAATCCCTCTGCGCGAACACTGCAGGAATGATAACGTGTCGTGTGGTTATCAGGTATGGATGTTTGGTGTGCAAATAATTTGTTTTCAAATTTCGTGGGGACATTCAAAGCGCCTGGATACGATTCAAAACATAACTTTCTCGACCCCACTATGAAAGGAGCAGTCGGATGCTCAGTGGATTTCATGGATAGTAATCGATTATCAAAATACACCACCGAAAGTTCTCAAATCTTCAGAGGACATTGGAACATACTGGATGCCAGCAAAAGGCAGTGCGCGGCTGCACAAAAGAGGCAGGAACGATTGGATGCTTTATGGATGCAAAGGAAGCAATCTGCATGTCAGAATACTGTACCAAATGTTCTCAAATATTCCGAGAACACCAAAAGTCACTTACATACTGGTAAAAAGCAGACCCATATGCATTCCTTCCCTAACTAAACTACAAACCGCACCTTCCCAATCCACGGGAAAAATACCTACGCACCTTCCTCATCCGCCATCTCCTCTCCTTCCTCTTCCCAAATCTCCCGAAAGTTCTCCTCCAAAATCTCATCAAACTCCCCCTTACCACGACGACTCGAAGCGGCAAGAGCCTCCTCCAACCAATCAGGGTCGTTCTGTCCTGCCTTACCCGTCTCGACGAATGCGGCAAGAACGTCTTTGAATCCGGAGGTGGCGAGGAGGGTGGTGAGGGCGGTGGGGTCGATGTCTGGAGCGGATGAGAGGACTGCGAGGGCTTCGGGATGTTGTAGGATTGCCTGAGGACATTGGTTAATATCTTTGTATGAGAGGGGAGGAGGGCAGGGGATTGGAGGGAAGACTTACGACGATGTTCGAGGTGTAGATGGGGGATTCTCCGTGAGCGACGGCTAGAGCGGTATCATCCAGCATCTTATCCTTAGCAGTACCTTTGCCTTTGCCTTTGGTCTTTCCATTGGGGAGCTTGCCGTTTGTCATTTTACCCTTCTGCTTCTTCTTTGGACCGGCGCCGCGTTGACGGGTTGGATTGAGTGGGGAGCCGAAGAATGCAGGCCCGTGTCGACGGGGTAGGCGTGGCGTTTCGACGCGGCCGTCAGAGGAAGTTGGTGAGCGTTGGGGCGAGACTGATGGAGTGACGGGGGTATTGTGCGGAGCTTGGAGACCAGATACGGTGTCGGTGCTTGAGGTGTCGCTATGAGGAGAACGAGGGATACGGGCCATCTCACCGTAGACCATGCCGGGATATGGTGAGTCGGGGCAGGTGCGGGTGTTGCGAGGATGTCCGGTAGGAGGAGGTGGGGTGATTGGGTTGTTACTGGCGACTCTTCGACCAGTCTCTCTTCCAGGAGCGGTAGGAGAGGTCCGTGGAGTAGCGGCTGGCGTGTTGTGGGGAGTAGGAATCAACATATCGTCAGAGCAGGACGAGATATGGAGACCTTGCAAAGTGGAGACAATACTACCATTCTGTCCAGGAACCGTGAGGTATCTGCTGGACCGAGCCTGGAAAGAGATTAGCAATTCGATGTTTGACAATGATGAGTTGTGATGAGTATGTAAGTACGAGAGCGGAGGACACAGCAAATCGCTCAAGAAATGTATCGTATATGTAGGGGGAATAGAGTACAGACTCTTTCCAGGGCAAAAGATTGTGCGATGGGGAAAGCGTGGTCCGCCATGCAGCACAAAGCCTCTGCCTGGACTGGAGAAGACGAGAGAAGGAGGAAAGACAAAGGTAGAACTATTTGGAGTAGCACCTTCAAGGTTATTTGAGTCGCGGAAGCCGCTGAAGATCTGAGTGTGGAGAAGTACAAGGACGCGATGGTGACAAGAGAGTGCAAATGAAGAAGTGATATAGGAATTGAGAACGAGGAAAGCAGTTGCCAGCACAAGCGAAGCAGAAAGGCGCGTATGAGAACACAATGTATGGAAAGAGTAGGCAGAATGTAGACTTACGAGTGGGCTGCTAGGTGTAAGACCATTCGTAGCATGACCATTGGCACCTGAAGCACCGTTCGAGGCTCCTGGGTGAAGACCACCGCGTGGTGGAAGCGGAGCATGAGTATAAGCCGTAATACTACCAAAGAATGGCGGCTGAGCGGTTGGGATAGATCTCAACAAGTCCTGACGGGAGGTGGCCTCTGCGACTCTTGGGCCGAGAAGGACGCGTGGAGTGGTACCGGATTCAGGTGAAGAAGGGCGGCTCGGTGGAGCGACACCTTCAACGCCGTCGCTGTCGCCAGCACTACCTTCGATAGAGATGTCATAGAAGTCAGTGGTAAGCCTGTGATTGCTGGGCAGACCGTTGAGGCCATTGGGAGCACCACCGGGAGGACCGCCGTTTGTTGACATTTTGAGACCGAAGCGATCGACCAGATTACTGTAGGAGATATGGTATAATACACAAAGCGAGTTTGTGCTCGCTTGAGAAGTTGGAACCACAAGAATCGATGACAGATTCCTGTTGACAAAAGATCGTGTTGCCGAAGGAAAGGGGAAAGGTTGATGAAGGAAAGTGTGGTGAAGTTGAGATCGAAAAGAGACAATTGAAGTTGTTGTTCCTGGGGAGCAAATAACTCTAGACAACTTCGAGTTAGCTCCCGTCGTAGGCGACGCCTCGAGCCTCAGCGTTCAGGTGTCCACTCGAGCGGCGTGGCCTGGCAGAATTCAAGAAGCCACAGCCTTGTCCAGCTTATGACCACATTGAGACTTGGACTGGACAGAAATCCAGAATTATCTGGCAGTTCTTTCAACCTCCTCCCACGAACAAAATTGTCCACCAAAGAGTCTTCCTTTGCGCGAAGATTTCTTGTCTCAAACAATTCTATACAACCGACTTCTCATCGAACCCCTTTTCACAAGACGTCGACTTTGCGGCAGACGAAACAGCTTCAGCCCAGTAGGGAGCTCTTCAGAACACGACGACAAGGGCGAAGGGACGAGAGAAAACAGCCAGCAAGATGATCTACGCCACGCAAATAGCCAGGCTAGATGGTAAGTCTGAGGATATATTGGGTATTTGGCGATGATCAGGTACTTACTGACTTCTTGCAGGCCTGATGCTCTGCGCCGACGAAGGAGTAAGCCAGACCCTCTCCTTCCGTCAAGTTTCGACTGACGCAAATATCTCAGAATGACCAGTCTCTCGATGAGATAAAGTCACAGATCAAGCAAGTTCTGCGAAGACTGAATCGCAATTCCGAATCTCAGGCTACCGTCGAGGCCGGCCAATATACCTTCCAGTACGTTGGCGATTTCCTACCACATTAGTTAGAACTTCCTTGGGAGGAACACAATCAGTTCGAGGAGAAAAAGATAATTTGGAACCCTTCTCGATATATCCCACAGACACCAAGTGGTTGGAGCCCAGAAGTCGGGAAGCTTACCTGGTCGGAGCCAGGATTTGCTCCCTGGGCGTAGCTTATTCGCACAAGCACAATTGCTACTGTTTTCAGCGATCCATGGAGTTTGTTGGAATACAGCAAGTGTTGTGCGGAGTATAAGGATCAAAAGACCTCCCACAGAAAAGCTTCCATGGTAGACTTGGGACGCAGCGTCTGAGGAGAGCTCTTTTGCGATCTATGGGACTTCCAGACATGAGAGGATGGAGGGACATATCCTTCGTCGCTCGTTGATACTGTATGAGTATACAGTGAGACGTCTGAGGATGCAAGAAATTGCAGCCTACACCACGTTGTAGTCGGCCAAGGTTGTCAGTTGTTGGAGGAGATGCTTCTTACATTGTGTCTCATCCACTTGCTTCGTCCAAGCCTCCCTCAAGTCTCTCCAGCAGTATATCTCAGCTCTCAGTTGTTCCCTCCGAGCAATGCGCTGTTCTTCTTGACTTTTATTTCTAGCGAGGATCCGTAACGTTCCACATGGTCCAAATATGCCTACAACATTATTGATGAGCAAGTGTTGAAGGGATAGCTTTGCGCGGTAGAGTTGTGGAGGAGAAGATCCAAGTCTCAGACTCGCTATTTGTATCTCTCTGTTCTCCCGAACGTTTCGCTTCTTCCTGCACTCTAGTTCTTTCCCGCGTCTTTCTTTCGTCAAGCGCCAAACACCTCCTCCCTTGTCTTCAAGCACAACCGCAACCGAGAGAAAACAAAACACTAACGCACATATCAGCTACCTCATCCACCAAGAAATCATCTATCTCTGCATAACCGCACACTCCTACCCCCGCAAACTAGCCTTCACCTACCTCTCCGACCTCTCCACCGAATTCAGCACCACCTACCCCTCCCACACCCTCCTCGCCCCCACCCTCCGTCCCTACGCCTTCATGGAATTCGACACCTTCATCAACCGTACCAAAGGCACCTACTCCGACACCCGCGCAACGCAAAACCTCGATAAGCTGAACGACGAGCTCCGCGATGTAACCAAGGTCATGACGAAGAATATCGAGGATTTGCTGTATAGAGGAGATAGTTTGGAGAGGATGGGTGAGGTCAGTTCGAGGCTGAGGGAGGATAGTAAGAAGTATCGGAAGGCGGCGGTTAGGATTAATTGGGAGTTGCTGCTTAAGCAGTATGGTCCGATTGGGGGGTTGGGGTTGTTTGTTGTGATTTTTATGTGGTGGAGATTCTTCTCGTGAGGAGGATGAGAAAAGTGTTGCTTTTCCTCCCGGGAAGTCTTTTTGAAGATGAAGCAGCACTATCTTGTTATTGGCTCGGACCTTGGGGAGTGTATGATATGATCTGCTACTTGTGGAAAGCAAGGACAGGAGGAGCGGACGAACGAAGCGTGCATATCGCCTGGCATTCTTCTTGCTCGGAGGACATGCAGCGAGACGCTGTCCACATGGAGCGTTTTGCAAGAAAGATAGCTGTTCCAGGTATCTGAGCTTGCAATACACAAAAGATTTCCTCTACCTCCCTCTCGAGGTATGTTGTCATTTTCCCAGTGGCTGAGTTCAAGTCCTTTCCTTGTCTTTCATGCCTCAGTATGAATAACGTGCGAGTGCACTTCGACCACTGAGTCGTTCCTCTCTGCTTCCTGCTTAGTACAGTACATTCAAATCTCCATCTTGCTCCTCAAGTTGTTCCTCTTCTCTCTCATGATGCATACAGTTTTATTCTCATTCGCGAGGCTTTCTCAGTTCCTTCCAATTCCAGTTCCGAGATCACCAAAAAGATTCAAAGATGAAAGAGACGCACTTCGCGAGCCGGACTTTCAATACAAACCTCATACATACAACACCATCTACTCTCTGCACCATGCGATACAGCTCAACATCAAACGATTGAGTTCGATCAACCTCTCCCACCACAGCGATAGTCCAACACACACGGTGACATCTCTTCACGACTCCATCCTACAAGGTCCGTCCAACCCCCAACACTGTTCTTCCAGGATTGAACAAGGCCATCGATGGTGGCAATCACCATGTCCTTCTTTGCAAGCCCAATTTGAGCTTGTACACAGCACAACCCATTTCCGAATACTTTTCATCTTCAGACAGCAGATTCCATACGATAATCAATAGTCCAACACACACCGTGACACGCTCTCCACGACTCCACTCTACAAGGTCACTCCACCCCCACCACTATTTTCGAGAAGACGATCTGGCCGTCAATTGTGGCAACAACCACATCCTTCTTATCAAGCACTCGGTGAGCTTGTGAACAGCGCGACCCATTTTCAAACACATCTCAACCTCAACAACAAACAACAAACTCCACACACCATCACCACCATCCCCATGATCTTCTCCAGTGCAAACAAGCACGCACAAGATCGCATCTCTCAATGAACACAACTCTATCGACCCCGTCAGATCGCAGCAAACTTCCAATCTCATCCATCCAGTGTTCGGGTGACAGAGACAGGCGCCAGATCTCACTTCCTGCACCTGGAGAGTGTGAGCCCCGCAGTTGAGGTACCACAAGCGGTGAAGAATTGCTGTGAGCTCCTGCCGATGGATCGGCGAAAGGATTTGGGACAGGCAAGTTGCTTGAGGGCTGGTGAGGGGTGAGATTGGGCGGTTCTCACCAAACCGGGTCTCCGGTGAATCGCCCGGGTGGGTGGACCCAGGCCACCAAATTGGACGATGTCCAGTCTATGTGCACAACACAACCCATTTCGGAACACATATATGAACGTCACCGTTTTCACCAAGCCGATGTTGGTTGAGTCACCTGGGTGGGCAGATCCAGGTCGTTCTGACAAGTGGCGAACTGAACTCCGCATATGTAGAATCACCTGGACAGATAGGTGGCGACTTGGGACTATGCGGTACACATATCCATCAGGATAGTGGACCGAAGGTACCGGTCACCAGATTCGGACGATGCCCAACGTTTGTGCACAACACAACCCATTTCTGGAAAACATCAACGGCACAACCCGAAGCTTCAATCTGTAGCCTGCTCTTCATCCTTGGAATACGTTACGGTGTGGCACAACGCGGTACACATAAGTATCCGAGTAATGGACTACTGGTACCTGTCTGGGATCTAGTCGAGTTGTACGGAAATTCTGATAAGGGGCATCACTCGCAGTGCCGGCTTGTGGAATCTGTAACTCGCTCACTTGGAGATCTCGTACCGCAGCATCCACTTATCGGAACTGGTCGTCAAATGCGGTACCTGGAGGAGCAGTATGCAGAGCTGCCCCTCCGCCGGTAACACGTGAATCTTTGTGCACAACACAGCCCATTTCCAAACACATCTATCAGCATCATGGAAGCAAAATCTGGGTACGCAGCCTGCTCTGCATCCTTCGTTTACGTTACGGCTTGGTGCTGAGTCGTATAGATATCCACCCAGTCAGTGAATCATTGGTACTGTCCTTGGGTCAAGCTGCGAGGTACGGAAGATTCGGCAAGTGGCATTGCTGTTAGAACCGGCTCTTAGAAGTTGAAGATTGGTTACTTGCAAATCTCTTGCCGCGGCATCCACTTGTCGGAATTGGTCATCAAAGGCAGCACCTGGCAAGGCCTCTGGCATAGGATTCTGTTGTCTTTTGTCAGTTGTGTTTAACAGACACCTTTAACTTTCACTTACTCGATCTGGGCATTGAGAGCTTGATAGAGAGGCGTATCGAGGTACCTCCCTAGCCCGCTCCTTCGACGAGCCGAGGCAGCTGGAGAGGCAGTATGTGGAGCTACTCCTCCGCCAGCACTTCAAGAATGCTTGTGCACAACACAGACCATTTCCGAAACTCAGCAAGCTCCACACCACCAACGATGGACCAACAGATAGAGGCGTCGGCATTATGTCTTATAGGGCGAGATAGCGAGAGTCTCGCGCTTCCAAACACGGCGCCTAACCCATGCAACTGATTCTCCACCACAGTTCTTGTCCGGTTCCGAATTTCCAATCGCTGGCCGGTATCTATGGAATGTAGGATATCTTTCGAGGTTCCAATTCGCGAAGGACATTTCTACCTCCAACTCGCTCCTCTTCTTCACTGTCGTCCTCAATCTCAGCCACATATTCTCGAAGCCTCTCCGTAGCGGCAGACGGGGTACCAGACAGAATGCGCGCGAGGTATCCAGTAGCACTATGACCTCTGCTATAGGATTGGTCTAGACTTTGACGGAGGGAACAAACTCGTTCTTCAACCCTGCGCGGACCTTCTCTCTTCAAAATCACTCTTCATCGATTGACCTCCACGACCAGCGACTCGCTCGATGGTATGGCCTCTTAGTGGCCCTTTGAGGTCCTCAATTCGCGTGGAGACATTCAAATTGGTGTCTTGAGGGTGTGGGGAATGTGGGAGGGCCGAATCCTTACCCAGGATACTGGTGATTTTCTTTAAATTGGAGACCGAGTACCTTCAATCCTGCACGGACTTTCTCATTTCGAATCCCTTCCTATCAACATCCCTCCCCTCGACCTTCTCGACCTCCGCGACCTCCTCCACCACCACCTCCTCCTCAGCCTTCAGGCTTGAGTATCGATTGGTTTTTCCATGATTTGGGGGCTGAGTGCCTTCAACCCTCCGCGGACCTTCTCTCCCCGGAGTCCGTCCTCGTCAACCTCGTCCTCGGCTCCTGCATCCTCCCCAACCATTTCGCTTTCCTCATCCTTCGCTTGGGCTCTCGCTGGATTGGTGTATCGACTGGACAGCCTTTGGTTGTCTTCTTAGGTGTTTGGTTGGGAGTTTCGTTACTAACGATGTAGATCTCTCACTCGCGAAGAGGGGATGTTGGTGACAGGGCTGGTTCGAGATCAGTTCAAGTCTAAGTTCAAGTCTAAGTCTCGGGCGTCCCGTCTGTTTTGCTGCTAGGATCGCAGACATCTGCAGATTCATCAGACTGAAAGGATGCATGCCTGACACCATACCCATATCTTGGTAGTCCTGGGAGCTATGACGCTGCTGTCCAAGATGTTGTCCTTGATGTCCAAGCTCTCTCTTCTGACGCGGTGCGGAGGGCGTCTGGGGGGTCTGGGGGGTCTCGAGGCTGAGAGCGTTCAAACCTGCGCGGATCTTCTCTTGTTCAACTTTGGGGCTCGATCATGTTGCATTGCGGCAGGCTCTGTCTGTTCTAAAGGAGATGTCCGAACTTCAAGCCCCAGCGATTGCTCAGGGAAGCAACTGGTCTGGGAGCCGTACGTCTACTGAATCCATTCAAGATAGAGTAGTTGCTATCCGTATGACTTGGAGGCTGAGGCTTGTGCACATCACAACCCATTTCCGAAAACGGGTTCGTTCTCCAACCACTCACATCATGCTCTGGCGTCCCTGAGGAGCATTCGGTATTGCGACAGGATCGCTCAAAGATTGGTAACCACGGTGCTGCGGAGTCGTGTTCATGTGCACAGCATGTCCCATTTCCAAGAATAGCTTTGATCCTCAGCCACAGTTACAAAGCTTTGATGATCTGGGGGACGGAATCGAGTACACACGGTAGTTCTCGAAAAAGAAAATGGTGGGCTACTGCGCTGCTGAGACAGATTGGCTATGGTCATCATGCTCTGACGGAGCTGCACGGACTTGGTCGTGCCACAGAGGCTCGTCAGAACTCTTTGCGCCATGATGTTGTCGAAGATTCGAGTCCATCTGCATAGCACTACTTATTCCCTAGCATGTTCTCCATTTCCAAGAATACTCATCTTACTTCATCGACTGAGGAGGGGAATGATTTATGCTCTGAGGTTCTTCGAAGGACCACATGTCATGGTGTTGTTGAGAATTTGAGTCATGTTCGAGAAGCCATGATGGATTTGCGGTGATCGTGTAGCAGCGAACTTGGAATCCACTCAAATTGGTACCAGCAGCCAAGCTGAGCGGGCTTGGAGTCATGGTATTGGGCATGAGTATTGGCACTTGGTTGATCCTCATCGGGGCACGAGCATCAATCTTATAGATGGTTCTCGTAATGTTAGATGGGTGCAGTGGAGGAGGGTATCCGGGCACGGGATGGATGGTGTTGAAGGTACCTTGTGAAATGTGAACCGGACCATCCGCAATGTCCTCTGAATCTGTCGGTGCATTCGGGTTGCGCTAGGCGTTCTCCAGCTTTGTAGCCTGGCAAGGAGAGCTATCATTGAATATGCTACTGGGATGCTCCTCGCTGAAGCATAAGTGTTAACGCGAAGTCTACTCTACTGTCATGCCGAGCGGGCTTGGAGTCATGGTGAGCCCGGATTCTTGATAAGGAGATCTGACATTGACTATTGGCGCTGGAATGCTTCTCCCCCGAGGACGACTATCAATCTGGAGTCTACCCCATTGCCATGCTGCTTGGGCTCGGAGCGATGGCGCATGCGGTTATCTCCAGCTCAGGGGGTGGTGCTGGGTGGTTGCCAGCGTTCTTGGTCTTCCCAGCCGACTTGTTGGCGCTGCGAGGTGTTTTCCGACGAGGAGGGCCACTTCGACGAGACGAGACAGTCAGGGTGCCTGTTCGCTCCTTCTTGACAGGCGTCTCGTAGGTAAGGTCGTCGTCTTCACCCTCCTCGTCGGATTGCTCATATTTGACTTACTTGAGGGCAAGTATTGGCGCTGGGATACTCCTCTCGTCTTCGTATCACGCCGAAACCTCCGATAAGAGAGGTGTGTGGGCGAGATTGGTTTCCAGGGGTCCTGGGCATCTTCAGGGAAAATGCTATAGCGGCAAAACACTTGAAGCACTGGGTCGATGCTCAACGAGACCGATTGTTGCAATGCAGACAGCCCTGCAGATTGTTAGGAACCATCTTCTGGAGGAGATGAGATGAGCTTACCAGACTGGACTACAAGTGTAGGCAATGCTCCCTTTACTCCAAGGAATGACAGCAGAACCTATAAAAAACCACGGGTTGGCAATAATGATTCCGAACACAACACATACATCTGGATGAGGAATGCTTGTGTCTTGCTGATGATAGCGCAGAGGCCAACGGTTCCAGATTTCGCATCTTGGTAGATGAGAGTGTCCTTGCAGGCGAAGAGCCATTCTGAAGGTTTAGGAGCCAAGATCAGCTGATGGACTTGTGGAAGACTTTGTAGAGGCGTAAAATCATCGTTGCTTCCGAGGTAGGCCGTGAGTCAGGCCGTGAGGTATCATCACCTACCCGTCTTTGCCCTCGCCACTGCGAGGTCTCAATATCCTCTAAACATCGTCGCCGCCATCTTCGATGCTGCAAATGGAAATATTAGGGACCAAGATCGATTGATAGACTTGTGGAAAGCTCTGCATAAAGAAAAGAAAATCAGTATCGTGGTTTCAATGCTGAGAACGGAGAAGAATCACATACCCTTCTTTGCCCTTTCCATTGCGTGGTCTCAATCTTCTCTCTATTGACAGCATCGAAGATGACGGCGTAGGCCTCGCGTCTCGGTTGGATTTATGGATTGCTGAACTGCTGAATTGCTAGTCTGCTTGGTGTTTCTTGACTCTGCCTTTTCCGAAGTGGCTGCTCATAGCAGCAACGAGCCCATCGTCAGCACCTCTTCCGAGTAAGAACTCGCTTGTTGTCTCTCGAGAAATCATCATCTAGGTATGACAATGGCGCAGGCCTAGGACGACTCCACTTCTTTCAGGCCTTGATCTTCTTCATGAACTTGGTCGGCTGGCTCATGTGCGGAGCAGACCAAAAGTCGCGGGTATGGCAATGTAGCGCCTTGAGACAACATAGATACGTCGACGTGTCCTGCCACCAAGTTGCCGTATGAGGGACAGTCTTCTTCATCTACTCTTACATCCTCTTTATGGACTTGGTCGAGATGCTCGGGCTTTGGGCACAGAGACCTCCGTGCAAATTCCTACATTGTTGCAGCTGCATTTCGGAAGAGGAGGCCACGAAGAGTATGAGACGGCTAATAGACTTGTGGTATGCCTGACAGAACAAGAATATACCGATGATATGCATGACAGCCAAGTTCGAGGGAGTTCTCTCAATCATAGCGATCTGTAGCATGAGTATAAGCCATGGTCCTTCGAAAAAATGGGAGCTGGGGTATACCGACAGACCACCGCCGGATGTAGAGTCTCCCTTCATTGATTCCTGCATCTTCTTCTCGGAAGACTAGGAACAGCTAGGATGAGCTTGATACCAAGGCAAGAAGTCATGAACGGCTGCAGCTGGCGTTTCATATGGACATCAGCTGAGTATCTCCTCATAGGCTTGGCATTATTCAACGATTTTTGGAGACCGAAACGACATATGGACACTTCGTTGCTCATCTTCGAGTCTTCGCAGTGGGTGGTAAAGAATGGACGTGTTATATGGTACAGATAAGAATTAGCTTGCTTCACAGAAACAGATATGGAGAAGAGTTTACTACCTTGGGGTATGCGCCATGGAGGAAAGAAGTTGAAGAGATCTGCAGAAGAGTCCTCTGGTTGAATGCTTGGCATGAGGCTAGGCAATTCGATCGATGCTATGCACAATTTAGAAAAGCTTGTTCAATGTATTGCTGCCCAGAGGACTGACAGTTGGAGGTCATTGATGCGCACGGACGCTGAACAACGAGAAGCTTCTCTACGAGTTGCCAGTCGCTGTGTTGAGTAGACGGTTGATGGCGCGACTGCTAGCCTTGAGAGTTAGCCCCGACGAGCAGAAATAAATGTGAGCAACAAGTAGCGAGCTTACTGATTGGGAGAAAAGAGAGTATCTGGGGTCAGGACGACCGATGGGTGTTTGCTCGCGGACTTAGAGATATTGCTGGTGTTGGCTCTCACTGAAGGACTGTCCCTCGAGTTCGAAGATGAGACAACGACGAGTTGATTACCAGAAGACCGTCAGCAGACTCCTTATACATTCCTACGAAGCGCGGATGGGGAGCGGAGGTGATTTTACTTACCGCAATGGCTTGAGAGGCGTTGTGGGCGACCGAGGCAAAGTTGCCAAAAGTTGCCGACCGAGAGGCCAGCGTTCATCATGGCGACGACGAGCTCAAAGACGCCTCCCACGGTTGTCAATGGTCTCTCTCCGTATACTACACGTTTTGATCGCCATTAGCAAGCTCTCGAGATAGTTCTCGATGTATCGAAGTGGAATGTTTGAGGTTTGGGGAACCTTGGGAGCTACCCCACCATGACCACTCAACCCACCCACCAAGCTGTGGAAGCTTCTCAAAGCCACGAAAACGGGTAGAAGAGGAATAGGAGACTTACCAGACTCTCTAATATACCTTACAGCTCTACAGAGCTTTGCGTTGTGCTATTGTTGATGCTGGCGATCTGGTGTTGAGGCTTTGAGGAGAAGATATTGGAGGAGTAAGGAAAGCGATAAGCTCGGGCTGCGAGAAAAGGTAAGGGAAAGCAGAACAGACCCAAGTGAGAGGCCGCTAACCGAAAACGGCCTCCCTGCCCTATATCGGGACCAATGGGCTATTATTACCCTTGAGGTTACAGGTCATAGCTTGGTCAGCTTAGTCTTCGAAGAAGGTGGCAAAATAAGAAACGATCTGATCAGATTGTCTCATAATAGAAAGCTTTGAAACAGGCAGATACGTCTACAGCAAGCGTGCAAGAGTTCTGATTAGAGCGTCTGTGATTGATGCTAACCAAGAAAAGGAGACAGGCTTTGTTGGAAGGTCCTTCACCAAGAGCCTTTAATCAGTCTTGTGTCTTTCACAGACCTGTCTTCAGGGCAGCTGATACCAGAAACATAATAGTCCAATTGGTTGAGGAGACTTCAGATGAGTTTTTGAGCAACCGGAGACGAGCATGAGGTCGATGACGTTAGTCCAGGGAGCCTTCGAAAGGAGGTCCTCCCAGCCAAGGTCAAGGCGCACATGCATCTTTCTCCATCATACGACCCCCTAGAAAGATTGAATGCTTGCATGTTGAAATAGCTGGCTATCTGTTCCACTACATGTAATTCTTTGTGGTTGTCTGAATTCTGTTGATTTCATCCTCTTCGTCTCAGCAGTGAGCAAAGCCAAGACAGACGATCACGCTTTGAGCTCAGCCGCTGCATCAATCATTCTCCTAGGGCTATGCTACACTCAATCTTAGCAAAGAAGCATTTGTGCTTTGGACATGCATCTCGGGATGAATAGGCTTGTGTGCAACTCGAAGGCACTCTTCGGTCCAGAACATGTCCCATGCCAGTGCGAAATTTCATGCTCTACCGAGCTTGGTTAGAAGAATAGAGGGATTCTGTATCTGCTCAGGCAACGGGAGGAAGGTTCAGACATGTTCGGAAGGGATTGTTCTGCTGCACTAATGACTTCCCAATCTGGCTCGAGCTAAGCGAGCTGAAGAAAACATATTAACACGTGAGCTGAGCCCATTTCAGGACGTTATCACTTCAAGTCCCACAATGCAGCCCTTGTGTATTTTTAAAAGATCTCGTCACAAAATGACCTTGGGCATGCGAGTTGTGAATTAGTTTCAAAAGACATATTGGCTTTAGCTGCCGACGATGGCTTGACGTGTGGTTGTTATCAACATGTACTAGGAGGCCTTTCTCCTCTATTCTCTTCCCCAATTCCGATTGCGTTTCTTGAATTCCGCTTGACACTTTGATTACTGATTATCATACATCAGATCAACTCGCAGTATGGGACTTGTAATAGAACCGAAAGCACGAAAAGAACCGAAAGAGCCAGCGACATCTCTCAAGCATCAAGGTGAGAGTGTCAGATGAGGCCAACAACCCATCGGTGGCTAGGAGTCTAGGATTGCGGCTCACGACTAGTACGTTTACAGTGTTGTAAATGTTCAGTAATCAAGAGTATGTACTAATTTGGTTTTATCCTCGGTTGATGTGCCGTGGGCTTTCCGTTAGTTTCCCGCTGGTTTCCCGGGCGAGTGGCTGGCTGGCTTCAATTACTCTGCGTATTCTCTAGTAAACTATTGTGATTCCCCGCAGCGTCTAAACATTCGCGCATTCTTGTGACCTGCATACCACCTTCTCCTCGCTCCATTCTTTCCCCATGTTCTCCATGTTCGATCAGGCAGGCTGGGTCTCGCCAACGCCCGCGGGACGCTCTGCTGGATCTCGTGGACGAGAATGTCCTGGACCAACAAACATATAAAAGACTCCTGAAACCCACTCTCAAAGATAATTATCAGTTCCAGCCTTGACATTAATTCCTTCAGTACTGGAGACTTAACAAACTCGAGTACCCTTTTCACTTCTCTCATAAAAGCGACATAGCAAACTGTCATCAACATGTCTTTTAAAGACCCCGAGAATCCACAACATGTGGACCTGCGAGTCAACAGCATAACAGGCGAAAAGGGAAAATATAGTCTCAAGGCCAATGCAGCAGCCCACGAGTTGGCCATCGATGAGAAGGCCATGACCACCATGCAAGCTGTTCGCGCGAATCCAGCAGCCATCTGCTGGTCCCTGGTCATCTCCACTTGTGTGATCATGGAGGGATTTGACACTGCTCTTCTTGGAAACTTTTGGGCCTATCCATCCTTTCAACGCAAGTTTGGCGACTTCGTTGGCGTCACAAGTACTACCAAGAGTGGCTACCAAGTTCCAGCCTCCTGGCAAACAGGTCTCGGTCAGGCATCGGGAGTTGGAGCTTTCTTCGGTGCTATCTTCAACGGCTGGCTTGTCAACAGGTTCGGTCCCCGAATGGTGTTGATCGCCTCGCTCTTCTCCCTTTCTGCCTTCCTGTTCATCACCTTTTTTGCTCCAGATCGCCCAACTCTCTTGGTTGGTCAGCTCCTCTGTGGTCTACCTTGGGGAGTATTCGCGACTACGGCTCCAGCCTATGCTTCTGAGGTCTTGCCTTTGCAGCTCCGAGTATATATGACTTCCTACACCAACATGTGCTGGATTATTGGGCAGCTCATTGCTGGTGGTGTCCTTCGTGGACTGGTTTCTCGTGAGGATAGCTGGGGATATCGGATTCCGTTTGCCCTCCAATGGTTCTGGCCAATCTTCCTCATCCCTGCTATCTACATTGCTCCCGAATCACCATGGTTTCTCGTCCGTCGAGATCGCCTTGCTGAAGCAGAACACTCTATCAGACGTCTCCAGAGTGCGTCCTCTCGACAAAATCCACAAAACACACTCGCTGCGATTGTCTACACCAATAACCTTGAGCAACAGCTGTCGGTCGGCACAACATATTGGGATTGTTTCAAAGGTTTCGAACTTCGACGTACAGAGATTGCATGTATGGTATTTGCTGGACAGCTTGTATGTGGATCTGTGTTTGCATATGCGTCAACCTACTTCTTCGAGCAAGTGGGTCTCAGTTCTAAGCAAGCATACTCTCTCGGCGTCAGTGCGAATGGTCTCGCGCTATTCGCTTGTTTATGCAACTGGTTTCTCCTCATGCCATACGTTGGCCGCCGAACTGTCTACGTGTGGGGCATGGGTGCAATGGCCATCGAGCTCTTCCTCATCGGGATCCTGAATGTGTGGACAAGCAAGCCTTCCGTCGCTTGGGCACAAGCAGTTTTGACAATGGTGTGGACCGTTACGTTTCAATTATCGGCTGGTCAACTTGGTTGGGCACTTCCGGCAGAAATCGGATCTTCTCGTCTCCGGACGAAGACGATTGTTCTTGGGAGAAATTCCTATTATATCTGCGCAGTCGTCGGTGGCACTCTGCAGAACTACATGATGAACCCAACAGCATGGAACATCAAAGGCTACACGGGTTTCTTTTGGGGCAGTTTTGCCTCCCTCACCTTCATCTGGGCGTACTTCAGACTACCTGAGACTAAAGACCGAACATTCCACGAGGTGAGTACAGTACAAGATCCGACTATTCATTTCTAGATCACCATTTTTTCCTATTCCGTACCATATTTGGTGTCGGTGTCGACTCTTCTCAGACTCATTGCTAACATATTGTTTTACAGCTTGATATTCTCTTCGCTAAGAAAGTATCAGCGAGGCAATTTGCATCAACCAACTTGGACACCCTCAGCGATAATGAGGTCAACGACCTTACTGAAAAATATGCAGACACTGAAGGCCGCCGTGTATCTGTCTTTGGCTCCAGTCGCCCTGAGGCTGCCCCGCAGATTGCAAGAGTGGCAAATGATCTTTACTAGGAGTCCTACCCAAGTTCAGATATTGCATAATTTTGTATCGCAGTCTTTCGGAGTCTTTGGGTTGTTGTCTGCCGCGAATATGACGAGCCTTGTTGAATGCTCCCGGTTATTCGCTTATTCGCAAAAATGCAGCGCTGGAAATTGGGGAAAACAAATGCGGAGCAGGAGTATTCGTAGGAACCAGTTGTTAGCAGTCTGATTCGATGCGAGCATTTCTTAATCAAATCATAAGTGGAACGATAAAATTTGATACCATGATAACGTGGCCCGGGCATCATCTAAATGGTGACACATATCTAAATGTACAGAACAATATTTTGAGTCCTTGTTGCAGGACGTCACTTGTTGTCACAAAATGTAACTCTATGCTAGTCTTGATAAATCAGTGTCTTCACAATGTTGTCAGCTTTCTACCTTCGTTAAGTTATCAACGTGCGGGACGTGTGCCAGGCCACTAGCCACATCTGAGAGAAGCACTAATCTTACATTTTGTGCGGGGAAACTTCTCACCATCTTCAACCACCGTAAAGCCCCGTAAAGCCTTGACTTGGGCCAACATAAAGTGCTTACTGGCGTCGATCAACTTCACATGGTGTGACTTTGACCCCATACAGGGTGATAAACATTCGAGATATTTGCAACGGTCTAATGCGACCTCGGACAGCCTGCTCTTCATGCCGGTAAGCCATTGTTCAGAGTTCCCAAGAAACAGGACGAAAGCCAGAGGTCATGGTTGACAATCTTGAAGACAACGCCAGCGGCGCTGTGTCGTACAAAACAGCGCCCGCAACCCCAGCTGCACATTCTGTTCCCGTAATCAACATGAGTGTTCTCTAGCAAAAAGTCAGTCCTCAAGCTCGCCTGCAGCTGTCGAGCGAAGACGCGAAGTAGAGCGACAACAGAGCGACACCGATTTTGCATCCTTGCCATCATCGTCCAGCCAAGTTTCAAGTTCAGAGCATCATCCTCGACAGGTTTATTTTGAAGAAGCAACGTCTGCTTTCCCCGCGGTAAGATCAACGGGCTTGAGTATGCCACCCCCAGAAGCGTATCTGGAAATCGCTTCAAATTATTTCACTTATATCCATGATCCCTCGCATAATATCTTCCACCGGCCGAGCTTCATGGCCGATCTGTCCAGCAACACCTTACCGCGAAATATACTACTCTGTGTTATAGCTCTAGCAGCTAGGTAATAAATCATTCATTTTTCTCGTTGGCAATCATGACTTTGATGCGGCGCATAAGTCTTACTAACTTTAATGCGGTATAGATTCTCCAACCACTCTTTCTTTAGCCTCACGTCCCCGCGGTCCCGGGGAAGACTTTATGCTAGAGAGGCAGAGAGACAATTTGAGCTCCATAACTTTTCCCTTGTGACTCTTCAAACAGCACTGCTGCTTGGTGCATTCTATGGCACGGAAGGCGACTCGCGGCACGAGAGCCTTTACTATGCTTTGGCTTGCAGGATAGGAAGTCTCTTGAACCTACCCAATTTATCTTTTGAGAATCCACTGTCTCGAGAGTTGGGAATACGTGGTAAGTCGCAGCCCTCATTCTTCCTTGTCATCAGAGCCATCAAAATTTGACGAACCCACAGTCTGGTGGACGCTTGATATCGTCGATGTCTGGTCATCGAACAGCCTCCAAATCCCACGGCTTCTGAGCCCCCAACTAGACGTACCATTTCCAGCAAGCGAGCGAGCGTTCTTTCAGATGCGTCGATCTCATACCTACTTGCAAACCTCAATTTCCGAGTCGCAGGACGACAATTCAAGCTCAGTCCTCGTACAGAAGATCAAGCTGAACCCAATCTTATCTGAGATCGCCCAACTAAACAGGCAACTAGCAGAGAATGTCCTATCACCGCACGAGACGCATGCTGCTACCGAAGCTTTGGCTCTGAGACTGGACGAGTGGCAGCAGCAACTTCCGGAACCATTGACGAACACAAGAAAACTTGTTCGCTCAAAGTGCTTCTGGCTCCGGAGGGGTCTTCGTGGCACTTCATATCGGCTTTTACCACTTCTCACAATTGTTGTATTTCTACTATCTCCATCAATCTGTCTCCAGCTATCCAGCAGCTGAATCAAATGTCTTTGCGGGGCGATGTCGTGAGAGCTCGACAGCTCTTTGCGAATTACTTTATGCAGCTCAAGCCCTTCCAGGAGCAGAAGTCTATGTAAGTCCTTAGACTGCATGAATAGGATCTCGTCTCGATGTACTTCATGCGGGTTTCGATCTGCCTGTAGGAATCCTTGCTAGATTTCCTCTAACGAAGTCGTCTAGTACTCAATGGTCGGACACGCTCTCGTAATATCCTCCACCGTCCAGCTCCACATCCTCCTCTTCACCGAAGACGAAAACGAATCCTACTCCGCACGCCAACGCCTCGAAAAGAACTTTGTCATTCTAAGCAAATTGCAGAAATTATGGCGGACTGTCGACCACTCTTTTGCTCGCTTTCAAGAGTTCCATGGAGCGTGTATGCGGACTAAAGCGGACTTGGAAGATCCTCGTACGACGTTTCGTATGGACAAGTGGATGATTCAGTTCTTGATGGAGTATTCGAAGCCGCTTGAGCAGAGGGCTGACTTGCAATATCGTTCGCCAGCTGATAGTACGGGAAGCAACTTTTATGAGTCTGATACGGTGGTGCGAGGATATGAGTCTGAGTTCCGGCAGTGGACTTCAACTGAGCTTGGGATTGATTTCGAGGGTGCCTGGGATTGACTTGAATTCAACAAGACTACGGATAGTTCGTGATGCGTCTAATTATTGAGCTGCTGTAGAACTCTGGCTTTTGTGACAGATCTGTGCGGAAGNCTAATAACCGGAGCTGGAGTGAACTATGAATTAGCAAGGAGGCCATGTTCCAAGGCAAATCATTCATAATGTTGCGGTGATGCCATCTGGCAGTCTCTATAGAGGAAGCATACCAAGGTCCAGTCATGTCTGGCGATCTACTGTACTTCTGATATGAAATTTGACGCGAGTCACCATTAATCTCAAGCACGGCATCCAAATTTCAAGTAGGTGAACAGGTGGTTCGGCTTGTCCTTTGTACAGACCCTAATTATAATACCTGATTCTACTATACTTTTGTATCCATGCTTGTACCTACCGGTGCAATGGTCCACGCCACAATCACCTCCTCTTTTTATTCCCCACCGTTAACTGCTAGGTAACTTACATACGGGTGTTCGAATTCAATCGACCCAACACGCACCACCACTAAAGCGGGGTCTGCATTTGCGACGCTACAGTAGCTCGCCATCATGGAGGGACTAAGCGGGAAACTCATCGGTAGTTTTCCTGGTGGTTTCCCGGGTGAGACCAATGATTCTCATCGGAATGATTAGTGATCAACACCTTTCTTTACCACGTCGACCTATCAGTCTAGGCAAGAAGAGCACTAAACGCTGGAAGCAGACAATTTCCCGGCGGTTTATGGCAGACCATGTGGTTATCCAAGTTATTCAGTGTCCAGTTTACGTTTCCCACTTCTATCAGTCGTCGTTAGAAGGACCCCTCGCTCTTGAATAGTTCTGCGGGGCAAGGCGAGGTACTCGTCTTCCCGATGTACTTATATCAGACAACTGCTCTCGAATTGTCATATGTTCGTTTCTTTGGGAAAAAGCTAGTCGAAGTCACAATGCGGAAAACGATCCGACGCTCGGTTTTGTTGTTTGCTTTCGCAGTTGACACGGTCAGAGCAGTCAACAATGGACTGGCGAGAACACCACCACTCGGATGGAACAACTGGAATAGTCTGGGATGCGACGTTTCTGCAGAGCTGCTGCTTGACACGGCCTCTCGCTTGGTCAGTCTTGGACTTATGGTACGTCAAGATATTCTCGAGACATATCTTGTGGTCCATTCGAACCATTGAGGAACGAAGCAATTACTAACTTTCTCGTCACTTCAGGACGTCGGCTACAAATACACAGTCCTCGATGACTGCTGGTCTGATGGCCGAGACGACAACGGCCGTATCAAAGTCGACTTAAAGCGTTTCCCTGATGGCATGTCTTCCGTATCGGCAAGGATCCACGACCACGGTCTCCTCTTGGGCATGTACTCCAGCGCCGGCCACATGACCTGTGCTCGCGGCGAAGGCTCCCTAGACCACGAAGTAGCAGACGCCCAATCCTTTGCGGAGTTCTCAATAGACTACCTAAAATACGACAACTGCTATTCCAAAGGACGAGCCGGCTCAGCCTCAGCGACATTCGCAAGGTACGAGACGATGGCCGAAGCACTCAACAAGACTGGCCGACCTATCGTATACAGTCTTTGTAACTGGGGAGAAGACTTCGTCATGTCATGGGGCGTCTCCATTGCCAATTCATGGCGAATCAGTGGCGATATCTACGACTCTTTCTCCCGACCTGACGATCGCTGTTCGTGCACGGAGAACGATCCTTCAAGCCCTTGGTGTGTCTCGCCTGGCGCGCACTGCTCCGTTCTCACTATCCTGAACAAGATCGCACCATATGCAGACCGTGGTCAACCCGGTGGCTGGCAGGATTTGGACGCTCTGGAGGTTGGATTGGGAGGCATGACTGACGACGAGTATATCGCGCATTTCTCTTTATGGGCAGCTCTCAAATCCCCATTGCTCATCGGCGCTGATCTGCGAACCCTGTCCCCTGAAGCCTTGGTAATACTTAACAATCCTGCGGTTCTTGCAATCAGTCAGGATGTGCTTGGCGTACCAGCCACGCGAGTTGAGCGCAACACAGATGTACCAAAGGACCGGTATGGGGTTGGAGAGACGCATATCTGGTCCGGCCCTCTTTCTGGTGGTGATCAGGTTCTCATCTTCCTCAACGCAGCCAACACTGACCTGGAAATGGTCGCTTACCTTGAAGACGTCTTTGTGGGCCAGGGCCCTTCGTGCTCCGCGCCACAATGCAATCAGGATTGGGTTGTTCACGACTTGTGGGGATCACGTATGGACGATAAGGTGGCGAAGGAGTTACTTGAGAATTCCAAGTCCCGTGAAGACGCTGCTCGGATTCTCCAGGCTGCAAATCATTACAATGCTAGCTCGCTACCCTACAAGGAGGGTTTGGAAAAGCTGGATATACGGTTACTGGGAACAAAGGTAGATGAGATATCCGCACGGGGTTCTCTCTCGATCAAGGTGAAGCGACATTCTGCAAAGGTGTTCCGCTTGAGGCCTAAGCTGGGAATAACAGGGAAGAGGTACAATCACTTCAAAGACGAACTGTAGAGACTAGAATCCTTACAATACAAAAACAATCATAAAGATCTTTTGAGGATCAGGACCATGACTCTGGCTATGGTACTTTCATGTCTGCGAAGGAGTCATGTTGTCGCTGTTAGGGGTTTAGACGTTAAACGGGTTCTTTCTACTCTATAGACTCTTATAACGGTAGGCGAGTCCTGAGTATATTGTTACTGCGAGTTCTCACCGCTAGACCGTGCTTAAACGACTGTCATTTCAGCTTTTGGATACGAGAGCCAAGTGTCGTTCATATTTCGACTTCTTCCCAGCTAAGCGAGCTCGAAAAGGGGTAAACCACGTGCAACTACATTCGTTGTTTCCACCTTGTACCTAGTTATCAGGGAGTCATAGTCATGGAGGGCTTGTGAAACTCGGTAGAAGCTGTAGATATGTGTTTACAAACTGGTGACAAAAAGACGCCTTGAGTCTCGTCACAAGGGAGAAACGCCATGGTTGTCAACGAACCTCGTATTCCACGCTATAGTCAACAATGGATCCCGATAAAAGGAATTCTCGTTGAAGTACAGTTTCAATCACCCTCAGCATTCAAGTCTTTCTCATCCCATTCGCTACGACTAGGCTTTCAGCCCCTCAATCCCCCGCACCACCTTCTCGACATCACCAAGCTTGTCCAATGGTCCTTGAAGTGTGATATTCCACGGCCCAGCCTCAAGTGGACAGTAAGTCTCCTTTCCAGACTTCTTAACACTGTTGAAGAAAGCGTTGATCTTCGCAAACGCACAGTCGTTGAAAGCTGCTAGAGAAGTATGCTTAAAACCGTCAGTCTATAGACCAATCGCTGAGTGTGAAGAAACTTACACCCGTTCCTTCAATCGTAAGGAGTTCCGCATCCTGGAAGATACGAGCTGTTTTCCTCGCACTGTTTGTCCTGCATGTCAGCAATGCTCTTTACATATCGCGCAATTCTCAAGTCCAGAAATCACTTACTTAGCCAACGGCGTAACCGGATCAAACCTATTCCCCACCGCCAGTATCCTACCCTTTGTCCTCCCCCCAAACGGCCCCGCATAAATATCATCACTCTTAACTTCCCAACTCAAACACGGCAAAAACTGCGTCCAAACCCCATTCCCTCCAATCCAGCTCTCGTTCTGCAACACCGGCAACCGCTTCGCATACTCCTCAAAAGAAGAATTAAACAATTTCCCACCCGTGTCAGTGCACGCCACACTGTGGAAACGCTCAAACTGGTACTCTGGATGAGGATCACCTGGTGGGAGGTCTGGGATGTCTTCTAGGTCGGGGAGGAGACCGATAGCGCGGAGGATGTCGAAAATTGTCTCGTATGTTATATTTCCCGACAGGATGAATTCTTCTACGATCACCAGGCCGGAACCGATTGTGGGGAATAAGCTTATGGGATCGTACGTTGCTTGTAGCAGGCCTGTTTGGAACAGTGTGAGGGCCGTGTCGATGGCAGTTGCGTTTTCCCAGTCCTGTTGCGTGGCGTGTGTAGAGTTGAGGTATGAGATCATGACTTGGAAACGGTTGAAGATATCCAGTGCTGATGACATGTTGGTGGAGAAGGGACAAAGTGTTGGTCCGGCGCTGTCACAGTAGAAGAAGAATGTCGCGAGGATCTTGTCTGCGTCGATCGTTGAGATTGCGTCGAGAGTTCCTGCCATCCCTGTTTGACAAACGTTAATGTCCATGCTTTTGAGGCGACGAGGAGATGTGAGACAGAACATGATTGAGAAGGAAAATACTCACAAGCATCAGGATCCACGACTCCATCAACAACCACCCTCCCCACTCTCTTCGGGAACATCGAAGCGAACGTCTGTCCAATTACAGTCCCGTAACTATACCCCCAATAATTGAGCAGCTTCGGATCCCTGTCCGCTCTCCTCCCATCCGACGTCTTCGCATAAGCATCTAGAATTGACATCAAATCCCTCGCCACGGTCGCAGTCGTCATATGCGGCCCAGCATCGAGAGGCTTCCCATTATATTTTGTACAAGTCGCACCTAACTCTGCATAGGTATTGGCATCAGCCAAACTCTCGATCGGAACGTTTGGCCGTGGACGATGTAGTCTTTGAGCCCGTCTGACCTCTTGCGTTTCTGCTTTGAAGGACCAGAAAATGTAGCGTTAGCATCTAGGAAGAAGCATGGAGCGGCAGCAGGAACGCTATATCCTATGCCTCGAGGCTCCCAAGCAGCGAGATCGTAATCTGGTCCTACGGTGTTCTTGATCTCCTCCGAGGCATTGAGGAGTGACTGGACGCCTGAGCCGCCTGGTCCTCCTGGATTCAGGAACAAAATGCCTTTGTAGCATGATGAAACTGAAGATTTCTTAATTATTGGGACAGCCGCTCGGCCGAGTTGAGGATTGAGGTAATCTAATGGGACCTTAATATTCTATCAGTATTTGAGCTCAGAAAAGATTTCAGAGGAGAAGTATCTTACATCGAGCATCGCACAGAAGTAGCCTACATAGCATGGGTGCCAAACGAGCTTTGTCGAAGAAGGAATCTGAATTGCCATTAGTAATTCAGCGCTCGAGAAAGCCTTCAAGTCCACAATTACTTACCTCAGGGAAATTCACATCCCCAGTCTCATTAGCTGCGGGAACCGGAGATGCAAGCGAGACATGGAAAAGCGTATTGCTAAAGAGAAAAACACTTGACAGCTTGGACCAATACATCTTCACAGGAGATTAGACTTCTACGCTGATCTGCAACCCAATAAATTTGAAGCTCGCGAAGATGCCAAAAGTATTCCGAGCAGATTATAGAGATGCAAAGTCAATCGTGTTGACGAAAGTTATTGTTTGTCTCCTTTGGAATCTTATATCTTCCATCTAGAAGTCGGAAGCCTGAAGTAAAGGCTGTGCAAACCAAGACCTCCAACGCCACTAAGGCACACACACAAATCGCTTCTGCGGCTCGTTTCGGCTCGGCTGTCAACAAACGGAAACATACGAAACGGGTAAAGAGCAATCAACGCAAACCATAGCAATGCCTCATCGTGGACGATAGGACGTCGAACCATGACTTGAAGTCTCGACTAAAATGTCAGCTGTGCGAAAGAAAGAGCCTGACGACTTACGAAGGACATACGTATTTACGGCACAGTAAAGCAGGGCGAAGCATAGAGCAAGCGATGATTGGTCGGTTGCTTCAGTTTACCTGACAAGATACTAAGGCAGCAACTTGAGGCTAATTATCCAAAGTCCAAGCACCCCGCTCAAAGCCCCGGAGTAGGGTGCTTTTCGTCCCACGAATGATCATTGGGCTCGGCCACATGATAGAGGTATGCCAAGGCGAACAGTAGTTGCTTTCCGTGCAAACGAAAGAGACTAGGATACACACACACCTTCTCTTGCAAAATGCAAAATAAGTCATTGCATCTCAAGGCATTACTTATCACCGCTAGTTTGTTGGACATATCAGATTATAGCTAGAATAAATCGGTGCGTGCTATCAACTTTGCCCATAGAAAGATGAGCTGTCCCTTCCTCATCACTTTCCCGCTTCATCCCAAATATCTCTACAAAAGCTCGTCTGCTGGGGCTTTGGACATAAATCCCAGCAATTTATCCGACTATAAAAACCAACATGCAAGGTCAAATGAAGCATACCTTCCTTCCTTCCTTGCCGCGAAAAACCCAAAACAGCTCTGTTCCCTCCACTTCCGTTTAGTCCAAATCACTCCTTGGTATCACAACAAATTGCCCCAAAGAGACTAAGACAACGCCCGATTCCTCAGCCACCACCAGTCTTAATGACCTAAGACAACCAGTTACTTTGCAAAAGAGCTTCATCAAGTCCATAGATCGGCAGTCACACAACACAAAGTAACACGCAGAGAGATAGATTCAATCCTTCACTCCCACCACTCTCCCTTCAGCTACTATCCACTCATGCCGCCCAACAAGCAAATTCAAACTTCCACCCATCTCAAAAAGTCAAGGAGCAAAACCTAACCCCGACCTCAAAGCCTTCATTTCATTAAAAAGCGGACTGTCAACTTATTATCCAGGCCCATTCCCACTCATTCTCCTTTTACGATTATACAACTTACAAATCAATAAACGCTACCATCCATTTCCATTTTCAACACCAATTTCATTTTAGGAAAGAGAAGAAGTCACTCAATACTTGTACTCCTTCACTCACCCAATTTCCATCATAGTACCCAAATAAACCCCCAATCTCCAATCCCCAATCCCAAATAGCCTTCTGGAGCCGGATCCCCGGAATTTCTCTTTCTTCTCCCTCTCCCTATATTCCAGAGAACAGTGACTATTCAGCTAGTTATTAAATTTTCAAGCTCGCATGGATGTTTAAGTATTATTTCCCGTTTGTAATCTATCCAATACCAAGCTAAGATAGATCAATACTGAACAACGAACAACGCATCCTCAATATCCCTCTGATAATCAACGAAGCCAGCGCGCACGCTCCAAACTCCAAACTCTTTTCATCAACCCCGCAATCCTCTATGATCTCCTCCCCTCCCCGGCCTAATTGTCCAGCACCATCTGAGAACATTGCAATTCTTTTATCTCAAACCCTGTCCTTCCATATCAAGCATCCAATCAACATTCTAGATCTCCAAAATCGTAACTTCCGATTAGTTTTATTTCTTATGAGCTCCCGTTTGAAGATCTGTAAAGGCAGCAATGTCCTCAAAATCCGCTAGACAATTAAACCGGGAGGGAGACCATGCTCTACTACCTTACCTACCCACCCAGAGACATCAATCTAACAATCTAGCTATCAATGTAGCAATCTAAATAGCAAACCAGCAAGCACCCCCACAAAGTCCATCGACCCTAGGTCTCAAAGAGTCAAACAACACAATACCTGCACCAAATGGCGCGACTCAGAACCTAAGAGAGCTGTTTCTTACTTCTTTCATTTATTCCCACTACTCAATCTCTATTTCCACGTTTTCTTATCATCAGCTATAGATACAGCGTGAGATCCTGCGACCCGCCCAAGTACTCCAAGGAATTCGTTCACATCGTAGGAAAGAAAGCATCGGCAAAGTGCCTGTATTATTACATGACATTGCTCATTGCCACAAGACACTGACCAGGGTATCAAATCTATGTACTCGATGGTAATGTCATATCATACACACAGGACCTAGTATAGGCCAGCCAACCTTCCCTGGCCCCCAAATCCCTCAGTTACTTCCTCTTCGCCGCCTTCCCCTTCTTCTCACTCCCCGAAACCTTAGCAGCAACCTCATTGATAACCTCATCCGCCTTCCTCGCACCCTCCTTGCCAACCTCCACGCTCGCATCCGCACCAGCCGGCGCACTCAATGGCTTCGCCGCGGTCTTAGCTTCAAGTTCCTCTTCATCACCACCTTGTCCGAATTCATTGACACGCGTGTAATCAACCTTATACTTGTAGCTCTGATACAAGTACACGAAGAAGATGACGTCGTCTCGGAGTGTAGCGAGTCTGTGTAGTGTAGGCATCTTGATCGTGAAAGCGAAAAGATCATCAATGAATGTGTTGAGGAATTTGTACGTCATGGCTTTGGCGGGCATGTGCGCGACAGATTTGAGGCGGTAGTTGATATACAAGGATGGTACCATCATGAGGAATCCGTAAGCGTAGACGGAGCCGACGAGTGTGGTGATGACGAAGGAGTACCACGATTTGTGGCTGTCGTATTTGAGAGAGTAGGCTGCGTAGGCGAGTAGTAAGGGGACGGCGATCATGTAGAGGTATTTGAAAGCTACGGCGTCGTATTCTTTGGTTTTCTCTTCGGTTTCGGAGAGCTCGTGCTTGTCTTCGAAGGCGATGCGGTAGGGGATTATGGAATCTGGGGCGGGGCGGACACGGACATTGACGACAGTGGTGATTTTCCAGAACTCGAGAACGATGCCCATTCCTTGAGAGAAGAGAATCATCCAACCTGGTTTTGTTAGTGTGTGTTTGGTGAGAGGAGCGGGGACCTTACTGGTATTGTCGTTGTTATCTAACAGGTAGAGGAAGATAACAGCTTGCATGAAAACGTTGCCGAGAATGGATCGCACGGAAATACCGACATTGTTCTTCTTGTTACGGTAATGAGAGATATCTGACTTGAAAGCCAACATTTCGAAGATCATGTGGAAGACACTGACAACGACGGTTGTAGCGAGTAAATAGATGTTGGTGTCGAGAAGAACTTCCTTGATCATTTCAAACTCGCTTCCATCACCACCCATGTTTTGACCTGTGAGTGTCAGTAGAGATCATGCCTCGAAATCAAGAGACATACCAGCTGCAGCATTTCTAGCGGTCTGCTTGACACCTTCATCGACACCAGCAATCAGACTGAATTTCCAATTGGCTTGGTGATTGAGATCGATATGAATTGGGAGTCTCTTGACAGTTGAATTGACAGGCATCATGTGCGACCTGAGTTGCCAGAAAGTGTTGACGAAGAGGACAGGGTAGTACCAGCCATTCTGTCCAGATCCATCTCTTGCTCCAGAAGCTTCAAGTTGCACATATTGACGAACAGCTGGGTTCATGGTTGGGTAGTGCATGACTCCAGAATCCGGAATGAAAGAGAGCGTAAAGTTGGGATGGTAATGGGAGTTGACGACTGGACCTGTAGGAAGCTCTTCCTCCTCCTATTCCTGTCAGCGATTATCCTATAAGCGGACCTCGTTTAACACACCTCTTCCGTCTCCTCAGCAGCCAAAAGATTCTTAACCTTCTTAACTTTCTTTTGCGTGATATACTGGGTCAAAGGTCGAGCGAAATGGTATGCCTTGGTTGGGTCATATCCTTGAACCACTGGATCGATATTTGCTCCCTCCAAAGCAACATAGAAATGTGCCCAAAGAGTTCCATTATTCTGCACCTCGTTTGGCACCGCAAAACTCGTATCAATAACCCTGTTCTCCTCAAAACTTCCCAGCACAAATCCTTTCTCATTGACCACAACCCGTTCCGCGGGAGCTTTCGAAATTGGTTCGGCGACGAAAGTGGGGGAGATGACGACGGTAATATCAAGGGGACTATTGAGAGGCCACATAGGAGCTATACGCTGCGCGATGGGATTATAAACAGCGCCGTCATCGAGAGTATTAGGACGGTCGTTGAAGGGTGGGATCGCAGCCGTGTTGGCCGGGACCGTGATGGTTGCGCCGGAGGCATCCGTTGTTGTTACTGCTGCTGGAGTCTTTGGACCCATTACTTTTCCCATCACGAACTGCATGCCGAAGAAGATGGCGAGACCTTGCGCGGCAGATTTGACCATAGGCTAGTCTTGTCAGCCTTCATTCGTACACATAGCATTGGGCTGGACGGAGAGGAACAATGGGGTTCGGAAATTGAACATACACCCATTCCGCCTTCTTGTGCTTGCGCACGCGCAGCTGGAGGAGCTGCTCCTGACATGTTGAGGCTATTCGGAAGTAAATCCTCGTAAATTGAATGAGGAGTGATGTTCGAAGAACCAGGCTTCAAGTCCGCGAAGTCGCAATAATTCGAGAACGACGCTAGAATGGCGTGGACTCGAAGATCCATGTCACAAGTTTCAACCAATCATTGGCCACGGTGTTGACACGGCTGCACGCGGCTGAGGGAAGCGACAACTTCACCTTACATATGCCAAGACATTCGAACTGAACGCAAGGCGAATTCCGAAGACTTGCTGCTTGTCGCCAGCATCAACACCATCTTCCTTCACTTACCATTGACTGACGGCGAGATATAATAGGCGAACGCTCAATACTCAAGCTACCTCACATCCACACTTTGAGGCATTTAAGACTCATTCGTTTTGAATAGTACACTACCAGCCATAACTCACTTTGTCTTACAGACTTGACCGCTCTTGGCTGCACAACTTCTGCATTGCATTGAGTCACACACACACGAAAAACCCCATAAATTGAATAGAATCTGTAAGACATATATATCCTCTCTTCTTACATTTCTTCAAGGAATATCTCTTTTCATATTCGAACTCAGAAAGAAAGAAAAGACTCATATTTCTTCTAGGAAAGTTCAGCTCAATCGCCACCCACTTTCCGCTTTCGATCTTCAACTACAACTTGGAATTAGACCTCCAGATTTCGACATCCCCTCACCCCAATTTAAAGATTACGTCGAACAGAGTCATCTCTTCAATCTTTCACCCCATCACCTCATCATGGCTTCAGGTGGCGGATCTCCCGCCCTCTCAGGCACCGGAACTCCTTTACCAGCTTCAAACTCAGGAACCGACTCACCAAATCCACATAATAACCTATTCAAGCTCAACCCAGCCAACATACTCTCAACTACCAACAATGAGAATGTAGCTCCTACTTCTGATGGTGTTCCAAAGACGAAGATCTGTGTATTCTGTGGTGCTTCACCTGGGAACTCGCCAGCTCATATGGTATGTACTTCTCAACTCAAACCCCGAATGGAAATATCTATTGCTCTATTCTCTCTTCTGTCCTCCATGCGTGCTCGAACAATAACCCGGAGAACATTGGATTTGTCTTCAAATTTCAGCAAATCACAGTACAATTTACACGTCATCCCAAAACACCGTCACTCTTCATGTCCTTTCAAAACACAGCTAACGCACTCACCAACAGGAAGCAGCACGCTCTCTAGCCCGTGTCTTTCACGAGAACAATATCTCTCTCGTCTACGGCGGCGGAACAGTCGGTCTCATGGGCGAAGTAGCACGTACGCTTGTCTCTTTGTCAGGACCATCATCAGTCCACGGCATCATTCCAGCTCCTCTGATCAAGGTTCGTCCATCTCCCACACTCAGCACTCAACCACTTCCCATCCTTCCTTTCCTCTCCCCTCGAATATAATCCTCCGAAGGAGCATATCGATCCTTCGAGATATACCCCCGAAACGTGAACTCCCATATTAACACCTCTCAAATAGTACGAGCGCGGTCCCGACTCCACTTCCGCCGAAATAACATCCGGCTCCATCCCCTCAACAGCATTATACGGCCACACAACCGTCGTAAAAGACATGCACACCCGCAAACAGCTCATGGCCCGCGAAGTTCTTTCCGGTGGTCCAGGAAGCGGTTTCATCGCTCTCCCAGGCGGTTACGGCACCCTCGAAGAACTCATGGAAGTCGTAACCTGGAACCAACTCGGGATCCACGACCGCGGAATAGTAGTCCTCAACATCGAAGGCTATTGGGACGGTCTCCTCAACTGGGTCAAGGGCAGCGTCGAGGCTGGGTTTGTTGGCGAGAAGAATAGTGGGATTATTAGGGAGGCGAGGGATGCGGAGAGCGCGGTGAGGGAGTTGAGGACGTATAGGAATGCGGAGGGGAGGTTTAGACTGACGTGGGGTGAGGAGTAGATTTTTGTTGTGGGGGAGGGGAGGAGGGAGAGGTGATGGAGATGGGTTGCTTATTGCGTTGCATGCCGTGACTTACTGTTCTCTCTTGGTGTACTGCATTCGTAGATCGGTGTGCATGGCTAGGTAGATGGAGAATACACAAGTATCTAATAGAACTCGCAACGCTTTTAGACAAGATCAACGTCACGAAATGCTCCTAGTAATTTGCTCTGCTTTCATACATCGTGCTACCTCAACGACGGATGGATAATGAAGTTGAGGGAATGTAAAGTCACGGAATAATGCCAATGCTTTGCCTTGCGTATCATCCTCATCTAATAACGGGACCTGGAACGCCAGGCTATATAATGTCACCGAATCATCTGGCTACTTTCTTCATGTCATGTATTCTAATTTTACACTCTCGAGCTAGCTATCTATTCCTCCATCATTTCAATGAAGTATTGCCAGCCAAACGCCCAATCCAAAGTCCTCAAACCACATCAGACAATGAAAATACCCTACGAATCAACCTCCATGCCCTCCTCAGCCTCCGCACCCTCCGCACCATCAGCCACAAGATCAACCCACTGCTTAACCTCCTGACCATCAAACAGCTTGAATCCCTCAATACTCTTCGCACCCTCCTGTTGGATCCCAACAACACCCACACTCGTATTCTCAACCGTCAACTCCTTATCCTGCGCCAAACTCTCCTTCAAAGCCCTCAACCCATGCTTAACCAACTCCTCCCTCCCACAATCCGCGAAACTCTCCAAGTTCCTCTCCAAATACGTCCTCGCCATCTGGGATCTCGCACCAATAGCACAAGCCACCATCTCCTGCGTCATGCCACTCGGCTGAAACTCAAATAGATGCGGACCTGTCTCGTCGACACCAGCGATGAGGAGGCCGACACCGTAAGGGCGCTTGCCGTAGTGTTGGGTGTTTGTCTGGGCGCGCTCGCCGATGGAGGAGACGATGCGCTCGAGGGGGATGGCGCGGCCGTAGGTGAGGCGCGAGGAGAGGGATTGCTGCTTCATGAAGTTGGAGAGGACGCGAGCGTCGGAGGCCAGGCCAGCGAGGGAGACGCCGAGGTGTTCGTCGATGGCGATGATTTTCTTTTGGTAGGAGGAGAGTTCTTCGGCATTGCGCTGGAGGTGGGAATCAACATTAGCATAGGGATCTAAACCACGACCACGACCATGTATCGTATTGTAGGAATAAATTTGCAACTTTGGAGAGAGGGCGGAATAGATCTGCGAGGGACTCGGTGACTTGGAGGAGTAGATGACATACCTTCAGAGCTACAAGAACAGCATGTGTCTTGCTAACGATACCAACGACGACGCTTCCCTGCTTCACAGCCTCCGATGCATATTCGACTTGGAAGATACGACCTTGCGGCGAGCTATCATAGATCAATTAGCACGAAGTATCTCTCTATAAGCCCGACCAGCGCGTTTGCAGGAAGCTGGAGCTTGGATGTGACTTGAACTTACAAGGTGACGGAATCGTTGTCGTAGTTATTTCTGAACATGGTTGCGTTTGCAGCTCCTGCTGTGTCTTTTCTTTAGGTGGGCGGTGCGGCAATGTGGATTTCTAATCGTGAAGGAGAAGAGAAAGTGTGTTGTGGCTGGTTGAAACTGGAATTGAAGTTGTGATGGAGAGACGAGGCAGTCGCGATGATGAAGCTCAGGGCAGATTGGAATAAGGCTGCCGTAAATATGCAGGGGTAGCTGTCTGTATATACCGTAAATTGACTTGTGGGCTCGATTTATGGTTAGCGTGGATTTAGTCGCGGGCCAGAGCCGCATGGGAGGGCCGGCGCAACGTCAGCTCTTGATCGTACAGGCCGGGCGAGGACAGCTTCACTTGACAACTTGCTATCGACCACAACTCAACAAACTGCACATATCGAAACGAGCGAGTATCATCGGCTGGAAGATATCTGGAGAACAGAAGATAGGGATTGTTGAAGTTGCGAGAAGCAAAGGAAGCGAATCAAGCCAGGCGCGAACCTTGGACAGCTATCGCAACTCGGTTCAGCCTCGAGACATACACACGCCATAAACACAGTACCAGAACAAAAGACAAAGTGCCTCTATCAACCGCCAAAATGGCCGCAGGCCTCAAAACCATCATCTCCCTCTCTTTCGTACGTCCTCTCCTTCTCCCCCCTCCCCTCCCACCTTCCTTCCACCCCATATCAAGCCCACCCCTCCTCTCCCCTCCTCCCACCCAACACCACACCACACCTCACTAACACCCCCTCTCCTCCTCAACAGGTCCTAGCAATCGGCTTCCTCCTCGTAATCCTCTCCTGCGCCCTCTTCCACCAATACCTGCCCCTCCTCGTCGTTGCAACCTACGTGCTCGCTCCCCTGCCCAACTGGATCTGTGGACGATGCGCCAATCCGGATGATTTCGTTGAGAGTTCGGGGAATGCGGTTGTGGATTTCGGGAGATTCTGTACGGGGTTTTTGGTGCTGATGGGGATTGGTAGGCTGATTTCCTTTCCTTGGTTACTCTTGGTCGAAGGTTCTGGGTATGGATGCTGTAGGGTGTGCCGTACCCTGCTGGGCGCAGAGCTGGGAAAGATAGCGGCGCAGTCGCAGACATGCGGTTTAGGGTGGAAGGGTGTGATGAGGGGCAGGATGGGCATTGATGCGGAAGTAATGAGAGTCCATGCTAACATTCTCTTTTTAAATAGCCCTCCCAGTTCTCCTCGCCCACTCCGGAATCATCCTCTGGTACGCAGCCGTGATGTCCATCATCGGCGGTGTATTGATCTACGGCACCATCATCGCCTTCGGGATGTTCTTTGAAGAAGAGCATGAGTTCTAAGTCTGCCGATATCACATAGTGAGGGACAGTAATGCAGATTGCCTTGGCATGAGTATGAGGAGGCAAGTGAAACTCTGAGAGGAGGGTCAAAGGAGTGACGTGGTATGAACAAGGGGCTTGGAAAGATATGAAAGAGATGAGGGGTAGGATTGGGAATAGGAATATGGGAAGACAGTGTACAGTGTGGCATATAGTTCCAGCGAGTACATGGAATTTCAAACAGGTTTTTTCTGTCATTTATCATGGTTCTTGGAATGAATGAATGAATGAATGAGCAAACTTCGTCCCACCAACGAAATATTCCAGTCAGATGGTAATTCTTCTATGTTGAAAACAATTCTACTGACTCTCTATCTATACCAAAGATTGAGTGGGGTATCTTTCTATCGTTGAGTGACGATGCCCTTCCCTTCCCTTTGGTGGGCTATTACCCTTGGTAAAGTCTATGTTGAACGCCTCGCTTCTTCCTAATTATCCAAGTAGCTTGCTCCAATCAGCGCTATATAAGATACGTTGAGTATATCTCGAGCTCCAAACACCATTCGAATGAAAACAGAAACGCCATGCTGACCAGAAGCCTAACTAAAAATCCGGACATTGAGAGGTGTGATATCCAAAAACGCCGGCAAAAGAACGCTACCAGGGACAACCGAGGAAAAGGGGCGAGTATAAGAAGCGAGTCTCAGCGAAACAGACCCAGTGTCCCACTCAACTTCGTCAACATCTCCTCTCTCTCACCAACAGGTGTACTCAGTGCCGTAACCGCGCCCCCAGCACCAATATGCCAAGTCTCCTTTCCTCCCTCTCCACTCTCTCCATCCCCAGCGACAACCTCATCCTCCCACTTAAAAGCACACCGGATGTTGACACTCCAATCTCCTCTTCCCCCCACATCCGCATACCCTACCACTCCACTATACAGGCTTCTCTCCCTTCCGCCTTCCACCTCTCTCAAGATTTCACAGCTACGCTTCTTTGGTGCACCGGTCATGCTTCCAGGCGGTAAACTCGCTGCTAGCACATCGAGGCCTGTATACCTACTTCTCTCCTTCTCCTCCTTCTCCGCCTCACTCAAATGCCCAGCTAACTCCTCTGGATAAGGAGCTGGAATCGTGCCTTGCACAACAGAAATCATCTGATACACACTAGCATACTCCTCCACCTGCATCAATTTCGGGACCGAGACATTCCCAGCACCACAGACGCCATGCAGATCATGCCGGACGAGATCAACAATCATCAGATTCTCAGCTTGTTCTTTTGGAACAGCGAGGAGAGAGGTGGCGGCTGCGAGGGTGGAGACCTGGGAGGATTTGCGGACGGTGCCTTTCATGGGGCGGAGTTCGGCTGTTGAGGGTGTGTAGCTGAGGAAGCGCTCGGGGGAGGCGGAGATGTATGTTAGGGGGCCGAGACGGATGTAGGAGGCGAAGGGGGCGGGTTGGCGGGTGCGGAGGGTGGTGTAGAGATTCCATGCGGAGGGGGAAGAGGTGGATGATGGGGTTGTGGAGAGAGTGACGTGAGTTTGGTCGGTGAGGCAGAGCTCGTAGGAGTCGCCAGCGCGGATGGAGGATTGACAGGCGAGGACTTTGGACTCGTAAGTGTTGTTTTCAGGGGTATCGATTGCGAGGACAGTGGTGGGAATATCAGGTTGAGAGCCTGGCTTGGTGATTGAGTCAATGACGGGCGCTTTGCGTGCTGCAAAACCATTTGATGCTTTGCTCTTGACTTTTGCATGGATGGTTTGTCCGGAAATCTTGATATTGTTCAGAGCTGTTGCAATTTTCCCAGGATCATTGTGCTGCAGATACCTTGCTGTTGCGATACCGGTGAACATGTTATCTTGGTGGTGGAGCTTCAACCCACAAGGAAGAGTGACATTCGTCTCGATCATCTTGTCTAAGAGCTGACACTTCGTCATAGTCAATGGGAGATTTGAGAACGTGATACTGAACAGATCATGACTCTCCTCAGGTAGGAAGAGGGCCTCCAGCTTCGAGACAATGCCATCCATCCACGCACTAACTCGAGCAGTTTCATCCGCTGGAGCAAGTTGCTGGATGTAGATCTGATTCTTGACATGGTCGACGATGATACTCTTGTCAACCCAAGCAAAGCATAGATCTGGACGATCATGCTGACGTCCGCTCGCATCAGGTGTCACGCCGATGTTTTCGAGTCCTAGCTCATATGTCGCGTAGCCCATATATCCACCCCAAAATGGAGACTCGTTATTGCCCTCCACTACTTTGTATTGTTCGAGACGCTGAGCTAGATATGGCCAAATTCCTCCACATGCCGAGGCCGCAACAGTGCGAAGCATTGCGTTCTGGCCAGTACATGGAGGAGGAAAGGTCGTAATTGTGTCCCTGCTAGCTGCGTATTGAATCTTCGTACAGTCTTTGATATCTAAACCAATGATGGAATATCTTCCTCTGACATCCACACCCCCACTTAACTTCTCGTTTGCATTGGACGACTCGAGGATGACCTGATCGTCTTGTATATCTAGAATAGCTTCTACGATATGTTGGACCGATAGGTGTGCAGGAATATCGACACTGCGCGAATGGCACATGCTTTTGCTAGACCTGGTGGTTCCATTTGTCTGAATGGTTTCCAATCTTCGGCGACTTCGACCTAACAGGCTTTCTGGAGTTGCGAAACGTCCTTCAATGGGGCCCTCTAAATCGATCTGCGTCTGTCGGTACTGCTTATTCCAATCCCGAGCGAGCTTGAACCAATTTTGTGTAACCTTCGTAGTTTCATCGTTCGTGCATATGGACTCCGGGTGGTACTGCAAGGCCCAGAAAGGTTTCGTCCTATGCTGTACAGCAACCAAAACCCTTTCATCCATGATTCCTGAATCATTTTCCTCTGCCAGATCGTGCTCTGCCCAAGCCAATGGCAATAAATCCGGACATGTTCTTGTAGCCTCCCATTTCGAAGTCTGCCAGCGCTCTTCCGAAATCGAATCTTGGCCAATGTCGGCGCATAAGCTCTGGTAAAGTGTAGCGTTGATCTCCCCAACACCACCGAACAGATTCTCGTTACGTTCCTCATCGGCTTCGCCAAAATGTACTATCCTCCTTACAATCCCATGCTGCGGCCCCTTCAACCTCCGGACTTTCCCTCCAAATTCCAAGCACAAGCTTTGAAAGCCCAAGCAAATCCCCAGTACTGGGATCATCTCCTCGTCCGCCAACCTCCAAATCCTCCTCATTATACCAACATCTTTTTCAATCTCCGGATGGCCCGGGCCAGGGCCACATACTACCGCCGCATAGTGCCGTAGTTCTTTGTGCAGGGCCGAATCGCTCGAGAGCGCGGGGTTGTCGATATGTATTGTTCTGACAGAGGCATCAAGTGTGGTTTCCAGAAGTGAGATTATATTGTTTGAAAAGCTGTCGTAGGCATCGATGAAGAGTATTAGAGGTTTCGGGACGAGCATTGTTACATGCAAATATCGCGGAGTGCTGGGAAGTGGAATAAGAAAAAGAGAGTCATGGAGGGCGCTGGGAAACATTTTGGATGATCCGGCGGTCAGTGGAAGCAGAATCGCTGCTTTGAGACTAGTGAGGGGTGGCTTGCATATCTCTGTTTAGCCGAGCCATAAAATCCCCATTCTGTTTTCCCTTCCCAGGAATCCAATCGTGATACTCTTTTTTGTTTATCTCAAGGTCTGTTGTGAATGTATAACAGAGATATCCTATGCTTCATGTATGCTTTTAAGTGTTTTAGCGAGAATTCCTTCGTATAGATGCCAGACCAAGCCATCTACATAACTGAGCCAGGAGTCATGAATCGCTTGGAGATGGGTATAATGATGATTGTTCATGTCATAGCAGGATTTCCGTTTTCCAATACCGACTATACGGAAAACAGACTGCTCCTCTATTCTCGGTTATCCCTCTATTTCGAAAGTGATATATTGCGGACGAAAATGTCAGTCTCTTCTCGTTTCAGAAGTGATACCTACGATTGTATTGCTCCAGAGCCTATTCAACGTCGGAATGTATGCTTAGAGAAGCGCTCATATGAGCTATATCTATGTTCTCGCTATTGTTGACACAAAAGAGGATTTCAACATCGCTTGTGTCACATGATCGTGCTTACGTGAAATCGCCACCAAGATCTTCAGCCTCCTTTCGTCTACAGCCCTTCGAACACAGCTTCAGCATCCCTCCTAGATTGGTAAAGATTTATGTTTACAAAATCCTTGGAGTTTGGAATGCAAATCCCCTCTTCTAGTCGAACCCGAAGTCTTACGCGGGCCGGTTTCTGAACGTCTCCGGGACGGTCAAACAACGCAATGGCAACAGTAGGGCCACAGCCCGACACGAGGACTAAACCTTCAGATGTCGTGATATCACTATGCGACACGAGCCTCACGCCTGAGAACCAGACCCAGTCATCTTCTCCACCAACCAGGTCGACCCAGACGTCGTTTACTCTCTTCCCAAATCTCCCACCCGAACTCCGTGCCCCAATATGGAAACACGCACTCACCAGCCGAATCATAAAATGGACCCGAACCAACAATCAAAACATCTTCAGCGCCCCCGAGAACCACATCCCGCTCTTCCACGTTTGCAAAGAATCACGTGAGATCGCGATGCTCTATGGAGAATATATTTCCCTGCCCTCTTCCTCCTCCTCCTCCTCCTCCTGCTCCTCCACCGCCACTAGCACAGTCTTCTTCAGCCCCATACTCGACTTCCTCCTCTTCGAACCAATCTGGACCGATCTCGTCCCCAAACCCGGTGCCAAATTCCTCCCCGACCCCCTGGACTCTCTCCCTACAGCATTGAAAGGCGTCAGGAACATCATGGTGCATTCGCACTACACCGACGAACGGAAACGGCCTACTGCTCTCTTCGAGAAATTACATGAGCTCGAACAGGTTCTCGTAGCAGCGGACGAGAAATCTATTGGTTTCCAAAACCAGAGTAAATTCATTCTCGGCACAGCTTACGATATCAAACTGTATTATGCAGCCGATGTTCGGAAACGCTTCCCAAAATTCAAGGTCCCGTATATAGCGGTTGGATGTCTGGGCTGGACAGGATCGGAACGGAGGAAAATGCATCATGGGCATCAAGATACGCGTGAATTGCTTAGGGTGTGTGAAAATGAGGCGCAGATGAAGGAGCATCTAGCGGTGATTAGGGAGGAGGAGTGGAGGTTTATGGAGGAGTTGAAGAAGGAGAGGGGGTGGGCTGGGGGAGGGGGCAAGTTGAAGTTGAAGTTGAACTTCAAAGATGTGGACGGCAAGGGAAAAGAGAAAATGATCGAGAAGGAACAAGATGAGCAGCGATGTGGCAGTGCTGCTGTTAAGAAAGCTGATCCGCCGGTTTACTCGGGTGAGCCGGTGAATGCGCCAGAGGATCCACCACCGTATACAGAAACGGAAGAGTAAAGGCGAGTGCAAGTCGACTAGAACCCCAGCCCTATACGGTACAATAACGGCGAATTGATCTCCACTGGTGAATTTACCCATTGCTCCAGCGACTCTCGATTCAATTGACGCAAAAGTCGCTCAACGCATCTTAATGAGAATTTTTCTCCTCTCGATATCGCAACTGTCCGGCGTCGCGCGACACACTATCAGCGAAGCAAAGCTCGACTCTAAAAAGTCGATATCGCAGCCCTGAGCAGCGTGAACTCCAAATCAGCACCAACAAACTAGACACGACCGTGATAGCGATGACCAGACTCGCGGTCTCAAAGACCTCAACGGCCATGTGCTCTCCATTGACGAGCTGCTCACCTTCAGTCTCTTGAAAACCGAGCTCCCCGACAGCGATGTCGTTCTCTACTACCAATGGACCCCCACAGCCACCTTCCACCCCTTCAGCAAGCTCCCAGTCGAAATTCAATTGTTCATTTGGAAACTCAGCCGTCCCCGTCGCAAGATCTTCGTTCATCGAAATGGTCATATGCTTCGATGTCGAATTGCAGTTCCATCACTCCTGCAGGTCAACCGGGAAAGTCGTATTGAGATGTTGAAGCACTACACCGCGCCAGCTCACATTCCTGGTGTTCCAGATCGACGTCCTGCACTCTCTCAATACTACTTCGACCCAACGATTGAAATCGTGGTCTTCCGGAGCTACATTCACCTCCTCAGTCTTGAAGAACACATGAATGCAGCGGAAGACATTTTTGTCGCTGAGAGCCTCGCAACACTCCAATCTTCGATAATTGGTAGTACGTGGTGGAGTGTACCGTGGAAGTTCTTCGACCCAATCTCAACCTCTACACCTGATACGCCGCCCTATTATAGACATTCCAGAAACAATCAAGTACGATTCTTCCGAACGCTCTCTTCTCTGCGAGATTTGGTGCTCGTCGGTGGGTCCTGCGCGCTGAAGTACGATTACCAAAGAGCTCTCTGTGTAAAAAGCCTGACCGCCATGTTCAAGGAATTCCGGCATCAGGATCCAGGCCGAGGTGAGGTAGAAGTCATTGTGCTTATGAAGTGTCATCGACCTGGCACGTTGGAATGTGAGGAGTGCTGGGTTGGCTTCAGCGAGGAAAAATTCAGGGCAAAGTTGTTGAGGGCAGTCCTTTCCGGATCTTGAGCTATTTAGCCGAACGTCCACATTCATCCGTCTTGGGGACCGTCCAAGGCCGTTTGCGTTCCATAACTCGAGGTTATCTGATCTTTGGAGCGATGCAGTCATTTCTCCGACCACCACACCACGGTTGCAGAGCTCCCACACACGTTGGTCATGGTTGAGTGGGATGTTCTTAATTGTGGCTGTATCTGGCACGTTCTCGGTGGTTGGCTTTGCATTTGGGCGTCTCCTTCGCGCAGAACTCCGGCTTTGAGGCAATAAAGAGTATAAAAGTTCAATCTAGCATAATCTTTCGTGATAGGTAAGGAGCGCACTATTCACGAGCGGTGGAAACTTTCGAGACATGGGGTGCTCCGAAGGAATGCCTGTGATTATGTAGCTAGCGTAAGCTAGCTACCACTCGTACCCAAGCGAAATTTCCTCCGACATTTGTGCCACTGCTGCATCCTTGATATGATCTCAAGCAAGACCTCATTATGGGGACTTGCGATGATATCGCCAAACAAACATTCGCTTAACACAGTACGGTTGTATAATTCTCTGGTCCCCACAAGCGCGTAACACTACCAGGCTTTCAGGAAAATTTCCAATATTTGTGGACCATCGGAAAACTGACGGGAAGTTTAGTTGCAAAAGTCATCGACTGGGTTGTGATGTTTAGCGCGACGCCTTGCCAACCTTGTCATATCTCAATTGACTGATCCCTAATGGCGAGGTAAAGCCTAGGAAAACAGCTAAGCAATGTCCAACCGTCTAGCCGCCATGCTTTCGGCAGTAGCCAGTCCATTCACAGACAGTCGGTCTACATATGCTTCCATAGCAGCTTTAAATCCATTACGCTCCCACAAACGCCTCTACTCATCCCACCAATCAACGTTTTCCCCTCCGCCATTTTTCTCTCTACCTTGATCATCGCGACACATCAGCGAATTGTTTGCCAATCCCTGATCAAAGGAGAGTTCGCACCTACAGCATACAGACTCCACTCCAATCTTCGGCGACCGTCGCACCAGGGACTTTATCTCGACACCAGGTTCGCAACACTTTACGATTAATTCCAATATGGCCGGAATAAGCAAAAGGAAAAGGCTGCAATTGCAACGTCAGCGCTCTTCTATACCGGGGAATATTCCCGCAGATAAGCCAAAGATCGCAACCAACGACAAGTCTCGACGTCAAGCTTCCGCCAAGACCAGATTCAATACGCTCCCTCAAGAGCTTCAAGACTACATCTTGTTCGACATCACCTACAACAAGCAACACACAATGGAACTCCGTCGAACAATTCCATATCAATATGACAGGATGCCGATTCCAAACAGCGGTATCGATGCCTTTAGAGGAGCCGGACGGCCACTTCCTATCACTGCCTACATATGTCATGCAAGCCGAGAGGAAATGTTTCGTCATCTGAAGCTTTTGATTCCAGGAAATCCACAGTGCGGCTACTGGGAGCCCGAAGTAGACAGACTATTATTGACAAACGACACGCAAGCTGACCTCATGGCCTTTGCCGACGCTTCTGGCTTGGAGGTTCTCGACAAGGTTCAACACCTTACACTTTATCACATGGACTTTGTTCCACACCTAGTGAACCCTTGCTGCTCCCGCCACAATCGCCGACAAAAGGCAGAACTGAAGCCCCTTCAGCAGATATCAGCGCATGAGCGCCTCAATTTGCCTCCCATCGAAGCCTTCAGAGCTTTGAAGACTTTGAGAATAGTACCGTCACGAGACGGTATGGATCAACCCTGGTTACTGTCAGAGGAGGGAGTGAAGAAGTGCAAAGAGGCCTTTCTTGAGTACTTTTCGCTCTTGCAAAAGAAGGTGGATCCTACCCATAATATTCCAGTGGTTGAGATGAAGATGATCCCTTCGTATAATGGCGTACCGCGGTATTCTGACGTTAGTCGAGAAGAACGCATTCGGTATCCGTATCCTTCGGCACGTTAGTGATTTAAAACAATGCATGACTGGGTTTATTTACTAGGGTGCAAAGCAGAGACCAATGTGCCAATTACATGCGCAATGGTGGAGCATAGAAATTAATGAATGCAATAGGAACGCTGAGTGGTGTCCATTCTTGAAGATCATGCTGTAATTGTCTTAGTATAGTTTTAGGGCCGAGACTTAGATTAGGTTCTTCAATAGAAATCCCTCATTCACTACTGACTCCATCTTGTGATGCGAGCAGTAGAGATATCTCCCCGATTTAGTACATACTGAACTGGATGTTAAAGCTAAGCGAGTGCCTCAATCGCAGACAGAACAGAGCTTCTGAAAGCCTTTAATCACACCTTCTTTATCCACAAAAGACACCTTTGGAGGCACAGAATGCCACGGAGCATTCGTTACTGTATTCAGAAATCATATCCATACGTATCGAATTGCCCTCAGAGTCCACCGAGTTTTGGTCACGTTAGCCGGAAAATCAGAATCGAATTTCTGCCCAATCAAAGATTGGATCGTCTTAAGGTTAGGTAGCCACCAATATGTACTACCCAGCAACCATGACAGCGCGGAGAAAATGCAAACAACAAGTGTTGTGTCGAGCAATGTGGGTAGTCAAGAGCCGACCGAGATGAAGGTGAAGATATTCGCCTGTCAAGAAAGGTAACTCTAATCTGCAACTTCACGAGGAGTCCAACACTTGTGAACGAATGACGATGTGCACTTTGACAAAAAACTATACCCGGAAGCTGCCGTTGCAATCGGGCAATTTGATCTGTGGGGCCCAAATAAGCGACCCAAGAAACAACCCAACTACTCCCTCACTTACGGCACGCAAACTTCTAGTGCAAGCTAGACTTACCTTAGATGCCACACCCACAAGCTCTGATATACTGCACTATCAAAGTCTCCTCTTTTCAGTACAATCCCTCAATTTTCGGAATGAAATGCTTGGTCTTATTTTGTGTACAGTAAGCATTGCTTTACGAACTAAAGCTAACCACAAGATGTCGAGAACAAGTTTGACATCTTCAGCTGAGGCACACCTTATTCCAATTTCTGATGTCACTGACGACATTATTTCATCACCATCCGACCAAGAGGGGCCCGAAGGCTCATCCGAAGGACAGGGAGCAGACTCATCACACAAGGAAGCCAGTGATAGTCTTGGCTCTGGGCCCATGGCCGCTAAATCTCCCACCGACTTCAGTCAGCTGCCCCTGGAGCGACAACGACAGATTTGGAAACATTGCCTACCTCCCGGGAAAATCATTTCTCTCTTTTACTACTATACCATCATTCGACTTGGTACACCAGCTCCTATAGGACTCCGGATTAATCGCGAAAGTCGGCCGGAAACACTTCGACACTACAAAGTTTTGCTACCAACCACACACTGACAGCCTTGAATACTGGGACAGCACTGTCGACACTATACAGCACTGAGACATGTCAACTTACATGGCTTCTACCTACCTCGAGATGACTTTGACCGTTTGTCCTACTCCAGCGATAATGAAGGCAGAATTGGCGACGTGTCGATTCGTGGAGTTTCTTTACCCGCCAACTGTCCGAGGGCTGCAGATGTTTATCAGCATGACGAAGAGCTGGACGAAGAAAGGATTGAGCACATCTAGCGTCGAGACCGGCCCTAACCTTCGATTGCATTGTCCGAACATGAAGATGCTCAGACTTTGGCCTGATTGTGGGCCCGATGAGGTAAGAGATACACATCAGGGGCTCATCGACTTGCTTAGCGCCTGTCAAGAGGAACCTCCACATAGATGGGCTATCACAGACGAAGGGAATTTAATAGAGGTCTAGATAATGGATTCAACACGGAGCCGGACCTGGATTTGGTACTTGCCGGTTGCCAATTAGCTTCTACTTGAAAGTGAAGCTATGAGACGTGTAATGCTTTTCTCTGGTATGATGGTAAGGAACGAGTCCAGATAAGACACAGACTGTAAGATTGTCCGTGAAATGCCGGCTTCAATCTCTGACATAAACATGGACTTCACTTTACACATGTCTTGAATACTGCCCTACTTATCTTGTTGTCGGTCGTTCGTTCTTTGATATTTGTCACTTCAAATTCACATTTTTGTGTTTAGCCTCTGGGCGGCATTTGTATGCCCGTAAAGGAGCTGCACGTGCCTTGGAGGACAGAGTGTAGTCACCTGCACGATGCCGAGACATCGTGATACTTGTCACGCAACCTTCTGCTTTTCTCTCGTTACGTACGCAGAGGGCCCTCAAATTGCGGGGTTCTCTGAAGAAAGCTGGCCGGCCGCTGTTGGGGCGCCACACAATGCTGGAGATTCCAGAGAGTAAAGAATGAATTCATGGCAGAGAATTAAGATTCCTGATTGCTTCTCGAGCTGGCTGGCCGGTCGTGCTTGCCTTTTTTGTTTGCTTTCACTAGCGTTGTCTCTAAGCGAGACAGGATATCTACCAGGCAGATGCTCCCAGCTTGTCCCCGAAACTTCACCAACGACTAAATCAGTACTTCAACATCACCCAAAAGAACCCGACCTCACAGCAATTCTCTCACCACAGACCTCACCACGCAATTCAACATGGGCCGCTGGGGTGAACGATTCTTCGAGGGTGACAACGACCTGGACGAGGCCAGCATGATGTCTGCAGACGCTGGCATCGAGCTCTACAATTACGAAATCGACGAGCGAGAGAGCGAGGACTTCTCCTTCTCCGGCAAGGGCCTCGAAGCTACCAGAGACCATCTCAACAGTGGCGTCCTGAGCCGCCTCTTCAACAAGTACGCTACCAATAAGTCTTTCGCTGATGGCAGTATGAGCTGCAAGGAACTTCGATTGGTCCTCCTAGGTAAAGTGGCATCTGGTCTACCCGAGATCCACAGGTAGACTAACATTGTGTGCTCGAAGCTGTCTTGGCCATGCGCCTTGGTGCCACAATCGAGCCAGTCCACATGGATCTGTTGCGCGACTCCTACACCAAGATCGACGTTTCTCCCAAATACTCCTTCGTCCTGGCAGACTCTGGTTTCCGTGCTCCAATGAAGGAACAGTTCGAGATTTCTCTGGCCAAGTACAAGAACGACGGTACACCTTATAACTTCGATGCCATCCGCTGCGAGAATATGCCGTGCTCCAAGGAGAACAATGAATTGGTCGAGGGAAAGACATTGAAGAAGTGTGGAAAATGCTTGGTCAGTATATTCCGTCTTTGATAGCAGATATGAGCTTCGAATGGATTACCACTGACACTTCTGTAGGAGGTATTCTACTGTAGCAAGGAGTGCCAGACCCACGACTGGACCAAGCACAAGAAGAATTGCATCACCCCCGAGAAGCGTGCCGAGCAGGAGAAAAACCGCAACGCAGGAAGAGGCTTCGTTTCGATGAATGTTTGAGATCCGAAAGTGTTTCGCAGGAGCACGATGATGGTGGCTTTACGATGGGATTACGACATTTGCTGCAGATGACATCGGAGACTTTGACTTGATAAGGACTTCTTGCGATTTGCATTTTGCTTCAACAGGGAAGAATGTATCCACAAATCCGCACCTTTGCGTCCTATGATTCGGTGATGAGCTAGTGATAGACGTACTTCTTACGAGGAGCCTGACAGTGTGTTAGAGGAGCTGACAAGCTGCATTTCAATGTCTCGGGAGTCTTTTGAGACTTAGTATTGTGAAATCCTCGTCGCGGCAGTTCCATACCGTAGTGAAAGGCTGATGCCCTTTCCTTGGCTAAGGAACGGAACAACTTTATCATGTGTATCGCGACGGAGGGCTTTACAACTAGGCTATTCTTAATGGGATCAAGCAGATATCTAGTCCTGCTGGGCTTCTTGAATCGTTTCTTGGAACTGGCTGAGGTATCCGAGACGAATGGAGTTGAGATCAGTATGGTACAAAGGTGGGGAGCTTCTACTCGTTATACGCATCGTATGGCTTCGACATATTCAGCAAGATGCTAAAGCATCCAAGCTCACTGTACCATTTCATGCATTAATATGAGAGACCTTGGATACTTTTGTATATGTTTATTGTATAGCCATTGTGCAACTGCTCTTTTTCGGTGCAAGACTTCCTTCAATCACCAGCATGAGCGCTACTGTCCTCTGTCTCGCTCCGGGATTGTCACTGCCACCAAATATCTTTACAGACCCTTCGGTATGAAACATGCTTCTCCAAGAAGGAGCTCTCGACATCCTCCCAATCCTCCACTGAGAATAGATGTACTGAGTAGCTTGGCTCCAAGAAGGTTGTCTTTCCTATGTTTGCAAACCCTTTCGTGACATTCACAATGCTTGGGGCTAGGTCTGGAACACTATCGCCACAGCTCAATTTAATGACCAAAGTGGTAATTTTGTTGGTCGTAGTGTGGTAGGATTTCCGCAAGTCTTTGGTTGCCCATCCTAGGCCACTGTCCCACCAGAAGATCTAATAACGAGTCGGACTGAAGCAAATTGGTCGGTGTGGCATCCATCGCTGTAATTTCTTGGCTTCGGATGGGAAGTCCTGGGTACGGAAGATCTCGTAGTGACGGAGAGTCTCTCGCCGGCTTTCCTGATTGACTTGAAGTGTGACGGAGAATAGCGCTCCGCCCGCATTTCTTTCTTCAAGGAGTTCGTACACCTCATTCTTGATGTTCATTACTCGCCCTTCAGGTAATACTGCCTTCCAGAACATGAGTCGCAGTTCTTCCGGCAGTTTCGAAAACAGTGTAAACTTTTTGGGAAGGAGCCACTGTTCGACAAAGAGTTCTTCGTTGGGGTCAGGGAATTCAAAGGTGAGCAGGGCAAGCGTTGCTACAACCTCTTCAATCTCTTGTAGAGTGCCTTTGGATCTCGTGAGGTATCTGTAACGTCATGTCAGTTGTTACTTTTGTGACATTGAGGTGATCAATCCGGCTTACTTGTGGGTCATGGCGGTCGTTGCACTGGGGCTTCGCCTTTGCTGATGGGAATGAGCATTGGAGGACATCAAAGCGGGTACGAGGCGCTCCGCTTGTCGTGCTCCAGGGTGGTACGATACAATACGCGAGAGAAGCTGAGATAGAGAGAGCGGAACGGATTTCGAGGACTGGGTTGCAAAGACTTGATTCCAAGGTCCTAAGCTCGACTCGAAGCTTATGATCTTAAAATCATCTCTGGACAACTTGGAAGGGTCCAGAGGCCCGTATTCACTTCTTAGGGGGTGGTCTCTGAGAGGAGATAATCTCTAGGAGTCAACAACGCAACCACGAGCAGCACGTGACGGGCGAAAGATACTTTAGCCTAGTACGTGCTAAGTGGACTTCGTTGAAATACGCGCCTTCCTCATGCGCTTTCGGATCATGTAACCTGGACCATCGAAATGCAAGCAATATCTTCATCCTCTTCCCTGCCTGGATATCCTTCAATAACCTGCGATACAAGCAACGACATTCCTCCGCGACATTACACAGGAAAGCATTGCACATCTACTCAATCGCGAAAACTGCAGACATTTTATCCAGCTCATGGAAATGGCTCCCGGCAAATTCGCAGACACGAAGAGAGGCAAAAAGAAGGTCAAAGGTACCTCGAACGAACACAAGTAAGGACCCTAAACCCGCAAGCGCCTAGATAGAAGGATCACCGCAATGATACAGACACCTGACCCGGTCCAAAGGCTCCATGAAGGAAATTGAGGAAGCGACCGAGGCTCTCGAGCTATTTACCTGCGAGCTTGTCGATCCGAACGAAGAGTTGTATCTGCAGGAGCACAGTCTGAAGCATATGCCCGGATCCAGCAGACTCTCAACGGAGCTCAGACTCATGATTTGGAATGCTACCTTCCCTACTGGACGTTTGCTACCAATCAACCTCGAACCCTTCTTCCTACTTCTGCGCCCCCCAAAGAAGAATGGCTGTACGCTGCCAGTATCACTCCACATCAACGATGAAAGTCGCCAAGATACTAAGCGACATTACTATGTCTTACTACCCGACGAAACACCTCCCATGGACCCAGAATTCGCACCCAAGAACATGGTTCCAAGCTGTTTGCGCAAAACTTTGTATATTGACATGGAAAGGGACTTTGTGTACCAGGAGGAAGGCAATTTCAGCTGGGTAAACAAGACTTTGACCAGTTAGAAGTGACACCTACAGGGAAGGATCCGGATGATGCATAGACTCCAGTACCGGTTACTGAAATTTGTGTACTGTAACAGACTGCATCTGCTCGCTTGGCTGTGTAGGCAATCTAGGTAGGAATTCACGGGTGCTGGAGTGTAGTCCTTGGCGCGCTAGCCTCAGCATCGAAGAACCCCACAGCTTGCTCGTCTTCCTTTCCAGCATCATCGCAAAATCTGGTTAGGCCAAGAAGAAAAGCACAAGGGATCGCTGTAAGTCTTTAGTACCCATTACCTTCAGAAAGTATATCGCTGAACGCAGATCCAGCTCAGCTCGCTCTCACAATCCGTTCTCAACCATCTAAACCTCCTCATACACGAACCTGATCTCTCAATTATCGCGACCGAAGACGACATTCTCGAATATCACAGTATTTTTAAGCCTCTACTTACTACACATGCACACACCGGGACATTGAAGTTGTTTTCTTCTTGGGGTATTCTTTCTCAGTTCTGAACTGTTTTGTTGACTAACTGGTTCTGCACCAATAGGAACTCAAGATGTCTCCGAAGATTACCCCCGAGCCGAAAACCCCCTTTCAACTTCACTACCAACCGTCAATCCCAACTCTACCAACAAGTCCGTGTGTCACCGATTATCAATATGGCCTTGATAACTAGTCTGGTTGTCGGTGTCGCAGTCTTCCTGATGGCCGTCCTTTGGCACCAGGTCTTTCAGCAAGGCCGTGCGTCGTGACAGTCAACCTCCCTCAAATAGTCACTTCTAGCGCAAACTTGGTTTTGTCGCTCCTCTTATACCTGCCCGACCTTAACCAAGACCTCTTCATCCAATCTTGCTACAATTCCACCGATTTCCGACTTTTTGCCTTCCTTCCACGAGAAGTCCGCTTCATGATTTGGCGCGCAGCCATGCCCCGAGGCCGCCGCTTTCCACTCACAAGCTTCCGTGATAATCTGCCAGGATTTCTTGGTCCTCGTCCCCCAGTCCCCTACAACGTCTGTCAAGAAAGCCGCCAAGAAGTTCTACGACACTTCATCTTCTTGAGATGGACAGTCCACTGGGTCCAGAGATTCCAAAACCCTACCGTCATCACACTCAGCCACCCCTTACAAACAATGCAAGTTCTCTTCGACCCGATCACCGATATCGTAACTTCAAGCTCATGGACTATTACGACCCGCATCGGCTTATTAACCGAGGTAATGCCAGTAGACTTTGTCTTTCTAGCTTTCGCGCTGTTACGTTGTCGCGCGGTTACGTGATATTATTGAACCTTTTCCTAAAAGCATGATTGCCAAAGTAGAACACAGTTCCATGTTAAGATTGAAGCGGGAGAGATTGCCGCGCTAGACCGTTCCTAAAACATTATTGCGCCAGCACCAGGTACAAGAAGCTCAGTACATAGATATTCCCTCCAAGAAAAAGAAATAAGAATACCCAGAGCTCATTCATAAGGAGCAATTTGAGCCGTCACTGTCAACAGAATATGAAGGACTGGATGTCACAAGTTCCTGATTCCGTTAGAGCAAGCGCTTCTCCGTCCATAAAGCCCTGCACGTACGCTTCACCCACGACCATGAATTTGTCACCTACTGGCCTAATAACAAGAGGCGTACTGCAACCAAAAATTATAGCGATTTTATCGCCTACCTTCATTTCTTTTGTCTGATCAGTTTCGTATAAGTTGTCTGGGCCCCACCCAAAATACCCATTCCTCGTCAGCATGAATCTCCGTTGCTGCACAGCCCTCTGGCAACTACAGTAAACTTCCATGTACGTGAGCTCCTCGGCATCTTGCGGGATGGCGTTGCTGAAGTAGCTCCCCAGTGGCTCTTCACCAAGCATGAAGGAGTCATGTGTAGAACGCCATCCTTCCCATTTAAAATAATATCCGCCTTGTGCCATTAGCCAGTCCCATCCTTTTGCTTGAAATTGTGGTAAGGCTGCCCAGAACATCGATGGCAGACTCAAAAGTGCGGCGTGACGCTGCTGGACACGTTCGCCTTTGGCGACAACAGAGAGTAGTAAAGTATGCCAGAGAGCCGAGCCTGTTGCCTCAAAGTCCCCATATGAACTTCTCCAAGAAGGGCATGGAGCGATACGATGCTTGTGCCATGTGAAGTACCCAGCCTCAGGAGCACCAAGTCCAACCACTTCGTCGAATATGAATCCTTCACACGAGAATAGCCTCCAGTCGTCTAGGAATGTATAAGATGCTTGTACACTGCCATGTGCGCAGTAAATAGCGTCAGGGTCTGGCTCTGGATCCGAGGGCTCCCACGGCGGCGCAACAAGATTATATTCCGGGCGAGAGAACCGCACCCGGCCGTCCCAAGTCCAATCAGCTGCCCACGAAGGTGCTCCAACTGGACCCCAAGGATTTCCATGGCGAAGTGGCTCTAACTTCTTCGTGTGAGCAATGAATACCCGGGCAACGGCAGCGAACAGCTTTGGTGGTTCAAACTCGTAGGCTATCATAATATCTGCTGCAATAGCTGGGTCCATCATTCCTATTAATGCAAACACTTTGTCGCGCACATCGCGGCAGTCAGCGGAATTTGCAATGTCCAGCAGACGCCGGAAGCCGATACGGTTTGTCCCTTCCCCATCAAAACGACTCAGTGGGCGTAGATCTATGTGAACAAGGTGAATGCTGTAAGTTTGCCATACCAAATTGTCTCGGAAGCCCCTGGAGGTAAGTTCTTTTCGCAGCTCTCGGTCTTTGAGAGTCCAGTTAGATCCGTGATAGAGAACCCCAATTCCATTACAAAACGTACTCCAGTCGATAACTTGGTTCCCCTGGCGAAGGATAGTGGAGGAAGCCCCCATGATGAGCTCTTGGATGACCCAAAGTCGAGACCAGTACTCTTGTTTCATCAGCCCGTTCAAGGCGCAGAAATAAATCCCCTTAGACGGCTCTCCTTCTTCGATCTGCAACCTCTCAAGATCACGTTGATCCCCCTGTAGAGAGGCGAGAATCCGGAGGAAACGAAAGGCGTGGTTGATATCAGCATCTGGGCGACTCCATCCGATCCATGCGATCACAAACCATGCTCCGCTGTAGATGTCTCGCATCTTCTGCACTTGATGAGCCCTTTCATGGTCGTCGGCTTGATTGATACATATGGCATCTATCCAGAGCCTGAAGCGATCACCGAAAGTATTGTCCCCTGCCAGCGCCCGCAAAGCACTTTCGAGATTTGCAGTGACCGATACTGTCTCGCCGCTCAAAATTATGTCCTTGCGAATCGACTCATCGCCCCAAACATACGACAAAGCAGCGAAATCGCCCCAATTAAAACGGTGGCGATGTGGAGCCGGGGTACTTCCGCAGGACAGATCCACCCCTTTAGGCTGAGGATCTGGTCGAGCAGCACCAACCCATCGTTCTTTTACCTGGCGAGGAGTTTGCACATACGTGCTAGTTGAATGCATAAATGAACCATACTCTGGCTTGAAGTCTTTCAACGACACCTTCTCAAGTGTGCATCGTAACGGGTACCCTGGCAGGCAAAGCCCAATACTGACTACCCTTATCTCGTCTGCAGCCTCGTCCAGGCGTGAATAAAGCCTGCATTTCGTTGCAAGCGTGATGTTGTTCTGCATTCTGATCGAGTCTCCTCTCCCGGATGCTAGCTGTGAGCAGACGCCGACAAATTCAAAGAATATACGAAAGCGTGGTTCCTCGAAAACTCATGGCTAATGTTTCGGGTTGATCTTCCTCACTAGATAAGAGAAAAAAGAAGAGATGGGGAGTCAGCACCACTGGTGCATCTAGCGAATCAACGAGTAAGCTGCGCACCGGCTGCGATACAAGCCACACACGCCACGGCTGGTACTTTGAAACAATTATGTACATGCAATGCCGGAATCGCGAGTCGCCAGTAACTACAATGATATTGTTTCGATTCTCTTTCAGGTTTGAATAATGTCTAAGACAGACTATCAATTCGGTAGTCTTATTTCCATCCTTCTATATAAGCATACCTACATATCCTTTTCCCGCTTCCCTTTCCTTCTTGTCAAAGCAAAGTCATCTCGACAAAGACAGACAAAGAACATGATTCTCCACTATTATCTTTTGACTACAATCAGGATGTCAGACACCAGAAATAGCGATGCGGCCCCACCGATCGAGGAGCAAGTCATTGCCCTCAACCTTCAGCTGCTCAACCACGAGCTGCCTGGTGTTGGACAGTACATTGTTGACCAGAACCTTGGTCGCCCACTCGAGAAATTTACATGTTTTGGCAAGCTACCATATGAGCTGAGACATATGATCTGGGATTTCAAGCTCCCTAGAAGACAGGTTGTAGACTTCAAACCATTTTTCAAGGGTATGTGGGATGACAAATCTCAACCTAAACTCCCGTTGGTCTGTTTGTAAACCACGAAAGTCGGACGCACTTCCTGAAGAAAAATTCTATCTTCTTTCAATATCGCTTCCCTGATGTGGTGAGTTTGAATACCTTGCCCAACCCTTACAGCGTATTCTGCTTGGATCCAAAAGTAGATCTAGTCCGGATCGACCCTTGCCAAGCTTTCGGCGATTGCTCGGATATTTAAAGCTTTTCAGGCAAAAGCCCGAGTGTCTGGCAAAAGTCGAGCATCGAGGTTCCTCGCACCAGCTGGGACGATCTCCAGGAGTTATGCGAAGGGATCATGGTAGGGGAAGATGATAGCAATGATTTATTCACCTACTTCACAGGCTTGAGAACAATACATCTCACGGAGGATCCATATTGGGGTGACAAGTTCCGACGCACATACGGTGAGAAAGCATATGATGCTCTACTCAAACTCGTCAAGCACGAAAGAAAGGGAGACCTAGCCAAGAAACCAATACCGGCTATTGTCATACACAAATATCGCTGAAACAAGGTTCGTTCTGACCATAGTTTTCTTTACGACAGGGCCATGCCATATCCATGGAACGGAAAGTAGCCAACAATCCTTCAGCCGCCTCAAGCCAGCGAGGCTTCAAGCCCTTGAAACATAGTCACAACTAACTCCTAAAGAGCTTGAGGCTATAGACCATGCTGGCATGACTTTTGATGAGGCCCATTTCATGATGAATTCATTGTCAGTCAAGTCCCAGCCAAGTAAGTCATTTATTTGTTTTTAATCTCATTCTTCCTGATGTCTATCCCACCTGCCTAGACGTACCCTGTAATCAGACACAAGATAAGTGCTCCAATTCTTTGCAACTTCATGTCGGTTAATACATACAAAATTTCTTTACCTTGATTCACACTATATTTTCAACCTAACCCGAACTCTTTTTGATTGATTATTGTTTTCCCCTTCACGACAATGCATTTGAAGTTTAGTATCATCCTTCATGAGAGAGAGTTTGCTCTGCTCGGAACTTCTTGTCTTTCTTTAGTAAGAATAGGGAACCTTTTCAAGGCATCAGACATAAGTGACGACCATTACTGTATCCCGAGACGCATCACCAGCACCCCTGTCACGAGACGAATCTATAGTTTTAGAATTACAATTTATATCACTATATATATTGAGCTATTATTGATATGCCACGTTCTTTAACTGTTTCCCCTTAAGGAAACCACTCAACAATAAGGAAAAGAGTACTGTTAATCATATTGTCGATTGATTTGATTACGCTACCAATCGGCGTTTCCGCTATCCCTCTCTTGTTTAACAGCGACTATCAGCATATTTTCGATTTCGAAGCACTTGAGGGAAGGTCTTATCACGACATAACATGGCTCTAAATTGCAAAGATACTTAGAGAGGAAATGGTCTGGGAGTTACGCCGTTGCCGATGAGATGGTTGGTATATTTCACTGCTTAGTAATGTACATTAGCCGAGGTGGAATTTCACTATGTTCACGGCCTGTTGGCTATATATTACTTAGCCACAACTCCCGGGGCCCAATCATGTGTGTAGCATAGAAGAGAGGGCTCTTGTCCGACCTATCCGAAAGTGGGATGGTTCACAGAAAACACAACATCAGCCTATAAATCAACATCCTTACTAGGTCTATGATGTAAGAACTACGTCTCCTAACAAACTGCATTCATTTCCATCGCATCTCATTGTTATCTTTGCATCATTATCTATATTATAGAATGCCAGCCCTTCGTGCTGCTTTCTGGAGAGGAGGCGTATGTAACGCTCTCATCTTCCATAAAGCTGACCTTCCCAAAGATCGTGCAGCATGGCAGCCAATCTTTGCAGCCGCTATGGGCTCACCTGACCCATACGGCAGACAACTCAACGGCATGGGTGGGGGAATATCATCGCTCTCCAAAATATGCATCGTATCCCCATCCGCAAGACAGGATGCCGATGTTGACTTCGAATTCGTCCAAGTCGTCATCGAAGATGGCCAACTTGACCTGGCGAGCAATTGCGGCAACATGACTGCTGCGATCGGCCCATTCTCGATTGATAATGGCTTATTGAAGAAACCAATAATCGAACCTGCATCGAGTCCGGGTCCTGCGTCCTGTACTGTTCGCATATTCAACACCAATACACGAAAAGTCATTCACTCCACATTTTCAGTCTCAGGAGAACCGTTGAAATTTCATCCAGGAGGGACGTATGAGATGGCGGGCGTTGCAGGTGCCGCTTCCAGAATCTGCCTGTCTTTCATATTTCCAGGAGGGACCCAAACAAATTATACGCTTCCCACAGGCAGTGGCACTACAGTTCTGAATACAAGAAACGAACAGGGATCAAGAATACAAGCTACTTTGATCGACCTTGCCAATCCAGGAGTTCACGTCGATGGTCGCGCGCTTGGACTAGACTCTAGTACGACCCCACTAGATCTCGACAAGCTACACCATAAAATGTCATTGTTAGAGAAGATCCGTAGAGAGGGTGCAGAGAAAATGGGACTGGATCCGGATATCGCAAGCGTGCCTAAAATCGTCATCGTTTTACCACCAACAGCAGAGGCAGCTTCAAAGGGTGTACATATACAATGTCTAGTTCTCTCTATGGGGCAAACGCATAAAGCGATTCCGCTGACCTTAGCACTGAATCTGGGAGCGGCATGTAAGATAGAGGGCACGATCCCTTTTATACTAGCGAATGGCATTGATGCTAAGAGAGATGTTACTATTCAGCATCCGAGCGGTACAATCAATGTAGGGGTTGAGTTGAATGGGAAGGAAGTTGAGAGCGCAGTGCTGTATAGTACCGCAAGGCTTTTAATGCTTGGGGAAGTAAATATAGAGGCATGAGTTTGTAGTGCAGCATATGTGTATAACGCGTCAGCTCAAACTTATCCGAGGTCCATGATCGCTTGACTGGAGGAGACATCAGCATGTGTGGCGATGTCGTATGACATAGCGCGCTCTGGCCGCAAAAACACTAAGAATGACTTTTCAGCATCGCAATATAACTCAGACATTAACATCCCATCGATTCATAAGCTTAAATGGCGAAAAGAGCTTGATGGTGGTGTCGTGAGTCGAGAGGTTCTATCACATGGGTGGCCGTACTTGTTTTTAATAGCTCGGAGCGTCCCCAGCAGTGGCTGAGGTACGTATACTCCGCTTCTTCATTCTGAATTTGAACAAGCCTGATACTGGTGTCTGTGCAGTCGCCTAGATCAAGCACACAGTTGGAAGACGACTCATGCCTCCCAGACGACAATCATCATGTGTTCTGTGGCATTGGCTCATCCACTTCTTGATTAAGCTGATCGAGTCTGATGACGATGTGTCACCACCTATATTTGGCAGTTCGCTCGCCACCGATGGCTGCAAACTCCTTCCTATACTGTATTCCGCTCAATTCCAAACAGGTGCATCGTGTCCATAAAGCGATACGTGTAGCGGACATCCTTGATCGCCTTTGCCCAAGATCCCTTCAATGCCAGCTTCGCGGACGATGGATACTATTTCTTGTTCGTTGATCTCTGCTGCGTAGTTCCGAATGACATCTTTCGCCAGACCGCATGCAACGCAGCCTTGATGCGCAGATTCATCGAACTTCCAGAATGGTGCCGAACAGAGGTGACCCCGCCTTCTGCCACATGCGCCACAATAATTATGGTCGATCTAAGCATCTGTATCTAGTACTGATAAAGAAATGGCGCAGGTCAGACTGGTGCAGTGGGATTCCTCTGTCGTGCGAAGGGGAAAGCGAAATTGTGACAGTTGATCCGGAAGAGCTCGCAAAAGAGATATATGCTCAGCAGACCGTCGGGTCGGAACTAGGCAGCTGTACGCCTCATACCTGACCAGACATGTGGATTGTGGTGTTATACAAATGTATATTCCACTGCATCTCCCTTAGCCTTAATATTCTTGAAAATAGTCAGTGTGCTGATCTTTCAACTTCGAGTCGCGCTGTCACTTATTACCTAAGGCTGAGTTTTGAGTTTTGAGTTTTGAGTTTAAGATTAAGTCAAATATCTACGAAAGATGACACCTGCTGAGTTTAGTGAAGTTGTTTTTGAATGCGTCGAAATCGAGTCGAACATGATTTGATATCAAGTTAGTCTCTGAGCCTAGGTGTCTTGTTTATTCTGTATGTTTACCTTTCTCGCTTATTCACAACACAAACTTGCCCACTGCAACATCATTCCCTCCTCCCAGTCACAGTCATCCCCTCACCCTACAAAACATCAGTGGAACCCTCGCTATCTCCTGCAATTCAAACGCTTCCCCCGGAAATATAAATACCACCCTCCCAAAATCAACTCAACCCACTCCTCGCCTTCCTCTATTGTACCACACCCTCCCAACCCCAAAACAGATCTCTCGATCCACCCACTCTTCCCACCATAAATCCAAAACTCAACCAACAATACAAAACACACCACAACCCCCCCTCCCCAGAAGAAATGCATTTCCACTTCGGCGCCCACCTCGCCCGCCACCCGCTCCTCCACGGCAACATCTACGCCTCTTTCTCATTCGGTCAACGCCCTCGCCCACAATCCGTAGGCTTGTTCCAACGGGTCCCCACAATAGGATATAATATCAACCGCTGGATGAACCATGCTTCTGCGCATGGAGCGCCGGGTTCGAGTATCGGTAGTGTAAGCGGAGAAGGATAATAAGCACGAGCTAGGGCTCCAGCTCCAACCATGGGTATGGGTGGAGGTATGAGACAGCCACAAGGAATGAGTATATACGGTGGACATTCCATGGGCGGTGGATGAATGCCATATATGCCCGGACAGCCACGAATGCAAGTCCCACGTTTGCGACAACAACAGGGATTGCAAGGGTATGACTTTGATGCTCATAGTATAATAAGTTCGAGGTGGGGGAGGTAGACGCCCGAAGGAATTAGAGAATTGAGACCTCGTGTTAAAAAATGGGAGTTGCAGCAGCTGCAGCAGCTGCAACGGCAGCAGATGATGGGGATGGGGATGGAGGGATCTGGGGGGTTTGGTGGGGGTATGTATGGTGGGGAAATGGGGATACCAATGGGATATCAGTGATGGTAGTAAACCTGGTGCCATTAGGAGGCTTGAAGCGCTGGATCAAGCTAGTAGTAAGCCATCGTGTCAGATGAGAATGCCAGGTGAAGAGCTCGTACGGACGACTTGGGATAACTGGATGAAAGCGGCTGTGTCATTTTCAACGGAATTAGGCTCTTGGGCTGGAACCAAAGCACTCTTTGACGTTGTCTTCGATACCTTCTGATAATTTGTAACGTAACGTATGCCAAAAAGAAATGATTCACTCACTGAAAAAGAAAAACCTCAAAGCCTAAGCTTGCCGAGTGGGATATGTGTAGATCTGATTTAACGGGCTCTGGAGCGTCGAGGCCGAGGCCTTCTAAAAGCTGTTGAAATCTTAAATATTCATTACAACTTACAAAGTCCCTCATTGAATTTCGGGTAAGACTCGATACTCAAGAATACTCTAATATACTTCAAATTAATCCTGGTATACAGATTCCCTCGTGTATTCTTTTCATCTTTCTTTCCCGCTATTTTATTTTGTCCTCGCTATGTACCCTTTTCATTCTGAATTCATAAGTAAAATATTCCCTCGTAGCTCTTTCCCATGAAACCTTCTCGGAATCCCGCACGATATCCCTCATAAGCTATACTGTTCTTGTATCCTCCCTTCAAGATCTCCCTCACAGAGATACAATCGTATCTCCAAATTCCGCACCTCGAATGACTTACGATTAATTAAAAATAGGAGAAGCCATATCACGCTTTCACAAAAAACTATTACCCCCGCGGAGATCTCCTCACTCGCTCCTCACTCGCTCCTCCAGTAAATTCTAATCGTACTTTCCCAATGTTTAATTCTCACAATATCAATGTTCGACATTAACATCGAATATCACTTGAGGAAGCAAGCGATTGTTTGCTTAATGACATATATGTATATCCCTCGACAGAGAGATATATCGAACGATTTCGCTGCTAATCGGAATCCCCTTCTCAACCTAACGAATCAACCTAACGAATAAACCCGGTGGTTCGCATCAACAAGACGCGGGAAGGAAAGAGCGCGACTCGAAGCGCATTCAAGTCAATTCAAAGGAACAAGGTTAGATGAAGCAGCTATGTAGTAGCATATGTATGTATGACTTTTACATTCTATGTAAAGACACTGTACAGCAGCGAATATAACATCACTCCTCATCTCACCACTCATACGCTCAAGCGAATCAAGCATCAAACAACCCCACCCACCGAAACTCCCAAAACATCAGTCCAACTACTGTATCAACAAATGAAAAATGTATGAATCACGGAGCTCACTAGTCAAAGTACAGGGAATATACCAGTACACGTGGAAGTGAAGTAAAATGGAAGCAGAGATCAAAAGGCAGAAAATATTATCATATGATACACACACACACACAAATTACAAAGATGTACTACTTATTTTCCATCAACCAACCGAGGAAATAACCACCAAAACCAGCAGACCATGCACGCGAAATGTACGCTCATCTATGTCCAGTCCAGCTGATGCACTGTTTGTAATAACAGCCAAACCAAACCAAGCCAAGCAACGCACCCAGACCGCATGGAAATCTATGATACATTCCTCCTTCTATCCCACAAACACACCCAAGGCACAGCGTGAGCACGACCCGAAAACGCATTCGTAACTACGCACCCTTATCCCCCATAACATCAACATACCCCCTCCCCTTCTTCTTCGCACCCTTCTTCGCTCCCGCCCCACCAGCGCCATCCTTCCTACTCCTCGGCACTGGCGGTCCCAGCAAATCATCAATACTACTCGCATTACTCATGCCCGTCCCAGGCCTACTAGGCGGCCCACTACTCCTCAGACTGCCATTCGACTGACTCCTATTCATCAGCGGCGGCGCATTCAGATTCACGCTCCCGTCATCGCTTTGTGGAGACGAGGAGACGAGGTGGTGCTGTGCGTGCGTGGAGTCGCTGACGGCGCGCTGGGCGAGCATTTGGGGTGCCATGCCGGGTGCCATGTTCATAGGTGTGGGGATTGGACGGGGTGCGCTTGTTGGTGGACCGCCGGCTGCGGAGCCATTGCTTGAAGGTGGACCCATATTCATGGGTGCGCTAGCTGTCCTGGGAGGACCAGCTGCTCTGGGAGGCGGCGGTGTTGCGCTCTTCGCTTGAGTGTCTTCGGCGCCGGCTTTCTTGTTGACCCAACGCTTGAGATCGGGGTCGTAGTAGAATGATGAAGCTTCGCCTAGTTTAGCTCGGATGGGCTTGTTGGGGTTGGCGCCCATGTCTTGGGACTCTTTCTTTGCGCCGCCGAACCAACCGCCGAGGCCCCAGCCTTTCTTTGCGGGAGCTGCCTCTTTCGCCTTTTGAGCTAAGGGGATAGTGTTAGTAGATGCGTGGAATGTGGCGGATAAGAGTTTAAAAGACTTACCATCTGCTTCAGCTGCCTTCCGGAACGCCTCGTCCGCTTCCTTGTCTTTCTCCGCTTTGGTCTTCTCACGAGCTGCGGGTGCAGGTGCCGCCTTGAGGCCCGGGATATCGTCGTCATCGTCATCCATGAAGGACTTCTTCTTGGGGCGAGGTTCGTCTGGCGAATCCGGCTCGTTCTCTGGCTCGTATGGTACATATCCACTGGTTGGAGGTTCGTAACCACCAGAATATGGTTGATACCCGCTGGATTGAGGCTCCTCGTGAGAAGGTTCCTGGTAGCTGTTTATAGCAGGAGGCTCGTAGCTACTTGACCTAGATTGATCGTGCGTAATCGAAGGTGGAGAGTCAAAGTTTGACGTGGGCTGCTGATAGGAAGGCTCTGAGGGCGTGTATGAAGGACGATGCCCGTCAAATGAGTTGACAGCTTGAGGGGAAGCGTATAGATTTGTCGGAGGCTGCTCAGTGACTGGGGTTTGTGGAGTGTACCCGGAAGCAGGTTCATATGGCGAAGGGTTGCCAAAAGGAGTATATGCTGATTGAGGCGTGAAGCTGGATCCGGTCTGGGGTGTGTATCCGTTCCCCTGAGCAGGCTGACTGTTTGGGCGATAATCAGACATCTGTCTTTGTGGTTCGTAGCGTTTGAACTCGCTTGATGATCTCTCATCAAGGGAGGTTCTAGGTTGAGAACCGTACGAGTTACCACCTTGATCCTGGTTGCCATACTGCGATGCGCCAGGTGCATATCTCGAGCTTGCTTTAGTGACTGGTACAGGTTGAGTACCATTGATGCCCAGACCTCCAGGGTATGAACCATATATGTCTGCATTGGACGGTGATCGACTAATTGTAGGAGTCCCTCCAGCGATTCTTGAAAATGGCCCAATATCAGCTGCACCTCCAGTCGTTGATTCAGCAGAAGCAGCTTCAGCCTCATCACCTGCAACGAACTTATTGAAGGTAGCCCAGACAGATCCTTTTGCCTTATCAATGCTGGGCTTCCATGACGCATTCTCATCTTTGGGCGACTGCTTCAATCTCTTGCTCAAATCCTCGAGCTCAGAGATTAATAATCCATGATGATATGGTGATCTCCTTGTCTGGGAAGTGATAGAAGCTCCGATCGCATCGCAGTATTGCAGGGCTTTGTCTCTAAAGCCATACTCTGCCAACACCTTTGCATGCTGCAACTTGTAGACAGCCAAATGCGGGCTCGAGACCGCAATGGTCGAGGTACTTGACAGAGACATGCCGTACTCAAACACTTCGCTTAGCAGGACTGGCTCTAGCTCTCTGTCAAAATCGTACGGCTGCCTCAACTGGTCAGAACCAACGAGCACAATGCTCGCTTGGGGGTCATCGACTCCACCGAAGATAGACAGACTTCTGGCGAACAAGAAGCAGATGTGAGCTGCTTCAGCTCTGCCGTAGCCAGAGAGTAGCTTGCCCAAAGCATTGAGAGCTTTGCTATCGTCGGTGCTGCGGTTACTGAGGACCAGTCCAAGTGTCTCGCGCCATCTGTCCAAACCATCAAGAGCATCTTTCGATGGGCCAGCACCATTTGAGGCACTGACCATCTGGAATCCGGCTCTGGCGGATGGAGGCACGAGCTCATCGATACTCTCCTCAAAATTCCCTGCAAAGATCTCATAAAGGGCTGCAAGGGGCTCGACATTATCGCCAATGATCTTGACTTCTTTTTGAATGAATTCTTGAGCGACCTGTTTGTATAGCTCTTTCGAGACTGTGTTGGAGATGAGCATAGCATGAGCCCAGAGCCGCTTATCAACGGCATCCCAGACAGCTTTCTCGCGCTCACCACGCAGCAAATGCTTTCTCAATTGGTCCACAGCTGCAGGGTCCACAGGGTCGGCTCTTGTCGTTGAATTTGATGAGTGTGAAATGCCAGACAAATCAGCACCAGTGGCATACAGTGGTGCAGAAGTATTTTCCTCGTCGAGTCCAGGCGACAAAACAGCCCGAACGGCTTTCTCGGCTACGGGAGTACCTTCTAAAATTCCATCATTCTCGATGAATACTCGGAGGATTTTCCACAAGAGTATCCGCTCTTCGATACGTTTGTCTTCATGAGACAGGGCCGAGACTGTCCGCAGATAAGATGCGTTCTGCTCTAGGATTTCGATGCCTGATGCGAGCCACGTCGAGACTTCCTTCTTTTTGGATTTGCCCTTCAGTGGCCCAGGGAAACTGGCGAGACGCTCCTGAAGGGGATCAAGGTCCTTGATGCTTCGAATCTTGACAGTGCCAGGACTTCGAATGATCATAGCCTGTGCATTCATGCCGTACCGTGGCACGTCTTGGGGAAAGGAAGTCATGATAGAACCGCCAACGCCCCATGCGAAGACGGGAGCACCTCTCCATCTCTGTAATGGATCATTCTCCCGGCCATCAGTAGGCGCGACGTAGCTGAGTCCTTGAGAGAACCCTCTGGCGCGGCCCTGTGTGGATGACACTGGCGCCGTTTGGTAGCTGTTGTTGACTCTAGGGGACGTAGGCACTTCTACAGATGCTGGACGTTGATAGGGAACAGAGCTGCTCATTTCGAGACGCGGTCCAGCGAAGGCACTTCCAGGAGACTGGGTCTGTGATCTTTGAGGTGGAACAAATGGCTGAGGTGGGCCTTGGGAAGCCTGCTGTGGCATGTAATTTGAAGTAGACCGTTTTGGTGGAGAGCTGACCAATCTAGACGCGAGACCCTGAGGAGGTGGTGTCTGCGATACCTGGCGCACCAGTGATGGCTGTGGCGGCTGATTGTACTGGTTATGCAGCTCGCCATAATTCCGGGTTGATGTTGGTGACAATTGACCTTCTTCTTCGACTTCTCGGGTAGGCGGTAGATGTTGATTCCTCAAGCCAGACTCGTACCCGGAGGAGCTGGCTCGGCGATCGTAACTTCCAGACTCAGAGAAGGAGCCATGGGGTCGTAATTCTTGATTTCTTTCGAAATGCGCTAAAGGACTCGACGTTCGAGGTTGATGCGGGAGGATGGGTGCAGATTGCGATGGTTGAGCACTTACAGTAGCTGGTGCATATGATGCAGGTGCTGGCTTTTGACTAGGTGGTGCAGGGGAGTATCGAGATTGAGCTACTGGAGGAGGGGCAGTGTGGCTGTGTTGCAGAGGTGGAGGTGCTGGAGAGTATCTTGAAGCTATTGCTGGCACGGGCATATTTCCAGTCGGAAGTGCCGCATACGGACTTACACGTTCAGGAGCTACCAGGCCCTGAACTTGAGCCTGCTGCTGTGGTGGCAAATGCTGATGTTGCATCGGCTGTTGTTGAACAGGAGGTGCGCTATAAGGACTTCGTGGTGGTCCTGTAGGAGGAGGCACAACCCCCGGTTGGCCATAAGGACTCTGCATAGGCGATGCAAGACCAGTCGTGTGTCTGGCAGCTGGTTTTGGCCTGGACATTGGCAGGTCCTCGAAGAATCCGCTTTGTGACTTTCTGACAGTCTTTGGCGGTTGTGCCTCGGCTCCTGTCTGAGTTTGATTTGGCTGAGAGTGACTGTTTGTAGGAGGGGTAATGCCTGCTGAAGCTGCTCGAGGAGGAGGATTCTGCATACTACTACTTCTTGGGGGTGCAATATCTGCTGGAGCTTGTGATCTGCTCATAGTCTGCATGCTCGCCCTCTTTCGTGGCCTCACAACATCCATGGGGAGATCGTATGGTGAGGCATAGCCACCTTTGGCTTTGTCCGCAAAGCTTTGAGCTTTCGGCATCTCTGGCCTGGGAGGTGGCGGTTGAAAGCTCGCTGTTGACGGTGACATGTAAGGCGAAGCTACGGCAGGCGTAAAGGCTGGTTTCGAGAGATCAGTCAACAAAGGTGCGGTGGGCGCGTAGGCATTCTTGGGGGCCACTGGAGCGGCCGCAAGTGCACCAGCTGGCAAATATTTATTGCTACTGCTGGTTGGCCGTATCGCCTGCCCTCCTCCAAGACTATCGAATCCAACTACGTGACCGTTAGGTCCAGTGACAGGCGTTGGGATAGGAGGGCTCGTCTGTTGGCCAAATAGATCCTCTGTACTTTGGTCATTGTCCTCAAGGAATCCTTCGTCATCGCTGCCGAAGAGAGTAGCAGGGTCAAGAGCTGAGCTTTCCGCTGGTTCGTCATCATCCGGGAGAAGCTCGTCGTCGTCGTCGGCCAGAAATTCATCACCCGCCAAAGCTGCTTTCCATTTTGCGGCAAGATCTTCCTCTGTCGCATCCAGAGCATTATTCTCATGAGCAGAATCCGGGTCGCCAAAAACAGCTGACAGGACTGTACTTGATGACGCAGCAATTCCTCCCCCAGTAGATCTTTCTAGGGAGCTCTGAGAGCTCTCCATTGGATTCTCCTCCGCCTCCGGTATACTCTCGTGGATCTGCTCGTGTGGCTGATAATGTAGAGAATCCATAACTTGTATGGTAGATTTCCTCTCCAAGTGTGGTTCGGGCGCCCGTTCCTCCCCATCATCTTCTTTGCTGGCCTGGGCGAAAAAATCCTCCTCGTTTGCATCATCCGTCGCAAAAGGATCGTTTGAATGTAATGGCTCAGGCTGACGCGAAGTATCCTCATGTGATTGAACAAGTGGCAGTCCTTCCTCGAAACGAGCCTCTAACTCTTCGTCCTGCTCAGGTCTGACATCTCCCCCATATGTCTGTCCATAATCTGGTAATCTTAACTCATCATCATCCGCGCCATGTAAAAAGTCCTGGTGATTATCCGTTTGGCCCGAGTTTTGGGCGAAGAAGTCGGCCTCCGGGTTGTTGCCCTCATCCCCAAATAGGTCTTCGGACGCCTCCTGCTCCACCTCGTTGAGAATGTCCTCAGCCTGACTATGTGGAAGTGGCTGCTCATGGTGAAATTCTGCCAAATGAGCTGGTGGAACCTGGGGAAAGGAATTTGTCCGGTCTGATTTCGCCATAAACTTGAAAGGGTCCGTATCAGTCCGCTGGATGTTCCATTGCGGATCCACCTCATCATCCTCTCCCCAGTTGACCTCTTCAGACACTGTTCGAGCAAAAGACATCGTGCTAAGATGTTTAGTTTCATGGTGGGGTCCTTCCGAGGGAAATTCGGCCTTATTCAGATCTTCGATGTTTTCCTGCTCCGCGCCATTGTGCCATGGGTTCTCGTCCAGCTCTACTCCACCTGGACTTGCCAAAGACGTTGCGAGCGCATCACGAAGATCCCCCAGCTCTGGATGATCATTGTTATTTTGGGCTACTTGTTCCTCAGCAGCGTTTACCTCTTCTACAGCTTCGGAGTCGATTGGAGTCGATGCAGCAGGCGCTGGCTCTGATTTGTATTCAAAAGGGGGCTCGGGCGTTGGTACTGGACTCGACTGGACCTCGGGCGTTTCTGTCGCAATTGTTTCTGGCGTCGAGTTTGGCATAAAGGCAGGGTGCCATGACGGATGTGCCGATTCGGTCATCATGGCGATGATATGCGTTTTGGGAAAAGAACTGAATACTGATTGCGAATGTCAGCAGCTGTCCCTATACCCATGGTCCTTCCACCACATCGTCATCAGCAAACAAAGGGGGCGCAAAGCCAGACATACTTATACAAGGATATCCGCTAAAGAACAAGTCAAATTAGGTATTGATAAGAGAGAACTTGCATCCATTTGCTACAGTGAAGAAGGATTCATGGTGTTGTGTCTGACGGGGCAGAATGGGTTGAAGTGAGTGAGATGTTCGGGTCGGGATGCAAGCCAAGTATCATTGTACTTTCGCGACCAGGCGAGGCGATGGTTGAGGCCAGCTTTCGAGCCATGAGGCGCTACGGCAGCCGAGATGAGCTCAACGTACAGAATGGGATACTCGGTTGAATATCAACAGTAAAGTCTAGGGTAAAGTTGGTAGTTGATCACAAGGAGAAGAAGGAAAGACTCCCTGACTGCCATGATACTTTAAGTCACTCCTCTCATATTTAAATGCAAATTGTCCAATTCGGCTCATCCTATAATTACCATCTAGCTCTGCTCGTCTCGCTTCGGCCAGGCAAGGAGCAACATCATTGCTACGGCGGACCGGATCTACTCTCCAGCCAGAATATCCACATCCGCGTGTCAGTGGCTGAGACCCAAGACGGAAGACAAGGCTACAGTGAAAGACACCAGACGACAACCTGTACATATTTGATCCTGACCTCTCCCACGAACAACTCTCCCTCTTCTCATACATCCTCTCCCATACCACCCACCGCATCAATGAGGCATGTCGTCGAGCGCATACCATCAATCAAATGCCCCCGAACTGCCAGCGGATGACTCGGATTCTGACCTCGACCTCGACATCCAGGAGCTTGACCCTATAACCACATCCAGCCCCTCAGGACCCTCGTCGTCGCGCAGAGATCGCACACTCAAGGAAGAGCGGAGGTCCGGCCATATACCATTACGGAACCTGCGTATGAGTGGGCTGCGAGGATTTGGCAAACGCAATCGAGGATATGGAGATCTGGGGCGGGATAGAGATGAGGATGCCCATGGACTGCTGAACGATACGCCGGATCTGGATGGGGCAAACCGTCTTTCCGCCGGTAGCTTCAACAGCGCTGAAGATGATGCGCCATTGCTCCCAGGAGGGGGCCATCGGCGGCGGCCCAGTATCGAGGCCTTCAACAAGCTAGGATCGCATATACGACTGCCCAGCTTCCTGTCGAATTCAGGGACCCAACCAGCCCCAGAAAATGAAGAGGAGCAGGAAGAAGAACACGATCCAGCATCCTCCCGAACAGTCACTATTGGCACTTCTCAATCCGCGCGATTCCCTCCAAATGCCGTCTCCAATGCGAAATATACCCCTATCAGTTTCTTGCCACGAACTTTGTATAACGAATTCTCTTTCTTCTTCAACATGTACTTTTTACTCGTCGCGCTCTCGCAAGCGATTCCCCCTTTGCGGATAGGATACCTCTCGACTTACATTGTGCCGTTGGTCTTTGTTCTAGCGATTACATTGGGGAAGGAGGCTTGGGATGATATTGGAAGGAGGAGGAGGGATACGGAGGCTAATTCGGAGGGGTACACGGTGCTGTGTTTTGATGAGTTGGGCGTAGGAAATGCGGATAGGTACCATGCGAAGAATAAGGGAAAGGGAAAGGGCAAGTTCAAGAAGAACTCGCTGGTCGAGCCGGATAGGTTGTCTGATATCCAGGAAGAGGAAGAGAGTGCGGAAAGTGGAGGAAGGCGGCAATTGCCATCATCGGAAGTTCGAGAAGTGATTCGAAAATCACGCGATCTGAAAGTCGGGGATGTCTTGAAGTTAGGGAAGGATCAACGAGTGCCAGCCGATGTGGTGATCTTGAAGAGTTTCACGAATGAATCTGCAGTGTCCGTGGAAGAGGAGGCCGATCTACCTCCAGTGTCTGAATCGCTTCTGGTGGAGCCAATATCAGATCCACCAATCGAGGAAACTGCTGCTATTACAGCTGATGCCCGCGAGTCGACTACGGAACTCGGGAACACGCCCTCTGCAGATGCTGGAGGCGTGGGGGAAACTTTCATCCGAACTGACCAACTTGATGGTGAAACGGATTGGAAGTTGCGATTGGGATCACCGCTTACTCAAGCTCTTGAACCAGCTGAATTCGTACGCCTCAGAGTCGTGGCAGGTAAGCCAGACAAGAAAGTGAACGAATTTATTGGAACGGTGGAGTTGTTACCCAAGGGCCGCAATGGTTATGATCCATATCTTCCAAGGCGATCTCCGCTGAACAACGAGGTCACAGGTGAAGAGCCAACTTCTAACTCGGCACCTCTGACTATTGACAACACGGCCTGGTGTAACACCGTTCTCGCTTCCAATGCGACGACCTTGGCGGTGATTGTTTACACTGGACCACAGACGAGATCCGCGCTCTCAACTTCTGCTTCACGTTCAAAGACTGGTCTTCTTGAATACGAGATCAACTCTCTGACTAAAATCCTTTGCGCTCTCACGCTTACATTGTCGGTTGTCCTAGTAGCTCTAGAAGGATTCGAGCACGTTGAGGGTCGTGCCCCTTGGTATGTCAAGATAATGAGATTCTTGGTCCTCTTTTCGACAATCGTCCCGATCAGTCTTCGAGTCAATTTGGACATGGGAAAGAGTGTCTACTCGTGGTTCATTCAAAGGGATCCTGGAATTGCAGGAGCTGTCGTCAGGACAAGTACTATTCCGGAGGAACTGGGACGAATCGAATATCTCCTCAGCGACAAGACGGGAACTCTGACCCAAAACGAAATGGAGATGAAGAAAATCCATGTCGGAACTGTTTCGTATGCGAACGAGGCGATGGATGAAGTTACTGCCTACATCAAGCAAGGATTCTCGGTCCCTGCTTCTACGGATCCAAATCAACCGGCCATGCTCATCACCCCTTCGTCTACATTCATGGCTTCCACAACAGTAACAGCCACCAGAACTCGGCGGGAAATTGGTGCTCGAGTGCGAGATGTTGTCTTGGCGCTGGCTATCTGCCACAATGTCACGCCTACTGTCGAGGAAGAAAATGGACATACATTTACCTCGTACCAAGCCTCATCGCCCGATGAGATTGCAATTGTCAAATGGACGGAACTAGTCGGGCTTCGATTAATTCATCGTGACCGTAAGGGGATGCTGTTGCAGTCAGTTGATACTGGTCGGCCTGTTGTTCGAGTCCGTATCCTAGAAGTGTTCCCATTCACCTCAGACGGGAAGAGAATGGGTATCATTGTTCAGTTTATGGATGGATCCGAGAAACCTGGAGTCACAAATTCTGATGCTGGCGAGATCTGGTTTTACCAGAAAGGTGCTGATACAGTCATGACTTCGATTGTTGCAGCTAACGACTGGCTTGACGAGGAAACTGGTAACATGGCCCGGGAAGGCCTCCGAACGCTCGTCGTAGGCCGAAAGCGTCTTTCCGTCCAACAGTACCGGGAATTTGCAGCCAATTTCAAGGAAGCCTCCGTTGCAATCAACGGTCGTGATGCAGGCATGGCTCGTGTCGTGTCCCACTACCTCGAGCGCGATCTTGAGCTTCTCGGCGTAACTGGTGTAGAAGACAAGCTACAAAAAGACGTCAAGCCCTCTCTAGAACTTCTGCGCAATGCTGGTATCAAGATCTGGATGTTGACAGGTGACAAAGTCGAAACAGCTCGCTGTGTAGCAGTCTCAGCCAAACTCGTCGCCAGAGGCCAATACATCCACACGATCGCCAAGCTCAAGCGCAAAGACAATGCTCAAGACCATCTCGATTTCCTCCGCGGCAAGAAAGACTCCGCCCTCCTCATCGACGGCGAATCCCTCTCCCTCCTCCTCACCCACTTCCGCCACGACTTCATCAGCCTCGCAGTCCTCCTCCCCGCCGTAATCGCCTGCCGGTGCTCCCCAACACAAAAAGCCGACATCGCGCACCTCATCCGCGAGTTCACCAAAAAGCGCATATGCTGCATCGGCGACGGCGGCAACGATGTCTCGATGATCCAAGCCGCCGACGTCGGCGTCGGCATCGTCGGCAAAGAAGGCCGTCAAGCCTCTCTCGCCGCCGACTTCTCCATCACTCAATTCTGCCACCTCACCAAACTCCTCGTCTGGCACGGCCGCAACTCCTACAAACGCTCCGCCAAGCTCGCACAGTTCGTCATCCACCGCGGCCTCATCATCTCCGTCGCTCAAACCATGTACAGCATCGCTATCAAGTTCGAACCCGAAGGCCTCTACAAGGACTGGTTACTCGTCGGCTACGCTACAGTCTACACCATGGCTCCGGTCTTTTCTCTCGTCCTCGACAAAGATGTTGACGAGAACCTCGCGAACCTATACCCAGAACTGTATAAAGAGTTAACAACCGGCTCATCCCTCTCATACCGGACCTTCTTCGTCTGGGTCGCGGTCTCCATCTATCAAGGCGGCATGATCCAGGGCCTGTCGCAAATCCTGACAGAGGTCGACGGCCCGAGAATGGTCTCTGTATCGTTCACCGTGCTGATTCTAAATGAGTTGACGATGGTCGCGTTTGAGGTTACGACGTGGCACCCTATCATGATTGTTAGTCTTGTGGGTACGTTGCTGCTGTATTTGGGGAGTATACCGTTCCTTGGGGGGTATTTTGATTTGGGGTTTATTGTTACGCTGTAGGTTTTCCCCTGTTCTAATTTTTGCGTCTAGAAGGCCACATTCTAATGAAAAGATGTATAGTGGATTTATCTGGCGCGTCGCTGCCATCTCGGCAATTTCTCTTATACCGCCTTATGCAGGGAAATTGATTAGAAGGGCTATCAAACCGCCTAGTTATCGAAAGGTGCAGGGGATCTAAATCGCCCTTGGCTCTTGAATGGAGAGAGGGCGGAGGCAGTAGTTCTGGCTTAAGTATGAAGCCCGTGGTTGTAAGAGACGTTGAACTGAATTGGATTGTATTGTACTATTGCATAGCGCGGTGTTTTTGGCTTTTTGTCGTCTACATAGCTGGAAAATTCCTTGGAGATAGAATTTCGAGTCTCTCTACCCCCGCCTTTCCCACCAGCTGCATTCCCAACCCGTGGAATCGGCATAACCGCAACTAAAAGAATCTTTCCCTCCCACCTTGACAGCTCCTTAGCATCTCACGTAAGCCGGTCGACTGACACCGGACACACTGTTGTCACTCAGTGATCCCGAGTGATTATGTGATAAGTAGCCGTAGTTCGCTCTTTTGACTGTGAGACCACCAGGACTATTCTTGATCAGGCACTGGTTTGTAAAATGATATCTCAGCTCTCCAAGCTCTTGATTCTATGGAAAGTGAGGTTATTTCAATTTCTGCTCTTGAAAATGACAACAACTTTTCCACGACAGAGATTCTGTACTCGGCAGCCACACTAACCCCTTCACTGCCCTCGTACTTCTCCCATGCCAATCTATCTCCCAAAGTCCCGGGAAACCACTCAGTCTTTCTTCCAACATCGAATTCTGCTCTATGTCTCTCACTCAGATTAAGGTTGACGAATTTGACATCTTACAGCACAAGCACACAATAACGGGAAGCTGCTTTGCCACGCACGAAGTGAGACAACGTCACTTGCTACCAGTTCATTATTGTGTACCAAGAGCTTCTTTTGAGCTGGTTTATATATATATTATACAGATGCGGACTCTTGAAATCCAGTAGGGGAAAGGTCACGGAAACTTGAAAATTATGGTAAAGCAAGAGACAGAGGGATCAGTTGAAGCTTAAGAGCGAATCGAAAAGTGGAAGAAGTGAGCAGGATTATTCGGTGAAATGAAGATGATTGGGGGATTGATGATGCTTCGATATGTTGCTACTGTCTTGTCGAGTAAAAGGTATATAATTGCCAATCCGAATGTGAAAATTCGAAAAAGCAGGTTCGCAGGCATGGTCCCTCCATCTGACCAGTCGTTCCAAGCGTCTGGCTTACATACTCCGCGCTAGTTCTGGGTTTTCTAGGTCTTGTGATTGCAAAATCTCTGTCATTAGGGAATTGGGGCGCGGACCGGAGTGGTAGTTGAAACATGGCTCGAAACATTGTCCTCCGAAATGAAATGGAGAGGAACAGATGGTAATGAACAGAAAATGACCGAGAGATGTCGGCAGAAGGGAGATGGTAGTCGTATGTATTGGGTAATAAGACATCCCTTCGCGTCGCGGTACTCAGGAACGACAGTATATTATGCTGGGAAGGTTCCAGAGATCAGCTAAGGCACGAGATCGCTGATGTGCTATATTTGAAAACATTGCGGTACAATAAGACAGTAGAAAGAACACCGGTCCTCCCATGGCTATGGCTAATCCATGTGTACCCGCAATGAACATGTGGTAGGGATGGTCGGGGGCGACTTATGTACCATGCTAGAAGAGAGTATGTACTTTTGTTGATGATCTGGATGCGTCCGTATGTCTGGATTTTTCGGCTTCGTACATAGTTTAGTCCCACCAGTTTAGGATATCCTGTTTGTAAGGACGAGTACCTATATAAAGCCTTCCGCGTCATTGAACTAGATCTCCACAACCTAGAGAACAATGCATACTCTGGGTGACGGAAGACACTGCTGATATTCCACCTTCGTAAAGCACCGAACATTGATGTTTCCCAGGATTGAACAGTGATGAGGGGTAGATGAACTTACATATAGGAGTCTTGAGAAAACGTATTTCTCAAGTAAGAAAACAAACACAGAAAGCCAACGTAAGCTGACAATAAGAAGTATAATGGCAGTGGAATGGAAATACTACAATAACAACTTAAGAACACAAGAGCTCACAGCCGCTGAGTGTACGACCTTCACCGTCATGCCTTGTTGGAAGAAAGGGTTCAAAGAGGCAATTCTGGGCTGAACAGTGCAAGTGAAAGACCTCTGCGGAACGGCAGGATCTTATCTGGCCCGACTCTGCGGTTTTGGACTCTTGTTCTGATATCGCTTACTGGATACTTGTCGATGCGAGTTAGATTATATATAGGCAGGAAGTGGTGTTGAGTTAAGAAAAAGTAGCATGTTGATCGAAAACATTAGTAGCATTTGGACAGGTGGTGTTTCTCCTTTGAGGGCGTGAATCAATTCCGCACGACAGACAGACTTCATCAGAATGGATAAGTGGAGTTTTGCAAATCGATCCACATTTTAAGCCTCAATCTCACTTCCAGCAAACTTGAAATAACCTCCTTTCCCCAGCCTCACCAGACCTTTTCCAACGTATAATAACCACGTACATATCCACAAAGGTCAAGTCTCTAACCACCTACAATGAACTCTTCTCAAGGCCGTTATTTGAGATCTCTTGAAGACTGCTGAAGTTGCTTTAGTCCCAAGGTTCATTACTCGATCGTGCACTCGGTCTGTCGCGAGTCAACTGTTGACCTTCCTTGAAGATCTGGGAGTGTTCGCTTCTGGCCACAATTCCAAACTGGCAAAAGGGGATCGCCAACTGTCGTCGCTTTGACAGCAAACAAACAGCAAACAACCAAAGTGGCCTACTCTTCTTCCTTTGATGATGCCATTATAATCTAGTCACAGGGTGTGTTTCACTGCCTTAAACATTAGTTCCACATCTAAAGCTGCGGTACGACAGCACTTGACAACATGGCAGTCTAATTTAAAAGGTAGACCTGGCTACTAGGCCAGTGATTCTTCCTGTGTCGGCCAGTGGTATCGACTCACTGGTGGTCACAATATTTCAGCTTTATATAGCCTGACTTGGGTCCAACTTCTTTTACTTTGGCAGAGTTCAGAGTGAGGCTCAGGGCAGTTCTGCGACGCTGCATCGTAGGAGCGAGATCTGAGAATCGGACAGTTATACCTTAAAGACTGCACCTGGCAATTTCTTCAAGAATGGATAACCTTGTTTCCGTCGTACCGCAAATTTCATGACATACACCAAGCTTTACTATGTCTTCCGACTTGCCACGGTATGTGATTACTAGATATTGAGAGTCATCCGGAAGACATTGCCATGGCTGTTGAAGAGCGGCTCCAGTAGTTTCCCTGTTGGTGACAGGTATATTGATAGGGGTCACCACGGATATGTTCCGTGCCGTCGCCGTTTAGAGCAGGAGGAAATGTGATGTCGCTTATCTATAGACAGACAACAGGATCATTACGATGACAATCGAAGAGATCTTGACAACAAAACTACTCTTCGATATAAATTGGCGATTAGGAACAGCGTCATTCTGATTTTCGAGGTCAGTGTGCTTTTGTGGAATTTTAACCAGTACGTTGACAGCGGCAGGAGAAGTGGCAATAGAACACAGCTCCAAACTGCGACTAAGCTAGGGAGTACGATCAAAAGCTATCCCCTGCATTGCAAAGTAATATACTGCCCTTTTGTCACAAAGACCCGAAAGCAATACCACAACGTTGCTGCTCGTAATACCGCGGATCCAGTCAGAAGCCGTTCACCAGCATCAGACAATGCTCTCCGAGTGCATTCAGCTTGACAACCGGGAAGCCTGCTTATTGCGCTTTTTAAGTCTTGACTCACAAGTATCTTGAATTTTCAAAACCTGGAACATTGTCCAATCACGCAAGGATTTGCTTTTGACTACATGAGCGCTTTGTTTACTATCGTGGTTTTCAGGGGGCGCCAAGCGAGCGAGACTAAATCTAGCGATTGTGCAACAACAACAGAGGAATAAGGAGAAAACAAGATCAAGATCGCTGGGTCATGCTACACTACTGCATGCAAAATTGTCGCAAACAATGCAGGTCTTGTACGTAACTTCTGCCATCTCTGCCAAATCAACATTTGGAGGTTCCTCGTCTCGCCAAGAACTGGGCATCCAAAGGCGGCGTCCAGTTTCCCCTCCCCTGAAAATGATACCAGGATGCTCGGCAAGGGGCGCCTTTTTGAGACCAAGCATCAGCCAATCCTCAACGCCACCAACAGAATGCGCGAACCACTTACGGAAGAGAGTCGTGTGCCCCGGGTGGATCGAACCCATCGTGGACTGCTGTCAGTTCGCTCAAACCTTGATAAGCGCAAGGCGGGCGCCAGCCAGCGCGTATCTTTCGATTCTGCCATCTTCATCATTCAAGCTCCTTTTCCAGCTTGTTCTCTACTGAGTCGGGGTCTCATTCCGGACTTTACCACAACAGCTCGTGATGTTCGCAGCTGTGCTTCAGGTTAAGAAGTCGACGCTGCTTCTCTTCGCTAAAGTGACTGTCGTTTTACTCGTCCTCGCATCCGTGCTGCTCTTCTTCTCAGACACAATTTCATCATGGACGACACGAAACCGTGATATATTCACGCCGCATAAACCAATCGCCGGCACCAATGTCGGAGCAATAATTGAAGACCGACCACTCAGTAATCTCGCTCCATTACTGCTGCATTTCTCTTCAGTACTCGGCCCCAATTGGCCCATCGTGCTGTTCACAAATCCGAGTACGAATCCTCTGCTAGATGCATCTGCGCCGTTCCAGCGCGCAGTCGAAGAAGGAAGGATAGAAATCCGCGCTTTACCGAAAGATACATCGTTCAAGAATCATGCGGCGGTGTCTGAGTTGCTCACTGCGCCATGGTTCTGGGAACAGCTAGCTCCCGCTGGCCATGTGCTTTTGTTTCAGGCAGATAGCATACTCTGCTCGAATTCCAAGACGAAAATGGAGAGTTTTCTGGAATACGATTTCGTCGGTGCGCCGATCGACGTTCCCCTCGAGGGTAATGCCGGACACGGAGAAGGATATAATGGTGGATTGTCCCTGCGGAATAGGACGATGATTTTGGATATCATAAAGAAGTACAGTTGGATGGGAGAGAAGGCAGAGGGCAAGATTGTGCAGGATGCTTGTGTTACGAAAGCTCCGTGCTTGAAGTTCGAGGATCAGTGGTATTACTCGAAGATGAAGGGAATGGGTGCCAGGCTGCCGAGCAAGGAGGTTGCGGCGACCTTTGCGGTTGAGACGATTTGGTACGACACGCCGCTTGGATATCATCAGGTGGACAGGTGGAATGCAGATAATATCGATAAGGTGGTGGAGTGGTGTCCTGAATATAAGATCGCGACCACGGATGGGATCGTTTGGCATGGGAAGAAGGAAGGAACTTGATCTTACGATGCTCTACATGTAACCTTAATTTTGTACGACTGTGCGAATGCTGATACCCCGACGTTGTTTCTTGATTGTTTTAATTTGTCACCTTCTTCGCACGAATATCTCATTTGTGTGTATTCATCATTTATACAAGCACTCATCATATCTACAATATCCGCCATCTGTTCTACGCGGCCATCGCTCTTCAATTACCAGACATCTCATAGACTTCTCTACCCTTCTTCGCCATGCTCGACCTAAAAGCCGGCATCTCATGCCTCTGCTGCGGTACTTCCATCTCCTGCGGTCCCTTCGGACTCTCCGCGACATGCTCAACCAAATGTTCCTCGTCTGACTTCATCCTCGTCCGTCGCCAAACCAACCAAGCCCCAGCAGCAATCGCAAGTATCCCAAGCACGACACCGATGCCGATTCCAGCTTTCGCTCCTCCCGATAAAGAACTGGCTTCGACTGCCAATATCGTCGCTGCTGTTGAAGCGCTCGAGCCGAGCGAATTCGACGGTGTTGTTCTTGCTGTGCCTGATGAAGACTCCGCGGTGGGCGCCGCGGTGATCACATTGAAGCCATTCACATGCATCCCAAAGACAATGGTTGGGCCAGAAGTTAGCTGTACAGTCGTAGTCTGCGATCCCCAAGGTCCAGAAGGCGTTGTAGATTGGTAGGCAAGAGTCTCCCCACTTGTGAGCAGAGACGTACACTGTGAAGGAAAGGAATCTTTCCCAGTGACCGGGACATTCAACTCAAATTCCCTAGATCGAGTCAGTTACTCTCGAGCCCCTTTACGGAACGTAGCAAGTACTCACGAAGGACAACAAAACACATGCTGAGTGCTCTCGCTAACCAGCAGCGTCTGAACCGCACTATACGCTCCAGGACACACAAACGTCGGGCCCAACAGCGTCGTCGTCTCCGTATCCCGATCACTCTGTCGTAACGAGGACGTAACTTCAGTCGGTAAACATGGAATCGCGGTCGGCACAATGCTCTCTCCAAAAAGAGGATCAAATGCGATCAAGTTCCCACCGAGTCCAGCTCGCTGAGCATACAACTGCGTCGAGCAGGCTGCGATCGACGTCCACCTCGAGCTGATCGGTAGCCAGGCTGTTGTCTTCCCGTCAACGACTTCAAGGGTCTTGTTAGGGAAGAAGAAATCGTCTGCATCGGACATGGCGATCTGCACAATAAGCAGGAGACTTCAACGAGTGTCGTACTGCTCAAACTCCAGAACAAAGAAAGGTGCACGAGAAGGCTTCGGAAATAGTAAACAGAAGAACCATGGACATGGAGAGCAGAGGAACATCCTGCACCGCGGAGGATCCCAATCCCCCATGCCTCCTCTGCAGGAGACTGAAACAGACGCAAATGGAAGGTCGCTGCAGAGCGCATCTTGGTGCCACTGGAAACACGGAATTAACGTTGTTGGTGTATGAGAAAGGAGTTTGTTCGGTTGAACCAGACTGTCGGGTCGGAGGATGGTCCAAAGTGGTCTTTTGGGATGGAAATGCTGCCGCTTTGTAGGCACAGGCGCTTAGGATACCAGAAAACGGCATCTCGGCATCCTGTTCCTGCGCCGAAGTGGATTCTTGTTGCTGCATATACGAGATGCTCTCCCAGTCGAGGTTTGTGGACACTCTTTTTTCACCTGTAATTTCAATTTGTCTTTTACTAGAGAAAGGCTGGAATCGACATCGCCTACCAGCCCTGTCGCTGGGCTGGGTTTCGATTACGAAATACAGGCTGCAGCTCGACAAAGTTTCGGGCTTTCTACACTGCTTGTTTTCTGTTTTGACGGGCGAGGCGCAGCTTCACATGTTGCCTCGAATATGGCTTCGCTACACAGCTGGCGTTTCTATCTGAACTTTTCAGTTCCTTCAATTCCATCTAGTCGCTTCAATTGCGACAGCATCGGTTGTGAAGCTGTTACATCATAGCATCATCGCACGAGAGGTTTACTTACGTGATTAAGTTCCTGCTGAGCGGACTAGTTTTCTAAGCTGTAAGTCTTTCTCACACATCCTTAATCTACCTACCTACACATATCACTTCAAGATAATCTAAGATTGAAAAATATTATGAAGCATAATCGTACCCTTCACAAGATCGACAAATTCACAAAAGATCAACACAATCAAATTATATCAAAGGCAGATTCGAATCACGGCAGGCAATTCCAATCATTCATTCCACAAGCCCGAACCTCAAAGACACCAGAACTCCAGACAAAATCAGCCTTCTCCCCCCCTCTCCACCGACAATCTAAACATACACCCAATTCTCATTCCCATCCTTCCCAACCTCATCCCTCCCCGACAATCTACTCGTCAATCTCTGACTCCTCTCTCCATTCCTCCACTTCTGTCTTCTCTTCTGGCCACCAATGCCACCACTGCGTCGGATGATGGGAGCTCGATTGGCGGCGGTGGAGGCGGCGGCGGCGTGCGATGGGTACTTTATCCAGCATTGAGGGTGTTTTTGGAGGGGTGCTGAAAGGGTTCGGAAGGGCTTGCGAGCGACCTGTGCGCGGATGCGGCGGGGTGGGCTGGCGGTTGCTGGGCCCCAAGCTCTTGCTGGTTGGGAAGACATGTTTGATGGTTGTGGTGAGGAGAGAGTTCGTAAGCGAGGGGGAGTGAGGGATTGTGCTTGTGTGTGTTGGGAGATGTTGTGATTGGTATCTTGCAGTTTGACGTTGCAGATTTTCGGTGTGCTTGAGAAAAGAAAGGAAGAAGGAAACGAGACTGGAAGGAGGCCTTGAGGATATAGGAATTGGGGAGAAACGACGAGCTGGAATGTACCTACGATGGCATTGTCTTTGCACTTAGTATTGAGGTTGGGAGTTGGCAATAGGAGAGGTTCTCGCTAAACAATGTTTGGAAAGGAGTGGTGGGGCGGGCATTGGACAATAGGATTGCAAAGCCGTCTCGAATTCTACAGGGAACGATGGAGCTATAACAGCTTGGTGGCTTTGGATATAAGTAAATGACTAGATTCATATGTAAATAGCCTTCTAGTAGTCTTCAATCAAGTTTCTGCACTGTTGCATTCACCCTTCACTCGAATATTCTCGCACGATCACGCAAAGATGAACTCGCTTGAACTCGTTCCACAATGCCATATCAATTGAAGCAGATGGACACAGCTATCTCATGCAGAACTGAATATCCAATATATCTCTTACTTAGATATATGTAAGTATCTGGAGATACTTGGTCTGTGACCCGAAACCCTCTCGGAGATCAATACAAGATATCGAGCTTGTATTCTGATTAAGCTAATCTTGAGTCTGGAAGATTCTATCTGCACCACTACCACTTACCACTCAGAAGGATGGACTTCTCGAATAATCATCTTGATATAATTGAATTAGCTCAACATTCTTGCTATCTTCACGACTTGGTCTCGCAATTGAACTGCTTGCAGTGAAGTAGACCCTAGTCAAGCCATTCTTTCAGTACAGGAAAGGTCCCAAGCAAGAGTTCAAAGATAACTAGATATTCGCCCAGTCGTTCTTGGTGCGTTGAATCGTCTGGATAGCTTTGGGGGAAATCGGATAGCTGCGAGACCCAACTTCCCCTGCTTTGCTTGCAATTCTGCAACTTCAGACAAATTGAAATTATACGGCGGGGATGGACAGCTGGACATGGTATTGATGACAAGGTTCAGGAAGATGCGCGATTTCAGCTGTGATAGATCTTTCCGTCAATCAATAATTCAGTTTGTTGCTGTCAACCCCTACCAAGCGCTGAAAAGGCAATCTTCTGATTGGGCAGCGTTGTGGCGCATATGTTGGTTGCATGGCGGTTCGCCTAGGCTCCACCAGAGGCCATCCACAACATCATTTACCTCAACAATGTCCAGCTTCCATCTACTCCCACACGCATGAAGGAGAACGAAGTCGCGAATCAAGTTGCCTTTACCATCCTGGTGTGGCCGCAATGTCTCACTCTTTCTATGAGCCATTAGACCCCAACGGAGGCATCCGCCTCTTGATTCTCGAACCTGGCCAGGATGACAGCCACATCAGCTGCCGCCTGATCTCGCACAACATCAATCTCAATCCAGATTACAAAGCACTCTCATACGAATGGGGCTCTCAGAGCATTCAGAGTTCCATCTCGCTTGACAGCCAAAGCTTCCAAGTAGGAGAGAATCTCTGGTGGGCATTGTGGTATCTGAGAAAAGATGGCGCGGTCACGAGACTCTGGGTTGACGCTCTTTGCATCAATCAACAAGACGAAAAGGAACGTGGTCATCAGGTCTCCATGATGGGGAGAATCTATAGGAATGCCGACGTCATCTGTTGGCTCGGCAAGGGAGAAGACCCCAAGCATATCAGAGCGATGGAACATATTTGCGACTGGATATTCATAGAAAGCCGAGCCAAGGCTGGAGACCGAAGTACCCACCCAGAGAGCTCGACGACAAAGAAGCGCCATAATTCAATACAGGGTGACGACCAGATGTTAGACTCTTTCGCCTCGTCGGCTTCCGATGATCTCGCTGCCATGGTTGATCCGCCTGCAAAAATGCAGCCAAGAACAGTACTGAAGTCTGGCGTAACTTCCATGCTTCAAGACGAACATGCTTACTCAAGGTCACCATCTCATTTCGTGGAGGTCGAAGCAATATGTTCGCACAGCTACTGGAGACGAACATGGATTATACAAGAATTTGTACTGGGAAAATCTATAAGAATTCGTCTGGGATCGTATGAGATTGGGGAGAGTGACTTCCAGCTTGCTGTGGAGCAAGTCCTACTTCAGCGCTTTAACAGCAAAGGATTGCAGCTTCTGGACTCATTTAGAGTTGCTTACTTGAGAAGCGATCGTCTAAACGGCCATCAGCTACCACTGATCAGACTTATTGAACTGAGCGAGAAGTCTTCGTGCCAAGATCTCAGAGACAGGATATATGCTATGATTGGTCTCGCAAGCGACTGTCAGAATGGCGAAATCATTCCTGATTATTCGAAGTCGTTTTGTGAGGTGTTTGAAGACGTGGTGCTTCGGCACTTCTATCCTTCCGACCTGGATAGGCTTGGACATAGCTGGTCGACTGTCTATGCGAGTTGCCTTGTGCAGAGAATCCTCTGGAGGACCTCTGAGAGTGTATCTGAGGTCGATGAGGCGATTCTGGCACAGAAGTTGTTGGATACAGATTTATTGAGTATTCATGGGAAAAGTTGTGGTACTGTGAGAGAACTCAGCGTGCCTCAAGATGGTATGTGGTGGGCTCATGCTGGTCTTGTCAAGCCAATACGTTCCAGCTCTGCCAGTGATGAAGAGGTCTATACCAAATTAGACTTGATCAACCAGCAGGGGGTTGAAGGGAATGATGTAGAGAGTCGATCATTTCTGACGTTCACCTGGCCTTGGATAGTGTGGGCTTTAAAGTCAAAGAAGAGGGAGGAAGAAGAATCACAACCTGAGAGAACAATTATCATGCGGGCTGAGATAGGAGAGAGCTTTCAGTGTTACGTACCGGGATGCACCCAGATCGGAGACAAAATCTGTAGATTCGTCAACTCCAGTACGGTTGCAGTGCTCCGACTCTCGGGGAAATCCACCACCCTGATTGGAAGGGGGATGATACTGGATCGCTTAGGTGACCTAGACATTCTTCTCGAAGGAGAGACTGGGTCGTCTGAAAACTTCACAGATACCATGTTCAGTCGAAACAACCCAGTGCTGTCATTCAAGCTCACTCCAGCTGAGCTTAAGAGTCTAACATCTCCTCACTATTGAGGACCTACACGCAAGAAACTAGATGTGATCTACTCTTAGAGCAGTATTCATTTTGTTAATCCTAACATTGAACCGAATTATCTCAATCATGGCAATGCCAGAGGACCAAGCTTTGCCGGGGCAATCTTTGGGCCATACTTCAAAATCACATGAACCTGATGGAAAAACTTGTTCACCACGGCAATGGCCCTTCTTTGTTTGAGTAAGTCCCATTCTCCCCGTCCGTCTCAAGTGTCGCCAGCCTAACAGCATTGATGGCACCACTTTCCGCACTCTCGCTCGGTCCGAAATCCGTCAGGTTAGTCGCCACGAGTCCAGGACAACAGAGATTGATCTTGAACCTCTTTTCCTCATGCTTCTTCGCATAATTTCACCAACATATTCATCGCTGTCTTCGTCCTCCGATAAATTGGCCAGTTCCCTGCCCAAACCTGCCTCCAAACGATCCAAGCGAGCTCGACATGAATACCACGCGAGGAATCTCACTCTTCTCAAGCAAGGGCTTGAATGTTTCCAGAAATTGAAACGCACCGAAGACATTGGTATTGTACGCCTCAAGCATCACATCTCTGATGAAATTCTCCCCCGGCACGTACTCCTTGTCATTGCCGATCCCATCATTGTTGATCAATACATCCAGCCGGCCAAACTTGGAAGCCACAATTTCTCCGGCAGCAGTGATGGACTCGTCAGTCGAGACGTCGATGGTGATAGGCTCGACAGACAGTTTCTCGGCTTGTAGTTTTGCTGCCGCCGCTTGCCCACGTTCGGGGTTGCGACTTCCCATCAAATATTGCCATATTTGCTCTTGATGTATGCTAGATTTTTTTTTTCAAGGCCTGTGAACCATGATGGAGCGATTCTTTCGAGATGTGGATTTTCAGCGTGGTGGAGCCTTTCATCCTTTTTGTGCAACTGTGCCTCCAGCTTCTGTCATGATGTCCGCGGACTTTTCTTTACCTGCGAGAGAATATTTTCGCATGGCATTTTGGGTTCAGTTGGAGATGGAAGCTTCAAAAACAAGTGTCGTCGTATGTGACTGACAGTCTGGAAATCTCATTGGCCCGCTTCTTAAAAGATCGCCAAGTGCGATAGACGATATACGTCAGAGCCAGACTTTGAGCATATCTCTGGGGCAGCATGATTGTGTACGAGGACTGAACTTGGAGATAGAGACTTCCAAATTCAGTCAGCCCATGTTCTAGTTAATTTGATCACTGTTATATGCTGACGAGCGTAACCAAATGTAGAAGTCCTGGCCTGGTGTTACCGCAGACTCGCGTCCTGTTCACCCTCAATTTGTCTGGGCTATTCGGAGTAGAGCATCAACGAAGCTGCTTGAAACATCGATACATGCGCTTTCGATTTGAAGACAGTTTCTTATTTTTATTTTGAAATGACGGCTAATCTGAGCTGTAAGCCTGGATCGATCAGCTCGACTTTCAGGCAAGAACTAGTCCATCCCACCTTTGACCAGGATCAAAGAGAGAGGGTCTCGAATATCAACAGCATAATACATTCTACAAGTTGCTCGACGAGAAATGGAGAAACGAATCCCTGAGAACCAGTCTACCAAGACTCTCAAAGAAGCGAACTATGCCAGGGTCTCCATGTTACCACATCCGGGTCCGGAGCCATCTAATGGTCTCAATCGCGGGATCTGATCCCGCACCATGACAACACTAACTGATTCGCTCCACCACCGCGCCGGATAAATTCAACTTCTGAATGTGCCACTGAAGACTGGATCTAATCAATGTACCTAGGCCGTTAGGTGTCGTGCATATGCACGATAAGGCGAATGTGGCATTGATAGGACACTTTACCCCTCCACCTGCCATCTGAGTGCAAGAACCATTGTAGTGCGGGGCAGGAAAGCCGACGGCGGAATGTCAACGGCCAATGATGGGAAGATGTTGACGGCTGTACTTGGACAGACATCTTCTTGATATTGAAGCCATTGGAACACAGCATCGACCTTCTATTCTTCATTTTCCGGATGAAAAACTCTCACCAAAAGCTCGAGATGAGGGTTTCTCACACAAGTCCTCTCATGAGGATACTTTTTTCATCTGCTCGAAAAGCGTCTCCGGGATGTCGACTGTACTCGCAGTCTCACTCTGCGACAACCGGTGCAAACAGTTTGTCAATGTCAGCACGAGTCGCAGAGTCTCTTACCTACAAAGAACTTCCACCGCTCTCTCTAATGCCAACACATCTCCTTCTCCGATCTTACCTCATAACTTCCATCCTATCATCTCCCCGTCTGCTCAAACTTTCCATGCCCCTCCTCAACATCATTGCCAACTCGCCATCTCGCTTCCTCAATCCAGACAAGAATCCTGCGATCGGCTTCCTGGTCCGCAAAATCATATACGAGCACTTCGTTGCAGGCGACGGTGAAGCAGCTGTCATGAAAACGGTAGCTCAGATGAAACAAGTGGGATTCCAGGGGGTGATATTGGGATATGCGAAAGAGTACGCGGCTGATGAAGGGGAAGTGGGCAATGAAGAACTAGATGTCAGGAGGTGGAAGGAAGGATATGAGAAGACGATGGATATGATCGGGCCTGGGGACTTCATGGCTGTGAAGTAAGCCATTCTCCATGTATCTGGATTAAGAAGAAAAGTGGTAGCATATACGACAAACACTGACAATCAGGCAGATTATCAGGTGCCGGAGCATCAACGCTCTCTGCTCTCGCCAACAAGCAACAACCACCACCTCAAATGTGGACCGAGATGCTCTCACTGTGCCACGCAGCAAAAGCCAAAGACATCAGGGTATGGATCGATGCCGAGCAGCAAGACTTACAACCCACTATCGACGAATGGACCCTCCTGTTGATGCGAGAATTCAATCGCAACGGCCAGGCATTCATGTACAACACGTTTCAAGCATATCTCAAGGTTACGCCAAGAAACATCCTCAAGTACCTGAAAATCGCGCAGGATGAAGGCTGGACCATGGGAATCAAGCTTGTGCGAGGAGCATATATTGCTACCGAAAGACGAGACTTGATTCACGCTACCATCGAAGAGACACATGAAGCCTATAATGGCATCGTGGAGGATCTGTTGAGACAACAGTATCCAGGTCTGGATGAGAAGAAGCGATACCCAGAAGTCGCGCTCATGCTTGCGAGCCACAACGAGACCAGCATCAAGAACGCATACTCGATTCAGAAATCATTGATCGAGCAAGGAAAGCCTACCATTAAACTCGAGTATGGACAACTTCAGGGAATGGCAGATGAGATCAGTTGCGGCCTCCTGCAGCTCTGTCAACGAAGTGGAAAAGAAGCAGCTGAGAAACAAAATGAGATGGAAGATAAGCTTCGACCGAGGGCGTTCAAATGTTTGGCTTGGGGAAGTACGCAGGAGTGTTTGCAGTTCCTATTGAGGAGGGTAAAAGAGAATGGGGATGCGGTCAGTAGGACGGGAGCCTGGGTCATGGGTTTTCGGAGTGAGATCTGGAGGAGAATGAAGGCGAGCTTTGGGGCGGATTGAGGATTTTATTTGGATTATTAATTTGCAACTATGAAACGCAGTGTCTTGATTTTCGGCTTTTGCCGTGCTGGACGACGCCGTCGATGTTCTGCCCAGTATTGTCCTGTCTTCCGAGTCTCACAGTTCGCTTGTGAGTTTTGCAGCAAGTAGTCGATCCCTAATAACACGTGCCTGTATCTTCTTCGTCCATCGAATTCTGGTCTGACGACGGACGACCAACTCCGAATCTGTGGTCTCTCCCATGCCGAACCATCTGTTGTTTGCCAATTGGAAGAGCTGCCCCATGGAAACAATGGCGATGAGGTGCTGGACTGTCACGGATGCAGCATTGCGCAGCCACCAGCCGGATGAAGTGACATGTTGAGCTACTGTCACTCGAAGAGACATGAGACATTGTCGTTGGCTACCAGTCTCACAAACAAATATCGAGCTCTCTGCGACATTCTTCCGGCATCGAGCCCTCCTCCCAGGAGCATGGACACCGCTGGAATTGGATCTCAGGTGGTGTCCAGTCTTTCCATCTGTCCTTTTGCTGGAACCTTTCCATTTCCTTTGTCTTCAAATCCGCCAGACCCTTCTCCATCACGACCCGCAGTGCTTGCGATCGATCTTCGACTCCAGCTTGCTTGGAAATTGGCAGTTTTTGTATCGTCTCCCGATGGACGATGATCAAAATCCGCCGCACCGAAGGGGTGTACCATCCCAGCAGACGTGAACAAGCCCAGTGACTGGCCTTGAACTTCTCAGGATCCTCTTCCCATTCCCACTCAACGTTATACAAAGAGCTCATGTGCAAATTTTGGGTCTTGAATTTGAGTAGTGTTGAAATCATGCAGTGGGCCTGCAGTCTCCAGGATCTGGCAATATAGTCGACGGAGAAGTCAATCCAGCCCCAATTACATCTGTGTGGCAAATCAAAGCAGTCTCTATTGGTGTTGAATCTTCTATGCTTTGGAACAAATTCGAAATGCTCCAAAGCTATGCTTCTGGCTTCAGCATTGATGAACACAGCGCTCGGGATTGGCTTGGCCATGCAACAATGCAAAAGGCGGGGGCGAGGGAGTGTCCAAAGCCATATCTTTCGTCGCAATTCTAGCGGCAATCGACGGAAAGGGTGAAACTCTTTCAAGTCACTCATAGCGATTTCCGAACAAGGCGAAGTTCTTGAAGGATTGTATGAGGGGAAAATAATGTTGGTAAAGGATTCCCAGGGTTGAGGAATGAGCTTTCAGTGCGATGCTGAGTCAGGCAGAAGTTAGGCGAAAGTCTGCCGACTTTAATTTACAGGTCACTGAACGAAATGTCAAACAAAGAATGCTCCAGACCGGTCGCCAAAACGTAAAGAATTGGCAGTAGACCGTCCAAAATCTACTTTGTGCTTCTCTCTAAGATCTCCTTCAACCCGTTATCCTTACCAAGCTCCTGGTCTAGCCTTCCTCTGGGAAGCTCAAACGTCTCTGCTACCCTCCCATAACTTATCCCACCTAGCTGGACAAGTGGTCTTAATATCCCCAGATCTGTCTCCCCATCTTCACCCATCGCCTCCGTCTTAATCCAAAATCTCGTCCCCTCAATAATAGCCAACGCACCCACGGCCTCTCCCTTCTCCCCTCTCCCATGATAATCCAATTCCTTCATCTCCAATAACTTGCCCTCAATACTAAATACCGCTTCCTGGACTCTTTCAGGTTTCACAGTCTCACTCTTAGCAGGTGTCAACCCCGATAATTCCCACTCAGATACTTCGTACGGTACATCTAACGAGGTGGCGTTCGCAGCGTGGATGATATTCTCGGTTACCAGATTGATTACGCATTCTCCTGTCTCAACAAGATTCCGTCGTGTATCCTTGGGACGAGAGGGTCGAGCGGAGAATCCGACTACGAAGGTTGGTGGGTCGTGATCTACAATCTGGAAGTAGGAGAAAGGAGCGAGATTTTTGGTTCCGTCTAATGATATCGTGCTGATGAAGCTTATGGGCCGGGGAATTGCAGAGACTAGAAGCCGGTAGTTGGCGAGCATAGGCTGGGCTGAGGGGTCGATTGATATATGCGTTGAGGATGTCGAGGGAGGAGTAGATGCCGGGGTGTTGATGGATACTGTAGATAGAGTTTGTGGCGATTGCTGCCCATATCTCCAACCTGGGGATGGGGCTTGTGTTGTTTTGATCGGAAGCGAGGGGTCGAAAGGAGGGCGATGTGCTTCGATGGCTTTGAAGTCTGCGTACTTCGATTTCAGAACAAAAGGGCTCGGACTGGCTTTACTTGACATCCTAGACTGCTGGAGCTGTACCCTGGACGGGCTCTTCGCTTGTACTATGAAGTTCGAACGCCATCGACCCTTTGTTGACATGGCGCGAACTTCTTTGGTGGTCTCGTGACTTTGGCGACCAGGGTGCATGCGATGGGCTCGAAATTTGGAAGAAGTAACGAAAGTTGCCGACAGTGTCAGGCTTTGGCAATTTGGTAATGTTTGTCGAGCAGCCTGGGTCATCTTAAAAAATAAATAATTGATTTTGTGGGTTTGACTCTCGAAGGGCGTGCTTGCGCCAGCTAAGGTGGTCTGGTCTATCTCGGCGTGGGCAACTCCAACATTCTCGAGTGCGGAAAGCGGTCCCGCGGACCCACTCCCTGATCGTCTTGTTGGGATTGATCGCTCACGTGTTTCTCGTTTTGCAATTTTGATCGACCATAGAGCTCTGATACGATAATGGGTCTTCGAGATGCCTTTCAGACGCACTGAGTGAAGATGGGGTTTCGCGGTTTGACGAAGGTGATGAGCTGTGGTTCGGGACCATTACTCAGCATTGCTTGGAGAAAAGAGATGAAGACTCCCTGTCAATAATGATGCTCAAATGAGAATTTCCAGAGTCACCGTTCCATATCAATGGAGAAATACGCTCAAAGTACTCGTCTCCTGTCTTATTCAAGGTCTGGCATATGCGAGCTTGCCCGGAGACCATCATTCCACATCCACTCACTTCCCCCAAGGTCGAGCCCGGACGGTTCTTCTAAAAAGTCGAAGTTCAATCCATCGATGGCAGACTGCATTGTATCCGGATGCAACACACCTAACTCATTCTCTCCTGTGTTCGTCCAAGACCAAATCATGTCTTGTTCAAGTGGCACACCGGGACTTGGCATTGAGACATCCCCCTCCAACGATACTGGTTCGGGAACGTTGACTGGGGTAACTTCTTGTGGTATCTTTATCTTCTGACGCAGGCCATCGAGTTCTTGGAGGTCTTTCTTGTATGGACCAGCGACAAGGATACCTCGCATCATCATCTCGTCCAAGAGATTGAAGGTCTTACGAAGATCCCATTGCTCCGTAGTAGCTGGTGTGATAATATCGACGAGGATCAACACAAAGGCACTGGCGAACATTGACTCAAGATCAAACGGAAGGAAAAAATCTGTCCCGCATTAGCATTCAGACTATTATATACTGGAATTTCTGCAGGAACTTACCGACAAGATTGTGGGCTCGCAACCCATCTATGGTCTTCAAGACTTGCAGAGCTGACTCGACACATACCCGAAGTAATCCAATTACCGCATCGGAAAGTTTCATTGGCAGGTTCCTACTAGCTAGCTTTGTCTCTAGGAGGAAGAAAAGCACAGGTCGGATGGTGAGAATGGTACACTAATCTCGTCAGCGCATGCCTGACTCTCACCAATGGCTGCGACGAACCTGATGGTGGAGTAGGTGCAGACTCGCTGCAACTCTAGAGATTGTATTTGATGATCTCTGTAGTTCTATTTTCATGTCGTTGTTCAGTATTATCGAAGTGTCAGCAAGACGCCTCAGAATGGATTGAATTGCGGAAATAAATCTTGTGCCGAGTTGACGCTGGTGCCCAAGACCGTACACTACTGTGCTGGAGTAAGTCCACATACAGCGAAATTTTCAGCAGAAGTCTTCACCCACCATTTAGTATTTGCCCTAGTTGCGAGGAAATGTCAGTGTGGAGCGCCATCACGAGCCCGGATCCTTGGCCAGGATCAATAGCGGGCATGGACAGCGCAATATCCTCATCATGCAAAGCAGGCGGGACACCAACAAGACACGACAAATTTCTTTCGATTGCATAGACAGTCCACCATAGTTTTGTACGGTGCTCGAATTCATGCTTTGTGATGCGCTTTGCGTCAAACCTTCGGTTTAGGCCTTGGGTCAGGCAGATTCGGAGGGCTTGTCCAGCCTGAAAGATACATTAGCGCCTTTGATTCTTGACTGGCCAGAATGTAATACAGACGTGATCGTAGGCAGCTCGTCTCATATCCATTGCCTGCATGAACAATGCCAGCATACAAAGTATTTCGATGGACACGATTGGGTCTTGGCGCAATCGATGAGGGTCTGGTAAAGCCTCCACGGCACGGCCAAAATAAGCTGCACCAGCTGGACCTGATTTACCAGCCTCGCGGGCCAGTATAGAGGTCCCAAACGCAAAGACTAGAAGCATTTTGATCTGCCACAAGTTCGATTGCGAATGCTGATCTCGGTAGAACTGATGAAGGCTAGCGAGAAACACCTCTTTGTCAAAGAGATAGTACAATGGACTCAACGTGAAATGGAGAGTATTGGTCAGATACTCTGCATAATCTTCAGGGGGTAAATCGACACCGGAAATGTCGAGGCTGGGATGCTTGAATGGGATACCGTAGATACCATCCGGTATGGGGATGACATCGTGAAGTCCAGGACCAGCAACCGCATCGCTGATGAAGCTTCTGATCCGACGACTGAAAGACCAGGAGGAACTGTGGCCAAGTCGTCCTTCACAGGAGATGAGCCAGTGTTCGATGAAGTCAACTCGAAATTAGGAGGGCAACGCACGATACTCATCTCCAATCGCGTCGGGAGAGTTCTGATCACTGATCAGGACATTTCGACGGTCGCTCTACCAGGTATCAGCCCCAAGCTGTGACAATGGGCACCACGGCACCAACCAGGTCGTCATGCGATTGAATAAAACCATCGTTTCCATCGCTCGGAGTCAGATGCCTGAGTGAGCTTCCCAAATTGGAAGGTTCAGTTCGCAAAACGTGCTGGACCTGTCCACTAGGAGTACCTGATTCTGTTCTCGGCCACCTTGGCCTCACAGCCACACTCTCGTTATGAGAGGATTCGGCGTGAGTTACCACACCTGACCGGGGGGAGTTTTGTTGTACAGGTCTATTGGCAACACCAGAGGCACGGCTTTCCAGCTCTTGGAGATACCTGTACGATGTCTCAGTACCCCTCACACGAGTATGCCGGGGCCACCAACTCCGCTGTCACAACAATCTTCCTTTGCTTCTCGCCGAACACACAGTCTCGTCTTTGAGATAAGCAATGCTGGCACGGATGATGGCCGCTACATTTGATCTTGCGAGTCCTGCATCGCTGGCAGCTGTGCTGATCAGCATCAATTAAGAGGACGATACTGGGCGATGATCTTCCTCACGCGTTCAGAGTCTTCTTCTTTTTCCTGATCGGGGTTATGGTAGTTTTATCCATGCCGTGTTTGATGTCTCATGAGGTTGCAGATTCGCCGATCGCAGTGAACAGTCGCCAGAGAGTGGGATGAGACGACATCTAAGGTTCGCTTGCCATGCGCGCTAGCATCACGTGGCGAAGCTCTCATTTTGGTGTCACGTTTCGGGTATTTCAATTGATCTCAACACCAAAGACCAGGAGCTCGAAACATTCAGGTGAACATTATTTCGAGTCTCGATGACGTCTTAGTGAAGAAAGAGTCTCAATAACCATTTTTAGATACGATGCGATGTCAATATCTCAGTCCTAAACATCCCGCGGTATGCACACAGCCTCAGCCTCCAAACGAACTGGGTGCAGCCTATTCGAGCAGTGTGGTTATATAATCTGCATGCCTTTTAAGGAGAATTAACTTGAAATAAGAACCGTAAATGATCCATTGGCTATGAATCCTCGAAGACTTTTCCAGAAACATCAAAGAATGTGTAAGCTAATACAGCGAGCATTGGGTGAATTTTGATTTGTTTCTTTGGCAAGGAAAAACAGCCCTGAAACGAGAGACAATTGTTATCTTGATCTAGAAATCTGGATCTCGATGACTTCTCATGCTCAACGGACTCTATAGGTATGAAGCCAGAGTATATTTAATTGTTGACACATGCATTAAAGCGAGCAGATTCCTGATGAATGCAAGACCGATGTGAGCTTGAGATCCAGGTGGTAGACTCCAACAGCGTCGAAGCTGGCCTCGTCGGTAGATTGTTGCCACTGATGTCTTGTCAGCATTTAGGGCTGACCTCTCAATGCCGTCAGACGATATTGCCGAGAGAACCTCCCTCGGTGTTCGTGAAACTTGACTTCACGAATAGATTCTTCTCAAGCATCTATCAGAAGCTTCGCATAGAAGAGGAATCCTTACAAAATGCCTGTTATCTGCCAACAGACGAATGTATGCTGTCGTAGCTCAGCTGCCGAAGATGCATCCTGATTGTGGGGAGGCAGTGGCCTGCTTGTGCTGCATCGTGGCTGGCAGAGCTAACGGAAAACAGGCATTGACGAGTGGTTGGCGCAGTTCGTAGGACTCAAATATAGTGCAGTGTTCCCAGCCTCCTTCTCATCCCGCATGTGGAAAGCCGTTGGAAGAGCAAAAGAACCTGCATGGAATAACTACACTATCACTTTCATATTCTTTGTCCAATAGGCGGTATTCCAACAGGCTCTATGGGAGTGTAATTAAAAAATATTGATCAACTCAGCTCAGCGGAAATTTTGAGGCATGTGAAGATGTGGTGTGAAACATCTTCAATTAATTTTGGAGAATTGAACTTCGAAGAAATAGTGAACTAGCGACAGAAGCGCCCGGAAGAACTCCAATTTCAGGCAAGGATAGTGGACACTATGCGCCCCGACCCGACAAGCCGAGGGGGTCTAACTCCTGAAGGCATGGGGTCCAGCGCTTCTGCATAGTCCTTGCAGGGTTTACAGGGACTTCACCGTGGCCTAAGCCAGCGGCCAAGCTGTAAGCGAATTGATTCGATGTTTCCTACGAGAACAGAGCCTTTCCTTTATCGACTGGAAGTGTGTCTTCTCAAATCATTGTAGAATTGGCGGTCTCAAGACTCAATAATTGTGGGTTAGATCTGCTTGAAGATGCTTGTTTCAGAAATCTTACCATGAAATTGTCCTGTCAGACATATCACAGTCAGCTGGAAAGTGGGTGCGGGCAAGTGTAATGGGTCGCACAACTCTTATCTCACCGTACGGCTGAAGTTGATTCTCGTGCACGATGGCACAAGTCGCCCTTTGCATGCAGCAGCACTCTCTTGTCCACGTATTAGATCGCCGTGCGAATCTGCCTGAAGTCTTTACTTCTGGCGGTATCACCGCTGCGCCGCACACTCCTCCTGCAAGGCATGCAAGGTACTGTTGCACCCCCGGTAATCCGCTACGGGACAGCCCCCATTTCGTCTATGGACCACATGAGAAATCATCAGACAGGCCATAAAGTGGGAACGACGTGAGATCGGCATAATATAGAGGGGTCCGCTTCCCAGAAGCTTTTGAACTACTGACATCTTCTGGTGTCCCACGGGAAGGTTTTCGAGAAGTTCGACCGCAGTTTTGAAAGTCAACATCAAGCCATGTCTCTTGCGACAGCAACCTCGGCGGCCAGCTTGGCGCTGATTACTCCAAGCTTGACGACGACTTTCATGCCAAAGATCACAGCCTGCACGGAGAATAGAGTCACGATGCTGGCAAACCGAGCTTTTCAGATATGGATGAATGCACCAGTACCAGTACCAGGAACGACCTTCACGGATTGCTATCCAAGTCAATTCATAACGAGCCTGCTTCTCTCTGCTGGAAGCGTCACTCAGCCCGCTTTCGCTCCGCTGATATGCCCGACACATTATTCGGCTGTCGGCCCGTATACCTCGAATTATATCGCTTGCTGCCCAAGGTATGTTTATTTTAACAGGTATCCAAAGCGTTGGATTCTAATTTCACAGCGAGTACTCGTTCGCGCAGCCAGAAAGCACAGTGTTCACTGACCGCCCAGCATTTGGCGGAACGTGTTATAGCAACATTGATATGGCAACACCTGTTCTGGTAACGGCCTACGGATCTGCCAGTGTCACGGCGACAAGTTATTTCACGGCTACAGTCACAAATGCCCAGGCTTACGCCTACCCAATAGACGGATATGCTTTTGGGGTTGCGGAGATTGAGAGCAAGCTCAGTACTGGTACAAGTACTCCGACAGCATCTCCAGGAAGCTCGGCAGGTGCAGCTGCTGCGACGTACACTGTGAGTACTCGCTTGAATCATCTCTCAAAACAGTCTTTAACATGTGATAGGTTTTGGCAGGTGAAAACCCGGCTTTCACACCCAACTCCGTTACTGCGAAGGGAGGAGATACAGTAGTCTTCCGATTCACCTCTGGTAACCACAGCATCACCGAATCCACCTTCGATCATCCTTGTGTCAAGCTTGCAGATGGAATAGACTCTGGATACCAGCCAGTTGTCAATACTCTGAACCCGTCAGACTTCTCGTTTGACGTAGCCCAAAACACGTCTCAATGTGAGTTCACAGAGTGCAGTGAGAATAGGGCTTCACTAATGACATTCAGGGTTCTACTCCAAGCAGGCAGGTGAATGTGGGGATGGAATGACTTTCGCGCTGAATCCAACCAACGAGCAAACCGAGATACAATTCCAGCTAAATGCAGTCTCGCAGAACGGCACCTCGACCGAGGATTCAACTGGCACTTCTACTGGCGTCAAGGTGGGGGCCAGCATAGGAGCTGTTGCTGGGGCTGCCCTGATCGTCGGTCTAGTCTTTCTGCTCTTCCGTCGTCGGCGTCGGAGCCAAGGAAATGCTATTGATGAAGCTATCAGGGATGAGACAAATGGAAAGGTTGGAGGAGGGTCGAGCTATACCGACACGGAAGCAGGCAAATCGCCACTGACAGAAGTTAAACCACATGTCCCTCCGAAGGGCGAGGAGCTTCATGGATACTCTTCTCCTTCTGAGCTAGGTGTCAACCGCGATCCGGCTGAACTTGCGTCAGAACAATCCCCTGCCGAGATGTATAGTCCACATGAGTACCATCCTAACGCATATCCAATGAGACCGAGCGAGCCGCGATTGTGAGTATCTACTTGTTGCATTTAGAAAGGAGCATGGTGGGTATTGATAATGGAGCTGCATGGGCATGCATTGTATTGGCGTCTCTGTATATGGTCATGTTCAATCTACGATATTTAATACTATCCCTTAGAATCTAGACTGTCTTCTCTTATGTAAGTTAGGTAGCGGAGGCAGAAACACACACGCTTTCACAGATTATTCCAAAGCCACCAACTCCATCTCCACCGATACCCCAGCAGGGAGTCTCTTCGCTTCTAAACTGCTCCGGGCAGGTTTATGAGGAAAGTACTCTGCATACACTTTATTGAACTCTGCAAAATCGTCTAGGTCGGCGAAAAAGATCTATCTTCACGTCAGCTGACATCTTCCATTCTCAGCTCGCCCACAGGCATACCGTGACTTTGACGACTTTGTCTAGACTAGATCCTGCCGCTTGGAGTACAGTCTTTGCGTTCTTACAGACCTGGTGTGCTTTCTCGGCAACGGATCCTACGATCAATTCGCCTTTGTTGTTAGCTGCCATCTGGCCTGAGACCCAGACTAGGCCTTGGGCTTTGATTGCTTGAGACTTTTCGAGTTAGATCTTTGACTGTATTTGGATCAGGGGAGTCTACATATGGTCCAATTGCTATTGTTACATCAGCGTCGATGAACATAGAGGGTGAAGCGATGTTGGCTTACGAGGAACACCATCCTTGGTAAAGATTGGGGTGATGGCGGAAGACATAAAGCGATAGTTTGAGTATGGTATGGAGGATTTGGTAGTTCTAGGAAGCCGAAATTTTTGAATGAGGAGAGTTTTCGACGTCCGACGAACTGATAAAACTGTTGATCTCTCAAGCATTGAAAGCAAGTCGATTTAGCTGATAGCTTCTTGTGGAACATAAACAACAGTGCTGAAACTGTCATTCATAGAATAAGACACCATCTACCGGTTTGCCGTAGTAGCCGGCGGGTATTAGTCCACTCGTGTCTTCTAAGCTTTGTGCAGGTTAAAATCTCACAGCGGGAAAAGCTCCCGCTCATTTGAAGTACCAATCACAGTTCCGGATCATGTATTATTGAGAAGAGACCCAGTAACGTTTCGAGCACCTCGAACGTACCAAAATTCAGAACCAGAGACTTGCAGTGGTACGCTTCTTACCATGGGCTCATTAAATTCAGGGAAGTTTAGTAGATCCTATTAATTTCAGACCAGCCTAAGCGAGGAAGGATCTGAAGTAAACATTTCCTCGAAATTTCTCCCGCTGGCTCAGATCGTTATCCCAAGAACTCTTCCAGACTCGAAGATTGTAGATATTACCATCGATATAGCCTTCCAACCATTCAGTTCCTCTACGGCCGATCGTGTCGGACCAAAGCTTAGCTCACGGGTTTCACGTCTCACGTGATGTGGTACTCCTTGAGAGCAACTCAATTACATCGATAAATAACAGAACGCAGCTGTGTAGGCGCTAAGAGACATCTACCACTTCATTCAATTAAGAGATAAGCTCCGTGCAACACTAATTTTGACGACATCGGAGCAGGCCACAATGCGAAAGTGGGGTGGTTGTTACATTCGGCTTTGGATCCCGCTCTTGCATGAAGTCGTATCTGAGGGATGCAGTGCAGATAACATGACATATAGGTCCAATTATCTTATGTCCAATGATAATCAGACCTGTTAATTACGCGTTGATGATGAGTTTTTTGCCTCTGGAAATGTAGTTTTGCTTTTTAAGATATCCAATCCCGAGACGATCCAGGTGAAATATTGCTTCTCATACAACTTGATCATGTCAAAAAGAAGCGCTGTTCAAGGCTTCAAGTCTAGTAAGATCCGATCTCCATGGTTTAGTCGCAGTCATTTACTCAATCATGAACGTCGGCATTGGCTGTCTATGTATTCGAAACCGCACTTTGTGAACGAACCTTCGGTACATCTTGTCCCCTCAACCGTCCAATTAAATGTGAAAGCTGACAGAATTTGCAGCCAACATATGAAAAGAACAGTCCAGAAAGAGATGGGATCACGAAAGCTCTACAAGATCTCAAATCTAGGCTTCCAATCAGCATTCCCCTGAAGATCGGCTCGAAAGAGGTTCAGAACAGCCCTCTGTATCCCACCGAAAACAAGTACTGAGACTCACTATCAGGTCACCAAGTCCCAATCATTGACTCAAATCAATCCATCCCGCCACAAAGAAGTAATCGCAGAATGGGCTCCTGCAACGGCCTCGGATGTCAAGAACGCGATCTCGTCTGCTTTGGCCGCCAAGTCATCATGGGAGAACACCCCATTCGAACAACGAGCAGCAATCTTCCTTCGCGCTGCAGAGCTTGTGAGCAAGAAGTATAGATACGAATTGATGGCTGCAGTCATGATGGGGCAGGGGAAGAATATTTGGCAAGCTGAGATTGATGTTGTAGCTGAGACTTGTGATCTTCTTCGGTAAGTAGTGGACGTGAGAAGGCAACCTGAGAGCAGAGGCTCATTTTGAGAAGTTTCAACGTCCAATGTGCAATGGAGTTGTTCAAAATACAACCGGCTGTTAACCCAGCAGGGATGGTACACTTCTCTCTCCCATACCATATCCCCAGTGACTGAAGCTAACCTCTCCTAGTGGAACCGCCTCGAGTACCGCCCACTCGAAGGATTCGTTTATTCAATCTCACCCTTTAACTTTACAGCATTAGCTGCAACATTAGCATATGGCCCACTTCTGATGGGAAACGTAGTAATCTGGAAGCCCTCTCTCTCAGCTCTTCATAGCTCCTGGCTACTCCATCAAATCCTGTTGGAAGCTGGTCTGCCCAAAGATGTAGTTCAATTCGTGCCAGGAGACGCCGAAGAAGTCACCTCCGCCATTATCGAAAGCTCCGACTTCGCAGCACTGAATTTCACAGGCTCTACAGCAGTTTTCAAGTCTCTCATCGCAAAGATTGGCGTCGCGACAGGCAAGGACAGATTCTTGAACTACCCCCGTATTGTTGGCGAGACAGGTGGCAAGAATTTCCATTTGATACACAAGAGTGCGGATATTGAGAATGCTGTCAACAGCACCATTCGAGGTGCATTTGAGTTCCAAGGACAGAAATGTTCAGCGACGTCTCGAGTCTATGTACCGGAGTCCATCTGGCCCGAGTTCAAGCGAGACCTTCTTGCCAAGACTGAGAGCATCAGTGTTGGCCCGCCTGAGGAGTTCCAGAACTTTGTCAATCCTGTAATCCATGAACAGGCATTTGATAAGCTTGCCTCTTTCATCCAAAAAGCGAAGGACGACCCGAAACTGACACTTCTTGCTGGCGGGAAGGTAGAGAAGGATGTTGGCTTTTTCGTCCATCCGACCATCTATCAGACAACCGATCCACAACATGATATCATGAAGACAGAATTGTTTGGTCCTTTGTTTGCAATTTATGTCTATCCTGATTTGGCATGGACGAATATACCAAAACTCATCGACACCACGACTCGATATGCATTGACTGGAAGTGTTTTTGCAAGAGATGTCGAAGCAATCACGTTCGCGGAGAAGGAAATGAGGCATTCTGCTGGCAACTTTTACATCAATACGAAGAGTTCTGGTAGTGTGGTTGGGCAGCAGCCGTTTGGAGGGATGAGAGGTAGCGGAACGAACGACAAAGTTGGGTCGGTCAATGTCCTGAGTCGGTTTGTAAGTGTCAGAGCAATCAAGGAAGACTTCGAGGGGACGAAAGACTTCAGATATCCTAGCAACGAGATATGATCTCATATTCCCATTTGACTAGAAGGAATTTGAAATCTGCAGCTGAGCTTCTTTAGTCTTTTAGTGACCTTAGTCTGGGCAAAATTGTGTTTGTGTATGTTTATGACTGTATTTAGCTGTGATACAATATCTGCTGCGTGAGGTTGTTGGAAAAAGAAGCTTCTGGAAGACTACTCCAGAGATCTGTGTATGTCTGACCATCGATAAATTCAACCCATTCGTCGTTGCCTTCATATTGACTTTGTATTGTTGTTGTCGGGACGGTTGAGAGCCAACACTCCCCACCAAATGCCTCTCGACCTCGATTACTTGAGTTGTACCATTCTAGTTGGGGTTGATCTGACTTCTGTGGCTCTGGCCTTTTCGTTCGTGACAATGAGAGACTTTGAAAGATATCATTTGCCTCCTGCTTTCCTACTACCTCTGACAAATTTAAGAAATCTTTCTGTCCCATTGGCGAGGAGGTAATATCAAGAAAGTCGAAGGTCAGTCGCATCGACCAGAACACAAAGCCCCAAGAAAGAGTTCGATCGCGTCTGGGATGGAGGCGACCTACAGCCTCGAAAGCGACTCTGGGAGAATATCGTTTTCTATGTTACTGATGCTATAGCAGACCGAACCACAGATCTAAGCCAAAAAGTAAGAGGAATATTAAGTGTCACTCAAAATGACTCCTCCAATTCACTTCCATAAATCAGAATCATGCAACATGAATATCCTAAAGTTGAATTTGTGTTGTGCGAACAACAAACAGAACCACCAGAAATTGAGCTACATACCTTCCAGCCAGTCTATAATCTATCTAAGTCGTTATTCTCTCATCGTGACATCCATACGGTGGCCCTTGGGGCTAATCAAAAAGAAATTGACCATGGTCATTGCGTCTTCATCATTCATACTGCCTTCCCAGCTTCAAGCCTTTGCATTCCCTAAACAGAAACGCCAGAGCATGCCGTAACTGCATGTATGCGAGATGGTAACCAAGACAAGCCCGGGAGCCAGCTCCGAAGTGTGAGAACGTGGCCTTGCTCTCAGGGCCCCCATTGAGGAAGCGATCAGGGTTGAAGCTATACCTCAATTAGTGAAAGCACAAAAAATACTTGGGCATGTACATATAAAAGAATAGACACGTTGCCTCTTAAGAGCTACTGTAAAAAGTTGACTTACGTGAGAGGATCTTTGAAGACAGCGGGGTCGCGATGCATGGTGTATGCTTGAGACGAGACAGTTGTCCCAGGAGGGATAACGAATCCATCAATCGTAAGTGGGCGATCTTTTGGCACTGTGCGAGGAAGACTTCCAGGTGCAGCAGAAAACAGTCTCAGAGCTTCTCGAATGAGTGCGTTAATATAAGGCAGTTTCTCGAGATCTGCATCCCTCCACTCAGGTAATAACTCTGCGACTTCAGCCTCCAGTCTGGCTTGAATCTTGGGGTTCTTTAGGATGGACCATATCAAATATGTACCGTTGACAGCAGTCGTTCCTGAGCCAGCCACGACAAGGCCAGAAGCTTCGATTGGAAGCATTTCGTGGGTGAAAATCGAGCCCTCCTTCTCGGCATCCTCAAGAACCCCTTTAAAGATGTTTGCCTTTGCAAGGTTATCGCGTTCCGAAGCGTTCTCGAGGACCTTATCTCCGTACGCGAACACGCGTTTGTTCTGGTTGGCGAGTTCGGGAAAGAGGCCAAACATTTTGAGGAAGTCGAAGAGGCGAGGTATCTCGGAGCGAAGACCGTTGGCTTTTATGACAGCTTCGATATCTTTGACAAAAGCGTTACGCTAGTGGGAGTCCATAGTTAGTATCTCTGCTTTGTGAAAGTTTTGTAGCTTGTCTTTTCCAACCACTTTGCAGACCTTGGGTACTACCACACGACGAAAGAAAAGTTGGAACGAGACAGCGCTTACCTCTCCAGTCTTGACCATGTTGAAAGGCTCTCCAAATGCAATCTCACCAATGATATCAGTAGTCATGAGAGTGAACCATTTAAAGACACAAGCCGTGCTGCATTCCGCTTCCATCTTGATCTTTTGTACTGCTTCGCGTGCAAGACTGATGACGAGATCTTCCCAATTCGTACGTAAAGACGATAAAGCTAAAAGGTCGAGCTAGAAGTCGTCTTTTGAAGGTATGGATCTTCGGATCAATGACCGCAAAAACATCAGGAGGTCCGCCCGGTCGGAATTTCGTGTACCAGTCCGACTTCAAATACCCATTCCCAATCTTGTGAACCTCGTTGAAGACCTCTGGACTCGTGAAGGAGACTTCGTTGGGCGAGATTAACACAACTGGGCCATACTTCTTGTGCATGTCATCGATGTAAAAGATTCGGCGAGCAGTCATGACATAGTATTTCTGATGCAGGTCCGTATACCTGGCGAACCACGGTCCTGGAACTTTTGCTAATGGGCTTGTTTCTGTGCGAATGATGAGCTTGAAGAAGTCAGTCCAGATGCATTGGGTGAGATCTGTCAATATGCTAGACTCAAATATAAGACATAAAAAACAACGAGGCCAATCGCTACCACTGGTGCGACACCCAGTTTGGCCACCAGAGCGTCCATCTTGGGTTTAAAAAAAAGAAGGGAAAAATGAGAATAAGTTTGACAAGAAGAATGGCTCAAGTCTCCAAGAAGACCTGAACTTTTGACTACTTGCTGCGAGAGGACAATATGATTTCATAAACGCCCAGCCTGGGCCAGTTTCTCCATGGAGAAAGANAAGAACCGCCGAGCCGAAAATGGGGTGCAAGACCGACAGAGCAGCTGCAACATTGGATAATGTCTTTGATGGGCGATCCATATCGAGTTTTTAATGCCGACGGGCGGGGCCATCTTTGTCGATCTCGCTGCAAGGATATGTATGATATGATGCGTTTCACAAACCGAACTTCAGCAGCAAGCAACACACACACTAGGTACGGGCCTCGTGTTCTTTTACCCTAAATCGGTTGTCGCCACGTTTGTAACCTGAGTGTGAATCGCAGTACGAGTTACAATTTGCCTGACAACTTTACTTAATAACCGGCAAGATGCAGATTTGCTAAACTTTTGCTCTAGATGTGGGTTCTAGAGTCTAGTACTTATACGTATAGCAATCGGCGCCTAGTGAGGCTAGCCGCACTGGACAAGGTTCGGATCTTTTCCGCTCGCTGCCCTTGGTATGGCCCATTGTGTATCAAAGCCAGTCCGTGGAGATCAACTTTACCGCTTGATGTGTTACTTGTAACGTTGAATTGTTGTGGTTCACTACACATGTGTCCCTGCCGTGATGTCAACAGATGCACAATGATCCACAAACCACCATCTTCCATCATCCATACATCCCTGGCTGGCTCAACGCCACGACCTCTCAAAACTCTCAATAGATGCTGATCAATGGATTGGGGTAGAATTGACCAAACTTTGAACTCTCCTGTCAGACTTTCACGCACGTACAGGGTAATGCTGAGACTACTGGCGATGAAAATGAAGCTGTCCTCACAAATCTCGCGGCTATTCTACGTATCTTCTCCAGCCCTGTCTCTCAAAAATCCCCTCTACGGCTTCACCACCATAAGGTTCTCCATCCCCGTCCACCGGTGATGCCCACTAACTCGCCAAGGACCGTCTCCGAGTTCCGCAAATGACTCTCCTCGCCAATTTGATGCCTCAATGCCAAAAAGCTATCATGCGGGGTGTGAGATTTGGTGAAAGTGTAATTCGGTCTGCAGAGTGGCCGAAAAGTCAGCCGACTTTTAAGTCATCTATGAAGCTGAGAGATATCTGTAAGCCAATCAGCGTGAAGTATTTTATTGACCAGTTAGTTATGATAAGGCTAGCTTATAAGCTAAGTTTATAAGCTTTCTATATATTTTAGAGTAATATTAAGTGAAGTAAGTAAAAGTAATAATGTTATCTTAATTCTTCGCTAATTGATAATAAAAGGCTTATGGCGGAAAACTTATTACCAATGAGCTAAAATGAATTAATGAAATGCAGTAAGATTCGAAATGCCCGCTGAAAAGTATTAGCAGTACATACTCACTTATTATTTTTTATCAAAATCTTTAGTAAAATTATATCTTGATAGATTATACTTCGTAAAAATAATAACAACGCTCTTAGGCTTTTAACCTGATATTTACGAGTTCCTTAATGTTTCTAATTGACTCCACCATACAAGTAATGAATCTTATAACTTCAAAACCTTTACTTACTTCTTTTAGGCTATTTTCGTTTTGAAATATACCTAAATATTTTTAGAACTAACTTCTAAACAGTTAATCGGCTTTTTAGCTCAAGCTAATAAGCTAGTAGTAAATATATATAAGCCAATCGGTTGTAAAAGATTCTCAGCTGATGGCTGACTAATTGGCTTAATGGCCCCTCTGTCGGTCTGGATCCGGTCCGATTGGGCATTTGAAGACAAGCCGACCCTCTTGTCGACGGAGACCTAGGCTCGAAACATGACTACTGTAGTCCCTTCCGCTTGCTCGACCATCCGAGCGGTCTTTTGTTCACATCCTCCGGCCGATGTTGCTGTCGCTGCTAAGCTGCCCATAGGTCACTGTCTGACGACGAGCTAGTCCCGGTAGCAATCATGTGCCCGGTCAAGCCTTCAAGATCTTCAGTCTCGGACTTTCGCTGTTTACATTTGCCGCCCCCTGGTCTTTCCAGGTGCACACCTTGGCCTGGGGCTCCGCTTCCCCCAGATTTTGACTTTTTTTCTATAATTGAATTATTTACTGCCGAGCAGGAGATGGTCCGCAAAGGTACGCGAACAAGTATATGATATTACATAATATGCTATTTTTTACGCACACTGGGACGTGGCTTGTCTCCCCCAAAGAAATGCATCCACAAATGACGGAATATTCTGCTCCCGCCAGAGACTCAAACCTTATAAACGACGACAAGAACTGCTAGAGTGGACGACGGTTCGTCGCTTTGTAGCTATGCCGGAAGGACTTCGGTTATAAAGCGACATAACTTATTCGGTCCCCCGGAGTCACTTTATGACGAGCTATCCGGATCCTGTTCAGACATACCGTTCAAAAGCATATTAAAGCGGTAGCGTATTCGAATAAAAGACTAATTAGCTGAATTGTCGGTTCAAGCGAGGTTAGAGTCTTGCATTAAATATAATATAAGGGATGGCGAGCGAGTATATGACGACCGAATGTCCCAAGAACCATCTGTAGCTTTGGGGTCACAATTTGCAATTATCAAGTTCTCGTAGTTGCATCTATTCATTCTCTGAAGCAACCACTCAAAGGAATGAGTTGAAAATGAGGTCCTCACTCAAAGCGTTGTTCGCTTCGTTCGAGCTCTTTCTCGCTGTTGCTGCTTCTCCTACTCACAAGCGTTCTGTTTGTCCTCAAGTGTCTGGCGACATCTTGTTCAACAACCAGTTTCAACTATACCCAGCTTACTATAGATGGGACTATCAACGATGCGTGCTGTATCTTAGGTGAATACTTTCTACCATCCATGCCAATGGTGTCGAATTAATCTTTTGGTGCAGTGCCATCTACAATGCAACAATGGTTGTCTGGGATCCATACAAATCAGTGGTCCAACGAGTGATATCCTTCCCAGGCTTAAGTCATGATGGTTCCGAAGTGTCAGATAAACGACTCTCCGGCGTTCTTCTCGATCCTACAAACAATATTCTGTCCGGCGTCGTTGAAGCCGAGGAGTTTTTCTTGACGGGAGGCAACGATGTGAGCGGCGATAACTTCGTCGTCAAGGTCGATCTCAACAAATTCGAGGTCATTAACGAGGTCAATCTGACTGCTACGACGAAGGGTCAGTACGGAGCGGTTCTCGACCTGGACAACGGCATTGACGATGACATCTACGTCAACGGCGGCTATCCATCCAGCCTTCTCCGCGTTGACTCGAACAATGAAGTCACACCATATTACGTCTCTGAACCAACTACTGCCCCACGCGAGTTTGGGTTCGGAGGCGTAGTCCTATTCGAAAATAAACTCATCGCCAATGACAATGCTCACAGTGAGCTAGTCAGCTTCACTCTTGGTGGTACACATAGCACACCAGTTGTCATTCCACAGGAGGGAAATCATCACAACTTCAGCGCTGGATCTGCCTTGAGCTTCCCCATGCGATACGGTGGAAAGGTTCTCCTCCAGGCAGAGACCGACAACGAGCAAAAGACGACCGGTGTTTCCGTATTTGTGTCGATGGATTGCTGGAACACAGCCAAGTTCGTGGGATTTTTGGAGAGTGTAGATAGAAAGCTGCAACCGGCATCGGTGGCTATCAGTCAAACTACTGCTCGGGACGTTGGAGACCGCATCTACTCAAGCGTCTTGTTCTACGATAACACCGCCAACCCGTCTATGGCAGGGAATAGATCAGATTTTGCCCTTCGAGATATCACCGATTCCGTGGACGCGCTGTTATTGTCAGCGGGTCAAGCTATTCGGTAAACTGGATGAAGCTGGAACTGCTATTTGTGCCTGGGAAACGACATTCATTTTCAGAATCAGTTCTCGAATCTCGAATAAGCCAAATAGATATAGATGGTCTTCACCATGTATTGCATAATCACTTGTACTTTTGAGTCAAGACAGATAGAAATAAATCTTATTTACCCATTTCATTACTCATGCACCATGCGCTATAGACCAATGTCTTTGAATGCCGGTATATTGACGGACAAGTACAGTTTTCCAGGTCCGCGGCGATTGATACCGAATTTGTTGACATACTGACAAATGGTAAAATCAGTCGAAATCGTCAATTGGTTCACTTCGGGAATTTGGAAATGTGTTCCTTGACAGGGCCGCGACACGATTGATGGTATTTCGCACCGCCACTGACTCGTAGCTGGATTGGTAGATACCGTTGTTTTTTTCAGCATATGTACCGGACCCTCTCTGTAAGCCACCGGACCGTATCCAGGGGAAAGTGAGGATGATTCGCTGATTGGCACGCACGTACCCTGCGGTAAAGCGCGGCGCTTGTAGCGTAAAGTAAATGCACGCCGATTGCGCTTTTCGTGGCCGATGGACGATCTGGAGCTTTCGGATGGTGGATGATGATGGATGCATGCATGCACGACTCGTGCTGATCATTCTCTGACCTGACCGAAGAGTTCCATCGATCGATTCAAGCTGCTCTCCTCTCCTTTAGCCTCGGACTTTTCAACCGTCAACACAGAAGGAAATATCGCCCCGAAAACGTTCATTTCATCGGCTCTATTCTGTCTACCTATCAAAGGAAGATCCGCATCGGCGCCTTTTTTTTTTTTTTTGAAATAGGCAAGCAAGCCCTTTCGAACGATCGCAACCATGCTCTGTATACATAACACTTACTTATGTGCAAACAGTCACTCGTAGCTGTCAACGCCCTGTCTAGATACTTGCTTGCTATTTCAAGGATGCCACAACGGATCAGTATCTACGAGTACGCGTAGTAGCGGCAGTGTCAATCATTCTAGTGTAGCCAAGCCCTCCCGACAGAATTACAAAGTTCCAAGGTTCATTGCCCATGGCCTTACCCATCACGCGACTGCCTCACTAATTACCCAATCCGAAATCAAGAGAGTTCCAAATGCCTCCGTCAATGATACACCATTTAAAAGCAGATTCACGGTCAGAGAAATAATGGTGTCGTTTGGGCCAAGCTTTGCCAACACCCATCGTCGTCTTTTCGGGGCGCTCGGCTTCTTTTCCGTGCGCTTGGCGATATTCCCAGCAGCCCGGAACGGGTCAGGATGTGCCGCTGGCTGTTGTTGACGGGTCCATTGCCTTGCAGCGACTCTGATGCCCAAAGAGGCGGGTCTTCATCTTGCATCCACGTGGTCTCCCTGCCTGCCAGGAGGCATGTCGCTGTGACTATTATTAAGCAGATGAGTGAGGTACCATACCCAGGTATTTATCATATCCAATGAGTGTTGTTGGAAATGGGGTGCTGTTGGGTTTCTCTCGTATCAGGTAGAAGTGTTTCTCGTGGCAATCGCCTGTCGCTAAGCTAGGCTCGTCAGATTGATACTTACGACCTTCTGTCTACAGTCATCGTTCAACCCCACGAAACTAGACTAACCTATTCCAGGGCTGTCTAGACGAAATAACACTTCTCACTTGTCATATTCTTGTTCTATCATCGGGAAAAAAGAATCCTTTGAACGCATGTTCGATTCGACTTCCGCTCGTTCTGTTCTCGTCCAGTTTCTTCTTTTTTTCTCCGCAACTTCGTCCAACAACATTCTGGACACCCGTAGGAAGGCGGCATTGTTCCGGGATTTGCGGAAGCGCTCGAGATCCCGAGCGGGTAAGCTCAGAAGATGCGAGAACAGGGTATACATCCACTTCAAGACCACCGACGAAGTCACCGCTGTGGGGTAAAGGTCGTTCGTCGGACGGGATGCGACGCGTACTGGATGGAATTCAGTTCAGAAGCGATCGAATGCGAGAGACCAAAGGCGTTGATGCCAATACTGATGTCCATGGGTCAATGTACATGTGAGACAGGAGGAGAGAGATCGATAGGGAAAAGTGCGACTAGACGTCTAGCGTGTTCGGGAGATGACGGAATACGTGAATTTTGCTCATGAGGTGCAAAAGCTGGGATTGTACGTTCGCAAGCCGGATGCGGAATTTCGTGCATTGCTACTACGAACGTCCTGCATTTGTCGGTCAGTCTTGGTCCTCTCCTTAACGTCTTCGAGCGAAGAGGGGATTAAGGGTACTGAATAGGAAACGGAATTCGCTACCATGGATTCGTTTTCGCTGATGGCGTTCAGCTCTCCTCGGATATATATCATTCTGTTCAACTCGTCCATGTGCATTATCAGTATTCTCGAGTTGCCTCTCTCGTGCTGAATTCTGCTAATTAAAAGCTAACAAATTCCTAATGATCATTTTTTCGGGGCAATTTTTACTGCGTCTATGGTCCGCTAGCTTTTTGAAGTATCACCTTGTAACATAATTTCTATATTTACTTACTTCCGCGGGGGTTTTTTTTCTTGTTTCACTTGAAGTAATTATTAATCCCGCGAGGTTTCGAACTATTCAACACTCTTAAATTAACTAGTGGTACTTTACTTGTTCACCTCTTGTATATTGTGTTGACCTTTATCACATTTTATAACAGCTACATAAAAAATCGTCGTCATAACCGATTTAATCTGACAACTAGGGTCCACGAGTATGGACAAGTAACTTTGAACGCCGGCGACCATGCTGTTAATGACGCCTTGGTCCTCAGATATGCCGTCGAAAAAAGTTGTGACAGTAGCGCTTAGCATGGTCCATCCGATCTTCTTCCCTGCGGATAGGAGTTCTCGAACCTCTTCCAAGTATCACATTGCTGAGCAGTGGTGATCCGCGAAGAGATTCAATTTCCCCAATTCATCCCTCAAATTCTTCATGACCTTTTCTTCCCCATTGAGAAATGGCGCTTCCCTCGCGGCATACCCAAGCTTGAACTTCGGAGACCTTCGCAGAACTGTAAAATCAAAAAGTACAATTTCGGCGCCCCTCAAACAGAATTGAGCTAGTCACACAATCGCCTTTGCTTTGAACGTCGGAGATACGTACATGACATGCAAATTTGCATGGCTTGGGATCATCGCCGGTATCTCCCATTCACCGACTTCCAGAATCCACTGGGGAATTATTGCGGCAATGATCCGAGAATCTGGGACTCCAGAGCCTGGCTGAGAATAGGCTACAAAGCTGTTGCCGTAGTCAAAATACCTCCAAAGATGGAAACCTGTGTAATGAAGAGGAAACTCCGCTAACCTGAGGGCCTCGTTTCGAAAGAAGTGGTTCACTCTCAAGATCGAAATTGTGGGACGCATCCATCGACCATAACCGTCATATGCCGCTGTACAACTTGCTAGCAGCAGCAGTTGAATAATCTTCACTTTGAGCTCGTCTGGTAAGTCAGAGAAGTTAAAGCCGGAAGTGTTCTTGGAGGCAGTTGTATAGCGTGGTTTGAAGCGAATCGACAAAGCCGTTGCAATTGGTTTGACAAATTTCGAACTCAAACTGGATCGCTCTTTGAAAGAGCTCTTTGAACCTTCAGCTGCGACCTCTCTATCGCCCAAGCTTCCGGCCTCAGCGATCGTTATATCGATGTGTGAAAGCTGAACCGAGTCGCCTCCACTGACAGAACTGTCTCCTAGTCGATTGCTCAAATTTTCATCTGCCAGCCTCCGTCGCACTCTGCGAAGAATCGATCAAGCTTCGCTGCTCGCCTGAAATGGTGTCCGAGGCAGTCATTTTGATGTACATTGAGTCTGACGATGAAAATCGATGATCTTGAGGTGCTGTCAAACTGACTCTCGGCGGGGTCCAGCTGAGAGATCCCGAGCCTCGACCGGCGTTAAATTCCAAAGTACAAGCAAAGCGAGCATTTGTGCAGGCTTGAGGCGCTTCAGACAGAAATACATAGAGGTATGCTAAATTAGGTCCATCACTAGACCTTTACGCCCAAAGTGACGACAAAAGAAAGTAATGTCTAGTTAAACAAGCGGAGAACGACTAGGGCGCACTATTGTGGACTTTGGAAGGGAGCCGTGGTATTGATAGTTCGAGATGCAAAGTGTGGTTTTGCTAGTGGCATAGGGATATGTGTTGGTACCACAAAGATGCTGGAGCGATAGTCTTCAGTTTCCGGATAAGTCCATACAAATATATAGCAGAGCATGCTTCCAAATAGTTGTGCCAGCTTCCATGAACAGCTTCACATAATCCCCTCCTGACCGATACCGGCCACCCATGGGCTGTTGAAATCGACAAATTGGAAGCAATCCTCTGCTGCCTCCCAAGTCTCCGATAATTCGAGATCGGGGTTGTAGAAACTGGCCAGCACTACGTCTGAGGCATCCGGGAAATAGTCCTCTGGGGTTTGTATGCCACTAAAGTTCTGCCAATCTTGCAAAAGCTCCGAGGTGCAAAGACTTGGGGTCGGCAGCTCGGGGATATTGGTCTCCTGTTCATGCGCGAAATTCGGATACGTAGGTGACAGGTGATGCGGCGTTGTTTTTTGAGCATCCACGATCTGCGGAAATTCATCCACCGATTTCAACAACGAATTCTTCGCTCTGTACTCCCCAATGGTCATGCCCATAATCTTCTTGAACACCCTGCAGAAATGACTCTCCGTCAATCCAACTTCCTTCGCCAGACCCTTCACACTCCACTTGACGGCCCCAATTTCTTCCCTGACGATCAACTCACATGCCTTATCCACGGCCAAGATCTGTGGATCTCCTTCGTTCTCTCTCAAATTCGGACGACATCGTTTGCAAGGACGAAATCCGGCTGCTTCAGCTTCAGCTGGCGTGTCGTGAAAAACGATATTTGCTCTACGTGCGAGGCGCGAAGGACACGTAGGGCGACAGTAGATCTTGGTCGTACAAACGCTATAGATGAAGGCGCTCGCCGCGAGGGGATCTCGCCGTTGGAGGGCAGCCCATCGGCTGCTTGGGGATGAAAATGAAGTCATCACGACCTTCCGTAATTAGCGCTTCGCGGGGGAAGTATCTAACGTAATACTGTCTTTACAAAAGTTGTTCAGCTCATCTCTCAAGACCAACTCGTATTATACATGGGTGAGTTTATGTTGATTGGACTGTGATGGAAGTCACAAATCACGACGTGAAGTTGAAGTGCGGGGCGAAAAATCATGAGTCAGCCTGAGCTGCTCTTGAATTGACCAATCACAATGGATCTTACGAATATCAACTCTCGAACATATAAGCCCCGGACGTAGATGACCTGCTCAACGCTACAACAACAGGAGTTCTTCATCTTATCCCTCCCCCCATATTTTCTTTGCTAGGATGGCCGTCACAGAATATCAAGAGGTAACTTCACCCTCCCCCTGTTGCCCCACTCTAAGCGAATTCATTGTTGACAAGTATCAAGCGAGTCTACGCTCTTCTGCGCCAGATCCCGTCTGGAAAGGTCTCTTCGTACGCTGCACTTTCTAAAGCACTTTCATCATCACCACGAGCGGTTGGAGGTGCACTGAGAAGGAATCCATTCGCGCCTGAAGTGCCTTGTCATCGCATTATTTGCGCGGATGGAGTAAGGTAGCCGCAATCAATTGAGAGACCGCAAGCTAACAACTCCAGTCGATTGGAGGATTTAAGGGAGAACCACAAGATGCACCCTCAGGTATAAATCAAAAGGAGAAGTTGCGATTGCTGAAAAGTGAAGGAGTGATGTTTGATGAGAGTGGTCAGCTGTTGGACAATTCTAAGTGGTGGAGCAGTTTCGTGCCCATTGAGGCAAGGTCGTAAAGGAAACAAGCTAGATATATCAAAATCCTTGAATCTTTCTAGTGGTGTACTCGGAGGGAAGATGTGCCACGAAGAATGCCCACTGTGGCGGTTCTCGGCTGCCTGCATGAGGCAGTTCTGCACAGCCCCATAAGCTGTTCAAATGTTACACAAGCTTGAAACTGTAAGTTCACTGGTACTACTAGATGTAAACCGTGAAAAAACCCTCACGTCCTTTAAAAGCCTCGCTCCCATAATCTATGGTGTATCAATCTGTGCAACACCCTGGATTCTGTTTCGTACCTCCAGCCCCAAGGATATCAGGAGTCTGAATCGATACGGAACTTTGGTTGTCTAGTTTCAGTTCCAGGTATCGCAGGAAGTCATGTATGAACTTCAGTATGCTCTCCAGAGATAGTTCAGACATGACTTCCTGACGCTTCAGCCTAGTCAATCTAGACCCCTCGTTGACGAGACCTGGCTTCTGGGAGCTTGTGAGAGCAAGCATATCGTCGAGCTCTTTCCGAGTTTATAATGCCAAGGAATTCCCCGGTATGAGAGCGAGTACTCAATTGAGCAACATTTTGAAACATCAGGGTTGTCTAATTTCGATCCGGAAAAAGGACAGCCGGAGAAAAAGAGAATCTCAAGCCGATTCGGCGGCTATTGTAAAGCACTCAAGTAGCGACGAACAATACTGCCTCCAGCCTCAAGCCGTTGAAGAGGAAACCAAATTTGCATCTTCCAGTAAGGGCTACAAAAAGTCTTGTGAAGAAGACGAATTGAATAATCTTTCAATATCCCCCAAGATCCTTTCCCCTGGTGACGAAGGCGATTCGAGTCTGAGAGGTCAGCTTGGTGTGGAAGGACGAATGGTTATGCTGTCGATGGCGGTCTGCACTCGAGGCTCGAGACCAAGTCGCAACAATCTATCGACAATTCTCATTCGTCTGGAGGTCAACGGGTGAACGATCAAGTCGAATCTGTCGACATCCTAGCCGACATTTCGATTCTTTGACATCCGCACTTCTCGTTTTTGCTCACGTCCTCGAGACTGGTGTCCCTTCCAAAATGGTCAGATGTAGTCAAGCTATTGATAGCAGGGCTTCTACGATGTAGGATACAGTGGTGGCCCCTTGCTCCGGTATGGAGGAAGTGTCCAGAAAATGGATTATTCAGGGTATCCTGGCAATGTGTGAGTACCGCGATCTACTTCAAACAGCTTCTCCTCGAGTGGTTCAATTGAACATGACTACTCATACGCTATAATTGCTGAGCGGAGCTGTATTTCGACACCGCATCAGAGGTAGCTCGGCAGTTGATCCAAGATCTACCAAGAACAATGGAGCTAGACCAGCCCGTACTCCCATTCCACCAAAATAGTCGTTCAGCGAGCTTTCACCCAGCGTCCCCAATGATGGCCACTGGAGCACATAGCATATCGACATGTGTGCCTACCAAAATCAGCACTCATTCTGAGAGCATAGGAACGACAGCCCGCCTTAATCACGATAGAATCGGTGGCAATCCTTCAACTTCAGACGAAAGCTACCTTCACTGGTGTATCGATTCAAACGCATCTGATACTCTCTTATTCCCACTATTGATATCCCGCCTAGACGACACCTCCATAGTCCAAAGGCTAAGAACTACCTACCAAGCAGTGAAGGGATTACGAAAGTGGCTGTTGTTGACAGATATCGAGACGGTGAAATTCGTGCTGGTATTGACTTTCTTTCAATCTGAACTCTTCCGAGAGCTAATGGAGAGCAGTTCAAAAGAGGGGCTCAGAAAATGGGCCTCAGGATCTCATAGTCTGCTTGAAAGAGGACATGCCACCAAAGACAGATCCAAACTACCGATATCTGAGTTCAGAGCCTGTCGAGCTTCTTCCAAAGTTCGCCACGCAGACGCTACGGCACCACTTACGGTATTTCCACAAGTGCAATTCCAAGGACATCGAAAACATCATGCACCTAGTTCCCAAAAAGGTCAACGGCATGCTGGAGAAGAAGTTCGGTGCTGTTGGCTGGGGTGTGCAAGCCGTTTCCGGGATTGGCATTGTGGAAATGCGCCATTCCTCTCCTGCTGTCACAGGTTCCGCCAATAATATTCGCCATTCGCTGGCTGCTTTTGCATACGTGAGATTTTCAGAATGCGTTCATGTTTTCGGCATATTTACTCATGCTGTTGAATTTCATTCTGTTGGTTCCTGAAAGGTGGTGCGCTAGTAGGACTTGACCAAATGAGACGAGGCCCGGAGCTCAGAGAAGTGTGACTGACTGTCAAGAGGACGTGGAGATGGTTTAGATTCCAGAATGATTCAAGGACCTATTTTAGATATCATATGTAGAGGTTCGTAGGAAGTTTCGATTGCGGGAAAATCGATATCAAGATATTCAAGCAATTCTATTGAGCTTCCCCAGCCGCAAGTTGTGACATTTCTTTTTTGGTCCTCAGAAGAAGGTTGCGGTAGAGGTCAAGGGTCCCCCCTCTCGCTTGTGAGTTTACAGGCCACAAAATTTGTTACATTTAACTATCCAAATTGGCACATTTTCGACATCACATTACAAAAGCGTGCTGGAAATATCCGGAATGGTGTAGTGTAAGTACTTCAGTCAGATACGTCACTTCTTGAAGCACAATTAACAAATAATCAGGGCTAGCATTTCTGCCTCTCATGATCTGTCTAACAAGCAATCAATGTGTTCGCAGGAGACCGGGGTTCAATTCCCCGTTCCGGAAGAAATCTTTTTGTGCCTTTTGTCTATTGATTTTTGCGTCTAAGACTTCTCTAGCACCTATATGCCGTGGTATAAATTGAATAACATCTCTGTGTTGTGCCATCTTTTACTTTGCACCATTTTCGACAAGGACAGGCTCAGTGCTGTTATTCCTTCTTCCCTGCAACACCTTTGAGGCCAACAACGCACTGTCCCAGCACGTCAAGTAAGGAAATGTAAAGCTCACTACATGTTATATTCATTTCAATCTTGATTTCAATCTTGTACAGTAATTGAGTATAATGTCACCATTAATTACAAATCCTATTTTGTTGTTTTTGTCTGTTTAAAACATGGTTCTCTTATCGGCGCTGCTCGAGCTCTTATCATAAGCGCGTCGCCCGCCTTGACCGCGAGGCTCGACTTTCACTTCTACCTACCCTGCCATCCTCTACAGAGCATCGCCGCCACGACCTCTTTATACAGCATGCTTTGGTCGCCATGATAATGATTCACGATTGAACGGCATCCACTCCGACTATACACTATGGCCTCCATCTGGTCTGGGAAAGCTCCTCCTGACACGCCAACATCCAAAGATGTCTCCGACGTAGCAGACACAGGCCTAGCAGATGTTGGTCTCCCAGCGCCCCAAGCTACAAGTGCTCCCATGGGCCGTCCTCAGCTCCAAAGAAATCAACCTGCGCCTCCTCCTCCCCATCAGCCTCCGCCACCTCCATCTCCGAACCCGAACGACTCCCTCTCGTTGATGCAGCTCCGGCGCATTGTGACCGATTTCCCCAAAATCGACCCCACGACATACGCATTCACGTACGCCGATGCTGCTTCGTTTGAGGAAGAGATTGACGAGTGGTTCTCATACAATGATGCGGAATACAAACGTTTGCAGAGGGCGAGGGACACTTTCGAGAGGCGATGGAGGAAATTCTCGAACAAGCCATGGCTCGAATCGCAAGACTGTCAGAAATTTGTAGAGCGGGAAGTCAACGGATTGCATGCGACAGACCTACGGAGACGCTGCAAAAGTCTACAGACGGTCCTTCATATCGTTCTGGGGGTATGGGACGAGACAGCAGGAATCAAGTCGGAGGAGGCTACGAAAGCGAAGACCAATGCTACGTCTAAGCATCTGGAGAATATGAAAGCTGGAATTGTCATGATTACTAACGCTGGTGGTATTGCGCTTGTCTTCCAGGTTCTTCAGAATGCGTTCAAGATGCTCTGGGATGACGAGTTTCGGGAAACCAAGTTACTGGATGAGGATATACCATACATTCAAGACGAGCTTGACAATGTGACCACTGTCATCTACATGCTTGTAGAAGGTGTTCGCAATGACCCTATTGGCTTGGCATCTGCTCGAGAGCAACTTCGTAGGTTCAACACGAAGCCACAACTGCTCTGTGCTAATCGCAATAGTGGAACTGAACTTGGTTGACTATTTCGTCAAAGTTACAGCGAGACTCCGATGGGATGAAGCAAACGAGTTGCCACAGACTAGAGTCAGCCTCTCTCTTCTCATTTAACTCATCATTACTGACTGTCCCAGATATTTCTGCTCTTTTGGAAGACCATCTTACTAGTTTTCGGCGGCAGTGATGAGATTGAGGACGTAAAGAGTGCCACCAGCGAACTGAGACACATCAATGGCGAAGGAGGGAAGCTCATTACAGCGTCTCCCTTAGACTACCACATTTTCCGCCAGGAAATCACATCAAAATACCCCGCATATACCCCGCCACCACCACTCTTACCCCTCGAACCCGATAACAATTCCATCTTACCACCACTCCCAAACCGACCGAGTAGAGCAAATGGCGCCAATGGAATCATACCTCCGCCAATGAACGTGAATAGTAGTGGAGCATCCATTCTTCACCAACCGGTACATATCGCCACTCCAGCACCCTCACCGCCTCCATCACCTCCAGTCGGAGGCAAGGCTGGAAAGAAACAAAATTACCAGACCAACCAGAACTTTCCGTTCATGTATCCACCATTAGATAGCACCAGCAACAGTGCCGGAGGTAAAGGTGCGGCTGGCTTACAAGAACTGCTGGTTGGTAGGAAATGGGAGGGAAGTGACATACCCAAGTCCATTATTGAAGCTGGAGCCTTGTTCGCGAAACGTATGCGGATGACGAGAGCCATGCGACAATTGTGGAATGAGCGAGAGAAATTCCTAAAATATGAGCGAGGATGGGATGGTGTTGACGAGGATGATGATATCGAGGAACTTGACTTGGATACGATATTAGGAAAGAAGGCTGCACTCGAGGGCATGAAACCTATCAAGCCTGATGTCGATTATGGACCTAATGCTGATGTTGGCGATGATGTTAAGAAAAAGCTTGATCTTGTGGAACAGTTCTATGTAAGTTCTTCATTCCTGATCATAGAAATTGGTTCTGACCAGGCAGCAAAACTCTATACCTCATCTCCAATCCCTGGTTATTGTTCTGCTCAAAGCAGTACTTGCAAATGTGACTGCCCTGATCACACAACCGATGGGGCAGCAACAAGGCTTGGCATCTGGATTCAGGTCCGATGTCAATCTTCGAGGCAATGGAGCCCAGGGCCAGAATAGACAGCAAGACCCTGCGAATATTCCATTGCCCACTACTGTAGACCCATCCGAGCTCCCAATCGAAGAGATTGAAGCGATGCGATCACGGGAAATTACGGCGAAAGCTGTATCTGGGATTCTTCTCATGCTGCTGAAGTGGTTCAAGGTTTCTCGTATGTCCCTCGCTCCCTGTGCTGTGCTGTACAATGCTAAAAGGTGCAGATATTCTCAAGTTCGAGTACCTCACCCAGCTATTGCTAGACTCCAATTATCTGCCACTTGTTCTGAAGCTGTTCGCTCACCAGGAAATCGATAAAGTGGTCGAAAGCAGAACAGATCGCGATGAAATGAGGTACGTTCCACTGTGCATCAACTTGACTTGTGCAAGCTAATACCATGAAGCTTCTTCGCATTCTGTAACGAGCATAGTAAGAACGTCCCAATCCCAGACCTGTCAGGGCTGGAGGCCGAGGAAAGCGAAGACGAAGCCGCACCACCTGCTATCAAGCGCAATCGAGACCTCCTCGTCACCGGCTCAGAAGACAAACTTCCAGCCCTCGCATTCCAAGAAGGTCAACACGCCGGCAAGCGCGAACGCCCCGAGCTCGACGAACTTGGCTATCCAGCAACAGAGCCCCCTTACCCAGACGAACCCATCACCGAATTCTCGTGGCGCAACTTCTTCTCCTCCATCAACTTCCTCCGCATCATGCAGAAGATCTGCAAGAACAAAGCCCATCGCAACCTTCTCCTCGTCCAATACAAATCCTCCAACATCCTCAAGAAGTCCCTCAAGATCCCGCAGCCCGAGCTGCGCTTGTACACGCTCAAGCTGTTCAAGAACCAAGTCCCGTATTGTGGCCGTAAATGGCGACAGGGCAACATGCGCGTCATCACGGCCGTGTACCTACACTGCCGCCCGGAGTTGAGGGATGATTGGTTGGCGGGAAGTGATGTCGATGCGGAGGTTGAGGAGGCGCTGCCGCTGGAACAGGCGTTGCGGGCGTTGACGCATTGGCATAATATTAAGCGGTACCCTGAGCAGATGGGCGCGGACACGAAGTTGTTAGAGGAGGAACATGATTTTTTCGTCAGGGAGCTGGAGAGGATGGAGTTTATCGATGAGGGTGGTGAGGAGGAGAGTGTTGATGGGGGATGGATTGGGTATGCGCCTTGATTTGAGCTTCATTTAACAGGATGATGTACATCGACTGAACTGAATCAAACGAAAGCATCACCAATATCATTTCATGAATTACATCCCATCATGTTGAAAGATCACTAGACATTCACGGCAGCTAAACATCCCACCTCATGGCCCCGACCAGGTATTTGTCACTCCCCATAATCGCATGAATCTCGGCTCACCAACAGCCATCAAGAAATTCTCCTACGCATTAACCTCCCACCACCCTTCCAAATCCCCTGCCAATATCCAGCTTCTAGAAAGCAACCTTTGTTGCACATCGCATTTATTTCTCCGATGTGTTTGGTTCGCGCGTTGGGACGCGCTCACTGCTTTTCCTGCTTGGTGATGATTACGGAGATGCGATGGGCTGGAGTTGGGTTGTCCTGGTGGTGCGTGTGTGTTTCTCGTTTCGCGGATCGATCGAGGAAACGGGAACGGGGAAAGTGGACATGGGGCGGAGTGGAGTGTATGTTTATGCGTTGGAAACGGGCAGGGGAAAGGGATTCTCGGTATTTTGATTCTGCAAATGTGAATTATTGGCTTGGATAATCTGCTTGATTCGTTTGTTCCAGTAGGATCTTGTAGTATTATGCTTGAAATCTAATCGTTCGGATGACTAATACAGTAGGTCCGGTACGTAGATCGACCTGAGCCACGCACTACAGTGTTCCCCCGCAATTAAGAATACCCATCTCCATCCCCTACCTTACTTGGTCTACCTCTCTGCATCACGACCGCTATCCAAGCATGTTTTAGCCATTTGAAGAGTTCCACGAAGTGGACGAGATTCTTGACGACCTTGATCACACATTCAAAGTGAGATTTCTCATGTCTTCGACCTTTGCTTTGTACTGTGGTCTCAATCTATAACTGTTGTTCACATAGATCGGCATCAACGGCTTTGGATCTGTCGGGAGGGCTATCTTTTGCCTTAGTCTCGACTGGCCTCATATTTGTGTAGCTGCGATAAATGATCCATTCGTGGATGCAAAACAGGCGGTTCGTTCTGCTTTAACTCAATTATTGCTGCGTAGCGTCGGCATTTATACTAATCCACGCATAGGCAGACATCCTTCGTGGGGACGATTATCGAGATAGTATAGGCAGGTTCGAAATAGAAGCAGTCTCTTCGAAAGAACTCATTATCCGGGACGGAGATATATCTAGAACGATTACATTCTGCTCCGAGCAAGATCCCGTGAATATTAGTTGGAAGTCACCCAAACTCGGTGTCTTACATGTCGTAGAATGCTCCGGGAGATTCGTCACTTTTGAAGAAGCAAGTCGTCACTTACATGTTGGTCGTACCTTTGCTCAGGAATTAGAATTCGAAGAAGAGCATGGAACTTCAATCTGGGATGAAGGCGGGGCCATGAAAGTCCTCATCGCTTCTGCTTCATCCCGTGTACCAAACTTTGACCCAGGTGTAAACGAGCGGGATTGCAGGTTTCAGGATTATGTATTGGCTGTGATACACCGAGCAACCTGACGACAGAAGGAAGTGCCCAAGATTGAGATCTGAGGAAGCATTCCAGCCAGGTTTTAAAATTATTAAGTGAGTCATGAGTAGTTTTTCGATACATCACTAGGTTGTGTCGTGCGCTGAACTCGCATAGATGTAGTGCTTGCCCGCGATGGCTCACTTGGAAGCTACTTACAAAGCATAGAATCGGGCCGCGGTGGTTACTGTCCCGGGGAGAAAGGCCCGTTTTTAGTGCATATGGAGAGGATTCTGGCTTCTAATATGGAAGGATCGATACCACGAGACTCGAGTGATGATGACATGATAGAGATCGCCAATGGTCCTTCTCTCTATGATACTGGCCCTTGTGGATGTTGTCAGGGTTCTCGGTCATGGAGAAGAGAACAAGATAATCGAGGATGTCAATTAGATACATGAATCCGTGGGATATGGACGTTCAGAATTTATTGAAAGGCAGGCCTTCTAGGGGATCAATCTAAGTAGCCTGCAGTCAACGGACAAGCTGCTGGAATTAATGTGCTAAGTACAGCGTTTGCAAAACGTTCAAGGAGAAGAACATCGCCACAAGCGCCAGCTTTAATTTTGGTTCTACACTCAGGTCCCAGCTCAGAATCAAAGTCAGCTTCAGAAAGGCTGCTCTGGAACCAATCCCAAGTAGCCAGCGAAATCGAGTGGAGGTAGTAGCTGAGTTCAAGACTGAGCGGTCTGTAGCAGCGCCTAGCGGCTCAGCAACGGATATCACCCCTTTGCAAGAGTACTGAGATGTGCGAATATCACATCTAAATAACCGGTTAGATGAGTCTCGTGTACGACATTCCATGTAAACATGTCCTAGAAGGCATCCATATTCCTTGGTCAGGTTGCGCTACATATCACCCTGACAAGATAATATCAGGCGTCGATCGTCGATGTCGTGTCTTGATCCCCAATGTTGAGGGCCAATGGTCCAGGAGCTGACACATTGGCATTCCTCGACTTTACGTCATCTCACAACAAGAAATATATTAGCGAGAACATCTTAACACTCATATCCTCTGTCACTGTCAAGGGAAATCCTCGCACCCTCAAAATGACGACATTTGATCTCGACGATATTCAATCGAAGACCGAACCCTGGCTTCAAGGCACGAGATATGCCTCGAAGTCAATCACTCCTCTATCTGGTGGAACAGTGAACTTCACCTTCTTAGTCAATTTAAAAGAGCCTCTCGATAATGGTACAGAAAAAGTGGTTGTCAAACACAGCGAAACCTTCGTGAGGCATACACCATCATACAAAGTCTCATTGACACGTATTGTGAGGAACTTTAATCCCATCATTGGAAGCCAGTTTCTATGACCAACTTGACTGGCTGACAACAGTAAAGGTCGCAGAACAGCAATGCCTCCGGACTCTATCGTTCCTCCCTCCAAACGTCAAGGACAATTCGAGAGACTCAAAATTCCAAGTCCGGACTCCGACGTGTCTTTACTTCGATGAAGCGGCGGGAATGCAAATCCACGAATATCTTCCCAACGGCGTCGACATAAAGACATACCTACTAGAAAGAGCCATAGATCGCAACGAAAGCTCACTTGAACCCGCATTTAAGAGCCTAGGACAAGCTCTAGGGTCATGGGTACGCCACTTCCATGACGAGGCTGCTCATCATCTAGATTTGGTTGATGTAGTCGCCAAGAACAAAGAGGCTCAGCAGGTGCAGCAGCTGGTTACCTACCAATTCGCTGTTGACCGAGTCAAGGACTATCCAGAAGTTCTGGGTGATGTAACGACGATTCTCCGAGAGGTGCGGAAGCTCGCCGCAGACGAGCTAGAGGGTGGATCGTTGCAGGTTATTCATGGTGACCTGGGTCCTGCCAAGTAAGTGACTGATTTCTCAACGTCCTGTCAAAATGTTTTCTCAATTAGCTCACTTGACTTGTAGTATTCTTATTCCAAACGCAACCATACAAGAAGGAACCGAAACTCTAGTCTTCGTGATCGACTGGGAGACAAGCCAACTTGGGGTCTCGAACATCGACACCGGCCAAATGATCGCAGATTTATACCGGCTCTGGCTTTGCAGAGGTCTTGAGACGGCACTGTGGGTACTGCGAGGCTTCTGTAAAGGCTATGGTATCGTGAGCGAAGAGCATGCTTTCAGGACAACCATTCATGCTGGCGTCCATCTGATTTCTCGGGGAACGATCGATCGTGAAATGGGAACGATGGATGAGCTTGAGGTCGTTGCGAGAGCGGGGAGGAATATCCTGCTTAATGCATATCGGAAAGACAGGAAATGGTTCGAAGATGGTGATTTGGCTTGCCTGTTTGATCCGGTGGCGTGAACGGCTAGAGCTTCTCTCGACGGGGGTTGATGGGGACCATTTTCCTCGCAGCATTTATTTGATTTATTTCATGTTGAGGTTCCACGGAGATCACAATCTCCTCCTTGTGATCTCCATCGTGATTACTCTAGTCACGCTTGCTTTAGTTTCTCTGTGAATTTCGAGAAGTGCGATCGCTTTGTGTAAGAGGACAAGCCATGGAAATATCGTCACGGGACTGTTACTCGCCGAAACTCAAGCACCACTATTTCATGGAATACTTCCACAAAAGAAAATGGGAAACATTTAGATCATATCGACGGTCATATGAATTACGCTACAAAGATGCGAGAATACCAGCAGTGATCTTCTCAGCAAGAGCATAAACTGTACTCTGCGGGTGACCAGGCGGCAACAACGCGAACGAACTTGCATCTACAACCCTTAATCCTGAAACACCGAATACCCTCGCTTGGGAGTCAACAACCGAATCCGGATCTGATGCTCTTCCCATCTTACATGTACAAGATGCATGCCACACAGTCATCACTGTCTTCTGAATCGTGTCGAGAATCTGGGCATCCGTTTGCACGGCTGGACCGGGGAAGTACTCGTCTCCGATGAGGACGCTAGACATGGCTTGTGAACTGAAAGCTTGTCGAAGTCTCTTGTATGCGGCGATAGCGACTGCTTGGTCGGTTGGAGATGTGAGCCATTTTGGATCGATGATGGGAAGGTCGTCAGGATTTGCGGAGGCTAGGGTCACTGTTCCTCGCGAGAGAGGGGCAACGATGGCAGCGAGGATGGTTGCATACTGTTCGAGTCAGCTCATTCTTTATGAGGCGTAAGGAGGAAACTCACCTGAAACCCATCCTTCGGTTGCCCGAAAGGCAAGGACGCGAAATCACCAACATATCCCGGTGCAGAGAGATATTCAATCTCGGGCCAGTCAGACGGGAACTTGGCAAGATCAGCCTTTGCTGCTGGCGAGAATCCATTCTTGAGGGCAGCCGGAACTTTTTCCCAACCTAGATAATCACACACAGGGTTCGTCAATGGCCCTTGTTTCCGGACGGAATAGTCGAAAGCGAGTTGTGAAGCGAGATATCCGACGTCGTTGGCCAAGCGAGTGAAAGTCTGAAGATTGACTCGGGAAGTTGGACCGAAGAAGACATGGTCCCACATATTCTGACCGACGCCTCTTAGATTGGAAAGAACCTGAATGCCGAACTTCTGAAGAGCAGCAGCAGGTCCGATACCAGATAGCATCAAGAGTTGGGGGCTTTGAAAAGCTCCAGCTGATAGGATGACCTCCTTGCGGGCATTGATGGTGTACGAGATTCCGTTCGATTTGACTCTGACACCCGTTGCTTTCTTTGCACTATTGAAGAGGATCTTCTGCGCCGTGGTCAAGGAATACACCTTCAGATTGCTACGTCCAGCTGCGGCAGTCAAGAACGAGGTTTGCGAAGACTCGCGTGACTGATCGCCTGGGCTGATGGTGGACGAACAGTATTGCGCGCCAAAGAGAGAACCGCTATTGAAATCTTGAGCATCAGGAATTCCAATCTCATTCAGCGCTCCCTCGATATAGCTGGAGAACGGCCCGGCATAGTTCGCATACGAGACTTCCAATGGTCCGCCAGCTGATGAGAATGCTGCTGCATTGTATTCTGCGGACGCATTTGCCGCTCGTTTCGGTCCCGGCGCAGTGAATTTCACACTCTTCTGGAAATACGGAAAGAGATTATCGAAAGTATATGATTCGTCACCGACGGCATCGGCCCATTGCTGATATGATTCTCTTGTTCCTCGCTGGTAGATCAAGAAGTTTCGCGCTGATGATCCGCCAAGACACTTTCCTCGGGCATAGTGTATCTTTCGGTTGGCTGCTCCAGCTTGAGGGGCTGTAACGAAGTTCCAGTCAACGGCAGGATTGGTATCTGCTGGGTCTGATCCGCACCAGAACACATCTCCCGCAGGCGTGGAGCTGAATATGGGATTCGAGATCTTGAAAAATATGTAAGCTCACTGCTTGGAAGTTGGGGATTGGTCGTGTTGTGTACCTGGTAGAGTGTACCTGCTTCTATCACCGCTACACTTATCCCTCTCTTCTCAGAAAGTCTTGAGGCCATAGTGAGACCAGCTGTCCCACCGCCTACAATAACATAGTCGTATGTTGCAGATACGCCAACGAGGCCGGCAAGTGAGCCGAAAAAGCCATTCAGCTGCCGTTTCTCATCGCTCTGTCCAGTAGGCGAAGACGAGATCAATTGAACGACAAAAGCAGTCAGTAAAATTGCAGGCGATGAGAACTTCATCTTGGTTTCCTAAGGTGAATCGGTCAGGAACAACGAGCTGCCAGACTCGGCAGTGGAAAGGGGAACATAATATAGAAATGAGCTCCCGCTGACCTGCCGAGGACTCAGGGCTGAGCTGAGCCATGTGAAATGCCCGTGAGAAGAAACTATTGACGACCCGCGGAGCTAAAGGTTCACTTGTTCCTGAGAACGTGCCTAGCTTTACGATCGTCGCGATGTGGGCGCTGACTACCCCGCAGTAAGGTTTTGACGATCAACGCTAGTTGATCACTGCCGTCCGAACATTCCACACGGGACATGTTCCAGTTATCCAATCTTCATGAAATTTTTGAAGACTGCATCGCCTCTTTGAAAGACGCCGATGGGACACTATGGTTGTTCAGTTGTGTAGCAGAAAGATTCCTCGACAGCTCAGCAATTCAATGTTTACCAGCGTAGCGATTCAGCTCGGTTCGCTTCCGACGAGGCCTGCCAAGGGCGCGGGACTTGGGACGGCGCTGTACAAGGACCCGAATTTATATATTCCGAGTTAGGTCAGGAACTACTGTACGCTTAAGCCTCGTTTTCTTGGCATCAGACGACATTTCAAATCTCACGTTCGGGACGCTAAAAAAATATTCTTGAATTTTGAGCCGATTGGCCGTGCTATTGAGCGGGGAATTGTCCGGCCTAGAGCTCTGTCTTCCTCCTGCTACACTAGAAATGTGAGGCTTTATTTGGGCTCAATTTTAGGTACGCTCGGTTCATATCTGTACAAATGCCACATTGAACCACGTGGTACGATGATTGTTAGACAAGAAGGTCGTCCAACGGCACGGACAGTCCGGGGCGACGGTCCGACTCTTGTTTGGATAGAACAACTTCCAGATGCTTGTAGCTATACATTATCTTTAGATGTGTCAGCCCCATTACTCGTGTAGATCTAGATTCATGGCTTTTTGAGCAAAATCAAGACATATCTCCCGTTCTCCTGTGGCGCAGTAACAATGTCACCCTTCAAATCACCACCCTTATCATCAATCATTCTATCAAACTCCTCTCTCCCTCTCGCAGCAGCCTTTTCACCCACGGGATTCCATCCTCTGCCCACCCATATCGATTTGGTCTATAACCCTCCATTTCCAGGAATTCCCTGTCAAGCGTCCCGCCAGCAAGATCAAAATACGGACCCCAATGCAGTCGCGATGGTGGGATCGCTGCTGGTGGATCCGAACAATAATATGTCAAGTGCGTACCACACTTCCCACAAAATGTACAATTCACATCCTCGGAGCTCGAAAAGTACGTCAAGTACGTCTTCTCCTGCATTTCCCTGTCAGGCATGAGATATTCCATCATGGTGGGCTTGACTGAATCATCAGGTGATGCCGAAGCAGGGTTGCCAGTAGCGCAGCGATTTTGAAGCGTGAACTGGACCCATGCTTGGGGACAGATGAACCAGGACTCGATGATGGTCCCTCCTATGCGGCGACAAGACGTACAGTGGTCTAGCGTGATCATAGGCAGGCGTTCGCTCACTTTGTTTGGAGGGAAGATTTCTTTCTTGGGATCATTAGGAATTTTGGGTCGAGCTTCGAGCTCGGGGATGGAGATTGTGTACCGGATTGCGCTGCAAAAGCAGCCACCTTTGAGCTGGAATGCAGTTTCTGGGAGAGCGGGCATTCTGAATGTTGTTGAACAAGTAGTGCTTGGGACGTCTGTCACTTTGGCTCATGGAAGTGAGTTTGAGATGGAATGGGATATCGTTCGTCCGTGATTATGTATGACGCAGAGGCGGTACGGAATTGCCTCTTAGGAGAGAATATGTCATACCGCAGTGGAGGATATTGCCTATCCTTTGGAGTAATTATCGATATCAGCCAGACTATGATTGGTGAACTGATGCCCTACGGTCATCTGACGGATATCTCTGGCAGTAGACGTTGTGAAGATTACTTCGGACGGGATCTTGGAGACCTGTATTTACAGCGCATCTTCTGCTGAAACTTGGCACTGCGGGGCAGAGTTTAGCGAGGTCAGGCCCGTAGAATATCTGCCGAACTGCAGTCTTGCTTTGTCTGGCTACCCTGAGTATAATCAACGAATTGAAATGACTGAACAATTCGAGATGCTTGAACTGTATGTGCCTGTCACTGCCTCAAGCTCAAGTGGACCCAATAACTTACTTCGTCAACATAAAGTTGAGCGAAGACCGACGTCAAGAAAGGGGGCAAATCGCCAGGATTCGGAAGACAAAGACTTGAGAGTTACGGTATTGAGTATTGACCGTATGCCGAATTATAGAGCGTTGACAGTCATTCAATGACAAAACGTCGCCAATGAATGAGCGATTATCCGACCTCGCCACTCGGCTAGAAAGGGCCGTAGCTGCTGCCTATGTCCCTTCGTGACCTCACTCTTATAAATATCTCGAGATTTCGCAGCTGGAACAAGTATCTACCAGAAGTAAATTAACTTCTGCGCATCTGATTCAAAGAATATCAAAATCGATCTATCGATCTGTCAATCATGTCAGCTCCAAGCAGTACCCCTGAGCCTACCACACTTCCCGAAGAGCAACAAAACATCCCAGCGAGCTGGGCAGACTTGCGCAAAATCCACCCACAACTCCCAGAAACACCTCCACGTCCCACTCGTACTGTCGAATGCAATTCGATGACTTATCGTAATGGCGAAGGTGTAGAGAAACACATCTGGATTCCTAAGGGTACGCTGAAGACAGCCTGTATGCACCTTGAAAACGAGAACTGGGCAGCCTTGGCGAAGTTCCCCACCTACGGTATGTTGGTATCTCTTATAGATACCAAAACCACTATGAGTACTAAGATGTAGCTGAAATTTACTACAGTTGATCAAGGATATGCGGATGAGGGAGAAGCGGAGGAAAAGGAGCGAAAGACTTGGGACTGGCTCGTAGACGAAGATCTAATGGTACCAGCAGAGCCAGTAATTGAGGGCTAGGACAACGAAGAGGTTTAAGCATGAGATAATCAGCATGATACATCTTAAAATTTGTAGTTCTGAGGACAGAGAGCGTCTTTTTTCAAAGGAAGGCTAGGATTTAGCGGGGTTCCTTGTCATGGATTAGAGATAGTATGTACAATAGAATTACAGCTTAGCATTTATTTCCCCAGTCCTACGATTTGAAATAATTTCCCACGCTTTGAACTGATTGGATTTTGAATTGACAGCGCCCGCCAGAAACATCAAACTAATCATAGTCTACAGTTACCTTCGCGGCACCCTTCTTCGGGTCTCTCCAATACACGCACCAGTCGAGTTCGCCCCCTGCTATCTTATCAAGTGTATAGTCAAGCTCTCTGTACATGGCTTCCCTGTCCACGGCAGTTTCTTCTTTGAGCCCACTGTAAATTCCCTCTTCGAAATTGCAACTTCAGTTGCAAAGCTTCCGAACGCCTTGCCAGGTCAACAGCCAGACTTCACATTCTTACTATGTAACTTATTAGGATCAAGCCTCGTTGGCGGCACCTTCCGAAGAGAGACCCAAATATCCTCTTTGATTCCCGCAAGATCCCAAGATGAGCGCAACAAACGAGTCTAGTGGTATTCGACAGGAAGCATCTTATTGAAGCTCGTTCCCTGTCGATCGAAAGATAAACGTTAGCGCTCATCAAAGCATTGACAATGCTTAGGGGCCAACGTAAACGTTTCAGATACCATGTAAATTTTTCTCTATCTAGTATTCCCCCGTAAATCGGCTCTTGAATCGATCAGCAGCAAGATGGATTGTCGGTTGAATGGTGAGTTGTGAAGTACACCATAACTCAGTTTGCTGATAAAGTTTGTCAGAGTTTCGGTTTCTACGGAATTGCTGAGACCTTTGATGGCTGCTCCTCGACTGATGACTCCCCAACTTCAAATAGTCAGTTTCAAGAAAACGATACCACCAGTAGATGACCCTTACGCATTTGTCGGACGCTGTATTGGAATCGGGAAAGTTTTCATCAGCTGATTCATTAGAAAATTGTTTTCCCCAAACCCGCCAATGAGCAAAACGGTCTTTGCATCTGTGTCAGTATAGAACATTGGTTTACTTGAATCGAATTGCCGAAACTTGGGCTTTTTGGCCGTTGTCTCTCGAATCTTGGAGATTTGCCATCGCACCAGGTCGACGATCTGTCCAATGACAGGCTGCAATATCGAGTTCAGATTTCCTCTACAAAGCAGTCAGAAACATTTTGACGAGAGGGTGGATCTTCGTACTCCGTGAGTACAATTGTGCTGCTTGACCTTTTACCAAACAGTCTTGTATTTTGGGGTTTATAACCTCGAATATCTACTTTATATGTCGTCGGTGGCTAGATTGAGCCTCCGTACTTTCGATTCGCAGCGAATTCCCAATCGTTTTCGAACAGCTTGGTCTGGACTTCAACATCTAATTGATCATAGACTTTTTCTCCAACGAGAGTACGAATTGTATAGTCAAACTTTTCATCGAGATAGACTGCGCCGCACAAGTCCCCTAAAAGCATTACTCTATGAGATCAAAAGAGCAGGGATGTACAAATTACTCGACACACTCTTCGAGACGAAGGGGCTCCAGTGATTTCACTGTGTAGCTAATCAGATCCTGCCTCATGTCAATATCAGATCGGAGCTGATTGCTCACAAACTTACCACTGTGCCACCGCCAGCATCGCAAACGACGAATGAATCGTCCAGCTGCACGGAAAACGAGGTAAGCAAATATTAAGGTGTTATACCATTGAGCCAAGTCCATTGATTGAAGGCAAGAGCAGTAGCTCTCAAAGCAGCAGAAGCTGAAAACAAGGCATATAGTGCCGTGCGCCTATCTTTTGCGTAACCGCCCTTCTTCTGCCGTCCATCCTGCACCACGGGCAACGAGGCTTTGCGCATTCTCGGGTTGTCGCAAACGACAGACTTTTCTTCCAAAGATTTAGACCAAGTTACCGAGATAATGGCGAAATATAAGGGATATTAGAACCAACCTAGAACGGAAGAGTCTCCCCGAGCCGCCTATCGTGGGAGGAAACCTCCATCCACAGTCGACGATGGGAAACGGAGAAGGCTTACGACGAATGCCTACGGTAAAGAACAGGAGAGATGCTCCTATCATGCATCACCATGCGACAACAGAGAGTATAAATTCTACTGGAGCTCTTCCCATCGCCGATATGACGGATCAGGAAGTCCGAGAGGCACTTGCAATATCGCATGAGAGGCACATGGCAGCGGTAGCGCAGCTTAACATCGCAACCGAGACACTGGCTTCTCTGCACTCGACATATAAATGCCGGGAAAGCGATGATAGCATCATGCGGAAAATGGTTGAATTGCGTTATGACATCAAGCAATGGAACCGTAAGCTTTCTGCCGGCATGAAAAGACCTGGGCCCGTGAAGAAGGCCGTGAAAGCATTGCTGGATATTCCGGACATGGAATCTCCATTCTAGGAAGGCAGCAGGCAATGGAGAGATTTCCTGGACGAAGACAAGGTCGAGCATGGAGCATCAAGTCTAGTCCAGAGCTATGTCTGGAAGTACCTCATGACGGATGTGTTTGATGTAGAGTGTCAAGTTTGGCTAGGTGGTCAGTGTCTGAAGGGGCCATTCAATTGTTCTATGTATGAGCACTTTTATAAGATCAATACTGTGATCTATTTGAGAGCTGGTCGTTTATCACATGGAGTTCTTTCTATCGCGCACTAATAGCAGTCCAGAAAGTGCCAAGACGAAAGCAACCGCCAAACAATATTATCATTGGCGAGCACAAACAGTCAGGATCCTAGGAAACATGAACGATCCAAAGGTTCGACACCAACCATGCATCGCCGCTAGTATTGTAGTCATCACTAAGAACATGTCAACGGTATTGAAAGAATGCTCGTCTGAGAAACCCCTTTTTGGAGACAACGAAATCAAGGGGGGAAGAATAATCTCGCGGCAATCGTGAGATCTGCTGTAGCGTTTGATCTCCTTCTGTTGTAGCAAAAGGGTCACTTTGCTTTCCGGAGATACTACGCCAAGAATCAAGGAGTGCACTCATTTGATAGTCATTGGATGACAGCTGAAATGTCAGAGGATAACGACAGGCTTTTAGAGGAAAGGCGGTGTCTTACAAACTTATTCTCCGCACCGTCGCTTTACAAACACGGTACTTCAGACGGAGAGAACTATGGGACGGCATAGTCTTATGTAAAGCTGTTGTACATGGTTTACCCCCATCTTGGAGAGACAAAGGGGCCAAGGCGAGGCGTGGCCCATACTACTTACCTGGTATGAGGCTGTGTTCTCAAAGGAAGGGAAATAATCTGATAGCGTGGGGTAGATGTCATAATCTGACACAAATATGATAGCTCTCTCCATTGACTGTAACATATCCTCAGATGTTGAGATGAATGCTTCCAGGATGGTAAGATGTCTGGCATGCGGAGAGGTTCAGAACTCTTCATTATCCTTGAAGTACACCAGACTAGTCAAGACCGAGGTAAGTCAAAATATTGAAGATTTGAGGACTTTGCGATGCACGTAGGGAATGACAGGTTCATTGTAATCTGAGATGAATTTTGAGGTATCTCTTCGCTTTTATGAGCATAAAACTCGTACTATGAACAAACTTCTGCCGATGAAAATGAGCAGGAAACCAAAACCAAAGTGATGGACGAAGGTTATCCCATTTCTGACGTCACCCCTGATCACAGTTCTCGTCTGCAATCTATACCATACCAACAACACTATCTACATTACTAACCAACGAACTATATACCAAGTGCGACACCATGCATGAAGTGCGTATACAACGTATGAGAATGTGAACGTTCTCGCTTGGGTAAGTGGATAAACTCTGGATAAGCAACATTGACAAGCGAGGAGGCTGTGTTGGATCAGGAGACATGGTTGAAGACTTTGCGAAGTTGAAATTGCGTGATCAAACGGTGATACTTGAAATTCGTAAAATGGGCTGAGAAGATAATAAGGGGCAGCGTCGAACTCAGCGCCGTGACTGAAATCGTTTTCGGTTATGACCTTGACAACATCCTCAACAACACTGCCAACCAAGAAGCCCTTTCTTCAAACGATACATACTCGTTTTATAAGACCACGATCAATTCACAACATCTATATCACCCCTGTACTCAATATTGGCTATCTGCCGCTGCCCAATCTTTCCCCGCCAAACGAACAATAATTTTAACGTACCTGAACTCATCACCATGGCATCAACTACATCCAATACCGCACCAAACACCCCAGCTCAACCCACCGAGATTTCGGTCGAACCTAATGCAGATACCTTATCAGCCGGAAACTCAAAAGAATCTAAGAAGGCTAAAGGGACGGAGCAGAAGCGAGAGAATAATGCTCCATGGTTTAAAGGCTTGACAAAGAAGGAAAAGCTGGAAGAGATTGCATCGACTTGTGGCATCATGTAAGGACGAGGCCATTATAAAACCTGTGAGCGCTGGGGGCGAAAGGTCATTAATGGAAGTGGAAACGACAAGATAAAGGTGGACGATCTCCGTTATTATCATGAGACGAGAACGAGCAACGATATTTCAACGAATACAATTCATCCTTGGGACATAAGACGAAACGTTTCTTAATTCTCAATCTCGCCAAGATGTGTTGTTGCCATCCTTCCATACTGAATATCCTCATAATCATCTACCTCAGGCCAAATTTCCATTGCCCAATCATCCATTCTTCCTGTCCATGGCCAGATCAATGATATCGTTCCGTTCTCTGTTCGAGTGATGTTCGGCGATGTCTCTCCAATCGTGAGATTCAAAAGGTGTGGGGTATTCATCATCACGATATTTCCGGCCATCTCTGTTGTTTCGGCGCCTTGTCTAGCAACATCACGTCCGTACTTCCTTCCTTCCTTGCCATCGTAGGCGTTTCCGCACCAAGCTCCGCCATCAAAGCCAAGGCTTAAGCTTGGCGAGTCTGGGAGGTCGAGGTGTGTCAAATTCATTAGTTCACTGAGAATAGCCATGATCTCCTAAACACAGACGATTAGAATTGGTCTCGAGAGGTAAGAAATAGGACTAGTGATGTGAGTTGGGGTAATTGCTTGCCTTCAGATCATCAGTTTTGCTCCCAGACCAGCTTCTACCGATAGAGCCGTCCAGCCTAAGGCTTTCGATATGAGGCATGGCTTTCACGACATCTGCGATTATACATCAGCGCAAAGACCATCTATATGTATTGATACCTTCGGTGTTGCCAACTTACTAGCGATCATAGAGGGTGACCATCCGGCATGCGCGCTACTCATAGCGGAATGCTTGAGCTTCGGTGCCGATACACCAGATTCGATAAGCAACGCTTTCCAATCGGGCCCATTGGAATAATCATTCCAGCGCAGTCCACCACCCCTCTCAAGTCTCTCAAGATTAGGGCACATCGCCACCAGGAAGTGACTCAAAGGGCTAAGCTTCAAGCTCGTAACAGATGGTAATGTCAAGTTCCGGGATCTGAAAGACTCTTCGAATATGTGCGCATAGTCGTGCCTAATCCCCCACTCGAGATGTTCGAGGCTGTTCATAGACTCCAAGACGTCGCCGAAGAGAGGGAACACTGATGCTGGTGCCTGACAGGGCTCTCTTATTTTTGACCAAAGGGCTGTGTTCTCGTCACAGTACACGAATACGTCAACATACAAAGATTTCGCGGACGCGAGTGCTTGTGGACAGCGGTTGATCTCCGTCAGCCGATCGATCGCGTTGGGCCAACCGGGGCGCTGAGGTCCAATTGAGTTGTTATCGATAACGAGGTTATGAAAGAGGTCGGGTGGAATTTCCAGATCTGTGATGGGTGCATTGTTTCCAGGATGGTCTTGGAGGTTGAGGCACAAGAATGCCTCGGCGTTGGGGAGGCCTTCAAGCTTACGTTTGTTATCAAGGATCCATGGATGCTTCGTATCGAGGATGAATTGAGGAATTGTTGATTTTCGAAATGAATTATCGATGAAGTTTGAGATAGGCTGTTGAAGACCTGCTAGCCACGTCTGGACAGAGGACATGCCCGGAATTGCCAACGCGGCGGCGAAGAACGAAAAAATTATAGCGAGCTTCATGTTTCTTGAATAAATACCCGACTCTCCAGAGAAGATTCGGCCTTATAGCATCAAAACGTAGACACATTACAATTGTCACCTGACTGGTGCCTGCTGGCCTGTTGTTGGTTCAGAGATGACAGATCAGCGATAAACCCCAGCCCCGCTTTTACTCGGCAAGGGCGTCAGTGGTAAACAAACAGGACGTGGAGTCGTCACGGCTACAAACGACATTAGAAACATCCGTGCGATTTGTTGCAAGAGAGTTCTACCTCTCTAAGTCGTATTGCTATTCCAATGACTATTCCTTTCTATCTCAGCACGCACGCACGCATGCACGGGATGAGACGCACCATATTGGCTGTCGCCCATCGTCGCTCGTCGGGCGATGGTTGCTCGGGATGTGAAGGTGGAGTGAGTAGGCTGATGGATAATGGTTTATATATGTATGATACTGTACGGCAAGAGGTAGGAATTGGATCTTACAGAAGCACATAGGAAAGGGGGTATTGTATTGTATTGAACTGCTATTCTCCTCTCTTTCTCTTCCTTTCTTCCTCTCTTCCAGCATCTTCCTCTTTCTCTCCATCCATCTGTTAAAAAGCTCCTCGCGAGCGAGCCTGGGTATTCCAATTCCTTTGCCTATGCCTATGCATACACCTAACCTAATCCTTATCCCTATGCCGTTGCCATGCCTTGCTACGCTATGCATTATGCAGAATTGAAGCGAATTTGAAACGAAAAGAACGAATGAAGGAAACGCAACAAACACCAAAGCTATGCAGCAGTAACACCATCAGCAACTCTCCAACTCCCCCAAGACTCTCCAGCTCGAAAGATAAAGGAGCGAACAGGACGAAATGAAATCACAACCCCTTCCTAAACAACCTCTTCGTCCCTCCAACCTTCTCCATCTCCCCAAAACTCGCCCGAGACTCCCTGCCACTCTCCCTCCCACTCCCCTCCTTCTTGCCCAGACTCAAGCCAACACCCGAATCCCTATCCCTCTCCCTATCCTTCTCCCTCTCCCTAACCCTCTCCCTCCTCTCCTTCTCCGCACTCGCCAAGCGTACCTTCTCCTTCATACTCTCCACCCACTCCTGGTCCCTCTCGCTAATCGTCACATTCTTGCTTTTAGGCCCTGCGAGGCCTAATGCGAGAGGTGTCTTGCCACTTCCAGTTGCGTCGTCGGAGGTCCATGACAGGCGTGAGGAGGATCGAGCTGCTCTATCTCGTTCGGTGTGGCGGTCCCCGCCTGAAGTGGAGGTAGACGATGTGGTAGATGGTGGAGTAGCTGCTAGGTTGCGATGTAAGGAGGTGGAGGGGAGGGGTGTTGATGGTGCGCGAGAGGATTGCGGGTCGAATGCCGTCGCTGTATTCGCTATGGCAGTATTCGACGACGAAGAAGACGAAGATTCACCCATGGACCGTCGAGTCTTGCGGACGAAGAGACTACTTCCTGGACGTTCACGATCGCGTTCCATTACGCTTTGGGGGCGGGGATCTGGTGTTGATCTGCCGTTCCCGTTACCAGTTCCGCGCAGAGTTGCAGTCGATGAGGAGGATACGTTCCGAGAAGGTAAGTCTTGGATTTGGACTTTATCGCCTGCGTCGACGGCAGAGCGGCGACTGTGATGACTTGCGTATTCCTTGAGATACTCGCCGAGATCTGCCCAGCCGCCACCGACGCGGACCATGACTCTCTCGCCGTGCTCGCCGACGAGACGTACGAAGAGCTTGATGGGTGCTTCGCCGGTGGAGCGGGAGAGGTGGTAGAGTTTGATCTCTGGGTTGCTGCTTTGTGGGCGGGGACGAGAAGAAGTTTTGCCGAATGCTGGGGCGAGGGTGAATGATGGGGTGGGGGCGCGGGAGGTGGTGCTGTAGTTGGACATGCTGGAGGAGGAACGGAATGATGGAGTGATTGAGCGGCGGGTCTTCTTGGGGCGAAGTGTTTGGGATGTGAAGGGAGTTTCGTTAGGTTCGGTGGTCAAACGGATACGTGCAGGAATAGACTCCAGGAGGGAATATATTTGTTGCTGCATTTGGTCGTCGGAATTCGACTTCTTGGGACTGCTGATTATAGGTACTGTTGATACGTCGATGTTGCCAAAGACTGGGGCATCAAGTGGAGTCGATGGCATGCTCTCTGGCAGCGGCGTTGTTGGTTCTATGGATGGAGATAGCCCTGGGGTGGTAGGTAGGAACAATGAAGGTCGTTTGGCAAGTCCTGGAGCAGGGGAGTTGGGAGGACTGATATCGTAAGACTTGACACTTCGATGTCCAATCCGACCAGCTGACGGTGATTGCTCAAATGAGGACTCCGTAGCATCCTCCGATATTGGGGAAGGCACTGTTGACGACGGAGACTCGCCAACACGTCCATGGATAATGGTTGATGCATCAGAAGACATGCTCTCTCGACGAGGTATCGAGATGCGTCTGATTGGGCTATCGATGTGAGATATTGATGTTTTGTGAGCTAGCACGGCGAGGTCAGTGTCGCTGGACTTCTTCTCGCTTGCCTCTAAATCACGAACAGCGACATCGCAAGCATCGCAAGGGCCATCTACGTCCAGCTCAGTCGACCTTGATAAGAATTCTTCAGCAACAGGCGACAGGATGGAGTTGGTGGAGTCCCTGGAATGTCGACTAGATGCACTAGGTCCTGGGGATTTGGTGGGGGTCGACTCCTGGGGATCCGAGGCGGCCTCGACTAGCTTTGGGGTAGCTGGCAGTGCTACGGTCGGCGTTGGGACGTCACCCTGTTCGGCAATGGGCCGAGGACTTTTCACAGGCGATGTGAAGTACTCAGCAGGTTGGGCTTCAAAAATTTCCGGGGTAGGCTCAGATGTGGAGTAATCGAAGACAATCGACGACCTGGAAGTTGAATCTTCGGCATCCGAATGGTGATCCTCGACGTTACCCGGGAACTTGGGGTTTGTATTAGTCGACTCAACTACGATCCACTCATCGCCGGTCGACTTCTGAGCCGGGGCTGGTTGAGACTCATCAACATCATTTGCGCCATCGAAAGCAAACTCGGATCTGACCGGCGTCTGAGGAGCGGACGAAGGAGGTTTGCTTGTTTGGATGGCTTGGTCTGCCTTGGCCGGCAATGACTTGCGATCTGCTCGCCATGGGGAAGATACTTGCACGATGTTTGTGAAGCTTTCGCCGAATGGTAAGACCTTCGACCGAGGAGGGCTAGACTCTTCAGATGTCGGCGACGTGAAAACGCGAGCGGCACTAGAGACAGTCGATGAAGTTGGAGTCTGAGGAAAAGAGTCATCCAAATGAATGGGAGACGCTAGATCAGGGCCGTTTGTAGATCTCTGCTTTACCTCAACTTCAGTCGTCCGGATAACCGATTCTGGGGAGTCGCGAACTCCATCAAATGGGGCATATCTGGTGATTTGTGGTTTGATGGCATCGTCAAAATCCGGAGATACGAGGGACTCTACGAAACTTCGAGTTCGAATAGCGCCTGAGCTTATTGTGGAGCCTATACTAGGTCGAGCTGGTGAATTGGGCTTGCTTTGTCGGAGTTCTTCGCATCTATCGCAGTCTGTATGCCTTTCGTTGTACGATGCGTCGTCTACAACATCCAATGGGATGAAAGTCGACTTGATGACGTCTGCAACATTGACGTCCTGTTGAGCATCGACACTTGCTGACTCCGTCTCTTGCTCATTTAGGGCAAGAGAATCGATTCTTGCATATTCTGATTGTCGATTACACTCAGCATCTCGTACGACGTCTTTGGAAGCTGCCTCGGCATTCATCTTGGGCTGTGTCTGCGCAAGTTCTGTATTCTCGTCCAACTTCTGGCCGGAAAGCTCAGACTCCTCGACTTGTCTTTGTGACTCGGTATGCTCAGCGTCAAGCTTCGTAGTTCGAACAGCAGCATCTTCAACATCTAGTTGTGCTTGGTCATCGAGGCTCTTACCAGCCTGCCGGTTTGATTCTTCTGGGCTCTGCTGTTGAGCATTTAGCCTGGCGACTTCAACGTGCTGGGACTCCTCCAGAGTTTGCTCTTTGACAGTCTCCTGGGCTTCAAGAGCCGCTTGGATCCTGGCAGCTTCGCTTATCTCCTCATCTTTCAAAGCCTGCTGAGATGCTTGTCGAGCTTGATCATCCGCCTGAGCTTGCTGTTCATTCAGTCTCGCAGCTTCAAGTCGTGCGTCCTCATCCAGAGCTTTCTGTTCGGCAAGATCCCAGGCATCCTTTTCGTCTTGACGCCTAGCCGATTCCGCCTCCTGCTCGGCGATTAGATCTGCAGCCTCAGCTTCCTGCTTCTTGCGAGCAAGATGATGTGCCCTCTCCGCGGCCTGTACTCTTACCACCTCTACTTGTTCCGCCAAGATTCTCGCAGCTTCGACCTCCTCAGCCTTTCTCAAGGTCTCAATTCTCGCGGCTTCTCTGGCATCAGCTTCTGCTTTCCGCCTTGCAACATCGGCCGCCTCAGCTTCTTGAGCATCGTTCAGGGCCTGCAATCGAGCAGCTTCTCGCGCTTCCTCCTCATTCTTCAGCCTTGCTGCCTCTGCTGCTTCAGCATCCAGCTGCGCTTTCCGCCTGGCCTCCTCCTCAGCTTTCCGTCTTGCAGTCTCTGCTGCCTCAGCTTCTTTTAACTTTTGCGCATCATCTTCTTCCTTCCTCGCTTTAGCCATCCTAGCCCATTCTCCCTCTCTGACCTTTCGATCTCCAGACACTACCCAAGTACCATAATCGTTTTCGAGAGTCTCCATGCGGTCTAACCAAGAATCCGGCAGGGTGTCTTCTCGTCCCTCTAACGTGTCAAGCATATAATCTAGATCTTGCCCCAACGTTGTGACCTTGTCTTGTAGAACTTCGCGCATTACTTCAAAGGCCTTCCGGGTGAGGTATGCGTCTTCGTTTGGATGTGGATTCTGGGATGCATCTGATTTGTCGATCGCTGTCCAACCACTTTTCAAAGCTATCTCGGCATCGTCAAGGGCAAGCATCAGTGGAGGGACTTTCCGCAAAACGCTCAGCCGTATATTCCAGACGTCCATCAAACGAGTAAGCCTGCTCAGATTCGGCAGAGACTGTAGGACCGTAGCTGTAATCACCGCTGTGAAATCATCCATTCGTGTATACGAAGCAAAGAGACTAGGCATAGGCGGCGCATTCGAAGCAGAAGAAGATGGGCGCGATCTAGGGGAGAAATGCGTATCGAGGACCTGGCGCTTGATCTCCTCAACATTCAAATCCTCCATGTCGGCAGTAATATCATCGATGCGGTTTTCGTAGCGCTCTACCTCGGTTTCTAGTAGACTGCCAATGTATTTGGGTTCTTGGGTGTAGCCATTACTGTTGCGCCGGCCCCGATCGTCTCCTTGTATAGACAGTTTCCGGCGCTTCGCAGATGGGATTTCGAAGCCTAGAGATCCTCCTTCTGCTGGCCATGGCCATCCTGATAGCTCGTCAACCCATTCCTGTATTTTCTTTGATGCTAGGGTGGCTCGTAGACCGAAGGCTCGTTCGCTGGGTGTTGCGGCTTCAATGCTTGCTTTTAATTTGCCGGATGGATTGGTGAATGCTTCGAGGGTTGTGGCAGGGGATAGATCGGAGAGGATGTCGTCTGCGAGTCTGTGACGGGTTGGAGATCGAGAGGGTGTGCGAGTGTGTGTTCGGGGAGGCGCAAATCGTGGGATGCTGGGGGAGAGGAGAGGAGGGGGTGATCCGTCCATGTCCATGGTTGGAGGTTTTGCTGGTGGTTAGTATCGTCGTTTGTGCTGGTGTTGTTGGGAGACGGCGCATTGCTTGTTGCTCAACGAGTCCTTGGAGGTGTTGGGGATGGCGGAGAGTACAACATGTTTGTGGGCAGTGGTGAATGATTGTTCGAGGAGTTTGAGATGGTCTCGTATATCATGAACGCCGGGACTCCAGGCTGGCTGGGTGCATTGTGACGAGTCGGATGGAGGAACGATGATGTAGTTTGGAGATGGGTCGTGAAGATGCGATGGGAATCTGCGAGCAGAAGACGAAGGATTCTAGGTGCAATTGTGAAGCATCACCGGCTTCAAAGTGTCGTAACGAGTGTGGAGTAATGCGAGGGGAGGGGAGTGTATGGAAACTCGTGATATTCGGGTTGATATGTACAGGGAGGTAGGTTGAATGAGAGTTTGGGAGACGCGCATCTTGCAGTTCTGGCTGCAGATTCGCTTCCTTGGCGATCATTATGCAGCAGGACAGCGGAGCGCTGATAGGGGCTGGGCCTGCAGTGGCTGGTGATGGAAGCTTGCCCTGGACGGGAAGTGTGGAGAGAAATAATATTGATCATGGGAAGAATAATATTGACTGTCGATAAAGAGAAGATTGAGAAGCTGAAAGTAAAAAGTAAACCGAGGTATACACATGATCCTAGTAAATTCAAAACATAGGGAGGATTAGAGTATGTGGGATCAGATCAGATCAGATCAGATCAGATCTCACGTCTTCTTCGTGCCCTTCGACGCGCAGCCTTGCATGCTGGCGAGGTGGATCTTCAGAGGGTCTGATCACTGTTCCTGGCAGGATGGAGCCCTAAACCAATCAACGCGAGGGTTTTATGACGCGAAAAACATAAAATGGACCCTGAAATCCAGTGGACATCTTCTCATCATAAGTACATTTCCACTTCTTGATCTTGTTGCACGTTCGAGTCATCAGATGGCTCGCATGACAACGACTTGTAGAGAGATATAGAACCGCGTCACTGGCTTCAAGAGTTGTTTATTCCGCATCCCTTACCCGTCGTTCTTCTGCACAGCACTGCTAGCATTTGTCCTGCCACCACCTCACAACCTGCCCATCCTCCCCGCTCGTTTCTCTGCATTGTTCCAAACCCGAAGGCGTCTCTTCTGCTCCTATCTGAGATGTCTATCACTTCCAATATTCTTGTTCCTGCTCGTAGACCACGTGCTGGCAGGACCAAGCATCTTTCGCTGGCTGTCGAAGGCTGACCCTGATGTTACTGCCAGAATGATACTGTATTTACTCGAAAGGGTCTACTCGACAGAGCGAGAAATGCATCCATGCGATGGATCTTGACTTCTGGGGACGCCGTGCCGTGGCGAGTATAATTTGTGCTACTGATACTGATATCACGAGCGAGAACAGCAGATTGCGATCAACGGTTGGGACAGTTCTACAGACGTAGTACTACAGCAGCAGACCACACGGATGGGCTGTATTCTATCTGCCACAAGCTAGCTTTTCGAATTTGACACCTACATGGGCTTGGGGGAAGTAATCTATGACTACACAGAACACTCAATCAAGCTTTAGTCGACGGCCTATGTACGACGAACTCCAGATGGGACTCATTGACAGTCTCGGCCAATCAAACATTTCGAATTCCTCATCTCACCAAGCCTCTTCGTATGAATGCGGAGCTCTTTCCAGTTCGATCGGCGACCAGAGCCAGGCAGAATCTTCGTCCGAGGATCCAGACTCGTCAAGTGATAGACAGTTCTTAGAGCCTAGTCATGCCGTACTCCCTCGCTTCGCCTGTGTCCTGAAATCTAGTACATATTTACCATGTAAGGTAAGGTATTTTTTCCAGTCTCGATGATGCCCACAATCTCTTATCCCTGAGCCATATATCGCTATGGGTTGTCAGTGATTCAGTGTATTGTACTCACGAGATACTTTGCCTACTTTCTTGCCTGGGCTGGGCTGGACTACTGTTGATGTTGGTCGTCCCTGCCTGGTCTGTCGACAAAGTCCTCATCGTCTCTTCTTCCCTACCGTTCCTTCTCCTTGTTGCCAGTGCAGAGCCAATTTAAGGCCATCTTCCTCTTCACCCTCTTCTTCTTCTTCCTCCTCCTCCTCCTTCTTCTTCACCATCGATCATCCGCATCTCCATCATCACAACTTTGCTCCATCTGCTTTTGGAATCACATCAAACACTTCTTCTCTCGATATCTCAGTATCGTAATCAATCATGCATCTCAAGATCTTCGCCCTTGCGGCTGCAGCCAGCACCGTCACTGCCCAAACACCCTCTTTCTGTGACAAGTACACCATTGCTCTCTTCAAGGACAACACCGCAGCCAACCAGTACAAGCTCTTAACTGCTGTAGTCAACACTGCTGTGATCGGTAACTGTGTGTATTCCGTCTTCTTGCTATGGACCTCCACTGACAACCGCAGACTCAGAGACTGCCAATGGTGCTGTTGTCCCTGGTATCCTCGCGCCAGCTCAAGTCGGTGGTGCTGCAGTCGACCTTCTTCCATACTTCAACGGTGTCCTCGCATCTACCAACCAGGGAGGATCTTCAGGTGTCGCTGTCAACTTCCTCGATGATGGTGGTGCATCTGCCCTCAAGGCTGGCAGACCTGCCAATGGCAACACCTCCAGACAATTGTATGCACCCAGCTTCCATCAACGGATATCTGCTAATATACCCAGTTCCCTCTTGACTCACCTCTACCAATACTTCGGTACTCTCCTCGGCTGTTCCATGCAAGGTGGTTCGGAATTCCCTGCATACTCTGCCCATTCTTCTCAATACAATGTCCACAAGTTCGTGCTTTCCTCCTTGGAGTACCTACACATTCTAACACGTCCAGGTTCATGGTCTTGAGCCCATCTGAGGTCACCTACTTCATTGAACAGGTTGCTGCCTCAGCTTTGTCTTTCGGTGTCACTCCTGAGGATATTGCTCCCGTCGGACAAGCACTTATGAACCTTTTTGGTTTCCGCTGCTCGCCACCAACAGTTGTCATCCCATCGCAGGGTGCTCAACCACAGAGTATCTGTTCCGCTCAAGACTGCCCAATTGCCGCCAATTCATCTTGCGTTGGGGTCCAGAACATCACTCACCCTGCCGTTGCCATCCCAGGTGTTGTTCCAACTGATCCAAGCAGGAATATGACGTATCCCAATGGTACATACCCTGGAGGACCTCGCTACTGCAACCCATACCGTTGCCGATGTGGATGCAGAGGAGCTGTCTGCCCATGTGGCTACACTGACTGCACTGGCCTCAAGTGCGATGGTGACTACCCATCTGAGAACGGTGGCTCTGGTGGTCAAGGCGGTGGTGGCGGTCCTGGAGGCGCTGGTGGTCAGGGTGGTGCTGGTGGTTCCGGCTCTGGCGGCTCAGGATCAGATTCTGACTCTGGTTCGGGAGGATCTGGCTCTGGTTCCGGCGGCTCTGGATCTGGTTCAGGATCTGGCAATGGCTCTACTCCTGGTGGGAATGGTGGATACAATCCTACCACTGTCTCCACGGCTGGTGCAGCTGCTCTCGGTATGAGTATCGTTGCTATTGTTGGTGGCGCTATTGCTTTCTTATTGTAAAAGTCGGGTGTGTACACAAAGGGCGGGGTTATTCATTGTCTCATGGCGTGTCCGGGTAGGACTGTATCATTAACACTTGTCTTCCTCAAGTCGGTAGACAGTTTTCAAAAGTAATTGATATTGTTCATCAATTCGATGCTTCCTGATCATGTGAAAGATGAGGGAACGTTCAAGCTTTCGGGATCAGCGAAAGTCAAATGTTATCAAACTCAAACATGAACCTCGGTCGACATTTTCTCGTCTCAAAACCAATCATCGCTTCATATCATCAGCTCAAACTTCTCACCCCACCTGCAAACAAGGCACGAGGCGAACCGCAGTCGTCAGCTGTGCAGCTGCATTCTGTAACCCCTGTACATGCAGCAAACCGCAGCCCTTGGGAGAGAGCGCCACATCGTTCAGTAGCATATCAATTCTCGGTTGTGGTTTTGCGGTGGGGGATGATTGGGTGTAGATGTTTTTGGTTGGTTGTTGGCGGTGGATGGGGATGGACTGCGCCACGAGGGGGGCTGAGGGGCTGAGGGCTTGGAGACAGCTGAGGCTTTCTGTCTCTTTGATGAAGATGAGAGGATGACTCGAGGGGGTGAGAGGGGGGGGAGGGGGGGGGGGTTTCGCTGGTTCTTGATAGTTCTTTATTGCGCATTCGCTTTTGTATTCTGCAACAGAACTGGTAGCTCTAATATCTAAAACGGGGTTTTTCTGACTTCCTTGATAAATAAGGATCAGAGTCTACGATCTATTACCGAGCTGTACAGTGGTTGGGAGAAGGAGAAGAAAGTTGGATACGAATACGGGTTTGCATCGGACCAACGGGGAGAGATTGCGACGGCTGAAAGATTTGAGAGAGGGCTCGGCTCTCTGATTCAATTTGAGACCCTGACGGTTGACGGTTGTGTCGTTCCCACCAGGGTGTATTGTATTGTATTGGAGACTTTGAGTGTTGGGAAGGAGAAACATCGACTGAGCTTTGGTTTGGTTTGGTTTGGTTCGGTCCGGGTTGCTTTCTACTCTTACGTTGGGACATAGGGATACCAAGTCAGTTGTAGGTCGAAGCTCGATCGATAATTGTATTTGAAGGAGTGCTCGAGAGGATACGGTACTAGACACAAGTATAACACAATCGCCCAACCAATGTGGACGTAGAAACCGGACGGAAGGACGGACAGTCTTCGACGCATTGCAGTATTCGAGTGGGAGCCGGACAGATAGAGACCCGTTTCGAAGTTCAGGAGTGGGGTTCTGACAGACGGACTATCGAGAGAGGGTATCATAGTTGCTAGTTCTTTGGCTAGGGATCTTGGGAACGGAGACGGGGAAGGAGGGAACGAGGGACTGGCTGCGCTTGAGTGAAAGATTACTCGAGTTTAGGGATCGAGATCTAGGACGAAGAGTGAAGAGACGGCTGGGAGACTGAGATTCTGGAGTTCGAAAGGCTGGAGAGGAAAGTCAGCATGTCGCATCCACCACCACCACCGTCGGAAGCCCCGTCTTATCATACGGTTCAACCTTCGTATCCGTTGGATACCTATCCCTCTCAGGAACCTTCTATGGCCGGTCTGAGACCGAGACCTGAACAGCATGAGCAAGTCAAGATCTATTCTATGCATGGCCAGAATATGGGTCAGAATACTGGAGCTGGGTATGACGGACAGGGTGTTGTGCCTGGTCAGGATTATGGATATCAAGGAGGATATCAAGGACATGGGGAGCCGGTTTATGGTCAGCAGCAGCAGCAGCAGCAGCAACAAAGCCATGGCAGTAGTGGAAAATACTACGGTCAGCATGACCAGCACGGGAGTTATGGAAATGGTCATGGGCAGGGTCAGGAGCATGGTGGGAAATACTCTCATTCTGGAGGAGTGGGTGGATATAGTGGAGGACAAGGAGGGAATGGAGGCCAGGCAGGACAGACTGTGGTGGTTGTTAAGAAGGGACATAGTAAGGGAGATGCTGCGGTGGGTTGTTGTGCTGGGTGTACGGGGGCTTGTGCTTGTTGTTGTTGTGGGTGCGTCGTTATGTGAGTGTGTGAGATGGGGTTTGACGTGGTATGGTGTGATGGATATACGAATGGCAGGGTTTGTAGAAGGGGGGAGAACGACAGAGCGACAGGGAGGGAAAAGGAGGAATTCATGGAATGGTGGTGGTCACATGAAGAGTCAGGTCAAGATCTGTGGAGTGTGATGATTTGAGAGACCTTTTGAGATTTCAGGGATGAGGTGTGGGTGTGGTATTGTTTGTGAAGTTGTTAATCACTGAGATACCAAGTCTTTAATGTATTTCATTGTCTTCTAATGTAGTCTTTCTTCACCCTAGAATGCCGAGGTTCACTTGGTTCATCATTTGATCGGAGTTTGTATTCTGATTATTGAAATTGTTGTTATATTTCTTTATATTTTATCAAGTAGTAACCAGTTTACTTCTGCTGCCTAAGTCTAGAGGATAGAGAGGCACTGATCTCGCTTTGCGAAGATTTGCTTTTCCGTCACAGACCTTCAAGACAGCTGGATATACCGCCGTGGTTTCAACGGTTCTGTGCCTAAGTATAACGAGGTACACTTATCGAAATACTATTTATTTCCTCTGGTTGATGTTGCGATCTACACATATTAAAACCCAAATGGACGGACCAAAACAGCTGTTTGTGCCGTATGTTGATGACTATGCATATGTAGTCGCTGTGCTCCTTTTAGCATTTTGCATTTGCCAGGGTTCTCCCAGAGAACCTGCTGATATCTGAAGTGACTATGACTCTCATTCTGGTTATTCTGTTGGTTTTATACATTCAAGAAACCCCGCCTTCTGTCGTTCGATGTCAGCACGTGATTATGCGACACGTGAGGATTGCGAATCTCACTACCCTCAGCATAAGCTCTGGAGGCACAAAACATTATAGACTGACTTATAAATACTACTGGAACTTCAATCACAGTCACAATCCCTTCCACCTGCATCCAAGTTATAATGGCGGAACAGAATCGGGTCAGATCAGTAGGGATAATTGGTGCTGGAGCAGCAGGTGAGACTTCACTCCCTATCTTCCTCCGGGAACGAGTTGATATACCCCCATCTTTGGTTCATTGCTGATGACAGAATCGAGGTGCTATCACTGCGGCAGCTTTCTCCGCAGAAAAGTACTTTGATCGTATTCAAGTATTTGAAAGAAGAGAAAGTGCTGGTGGAACATGGTACTCGATTCCCAAGGTGAAACAATATAGAAAGTCATTCTAAGTCACTAACTGTCTCGAGGATATACGATCCGTCGCCACCAGGCTCGCTCCCTCTTAGACCAGGAGGTTTGCCTCCGGATGTCGATCCGCCATTGAGCATCCCGGATGGGCTCGCCAGGATCACTTCTCCAAACAGACAAGAACGATGGCACAAGACACCGATATACTCATCACTTTCGTTAGTAGCCATACCATCTTTGATATAGGACCACTAAATTGATAAGAAAATAGTACAAATGTCCCGTCAATCGCTATGTCCTTCTCAGACCTCCCGTTTGCTTACGGCCCATTCGTTCCTCACAATATTCCCAAGAAATACGTTGAATCTTACTTTTCACACCACAGAATAGACTCTACTCAGTTTGGACACGATGGTTGAAGATCTATCAGTCATTGAAGGATCCGAAAAAGGAAGTGAGAGGTGGAGACTAACTCTTCGAAAGCATGACTCCGCTCGTGGTCTTGATATTTGGTGGCAAGACGAATTCGACGCAGTGGTCTTGGCAAACGGGCATTATAGCGTACCATTCGTAGGATACCCTTCTTCCAAGACGAAGTGATGCACGACGAAGTTTCTGACAGTTGAAATTGTAGATCCCTGAAGTCACAGGTCTCGCGGAGTACTTCAAGCTCTTCCCAGGCCGCATAGTCCACTCGAAAGTTTACCGAACACCACAACTCTACCGAAACAAGAAAGTCCTCATCATCGGCAACTCGGCATCAGGCCACGATCTTACAAACGATCTCTTGTCTGAAGCCAGGCTACCAGTCTATCAATCTCGCCGCTCAAAATCACGCTGGGACGGCGACTCGCCACCGCCAGGCATAGCATGGAAGCCTATCATCAAAGAATTCCTCCCATCAGGCCGCATCATCTTTGAAGGTGATACATATCTCGACGATATCGACACCGTAATCTACTGCACAAGCTACAAAGCCTCTTTCCCATTCTGGAACGTCTAGAATAACGGGCGCCCAATCTGGGATTATGAGAACAATAAACTCGTCAGGGCTATTGAACATTTGAGAAAGTATCCTGAGCCAGGGAAAGATGACAAGAAGGATAATACCGGAGTGTTTGAGGATGAAATCAGGAATGAGAAACCCGATGGTAGTGCGGATTGGGTACTGGTTGAGAGGAAGAAAAAGAAGGATGTACTGTCGTTCATCTAGACATTCGCGGAGCGCATGCGGAAATCTTTCATCAATGGATGTACCATTACAAAACATTCTCATGTTGGAAACGCATGCATATATTTCCAATTAGTACATCCCTCGAGTCCCGACTTTCAAATACTCACCCACGTGTCCCCACGTGTTTCACAACTGCGATTTGCAACGAACCTCCTTCTCGAAAAGTAAAAGTGAGGCGAAAGAACGTTGGATTATATATGAAGCTATTTGAAAAAGTGGTGGGTCATTAAGCTGGCTGCCTAATGTTGGAGACGAGGAGCATCTTTCCCTGTAAACTTCGCACTACTTTCCTCTTCAATCACACTCTTTAACCCACTTAGTCACTACTCTCGCGGCCAAAACCGCCATCCGATACCAGCGATAATGAGAGCTCATGCCTCACCTGTACCCACATCACCTAATTGCCTCTCCCCACTTCAAACATCGCTATCACTACGTCTCCTTTCTTCGTCGTGGTGCGATCAGATGATGGTAATAGAAGGTTTATCTGATTCAGGAAGAGTATTGAGGTTAAAAACTGTGAGAATTTGGTGCGAGGGAGAAATGGAAAGGCAGACGGGAAAGCAGGGCGATTCGGGTCGGTCTATTGCAAATGTGTGGCAGCGAGAAGAGCAACAATCTTGGTGTTGGCTCTAGGCGGCCCAGGCGTTGGGGATACATAGTATAAGCTTTTGCCATTAGCATGTAATGGCATAGAGATTCAGAGGGCGATATATCTCTATACCTCAGTGCAAGGTAAGCAACGTGCTCAAACTTGAACGAAAAGCGCTTTGACTCACTGTCTGGGTATGTGCTCCGAAGTAACCTCTACTCTCCTCAAGATGTGCTGCTCATTGCGCCCTTCCTTCAAGCTCCACAGAGCGGTCAGTCCCGAAAAGCACTCGACGCATTCGCGATGCTTGATTTCTTCTCAATGTCCCTTGTCATAACGGGCCTCTCATCTAGGCAAGCCCGAAAGGTTCTGAAAGTGGTTTAGCCAGATGTTTGTTGAAGTAACCTTTGGTAGTCCGTGGCTACCCTTCATTATCAAGCATCGCCCTCCGTGCTGCTCGCTCTGCTCGTATGCGCTCTTGCGTTTCTGTGTCTCATTACTTTGATTGGTGTACGCGACTTCGCTGTTGCCTCTTTATCTTCTTCTGCCTTTCTTTATTTTGGGGGTGTGAGAGCTGTCTTGAGACGGCGACCTGTGCGATTGCTCGTATTGATGCTAGCGTATCCTGATTGCCAGTACTGACGGGAGAATGAGTGTAGCCTTTCTCAGCTAAGAGTAACAGTGCTCGTGATGTGAAGTGTGCATCGTTACCAGCAGTGTCAAGGTTTTCGAACGGACATTGTAACGCTTGAAGAATGTCACCAAGAGTACTCGAGTTGTCGGGTAGGACCTCCAAGGCAATCTTTTGCGTATCAAGAATTCTAACAATGGACGTATGTAGATCAAATTTGAGTAGTTGTAGAATGTGAAGATCGTGCTTGAAGTCATGACCGATAAGAGCAATATCCCTTGTCCGAGGGACCAGACCCTCAAGGACCGCAAGTATATCCTGCTGGCGTATCGTAGTGGTCATCCCAAATAGGAAATTGTTCGTAGTAGCTGTCCAGTATCGAGGTGATCCAGTGGCAAAATTATGCGTCGACATAGCCTTTTCAGGTCGCGAGGAGGAGAAAATTTTGGTATCTAGTATTGCAATGCCAATTTGACTATCGAGGTTTTGCGCTGAGTCCTGCTTGATATTTCCGGGATTCTTAAAATCCGTAGCCACGAGTATAATATCGCTCGCCTCATCGGACGTCGATGGATGTAGTGTAAGACCCAGGAAATGTTGGAGCATTTGGACCGTTGTGGGAGATGGTGTGTCGCAGAGCCGTTATTTATCACAACTCTGTGAAGGTGAGGCATTTCCAGCAGAGCGCGCGATCTTGCGTTCATTCAGATACTCGACTATTCCACGTATCAAAGTCATAGACAAGACTCGCTCGAGTAAATTGAAAAATTCCCATTACTGATCTCATCTACTTGCTCTTATTTGAAGAAAAGCTTTTTTTTGGGTCTGCAGCTCTAATCACTAACCCACGTGCTCCCACGTGTATCAAAATCGCGATCTGCAACAAACTCCCTCCTCGACACGAAAGAGGGAGGCGAATGAACGCTGGATTTTTATGAAGCTATTTGAAGCGTGACGGGTCGGTAAGCTGGCTGCCAAGTGTTGGAGACGAGAATAGGGGGCCTATGCCAAGCATGCGGTGAAAGCTGAGACTTACGGGGGCGGCGAGGATGACCAATCGGAAGGCGATGGATTCGAGGCTGGAAAATGAAACTATTTGTTTCGTGTTATGGCAGAGAGTTCTTTCGCGAGATGCTACTGGTGACTGATGATCTTGATGATGATGTTATTGAGCATCGGCCTCGCTTAAAGCGCGTTGTGTAGTAGAGGATGTGCTTTTTAGAAGATGTACATATTTAGGGAAAGTCCCCAGAGTTCTCTATTTGGAAGCGAAGGCAAGTCATTCTTGTCTATTGATACAATCTGTTTATATATGTATCTTTACGAAAGATGTTGACCGAGAATCAAGAGCACCGAAGCTTACTAAGGCATTCTCAACAGAGGGTGGTGGTGGAGAATTGCGTGCGCTACATTTTTGGTCTCTTTTGGCGATACTACTAACAAGGGGATATATACTGCGAAACCATACTCTTATCCGATGGAGTATGTCTTACATAGCCATAGACTTCTTGTGATTGATCAAATTATGCGCGCGTCAACGGTCTGTCATGTTTCGGCCCCCAGAATGACCCCGCCAACACCCCCCTGCTGACAGATATCGGCTAATGGCCATCCTAGGCAACCTGATCGTTGTCGCATCTCGAGACTTTCCTTCTCTTTTGTAAGTTCTCAAAATAAATATCTACATTTCTGCAAAAAGTTCCTACATTTTAACGGTTCTGGAATCATGTCGACGACGACAATATCAACAACGGAGGTCAAAGCTGCCAGCCTCTGTGATCTTTGCAAGCAAGTCCAAGATCTTGATCGTCTCATCGACCATGAGGACCCTATCACGCATCACAGAAGTTGGACAGCACTCTGTCAATCAGCTGAAAATGGATGCAAACTATGCGATGCCTTCGTTCAATTTCAAGAGATGAAGCATCCCGCAGAACGTCTCGATTCGCCAGCGAAGAACTTCGACAAGCACATGAGTTGGCCAGACACACAGCTATTGCTCAGACCGCATGGTATCAACTCTCTGTTCATCCTCCAACAAGATGCTTTATTCCATCATCCATTTCGAGATGTGATCAATATTTGGTTTGAACTTTGTCCAAAATCTGGTAAGTAAACAACTTCCAAGATCACCTATGACCTGCAGCTTATGTTATAGACGACCCACTAAGTACAGTCTTCACGGCCAGGAATATCGATTCAAGATCGAATTCGGATAAGTCTCTGGCGCTTCTCGATACATGGCTCAAAACATGTAGAACAGAGCATTATCAATGCTCGTGGTCACACGATCACATCCTTCCCACCAGAGTTATCGATGTTGGTTCAGAGGATGAAGAGCCATTTCTGTTCGAATCAAAGGGAGCCAAGGGAGAATGGCTCACATTGAGTCATTGCTGGGGTGGTGGTGCGCCGCTTCAGACGACCTCTTACAGTCTCCAGAACCACAAGGCCTCAATCCCAATGGAATCGCTTCCAGAGACGTTCCGAGATGCAATAATCCTTACTCGACGATTGGGGTACCAGTATATCTGGATCGACTCACTCTGTATCATCCAGAATATCCACGAGGATTGGACTTCCGAGTCATCTCAAATGTTCCGGGTGTACGCTAACGCATCAATCAACCTGTCCGCGTCAGCTGCGCGAAATCCAACAGATGGGATATTCGAAAGCGGTAATGGAATGAGAAATTGCTCTGCCCCGATTACAAAGCTCGAATGTAGAAGTGAAAAGAAAGGAATTGAAGGCGTCGTTGGCGTGCGACTCCAGATGGGCGGAAATGGACCATTCGTTCTCCTACCAGAGGAGCCACTACATCGTCGGGCTTGGGTTCTACAAGAGAGCGTGCTATCCCCTCGTCGGATCGACTTCGCGTCAACGCAGCTGTATTGGGAATGCCGCACATCACTACACACAGAAGGTTACCCGAAGTCCGACGACGGGGAGAGCTTTCTCACATCTAGTGGCCGAAAGCTTCATCGGTTAGCAGCCAGGAAGATGGAATCAAATCCCGATATTGTCAGATACCTTCGAACTGCCAGAGATCCCATGTCCTGGTGGTACCCTATGCTCTATGATTCGTATCGAGATCGTGGAATCACAATGGATCACGATATTCTCCCCGCGCTTGCTGGTGTAGCAGAGGAGGTCGCGCGCCGGACTGGCTATCACTACAAGGCTGGCCTTTGGTTGGAAGATTTGCATAGAGGGCTACTTTGGCAACCTTTATACTCTTCAAAGAAGACGGAGGATGAGTTCTGCCCTTCGTGGAGTTGGGCGTCATTCAAAACGCCTTCTCGAGATCGTCGATTGGACCTTGACAGTTATGCTGAGGGTCATCGGGCCACTATCTTGGATGTGGATATCAAAGTTGACGGTGACAACGATTTTGGTCGGGTAAAATCAGGAGCTATCAAACTTGAATGTTCCGTGAAAGCACTGAGTGATTGGAAAGAGCCTCTACTGCCAATCTACAACGAACACGGGGGAGACTTCGAAAGCATGCGGATGTCTACGCGATACCTACATTCTGACGACTCAGTTGCGTATGTACCGCCGCCTGTAGGCCGAATCTTGTGCACCACGGATATCAGACCAGGCCATGTGGATGCTTGTCATGCTGACATGATCGAGCGAAGAGCTATATGCGCCCAAATTGCATGCTTCAAGACTCCAGATCGCCGAGCCACCCGTAATCCTGGAGGAGAAAAGATCGAGCATTTGGGTCTTATCGTATATGGATTGATTCTGGAGCCGATCGATGGAACGGGCCAGAAGTACCGAAGAATTGGCATTGTTGAAATAGCGAAAGAGGATGGACTGGCAGACGGTTGGGAGACAAGGGAAGTGGTCATCGTGTAAACGCCCGAGCGTTGACATACTCACCATATATAGAAGATACGCATCTTGAAACAAAAACTCGTACCGGAAATTGTGTGGTCGCTGTTCAATCCACCTTTCCAGTATGCTTGGACATCAGTAGGATAGAGAATCTTAGACTAAGTGGAAGCAATTGATAGATAGCGGGTGACGAAGACGAAGAATTCTCTAGCTGCCAATTCAGAGCGCGATCCGTTAGTATTGATTGAAGGCCTTCTATCTCAATCGTACAAGTTACTATCGACACTTGGAATAGGTATTCACGTGACCCCCTGAAGGCTGAGAGTGAGCACTTCCCGTTCCAATCGGGGCGGGAGTTCCCCCGCCTTACGCCGTATCCGGATCCATTGCCTAATAAAGCGACAAAAGCCTCATCCGTCGATCCCGCGGGATGCGAAAATTCTAGGAAATGTGAGTGGACGATCAACAGGACAACCTGTGACAACATGATTTCTGCAGTGATGTCCATCAGGCACATAGACCCAATCGAGTCTTGTACGCCAGAGTCGGACAGTCATTCCGCGCTGCTTATCCCGTCGATTGCACACTGCATCGAGCTCTTTCGTACCTGCTGCGAGCAAAATTAACTTGTAAAATCGTCGTAGGATCGTAACTATACATATCAGCCGCCTTGACGAGGTGGTACAATTGTTGGAGCCTAATTGAACGCAGAAGCAATGAATATTATATATAGCTTCGTCCATAAAACACTGGAAACAGACAAAGTCCTTGAGATCGTAGCAAAGAGAGACATCTTGGCATATATCTCAACATACGCCTCTTCCAGGAACTCAACGATGCTCACCTACATCTACCAATTCCTCGGCTTCACAGCCCTAAGTATTGCAACAACCCAACCGAAATGTAAAGCTATTCCAGGTACGAGCAGCTGGCCTTGCGAAGCCAAATGGTCACAGCTCAACACCTCTCTTCACGGACGTCTCATTCAGCCTTCTCCACCAGGAGCAGTCTGTCACCCCACACAGCCGAGTTTCGACGCTCTCGCTTGCCTGAGCGTCGAAGCGGGATGGCTGACCACGCAATGGCATACAGACAATCCGGTCAGCACCATCGAGAACAACTGGAACAACGATACCTGTCTCCCTATCCCCACGCTGCCATGTAGTGGGAAGGGATATCCAATGTATGTTGTGAATGCGACGAGTGCAAGGGATGTGAAGAAGGGTGTGGATTTTGCTAGAGAGAATCATGTGAGGTTGGTTGTGAAGGGGACAGGACATGATTACCTGGGAAGGTATGTTGAACTTCCAAGCATTTAATCTGGGAAAGTGCTGAATATGATAGATCCGTGGCACCAAGTTCCCTCTCCATATGGACTCATCATATGAAAGGACTTGAGTTCCATGATGGTTTCAAGCCGAAGGGATGTAAGAAGGTCATCGAAGGATCTACCATCACTGCTGCAGCCGGTACTCAAATGCTTGAGCTTGACGAACAAGCCCATCTCAGGAACTTGACAATTGTGTCTGGTGGAGCTGGCACTGTCGGTATCGGAGGCTACCTAACTGGAGGTGGACATGGAGCGTTGAGCTCGACGTATGGTATGGCTGCTGACCAAGTCCTCGAAATGGAAGTTGTGACACCAGGAGGTGACATTCTAATAACCAACGAATGTCAGAACAGAGACTTGTTTTGGGCGATGAGAGGAGTGAGTAGCCAATATCGACGAGTGCATTTAGTCTAACGATGTATAGGGAGGCGGTTCAACCTTCGGAGTCATCACATCCGTGACGATGAGAGCCTTTCCGTCAACGCAAATCCATGTCGCAACATTCCTCCTCGGTACCGCTCCAGAAACAGAAGCATACTGGGACGTCATGGCCGATATCCTCTCTCAGTATCCTGCATTGGACGAGCAGTCAATTTCGGGCTACGCCTACATCGCGCACAGCATCATCAGTCCAGAGATGAATATCACAAGTACTGCCGATGGCTTTGCTGGTGCTTTCTTCCTCCCGACGCTACACCCCTCCAATACTTCTGCATCGCTAGAAAAAGTGATGAGGACCCTATTCGCAGATGCCACAGCCGCGTACCCAGGACAGTTCATGTCCACTGTTGATGTGGAGACTTTTCCAGACTTTTGGGCTTGGTACAAAGATAATAATGGACCTTTGGATGCGGGCCACAACGAAGTCCTCGGATCATGGCTGATTGATTGTGGGACTTTGACTGGCAATCGAACTGCGTTGAAGGAGGGGTACAGAGCTGCGACGCCATCTGGTGGTCTCACGAGTGTCTTTCTCGTGGCCGGAAAAGGAACAAGGGATGCGAAGCCGAGAGGTGGAGGAAATAGTGTCAATCCAGCTTGGAGGAAGGCGTACATCCATTCTGGTATGTGTTGATTCGCCGTGAGAAAAATACACGCTAACAGTTATCAGTGATAGGGGCCCGCTGGAACTCGTTGGATGCCGCGGAAGAGAAGAAGCAGAAAGCTTTGCTGACGGATGTGTATGTTGAAGGATTGAGGAGAATGGCACCTGATTCTGGAGCATATGTCAATGAGGTAACCCTTCCTGCCTTATCACTCACAGCAATGAACAAGTATTGAAATAGAAATAGGCATATCCAGATGAGCCAGACTTTCAGCATGCCTTCTGGGGAGACAACTACGAGCGATTGCTTGCCATCAAGAAGAAAGTAGATCCAGAAGATGTTCTTTGGTGTCATCCATGTGTTGGTAACGAAGGATGGAAATTGGTCGATGGGGTGCTATGCAAGAAGTAAAGAAGCAGGGAGCAGTAGTGCAAAATAGGATAGGCAAAATTGCATGTCTCGTAAATCATCATTCCAATGCTCGTGGTATAGGCCAGGCCCTGCGTAGCCCGAAAGTCCAGAACAGCAGGCCAAGTAGCAAAAGAAGCCTCATGAATGTATCTTCGGGCAATGTCCCACCTCACAGTTCCTCCTCCTCTGCATCGCTCCGGTCTTCCCCTTACATATCCTATACCCCTCCACGAAAAAGTGCCGTCTCATATGTTTATACCACTCGTTCGGTACCATAGGCTCGATCCACTTCTGGTCATACTCCCAGCATATCCAGCAGCCTAGCAATTCCCTTTGCCCTTCCTCCAGCGCATCCTTCTCTTTGTTCGCAGCCACATGCGATTCCCATCTGAAGTTCACACTTGGATCTATCCAGTCCAGCCACCCTTGTTTATAAACTGGCGGTATCTCGTCGCCGCAGACGAAAGAACATGCTTTGCAGGGTGTGAAGTATTGCGCTGATGGCATGCCTCCGCCTGGTATGCGATTATCTAGTCTTTCGCGGAAGGCGAGCTCGCAGAAACCTGGGTTGGATGGGAGACTCGAGGCGTCGTATGGTGGAGGAGGTTCGTCCGAGGTTGATAGTGCGGCGGATAGAATTGGTGATACATCCCCTGCCTTTGCAGCTGTAGATGCCATCTCTGGGAAGATATTGAAGGCTCGGAAGGCTATGCGGGGTTGGTACCGATGTATTGCTCGCCGTGTTTGTTTATTTTGACTGGCAAGGGTGGTGCGGAATGTTTCTCGTGTGCTCGCTCGAATTTGAGGAACGTAATCAAGTTATATCGAAGAAGAAAATGATGGATGATGTGCAAATGCTTCTCATATTCAGATATTTCACGCCTGACAAGCAGGATTTCATTGTTGGTGGCGGGTTGGAGGGGTGATGGTGGGATGGCTGGGATGTGTGCTCAATGTCGCCAAAAATCAAAGGCGGAGGTTGGCGGTTTTTGGGATGGTCACGTGTTCACTACCTACCTAAATAGCACTTCCTTCGTTTGTCTCGGCTTCAAGCAGATATTTTCTATGCCCTTTTGACCGGAATGGCTTGCTCCTGTCATTGGTTCTGCAAATGGAATTTAAGAGGGCATACAATGTTATTTGCAGATGCGTGCACCAAGATGCATAGTACACGGCGAGGTACATATTATCATTGGATACCACAAGGTCGAACAAAGCAACGCTGCCCGATGCTGTCGAGCATATAGAGCAGCTCCCCTCAACGACTGAGGCTCCAATTTCGAAAGCATTTCATTGTCCCGGGAACTTTGCGTTGGCAAACATGGCGCCGTACTTCTAGGAGAAGCTGAGTGGCGAGCGGGAGGAGGGCCGCTTCCTCAGACTTCTGCCCGGAAAGATGCCTGACAAGGTGATGGTAGATAGCTTCCATGCGTACTGGTACCCGGATCCCTCGCCAGATAGCAGTTCTTCGGTAGAGGCACCAGACGCGGAGATCGACAGCCACATGATGCCTCGAGACGTTCGAGAACAATTCCATCAAGGATGTTGACGGTCACCTGGCTCGAGAAGTGGGCAGTTTGACCCTCGAAGAACCTACGTGCCGTGCCATGTCGAGAAGTTGACCACCTCTAGTACGTCGACCGGCAGAATTGAGAATTCAGAGGACTTGGACGATCTTCACCCGCCTTTTGATGGGGTCTACGAAGCTCTATCGTACACTTGGGAATCTTCTGAAAACCCACAAGAGATATCTGTCCTGAAAAGGGGGCACGTAAAAATCCTCGAGTACGAAATGGCCGATTCAGATCAGAAAGAAAACGTCCTTTTGGTCTCCCAGAATCTTTCGATAGCCTTGCAGCACCTCAGACAACAGCTAGAAGACCGAATCTTGTGGAGAGACGCTATCTGTATAAACCAACAAGATGTGATCGAGCGTGGTATGCAAGTTTCTCGCATGGGCGATATTTATAGGAGAGCACGACAAGTAGTCATCTGGCTTGGTCCGGAAGAGGACCAAAGCTCGCTTGCATTGGAGCTCATTAACGAAATCGGTAGGGATTTGCGAGAGGACACTTCGTCTATGCTTTCTATGAAATATCAGACAAGTCGCCGGTACGAATATTTTGGGAGTCCGAGAAGAGGAAATAGCATTGGGATGCCTTCCTGAAGCTCCTAGAGCGTCCTTGGTTCACGCAGCTTTGGGTCTTCCAGGAGACCCAGCTCGCTGCCCGTGGAATTGTGGTTGCAGGATCTTACAGCGTTCGATTGGAATACCTTACACGTGCTGTACATGGGCTGAATTTTGTTCTGTTCAACAATAAAGTCAAAGGTCTCCATGCATCTGACTCCACGAAGATCAGCAACATACAGGATCTTCTCTGGCCAGTCCAAAAAGGCACCGATCCCCACAAATTGATATGCCTGACGAGGTCCCTGTCATGTTTAGATCCAAGAGATCGAGCTTTTGGTCTTCTGAGTTTGTTTCCTTCGGATTTTACGTGCCAGATAACAGAAGCCATGGTCCAAGAAGTCATGTCGAAGAAAGAATGGCTCTATCGAAGACGGGTGGAATATATTGCTTGCATAAACGGCACCCACGAAGATCTTTCAGCTGCACGTATGGTGCACCGCGTGCCTTTTACTTACCAGGTCGTACCTTCTTCACGACCGAGGAGGGGCGAATGGGACTCGGTCCGTTCTCCACTGCTCCAGACGATGGTATCTGTATTGGGTTAGGCTGTTCCAACTTGTCCTCCATCCAATTCGCTCTCCCCTCACATTCAGGATTCGCGGAGAGGCATGTATTCCCAGGCTCATGAAAGGAGAGGGCATTGCAGACCAAACCCTCTAGAAACAGAATGGGCCCAACTTACGCACAACGGAGCAGTCGATGGATACTCCATCGTTCTTTATATGTGGGGACCTTTTCAAACACAGTTTGATCCAAGACGAGGACCTCTACAGCCGCCATGGAAGATGCTGTATCACTTTGGCGAGTACATGCAGAAGGTCGAATTCGGTGAAGATGGTAAAAGGGGTCTACTGGTGTTTTACAACGAGGATCACGATAGGATACAACATCGAGACCCGCATTTGACAGCTGCCCACCTGAGAGACAAGGGTGTCAGGGTTCAAGGTTTTGTCATCATATGATTTCACTTCGGCTCAACACGTTGACATACCCTTGCCCTCAATAGAACTCAAATGGTGTTCTACGGACCTAACCTGTTGATGAAGCCTTACGGCCCTATTTTCATTGTTGCGGTTTGCAAAGCCAGGTGTATGGATCTGAGGTATTTTGTCTACCTCGCAGCCACTGTTAGCCTCTGCTCTTTCAATGTTGACTCAGGTCTTTGTGATTCGAAGGACCGGTGTGACCAAGTCCGTTCCACTTTGCGAGCTTGGATCTGCTTCCATATCAACAAAGCCATGAATCATATATCTTGTGATTCATATTGCTTTCGGATATTCTATCATCACGTCTATAAAACCCAGCTCGATTCTCTCATCACTGGGCTTCTGCATCATCAACCCACCTAACTCCACATCCCAGACAAAGATAACTCCGAAAACCCTCCTTCAACATGAGATACCAAATCCTCCCCTACATGCTTCTTGTAAGTCTCGCCCTTGCGTCAGTCACCCCCGTTGCCCTCGACACCGAAACACTATCCGAGGAACTTGATCTGAACCTCACGGAGCTTAAAGATCGGAGAGGAGGTCGTGGCGACGCCTCAGGCATGAGCGCGAATATTGGACCGCTCGTCGCTGGATATTGGACCGCTCGTCGCTGGAGCCGTGGCAGGAACACTCCTCGGTGGCGGGCTGTGAAAGGTCCCCTGTTCCTGTGGGATGAAAGTACCGGAGCATCTGACTTTGTATTCGGGATGTATGTTAGGACTGGTTATTGGCCAACCTGATCTAATAGTCAGGGAAAGCGGAGGGTAGAGAATGGAAATGAAAAATCAAAAAATGTGAAACCCCGAATCTTTCGTTAGTCAACACGAAGTTTTGAGGCCGAAGACCATTGTACTGAGCTGGATCCGCACGTGTGAGATAAGTACAGTTTCTGTTGGCGTGGTGGCGTTGGCTAGAGATGTTCATTGAAATAAGTTGCGTGAAGATGGGATCAGTATATGGTGGTGGCCTATTAGCTTGGTTGACTTTCTCATGGGGGGAAAATCTTGTGAATAGTAGGGATGAACGCGTGACTCGAGGTCTATTGCGAACGTACGGTAGCGTTGTTTTGTCGCGCCCCCTTTTTGAAGCGGGTGGCTGGTTGAGCTCGCTTAGTGCATCCATTATTGACATTCGGAGACAGGTCAGTAGAATATCAACATTCAGTTGAGTGAAGATCGAGTGACCCTATCAATCATCAAGTATTTTCTTGTCTGATCGTTCCTCTCATGGCGCTGTAGCAGCTAAATTATCCTCAAGCGATCTAATCGTGCTGTGAGCGCGACCGCTAGCATAGCGACACATACCGAGTGGCGCTGATTGGACAATGATTAAGCTGATAGTAAGTGGGCTTGGAGAAAGTCACTTCGCCATTGATTAGATGCTATTGTTTGCAATGAAGATGGTTGTTTTGAAGTAGAAGACCGGAGGCTTGACGTACGGTCGAAATTAGTCAAAATCCATTGCCGCTTAACAACGATCGGCGCCGATTCAATGCAGCATCGAGAACGACCGAAAAGGTGTTTGCCTCGGTTCTCTAGGACCGAAGATACATCTGTACTACCCTTGCTTGCGAGTTCACTGCCAAACCTTGTCGAGGCTGTCGAGATCTGGGGAACACGTGATGAGAGATATGAAACCGTCTGTGTGGCAGAAACCTTCATAGCCCATACCCCACCACAATCCATCTTCAATGTCGTTCACTGGACCTCGGATACAATTATTAGATCTATTCTTATCAACATGTCGATCCCATGCGGCTGTCGATTTTCCGAACTTCTGTACGGCTGAAGTTCTGGCCAAGCTGGAGTTCCCGCGACATCCCACCACTCAAAAGTCTTACCCATCAAAATCCTTCCAAGAACGTGCGCGTATCAAACAACTCTGAAGCCGCATACTAAAGAGATCGCCCCGAAGTGGCGGGTTTGTCTACGGTGCATAATGTTTCGAAACGAACATGAGCCACCGACCACATTCGGCTTGTATCAAAATCGTCATCGCCTAGCTTGGCGCGTTTTGGATGTCCACGATATTAGTGCCTTCGAACCTTCTTCCATCTTTCCTATCTCTCTTTTCTTTCATCCTTGACTTTGCGTACTTTGAACTTTCCGGTAATCGTGCAGGCCTCCTTTTCTCATAATGCTGTCAAAATCTCTTCTTGCAGTTGCGTTCGCGGGCGCCGCAACAGCTGTCACACCTACGGGCTTTCAGCCAGTTTCGAATGCAGATCTGATTGTGGCTTTTGGGAACACTCTGGCGTTAAATGGAAAGGCGATGACCAAAGCAGGTATGTTGGGCTCATCGCCCTGTTGAGGGCCATTCTAACATCGCAAAAGAAACCGCACAAGTACCTACGATCGGAACCACACAGCGGTTGATGGGAACGTATGCCGTCATGATGGTAGACCCAGATATCCCTCCTCAGACAGCAGGAGGTCCAACAGGCGAGCTCCTTCATTGGATGCAGCAGGGTCTTACTTCGGCGACGACGGCAACGATGATCGGAGGTATGATGGTTTTCGTGCTCAGCAGCGCGAACAACGAGACAGCATTTGCGCCATACTTCGGACCCTCGCCACCCAACAAAGCACCAAATACGCACAGATACACACAGCTCCTACTAGACACATCAGGAACGAACAATAGCGTGGCGATTGCACAGTTGAAGCAGGCCGCAGCCACCCGGACCAACTTCAATGCCGTCAATGTAGTAAAAGCAGCAGGTGTACCGATTCTGGCAGGAAATTCTTTTGATGTCTCAAATGGCACTTCATCTACATCAACAAACAGTACATCAACCAGTGGCTCTTCAGGCACCATTCCAGCTGCAGCACCAATCAATTCAGCTACGTTGGTCGCAGCAAACATCACAAAGGTGACTCCGAGTGCGCAGCAGCCTGGAGGTGCAGCAGCTACTGGGACAGTTCCTGCTGCCAACTCGAACGGAACGGGAACTGGAGCAGCCACGAACGGGACATCCCCAACGCCTGGAACGTCAGGCTTCGGACAAAGTGGTGGAGGCGCTTATGTTGCAGGATTCATAGCACTGGCTGCTGCTTTGTTTTTGTTGTAAATATTCTAATGACATCAGGTACCAACATTATCTTTGAGTTGAACATTCCGAGTAATAAGTGTTGATATGCTCAAAAGTGATTGAAGAGAGACGATGGCGCAGCATTGGCGAGCGCTTCGTGAGACTACATTGGGCTAGCGCGAGTGCTACCCTCGATGCAGCCTGATGTCCTGTCCTTCAAATATTCATATCAACAACAAACAAATGCGTACACGTTCTTCTCATCGAAGAGGATACTCATATATTCAAGGTAGATGGCTCGTCCTCTTCGGCCAATGTTCACTCGACCTGCCCTCAATTCTCGTCTGAGAAGATGTTGCACCAACTCTTGTTGTCAGCATATCAGACAACCTTTTAAAGTCAGCACAGGCAGGAACAGTCAACCTAATCCAGCGACCATACGGGCTTATAACTCAGTTCGACTATCCTCCGAGTCTTCTTCAATAAGTGGACTTTTTGGGACGCGACAATATCGCTCACGCTTTTTCACACAAGCTGCGTGGTCTTTCCAGGAACCAAAGTCCGCCAGCATAGTAGCGACATTGGCAGATGCGCCCAAGGAGTACCTCAAATACCCTCTTCCTGATGACTGCAAGCTTCTCAGACTTCCAGATGGACGTCATATGGCCTACGCAGAATACGGCTCGAAAGCTCGCGATGCCCATCCGTTCATCTTCATTCATGGAATTCCCGACACTCGTCTTGATGCCTGCCTTCTACGATCCGACAAAGCAATCGCCGAGAGACTCAATATCCGATGGGTCGGTATCGACAGGCCAGGGATTGGCTTGTCAACATTCCATCCCGGCCGTACCGTTCTCGGCTGGGTCAACGATCTCGAACATCTCATTGATCGTTTGGGGCTCACCCAATATCGGATCTTCAGCGTCAGCGGCGGCACTCCCTATGCATTAGCTTGCGCAAAGCTACTACCGAGAGAGAACCTGCTCTCCGTAGGTATCGCGATGGGTGTAGGACCAAAAGAAGCGGGAAAGGCGGGGTTGAGCAAGCTGAATCGCATCGGGCTCTCGATATGGGAGAAGCATCCATGGTTTTTCAGGTTCATCCTTGACCGATATGTGGCTCCAAAGGTACATCAAGAAAGCTGTGAGAAGACCAGACGGATTGTTCGCCAAAGTACCAAGTACATGACGAAACATGATCAAGAGGCTTTTTCAGGAGAAGAGGTCTTCCAGGGGCTCGTCAGCATTACTAGAGAGGTATATAGACAAGGATCCTCTAGAGGCTATGTCGAAGACAGTAAGTTGGCGACTGGATACTGGGGTTATGAACTTCATGACGTGGGGTATGAGGGGGTCCGACTATTTTATGGCAAGTGGGATGTCAACACACCACCTGCGCTGGGACGCTACATGGCTGCGCGTCTGCCAAATGCGGTGTTGAAGGAGTATGAGGGGAAAAGCCATTTTACCATGTGGGATCATTCGGAAGAAATGTTGCTTGACATGATGAAAGAATCAAAGACGCCGGAGGATATTTGATGGACTTGTGGCTGTAAGATAAGGGGCACGCGAGATAGACACTCCGCTCGACTCTTGGTTGACTCTTCTATACTTAGCCGAAAGTACAGTATCGACCGGTCTAGGAGTCTAGAACGGCGGCAGTAATGTCTGATGATTGCACAGCTACTTGCTCAGCTTCGGGATCCTTCCAGATCCAGAGTATACTCCGGAAGGCCCATGGCACGTCCCCAAGGAACCCTGCTCCGTGCGCTAGCCGAAGCTTCAACCAATACCAAGGAAGCTTAAAAGCACTTTAAGCACGGGATGGGAGTGCCTGGGATTTAGCGCTCGAGCTTGAAAGCACTCCAGATAAGGTAGCCGATATCCGACATCCATCGTTCATCATGTATCTCATCGCCAACATCAAGTATTTACCTGCTTAGTTCTGTCATGCCTAGTCAGCATTACGAAATTCTTGAGCTCTATTCGTTAGCTTTTTGCACTTTTGCCCAAGGTTGTCCCGAAGCACCACCCAGCACTTCGACTTCCGCACCTATCTGTCTTGACGCACCTGCAATAGCATCGTCACCATAGCGCCTGATGAAGTATTCTTCGCCAATCCCTTGAGCACGTCATTGATCCCAACGCGAGACTCTCCGACGGCGAGCCTCTTTTGAGGTACGTATCATATCCGTAAGCTGCAGTGTTATCGTCGCTAATAGTCCAGGGCTAACTCGGTAACATCTTTTTCACAGATCTGGCATGTGCTCGAGAGTTGCTACGGCGGGACTCGGAGAAACTCCATTGCGTCGAACTCTGGCAACAAGCACATTGTGGTTGGTAGACCAAAGAAAGGTGCTACTCCTACTATGCATGTGAACAGCTTCCAGTTCTCTCGTATTAATTAATTAAGGCCATGATCACCAATAACAAGTCACATAACCCAACAGATACCACGCAAGCTAAAGCAAAATTACAGCTTCTGAGTGTCTACAACGAAGCTAACCAAGCTGGAACTGGCCTCAGAACCCATTAACCCTACCCATATCGCCAACCGCTCCACCCATTATCCTACTGTAGAACCAACAAAATTTAATGGGAGTGTTTCTATCATTTCCCGAGCACTTACCTGAACTGTGTGGAGCGGTGTTGGTCGTCTTGTTATTTTGGTCATAATGACAGCCAGTTCAAGAGCTGAAAAATTGGTGAGTGGCGTAGTTTGCCGTCCTGGGACTGGGCTTGCCCCAATGTGGGATTCATCTTTATACCTTCTCCCTACTGCATGCTGCATGCGTAGCCCCCTCGCCATCACCAGGGGAGCACCCCCTATTTTTAACTTTTAATTATAACTTAATCTCTTGATTAGTTCTTTTAGAACTAAGAAAAATAATAAACATTATTTTTTCTTTTCTAGTCCATGAGCTACATTAGAATTGGCTTATATTTAGACGAGTTAAAGTTCGCCAAGTTCGCGCAAACGGGAAATCGTAAAATTAAATCTTTTATAAATTTGAAGTACCTTGGATAATTGCATGACGTATTTATTAAGTTAAATCAAGTTGGATAATTTGTAAAAGTAAGTGATATTAATGAAGATTACTTATTTTACGAGATATTTATCAAATTATTAGATATATCATAAGCAATTACATAGCACAAAAAGCGATCTTTAAGTAAATTAAGTAAGCCTTTAGAATTCAAGCTTTGTTAGTATAATTCGCCAGGAATTACGTTAAAAATTTATTAATAATATTGTCGGTGTAGTACCGGTATATAGTATTACAAAGTGTCGATATATCGAGTTTTTAATAATGAGTTGTAAAGTCTATGTATTTCTAAGAGAGTATGAGGGAGGAGGTATTATATATTTCTCCAAAACGGTATCGGTTTGCTACCGGAAAAGGGTTCGGCCCCCTCTCCTGACCCGAAACCTCCTTAAGAGGGCTTGCGGACCAACAAATATATTACGTGCTTAAAGCTTTTACAAAAAACCATCGCTAAAAATGTACAAGTGATTAAGTAGCTTCTTCAACAAAGGAAAAGAATTAGAAAAAGGTTATATAATTAAATAAGTGCATATTTAAGCTTGCGAAAACTAATCGGATTTAGGTGATATAATGAATTGATAGGAAAAATTATCTTGATTATATTAAATCGATATATCGATTAGAGAGAGTATTAGTTATGATCTAGGGAGCAATAAGCTAAAATTGGAAGTCGCCCCTTACGTTTCTTGAAAAAAATAAGGCTTAAAAGAAGTTAATTTTAAGGCGTATTTACATTAAGTTGTTGAGTTAATCGTTTTTTCCACTCTTTGATACATTTGATCTTGATTATATCTTTATGAAAGACGGCTTAAAGGTTTAGTTTAATTAGCTGCCTTTTTCATGTATTTTAAATGTTATTAAAAAGGTATGGCGATAAATAAATAAAAATTAAAAAGGTTGCTATATATACCGATTTCTATAAATCAATTGAAAGGGAGGTTTGAAGCTTTGGGATTAGATAAATCACGTGATTATTGGCCATATATTAAGAAATTGATTTGCAAGTTAAAACATGTGATTTTATTAGAAGGGTTAGCTACTATTTATTAAATTATAATATAAATTTAAAGGCAATCGGATGTAATACTATTAAGTTATAAAATATCAAAACATAAGGGTGTGTAAAGGGCATCTCGCTTAGATGTGCTACTAGCTGTGGCCCCAACTCTTACATTATTATGTAAATTGTATCGCTAATAAGTTACGTATTTAAAGATATATTATTTACAAACAACTTTGAAGACTTGGATTATAAGGTAAATAACAGTTGAATAAAAAAACAACTAGAAAATAAAAGCGCGAGAATGCATCACGTTTAAATATATTTTATATCTAATATATAAAATCTTACGAATATACCACGACTTAAAAAAGTAACAAAACGCTATATTTATTTAAATGCGTATAAAAAGAATTGAGATAAGGGATTTTTTATAAGAAAGAAAGATAATAAGATTTAATAACTTAAAATATGAATATAACGACAGATAATAAATTATAAGTTATATCTCAATAAGATGCTGAAAATATCATAATTTACAACAAAAGGAACTTGGCACGGGAAAACAAATAAACTTAAGGATAATTTTAAACGAACTAAAATTAGTTACAAAAGTAATACGATTTATAAAACAAACGCATTTTCTTAAGTAATTTCAAAATTGTTATACAACGCGCAAAAACGAATTGAAATATTAACAGAAGATTAAAAGTATAACGATATTAAATAATTATTAAAAACGATAATTAAAAAGCCTAATATATCCTTAAAAAATAAGCAAAGCATTTCTTTAACAGTTATATATATATATAATCATAAACAAAAACCAAATCATTTAATAAAAGAAATTGCTAGTTACATTATAATAATGAAATGAAGTTACGATTACCAAATATAATAAGACGCATTGCGGCAATTACATCGAAGTTAAATTATTACAGCATAATATTCTTGCGGACCGCTGGATCCGTATGACATAATTAATCAATCAATCAATTAATCAATCTCTTTCATCGAAAATCCAGTGGTGGTGGAACCACATCTTTCGATCTCTGCTCAACTGCCGCGCCCAACACGCACGTCACAAAACGAGTTCAGCTAAGCTCAGGTCATTCTCATCAGGCTCCTACCAAAAGGACAGGCTGTCTCACATAAATCAAGAAAAATCCTACAAGCTTTTGGATCACACTTACCTCCCATCTTCTTTGCTGCCCACAGTGGAAGTTCTAACGCTATAGGAGGACTTTACTTCGCCTAAAAAGACCCCGTCATCAACGAGAATTTGAATTAGTGATCTACATGCTCAATAATCCTCGAGATTTATGTCGCGATGTAGAAGCCAATTTTCGTTTATATATCTTTGCTATAGTTTCAAGTCCAAATCAAAATATGACAACAAAAATGCGCGAAACCGGCACTCTCTGCACTACTCTGTGCTCTTCTTTCTGTACTTGCTCACTGACTCACACGTGAAGCATCATCTAACCATAGCCATCTCGCTAACCTCGAGACTTCGCGACGCTGCCGGCTTTAAGGACAAGCGATTAGGTACGGACCGTGAGGATTGCATCCATCTAAACGCAAGTGTTAGCGCGGCGAAATTTTATACTACACCAGACCATTTGGTTTTCGAAGTTCTAGATGGAAAATAGGGACTGGAATTGCGTTCTCACATGGATAGGAGGGGTAAAGATCCCAGCAGGTTCCATCACTACATCCGCACCTGAGAGAGAGAGAGATTAGCAAGATAGCTATAGCTACACGGGAAGTGGAAAGTGTAGTTGCTGAGTGATAAGTTCAAGGGTAGGATTGGGGTAAGGGTAGAGGTGAGGCCACACACCAGTTGCCCGGGTATCCAGAGTCGGGGTCAGACTCGTTCTCACAGGTGACGGCAGCTGCAAACTTGAGACCGACGACACTGGTAACAGCGAGGAGGTGAAGGACCTTCATTTTGAACGTGAAGCTTTGTGGAAGACGTTCGTAAAGGTTTTGAACGAGGTGTCTGTGGTTTGTTCAACTGTTTCAGGGAGTGAGGACGTGAATGCAAAGTTGGGTCAAGAGCGGTATACGGTGAACTGTGTTTCTGCAATCTTGCTGTCCTAGTGTATCTATACTCGCTCTAGGACTTCTGAGAACTCTCACCGAGCCCGTTATTTATGGAAAATAATTGCACCGGTAATCCACTATCTGGGCAAAGTGACAATGATCATCATGTTCTTGTGACTTGTGAAGTTTTCCCCCGGCCCGCATGCCAGCCTGTGACCTTTCTCTTCAACAGTTGCATGAAGCTGCGCCATCTTGGAGCGTCTCTAGGCGGGGAAAGTTACCTTATTCGTTAGGTGCAAGAAGGAAAGCGCCGATCGCAACTGATTCTCGTCGAACATGGTACCCCTCAGCTCGAGAATCAGACCATTATATCCCGCTAAAGACACAAAGGAAGGTCCTCAAGGTGCTGGATTGGAGCCTTGTTTACGAAGGATATCTTCGTAGTTGCTTCCCATGCTCAAAATAGCTAGTATTTCCGGTTGTAACCAACAGAGGTCTGTGAACCGAACAAGAAGCTGGATGGCTTCAGGTCACATCCCGCTCTAACTATTGGTAGGATGATTGCTGGAAGATCCTCGGCCTATTCCCCTGTCTCTCCACAATCCGACGCTCCTTTAGCGTTACGCTAAGCATACCTTCGTATTCCTTGCTACTTCAGTCTTCTATTATTTCTATATATAGGACTTCTAAGAAGACCTTAAACCTATAGATGCCGAGTGGAGTTTAAACCAGAATTGCAGGTATACCCGTACCCATGTCGAGCTCTGATAAAAACTTTCAACTTAGGCCGCCAAGAGGCTAACACGGGTGTGGCTAAAGCTTGACATTGTTAAGCTTTTGTTGGCGAGCAAAACCGGGGAAACTAGCGAGGTGAGAATACGGCTTCAGGACGCTTGAGTTGGTTGACGTGCATGATCATACAGGTATCTGAAATCGCAACATCCTTGCAAGATGACCGGCATATCGATTTTGCACGAATAGGATCTGCTTGAAGTCCTACCGGAATGATCCGGCATATAATAATGGCTCCCTTTTGTGGAGAATACAACAGCGGCACAATGCGTCAGAGATGGAATGATGTGCTCAGAAAAGGGTCAATTATGCTCGGGCTTCTGGAAAAGGAATGGACAGTGAGACTGTCGGAAGCAGTCTGCCCTGAGCACCTCTATCTGGCCGGAGAGGTTTGACTCTCTATTGCCACTTGGGCAGCCTTGCTTCAACCTCCTCGCCGCATGATCCTGTCTTCCGTAGCTTACGGAGGCATAGCGAATAAGTAAGCGTACGGCACAAGTAGAGGCTACTCTAATCACCTGCTACTTTAATCCAAAGTCAAAAAAATGCCGCGAATTGCCGGAGCTCCATCCCAATCACATCGATAGTGCCCTTCGACGGATAGGAGCTGAAGCAAAATAATCGTGTTGTTTTTATTCCTTATAGTTTAGGCTGTAAATTTGCACCAATTACTGCGGAGAAGGGCTTATCTACACCCTGCAACTGCATGCAGAGGAATTCTGTGAGAGTGTTGATCAATTCTGCGATCTCGCCAGCGAGGTGAATGACGATTTGCTCAAAGTTGAGAAGCCGCTTCATCCTCGGAGCAGGCACGACGGTATCCATATCTTTCCGTTTCAAACGGAATTTTACTTATAGAGCGTCATAGGCTCCTACCCATCGTCTCCTCAAACACCTCCCAAATCCAAATCGACAAGTTTTCCTCGTTCCAGTCGAGCTCTTCAATTATCTCAAGATGAGACTTTCAATTCTTTCCTCCCTTGCAATGGTCACCACCGGCGTGATTGCAGCCACCACGATCCCTCTCCTCGACAAGATCGACCTATGGGGTTTTGTCAATCTCGACATCGACGGCGTCCTGCGTTCTTGGTTCGTCAAAATTTACTTGATCTCCATTATTCATCAACCCATGTTTCAGTCGTCATAACTTGGAAGTGAAACTTTTGAGACATGTTTCTGAGACCGGTACTGTGAGGTATCCCATTGAAGCGTTACTGACATATATCAAACAGGTCATCCAACGGCACAGTCCTCGACGCTGCCGCCCTTTCCCCAGACCAAATCACCGAATTCATCAGCATGCGCGCCGGTATCGTCGAACCACAACGTATCATCAATGAGAAAATCATCTTTGAAAATATTAACGGTCTCAACGTCCCCAACACTCAACTCTTCAATCCTCCACAAGATGTCATCCCGTTTGGTGAAATAGCCAGTGCTGAAGGTTCCCGACTCGCTCATAACGGTATTCTGCCACTGGGACCAGTGCAAAACACCATCGCAGCACGTTCATGTGTGCCGGCTTATTGTTCTGGGCAGAACTATGAGTGTGTTATCTATGTATGACGTCTTTCCTGTGATATCATAATCAATCCAAAGGCCGGAGCTCTTGAAGTCCAGTTCACAAGCTGAACGCACACGCTCTGGAGACGTATCTTCGAAGCGGTAGCTCCTAGTGAATCCATGGAACCTATATACTAACGATTCTGCAGAATGGATGTGAGGCTTGCTACGCCAGTATTTGCTGGGGCTTGATGGGTTCCTGATGGAAAAAATTCCAGGCGTTGAAGAGGTTGTAGTCGAAGTAAGGAAATTTGGTTGGAAATGCGCTTCACGCCGTTGAGCCCGTAAAATGCTAGGTTCAGAGGTGGTTAAATGAGGCTAATGAGAGTCTTCTATATCTGTACTTTCATTAACAAAATCGAAATTGCTGTGAGGTGGAAAGGAGTAATGAATGAAACTACAGACTTCAATTTCTCTTGCGCGGAATAGCGAAATGAAATACGTGCAGAATGAAGAGACCGCAAGTCCGGTATAATGTGAAGAGTCCATTCACTTAGCAACCCTAGGACTCAGATCAAAATCACTGATAGCCTTCCCACAAGCATATTTTGCCGCAATGTCAACGCCCTCCTTCTCCTCCTTCGCAATCTGCTCCATCAATTTCCTATTCTTTTCCTGCGTCTCCGCCTGGGCTATCTTCAAACTCTCCTCTGTATGTTCTTCGGGCTTCGAGTCCTCCGGACACTCAAACAATGCCTTTGGATCCGTCACATTCCTCCCATCAACTCCTCGAAACTTGTCCTCAGTCTCTTGTGACCACTGCCCTGAGTCGAGTAGCTCCTTAATCTGAGTCGGGCTGAGGCCAATGGCGTCGATGACATTGTGTTTGTAGGGTCCGTCGAAGGACCGCAAGACACCGTCGCTTCCGAGCTTGTATAGCCCCATTGGATCTCGCTTTAAGGAGCTCATGGCCGCGCGAGCGGAGATCTCTCTTTCGATACTCTGTGCGTGGTCAACAAGCTGTGTTTGGCGAAAGTGAACACTGGTCTGGTGGTCTGGCTTACTTGGTTGGTCATGGTGAACTAGAAGCTGAGAGGGAATGATCATCTGTTTTGGTTTTAATTTATGAGAGAGACCGAGCTTTTTCGAATTTTGTTAGGCGCAGGAAGACACTTCATGCTTTGTAATGCTATATTTCACGTGTCAAAAATTTGGGATATTGGTTCTTGCCTTGATCTTGACCCACCTCGCTCGGAATGCACCCCCTGCCCCCCGATTCAATAGCAACTTTGTGGGGACAGTAAGGGTCCGGTGCGAGATAACGTCCCACCCACCATTCCGTCCACCCCCCCAATTCCGACGCCCCTTTTACACTAAAACTCACCATTTTAAATAAGTAATATCTTTATTATTTATTAATAAAATAAGCTAAAACTAGAAAATTTGGGAAATATATTACAATTTCTTTTTGGATTACATATGTTTTATTAATTTCATATTACGTAAGCTTATGTAATGAGTATTTAAATTTCAAAAGTTTTTTCTTATACAAATTTGGTGTAAAAAATATTATTTACTTAGTAACTTCGATAAATGTTATTATAAATAGCTAAAACTTATATTATAAGTATATGATATATATGTAATCAATGCTGAAAAACTTAGAAGATATGAAATTAGTAGTTTTTAATATATTAAGTGATCAATTTTCCTTATACAAATATTTGTATGGGGCTGTATAATTACTTGATTTTGTAATAATTATAAATATAACTACTCTAAAACTCAAAAGCAATATTATTATACATATAATCTATAATTTCTCTAAGTTTTATCTATTTATAATGATAATGCCTAAAGTTATAAAAAGAAAAGGAAAAGATTTTTACACCAAATGTTTATGAGAAAAAACTCGTCAACTTCAAATACTTCATTTATAATATTACATAATATGAAATAGTCCCACTTTTGCTAGCTTAATAAATGAGATATAATAAAACCAATTATAAAAAAATATAAGCTTTTACTAAGTAATAATAAAGTTATTAAAGGTTTAAAAGTGTAACTTTTGGTGTAAAAGGTGGTCGGAATAGGGGGGGGGTGGACGGAATGGTGGGGTGGGACGTTAGGGGAGATGTGGCTGTTTGTTTGATGGGGGACGTTTGCTGAGCGATAGAAAGAAAATATCGTGAGATCGTCATTTCTGAAGGTAGAGTGGGCAACTTTTCGTCGCAATTCGACCGCAAGCCTGCCCTCATGCTAAAGTCCTTCTCCGCAAAAACTTTACCAAAAATACAGTTGACGCGTATCTGAGTTGCGCTTATACGATGGAGGTTGGCGGAACGTCTGAGAAGGATAAGTTTGTCAAGATGCTCTGTACCGCAGCCGAATCCTGTGGACCGGAGCCTCTGAAAAAACCTGCAATCTACGCCCTGTGCGAGCGGAAAAAAAGAAAATGCTATCTGGACATGGCGTACAGATTTTCAAGATTAGGTAAAAAGTAAAAGGGCCGCAGACAACTTGCTTTGGAAATGCATGGAACGAGAAAAGAATGAAAGGGCCCAGTTTTGTACAGCCCACGGCATTAGGGAAGAACCAGAAAGCCGAGACCGAGTAGAGGATAAGCGCGCTCGCGTCTATAGGAAAAAGGCCAACGCACCTGCGACTGAAGACAGGACCTTCCCATTTGTTCGAGTCTTGTCATTTTTGCAATCTATTTGGTTTCATGCGGTATTGTACTAGAGCATTTAGACTTAGGACCAATAGAAATCTAACTGTTTCCGATTTTGAACCACCGCTTTACTCTAATCGCGTGGTAAAGGCATCAACACAAAGAGAGGTGCCTACTGCCTGGCACAGAAAAACATCACAAAAAGAACGAATCAAATTTTTGGAAAGCACACCTCAAAGCATCTCAAACCTCCCTCAAAATGGTCAGAACTAGCCTCCTGGGCTAAGTTAGGTTTTTTCGTTTATGGCATGCCTAACCCAGCAAGCGCCAGTTCTGATCAATCTCCTATCACTTCCACCAAGCAAGCACCGAGAACAACGCTACGAAGACTACGAGAAATGGCCCTCCCCTTTCACGGGATAGGCTTCACACTTAACAGTAGCATAGGAACCTGAGACCGCGGTACTATCAACAATACATAGCATTTGCAGCACGTTTCACCAGAGACCCGAAGCCTTATTCAACATCTATGCCTCCCCAAATTTTCAAGCTAGTGATGACGAACAGACCGCATGATCTTGACACACGACACATCACCACACACAGAACACGGAAAGGAAGTTGCTTTACCTCTTAACATTATGCTAAAAAATGATGCCTACACTATTAGTCGATCAGTTTCCTCTTGATGACGTGGCTACGATCTCGATCTTGTACGCAAAAATTCTTATCATCTACACACAATAAACACAACAGATGCTACGATGCACTCGCCTACGCCTCTATTAGCGCTGCTGCAGACTACGAGTGCTTTGCCCACATGAGAAGTTTACGTTTTCCGATAGAACTGTCAGCATCAAAGTGGAATCACCACGCACAGAACAGGTTGAGGCATGAGCCGGCATGCGCTTAGCCGTCCCGACTTGCGAATATTTGGTCCGTATTTGCACTTCACCCCCGAGGACACTATCATGATTGGTTTGGGAGAAGTTACAAATCTGAAGATTCATGGAGGGAGGGAGTTGAATGGATTTTTGGCGGTAGCAGGGGGAGACTGAAGGTACATTGACACAAGAAGGACAGCAGAAGCGGCTGCCAATGAGCCATGCACATAAGGAAGACACAAAGCACTCAGTTCCAGCGGCCCGTAGGACTGCTATGCCGGAGTAGCCCAGCTTTGGCACCAGTTGCCGAACTACGTCTACAATTGTAAACGCACCTCACTTCATGACCCGAAAGTGACCAGCAACATACTCTGCTGAGCGGACTGGTTCCCATCTTTGGGTATGTACATATCCGTGTCAAGGAGTATGAATAAATCAATCAATCAATCTGCTGCCTGGAACATCTCACTTCAATCCAAGCATTGCAAGTGGTTCAGGTCACATTAAAGAAAATGCGTCCCAAATAGTGAATTAGATTTGAATTTTACTCTTGCATTAACTAAGCACAAGCATTACCTATCCACATATTAAATACCCCAAGAAACTCAAACCCCTTTCTTCGCCCTCTTCCTTTCCTCCCTGATCCTCGTCATGCATGCCTCTCTGGCGATTTTGGTGGAGGCTCCTGCAGACTTGAGAAGGTCAAGAACTGTCACAATCTGTGGTGATGTTTGGTTTGTCGGAAACGTTGGCGAATAGAGATCGATTGAAGTCGCCTGTGAAGGATACTCAGGGGGCGTATGAGAGCAGGTGCACTTCGGGGCATGACCAGAGGGCATCTGCATGTCCATCATGGCTTTGGCCAACTCTTGAGCATCGCTCAAGGTGACAAAACACTTGGACGGTAATAGATTCGGGCTGCTCGGTGGGGCGGTTGGCTGTCCTAAGGCTAAAGGGCTTTGAACCATCTCCGTCGGGACTTCCGTCACTGAAGATTCCTCGTCCCAGCTAAAAGTATCATCAGCAAAGTTCGATTTACGCACGGTCAGAAGCGTACTAACTTGAAATCCCGCGCTGTCTCGGGTTGGGCATCTTCGGATATCCTTGGCAGCTTCGACTCCTTGTTACGGCCGTAACACCATTCTGTTCTAGACCTGGACTCTGCAGGTTCGATTCTTTTGTCTATCTATTATTCTCAGCACTATTAGCAGGTGATTGCAATCGACCTGACTGTGCAACGATATTGCACAACTCTTGGTTATTCGATCCATAGACAATTCTGCTGGCGGTGTTCAGTTCACGGTGAAGCGCAACTCTATGTCCAGACGAGATGAGGGCGTAGGCTATATCCTTCTGTATCAACAAGAGATTTGAGGGATCTGTGTCCTCAGTGGTAGGAACGTTCGATAGATGCATGTTGCTTGTGGTTGATTGATTGTTGGCGGGAAAGAAACGAAACGATGCAAGATGCGACAATCGAACTTGGCTCGTTCCTTGGGGAGCTCTATTCGAAATGGCCACGTGTCAGTGGGAACCTTGAGCCGATCTACTACTACTGCCTTGTGATCCCGAATGTTCGACAAGAAAGCATGCTGGGGAAGGGAAGGGATGAAAGACACAATATAAAAATGTGACTTGACATAAGACACGTTCTTTTCATACTCTCTACCAATTCTTCCAATATACAGTAAAGTTATTCCTGCACTTCCTTCTCCTATAAGAACGTTCTTTTCAAAGAGGAACCGCGCATCATGTACGAACAAATCCCCATGAAATTAGAAAAACACCTCGCTTTGATATCAAAGAAATATCATCATCTCCTCTCTATCCCAAGATTCTAGACCAATCCGTCACCACTCCTAAATCTTGGCAAGAAAGGTCAAAACTTGCCTTGCATCACAAAATATGTTAATTTTGATAGCATTAATAGTTTGACCGACCATCATCTAAGTAGTTGTAGATAACACAACTTGCGCTTCTTGTTGATCTTGTTCGTCATCTTTATCACCGTCATCATCAATGTCCTCACTTTCAACCGGAATCCTCAGGACGCACACAGAGCCTAGAGTCAACACGTAAAGTAGTGTGACAACAAACAAAGGGGCACCGACACAGATCCCGCCCTGCTTTAGGCCCCAGTCGAAAGTTACAGCTATGATCGGTCCAGCTATCACTGCTCCGAAAGATGCGCTTAGATTCATCGCAGACAGTAAAGTCCCCGCCATTTCCGGCGGCCCGAAAGTCGTGAGCAAGCTCTTACCTATGGTGGTAAAAGCGTTTCCGAGAGCAAAGATGACAAAGGACAGAATAACGAGGGAAGATGTCTCGGAGACACTCAGAAGGAGTGTACCAGCGCTGAGCAATGCGGCGCTTACGCGTGCAAGGAAGAGGTCTTTCTGAGTACTCGAAAGCTTGAACCTTTCCATGAGGATCTTGCTGACCAGTGGGACAAGGATCAAGAGAACGACAAGAGTAATTGAAGGCCGTATGGAAAGGATAGAGTTTGCCTGTGGGACATAAATCAGTTTTATCCCTGGAAGTTGGAGTGGCGAAAACCGTGGGGCGGTGTCGTCCCCGAACTCACATATGGATAACTCCAGCCAAAACGCTTGTGGACGTATTGCAGTTCGAATCCGGCGGCTACGGTTCCGACTGTAGCTGCCAAGAAGCCAAAGAGAAGGAGCCCAACATTCTTTACGGCGAGTAGAGAAACAAGAGACTGTTGAAAAACTGACAATGTGGCCACGATCCTATCTCCTAAGGTTCGGAGATCGAAAGAGGAAGGGGCCTTCAGTAGGATGCGAGCATCGAGTGCATCTTCTGAGTGGGACTTCCGTGCCAGTGTCTCCGGCAGAAGCCCAAGAGTCACCAAGGCGCCCACTAGGAACACTGTAAACCCCAAAAGAACAGGAATCCAGGAGTTCTTTAGCATGAGGGCAGAGCCAATGAGGGGCGAAAAAAGCTCACAGACAGTCGCCATCGATGCGACTCTTGCAAAGACGATTGTTCTTCCTGTAGTCAGCTTCTTGCCCAAGGTCTACTTCCACATAAGCGTAACATACCGATCCTGCTCCGTGTAGACATCTGCCAATGCCGCCAAGACCACTGTTGCAGCGACAGCATCACCACCCCCAAGAAGTCTGAAAAGGGGTGCTAGCCAGATGGCTCTCAAGGGGAAGTAATTTGGTTGCCACGCTTACTTCGTTGATTCTACGCGTACAGATGATGACAAGGATATTACTCACTGACGAGAAGTTTGAAAGTGTCGCACAGGACAATTCCCAAGACAGATAGGAGGAGAACTTTCTTACGACCGATTCGATCCGCTTCACATAGTAATGACTCAGTAGGGCGGGGTACAGGATAGGATAGGATTGACTAGGAACCACGCTTTCACATACCCAGAACTCCGTAGGGAAATACAAGCAGAAAGCCTAAGTAGTCAAAAAGGTCAGTGGCGGAAATTGTGTGCGTGTGTGTAACAAGACGGTGCTCATATCTCCATATAAGGCATGGAGGGTGCCTACCTGGGAGCTGTGCAATCGTAACATATACCTGACTGAGCAGGTTGAGCTCTCTCTGCACATCGTCCACTGTGCAGTCACGATCAGGGTGACCCGTGATCGCAAACCCGTCGTTATCGAGCCTGTCGTAATAAGCCTTACAGATGATGTTCTCTCGAATGCTGACCTCTGGTGCAAGACAGATATACAGATTAAGGTAAAGGACGCAAACGAATAGGATTACCACAAGTTGGGTTCTCAGTCGGAGCTCGTCTGCCACAGTCGCAGCGTCAATCGTCGAAGGGGTCTGATCGTCATTGCTGAGCAAGTGGGTGTGTTCGTCAGCTTGGAGCTCATCAGCCGTGGGTATTGGCGTATCTGTGTCGATGTCGCTCTGGCGGGCGTTCATGGCCGAGGCAGAGGTTGAAGTAGGTACCTAGAGATATCCTTCAGAGGTCGAAGCGATCGATCTGAGTCGCCAAGTTATGATGGTTATGTAATATCGAAAAATCGGCCTGTGATCAGTTCAATCCTGTTCGAATCCACTCAACCCATCCCTCAGAGCATGCAACCGACCTTTCCTTGGCGGAAGTGAAACTCCGCACCGTAGACTGCGCTGTCCCCATTCTGGCGGCGCTTGCGGTCCTGCCACAGTACAGTAGCGCCCTGCAGTCAAAGGATCCTCGCAACTGCCTTCCATCATCAGATCCGGCCTTCCCGTATGCAACAACCGCGTATCGAGCTCTTTGCGAGGTCGTATGACCTGCCTCCACGCAATCTTCCACATCTGGCAGTAATCGGTCCTGTTCGTCGCGATTGGGTAGAAGAAGGCATTTTTCGCTCCATCTCTCTGACTGTTTTAACCAACGATTTTGCGGTAACCCAATAATTACCTCTACGTCGGAGAATAAAGAACTACATACCCGCTTGCACATTGATTAGGAAAGTCGATGGCTGCACGTTGCAACAGCGGGGAACTCGGCGATACCGATATGCAATATCTTTTAGGACATTGCAGTAGCGTGCTTAATTGCGGAACGACCCTTTTCTGCGCCGCATGCACGGTCAAATCGCGCATTCAGTCAGGAACTTTATCCTTGTCGTCAATGATGTTAGGATTATGTTGGTTATCGCATCGACCCTTCGACCCTATATGACCTGAGGAGACTAGTCAGCCTGCACAGTCTTACCACTTGCAGGTGGCACTCAACCTAGTCCTGGTCAAGATCTTCAGTATCTCCCGGTGGACAAAAAAAAGCCGGACAACCCCAAATTTACACTAAAACTCAATCACTTCACACTATAATTATTCTATACTCAATAACACGAGAAAATAAAATTGAATTATATACTTATAGAACTTTACTCGCGCTTCTAGCTAATAATAACTGCACTTTTTCTATATCACAAATATTAAGTACCTGGATGCACTTTTTATTCCGTTCGGGTTAAAGCCCAGATTACCCCACAATTGGCGATGACAAGTTAGTATTAAAGCTTCTTGTGATTAGAATACTTCTCCCGAGTTTATTATTAGAAAGTCTTCAAATCTCAATTATATTGATTACGAAATAAAGAATTATTTTTTGTATTATACAGATTTGTAACGTACGGTCGGGCTGGTGTTGCTTGAGAGTGCGAAAGTAGGTTAGTTAGTAGGTAAAGACGTTGTTACTAATTAAAACTAATAACTGTTGCAAGTTTTTAAGTATAATATAAAGATATTTTATTCAAATTAAATACGAAGCTTTTATTTATTATAGGCAAATAGCCCGTGTTATATAAAACTTTTGTTTTATTAAAAGTCCTTTTTAACATAAAGTCTTTTAAATTAAAGTTCTTTAAATTTCGTAAACTTTATTACGTAAAAACTTTATTATGTGATTTCGCTAATTATATACTTTCCTTGTCTTAGCTTTTTTATATAGCGTGGCTGCCGAGCCTTAGGGCCAAGACTCACGTGTCTTGTTTATGTGATTGTAACACTAGATTCCTTGCTACTTTTACTCTTGTCAAAGTCTAGTACTTTTCTTGCGTTAACTAATTTCTTAGCTGCATCTTCTTATACTTATATAACGAGAAGTGTTATTAATACGTTATATTTTTTTGTTATACTCCCCTTGTTTTCAAATAATAGCATTTAATTATTTACCCCGTAAGTTTTAAACGCGTTTTCTTTTCACTTTTATAGTTTCTTACAAGGTGACTTGGCGTCTTATAATTAAAATACGTTTAATCTTGCATATGTTTGTTTCGCTACTACGGCAATTATTTTTTCTTATAAGTAGCGTTAAATTTTATAAGGTCCCTGTAGTCTTATTTACGCAAGTAGTTGTTTTTTCTTTTAAATCCTTCTTTCCTTATTTTTTATAATTCGGGTTATGCCATCCTTTTTTTTTCATGCTTTGCTTATAATAGTTATTATTAATCTTGCAAGCAACTCTTACAAGCTAGATAAAGTTATTAATTTTACCTTTGTAGCATAAAAGCTCGTTTTTTACAAAGTCTTTAAGATTTTTACAATAAGCATAGCTAAGTGCTTTGCTATTTGATCTTATTTTAATAAAATATTATTAGAAGTCTTTAATATTAGCGGTTGCTAACCCTTTTTGTCTAAACGCTTTAATAGCTTGTTTTGCCTTTTTTTGTTTATTTATAATCTCGAAGTTAGCTCGTATCTTGCTTATAAAACTTTTTTAAGTCTAAAAGGTTTTAATAATAATATCCTTAGCCTTGTTTTCGTCGATAACTCCTTTCTTGTCGCTGCAAATAAATGAATTTTCGAAAAACCCTTCGATCTAAATTAGTACTTTCCTTTCAAGTAGTGTAATTACTTAAAGCACTTGTTTTGTTTCGGACCTAAAGCGTTTTCTATTAAATTTGATGTAAAGCTAAAATTAGAATAAGAATCCTAGAAGGAGATTTCGTTCGCTATTAAAAGCTTTAATACTTTTATATTTAAAGTTCTTGTTAATTTTCCTAACTAGTGCCTGTTTTTTAAAAGCGAATAAATTAGGCGTTGTTTTTATTGTAAAACTTATTATTAATCTAACATATGCGCCGGTACTTGTAAGTACGGTGCTTAAAGTGTAACATACGATTAAGCTAGTATTATTTAAAAGTGCGAAAGTAAGTTAATTAATAAGTAAGGACGTTATTATCAAATTAAAACTGATAATTATTGCAAGTTGCTAAATATAACATAAAGATATTTTACTCAAATTAAGCACGAAGATTTTATTTATTAAAGGCAAACAACTAATATTATATAAAACCTTTTCTTTATTAAAAAGACTTTTTTTAGCATAAAGTTCTTTAAATTAAAGTTCTTTATACTTCATAGACTTTATTACATGTAAACTTTATTACGTGACTTTACTAATTACATTCTTTTTTTTATCTTGGCTTTTTTATATAACGTGGCTGCCGAGCCTCAGGGCCAAGACTCACGTGTCCTGTTTTCATGTGATTGTAACAATATAATGCTAAAAGTAAGTTGTTAATCGATAACTTGCTAACTTCCTTTGTAAAAGTCTTTTTGATAGATTTATTAAGGTTATAACTATAATTTAAAAAATTATACCCCGCTAGCAGATAATGTTTAAGAAATTTGGGCAGCAAAATAATTCACGACAAGTAGTTGTACTTTTGGAGCAGATCTATTTATATTAAATACTTCTTTAAATATGATAAAGTACTTTTAATACCCTTTGGATTTATAACCGATTGTTGTATGAGAACTTTGTATCTCGGAGCGGTAGAGTAAATTGGTCTTTATTGAGGGCAAATGGTGGGTTTCGATTTGGATTTTGTCTAACCTCTCTCTTCATAGGATATGTAGGGCGGGGCACGGCCCCCTCATCGTGCCTCGCTTAAGTGGGAGACGTTTCCTATGGCTGACCAATCGCGCAGTTCGCAAGACATGATCTTGGGTATCAAGATGTGAGCTACAGGTAATACTACCTAGAGCGTCCCTAGAACGGATCTGGTCCCAGAGTTCCCTAGAGCCGGGAACCAGGAACTGGATGTTGGCTCATTCTAACAGTAGAGGAGTTTATCTCCAAGTACACTTGCTACTAACAAACCCACGAGACCACGTCGAATTGCAAAATCAAAGGCTAGAACCAAAACCCGTTCAAGGTGTTAGCAAGGGACACTTTGGCCCCTACGTGACCTGGTGAGTCATGTGGTGACTCTATTGTGCGTTGCTGCCTATGGGGGCCTATAGCCTGGGGGCTATATATACCAGATGTCTTTAGCTATAGTTTTGAGGAATTGATCCTTCCTGACAAGAATCTCTAACACAAAGCGAACGTAGGGGCTGTCACGAGACCATGGCGGAACTGGAGGAATCGAACCCATGTAATAGTACCAGTGCCCTTTAGGCTTAGCCGGGCGGAATAGACCACCATCATCATCATCGTATGCTTACATATGACTTGAACTCCTCACCCAATTTCCTCCTTGCAACGATATTTTTCGTCGCTGTACTTATGATGCACACTCAATCTTTGATGGACAATACGCCTGTAGGGAACGAGAATCCCACTCAAGCATACCAGGCCGGGACTGCTAGTAACACAGTCGACAAACACAAACCTGGGAAGAGGAAAATAATAAGAGTCAAGACTGGGTGTTTGACCTGCAAGTCCGTGTGAACTACGAAGGGTAGTGATCTACTAGCTAACATGTACATTTGTACGCAGATTTCGGAGAGTAAAATGCGATGAGGCAAAGCCTTATTGCAGTCGATGCATGCGATTCGGTATCAATTGTGATGGATATAAAGACACTGCAAAAGGACCAACCCCGCAACCCTTCCGGCCCACTGGGCATCGACCTATTGCCCCTAAGAATTCACAACACGCTGCGGAGCTGCTCTTTCTCGCGCCTATGCACAGAATCCATCCAGGTGCACACTTTGAAGATGAGCTCGAGATCCGTTATTTCCAGATGTATGTCGAAAGATCTGCAAGACAAATCAGAGGGCCTTTTAAAACTTCGCTATGGGACAGATTGATACCCCAGGCGAGTGAGACCGAACCATTTGTACGACAAATGACTGTTGCCATTGGGGCTCTGTGCCCGATGTCAAAGGATGCAAAGAGAGACAACGAGATGCCCTATAAACGGTCCGAAACGCTGGAATATACCTACGCCCTCCAGCAATATCAAAAAGCACTTCAAGGCATGAGGGCAGCGATCGCGAATGGGGAGCACGATATGAGAAAAGCCTTGATTGCTTGTATCTTAGTATTTTGCTTTGAGTCGCTGCAAGGAAGGCTAGGACCAGCAGTCATGCATGCACAGAGTGGTCTTATGCTCCTCCATCAATGGATCAAGACTCATTTGGTCCCGCAGGTTCCTCCATTTATGAGTAAACAGTGGCTGCTCTATGGCATCGATGAGGATATTATGGATGCATTCTCGGCGCTGGACCTGCACGTCCTATTCTTCCTTGATAAAAGATCCACATTTGTGCGGGAGTGCCTTATAACGGCAGGTAACACGCATATCCAAGAAATGCCAGTCAAATTCGGCAGTCTCCAAGAGGCGAGAGTTTTCTGGGTACTAATTATGAGGCGGAATTGCCACTTTGTCCGCCTAGCACTGGAGGCCTCGAAACTCACAGAGCTCTGCGGCCCATGGAATGAGAATTCCGAAACGCCGTGGGCCGGGGACGCGAATATGATGCCAGGCGAGGGTCTGTTCGGTACGCCCTATAAACCAGACCTCGCTTTACTAGGGGATTACAATCTTTATCAAGAAGATATCAGTCGCTGGAACCGAGCCTCAGCCTCACTGTTTGAGTGCGTTCAGCAGCGTGGAACAGTGGAGGAAAAGATTATGGTTGCTCTACTGCAGATACACAGGTTTACAAGTCACATTATGCTCACAGGCGTTTTTGTTGTTGAGGAAACGGACTATGATGCTTTTCTCCCTGAGTTTCGCACGATGCTTTCGCTTATCCAGTTTGTGCTCCCGCACTTGATTGCGTCCGCTGAATGGTCGGTGCTCTATCAGTTTGAACTTGGAATTGTGCCATCCCTGTTTCTCTTGGGACTCAGATGCCGGGATACTGTGACGAGGACAGAGACTCTTGATCTGATGTTTAGTGCTGTATATAGGGAAGGTATCTGGGATCTTGCTGCGACCGGACATATTGTAAGTTGGGTTGTAGGGATCGAAGAAGAGGGACGGGATGAAAGTGGGTATATACCAGAACACAAGAGGGTATTCTTATCGGCTTGTCACCTTGACTTGCATAATCGCTGGGCAGTGTTAGCAGGTACTCAAAGAGGCCTAACTGGCCTCGTCTTTAGAAAAGGGCGAATATTTTTCTGAAGAATATACCAATTCATATACAAGGCCATTAGTCCAATTTAGCCACTGAGCAACAGTGCAGTTGTGAACGTGTTTATTCAGAATCCACGGTCTATAAGATATATTGTTTCTAGCTGATTCTGATTCAGGATGTGACTATTGGCTGGCTTGTTGAATATTGGAAAACGGTAGTAAGTTTCGGCTCTATTAGATCAACCTGCAGTTTGGCGAGTGGAGAATTTTACATGAAGGTTTATAATATAATCCAGAGGTGTTTAGTTATAACTCTAGCTTCATGTACAGAGGTGATGTTTGGTTTCAGTTGGTAGACAGAAAATTTCCTTGGGACCGTGAAAGTTTGGGAGATTAAGGGCTCTTGGACATTGAGGGCCTAGAGACTGGAGATTGGTTACGGAACACATCAAATCTGCTTACAGCTATGTTTCAAAAGAGATACAATTGGACTAGGAGGGCAAGCAACAACTAAAGCTGTGCAATTCGACTTCAAAATCTTGATCAGTTCATTCCTCTCCGACCCGAGCTTGCTTCAGCTTCAGCACCCCCAAGCATTGACGTGACTGGTCATCATAGCCCCATGCTTGAAGAGTAGCACGAGGATAAAAGAAAACACCTCTCATTCTTGAAACCAACTCGGAACCTCCGTTCTAAGATCAAGAGAATAAAGCCAATTCAACTCCGCCCCGGCATTCCGAATCAAATCATCATCAGATAGCCCCTCTTTCCCCGCAAGCTCCGCCCGTTCATCAGCCGAAAGTCTCAAACTACCCAATTGCCTCGTCAGTGACATGACTTTATCCACTCTCCCCAGACGGTGTTTTTGCCATTCTTTGAGAACAGATTGCAATGACAACTTCGATGAGAAGCGCGACAAAACCAATGCGAGGCTATACGCGTCTTCGAAAGCCATACAAGCTCCTTGTCCACCGGTGGGTGGGATGGCATGGGCAGCATCGCCAAGAATCACAACTCTTTCCCCCTCGGATAGCCATTTCTCAAGACGAGGGATAGAGTAGTAAGGCCAGATAGTGAGATGTTCCTGGCTCGCGGCTGCCACACCTGACGCAACCATCTCCGGCCATGCTCCCAGGTTACTCTTGAACAATTCCACGAGTTCCTCCTTAGATGAACTCAAACTCGTCCATCCTTCTCTGTCTCTCTCCGTAAAGGACCTTTGTGTACCGATAAGGATTTCTTCGCCCGCAACATCCTCCGGGATGAACAAGAATGCTCCATTTCTACCATACATAATTGCAGGAAATTGGTAGCTAAACGGCACCGGGAGTGATACGGATGATTTTGGCACGACGCAGCCAAGGGCGAGTTGGCCCGAGTAGATCGGATTCACAAACGGAGCCAGATGCATTCGTACTCTTGAATGAATGCCGTCCGCACCGACGAGGAGTGAAGCACTCATGACCACGCCATCCTTGAATTTAAAGGTCACACCGAATTCGTTCTCCTCGAGGACATGCGAGAAACCCCTCTCAAATTGAATAATGATTCCTCGTTCCTCTGCCACAGCTACTAGTTCACTGACCACGACTTGACGGCGGATTCGCAAAGCGCTGAAGCCGTATTGAGACTTGCCCCCAAATGGAAATGTGTTCAACACCTCGTGCTGCTCGTTGACAAAGGCGAAGTTATCGAAGCCAAACCCCTTACCACTGAGGCGAGAGTAAACATCCAGAGAATCCAGGACTCGGATAGCGTTTGGGGCGAGGACGATGGCACCTCCGACACTGGTGTCGCGAGTGCGCTGCTCGAAAACTGTGACACTTATTCCCATAGAGTGAAGTGCTAGTGCTAGTGCGAGGCCCTAGATAAATTTTCAGTAAGTTGTATCAAGATGTAAATCGACAAGTGGACACACGCTTGGTCCAGCTCCAATGATGGCAATATGTTCAACGCTCAAGGGCTTCATATTTTACGTCTAGGTCTAGAAAACCTGCAAAGTTGATAGCGTTTGTTTGAATATATATCAAGAAAGAATCTGGTTGAGGCCGATTGAAGCTGTTGAGAATTGAGATGGATTTGCAGTTGTGTCTGACGGAAGGCGCTGTCGAGCATATATAGATGAGAGCTTCCTTGCTAATTGCAAGGCCATCGAAGAGATTTTTTAACTTAGCTAATACCTGGTCTTTATATGCACTAGAAGTATCTACAAGGTCTATCGCTTATGGAATATAATTGCTAACTAAATACAAGTTAAATACAGTAATTGGCACTCGTTACTGGTTAGCGAGGTACCTAACTATCCTTTGAATCCCCGATTGGGTTAGTCTAGAGAATAATGTCAATCCTTACTTTAGTAGTCTTTCCATCCGAATTTCTTGTTGCCTCGTTACTATATTAGAGCGGGGTGAAGCATAAAGTATACGAGTCAGCAATTAGGTTTTCTTCTCATTGGATACACGAACCGATAAGCGAGCGAAGAAGGAACGACGTCCAAGGCTACGGCTTATAACTACTATCCCCTCAGGAATAAAGGCTAAACTAACAAAAATTGGGTCGAAACCATGACCCAGGTGTTGTGAGTCGTCCTAGAAGTGACGTGGTTGCATATATTAGGTTTCTTGACGGCGATACGAGCATTCGACATGTCTCTTTACAGACTCTAGACCTTCCTTCCTCCTGGGATCTAATATCATGTCGCGGTTCTCATACGGAATTTAATCTGTACCATGCATAAGTTCTCTTTGTTCCCCGATATGCCAGCTATTATAGAATATTTCTCAGAAAAGGAACCTGTTATAATATCCATCGTGTCATAGGCAGGACAGGTAGTCCATTGGGTTTGAAGATATACTTATAAAGATATATATACAAAGCCTCACAGCATCGGCAGAGTAGAACTGTCATACGTACCAATGCAGTAACTTAATTGTTTCTTGATAAAATAACTTCAAATTTAGAATCCTAATTATTTATCAAGTATTCTTTTGTATTTTTAGGATTTATCTTGTTTGTATTACGTAATATTATCAATCAAGTGTTTAAAGTCTAAAAAGTTGTTCGCTAACAAATTTGGTGTAAAGTCAATTTTCTTAAAATCTTTAATAACTTTTACAATTATTAATAGATTTGACTGAAAACTTTAGAAAAGTTGTATTATACCTACATCTTGATAATTCTCGAGTTTGAATATGTTTCTATTAATAATAATTATAAAATCGAGTAAATTATAAAGCCTCATACAAAAGATTTGTATAAGAGAAACTATTTTGTTGGTCCACAGGACCCATACCGAGTATTTGATGTATCCGCGCCAGGAGCCGGCCGGTAGCCGGAGGGGTTTCAGGGGGGTTACAGCTACGGGTATAAATCCTCTGCCTTCTCGCACTCCCTTAGCTAAACAACCTGAATATACTAAACCACTATTGCACTTGTTTTTGCTACTTTTACTGTCTTTGTGATATCACATACCGGTGCAAACCCACATATTTACTTAATAAAAGCTTTCTTATTAATACAAATACTTTAAAACTCCCTAAATCTCAAGATATCGATATAAGGTATAAAAGCTATAAACTTTATATAAAAATCATAATTACTCGGAAAGTAATTGTCAAGTAACTTTTGACGTTTTTTGTACGTAAAAACATGAATTTAATATTACGTAATATTATATTATTCAAACGATAATTCGCCTTACGCATTTAGTCGATATAAATATAAAAATATGAATATAAAAATAGTATTTAGTATTATTGATTAGTTGTCGAGATATTAATACCTAAAAATCACGTTTTTTAGTGTAAAAGGCGGGCGGAAGGTAGGGGTGGGACGTTATATTGGGAAATAAGGGAGACTTATGTTTGGTACTAGTTAAATTCTACATGAGTGGATCCCGAAGGAACATCAGTCGGAATCTAACGAAGTCTGACCCGAAATACGCCAGATGTAGATGCTGCCACGGCCCATACTGCAATCCACCAAGCCTTAAACTCCGGCGTGTTGGCGCCAAGTCATATCAATTATATCAACCTGATCTCTAATTGGTCAGCCCTATAAACCCTAGGCATCAGGGTTGAGAGCAATATCGTGTGCATGCTGTGATTGGCTTGCTCGCCTCAGGTCGGCCAATGGGCGCCGGATTACTTGGCGCCACCCTGTTTTGGCTTGAGGGTTCTGGAGCTTGGAATTACTTGGTACGAAATAAGTTTTGCAGGGAAGCTGCAAAGTTTTAGCGGTTTCTCATTGGTTACACGAACCGATAAGCGAGCGAAACTGGAACATCAAAGGATGAGCTCCTAATTAGGAGACTACAGTCAAAGCATGCAATAACACAAGGTTTGTTTCTTCTCTTTCCGAGACTTGGATTAAAGTTGGTGCTTACGAGACATGCCTTAAGTCTATTTCGCACCGAATGACGAAGCTGAGAATGACCGTCTCGACGTGCCCTATCATTTAGCAACGCTTATCTTAGAAGGTAAGTTGGCAACAGCCCTGGTTGGAAAATCCCCTCCCGTATCTTGGATGCCGGATGCTGGATGCGGCACCGAAATTTTCCTAGTTCGCATGTCAAACCTAAAATGATCAGAAAATTCCTCCCAGAGCAGAGACTGCTCGAACATGAGATTTCATTTCTCCGTCTTACCCATTTGAACCCACTTATTACCTGTCATACATGTATTTGTACTACCGCTCTCATGCACATCAGATACACATTTCCCATTTCGTCCTCTTCTTAGTTTGACATCTGGGCCTGCTCAGAGGTAAAGATTCGGAAATTCCAAAAGACAAAGTCCACCAATCTTGCAATTTAGACATTTGATCTCTTCATGTGGGAGTCGTACTCGGCCACGCGTAGAGATATAAATGAAGGAGAAGATGCACATTCTGAGAGAAAGTCCTGAAAATCAAGCAGTCAATCATTGATAGAATTTACTTTTGTTCACGCATCTTTTGAAACCTTCGCGCATAATGCTTTCTCATTCATGGTTGTGGCTTGGTGCAGTTTTAGCTGGTTCAGCTCATGCTCAAGTCATCAGACCTTGGCTTTCACCACAGTTAGCAGCATCCTTTTCTGTTGAACCAACTCAGACGGGGAATCACTAAAATCGTGCAGGTACACATGGCTCCTTGAATATCCGCTCCCCATCCCCAGTGGGTTGTCGCCATTGACGTCGTACACAAATTCAACCACTGGCAAATCAATAGATTTCTACCAGATGACTATCGAGAATTTCGAGTCATAGGTCTACCCTGGTCGTCTAGCTAAAGCCTCGCTGCCAGGCTACAATGGTGTGTCGCCTGGACCAACACTACAGATGACAAAAGGTCGGGAGGCCGTGGTCCAATTCATCAATAACTCTCCTCGAAACTCCTCTATCCATCTTCACGGGAGCAAGCACTATCTGACATCTTCTATTCCCCCACTCCCGATGTTCCCCAGGTCGCTCCTAAAAGGAGTAAAAAAACATGCTGACGTGGTATTGCTGGTAGTATCACGATCACGCCGTCGGAATCGCAGCGGTGAATGATTACTTTGGACAAGCTGGATTCTATATCCTGAATGATCCTGTCAGGAATGCTCAGCTACAACTTCCCGAAGAAAAATATGATATCCCCCTTATGTTGTCAGCAAAACAGTTTCAAGCCGAAGGAAGTCTCTTCTCTCCTGCAACCGAGCTTATATCTCTCCATAGAGATATGATTCTCGTGAATGGTCAACCAGTAAATTCTTCTGTTATTTCCCAAGTCCCTCCCAGGGACTCTCCCACGGCCAATCTCGAACCATGTGCGGGTCTTGGCTTGATTTTGTTGAAATTTGCTAGCTCCCAAGCATAAAACCCAACCTAGCCATCAAGTCAGCTCTTCCTCCAGTACTATGTAATGGCCCGTGCGTAGCTTGTGTAACCCCCTATATAAATAGGCTATTCAGGGGAAGGAGGAACCCTTTCCTCCTTAGCAATTAGCTTCTGTATCAATTGAATCACCAGCGAGTGTTCAGCGAGCCTCCAGCTATTATATCGTGTTCTATTCACCTCAACCTGCTAGTGATCATTACATACCATATGCTAACACTATTGAATAGTGGCCATATATGAATGTTGAAGCTAGGAAGTATAGGTTCCGCTTATTGGACGCTGCAGTCAGTCGCACATTCAAGATCTACCTGATTGCCAGTGGAGCACCCGATGTTCGAATTCCCTTTACTGTGATAGGAGCAGATGCTGGATTCCTCGACCATCCAGTGAACACAACAGATCTGGTTATATCCATGGCAAAAAGATGGGAGATAATTATTGATTTTGAAGCATACAAAGGACAGAATATCACTGTTATGAATGAGCGGAATTTTCAAGTCAACGACGATTTCCCAGAAACCGACAAAGTCATGCGCTTTGTCGTTGCTGAAGATAAAACCTCGGATGCTGGAAATGGACCTCTCCCTACTCACCTTGCGGATCTCGCTCTTCCCGAGGCCCATCCCATTGTCGACCAGAATTTCACATTCGGACGCACAAATGGACAGTGGACCATCAATGGTGTCGCCTTTATTAACGTCCAAAACCGCATTTTAGCAAATCCCGGACAGGGAAAGGTGCAGCGATGGAGATTCACAAATAGATCCAATGGCAAGTTCTCACGCTAGCCCGTCCCTACACACACTGACACAGCAGCACAGGTTGGACTCACCCAATCCATGTACATTTAGTAGATATGCAAATAATCAGCCGAACTGGCGGACGAGGAGTCGTGGAGCCATATGATTTGGCGGCACTCAAGGATGTCATCTATCTAGGACGTTAAGGTAATCCCCCTACTCCGTGTTTTAAATAGCAATTCCTTAACCAAACACAGGAGAAGTCGAAATTCTAGCCGACTTTGCACTTTGGTCCGGGTTATACATGTTTCATTGTCATAATATTGTTCATGAAGACCATGACATGATGGCGGCATTCAATGTCAGTAAGATTGAGCTCTCAGCATGGGGTTATCCGGAGTCGGTGGATTTTGGCGACCCAATGTCAGCTCTCTTCTCCGCAAAAGCATACACCGCCACCGACCTCAACCAGATCAAATATATCCTACTTCCTTACTTTCAAAATCTCGATGCATATCCCGATGCATCTGCTATAATTGCCGCCCTCAAGGATTGCCATGCAAATGGTCCCAGAACCACAAGTACCACGACAACTCAGTCTTCAACCACCTTGTCAACCCTCTCTGTCTCAGCATCACCGACGCCTGTACAATCCTCGGTCGTTACTTCCACAAGAAGCAGTTCCTCGCGAACCACAAGTAGCACCCGAACAACTCGTACTGCCACTTCTAGGACAACCACGACATGAAGAACCACAACCACTCGGACGACAACAGCCAGAAGAAATTGAGGTTTAGAAACAGGTTGGATTCTTATGCTATATCGCGATAATTAGTACAAGTTGGGAGCCATGATTCAGTGTCCGTTTAAAGTAGCGGTCTTTGCTGATAAGAGCTGGTTTAAGTTTTTCTATCCTTATTCTGATCGTTGCCATGCTCTCGAATATTTCCAATCACAATAGTTTAGCAGTAGTTTATGTTCTTTTGTATCGTCAAAGGCTCCAAGAATCGCACAAAAATCCTTCTCAGGGAAGGATTGACGTGGGTAATATACAGAGGTTGAATTACTGGTATTGCTGGCATCAGACGAGTAAATCACGCCGTTCGAAAAGACAATGAAGAGCCTCCAACGAGCTCCTACTATTCTGCCGACCTTCATATTTCAAGATACAGGGGATATTCACCCACGGAGCACCGATACTTGAGCTCCTTCAAATTTTATTCCTAGGCGTCAATAATAGCTCTCGTGGCATTGGAAGATAGTCCAGATCTGCAATGCCCAAAAGAATAACGGTAAGACACACACGACTATGCTTGTCGAACGCTCAATATGCTGTAGTATCTTATAATCTCTAGACATCTTGGTTGGACCTTGAGCTCATCCCTTCAAAAGTCCGGTTGAGATCTTTGATGTACTCCTGGTATGCTGTTGTTTCGCTCTCTCTGCTAAACCAATGCACTGTTGGCATCGTATCGAGGATAGCAAGGTAGAATGAACGGGCTGGTTCGTCCCAAACTGCACTCGGACTCTCTTTTCATTCCAATTCAGAACATATACTGTGAATATGATTGTTCACATCTTCAGTGCTGTTCAATGCAGAAGATTTTAATTCCAGCTTCAGTTCTATTTTTGCTTCTGTTGAATTAACGTAACCAGGTTCAACTACAACTTTTCGGAACAGGTGAGAGGATCATGAAGAAAAAGATAGCAGCTCAAGCAAAGTAACGTGCCGACGGAAACTGGAATTTTCTCAATTCATGTCGATAGCTGCTCGAATATACGAGCCGTTCCCAGTGTCCTGCACGAGATGATATCAGTCAGTCCCATAAGGAAGGAGAATCGAAAAACGGGGTTATAGAAGGAGTGACAACTAACCCATTCTTCATTTTCAATTGGAAGTCTGCCTTCAGATGAAAAGCCTGAAAACACACAGGACCTCTTGCCTCCCATAACCAAAAGTCTAAAAATAAAAATAAAAATACTGCCACCAGATTCGCCCTTCCTTCTCCACTTACGCCTAGGTTGTCTGAACGTAGATGACTTGAATAGTTCACTGCATTTGGAGAGTCCAATCACCTCAGTATGACGTGCGAAAGCTCCAACTCTCACCCATATATAGCAGGATATATAGTATTTGTAGCCTCGTGCAGCGCAGCAAGAACCATGGGTTGGTGGCAGAAATATGCGACGGTTCCGTGACGATCCAGATCCGCGATGAAGGACTTGGACGACATGCAAAAGCATGCATGCGTATATGAGTCCTACGTGAGTATTAGGCTCATGAGTACTGCACTCATATAAGCAAGCATCCTTATTACTACACTCATATAATCACGAGTACTCATATAATACGTCATGTGACACGGCCAAAGCAATAGAGAAGTGGTATCGTATCAACTGACGTTATATCATAGATCCAAACTCTGATTTACCTTGAAGCGCTGGATCTATATCCATATCATCCTCCTCAGGTCCTAGATCACATACTAGACCCAATCCCCCCTCGCTAGATGGAATAATCAGCCCTTCACGCAGCCAGTTGCCTATACGTTCCACCTTCTGAAGATTCTGACATGTAATTCGCAGCCTATCCCATGAGGCTGTACGCCGAGCTCCTGAAAAGGTCCTTTCTGGCTCTGCTGATTCAGATGGGATAGAGAGTATGTCGATAGCCATTCGGCTGAGCCGTGGATACTGCTTACGCTGCTCAATACGCGACCACCATTTAAGCGACGTACAATCTATTTCAACGGGCATTGATAAAGACCTTGGAGGTGACAGGGGGAACTTTGGTCTGGGATCAAAGTTATAATCAGGACTTTTATCTTGTACCGTGACAATATCCACCGGTGGTTCACCGGATTGAGGTCGGCGTAGGATCTGTATTCTTTTGCCATCGAGACGGAGGTCCCGCTGGAAGGCGATATCCCTCCGTACCAGGTCTCCCTGGTGTTCCGGTTCTAGCCTGGCAGTTCGCCGAAGGCTATCCATGGTTCGGGTGATTATTTTGACAAAAGACGGAGTTGGTGGCAGGGAGGCTTGCCAGAGAAGTTGTCGATTCCGCACATCAAGCCAGAGATCAAGGTATGCCAACCAGATACGTCCTAAAATGACGTCGTGGCTCCCCAAGTCAGTGACGAGGAAAGGATGGTTATATTGCCGTCTTTGATTAATATTCAGGTTGCAACGCAAGATCTTAGTGATAGGGGTTCCGGCGTGACCGTCGAACCCTCGGAGAAGGACTGGCTCTTTCAGTGTTTCAAGAGGGGTGTTTAAAAACTCAGAGAGCTTCTGGGCACATTGGGTGTTAAGGCGTTGGCACCAGTGTCAGCTAAAGCGGTGGTCTTAACTCCATGTCCATTGCGAGATAAGATACAAGGAGTAGTGAAGCTCTTTCCACCCATTAGCCGGCTCAGATCGACCTCCGTCAGGTCAATCTCCGGCGACCCTAGAGAGACTTTCTCTAGTGTTCCTCTTTTCCCGAGTTCTTTTCTATTTCCGTGTCAACCTCTTGGACCGTGTTCTCTTTCGTCTTTGGAGATTCCCTTGAGAAGTGTCCAGGTTGCTGGCAGTTGAAGCACTTTCCTTGGTCGCTCAGTGCCTGGATCTTGGCGTCACTGTACACTGGCCGGGGAGTCGCCGGGGTTCCAGCGCGGGGAGTTCGTACGGCAGGAGAATTAGCACTAGTATTGGAATTGGGAGTACTAGCGGGACGGGGAGTCACCGGTGGGTTCCCGGTTCCTGGCAGAGGGTTGCGGTTCCGGATGCGGTCTGATCGAGCCTTGATTCGACGAAGTCCTTGATCGAGGGCCAGGCATTGCTTAGAGAGTCCTTGGCGAGTCTTGATAGTTGTGAAAACCGGAAGGGCAGCACGTTGCAAATCAATAGTCAGTTTATCGAAGAGGTCTGGCAAGAGGTCTTCCTGAGGGATCTGGGCCTGGCCGGAGAGGTGAAGGAAGCGAGTGTAAAACTCAGCAAAGGTTTCCGATACTTTCATCATTAAGCCTCTGTACTCAAGCCGGGCATTCGCCGACTTGAAAGGATCCTCATAGATGGATGACAAGTGCTCAAACATCTCTTGTTCAGACAGGAAGGTTTCCCGAGAGTCGTCGGCGTATCGCGGGAGTAAATGCTTCTGAGCATCTCCACCAGTACGGCTGAAAACATATGCCATCCGGGCATCGCTTGAGGGGAATTAGTCCGAGTTGACACACAGTTTCCCTTTCTTCTGGAGCTTCCAGCTCTCAAAGGTTGGTTCGGTTCCATCCGTAAGCAACGGAGGGTCTGGAATCTTAGCTGACTTAGAGTGAACTGGGGTTTCATCTCTGGTGAGTCGCCGGGAGAGCGACTCAAGGATGTCGGCTAGTCGGTTCTGGTCTGGGGACTGAGTCCTGGTTTCTGGTGTGTTCTGGGCCTCGATCATAGCTCTTAGCCGGGCAACCTCCGCCAAAGCATTGGCGAGTCCTTGTGTTTCCGGAACAATGGTCTCACTATTGTTCGAGTTCGAGGGTCCGGCAACAGTTGCGGGTTCTCTTCTGGATGCTATAGTTGGCGGTCGGTGGGGGTCTTGGTTCTTGTTCTGGTTCTTGGTTCTGGTTCTTGGGCTTCCTTCGTAGGGAGTGAGGAGAGGTAGAGCTTTAGTTAATGTGAAGGCCCGGATACTTGGGATTCAGGTGAGACACTAAGCAAATAGGTTGAAGCCCTGAAAGAAGTAAAATGCCTATCTACGAGGAACTAAAGCTAAAGAGAGAAGGAGAGAGGGGGGAGAGGGAGTTTATATACAGGAAATCTGGTCATGTGACGCAACTCGTGACTCATCCTTGTCAGGTAATAAGCTGGCTAGGTACCCGCCCAGCACCGTAACAGACCTCGGGGCTTAAAGAGATGAGAAATCCTGCTCTAAATCGAGGCCTTTGCTTTGTCAAGACCCTGCATAAGAATCGAGAAGCCCTATTCCAGCTTTAGTACGATCGCTTTTCCTTCTAGAGTGAAAGGAACAGGGGGAGTCTTCTCTTACTTCCTGTCTCACGGAAGCGAGTAGTTTTCCGTCTTGTGTGAAAATACTCGAATTTGTTAGAAACCTCCCATCTTCCGTCGAAACGGGGCATTCATTCTCAACATAGAACCACTGGTCGCAGCGCCATCCATGTGGCTCATGAATATGTACCGAAGAATTGAGGGTTAACATGACATTAATGTCAGGCTTCAGGTCAGCGCCGGGAACTTTTGCGAATCCCAAGTCCATATTGCTCAAACGCATCGCTGCATCCAGAACAAACACATCTGAAACGTACAGAAGACCCATCAGGTGGACCAAACGATCGTCAGAAGAAGCACACACCGGTCCTCTGATCTTCATCCAATTTGGAGATATACGACCCCCTCGGCTCGGTGAAGATAGCGTAGTCATTGCAGTTTGTTGCTGAGCCGTGGCCAGTGCTATGAAAACGTAACATCAGAAAAATTCTGCTAGTGTAAGAAACCAGAAATATGCACGCGTACCTGGAGCTAGATCTACGTTTGGCAGAACGTACCCTTCGATATTGCAGCCTCGTTCAGGCCGTATGAGTTCAACATCATCTCGCCCTCCCTCAGGAGGCCCGATAGGGCATGTCTTCCACTTGTCCGAATGTCTCATGATTCTGCTTCCGTTCTTTTCGCCAGTAAGCCTGAAAGACAATAGACATATCATTAACAACTTGTTATTCTGCTCGACTCTGACCACGCGACTGGCAAACGCTCTCCCGTCACTAATGCGCTCTACTTTGTACAATACAGATACTTCGTAGGAACCAGCTCGTATAAAATTGGTGTGAATTTCATGTAGAATGAACTTCCCCGGTGTGGACAGAGTTTCGTTTGCTGCTCGGAGAGACTGGGCCATTAATTGCGTAGCACTGATGAACTTTCGGTTTTTCCAATCCCATAGCATAGATTCATTACTGAATGTGTCCTGTTATCTGTTAGCGAGAGTACTGAAGGATGATCTCTAAATAATAGATGTATATCTTTACCTTAGAGACACTCCTTATCTGTACTTCTCTCTCCCATGGTGATAAGCCTTCCATTGAAACGTTTGTGATCGATTGTTATGCTTCTGATTGGAGCTTAACACAATTTAATGCAGTTTGATGAAGACTTGCCAACAGATTTATTGTATGGAGGAATTTCTGTGGCAATAGGCTGTGATTTATATTCGGTTTGTGATTATGATGACGTGAAAATTTAGTGAACGGGTGCTAGTGGATGGCAACGAATACGTGGGCACCCTGTTAAACGATTCAGCTAGGATGGATACGACTACTTTATTGCGCTACGGATTTAGAATAGAGGTTTGATTATTTCTTGGAGGAGTTTTGGCGTTTTTGGCCGCATCCTCCGTATAAACGCTGTCCAAAGGTGAGAACAGACTAGCACCCTTACTAAATTTGAAACTTCGCGTATTTTGCAAATCGTTTGATTCGCTACTATATGCGAAAGTTGCATGTCGCTTACTGCGTACGGAAGGGGTTTCAAGTGGGTCTCGCGCACCCCATGTTTCTGCCGCGTTATAAGAGGAAATTTATGGGACATGTCTGATATTCCGCACTTTTGATTCGCTTTAGAATCTCGCTGCCTACATGGTGTGCGCGAGACCCACTTGAAACCCCCTTCCATAAGTACCTTCCGTACCATGACATGAAATGCCATGTAAAAGATCCCCATTTCATATCCTTAATAGTTTAGACCTGGTCAAGTAAAGTTGTCGGTCATTGTCGCTCCCAGGATCCAATCGGAGGGCTTCAAAAATTCCTAGCTATTTGCTGACAACTTGCAATACCTAATGTCAAGCATCATGTGGAACGCCATAGTAAAGAAACTCAAATTAGAATCGCAGCTGATCATTCAAGCGCATCTAATGCAAGGCGCAGAAACAGGGTTGATATTCCCAAATCACATACCGATGTCGGTCAGCTATATTGATACACTGTATAACCAAGCAGATATTGGTCCCAGACAAGGAACAAGGAACCGGCCCTAAAAACTTTGCAAAAATTCATCGAATGACGGTTTCGATGCCGATAGAAAAAGGAATGAGCGTATAGAGACATTATTTGACATTCACACTATCCTTCTTTCAAAATAAATGTCAGCGTTTGGACAAGCTTTCGTCCAGCCTTTTGCGCCAGACCAGCGGCCGCGTCAGTCCTCTGCGGGTTCAAGCCTTCCATCTGTGCCGGGATCGCAAAAGGGGTGTGTCACGGTTCCTTGAGTTCGACAGTAAACGTGGCATGTATTAACGAAGAGGTCGCTCAGGGAGCCGAAATCTGCTCTTTGAGGAAGCGTTGGAATTGGCCTAGCACCTGATTATGTAAGCTTTGAGATAAGGCAGACCTGCCCCATAATGGATCAATAGAATAACTCTTCAACAAATCATCGATCGACATATGTGCCTTGCATCCACCGTCAAACCACCAGTAATAGCCTACGCACCAACAGGAAGCATATATACTAGCGTACACCTGACTTCCGGGTCAAACCCTTGTGATTTCGTGAGGTAAACTGACTTGATTTTTGCTAAGGTGGGCATAAAGCCCCTATTTATGTTCGTACGCATCGCGTTCGTATTAGATTACAATGAAGCAGCTATGCAATCAATTATAGCAGATGGCCTACACCTGACCGATCATGCAAAGGATCAGCTTAAGGCAACCGTACGAACGGCTGCCTTCAATTCGTGCTTCATATCCTAGGCCACAAAATGACACCCTCACGGGTGGACAACCTTGGGCTGGTCCACCCAGTGTGCCAGCGCAAAAGGGCGAGATCTGTTCGTAGGCGTGCAGTCTCTTGCCAAACTAACCAAGCGCCACGATGTCTTGGCGGGACACAAATTGGGAATCGACAACAATGGTTAGGAATTTGGTCGGTGGCCGCAGAATACATGAAGCATCGCTCTTAACTTCTCTCTCTCCCTATTCCTTAGAGACAGTTGCAAGCCTGTTTCACCGGCCGGACCTTATAAATACACATCGAACGCTTTTGAACCAAGATATTGTATGGCTTGCCTTAAAATGATTTTCAAATTTTCAAGCTCCCTTCCATGATAGCAACAACACCACCACTCAGCACAACTTTTTCAATTTCTCTATCTTTCGGGCCCTCTCTCGCTCCTGTATCGAGATAGATTTCAGTTCTCCTGCCCATCTCCACACCCTGCTCAAACACAAAACTTCTCTCGCTCCAATCATCACAGTCACTGTGCCGCGTCAACCAGCATCCCAAGGCAGCACAAGCGCTTCCCGATCCACTATCCTCTACATGAGCAAACATTCTCGTTCGATATCTTTCTCTTCCCAGTTCCTTTCCGGCAAAAACATAATACATCGTCCCAATGAGGCCGCCTGAGTTCTCCTCTCCAAGATAAAGCTCTGGCTGAAAGGGCTGCTGAGCGAGACTCCCATTTCCTTCGTCACCAGCTTTGGAAAGTGCATAGAGAGAAGGCAGAGGGACAAGAATGAAATTCATCCCTGGCACAAGAGCCACAACAATGTTGTTCTCCTTATTCAATGCACTCTTAAATGTTACACCATTGTGCTGTTTGAAAGCCTGTGGGATCACAGCTTTCACGAACCCCGTTCCCTCGTCGATGGAAATTGGAATTCTCCCGCCTTTCGTCTCGAAGTCCTTTACCGCATCCAATCTCAGAACCTTGAGCACATAATGCCCTGTCCCTATAACGGGGTGGCCTGCAAGTGGCAGCTCATTCTCTGTCGTAAATATCTGAATATGTCTTGAAAAGGTGGAGGATGATGATTCAGGATGTAGGAAAACGACTTCCGAAAGATTGAATTCGCGTGCGATGAGTTGTAGTTGATGAGCTGTGAGAGAAGAGGAGGAGGGGAGAGTTATAATTGAGAGAGGGTTACCAGAGTAGGCTACGGTGGTGAACACGTCTACGGTCGTGAAGGGCAGAGTGAGGGTGTTTGCGGACATTGTGTGAGGGGTGGTGGTGAAGCGAGAAGGGATTGAGGACGAGATACTTCCTGGAACGATGTAAAGTAGGAGGGGGAAGAGAAATACTAATGTTGAGTTCTGTCTTCTTGTCGAAAACATCTTTTTGTCAACTGTTAAACAAAGAATGACATGATATTGCTTTACTTCTGACAGTACGTGCCCCTGCAACTCCATCAAAATCTGGCTAAAAATGAAATCCTCCAATTGGGTGCATCCGCTCGCTTAAGCATGCGACTGCTTTTTGAAAAGCTCTTCCAGATTATACTGGGAACAAACCAGCGCCTAGCAAAGTTTGAAACTTCATGCAAGGGTTTGATTCGCCACCATATGCGAAAGTTGCATGTCGCTTAATAGTGGGCAACACAGAAAAGCATACTTCGTATCAGGCGTATCTATTCCGCCAAGAGGGAAATGAAGCTTTACTTAGAATAGTATAATTTCTCGGTTTCCAGTTTCCTGATTGGGCAGTTGGCCCTTGCACTGGAGAACTCTCCAGAAGGCTTGGCGTAATAGATTCGCCGGCGACCAAGTACGCAACCAGAGCCTGCCAAGCGAGTTGTGGCGTTTACGTATCTTGGCGTTGCTAGACTTTTGGCTGCGTCCTCCGTACAGATGCTATTTAAAAGGTAAGAATAGATTAGCATCCCTAGTTAAGTTTAAAACTTTACGTACTTTACAAATCGTTTGATTCGCTACTATATGCGAAAGCTGCATGTCACTTACTTCGTACGGAAGGTACATAGCCGTGTTCCGTGCAGGGAGTTGGTGACCCTACCCAAGAATGCAAGAATTATGGAATTCATGTTACATGATTTGCTGCTTTAAAGAAATTTCAAGAAGACGCACAGACATGAAAGGCAGGTTATTTTGGCCATCTACGAAGTATACCAAGTATAAATTGAAGCTGGGGGCTCATTGACTTACCGTTCTTCGAATAACTATTCTCCTTTCAACCAAGTGTCGAGACATCAATTCATAAAGTCAAGTTCGATTGACCAAACACGAAGAATTTACTTTCGAGCGATCGAATTCAACTTCCTCTCTAATCTAACTACGGATCGAGCACTCAAGCGTCATCACCACGATGTCGACCACGAGTCCTCTGACGATTGCGATGGTCGACCGAGCCGTTGCTATCTACCTTCTTGTCTTCGTGTTGGATATCGTCGGCTTGATAGCTTATTCATTTTGGAAAGCTTGACTTCAAAGATATTTATTCAAGATGCATTTCTCCACTATTGCCGCTGTCGTCCTCTCTGCAGGAGCTGTCTCTGCTCATGGCAACCACGATCTCGACCGCGAGATTGCTATGAGAGAAGCAGTGTTCCAGTACACCAGCAAAGATTTGATTCATTACGCGGCCAAGATCAAGTCCCGTGGTCTCAAAGCATGCGCTGCTCAAAGACGCAGCGATGTTACTACTCTATTAATAAAGAACCGTGGCATTAAGGGTATGTCTTTCACAACTCCAATTGCAAGCATGGTAATTATGCTAACGTTTGGCTTTTGCAGCACGCGACGTCACCTCGGCCCTTGCCACCGATCACAACTCCACTAGTCTTGAATATACGTTGGATACCGCTGAGACCACCATATTTGCCTCCAACGGTTCATATGTTTTGACTCCTGAAGGAGAGAGCGGTCTATACTGTGAGTTTTGCCGAGCCGACCCGTCCTGATACGTAACTGTAGTAATATACTGACAACAATCAAGACGTTGCTGGAAAGTATATTCGATCCGACTTGGTTGACGAGCAAGTTGGAGTCCCTATCCATTACGACTTCCCGATCTTTGATGTGGAAACATGCGAGCCCGTTGTTGGAAAGTATTTCAAGATATTTAGTAAGTTAATAAATCACGACTTGCAACTCACAGCATTACCTACTGACTTACAAAGACTGTAACTCGACTAGTGTCTACCCGGGCACCACCATGTCTGGTAACGGAAACACCAACGACGTCTTTATCCTCGACGAGATCTTTTTACGAGGCCTTCAAGCTACTAACAACGATGCAATTGCCTTGTTCGACATTATCTTCGCTGGCTACTATACCAGCCGTGTAACCCACATCTATACTATTCTACACATGAATGCCGCTCTTTGAAACAACGGGATTATTTACGACCTTATAGCAAGACATATTATACAGACATTCTGGGATCAATCTATTTGAGATCAGGTCAAGCTTCTCTTATTATACAACACCAACACCCAAGAAGTTACCTCCAACGCTGACGATATGGTGTTCGCTATCAAGGCCGTTTCCAGCAATCCCGTATTCAACTACGTCATGCTCGATGACACTCTCTAGGCTAAGCTCTTAGCCTAGTTAACTCTCGATGTTAGCACAACTCTTTTAAACACCACTAACCCCGCCGCTACTTCCTACGCTATTGGAGGTGTCGAGTCGACCAGCGGAGAGTCAACTGGTGGTGATCAAGGAGCTGCGCCATCTGGAGCCACCGCATCTGACTCATGATCAAATTGCTTGGTACCCACAAAGATTCTCTCATCGAAATCGGGCGGTTCTTCCCAGCCGTCGTGTTCCAGCTGGAGGGATCATCAAAGTCACCAAACAATCCCGCGACATTGAAATTATGGCTCAAGCCCAAATCCAGATCCGATACTCTGAACCAGGGTGTGAAGTGGCAGATTGATGCCTGTCGTCGTGGATTGGAGGTGTACCAGCAGAAGGATACGGGAAGTTTGCCGAGTGTGAAGAACTTTTACTATGATAATAGAAGGTTGTTTCATCATGAGCACACGCAGCAGGGGCTCTATCTGCAGTCTTTGCCGAGACCTAGAACTCACCAGGAGTTTTTGGAACAGGTGGATAGGAGGCAAGCTCTGGTGAATCCGGGTAGAGGTGCTTTGGCGGGAGGGAAGTTGGAAAGTGCTGGAAATGGTACGGACATTCAGGGGGTTGCGCTGGTCAAGAGGGAACGATGAGTGAATACATCCAGGGTATATACCTAGGTAAAGGTCATGTAAACTATCAATGTCATGAAAGTCAATGTAACAATAAACAAGCAAATATCCGATCACTGGAGGGTGGATGATTTAATACTTGTTGAGGTATTTTCATGTCATTCAAATGTATCAAAATTATCTTAGTGTTTTCGCCCCTGACAGAAGAGCATGCCAAAATACGATCTTCTCCGAAGATCTACGCACCATTACCGTTATATGCAAGCAAATTGGGTGTTCCCCTCAAACCAGGCTGAAGAAGTCCACCAAGACCAGTTGGCGTAACACCAGAAAGCACATCCTTAGTAGCCAGAGTCCTGATCCTCTCGCACAGCGGTCCAGGAGCTCTCGTACCCTCAAGGCCAATCAAATAAGCACCGAGCCCAACAATATGCGGCGTAGCCATCGACGTTCCGGAGATGGTATTGGTGTCGGTCGGACCGTTGATCCAAGTAGAAAGGATATCCGTACCAGGACCAAAGATATCAACCACAGAGCCATAATTCGAGTACGAAGCCCTCGCATCATTCTTATCAGTAGCACCAACAGTACAAGCCGACTTCTCCGAAGCCGGCGACGTAAGCGCAGCAGAACGACCATCATTGCCCGCAGCAACGCCCATAAAGAGACCTTGCTGGACAGCAGCCGCGACAGCCGAATTTGTAGTCTGCGAGAAGATACCGCCGAGACTCAGGTTCGCGAGGGATTTGCCGGCGCGGCCTTTGCTCTTCATGTCGTTGACGGCCCACTGGATACCGGAGATGATCTGGGATGTTGCACCGGAGCCGCTGGCGTCGAGGACTTTGACGGCGATGAGGTTCGTCTTCTTGGCGACGCCGTAGGCGCGAGAGCCGATTGTGCCGGCTACGTGAGTGCCGTGGCCGTTGCCGTCGGTGTTTTGGCCGTCGCCGGCGAAGTTGGCGCCGAAGGTGGCGCGGCCTTCGAATTCAGTGTGCGCGGTGTAGATGCCGGTGTCGATTACGTAGGAGTATGTCCCGGCGCCGGCGGAAGTGTCGTAGATGTAGTCTGTTGAGCCCTTTGCGCGGTGGGAGATACGGCCGAGACCCCATGGAGCGTTGGCTTGGGTGGTGAGGGCTTGGGTGCGGACTGTGGTGTCAGGTTCAATCCAGGCGATCTGGGTTGCGTTAGAATGCGCTGGGGTGGAGCGAAGCTGCAAGTTGATTGAAAGGACTTACATCAAGACTCGAAGCGAGCAAGTCAACTAGCGACTGGCTGAAGATTCCACTGTATCCCTTGAAGCTGCCGAGGTTGAATGTTGATTTCGTGCCAGAGACGACGTCTGCATCGCGGTTCGCTAAGTGTGTCTGGTAGGCGGAATCTGAGATGTCTTTCATGACCACAATCCAGCTGTTGGGAATAATATCTGCGACATTTGCGACTGAGAGAATAGGTGCCAGAGGCGCACTAGCCACAAGTCCTGCCGCGGCGAAGAAATTAAGAAGGGTATTGAAACGCATGATGAAATCTAGAAAGAAACGATGATGACTTGATGGAAGATGAAATCTGTCTCTGCAGGGGAATTCATCGCAACTTTATATTCGCAGATCAGACGGATTGCAACATTGATGACTTTGCCTCTTCCCCGGCCGTCATGTACTAGCAGTAAAGCTAGATGAAGCTATTCAGATACCGGCTTGGTGGTGGCAGCTGCCAGCGTCTACCGAAGCGGGGAATGATCATCCCAATTCCCCCATCCATTGGCAGGCATGGCTTTTCTGAACCGTGCAAAGGACCCCTAAAGGGTTCTAAGGTTAACAGATGTCTTTGTGGAGTAATCGCACAATCTTGGCTCCTGCCAGACGAGGGAGATGATGCACAGCCAAGACTGGATGATCAGCCGCTACGGACCTTTCCTTTTTTTCGCCAAGACTGATCTCCATTTGGTAGTGGACCGAGGATGTTGAAGATTCTAGATGTGGAGGTGATGTTTTGGTGAATGAGATAAAGTTCTGGACGCCACAATATGGAGAACTTGCGGATGAGGTTAGAATATTTGCAAAAGCTCTGTTTGATTCCTCGATGGCTCTGGTACCCCGCTTTGAGACATTGCCATGACTTGATGAATTGATTTGAACTTCCTCGAGCCTCGGATGAAGATAGGCACTTGCTTTGTAATCCGTCAACGTAGAGAAAGGCAGATTGCCTGCGCCTTAGTAATTCCATTGACGTCCTCGGTTGAAGAAAGAAGGCGGCGAGTTTGCTGCATTGAGTCCCCGGCCCACCCGAGGGCCATTTAACTATCAGGGAGAGAGAGAAAGGGGGCTTCTCACTCAGGAGAAGAGACTCCAGGTTGTGGAAATAACAAATTACAAAGCGGGTGTGTTGCTGTGATGGGATGATGAAGTGGCGTCTGCATTGAAGCTGAGGCTGAGGTTGGGTTAAACTTTGTCTCACCAAGCAATCTGCAGCGGGGTCTTCTGCTCACGTGAAACTCATGTGAGTCGATAGCCACCTACCTTTGAATGAGGTTCCTGAAATTCTTCCGCCCCTGAGCCCCAAAGAAGTTTTTAGGTATTTCGATGTAGCTGTTGCAGTAAGTATTTCAAGGTATCTGCTACAACTTTGGTTAGATTTTGGGGTGACAATGCTCAAGTGTACAGGATCCAGCCGCATGCACCACCTACGGAGGCCGCGAAAGCTTCATATCTGCTGCTAAGGAGGGATCTAAATCTAGCGTGGGAAGTATATAGAGATGTTTGATAATTCTTCCGAAAGGTAAACATGGATTCCCAACGGACTATGGAACTGTGGTATCACACCCGCCGAAGATCTTTGGCTCCCAATCTCTGTGTTTCCACCCAGTAGCTTCCCTGCCATCTCGAGCTTGACATACATACCTCAGCTCCTTGGTCAACTTCATAAACTCTTCACCATCATCGCGCCAAACTCTTCTAAAGACACCTGCATCTCTGTAGCCAGCACCTAACATTCCTTGACTATTTCCACTAGTGATCTTCCCAAGGTCCTCAATAATGAGCTGCCGTAGTGACTCACTTCCCTCTGAATGATTCTCAATGGTCCCCCCAAGTGATGATGGACATTGTGGTGCAGATTTCGAAATGACTTGGATGATTTATGGGTGTCGTACTGAAGTCATCCTGGCGACAAAGGTTTCCGATGTGGCGCCTTGAAATGGTGAACGCGTCAAGCTGCGCTAGCTCAACACAAGCGAGTAAGACTGTCATCAGTGCTTGAATGGTCAATGAGGAAGTCATATCAAGCAAATAGTCTTGTTCCACATTGATGAAAAATGCGGAAAGAGGAACGTCGCCATTCGGCGTATATGGAGATGGTGTGTACAGCGGAGGCACGGGGCCCACCGTAAGGTATTAATACAAACTTCTGCTTAGAAGTGGGGTTTTGCTTGGTTTGTTAAACCATGACTTCGGCGTTCAATTATGGTTTAGGCGCAGTCAGAGTCCAGCTGGTAGTAATATGTCCGTATTATCCCAGACTCAAGATGTATGCCGAAGTCATGTCACGTGTATCATGATGACCTCACCACTTTCGCATTGTGGACAGACCGGTGCTTCTAGGCATGCATTCTGGCTGGGTTAGAAGTCTCGACTGCTCCTTAATTTGTTGTCATCTGCTCCGGTTGACCTACCCTATGAGCGGTTCGCTCATTTATTCGATTAATATTGAGCTTCTATAACGTCTCGGTTAATTCCCAATCCGCGTCGCTGGGAACAAGTTCTATTTCAAGAATCTGGGTCCTGCGCCGGACATAGCGGGATCTCTACCTTGTATTTACGCGTTCGCCAAATCACCCAATCATACTGTCTAGGATCGGATGGTCCGTAATGATCCTCAGGGACGGAGTGTTCTGGCTAGGGACGAAATTGAATTGTTTACTTACTCGTGCCGCCCCTGGTCCCGGTACATCATTGTGCCTGATTTTCCATCACGACATATATCGGCACTCATAAGTCATCTTATCTCTGTAGATTCGATGAATCATCGGGTCGTTTACATCCTGAAGATATCGAATCCCAGTTTCGTTTCCGGTAAGGATCCTTTCCTGTGCAAGCCAGGTTATATGCATCAGAATCATTGTGTTTGTGAACCGGTTGTGATCATCGATCTGTAGCTGGATGTTGTGGCGTAAGGCATGAGCTTTGATCATAGCCTAGACAGTGCCCTCTCAGAGACAGCAATTGTAATTTAAGCTCGATTGAGTATGTAATATATACCAGCCGCAGGTCTTTGTTATCCGGTGTCTATGCTTCCGAGCATCCCATATCTAGATTAATTCACTTGTCAACTTTCGTTTGGCCCCACTTCTGCTGTGACAGCGGCTCGTATCGCATTTTTCATCTACCTATCGAGAATGATATGCGCTGACATTCACATCAAACTCTCTCTACCTGCTTGGCTCAGTCGGCGACAGTTCATCTGAAGTCGGCAAATAGCCTATGTCTTTCAACTGAGCCAGAATAAACAATGGTATTTGCAGTCCGCCACATGGTAAAGTTGCGCCTCGATCTTTTCTATATAACGCATGTCCGTCTTGTGGATTGATCTTTTTTGGTCTCACTGGGGAGGCACATTTCGATATTTCACAAACCAAATACCATCACCAACAACCCTTCATTATGCATTTCGCCAAGTCTACGTTCCTTCCATTACTTGCTCTGGCAAACATTGCTCTATCTGTATGGTTAACCTCTTTCCCAGGTCTACTTGATTGCGAGAGCTAACTTTGGTGTCTTTCAAGCAAGTCATCGTGACAGTAACGAGCACTGTGACAATTGTCACAGTAACCATTACGCCTACGACCTCAACATCAACTGCTTATGTAACGGTCACTGGAAAGCCTCCTCAAAGCACGTCGACCTCGTACTACACAGTCACGGTGACTGCTAGCCAAAGTCTACCTACCCAAAGCGGAAGATGTCCGATTGAGGAATGGGGTCAGTGTGGCGGGGATGGATATATCGGCAAGTGCGCGGGTAGCTGTGGAAATGACAGTGTGTGCAAATACAAGGATGGTATGTCTCTCGCTAGATTCTTGGACATTGAATCTATGAATCAAATGCTAAGGTTGAACCACAATAGTATGGTACTCATACTGCAGCAAGCTCCCTGCCATGGCAGTCGCTGTGGTGACCGTCTATCAACCATGATTTGGTACGGGGGGGGCCGATCGTAGGCTCGAACATGGATGAAGCGGATGTACGATCTGAACTGATAACGACGCACTTGTACGATTCAATTATTTTTCTCTTGCTCATCCACCTAATCGTTCCATACACCCCATTCGCTTGTCGTATTTTCCTAGCATCCTCCCTCAAGTTTATGACAAGCTGGATTTTCCAGCGGATAATGGACTCTGAAAGCATCCAAACTTGGATTTTCACGGCACAGCTTGGATGATTCCTCTATCCATTTCTGGTTGCGGTCGATAAGGACTAGTTGCTTCAAATACACTCTCTTTAGTCCTTGGTGGCTGTCAAATATGCGACACAGTGTCCTTGTCTCTGTTGCAAAGAATCCAAGGCGCAGATCTACGAGCGATGGTAGCGTATGTTCGTGGAATAGCCGCGCCAAAAGGTTATCTTCCGAGGTGAATGTGTGGGAATGGCTTTTCAAGGAAGTTAATGATAAGTCGAGCTTCTGCAAGGAGATGGCAGCTTTGAAAAGCTGCACAAATCCTTGGTCGTATTCCAATCTTGAAGTTCCAAGGACAGCGCAGTGTATCTTGAGCGATTGGATAGCCGAAAATGCTACTTTCCCGTTCGGTATGTTCATATCAGCAACACGGGCCAAGGGACCCAATGACTTAGGTGCTGGCAGCAAATCAAGGCTTTTGAACTTGCTATCGCTCTTCGCTATACATGCGGCGGCAAAATCGAGGTAGTGCGCCATAATAAATGATTCTGAGGAACCATTATTGTAAACTGGATCTAGATAGTGTAATTGTGGCCATGATCTGGCCGAGGGAGACTCTGGCAAGTCATGACCGTTTGAGTCATCCATCCCGAGCCTGACGTTCAACCACGAAGCGAAGCCACAACGCAAGACAAGAGAATCGACTTTTGGTAAACGTTTCAAAGACGTTACGACTTTGGAAAGCAAGTCCTGTTGGCAGTTCTGGAATGAGAAACTCTCTTTCATGTGTCGCCTGAGAGCTATGATGTCATCAGAAACGTTTCTGACATTCATCTTATTTATTTACAGACCACCCTCTCCCCAGAAGGGTGTCGTATCGAGAATGAGACTTGTAACGTGCTTTGCCAATCCCGGGTTGCCGCAGATGCTCGTGAACACTCCGAGATCTTCAGCGTATGGACTGATCCAAACCTCCGTGAAGAGAGGGAGGTCTAGAGAAATGCCGAGAAAATCTCGAGAGACCAGTCGTAGAGCTTTCCAGTCCGACTTTAAAAGATGAAGGGCAATCATGTTCATGACTTCGTTCGGGACAGTGATTTCGATGCCTGGTCTTTGAGATATATTTTGGATGACAGAGAACTGTTCGGCAGAGTCAAGTCGAGAGACGATTGCTCGATCCCCAGAGCTAATGGTAAGAACAACCATTTTGATTATTCCGCTGTATTCCGTTTATTGTATTGTAGGCGAAGATTCGAAGCAGATCCTGACGAGAGCGGTTCGAAATTGGTGGATGAAGCACTTGAAAAGTCATCTGCAGAGGGTTTCTTAAACTCAAAAAGTTAGGCTTATTAGAATAGTTATCAAACACTTGTATAGGGAACCAAACTTTGAAAGTGGACCGGTTTCTAATTGCCCAAATAGTCGCACTCTCCATTCAAATCGCGCCAGACAACATCATGCGAAATTGTAAAGCTTTTGAAAGAAAATAGCAGCTTATTATAGTCCTAACTTGGCTCTGACAGGAAAATATACTCGAGAAGTGCAGCAGCTTGAGGAAGTCTTCTACCTCCGTAGGTCAGTCCAACACGTGACCGAGTCACATGTCTGTTCTGTTTCTTGTGCTCCTGATTCCATGATCTCCGTTGCCTACTAATCATACAGATATGGCTCCTGATCTTCAGCGAGCTTGACAGCTATCAGCAGGTGGTAATGAGCTTCAGCACGGAACAATTACTCGTCACGTGTGGGGCTAGAGCCCTGATTTGTTTCTGTTTCGTGACTTGCAACCGTGATATTTCACCTCTCCACAAAGATCATCGCCGCACCCTCTACTATCTGCACCCTCTATGAATGTCGTACTCTCTCCAGGGGTGTCACGGTCTTGCTACGCCGTCTATGGTTGAATGAACATATCTTTCTTTCACGATCACGCAACGCTTTCACCCGGCTTGTTCAAGTCCACATTCCTTCAATCCATCTGCGCACATGATTGCGTAGCTCAGCTCCGAGCGTCAAGTACGTCTTTAGACTGTGCTGCCTCAATGTTTCGATTCTGCGGCATCATATTATTCGGGCCGCGCAACCTCGAGCGCCGAATGAAGCGCAGAAACACATCGCGCAGCACTTTTCGGAGAATTATGCTGCATCTTCATGGATGAAGAAAACCCAAAAGTGGTCGCACATGGCCAGTTTCGAGCTCAAACATCAAATCAATGATTCATCACGGGAGCCTCGTCTCGGGGATACTTACTGAGATGGTGACGGCCTCGCAACTCAACCCTTCGACGTGTTTAGCACCCATCATCAATAGCACTTTCTTGGACCCGAACGGGAATCCCTAGCATATGCAGCGACAGCTAGGCACATAATCTTGCACCAAAAGCTCAGCAGTGTTAGCAATTTTACCTAGCTACATCGTGATGTGTTAGGCTGTCTTCACTTGCAACGTCATCATCCGCAAAGCTTGCGAGCGCTTCGCATACTTGCGATTGCGTCAAAACCTTCTATTTCCATCCAAAAGGATTTAGCAGATGGCCCACGGCCCGAAGGCATCAGGCACACGAGGTTGACGGCTCGAATTTGCCCTGTTCAGGCAAGTCTCAAGCAGTATCTTGTCCTCAACCTAGATTTGGAATATGCTGCTCAGTTTCGAATTGTCCAGAACAGATCGACTTCCCACGAACCGTTATCGGATACCGACTTATCATCAGCCATCCCGATCATAGGAGATCGTGGCGCGAGAAAGAACCTGAGGCGTTCGTTGAAGATACTTCTCAGGATATCCCTTCACCCAATCGTGCGAAGTACATGCCCAAGTGAAGAGACGGCATCAGGGGGGCTAATTGATGTTTCTGAGAGCGTATGCATGACGAAATCTCATTTCCCTTTGATACGCAAAGATCTCTCGCCCTGTTCTCGACAATGATCGGCTTGTTCCACCACTTCGAATAGCATCATGGTGCTTGCGAAGGATTTGCGAAGGCGGGGTACCTCCGATATCGTTGAATCAAGTACGAGCTTGGTCAACTCATTCACGACCCGCCAAGGAAGAATGTTTCTAGCTTCAGCGGCGACTAGTGGGTATACGAAAATCAAGGGTCCCGGAAAAATCTCTTGTTGTCCTCCTGGAGCCAGTGGTAGTCCATCCCCAAACCCACAGTGTGCGTGGTGGAAGAAACTATATCCTGAGCAACGGAGGATCCTCCGCTACTTTGCCTTAATTGGTGATAATTGGCGGTTTTGGGACTGAGACAGTGATTAAGGTTTCGGGTAACTTCCCTCAGCACTGCAACAGAAAATGAGCCGTCCGGACACTACCGCGTCGATCCAAAAGACCCTGAAACCCGGCACTAGAACTATTGGACGCCAACTCATCATTCCGCGAGCGACGGACCAGAGCTAGTACGTTTTTCTTCCATGGCCATGGCTCGACCTCAAGCTCATTTGGTGCATGCCTGTTGTGCATTATGTTAGTGACTTGGATTGGCAGCGATGAGTAAGCAACCAAGATAGCAAAGCACGATGTGGGTTCAATGGTAATGTTGTTTCCTGTTCCACTTCTCCAACAAACTTTGAATCAGAAGCTAACTAGCGTAAGCTACCTCTCACCCGTTCCTACGGAGAGTCTAGTGCCAGGGTCTAGCTTGATTTCGAAGAACCAATAGTCTCTTCCCTCCGATGTGACCCGATGTTTAGCACCAGATCCTAGCTCTAGCTGCCAGATCTGGTATGACGGAGTTGAAGGGTCGCTGACTTCTAGCTGCAGATTTGGTTGTAATGTATCACTTTAGGTTGGTCTATCGACACTTAAGCGTTGTACACGTCGCTAGCTCGGCAGTGTGCATAAGCCCCCTTTTATCGCTCTGTCGAGTCTCGACTGATGTCCAACTTGCACGTCTAAAAGCATCCCCATCTCCATACAATAGGCTCGCTCTCAATTACCTGGCTCCCGGCGGAAATTCAAAATTCCGCTCTTCAAACATTTCGGGTACCGGTACCTCGGCTGGCACATCAGCGGATAAGAGCTCTGGATCCATCAATATGGCTAGAATTCATTGTCTTCTCCTTTTACGAAAGAAGGCAAATGTAGCCGACCCGAGCGTGGGAAATTCCCGTCAACTGACCTTCAGAAAAACGCACTCTTCCAATTCTAGTCTCATTTTCGCTTGCCGTACTTGGGAGGATCCAATTCAGCTCGATAAGTTCGTCTGATCTGGTGAAGCAAAGCAGCAGTAAGGCTCCGCCATACGATTACGATTACGATTACGAATCTCTCGAGATTCATGCAGGACGATTTTGGCCAATTTCGCCAGACCTTTTCCACGAAAACTCAGTAGTGCTTTTTATGATGTAGTGAAGCGTGAAGTCTTGAAGCGGGCTTCTTTCAGTACATTAGTACGTGTCTAGCATGGAATTTTGCCGCTGTCCTCATGTTCTTGAGACACTTATACTATCCGATTGCAGGTTAAAAGTTTCAGTAATCTTCCGATCTCGAAGTCTGGTGTTGCAAGTTTTCCACTCTAGCTCCATGATATGCTGTACCAGAGTGGTGTATTTTTCTTATTTGGCTTCCCCGTATTCTCAAGCGAGCCCATGATATTACGCAACTCGGCTGAAGATCGCAGATCCACGCCCATGCTTATTGTAACCACACATTATCTCTCAGCCTCATAGTACCGGTATTAAACCAGTAGTGACTCCCTTGCTCAGCCCTACCTACCTATATTATGTCTACTATACCCACGTGATTTGCCCTTGTACCAAAGTATCTTCCCTTTGTCTTTCGTTGTCTCTCCATTCCAAATACAATGCTTCCATGCATGCTTCTTTTCCAGGGAGGTCCTGTCCTGCATTTAATATGTATCCACCCAATAATGGATTGAACCAAAAAAATCCTCCTTTCCCCATCATCAGATCAAAATCCTCCTTGTTGATGGCCCCACCTAAGCATCTGCTCCCCTTTTCCAAGTCACAAGTCACATAACCACATTGAAAGGCGGCGCTTCATCCTTCCGCCCATCTAAAAACGTGGTGGATCGATCCCCAAAAGGAAGGCAGGTAGTACAAATCGCAGGAAGAAAGTGCGTGGCTTCATCTATCCAACCCAGCACATGCATGCAAGCCATTTAATTTACAACTCCACGTTTTCCACCCTCGACTGAGACATGACTGGTCAACCCTCTCACATATCGATATTATGATTTCTGTTTTCAATTCAATCGGTCCTTTTTACCCGCACATGTTTCTCTTCTCATCTTTCCACAATCTTGGAATTCTCATTCTTGCTTGCTATTTTAAAATTAGGGTTGGCACCTGCTGCTCGGAATCAGCGGGCGCATAGGCAGGCATACGTACATGGGTGCAAGCAACGTTACCGCCTTTCTTTCGCAGTACCGACGAACAACTAACGGCGCGACGCACGCAGCTTGAAATCCGACAATTGAGATGAATCGAGATGAGGTGCAGCATCCATCTCACTAGAAGAAGCAAAAAGCGTCTGGGGTAAAAGGGGCGGAGGTCCCGAGGAATGGATTCAGCAATCAGCACGCCGCTGGTTTAATGCATGCTTGTTCGGATGAATGCAACTGCAAATGCAGGGCGGGCAACAGGGTCAGTTCCAGCGGAACGAACCTGTTTCGAAACCAAAAACATCCCGGTACCAATCGGAGTCTTCTTTCTGCTGTTTCTAGAACGCTTTTTATTTGGACGTCTCTCGTCGATGTCGTCACAGAGGGGATCCAAGGATGCTGCTCAATATGTCATCGTGGAGAAGTAGTCAGTGGACACGACTTGTAAGGCTGGACAAGGCTGTCGACACGTTTCCAAAACGCTCAAAATTTCGATCTAGAGCTCACACTAGCAGACAAATGTCGTGGGAGGCTGTTTTTAGGGTGTTCTCGCGACGCAGTGTCGAATCTTAGGGCACGTTTTAAACGTTTAAGCTTGTGCCAGCGGCGCCATCAATGCTCGTTTAGCGAACAGGCCTTCCCTGACTTCGATAAGAACAGACGAGTAGATTGGGGCTAAAGTGCCTATCCGTGTGTCATTGGCAACACTACCGGTGCTGATGATGCTGATGGGGTTCGGGATTTGATGGCCTATCGTTCTCACTTCTGACACCCTGAGGGAGGCGACATGGGCGAGCCCGCGTGCACTTTCTTCCAGACAGAATATCTCGAGTCTCACGCCAGATGGCCCCTATGATGTCTACCACCTCATCATCTCACATCGCACCACAACATAGAACTAACCCCCACGACTAATTCAAAGCCTCCCACGCGCAGCCGCCAGCGTCAGCACAGGTTTAGGTTCCTGGCCTGACGGGAGGATCTCGCTGGCTTAAGGAATATCAGATTCGGTTAAGGTGGTATCGCTGGTATGGACTTCGAACTCGGGTAGGAGGCACTGGCACTCGCAGTGGCACTCGGCGCGGGCCCACATCTAGGTAATTTAACCCGCAGGTGCCGGTATCTGAGGCATCAGATGAGGCCCCAACTGTTCAAAAAGGTGCTGCGGGCAACAGTTCGTGCCGTTGGGGATTCCCAATTAGTCCATTCGACGACGAATGGCGTCGGGAGCTTGCCCCTACTGGACGGAAGGGCCCCATATGCATGGGGCCATACAGGGGCCTTACCACACTTTGAATGCTGATTAAGTCCTGACAGGCACGAATCTGAATCTGCCATCGGGCAATAGTTTGGCGCTTGCGTGGGGGCCTGGTAAAGAAGAGGGGGAACAGCATGGGATAAGAGGCAAGGGCAGGGGACTCTGGAAGGGAACGGATACATTCGGGAGGGGGGCCATGGCCACAAGTTAGGAGAGTTAGGGCATGACAGGCATTGTTTACAGGCCATCGGGCCTGTACCGGACAGGGCACAGCAACTTTGTTTGTGGCAGAGCTGTTGCAGCCTGCATTCTGCAATGCAGACTGCAGGAGCCAATCCGTACCGAACAGAGCCGTTCTATTGGCATCGTACTGTTGTGCTTCTCCCATTTCTGCCACTTTTCAGGGGGCGGCCGTTGAGAGAAGTCGAAGAAGGGGAAGAAGACTCGCTCAGGAAGGCTAGCAAGAGCTGCACTACCCCCCTTTTGGGTTGCCTGCGACGGATTTCGACTACTTCTGGCCACTGTCCGGGAGCGGCACATGGTTCTCCCCCATGCTGTCTGTCCCCTTCGAGAAGCATATCCTGGGCACCTCAACGTCTTTGATATATCCCTATCGATGATCACCCTCAGATACGAATTTAGGCAACTGGGGCATGGTCCAATCAGCAGCAGCTCTTTCCAGTGCAGGAGGGCTATCACCAATGTAGATCACGCGCCAGCCACGTCTATTGTTCTAGATGGCCGTCGTTTGCTGCCAGTGCCAGCTAGATGAGCCAGCCCAGGCCTGAAGAGCGAGATGGCATTGCATTGCCGTTAGTGGTGACGGGGGGGTAAGAGAGGGGAAGGGTTAGGGACGAGAAGAGGAAACTAACGTGAATGACGGGGCCATGCGATCCCATCCCCTCCATTCTATCCCATGCTCGGTATCCCCATCGTACCTTGCCCACTCTGGCTGGGCTCTAGAGAATGCGGAAGGAAGTTAAAGCCATGAGGCTTTCGGCCCCTCAAAAAGTTTGGCCCCTATGAAAAAAATGGCCCTAGCTGCCCTTGCTCCAAACTACGAATCAATGCTTAGCACCATACCAGGCATAAGCTCATTCTCCGGCCTTCATCTATCTTTTCCTCCCATGCCATGCCTGTCTGCTTGCTTGGTCTGAGGGCAAACATGATCACCATTGTTCTGTGCGCGTGAACTCTGCCTCGTTCATCTCGTTTCGTCTTCTTCATCGTTCCTGTCACTCTTTTAAACATCAGTCTCCTTCCTTCCCCGCTACAGGGAGAATGCGTCGATGTCCCTCACGCAATCAGTAACAATGGCAAATATAAAGCCAGAAGATGGTGACAATTCCATCTGGCAAGGCTATAGTCTACATCCTCCCCATCCGACATCGTCACAAGGCCCTGCATACGATTCGAATTATCAATCCCCTGCGATGACAATTCCTTACCATGGTCGACCTCACAAAAGCAACTACCGATCTCTGGATATACCGTCCAGCCACGCACGACCAGCATTAAGGAATGGGAATGGGATATTGACAGCTTCACCTCCATCCTTAAACACACACCATAGCTATCCGTCACTCAAAAGAGCTTTCCACAGTACAGATGATTCGCCGTACGGGGAAAGCATCCAGAGTTATAGAGATGACTTGCAGGATATTCCGAAGCCGAGTATCAACCAAGACCACAGACTTCTTTCTTTTGCCAGACTACCCGAGAAGAACACCATTCTGGATGCTCAGGGAAGAGTTCAGCGTGTCGATCTCGCGGCGCAAATCCATGGGATGTTTTTCTTGTCCGAATTGGCAACGCCGGCTGGAGAAAACATGTTGATGCAACCAGAGCTGACTTGTTATCGACGAAATCTTTTCCAAATCTCCGGAAGTGTCACTGCAGCAAGAGGTCCATTGTCTATACTGACAGACCGCGGCGAGAGAATCCCTATCGTTTCCATGGAAGTGGTTATCTCAGCAACAGAGTCGGTTGACGGCCATGTCGTCAAGCTGATTGTGATCCCATGGAAAACTCCACCTCCCAACTCCCCAGAAATCCCAACGGGACAGGAGCATGAGCCAGCACCGATACCACTACTTCCATCTGACGAAGGTCCAGATGCGCATAGTGACTTCACGGTCTTCCCGATCGCTTATCGAAGGTTGCAATTCCGAATCGCTACTGCGAACAATGGTCGAAGGAGAGAACTTCAACAGCACTTCACCTTGCATCTGAATGTTGTTGGGACACTTGCGAACGGGACGAAGATGAACGTGTGCGAGACTTCAACATCGCCGATCGTGGTGAGAGGGAGAAGTCCGAGGAACTTCCAAGCAAGAAAAGAGATCCCGCTTGTTGGATCGTCATCTTCTCGTGGACAGCCGCCAGAGCTTCACGTAGCTACGAATGTCATGCCTAGCATTGCGGTTTTGGAGGCTAAGGCAAAGTTGGGCAAGCAGCATGTTGTTGAGCTCCCAAGGTCGCCATTTACCTTTGATTCGAGCACCATTTCTGGATCACCGTCAATGGTTCGACAATCGTAAGTCAAGTCTCTTCTCCAACCAACTGCAAGTTCCGACAGCATGGACATTCATTGAATTCATCTTGATTCTTTTCCTTAGCTAAATGAAACAAAGCTGATAAGAACTAGGGCCTACCAATCTTGGAACGCAGCACACACGCCCGACCATACAACAGGGCCAAATACGCCGAACTACCCTGCGCCGTCATTGAGTCTAGACTCCTACCTCCAAGTACACCCCAGCAATAACAACAACTCACCATCAGATTTACACTCCTCCAATCCACCACCAATAACAATGCCAGGTCCTCAACCCCCTCTTCGCCAACAATACGCCTACCATCCTCCATCGTCTGCACCAACAAGCGAACCCATCCGCTTCATAGACAGCAACCCAAGGCCTTCGAAATCCCCAAGACATGCTGCTCCTCCAGAAGTACCATTGCCATTGCCTTCGAACGGCAATTACTCGGAGTACGGATCGCGATACATGCCTCCGTACAGCAACAACAGCAACGAAGCCATGCCATCAAGAGCGCCCGAGTACTTTCCCCCAACGCAACAGCAGATGCAAGCATGGACGAGTGGGCCGGACACAGGCGTGGTCTATGGGACCAGTCAAGCGCCGGGTGTGCATCACTACGAGTTTCCAAGTGAGCAGTATAAGGAGGAGACTGCGTCGCAGCAGCCACACTATACTTGGAATTCAGCTTAAAGGAAGCGACTCCGAATTGTGGGAGGAACGATGTCCTTGAGAACCCCATGTGGTGCGTAGCAGTACCAGGAGGGCACCAGCGAAAGCTATGAATACGAAACGACAAGATGATCACAGTCCGGCGTTGCGCTCTTTTCACAACAACAATTTTCTTATTTTACCATGTACGATAGTCGGTCAGGATATAGAACGGAGGGATTGGATGGTTTGCGGGGGGACATTTTTAAAATGCCATGTTGAATAGCTAATTACCTGCAATTTGAGAACGGGGTTTCGAAAGTGGAGTAAATAGGGCATTGGCTGCCATACACGACGAAATTGTTGGGGAGGGCTATATTCTTGAGGCGCAAATTTGGAATCGAGTGGATGAATGGACCTAGTCCCGTGGTTGAAAGATACGGACCGAGTTGAATGAATGTCAAGAGCAAAAGCACGATACCCAAATACACCCCATATCTAATTTCCAGGGTTAACTTCATACTGCTGTACTAATGTGACCTTGGACTGAAGACGTCAAAATTGAGAAGTCCAAACAAACAAACCTCGGAAACGAAACTAAACACCAAGAAACCAAACAGTCAACCATACATATACCCAGAAATATTCTTTTACGCATGAACGAAATACGTCACGTCAAACCCCAGATCCAGGAATCCCATTATCAGACACGGCTATGCAACAAGCATGTCCCAGGCTGTCAATGCAGTCAATGATTGTTGATGCTTACCTTACTGTCCAATGCCTCCAGTCCATCCGATGATTCAATGCTACACCAAACCTACCCACCCGTAAGTACGATCACATCACATCGTGCATGAATCCTTCCCGTCTGTAACTGCAACCCATAAATCCAGCATCTCGGTTCATTTAATGCCACGGGCACTGCCCCAACTACTGCAGCCAACCACTAAAACACTCTGCAGCAGATGCGCAAGATCTACAGCTTCATACAGATCCTGATAACTAAGCCTCACATGAACTTGAGAACAATGCATTGCGAATTACGATCACTACTCACTAACCTTTTCGCTTTCTGCGACACAAATGATCAATTAAAGTCTTAGTTCCAAACTGCCCAGGCAGATTCGCCAAGCGCTTCCGACAACGGCTTGAATTCGCGACTTGCAACTTGCAACCGCTTGTACCACCTCGACGACAACCACTCTAGAAACTCAATGCAACGCCAGCGTCAAACAATGCCATAATACTTCTCTCGTATCATATCATACGGAACATCATAACGAATGACATACCGCCAAGCGCAACACATCATATCACATCTCGACACTTCTCATACCCATCCCACTATTATTGTACTGTTACATACGCCCCACGAGAACTCAAGAATCAATGATCACCATAATGCATCACCTAAGTATTGACATCTCCACACAGTACTACCGTAGCACGACACGAAACAATTGATATGGTATTCCAAATCGCGACGTCGAACTCAAAAACTCGAAAATCTGCCTTGTCCCCGGCCTGGCGCGTCAAATGAAACGCGTTCATGCAAACTGCACATCTTATCCTAAGCCTCCCATCTGATCGACCGGACGTCTTACCTCCAAAGCCAAGCAAACCAAATCGAACCATACCATACCACATGCAAACTTGAAATTCATGCCCTAAAGATCTTCGGACTCCGGCACACTTCGGCTCGGAGAATACTTACGGTGCGGAGGTAAACTTCGACAATCAACATTCGATTTTCTGATAGCCCCTTGCAGAAATAGATAGTGAGCGAGCGATGTTCGCTTTGGGAGACGAAGCCCTGTATCGGTAGTTCGTTGTGGGTCTCTTTTATTCGGAGGTATCCGAATGGGAAGTTACTTTCCTTTCCCTTTCCTCAACTCTCCTCTCCGTTTTCTTTTCGAGCTGTCTACTCAACTCAAAACGCAAAGACTACAGATTACAGAGTAAAAACCTTTCCATTAACTCCTCTTTCCCCCTGATAAACTTGGAGACCTGTCCCAGCAACGTGGTAACCCCGAGATTCCAAATATTGGAATGTATGTATGTCTCACTCCTCTTCCTCCACTTCCTTCCATCCACCTTCCATCTGCAGCACCAGTATGGAGTACCGAGGAGATAGACCCGTTGAATTCAATCTATTTCAAGACAAATTACTTGATCACATCCTCCCTGATCCTTGTGTAAGCTATGAATTGAATCTCTAAATCAAACGCATCTCCATCTCCACCTCCATTTCGTTCATTGGTGTCTCTATGTCTCTCGGTTCATCGCTTCGGTACTCTGGTACAAGCAAGACATACCTACTTTGCATTGTAACCCTCAGGCACAAGGAACAAGGTTCAAAGACTTCCTTAATCCTTACCCTTGCCCTTGTCTCTCTCCTTCCCCCCTGTATTTCCCCCCCTTGTCACACCTTGTCACTGTCCTTGTCGCGTTCACGTTCCTGTCTCTCTCCCCTGTCAACTCAAGTCGACTCCACCGGCATCAGTCCGTGCCAAAGGATGAACTTTCCGAACCCAGACAGTTTCCTGTCAACCCTTCACTGCTAGCCTCCACTACTGTTTCTATTCACATATCCCAGCTTTGCCTTTTCTAGCCTTTTCTAACCTTTCAGATCCACCAAAAAATCAAACACTACCCAGAAATAAACCTTAAAGCAGCACCCCCTTGCCTCGACGGATAAATACACTTTTCACCAATAGCTTCTATTTGCACTAAAAACCTTGATGACGAGCGAGTAGGAGCGGGGCGGGCTCGGATAGCGGCTAAATTCGCGGGTGTATTTAGGTAGAGCGGGGTGGGTTAAGGTAAGTAGCGGAAGGGCGGAAGAAGGATTTATGTTTTGCCGTTCCGAGGGAATTTGAGTTGGAGCTTGACTTGAATGCCGAGATTTTGATATCGAGCTTGTCTTGCTTCCTCAGCCTTGTTCAGCCTCGACCTCACATTCACCTGAGCAGCTATTGAGGACTGGGGATTGAGCAGTGCGATTGAAGGTACTGGAGTAACTTTGTGTATCAAGGACAGCACAGCAATTAATCGTACGCGATTATAGGAGATGAAGAACGGGCAAAGATGTTCGACCTCCCAGATGCAAAACGGTATATCCCCTTCTTCCTTGCTCAATCTCCCTCCATAGGGCGCACCAATTGCCTCTCTCGGCTCCTTTCTCTCAATACTCAACACTCCTCTAACCATCTTACAATCATCTCAATACCACCCAGAAACTAACATCCCTTTCCCTCTCACAGAATCCGCCGCGCAGACCTCAATCGCTCACGCTCGTCATCGCCTTCCTCCCCTACCGAAAACGACAATTCGAACACATCACGCAAAGATGAAGAAGCGCGACAAGCTCTTCTGCAAGCAAAATTAGCTGCTCTCCTTGGACCAGTGGAATTTGATGCGCCTGTGCGGCAGCAATTGCTTGATACTGCTACTGCGAAGGATAAGAAGGATGGGAAGGCCGAGACTGGAGATGAACACGAGAAGAGCACGAGGAGGAAAAGGAAGAGAGATGCTGGAGAGGAACCTAGAGATGTAGCTATGGAGATGGATCTTGGATCTGGCGCAGATTCAGATTCAGACTCAGAATCAGATACATCCAGCACCAACACCACCGACACATCACATCCCAACCCATCCGCCGACTCTCCAGGCAAGGACCAAGACCTAGAACAAGAATACGACTTCCTCCTCTTCCACAGCCATTCCAGCCAACCCTCCCCCCAAAAAATCATCCTCTCCACATCCGATGAACCCTCTGGCACCGGCCAAATCCTCCGTCCACGCCCACACTCCTATTTCCTCGCCCCAAAAGCGACTGGATCCCGAAGAGCAGAATTGGATTTCGCGGCTGTGAGCGGTGACGATGTACGTGCTGAGAGGGGGAGGAGACATTGGGGCCTCGAAGTCCCATGGCGAGTCAGACTTCTACGACCAGATGGAACTCTCATTCCCGCATCCCGTCCTCCATCAAAACATCCAACTTCAAATTCGCGTCCGACGGACGGCGTAGATACAGCGCTCGGTCTTAACACCCCACAAGCTGTTACCCTTACAGATAGAGCAGATGCTCGCAGCAAAACCGGAACCAGAACTAAACCGAATAAGAAGAGGAGGATTCTGTTGAGAGAGAGGAAGAGGAAGAGAGACGTAGCAGAGGAGGCGAGGAGGAAAGAGAGGGAGAGTAAAGAGGAAGCAGAGAAGGAGAAGCGGACGAGGAGGAATAGGGAGAAGAAGGTTAAGCGGAGGATGAAGGAGAAGGCTAAGAAGATGGAAGCTGGGATTGGGGGTGATGCGGGAGGAGATGCGGGAGGAGATGCGGGAGGGCATAGCGTTGGAGGAGAAGGAGGGCAGGGAGAGGGGACGAGTGACTGATACTCTCTTCGGCAATGAACCAAAAAATTGGGCAGAACATTAAAAAGCACACGCGTTTAGCACGCTAGCAAGCACTCGAACCGCCGCGCAACTCGAGCCAAGCAGACAAATGAAGCGAAACAATAAACAACTCAGTAAACAACTCAGTAAACAACTCAGTAAACAACTCAGTAAACAACTCAGCATGAGCGGTGACGAGACGAAGCGAGACGAGAAAGGGATGGAGTAGCAGATTTCTAGTATCGAATCGAATTGAATCGAAATGGAAAGAACGGGTTTTCACAATGTCGCGTCCGCGCTCTGCAAGAATGTATCTTCCCAGGTACCCACGCGCCCACGCACTCGCGCACTCCCTTTCCGAAATCTGAAAGATTGGTATTTCGGTATCTACCTACCTACCCATATAGACAGGCTGACAGGAAAGCAAGATGCTGTAAGCGAGCGAGTAACTCGAAGACCTTGAAGTGAGTCACGCAAAGCTCAGGCAAAGCTCACGCAAAGCCAAATCAACGTCTACCACTCGCTCACTCACTACCTACCCAGAGACATCGTTGTTGCGCCGGGAAACCAAATGCGTAGACCAGACAAAATAATCGTAATCAAGCTCCTATGTATGATTGTGATGTATGACTGTGATGTACGAATGTATGTGCAATGATGATGCATGCATGCAGAACGCCCAACCAGACCTACTCCTTATGTGGAAATGAATCGCAAATTCAGAGACAATGAAGCAAAAACCACCACTCCGTCTTCATTTCCATCTCCGTCTCGATCTCAAGATTCGTAACCCGAGCCATATTCCATACCCATTTACCGATCTTGCACGCATCCATGGGTTCACTTGTAATCTCCACGCGAGCTCAGGAGCTTCTTCCATCGTCCCGTGTCCGTGAGTGACGCCAAGGATCAGCTCAGACATCATACATCTTCCCTCTAGCCTCCAAAGCACTCTTGATAGCTGTAGACAAAGTCAGCACAATTCCCGTCACCCGGTCGCCCAATCCTCCTCCCTCCAAGAAACAAAAAAAGAGAACAAGAAAATCAAACTCACCATCACAACTATCCTTCGCATCACCAAACAACATCTTCGTCCCGGGCATATAGAACATCGGATTCGGCACATCCGCATACCCACTCGCCATACCTCGCTTCATAACAATAACCTGCTTGCTCTTCCAGGCGTGTAGGACAGGCATGCCTGCGATGCTGGAGCCGGGCTCGAGGGCGATGGGGTTGACGGTGTCGTTGGCGCCGATGACGACGGTTAGGTCCGTGTCGTTGAAGTCGTCGTTGATTTCGTCCATTTCGAGAACGACTGGGAGGGGAGGGGGAGGTTAGTAAGGGTTGAGGAGAGGGGGAGGGATGCAGGGAAAAGGAAGGAAGGGCAAGGAGGACATACTGTCATACGGGACGCTAGCTTCTGCAAGCAAGACGTTACATTGACCGGGCATACGACCAGCAACTGGATGGATCGCAAATCGGACGTTGACTCCTTTGTGCTTCAGCATCCTCGTGATATCCGATATTGCATACTGTGCTTTTGCGACAGCCATCCCATAGCCTACGACGATGATGACACTTTCTGCTGTGGCTAGAGCATCAGCTACTTCGTCTACGCTGGTTTTCGTAATGGAACCTTCGATTTTGTAGTCGCTATTGTCGGTCGGTGCTATACCGCCGAAGAGGACGTTTGTTATTCCACGATTCATAGCTACACACATGATGTAGGAGAGAATAGATCCGGACACTCCTATCAGTGCGCCGATTGTGGTGAGTAGTGGATTGTCCAGCATGAAACCTTCAGCGACGAGAGCGAATCCAGAATATGCATTTAGAACGGTGATAACAACGGCTACAAAGGTTAGCAAACATCCGATCTACAAAGAGGTCGACCTACGCATATCAGCTCCTCCAATGGCAGCAGTTGTCGTATACCCCTTCAAGAAACTAAGGACTGCATTTCCAGCTAGACAGCATGCAGCAATGATAGGTGATCCTGGCGCCATGACGAGGAATGTACCCATAGTAGCAGCATTGAGACCTAGAAGGGAAGAGTTGAGTGCGTGGCGGGGTCCTGGGAGCTTGATGGGCTTGGATGACATTCGTCCAGCAAGTTTCAGGAAGGCGACGACTGATCCGGTGAAGGTCACACCACCAATGAGAACGCCAAGGTACCCAGCAACAAGATGCAGGGTTGAGATGTCTCCGATATGAGCCATTACACTTCCGTAACTTGTTAGAACGGCTGCCAGACCGACGACGGAGTGGAGAGCGGCCACAGTTTGCGGGAGATCTGTAGCAGTTGTTCGCCGACCAATCATGAGACCTGAACATTAGCTTCGTTCATGACTCAGAGAGAATCACTTACCAAGGATACCACCGACCGAGGCAACCATTCCAAATTGCATCAGTACCTCAACTGGGAAGCCAACAGCAGCAAGCGATGCAAGAATACCACTTCCGACACCAAGAACACCAAGGATATTGCCCTGCCGAGCAGTAGCTTGGGAAGCGAGGCCAGAAAGTGATCCGATGCAAAGGAGAGAACTTGCAAGATATCCAGCTTGGACAAGTCCAGCCATTCCCGTGCTAGCAGCAGCAATGTAACCCCCACCGAAGAGGACAGCAGGAATTCCATATAGCCAGGGATATTCGGGTGGATCAGTTGGACCTGAACATGTCAGTAGTGAGAGCTGAAATCATTGACTAACATACGCTTGAACATATCCAGCATGCGTTTGGTGATAACAAATCCACCAGAGACATTCACAAATGCTAGCAGGACGGACAAAGCACCAAGAGCTTGTGGGATTGTATGAGGGACTAGGCCACCCCCCATGATGAAAAACCCGCCAACACCAACCATGCCTTGACTTTGTTAGCTGTGAATATCCACCGGTCCCAAACGACTTACCAGAGATAGCATTTGTAACACTCATCAATGGTGAATGTAAAGCAGGAGTGACACCCCATACAGTCCGATAACCAATAAGTCCAGCTAGGGCGAATGTGAAAACATTGCTCATAAAGATAGGTCCAGTAGCTTTTCCCAAAGCAAGTGCCAGTCCCATACCACCAGAAACAGTAGCGACCTCTCGAGTAGTCTTTTGCCAAGGAGTAACAGCAACTACTTCGGCTTGTTTCGTATCGGCAGCTGGATTGACAGGCTTTGCGGGAGGAGGTGATGGTCTTGGTGCAGTTGGTACGATATCGCCTTTGTATGTAACGATCGATCCACGAACAACTTCATCTTTCAAATCAACACCGAACTTTCCGTCTTCGGGGTTCATGGAGAGAAGGAATTTCGTAATGTTATTCGAGTAGAGTGTCGAAGATTGTGTTGGCAGGCGTGAAGGAAGATCGGTATATCCTACATCACGTTAGACACTTGAACAGTATCAGTCGAGCCATACATACCAATGACTGTTACACCGTGGTGATGAACCAGCTTCCCTGGAACCGTAGCGACACAATTCCCACCATTTTCAGCAGCCAGATCAACAACAACACTTCCAGGTTTCATGGCCAAAAGCATCTAATCACCTACAATCAGACCACGAACAGCAAATGCATATAATTTAGCCTACCTCTTCAGTGATGAGTTTCGGGGCAGGTCTCCCAGGGATCAGAGCGGTTGTGATCACAATATCTACTTCGCGGCATTGCTCAAGGAAGAGCTTCATTTCGGCTTCAATGAATTCTTTCGACATTTCCTTTGCATAACCACCTGCTCCTGAACCATCTTCTTCGATTTCCACTTCGATGAATTCTGCTCCGAGAGATTGGACTTGTTCACGAGCTGCTGGGCGAGTATCAAATCCGCGAGTGATTGCACCAAGTCGGCGGGCCTAGAAATGTTTACAGGTGTCATAGAGCATGATCAGGATACTTACTGTAGCAATAGCACTCAGACCTGCAACTCCAGCTCCAATAACCAGAACTTTACAAGGCGGGATCTGATTGGACCTGTGAGTAAGTGAAAATGGGGGGTCCTGGAATGCTTACTTTTCTATACATCGTTAGCAGCTACTACCCACGCGAATAGAGTAACTTACCCTGCAGCTGTGACCTGACCCGTCATGAATCTCCCAAAATGATTGGACGCCTCCAAAACAGCACGATACCCCGCGATATTGGCCATCGAGCTTCACGTGATCAGCATACCCCTCATTCATTTCTCGCTCTCTCGCTCTCCAACCTACCTCAAGGCATCAAAAACCTGAGCTCTGGAAATCCTAGGAATCATATCCATAGCAAAGCTCGTCGTTCCTCGGTTCGCCAATTTCTCGACCACCTTCTTGTTCTGCGCCGGGTAGATGAACGAGATGATCGTTCCGCCATCCTTCAACTGATCCACCTCGCTCATAGCACCGTCGAAACTCGGCGCGCGGACTTTAAGCAGGATATCGCTCTCCGACCAGACCGTCTTGCTCTCTCCCAATGTTACGCCGGCTTTCTCATATGCCTGATCGGTAAATTGTGCTTCTGTTCCTGCTCCTCGCTCGACCAGCACGCGCTTGAATCCTTTCTTCAGCAGCAGCGCTGCATTCTGCGGTGTGATTGCCACTCGTCTCTCGTCTGGATATGTCTCGCGGACTACACCGATCGTGAGTTCGGAGTATGGGGTCGAGGTAACGGGAGGTACGGGTTCAGCATTGGTGGACAGGACGGTGCCGTGTCGAGCGGGGATAATTGCAGAGACTCGAGGCCGCAATTGCTTTCGGTCGTTCCATTTCTGGGCTGGACGGTAGAGAGGGCGGACATGGCGAGCTGTGAATTGTTAGATGCGTAGTGGAGAAGTGGGGTAGTCGATGTACCTAGAAGTCCTAGACTTGTGCGAGTATTTGCAGAGCGTATGCCGGCGCGACAGGGCATGATTGCCGGCCGCATTGTCGACGAGTTTATCATGGTCGAAAGGCGCGTCGTTGCCACGACGAGATGTCGAGAGTTGGTTGATTTGGCATTTGCCAGTCAGTAGACAAGAGGTAGATGCAGCCTCTAGTCAAGTCGAATCCGTCCTTGTGCCTGCGCGTGGACTCAAAACGATTGTCTTGTCTTAGTTACTCAAGACGAGAACGAAGAGTGGGGAGTGGGATGTGTCGAGTAGTGTTGGTGTTGTTGCACGGAAGAATGAAGGCCTCCAAGTCCGAGGGAGGAGGAATAGGAATAGGAAGGCAGTAACAGAGCAGTGAGCAGCGGGCAGTGGTAGCTAGTCCAGGAGTAGAGCATAGCATAGCCTAGCTTGCTACACGCAACGCAGTAAATTGACCCGGACGCGGCTACTTGGCTGTCCTATCCCTACAGTATGTTGCTATGGTGCAACTGGCTCTGCTCGATTGTGCCCTTTTGCCAACTCGCGCCTTGCCTGGTCTGGTGCCTTCTCCTTACCTGTCCTATCCCATCCCTTCCGTTCCCCTTTCTCGTTCGTCCTCGTGCCGAATCCATGGTTGGCTCATATTCATGGCTGGCATTGGCGGCGCGGGGGTTGGCCGAGTGCAGTGCGAGTGTAGTCAAGTGTGGGGTTTGGACGGCGCGTGGAAGTGGAAGTGGAAGTGGACATGGAACAGCGGGAAGAGTGGATGGTGTTTCCGTGTGGGGTTGGAGAAGTCTGGGGTGAAATAGAGTGCGGGGAAATAGGGGCCGAGCATTCCGTAGGTATCATGGGTATCACAAATCCTCTCGTGCATTGAGTATCGCGAAACTATTCGCGCGGTGGGATGGAAGTACGAGTTTATGTCTTGGGTTTCTTACAAAGGAAGGTCGGCCGCCTTGGAGCTGCGTACCTAGGTATTGACTTTTGAGGGGTTTCTTGGGCTACCCACGCGCGTCTGACGTCGGGTGAGATACACATGCATGAGCATTGGAGAAGGCTCTGACTTTTTGGCAGCACAATAATCTAGCTATATCTGAGATGGTCTATGAAATTTGTAAATTAGTTGCAGCTCCGAACCGATCTCTATTCTTGGAGCAGCCATGATAGCTGAAAGTCACGTTCTACGATACACGTGATTGCAGTCAACAGAAAGTGGTTCTTGGTCGGCATTACTTCTTCTTCTGGGAGAAAGTTCTTCTCGTAAGTCGATCCAGGATTCCATATCGCCATATATGTGCATGAGGTACAGTCATTACTATGTTGAATTGCATCTGGAGATCTCCAGTGTTCAAGCAAACCTATGCCTTTGTTTCATCCCGCCTTTGTAGCTGCTTTCATGGAGAGGTGGAGTCCTGCTCATTTTCAATTGCTCATCAGAGCTCCTCATCACAAGGTCAGTGTGACGTCCGGATCTGGTATCAAGATACCCAAGCGAAATTGTTGTCATCCTGATGGTACTGTCAAAGACTTCTTTTATTGTCACTCGTAATATTACAACCGCCAAGAACAATCATCCTGACATGTCTTGAACATGAGAGCACTGCACTCTTGCCTCTTTATCTTTATCATACGAGTCTTTGCCATAGCAATCAGAGTGTCTCGCGAATATAAATTATTAACGAGACTCTGGGATTGAAACCGGCGTTAATACCACAGGCGAGCATGTATGTCGCTTTCCATTGGGGCATTGTTCTACAGTACTTGAGTCCCCCTTTAATACACTTTGTAAATTATGGTGTGATCTGTGAAGAGAACTATTGTGTTCCCCGAGCCCTTATTGGATTGACTCAAAATTGCTTCAGCTATCTCACCATACTCAGTACATGCTGTTGGCCTCGTGCTGAGACCCAGAAATTTTCCCACCCTCTCTTAGCTTAATTCCACTCCCTTCACCCTGGTAGAATAGTATAAGTATCTCTGGCAGTACATGGTGCTGTCCACAAGGCATCAACTCTTCGGCGGATGGTCTCATGCGGTTTGAGGGTTCAAATTGCGGACTACTTCTGACTTTATATTGCTTTGAAGCTTGACTTGAAAAAGCGAGTTTCCCAGAACAATATCATAGGAGAGGGCGAGATCACCTCCACACGTGAATCATATCAGACGGAAACTTTCAGCTATTTCTATCTAGATTAATTCTGAGAAAACGAAAGACTTCTATCTGAAAGGCATGACCAGACAAAGCAAATTTTGGCAATCTGAGATCAAATTGGAAACCTATAACGCATCTCAAATACCACTTTCTACACTTGCTATTGTCTTACTTCTGCACACTCTATCTCAGGCATGGTCTTGGATTTCGTGAGATGTCGGATGCCTTGCCGACTTGGCTTTATGATAAACCATGCCAAGATATGAGGTCCAAAATCCATATGTAAGCAATTTCAGGGGTCTGTGGCTTTTCAACTGAAATCCTCCTTCCTCGGTTTCTACTCTGGCAAAAGAATACTCTTAGAAGCAAGAGGCAATTAGTACTCCATAGTTCAGAATCGATAGGAACTGGCAAACGTAAGCGAGCATGTGTATCCAGTCAGAGGTCGGCGTTGTCAAGTTTGCCTCTCATTCCATGAGTAGAGGGACACAAACAAGCGAAGCAATGTCTCTGCATTTTATTCCATTGGAGTATCCGTCCATGAAACGAGGAAATTGTATATGACGTGCCACCCGGCTGAAGTCGAGGTTGTATCGTCCACAGAAGTCACGACATCACACAGCCACACTTTCACGAGCCACAGGTAGGAACTGAACAGCTTGACATCCAGAGGACGTCCTAGACATATCTCAACGTGTAGGGCCCATCATAAGTGTTGAATCACCAGCAATTCTTCAATGGAGCCCTACTCATATCAACCGCTCAGACCTGAGCTGCAAGAGATCCGGCTTGTTCATCTACTGCCGGGGGCGTCCAACGACCCGATCAGAATCCGACTGCTCCATTCCCCGTTCCCGGTACCATCTACAACTCCACCTGAGGAACAGGAAGCCCAGCTTGACTCTCTCCGTGATCTGGTATCCTGGCCATGGCAAGTCGAAGAGACTGAGGACGGCGACATCTTGATATTCAATGTCGTCACGGGCGAGACGCACCCTCTCTCCGCTGTCGGACCATCTCCAGAAAGGCTGAACTCAGAGTACCATCCGCAATTTGAGGCTCTATCATATACCTGGGGAGACAATGACATTAGCGAGTTCGCCCAAGTGCAATTGGAGGATTTTCAAGCGAGTAAAGAGCCTTTTGAGACGCTGGGGCTTCGTCCAAACCTTGCCGCGGCGCTCCGCTGCTTGCGACATGTCGATGAGACCCGGATCTTATGGATAGACGCCTTATGTATCAACCAAGAAGACATTGAGGAGCGCAATGAACAGGTGAAGAGGATGACAAGTATCTACACTCTCGCTCATCNAGTTGTAGCATGGCTTGGCGAGGAGTCAGACAGCAGCAAGCTTGCCCTCACAACACTGGAGCATATTGGGCGGCAGCTGAAAGCAACAAAAAGCGGGCGGATCATTGCTGCGCCTGATGCCACGGAACCTCGATTATGGAGGAATGACAACATCCCATCGTTTGATCTGCCGACCTGGCAGGCTTTGATGGACTTCGTAGACCGTCAGTGGTTCTACAGAATCTGGTGTTGGCAAGAGGTCAAACTAGGTGGCCGAAACGTACTCCTTCAATGCGGTGGTGATAAAATAATGTGGATCGAATTCTGGATGGGGGTCCTCTGTCTTCATAATAAGGACAGTTTGCCTTCGATGTGGTTTCGGGAAAGATGCCGGCACATCGTCTTTCTCAAACACGATATGGGGAGCCACTCACTTAGCAACATCTTGGACATCGGTCGAAGCAAGGGCTGTGCTGATCCAAGGGATAAGGTCTACGGGCTCTTGGGTATCGCGCCAGAATACTTCAGCTCGAATATCTTGGTTGACTATTTACGACCCGTCGAAGACGTATACAAGGAGGCATTTCTGACGCACTTGAATGCCACGAAGCGGTTGGAGCTCCTAAAACATTGTGATCTTGCCAAACGTCAAGTTGGAGGACCATCATGGGTACCAGACTGGTCTAAGACAGAGTTCGCAGCGCCAATCTTAAGTGAGCAGCTGTCCGCTGGTCTTTCTCGTGCATGGTTCACGTACGTGGAACCAGGCATCCTCGAAGTTGTTGGGATGCAGTATACCACCATCAAGACCGTCAGTGGGGTGTCTTCAAAGGTCGAAAACGAGACGCTACTCGCAGTCAAAGACTGGCTTGAGTACTTACCTGACGAGAGTACGTACCTTACTGGTGATAGTATGGAGGCGGCCTTTGCCCTGACGCTGTGCATGGATCGTACGAGAGAAAGACACCCATATAGCCACTTCCTGAGCGTCTCAGATTGGGTCGACATGCTCCGTAGATTCCTGCGCTTGAATAAGGCTTCTGAAGATGACCCAATATACTCTGCAAGAGAGACAGCCAACACGATACAGAAGATTCGGGGTCGTCGCTTCTTTACCACTGAAGACGGCCATATGGGCACAGCTCCAGCAGGAGCTCGAGTTGGTAAGTAATATCCGTAATCGCCAGGAACACTTGAACTGACTCTGCCAAAAGGAGACTCTATATGTCTACTCTTGGGAACTTACTCCCCCATGGTCTTACGCCGAGCTTCCTCCAACTCATTCCAAGTCATTGGAGAGTGTTATGTACATGGACTTTCGAATTCAGTTGGCGTCCTCGGGCAACTACCAGATGATTGGAAGACAATTATCAAGGGAGACGCTCTGGGTAGACCAACGCAAATGTTTGTCAATCTCAGAAGTGGCGAGACGCTTGATGATCCCCGGTTGGAGCCCTTGCCGCAAAGTTGGGAACGAGCGACATACGAGAGACGTGCTGATGACCCAGCCATTTTCGAGAGGTTCAGAAATCTGGAAACAGGTGAGCTGACGAACCACGATCCTCGACTGTCTCCAGAGGCGCTGAAAGCTCGCGGTGTTAAGGTTCAGTCAATAAGACTAGTCTGATAAATGATGAAGATTGGCCTCCTGGTATTCTCATAATACGAAGAGTTACCTTACATTAAGAGGTAGAAACCTGTAAGAAAGTGATACAGATCCCGTATTGTAAGCAAAAAGACCGACCTACGCAACTTGAAACGCGACGATTCTCAATCGTGCAGAGGAAAACATATGATAATTTGATACGCCTAACAAGCTTCACGAAACAAAGGTCGTCGACGTTATTGCTCTGTTCTATTACGGTAACGGTGGGATGCTGGGATGGTGGCAAAGCTGGGTGATCTTCAAGTGTCTGAGGTCATATCCCGCTGGGGGCCGAGCAGGGGTCTGGCAATCCTTCAGGGGGGACTCTCGCTTAATCATGCTCCCTAAACACAGCCAACAACCCTTTTCCTATAAAGATGGCATACAATCCTCCAAAACTCTACATCTCGCAAAGTCCAATCCTACCTTCTCATAACTCACAATAACAAATTCACCTGCGCCAACCTCTCGAGCTTTATGAGCCTGTCTGCTACATATCACCACCATGGACTCCCCTACCCTCCAAGCCGCCCTCGCAAGCACAGCGCGCGTATCCCAAATCGCCCGCACCACAATGTTCATCCCCTCCGCATCTCGCGGCAACGAAAACACTCTCTGGGCAACCATATCCAGCAGCATCCGGAGTCTCACCCACAGCCTCAATTTCACCAACCCAATCAAACCCATAGAACTAATCGAGCTCGAGATCCAAGACATCTGGTACTTATTCATCCTCTCCGCCAAGAACATCGATACAGATCATCCGGCTCAGGATAGATTGATTTGGATTATCTTGGCTGCTAGAGAGCTTGGGGCTGTGAGGAGACAGATTGGTGGAGATGGAGGAGGAGGAGGGGAAGTTGAAGGTGAAGAAGCTGTGATGAGTGATGGGGGGAGGATTTGGGTGGATTTACCGTTTATGGTGAGAGATTTGAGAGATGCTTGGAAAGGTCCGATAGACGATCCCAGCGAGCGTCGCAATCTAGCTTCTTCCATTGCGCGGTTAGCTGCGCTAGGAGTCTGCGAGGAAGCTTTCAGTTCTTGCGGTCTTGACATCATGAATCAGGCTCTAGAACGTTCAGGAGGCATTGTAGGAGGTGGAGTCGACTTGTCTGAGCATCTGCAACTTGTTCAGATATGGTTACGATATGCGGGAGATAAGCTTCTTCGCTTGTGTCTGGCAAAATACTCTGGGGACGGAGCGGATTGGAAGAGAGATCATTCTTCAGCTCAACTGGATGGAGGTGTGACTGAAGGTTTTGATCGAGAAAGGTTCCTGGCTTGGAGAAGGAAGTTACAGATTACTGGAGAGGAGAGTGATGGGCCATTGAAGGAACTGGCGACTGCGTGCTCAAACAACATCGAAATTGTTTGGAATTCTTACTTTGGGTTGCAGTGATTGTTTTTAGCTAGAGTTTCACTCGGTAATTTCACTGTTATTATCAGATGATTGGGGATGGTAGTTGTGACTGGAAAGAACGATAGAAGCATTGATGACTTTGGATCATAAACTCATGTCAAGAACATACCGTAGCACTTATATGAATAAAGTTTAGTGTTTCAAAGTCTATCTCGTATATTGTTTAGACCTGCCCGTTCCGCATGTGACCAAGTTCCGTATTTGCTTCTCCTCACAGTTCTTCACAAAGTTCAATGCTTCGACGTCACCCTTACCGCCCAGTCCAGTAGCCACTAATAATCACACGGAATCTCTGTACTGGAAGGCGGGTCGCAAGTAGTCTCCGCATTATCATTGTAGCAAAGACCTAAAGTATCCCCAGACATAAATCAGCAAAGTGCCACAGGCTTTGTCTCTGATCGTCCGAGTACATCCTGAGTGATAATTCGCGAAGGAGATTTCACTTACCATTTCCTTCACAATAACAGTAATTTCCAACTCCTGCGTCTGGGTCTGCCCTTGAAGAATTGTTAGATCCATGATCATTGGTATGGGACTTCTTGGTGCACAAACTGGTTGTAGCATGGCCCGACTTGTGCCATCGCCAGACCAAAGAACGCAAGTGTGGACGCGATTTTGAGGAGAAGCATATTGAGGCCGAGAAGTAGGTTTTCTCAAAGAGTTGTAGGAAGTGCGATAGAAGCTTCGCAGTACAGTCTGAGATTGTTCGTGTATTTATTTTCTGTTGGATTTGTTCAACAAGTTCGTTGTTCACGAGCTACTTATACTTCCTCCTTCGCAAGGAAGGCTTAGGTAATTCCATTGGAGTCTTCGCAACTTCTCGGCTCCAGAGCTGGTCTGGGACTCACAGAACATCTCCAAGTCTCTAAAAATTGCCGACTTTCCGAAGAACTGTTGCTAGTGGCGAGTGAAGGATACGTTTCATGACTCCATTCAACATATATCAGGGTGACGTCCGGTGTACATGGATGGATATATCCACCTTTACGAACGAGACAGGATGAGAGGCTATCTGAAGCTTGATAGGCTGCAGCTTTTTGACAAGTATAGTGTAGCCTCACGAAACAATGATGATCGAAGAAGCGGAAGTGTACGCCCATTAGAGTTCTGCCAGACCTAGAAACCACGCCGCAATGCCAGAAATAGTTGCATACCAGCGTGGGGGTTTGACAGGCTATGATGCTGTAATGTAGTATGAATGCTTGCAAGTTGTTTACGTCGCTTTCCGTCCAGAATCCACCTGCATTGCATGGCTAGCAATGTGTCTTATGCCTGCAGGAGCTAAGAGTGGAATGAAATTGATATTTGGGACTAGAGCTGACTGGTGGACGTCACCTGGCTCTGACATGAGCAGAAGTAAATGCGAGCATTGTTGTAGCTGCCTTAAATTCAAGTGCGGGGTAAAGATTCCGAGTGCGCAGGGAGATTGATCCTTTGTCCGGATGTACAAGCGAAGGATTGATGGCCTGGACCAACTTTACCTATACCTAAAATCCCTGCTCTTGTACGACATTTACACATAATAATAACTGCTAGAAAACATAGTCCACGAGTAACTTATCAACTCTTGTTAAAGCTGCTTCGGTTTCTGCTCTTTCCTAAAGCTTTTCACAGAGTCCATGCCCAGATCAAGCCTCTGATGAAGGATCGCCTGATTCTCCCCGCTGCAGGATCTTCGTCGTGCCACCGGGATGAAGCTCCGGGAATTTATGGGAAGACGGAGCTGACTGCATAGTTATGGGGCGCTTACAAGCTTTTAGCTTCCGTTCGGGAGGCTTGCAGCTGGCTTCTTCTTCTGGCCAAGATCAGCACTGAGGCCGTGGGGTTCAAGCACTTCGCCGCTTCGCTTAGACAAAGCTTAGGTTGAAAGCACATCATGAACCGAGTTCACGAATGAACATCTCAGATCGTATCATTGATGTAACGGCATTTTCGGAAGAGTAGGAGGTGGTCAGCAGACGGATATCTGACAAGACATGCGATAAGTGATTACTCGAAGACGTACCTCATTTTATGGAACATTCTATTTGGAAAAATGTTGAAAAAGACACCGAACAAGGAAGGTCCTTACCCATTGCTGCAGTTGCCCGGGGCTCTACTTGCCTGGTATTTTACTGATAGAAGGAACATAACTCGGGATCAGCAGCCAAAGCCTCGCTTGTATCTCGACAAGGATGGCAGTAGGGGCTTCGCAGATAGTTCATAGCTGCAGTCAGAGGGCTAGGACATCTCGGTGCGTTTCGAAACAGGCAACCTCATAATCTCAATGCGCTTGTCGCTATTTGCCATACCTCCATACTAACTGCATGTCGAATGACGTCTCCTGTCATTGCAGAAATCACTCACTTAGTAAGTACGCCCATGCAACTCGAAGCTCTGGAGCGACAAGTACTGGCAGTCTCTATCTCTTCTCTGTATCCTAGACGACAATCTCATAAGCTGTGCGTTTAAGGTTCAAGAAAGAGCAATTATGTACGCCTTCCGCTACTTCCGGTAATTCAAAATTATGCATGTCAGGAACATCATCTAACGTTCAAACTTTTGACATGCATGGATGATGGATACTCTCGTGGAAAGTCCAATGAAAGATCGTATGGGACAAGTCCAAGTTACGGACACAAAGCTCCCGTCTTTGCTGCATTGTCGCTCATACACACACCCTACCGTGAGCTACAGTATGCATTATATCCCCTCGCATGGTACGTTACCTCAAACCTTGAGGGAACATAGTCAGACGGCAAGGTTGCAAGTCTGATGTATCACTACCTCTGAATATCAATTTCCGTCTTGAGACAAGTAGATGTGTTGTCTCTCTGTCATCTGAATCTTGGTAGCATTGGCTCTTTCAAATCCCTAACCTATTCTCCACGCTTACCTCAACGGTTACTACCTCAAACATATATAAACCAGGTCCAGTCGGCTTAACTTTCAATCATCCCAAGTCACATCATCTCTGTCATCACCAAAGTAAAGAGAACTCTTCACATCAAAACTCTTAGCACTACAATCCAAAAATGCTCTTTCTAAACAGCGTCTCCTTCCTCATGTTTGCGTTCGCAGCCACAATTAACGCCGCTCCCGCAGCTACTCCCAACCGTCTTCACTCCAGGGAAGACTTGACAGTATACAACGGAGTAAGTATCCCAAGCTTTCCATTTCTACGCCGTTTTTAAAAGCGCTGAATCGTACTAGTATTGCAATATTGCTGAGAACGCCTGCCATTGGTCTGCTTCCGATGGCTCAAGGGTGGGAACCTGCACCTGCTCCACTGGTAACAATGTAAGTACATGCTTCGGATTAGTGACTACGTACTGATAGTAGTAGTGTGGAATCAGCAATGGTCGTTGCTATTATGATGATCAGACGCTCAATTGCGTTTGTCCTACTGGGTCATGAGGGGAGACCAGAATCATAACAGATCAAGGACTGTCGTTAAAGTGGGCATTAGTATATGTATATGTTGCGGGTTTGGGTTTGATGATAAAATTGAACTTGAACTTGAATTTGGGAAGAGAGAACCAAATGAAGCTTTGTTGCATGATAGTTCTGATCAGCGTGATTTTTATTGACGCCTGTGACTTTGTGCAAATGCTCAAATGTACCGGACTTCTCTGGTACCTCGGTGCTAACAAGTGTTTCTATACGTCCAAGTGGGGAGGACATCTTGACGAGGCTTTTACCAAATGAAAGCGTCACTTTTCACATGTTATGATGTCTAGGAACCAAATCGCAAGTACACACTTATCATGTTTGGACTCTCATGCGAGATCTCTATGAGCCGCTGAGCTAGAGATAACATTAGGTGCATAGGCATAAGGAGGCTGATGTACTCCTTTCCTACTGTCACATTTATCGTTCTCCTATTTATAGTTGTCTCCGTGTTGATTCAGTTCACGTGCACTATCACAAGACATGTCCTTTCGCCACGAGTACCTCATCTCTCGGAAACCGCCGCGGATATTTCGCCGTATCCAGAGACTTTGGCTACTTAGACAATTGAATGAAGAGAGCTTGGACACTGGATGGACTCTGGTAGTCATTTTACATAGACTCAGAGGCTTTTCCTTGTGACAGGTTTCTGTTGATCTGGTGAGGAAAGCCTGCCGTCTGGTTTTAGATGAGTCGTAACAACATGTTGGTGATCTATTTCTGGGACGTGGAGGGAATCAAAGCATTATGATTATCTGAATATGAGCCCTCAGCCTTCCTCTTCATGATACTTCTTGATTCAAAAGCTCTTGAACTCTGGCTATAAAAGCAAATCTAGAGTCCAACTTCCCTCCCTTGGACAACAGCACATAGAATACCCCACTCCGCCAGAAGACATAAAGTTGCAGAAACGACTCCATAACAGGACCTAAAGACACAGGAACACATAGAAGCAACCCAAGAGACCAATAAAGATTTGATATGTGTCGATACAAGCGTATCTACTGGCGCTGTGGCCATCTCAAGGCGGTAAATGACGTCTGGTTTCAAAAAGTAGTTGGCGGCGAATGCTCGCTTGGTCGCGTTCTTACTTGTAGAGAACAGAACTTCGGACCAGGAGGGCCTTGAAGATCGGTCTCGCGAGTGTGATGACTGTATTGCGGCAGCCAGAGAGGCGGAGCGAAGGCGACAGGAACAAGCGGCCAGAACAAAAAGGTGGAGGGACGATCAGAATGCTCTTAAACGGAGACACAGACGCTAGCAGCAGCACGCCACATTAAGCTGAGAAAAAGTCCAGGATCTAGCTTTTCAAGACTCTTGGCTTTCTGGAATGGTAGGTGAAGGTCGAAAATCGTGCTGGGCAATGCTTGTTGGTCAATGTTGGAAGTTTCTTGGATGTGGACAGTGGACTTCCAGCAGGTTCGGTGTCTTGTACTCGATGAGCTTTACATGTAGATATAGACCAAATCGATGCTTTACACATCACTCCTCCTAGTGCGAACTCAACACCCGTGCGTCATCGTTACTCGGAAGCCACTTCCTTGCCGTTGCAATATTTATTTGTACAGCTTAAGCAAGGTTGCATACCGGAATTCAAAGATGGCCACCATCGTAACAGAAGAGACTGTCTTGACAACGACAAGCATTCTAGTGTAGAAGGTTCCATGACCGGAATTCTAACTGAAACAAGCTTCTCAAAGAAAAGATCCATAGAATCAAACACCAGAGCCAAGGGTGTCGTTCAACGGCAGGAAAAACAAGATGTAGACCATCAACATAATGATAGGTGAGGAGTGACCGTGCGTACTAAAGTCGCCGATTCCATCCTTGTTTAGCTGCTTCACATATCTTCAGCACTACATTTAACTGAGACCAAGTGTTAGCCTACGCCAAACAAGATCTCGAGAATTTCACTAGCCAAAGTACCTAAGCAGAGTCTTCGCTTTCAAAACAATCATCTATCTATATGACAGCAAAACAAAGAGGCGAATCGCATCCATGCGACAACTTGGATTTCCATGAGTTCAAGTTGTTGCATGCGACCGATTAGCTCTGAATTCATTCGATCAAACCAGGCAAGACCCTTTTTTTCTCCCGGCGCAGAGATGGAAAGACTCGACTGGCACAGGCCCCACGGTCTGTCCCAAAAAGTTGAAGGTCAGGCTGGAGTCCTCTGTCTTTCTCCACTTGAACATTCCTTAGGGTTTATACCTTCCGAAAAGATTCGGCATGCCATTATGCTGACCAGGCTGAAGCTGATCAAGATAAATGAGTGAATCACTTATTCTTTGCATCCTGCTTTGATGCGCAAAACAACAAGTGGTCGCCCCGTCTTCCAACAGTGAAGTTCCTCATACATCTGTTCACTACCAGAAGTATCACCCTTAATGTCGACTAAAGAGTGTAGGAATCAAACCCCTCCTTCCAGTTCCCCTGCCTTTTCCAACTCTCAATACTCCCAACTACTCCTAACCCGAACCTTATTCGCACCCACATCAAACACCACCAAGTTACTCATCATCCACGTATCCCCCATTGTATACGGACTATACTGTCTCCCATTATTAATCCCACTGACACAGCCGCCCTCACCCGTGAAATCATCCGTGATGATGTCTTTCTTGTGCCAGGGCAGGATCATACCGTTGATCTTGACGGCGAGTTGCGGGACTTGCGCGGTGCAGGGGACGGCGTAGCCGTAGACTGTTTGGTTCCCTTAAAGACAGAGATATGTATCAGCTGAAATGGGTCTTGGGGAGGTTGCTTTGTATGCTGCGGCTTGTGGTAGAGATCTTATGCGAGGTAGGGAGGAAGAGAAAGGGGGGGTGGGGGGTGGGGGTGAAGGGAGAGAAGGGAGAGGAACGTACAAATTGCGGGCGGCACGAATAAACTTGCAGCATGTTCTGCAATAGGCGCCGGAAGCCACGTATGCATCACACCCGAATCAATCAAAGTCTGGAATCTTGGCGTACCTGGTGGGCCGGTGTTGACTGGTTTCCAGACTGGAGGCTGGCCGGCGGGTGTGGTGATGTAGAGGAATGCGTCGGGGGTAATGGTGTACCATTCTATAATCACGGCATCAGTATATTTGGCCATGCTTGAAAGAGCTGACCAAGGGTACATGTATGATGATTGAGAGAGTGGAATAGACCAAGTACGAATTTGAGGACATGGCAAACTCCCATTGATATATCCAGGACCCAGAGGCGAGATCTCAATATCAGCTCTCGCCCAAGGACCAACTGTTGCCACTGGCACCAGTCCACCAAGAGCTAGATATCCTTCAGGTGCACTTCCTGGCGGAACAGCGGGTCTTCCGACAGCCATACTGAAGACAGGTGGGACTTTGTGTTGTTTCCACATTGATGTGAAAATTGGATCATAGGGCACTTGGATTGGAGTGTCAGGAATATTGGTAAAGATGGTGTGAGAGGCATGGTAGAGAACACACCTTGCTTGTCCAGGGTATCGGCCCAGTAATTGGTTCCCGAGAACGCAAATGTGCTATCTCTATTTCAGTGACGCTTACTCGAGATGGAAAGAGCAACGTACATTGAAGGATACGAGAATGGCAGCAGTCCACTCGTGATTTCCTCCGCCACCCACCCAACATCCTTCGCCAAAGCAATCCGACTTTTGACCCTAAATACCCAAACACCGTCAGCAAAAGCCACACACAACATCAAAACACCGCCTTTTCCCACACTACCCCTAAAATCAAAAACAACTCACGTAATCCCCGCCAGCGTAACCTTCGCCATCCCATAGCTGACCACTCTCTTTCTGTCGCCCTCCATGAGATAGACAACTTTGGAAGAGGTGAAGGGAGGAAATACTTACGAGCTACACACTCGTGAGACTAGCCACCCCAAAGTGCCGCCTCATCATCTCTCTACCCGCCGCACCCTGATACGAACGCTTGCCCTTCTTCAATTCTCTATCGCCACGTGAGAGAGCAACCCACGTCAAGACGTTCACGTCTGGACTTGGCGGGAGGAAGGCTCGTGGTTTGAGCTGTTTGTCGAGAGCATTTCCATCGACCAATTCAGCTGGAAGGGCAGAGACGAGGATCGAGGAAAACGAGAGTGCGATAACGAAAGAGGTAAATGAATTGAGCATCCTGGCTTTTAGATGGTTGGCTGTGGACGTTGAGATTTGGGCAGAAGGTTGAGCTGATTGGCAGAATCTCAAACGTCGATCGAGCAGCTCGGCAAAATTAAAGCTTCCAGAAAGACTCGAGAAGCCTTCTTGTCTTCTTTGGTTTCCTTGCTCTTTCTTGGGCTGACAAGTCATCTACTTATCCTTCTTCGCGTCTTCCAGAAAGACATTCCAGAATGCTTCTTCCCGTCTCTCAATTCCCCGACTTGGCCACACCAGTAGTGTGGTTGGGTAGGTTCTGGCTCCAAAATATTGATTTCCTCCAGGTAAACAAGGATGAGGCTCTGCAGAGAACAATATCAAGAATGGGAACAATATGAAGATTTTGCAGGGGTTCAATGAGGGGTTGTGTAACGGTGCGGGAGGATCGGGATGGCAGTGGCGTTCGGTTGGCTTCCGCATTGGCCTTCGATTGTCCAACCCGGGAGAAGTGAAAGAGAATTGGATGATATCTCTTGCGATGAGATGCGGTGGAATGAATGCATATGTATAAAATATTGAGAGAAGGGGATTGGTGAGTCGTGAGGGGAAGTCATATATGTGATGCAAGGGGTGGGTGATGTTGTGGAACGTTGACATGAGTTCAGCGTGATTCTGCTGTAAGCGAGAAAGAGAACAGTGCGCAAAGAACGGCTGCATGCATGAACGCCATGAAAGGGATTGAACCGAGAAGACTTTTTCAGAAGACCCTGGTGACCTCGGAATGTGTGGACGGACCAATGTTGGGAATGGAGGCTGTCAACAGTATCATTGGACAATTGAGTGGCTCTGTGTCCTCCTTGAATTATAACGTGGCTTGTTGATACATGGTTTTACAATGTGACTTTACTGTCGTCGACCTTGGTAGGGTGGATGCTCTGCTTGACTACAGCAGTGGTCGTTGCAGAACCCATTGACCTAAGTCAATCACCGACGACCGAGGACTAGTAATGGATTCGACCTCTAACGTTTCGAAGCCATGTCCTCATATCGTACACTCTATTTCAAAGCCGAATGTCTCCCTCAAATTTCAAGACCGCCCGAAACTCCCCGGTCGTCGTTCCCGAGCCCTCTTCTCCTTGCCCTTCTTCTCTTTATCTAGCCGTGGCGTTGTATCCAATAGACGCTCCATAGCAGCACAAATGCGTGCCTTCCTCTCCTTAGCATCATTCCGCTCAATCCCCCGCTGCTTCTTCCACTCCCTCTCCGAAACCCTCACCACCTTCGGGTCATCCAACTTCTCCAAGACATGCAAATTCAACCGTTCCCTATATCTCTCATGCTTATCCGTCCTTTCCCTAAACAACACAACAGCTCTAATCTTCCCTCGCCCTCTAATCTTGACTTCCTCCCCCGCAATCTCCCTCACAACCTCCTCCTCCCCGTCCGAATCCGGGTCATCCCTCCAGATCTCAACACGATTCGTAACTCTCGGCGCACGATGAAATGACGTATCATTCATCTCGAAAGCCATCTCCGCTACACGAACACCTTGATCCGCATCCCCGACTTCCATAACAAGAACTTTCGAGAGGCGGATCTGATGAAGGCGGATCAAGCGTTTGTAAAACACATCAGGATTCTCATCAATCGGTACAAGAGCTTGTTTTGGCTCGTAATTCCGGACTGAGCGCGTTGTTTGCTTGTTGAAGTGTGAGCGTGAGATGTAAGGCGGGTTGGAAATTATAATGTCGAATTGGCCGATGTTTTTGGGGAGGGGGGCGAAGATGTCGGTGCGGCTGAATTGGACTTCTGGTGGGTGGGAAGGGGTGTCTTCGATTGCCGAGGAGTAGAGATGACCGGCTTTGACATTATGAGATAGGTTCTCCTTGGAGAGAGCGATGGCCTGTGGTGAGATGTCGAGACCGAAGATTTTGAGTTTGAATCTGGGGGCGAGGAGGGAGTGGAGGAGGAGTGAAATGCAACCGCTTCCTGAGCAGACGTCTAGGATACGGAGGCTGGGATTCAGCTGATTCTTTGAGACTTTGATCCCGAGTTTATCTTCACTTGCCAGCTTGGCAATGTAGGTGGTATATGCTTCGGTCTCTGGCCTTCGTCTTGTCAGTATATCACGTGATGTTTATACGGAATACCAACCTTGGTATCAACACCCCATGACGACATTTGATTTCTAGCTCTCCAAATGGCTGGGATCCGAGGATGTACTGTAAAGGCTCACCTCTCGATCTCCTTTCGCAGAGGTTGAGGAGCTTTTTTTTCGACACATGTGAGCAGGCAGACTTGAGCGTGTCCACGTGTTCTTTCAACCAGCGGAGCTCATTTGTTGCTGAATCGAGCGTTCGTGCACCACGCAAGACTACTGGAAGAAGTGGCGATGTGTTATACGCTTGCAGGAGGAGAGCAGGTGGAATTCGAGGCATCTGAAGAATGGACGGTCACGAGATAGGTGGCAGGTTTCCTAAAGAGTGTAGCCCAGACTGGGGTGCTATGAATGCTATCGTAGCATGTTAAAGAATAAAAATTTCGAAGAAGTGGAAGCAGATAATGATTCGAAACAGGCAGAATTATTCGGACGATGGATATCATTGCAGTGGATGAGTTTGATATGCAAGATGAAGATGCGACTACTCGAGTATGGAAAAAGGTTGAGCCGAGACCGGCTTGGCGAGATAGAGTTTCCGTGGCTCGACTTCAATTCTCTCCCCCTTCCTCACATCTTCTTAAAGCCTGCATGAATAATTGAATGTATCGTTTCACAGCTTCATCCTCAGATTTGTTCGACCGGGTATCGAATTGCAATCAATTCAGTGGTCTGCAGCATTCCGCTTCTGCTGCCTTGCTCGCGCGCAAGATCGACATGACCCGGCCCCCGTAACCATTTCTTCACAGCGTAAGGAAAACAACAAAAATGGTGACTCACCAGCTTCATCTTTCTCGAATAGCTCGAGATTTCAAAAGTATACCTTAGAATTGACGAGACCCTCGCCTGCCAGAAGCTCCTTAAAGCAGTGTGCTTCCGGGCATAGTGGCCGCGTGCAGGTCGGATATCACGAGTCTGGGCATCCTTACCAGCTGCCAGGCCCAAGTAATACTCAACTTTCCTCGAAATCCGTTTGACACCCTCATTTCCAAGAAACCCGACCATGTCTGGTTGAAGCAACCATCTTGGAGTCAGGGAAAGACGAATATTCGATCTCGTTCGGTATGCACTGTTCTCCGCCGATTGTTCGTTCGTGCTATTCCCGGTGGTGGAGGGGCATCTGCAAGAAAGCAGGGAGAATTCGCGGTTGCTGTTGGGTGGACAAAGATCTCGACCGGAGGGCTATCTGAAAGATGTGCCAGCTTTGCAGATGACTCCTGATGGCTGCTTTCGTTTGATTTCTACTTTGCTTGCAGATTTCCAGTGTTCTGGGAAGGTTGACGAGTTTGTGAGAGCTGGCCTCCCAGAGATTGACGAACTTTGTCCCGCGGACTTTAGCCCCTAAAACAAATTTGGCATCGGAGAATGAGACGCTCTGGCTACCTTTTCATCTGCCGGTGTGGGCAGCTATACTAAATCTGAATCTGAATCCAGGTCTTGTTCGAACCTGGGCTCCAGGGGCGAAGTGAGGCGATTGTCCGGATTGAGCAGTCAAAGTTCGAGACATACATTCGGCCAAGACCACTGCGAAGGACTCCGAGAGACAGCAGCTCCTTTGAACGTCCGCCTCGCTCACAACTCACCGTCGTTGAAAGATGCTTGGTACGACTGAGAACGAGAATCCATCGGTTGCTGCAAGGGAGAAGAATTTCGATGCATCGTGAAATGGAAGTGCAGATCGTGGTTGGTGTTGCTGAGTACGTTCGAGGGAGTCGGAGGCGTTACTTGCGACCTTAGTGCCTCGCCTTCGCAAGCTCTTCCGCGTGTCTCGGCAACGTGGGGATAGCTTCAAACAGCTGCAGCCGCCGAATGACCTCGTTTTTGAAGGATCTCAGGAACGGAAATATCTGCTGCAATACCCACGAACGACTTATCGTGGGAAAGGACACATATCCTCTCGGCCATATGCTCGCACTTGTGTGTACATCGCACATCTCCGTCAGCTCCTTGGTTTTGTGGATGTTGATGAAAGATACCCCTCTTCAACTTGAAAAACGACCCCTTCAAATAGCTCCCTCGGCACAAACCCAGACACGTAATGGTCACACAGTCCAGCCATTCAGGGTCTGCCGTGTACCTCGGAAACTAGTCCAATATCCAGGGTAGCTGCATGATCTCCGATATCCAGGCAGGTGACACGTCGGGGACCATAAACTTGGAAGGGGCAGGTCCAGGCAAAGGCTTGTGATGCTGCACGAAGCTCGATACGGAAGGATACAGAAACTAAATGATGTAACGTGGGGATCGAAGACGGCATTTCTGATACCAAGAATCCGATGCTCTAGCCACATGTGCATCGAGACCGCAAATTTAGAAGGGGCAGGCAGATACATTGCGCCATTTCATGGACATCACATGCGTATCACGAAATGCAGGTGGAACTGCATTGGTGCTCTCACTAGCCGGAGCATTTGTCCCTCAGGACACGTTTGGTATAACTGATGGATGCTATTCGTTGTTATCGATACTTTCCCCCACCATGGGAAGCAACGGGATTGTAGCTTTGAACCTTGCACAGATCATTTCGCATCTTGCATGTCCATGTCTTTGCTGGCGTGGATTGCGTGGGTATTGCCGGTCGATGTCAACAGCTCCCTTGTACCGGGAATACGCCCGTGGCCGAGGGGAAAGTTGGCTATGCACAGCCACAATTAGTTCTCTCTGGTCATTCTACCAATCGGCTATCGAATGTCTCATGCTTAATCCGCAATCAGCTTTAGGCTGCATTTGTGATGCAGCTGAGAGCGAGGCTGGATCTTGCAAAAATCTATGACGTCGATTGTTTTGGAGGGGTAAAAAGCTTAGCGAGCCAATAGCCACCCCCGCTTTTGATCCCGCTGACGTCGTAGCCCTGTTCAGGTGTGGCGCGTCCCCCTTCAAACCACCCCCTCGATGAATCTAGAAGCCGCATGTGGATGGCCGACGGCGTCAAATTCTAGACAGAAGGAATTTGGCGTGGGAGATTCATATTCACAAGGCAACTACGAGACATGGGGCTATCCTATTTACGGCCATCTTCAGCTGCTACGTCATGGCTCGCTTGAGAAGGCTAGAGCTTCTGGAGCTCTTCCTCTCCTCTACATAAGAACCCCTCCTCTTCCACCGAAGCACTTCTTCTTTCATCATCACATCCTCAAACACACACACAATCCAAGCAAACAAACAACCCAAACAATCAAAATGGAGACCATCAAGGTAAGCTTCCTTTCCCTCTCGCCCTTCTCTGGAGCTCGAGCTCTAGCTTTACCTCGGCATCAACAACTTCTCAATGCTTCGTCTTCTACTCTCCCTTTAACCTGCTAACATCTCATTCACAGAACGCCGCCAACTACGTCGCCGAGTCCGTCCAGGGCGGAGGTGCCCAAGCTTCGAAGGAGGCCAACAAGCAAGTTGCTAAGGACGGTGATGCCAGCGTCGGAACCCGTGCCTCTGCTGCCAAGGATGCCGTCTCAGACAAGATTGATCAATCCTCCCACGAGGGCAAGGCTGATCTCCACAAGGGTATGTCTACCTTCTCTAACACCTTCCATTGTTTATACTCATACTAACATCTTCAACAGAGGCTGCTAAGCACTAAGTTGCTCGCCACGAATAAACAAACATACCTCACGACTGTACGATGATGGATGGAATGGAGGCATGATTTTTTTCAGTGGATGGATGTTAGGGCGTTGGGATGGAAGGGAATAGCCTGAATTGGCTGAGCATCGTATCAATTGCGTGGATTTCATACCCGGATAGCATAGTCAATTCAGACTCTTGCCTCCACTACTTGCTTCCCCACTGTGACTGTGTAATTATAATTCCAGTGCGTAAGTTTGATGGTATGTCCTTTGATCTTTGCCTAGTTGTCCGCCATTGAACCATGGAGTGGGTGGCCCTCAGTAAGTTTTTCCCCCCTACACCTCGCACCCTCTCCTAGCCCATCGACTTATTCCGTTATAGACCCCTTGAGCTCAGGTCAAACCCACAAGACGAGCGGTTGATACCGAGTCAAGCAAGGTTCTACGGCTCCTAGCTCCCCAATAACAAACCTCGTTAATCCTGGTCAAGGAAAATTCGTACGTAATTTTCTCTGCTCTCCATTATTGAATCATCGAATGCGTGTTCGGTCCGCATCGTGACGAGGACCTTCAGGACACACCCGGACTTCTCAATCAGTTCCAACAAAGACTCCAGAAAGTTCTCTATATGGCCCTGTATTCGGTCTACGCGATCAAGCACAACGAAAACCCTTTCCAGCGCCAATTCGGCGAGCAGGCTTGCTAGCATGGAATACAGCTTCACCGGTGGTTCAGCAAATTTGAGTGTGGGAGCAGCGCTCAAGTCTTCGATGTCCCGCTTCAGCTTTCCATAGCGCTTGTCATCGCGGAGTAGTGGCCGTGCACTTTCTGTCTTAAGCAGCTGGTAGATGATACTCGACATAACTGTGTGAGCGGAGTACAACGGTGGTGGGTTCTCATCCCAGGACTCCGAAACCTGACAGAAACAGTAGAGCACAGGTTGTAGTTTCGAGCCCTTCGTAGCGAGGTACTTTCCGGGATCACGAACTAAGGTGGTTGTCGCCGATGAGTGCCAGCTCAAAAGCGTATGGTTCGGGGCCACCGTTTTACCCTGGAGCAGTATCAGACCAGACTCGCTAGATCGACGCCAGCTGACGAACTCATCGCTCTGGAAGAGTTGCTTTTCTGCATCAAATGGTGGAAGTCTGCGAATACTGCAGAAAGTATCTGCTATTCGCCTATCATAATCGCGCACGAACGTCTCGGAATCTTGAGCCTCGACCTGCAGCAGGTGTTGCAAGCTTTCAAAGCGTTCATTCTCGGCTCGAACATGGACGACTGGCAAACTTAGTAAATACTGTTGTGCGACTTTGGGTAGAGCTATCCATTACCTTCCACGCTTTCTTCGATCTTGTTCACTTTATCTTTCACGTCACCCAAGTTTCTTTCCATGTTGTTCAATCTTATCCTGTCCTGAGTTTCCATCTCCATCCGCATCTCCTTGATCGCCCTCTTGATATCAGACACTTTGCTTTCGAGTACCACGCTTGGAGGCTGACTGAGAAGATACAAGGCCCTCCTAAATGTTCCTATCGAATAGTACAGGGCCGCCTGGTGCGCAAACTCGATACCGAGTCTATACACAACAGCAACGTGCTCTTTTATTACTGCTGTTGCGTAAACGTCTTTCAACCTTTGAATGCGAGAGTACTGCTCTTGAAGAGTAAAGAGCATGTCGGCAATAATGTCTTGTGTCTTCTCTTTGTTCACTGCTACCTATGCTTGCAGTCAGACTACCCGAAGACGTGGCAGGGGTTCTTAGAATTGCAGTACCACGAGAAGAAGTGAAAGCGCCCCATACGCCGCATCACCATAATTCGGACCCACGCCGTTCATCATCTGAACAATGCCTGAGTACGCCTTCAGATAGTCGTTGAAACTGTTCAAGAATTTTGAGGTTCCGCTTCGCGCCCGCTTCAAGCCTCGCTCGCCACTACCTGCATGACGCTCCTTTCCGTCCTCCGCCTCCCCTAGATATCTTGAAAGCAGGGTTTCGAGTTCGTCTGCAGAACAGTGGGACAAGTATTGCGTCTCTGCCACAGACAGTCTTCTTCGAATTTTCTGGCGACATTCTTCCGAGTTCTGTGGTTCTGCTAAAACCTGTACGGCACTTTTTTGTCCAACATGACTGTCAGCATGCAATGGGGTTCATCAAAAGGGGAGTCTGACCTTCGCGTCTTCTCGTCTGTCTTGGCCCAAAATGCGTCAACCTGTGCTTTTTCATAGACCAATTGTTGTTTCCGTTGTTTGCATGTAGCAGTCGATGTTCCCCGTCCATTGGCTTTAGCCATTTTACCTCAAAGGGATTCTATGAGAAAGGTGCAATCGCTCAATTGTGATCTTCTGACAACTGTTGAGTAGGATGCAACAATTCTGGATAAAGGCATTGAGGAATCTCATATGAATGCCCCGCGTGAGGTTCTGCTGCTTAAAAGAGAACTCGACGGGCCCTGGGACCAGAGCCTGCTGCCCTAAGTCAAAGTTGCGACTTCGAGTAGAAGGCACCGAAAAGTAGGTAAAATTTAGCCTAGGTCAGTAAAATTTCCAACACGCACAGCTTTTCTCGAGCGAATTTTTTAGATTTTGTGTTTCGATGAGAGTTTGTCCTTTCGGGCGTGTATAGTAAGACGCAGATTTGCTTAGGGGATGGTGATTTCCAATACCAACAATGAAATTAATTGATGTTTGTTATACCGCCTTGGCTCTGCCACCAACCAATTCATTTTGCAATGGGAAAAGATTCCCTGAATGTGAAGGCCGTGTACAGGCGCTTGGAACATAGATTCTGCATGTCTACCCTTGCAAAGATATGGGAATATCCCACACTCAGCCCCCACGTGACCCAGGAGCGAATCATCAAAGCCTCCCTCACATGTTACTAAAGATATTAAGCCGCAATTCTCTTGGTCTTTTCGGGATGGCCAATCGTACCCTGTGCTCTAAGACAGCCAAAGGATTGGGGTGGTTGCTCAGCTATCTGCAGTGCCTACCTAATTTGTAGGTTTCCGTTACTCACGTCCAATCATAAATGATCTGATCTTACAAGGTAGTGTGATGTAGGGTTCCATTCCCAGTTTTGGAGCACTTTCGTATCCTTTCTGCTTCTCTTGACCCCTTGGATAAGGCTGAAGCCCGCCCCACCTTCAGTCACCACAAGGTGCGGGGGCGGGAACGGCCACTAGAACAAACCACATCGAGACAAGCCCGTCCAGCTTTTCGTCCATTTCGAGTTGAGAATGCAGCAGCTGAAGGACTCGAAAAATCATATGGCTTTCTCTCAAGGGCCTGTAGATTGATGCCACGTTCGTCTGCGTGGCCGTTCATACACCTCTCAGGCTACAATGGCTTCATCGTAAGAGGAGGCGTCGTGGGGTAGAGTACCATGTTTTGATGAGGCTCTCGAATTGGCTTCGCCTTATCACTTGGCAAGTCGCATGTTAATTTGCCATGGCTAGAGGTATATTGACCTTATTGGTTTCTTGTTTCTCGTTCTGTGCCCCACTCACTGTGCACAGTATTGGGCTTTTTCCAATTGCACGCACGATGGACGAAGTCAAGGCTGCTCCCAAAGAACACCCTTTGGTACCCGGTGCTTCTCGCTCTCGAGAGGTGTTGGAGTTGAGGTACATTGAATTGCTCGAGCAGCGTATCGCCGCGCTAGAGGCGTTGTTGGAGCAGAAGATACCTGTGAGGTCATTGTTTCCTTCTTGGGCTGTTATGCTGACCGATGTTTGCTTTAACCAGGCCCCAATAAAGACTACGGCAACAACTGAAGAGAACATTGAAAAGATATGATAGTGACTGAGAGTTCCAGTATATTGACGCCGCAATACTAATTGTTGTTGTTTAAGTTCCTCAATGGAAATGGGCACAATAAAAATCTTCAGGATACCATCAACTCACCGGCGGAAACGAACTCTACCTCCACAAGAATCCGTTTTCGTGAGTCCAAGTTCAACGATGAGGGAGTGGAGACCGTGGCAGATGTATCAGATCAAAGCCAGCCTACACTCGAAAAACCACAGAAGAAAAAGGATCTGTGCGAACTGATCTGGCTCCGTGTGTATGATGACAAGGGCAAGTACGATCACTCGGAGGTGGAGATCCAGAGTGTCGAATTGCGGGCTTTACTCCACATTGAACTTGCCCACGACCCAAGGTTTCATACCCCATCCGAGGGTAGAGACAGCATTACCCTGAACAGCCCTTTTGAACCACTCATCCACAAGTGGGAACGACTTGAGGATATCGCAGATCCAGATAATGAGAGCGCCACGTGTAAGAAGTTTCAGGATCGCATCTCAGAGATACGTCCCAGCACTAAGGTAGAACCCTCTGGACACACGCCTGCTCTCTTGCTACTAGCAGTCGAGGAGAAGGCAAAGAAGGCTTTATCGGACTTGGCGCTCTTATTACAACAAGTCCGTACCACCCCAGAATTGAAGGCATACTTCCCGGCCCTAGATGCGCAAAGGCAAAGTGATTCCATCCCGTTCGATTATCTGTGGACCATCTTCCCGCCGGGTGCGTTGGTGTACTCGACACTATTCATGAGAAAGGGTCAAATCTTCATTGTGAAAGAGTGTGAGGCCGAAATCTCCACCGAGAGCGATTCAGGCAAGGACAGGGACACCAAGAAAGTTTGGTCACTTGTCTGCTGGAGTTACGATTGGAATGGCAAAGTTTTCAATCGAGTCCCTGTAGTATTCAAATTCAAGGAATTTCAAGGGGCCAAAGTTATCAATACACTTCACTGCCATCCTCTCGAATATCACTATCCCAGGGGTGACAAGTCAGACCTTGAATTATTGCGCAGCACATTGGTTGCGCGAGGCAAGAGATTTCGAGAATTGTGTATCAGGCAGAGTGGTTCCCAGATGTTCAATTATGATGCAGACGCCGTCTCGCACGGGGCCGGATTTCAACTTCTGAAAGAGAAGCAGAACGAGGTAAGGATTTTTTTTCTTGAGCAATTCGAAGTGGAGTAGCTCTGGCTGACTGATGTTCGATCGAAAAGGATGTTGAAGCTTCATTCTTGACCGCCATGATCTTTGGCAGACGACGTCGGCAGTCTAGGGCAGTGGTACCAGACAAGGAAGGGAAAAAGCAGCATGTATGTGCCTCGTCCCCCAAAACAAGAATTCGAAGAAGAATCATACTTATCATTTGTTATAGATCATCGGACGTGTCATGGTTGACTTCGAATCATACCTTCAACACGCTCCAAACATCAGACAATATGGGCCAATGGGAGATGCTTCCTTCTCTCACCGCGACGACGAGTGTCATTGCGCGTCTTGCACAAACAATCCTTCGCTCAAGGACAGCCAGAAGATGGACTACGACAATTATAGGGGGGAACAAGGAGTTCATGGATGAAACTCAGTATCTAATATGTCCCCTGCGAGTTCTTGGGTACCACCTAGAGACAAGAACGTGGTTAGAGCTCGAGAGCGATAACATCAAAGACATTATTCATCTCAAGAGTGAAGAGGCATTCAATCAGCTGGAACTGGTGAAGCCGCAGAAAGATCTTATACGAGATCTAGTTCAGAGTCACACTAGTGGGACTAGAAAGAAGCCACTGATGCAAGACATCATGAATGAAAAGGGTAAGGGCTTGGTGATTCTACTCCATGGACCCCCGGGAGTCGGTAAAACTCTCACAGCAGAGAGTGTGGCTCAACTAGCTGGGAAACCACTCTTCGCCGTCAGCCCATCCGACATAGGCCTGAACCCCGCAGAAGTCGAACAAAACCTCGAGGCTCTCTTCGAACTAGCCGCAAGATGGCGCGCGGTCTTGCTCTTCGACGAAGCCGACGTCTTTCGCGCCATCTTGCGGCTAGTTCGAAGAGAGCCTCGAGGTTTTGTTCGACTTCTGCGAAGCTCGCACTCCTCAGATCTGACACGGAACGCACTCGTCTCGGTGCTCCTGCGAGTTTTGGAGTATTACAACGGTATCCTGATACTGACCACGAACCGAATCCAACAATTTGACATTGCGGTCCAATCACGAGTCAATCTGGGGATCAAATACAAAGACCTATCCATGATCCAGAAAAAGAGGATCTTCAACAATTTCATCGAGCAGATTGACGACGATAAACTCGACATGGACGGGTTGCAGAAGTGGCTTGACGATGACACCGATGCCATTGAGTGGTTTGATGCTCTCAATAGAAGGCAAGTCCGCAATGTGTTGTTCTCGGCGGCGTCCCTTGCTCTGATGGATGGCGGAATGCTGAAGGTGAAGCATATCTCGAAGATGGCAAAGTCAACATGGCAGTTCCAGGATAGTATCAAAGCAATTGTCCAAGAAGCTAGGCGAAAGGCGGAGGTTGGTCGAGAGTAGTTTGCTACAATTTCTTTCCGTGATCAGGGCGGGGTTCTGAAATTTAGATAATAGCAGGCCTGCGTCTTAAAATAGCCATTCAATATCAAGTCTGCCTTCTAGCACGGAGCAGCAAGTATTCAATTCTTAGCTTTGTATCTTCGTGATGCCATAGACTCTGCGCAGACTTGCCCTGGGAAACGCTCTGTCATCAAGGCAAATGCTGAGCTGATGTGTGGTTCTCCGAAGTTGCCAACGATACCTCTATCTCGTCGACGACCCCTCATGTTAGCGCCAGTCAGCTTTCAATCTGGAAGGTATACTTACAAGATATGAAAGTTCTGCTTACTTGGTCTTGCAAAGGAGCAGGATTCAAAGCGGCCTTTCGGACGTCTAGTCTTCCATGATCTCATAAAGTCTGTAGAGGTTCTTCTCAACCACATTTCGCCTCCAGGACATGAAGATAGGACGAAATGCTTCATGGGATCGAAAGTATGTCAAAGGCGCATCTTATGCAAGCTTGGACTGCCCTTCTGTTTCACTGACTAGATTCCCAGCTCGTTTCGTCCGTACGTTTCACGATGAAAGAAGTACGGATTCTCACCTGATATTTCAACAGCAGCAGACTCAAGGGTAAAACAGGGGTTTTACCGAGTCGGCGAAATGCTTGGCATGAAACGCCACATCCGTTTTGTCCCCACACAAGCTCGAAGCTCGACTCCACCACACATCAACAGTTTCAAGTCACATCTCAAAGTCAACAGACCCGACGCGTCCCCACGCGAAAACTCAACATGGACTCTTCAACCGGCTCCATAATGGACCACATCGACACCACAACCATCATCTCCCTCCTCGCCGTCCTTGCCATCCTTACAACCTCCTACCTCCTCTCCCTCTCCCTCTCCCTCCTGCACCGCAGCACGCCGTCCCGCCTCCGCATCCTCTTCATCTGGCACTTCTTCGACTTCCTCATCCACTCTATCTTCGAAGGCTCCTTTCTCTACAACTGCTTCTTCACGTCCGCGCCCTTCGACCCCGCTGTTCATCACCCCACGCTAATCACGAACTTCCTCTCCCAGCCGGACCGTCTGTTTGGCGCGAAGTATGGCGATAATTGGGCGACAAAGCTGTGGATGGTGTATGCACAGGCGGATAGTAGATGGGGAGGGGCGGATCTGACAGTCATTAGCCTTGAGTTGTTGACGGTTCTTGGTGCAGGACCGCTGGCGTTGTATATCTGCTGGGGCATTGTGAAGAGGGATGTTATGACAGGATTCTGGATGGTGGTGTTGGCTACTGGGGAGTTGTATGGAGGTTTGTCTAAGCTCCGAATTTTCTGTGATGCATGCTAATGAGTACAGGCTTTATGACATTCTGCCCCGAGTGGCTGACCGGCAACCAGAACCTCGATGCGAGCAACTTCATGTTCAAATGGGTATACTTGGTATTCTTCAATATGTTGTGGGTCTTTCTGCCGCTGTACGCCATGTATCACGCGTATGTGGATATGAAAAATGCATTTTTGGTTCGGAATGGGGTTGTGCTGAAGAGCTTGGAGGCGAAAAAGAGGGACAAGTCGAAGTAGGAGAGGATAGTTGGATGCTGTGGAAGTGTTTGAACAGGGGGAGTGAGGCTGTAAGATACGAATTATACCCAGTGCTGGCGTTGCTTGATTTGCTGGCAAATTTCCAGAGGATTGCGGGAAAAGTTTGGTCGGCATTAGCAGTTCATAATCTCAGGTCTTGTTGACATCGAGCTTGTGAGAGTCGTTTCTATTGTCTAACCAGATTTCAGCACTGTGGCCAATGTTACATTGTTAGTCTGTTACTACCATCTTTAGGTTCCCACTTCTTCTCTGCATTTCACGTTGGCTTAAAGCTTTGGTCTATAAGTAGCGAGCAGTGGCTGGTATGGTTCGGGTCAGACATAGGACCTTCACTGCTCCGATGTAGCCCGACTTGAAAATCCTGTTGGCTCGCCAGTGTATCATCATCCCAAGCCACCTCCAAGTGGTCTTCTCGCATCCCATATACGAGTAATAAATATGCGAAGAGTAGTATCGTGTGATAGTGCAAATACGATAGTAGATGAGGGGACAAAGGCGAAAGCGATACTGATTTGACAATACAAAGGTGCTACTGTCAGAGGCCAGGTTGCTCTTGATCTCACTTGGCAGGCTTTCCAGACTTTGGACAGACTCTACCTCACAGACATCGAATAACTAGACATTCGCAATATGTCATGTTCTAATATTCTTCTTGGAAAACCTGTCACTGCTCCTTCCCTTTATTAAAGTGCTATCATAATTGCTCGACAATCCACCGACATTAGCACTGATGTAACGATGTTGATCTCTTCTGACCAAAAACAGCTTGAACTGTGAAGCACCGCAAGTATGCCAGGAACTCCGAACGCACAAGTCTCAATGTCCACTTACTCCTCTCACCGCTATCTTAATTACACCCCTTTTCATTATTCTTCCAGAGTTTTCTTTTTTGCAGTGACAGTCAACATTCCATTGCCCGAAACGTCGGCTGATGAGCAAGTACGGTAATGGGCATAAAACACATCATCACCATGACCAATGGAGTAATGAGAACTTGGGTGCTTCATACTCTATATAGCACAAGTGCTCTACCTTTACCTGAAGTCCAAGATAGCACCACTTCATCGTATAGACCTTCAGATGGATCACACCAAGCAGCGATGTTTTGTTTAGAGGGCGAAGTCAACGAGACCCTCCAGGGTTATTGATTACATGCTTTTCGAGACACTTCTTGAACAAGATGTCAATCGTTATCGCGGTTCTGATGTTGTAGAAGGAGAATATTTTAAGCTTTTGACAATTATCTCTGTCATCGTTTAACTTGTTGTCAAAGAAGAAATGGGCGGATGCTTTTTGGTCCGTCTAATTACTTTAAGACTCCCAACCGTAACCAAATTAGACAGCTGTAGGAATCAGTTACATGGATTGCTGGGAAGGTGTTGACAGTGAGCGGGTGAAAAGTGTCGCCAATATGCTATTTACCTTGTGGTTATTTTCGTATGTTGATATCAGAGGAAGAAGTCGGACCCAGATGAGGCTTTATAATTTTATATATCTGAAGATGGATATGAAGTCTCTCATGTCCTTCTGCGATTATGCTGGCGTCCTTGTGGAGGGGAATTGTCTCCTGCCTCCGTGAATAGATCGAGCCAGGATTTCCGGTGCCGTGTTCCTAATCGTTTTCATTATATTCATGTACAAAACATAATAAAAAGCAGAGTCATCCTGAAGTCAAATCTGACAAAGTGGCTGATACTGGATGCAAGGTTCATATTCCCTCTCGTCTTGGACAATCGTCGTCAAGGTCGCTAGTAGGGAAATTTACATTTTGAACGCTTCCAATATAAAAAGAAGCCAGTCTTATTGGAAGCTGGGCTGGCAAGCTCGTCTGTTGTCAAGATACACAACCATCTTCAAAAGCTACCGTTCTCTGCCAAGAAATTCTAGCCGGAAGGCCCAAAGAATTGAAAGTGTGGCCTGGATCACAGCTATTCACCTTTGCTAGATCAAAGGTATTGTTGATAGCCAGTGTTCGGAAGATCATGATAGATAAATGCTCCTCGGGTTATCAAAGACTGAGTAGGACCATGGCATCTTATGGCAGTCTGTACCCGATTTAGTAAGAGTGAGAGAACGTCAAGGAGATATTATATGCTCTTCCGCGGACTTGGCGAGACAAAACTTCAGTCCGACACTGTTCAGTTCTTGATTATACGTTAACTATGGCCATGGTCTCCCCGAAGAGACTTGCTGGACTAGGATAAGGGAGGGGAAGTTTGTGCACTGATTTCTTGGAGTGTGTTTATGAGTCGCACGCGTACCAGCATTTCAGGACAGGCGTAATGCTTGGAACGAAACCTTGTTCGACAGGTCGTCAAGAGGTAGATGCATCCTATCAACGGCCCTCGAGAGATTCTGCTTATTCCTATGAAGTTTAAGGCGTTCAAGCTTAATATATTCACTTTAAGCGCGTTGAATGACGACAAGTCCGCAGATGACAGCACAAGATCATATTGACCTACACCTGTTGAACAATTCTGCTGATTTTATGCCAATAGATGAGCGGAGGCAAGGGAAAGTTGGTATATTACATGCGTCAACCGGTGCTGGAAATCAACCTGAGCTGAGATGATCCATGATTAGGATAGCCGGCAACTCTGAATGGCGGAGCATCGATGAATGAGGAATAAAACATCGATAGTATGTTCTTACCAATGAATACCCAGCATTTGAGTTGGCTTCGAGAAAGTATGACTTAATATACAAGATTGGAGCAACTTTCTTCATTTTCCTAAAGTAGAAGCTTAATTCAGTGACGCGTCTTACGAAAAGTGGCTGCTTCTAAAGCATTTATTCGATGCTAATCTAACATGATTCAATACACACCTATATCATGCTGTCCCAGAGTCTGCAGCTGTGACAGACTGCTGACTCTGATTTAGACACAAGGGAAGAAGTCTGGAAAGCATGAAGTACTGACATTCTCCCAGCATTAGGGAACAAGCTGAGAAATCAGAACAGACAATGGATTTAATTGAGGAAAACGGGACGGGATCTCAGCTCATATCTTTACATCGGACAACTTTACCTCAACATCTGCATTCGCCCGCCGACCATCGACACGAGGCGGCTGCGATTAGTGTCTTGATCAGATGAACTTCCACGAGCAAGTTTAATCAACCTCCTACAAAATCCTCCGCAATCCTTCTAGAAGCACCAAAGAAGCGGTACAATTTCACCTGCATCCAGAGCCAAGGCACGGCCCAAGAGCCATCATGCATGCACTCCTCCCGTGCACCCGGAACATGGCCCCTCCGAAACCCTCTTGCAGCCACCGAGTGACCGCATCCAAGCACTTGGAATGGATTGTAAATCAACATCGCATCTCAAAAACGCACCTTATGACCTCCAAACAAATATCGAGATGAGAGGGGAAATTCCTGCGTCGTCTGATCTGTCCATGAAGAACGTAACCCCCACTCCCTCTCCGCGTTTGGAGAATATCCAGCTCATCCCTTCGACATCGTGAGAAAGAAGTCCACGGAGGTAAAGATAGACTTTAGGATTTGTGTCAAGCTCCTTAGAGGCAGATCTGATTGAAATCAAATAGATTAAATCGCCCCCACCAGCCGCAGCAAGCCGACAAACGGAAACTCGAGGACGGGGACCTTTGCTTTGGAAACGGGAAGTCTAAAAGGCGAGAACGAAAGAGAGATAAGGGAGGTTATATTGCAGGACGGCCATGAAGCGAGGATGTCCCCACATCTCGCCGGTGCGTGATGCTTGATCGGGAGCTACTATCCCGCAGGGGTGGGGAAGTGACAGTTCAGATGAGTCCGTGGGTAGCTTTCGCATCCATCTCATCTGAACCGGTTTAATACGAGTAATCATGCAAGAAACAACTCGAATGAACATAGAACGGAAAGAGGGGAGAACCGTTGGGGATAGGAAAGTATCGTGGAATTGGAGAAGTGAAAAAGATTACAAAGCGATGTAGTGAGGTCGTCTGAGTGTTGACGTGCATTTAGGGTGTGTGGAGCCAGACGTCAAGATTAATATATTTGAAGTTAACTAAAAATTGACCAAGCCTTGTGCATATGAAGTCGGGGAAACAAGCTTGATTGTAGAGGAAGATCCGATAGAGTGCTGATGATGACATCGGATGCCATGAGCCGGAAAGGATTCTAGCCATGCTGGCGCAGTTGGATTCTAGGCTTTCGAAGCGTTTCTAAACAGATCCTATAACTTGGAAGTGACGGTAATATCACAAGTGTAGATGCTATTATTGGCCCTGATTTGTGCAGCGTCCTAAGCCCGGAAAATATCAGGGGGTTGGAGATCACGTGTCTGTATATTTCTGGCCTTTCGAGGTCGCCCGCGACCGCAACCACAACCTTGGATGCGACCAACCTTAAATCCACACTTCGCAATCATCAGTTCGACCCCATGAAGTTGGAGCCACTCGCATCTTATCGTACGGTTCTTGTCGTCCATTCTAAAAAAGAAGGAGAGATCCGCTCGCAAAACCTCAAGACGGGACGTTTATCAAGAAGTTTCATCTCATATCTTGCGACTCTTCGAGCTTCATCGAACGCCACCAGTGCCGAAAGCCTCCCTCCCTAGTCCTGGCAAGCCCACCAAGAGTCTGGGATTATATCACTCTGGACGAACCCCTCTGGCGAATTCTCCGTTTGCTCCATTGGTTCGTTTGACCAGTCAAGGTTGAAGACTGCATGTTTTGATATATCTCCGCAAAGCCGCAACAAGACTCGACAATAGCCTCAAATTCGCTAATTCCGATACACATTCTTATCGATGACTTTCGCGAGACGATTTAATCAATTGATGAGATGCTTTTGGATGACGAACATCAGATCATCTCCAGCCCGGTGCGATGCGATCCAAAGTATACCGACGAACTTTATTCATGCCTTTATCCAGTAAGAGGGGTGAAAGACTTAAAGAACTGTACACCATTGCTTGCAGCACAGGGATTGTGGAATTGTCTTCGGTGTATCGAACTCTCTGACTCGTTGGACCCCTTTGCATGAACTCCCCTGCTCCACTGCGCCTGTCCCGCGGTTTCAGGGGGTTAAGCGAGAGCCTGCGACGACACCGAAACTCCAAGTGTGCCTCATCACAGCCTTCTGACTCGCCTTGCCTCAAGATTTGAAAGACCCAAGCACAGCTTCGAGCAGACTTCACGCCACGCCTACGGACGAAGACCTTAGTTGGGTCTACTATGATCCAGATGCCAGGCCAGAAGCCATGCCTCCCGCTGCCTCTTCCAGCAACTGCAGCACATGGGGTGGACCTTAGATCCAGTTAGATTGAGCGGTTCCTGCAACGAGCCTCTTGTTCGACGGCGATCCTGGCTGGCAAGTGGAAACGTTCAGCCAGTCAGCTTATCATCTTTCGATCCACTGACGGTATTTCCCCAAGGAAGACAGGCGGCGGAGCCACTCCCCCACCACAAGGTCGGTCCTAGCATCCCGGCCTGGCCTTCTCCCGCGCCTGGACCACTAGACGTGCGTCTACGCTTTCTGCTTGGGCATTTCTCTTATACTTCATGCGATCCTGGAGCAGGCAAACCTCTGTCTCAACATTCTCTTCTGAGTGTGTTGCTGTCAGTTTTTCCTGTCGTCCTTCCATTCGTCGGTGCTTCTGGTCACCACGCTGCTGGCTCAGAAACCCGTTTCATCTTACTTTTTCCACCGTTCTGGCCTATCGGTGTGCTCCAGTCTTTACTTTCTTCCATAATCTATTCTTTCTCTTCTCTAACATCACCATACTCCCTCATCACCAAAACGACGCAGGCGATCTTCATGACTTAACAACGCTTACGAACGGCAACGCTCCGGCTCGCTGCCAACGATAATATCTTTTGTTGATGGAACTCGGGGAGCAAGAAGGAATAATGGCTGCTTCGGCGAAGTTGATCACGGATAGGATGGTGAAGGGGATGGTCAGGGCGACGTTTAATCATACGACGATGAGAGGGAATCGGACGGGCAATCCATTCTTCCAGTCGGCCACCAACAGGACAGGATCAGGAGGGAACTCGACATTCAACTTGATATCGAATTTGGTATTTGCTGAGAGCAAGTCGGTCAGAACGTCGACGATTATTCTCGCCACATTCAATATCTTGGCTGCCTTTGCGACTGCTTGCAGTATTCTGTACGACTGTTATTGGGCCTCGAAGAGATGTAATCCGAAGTTCAAGGCATCGTGAGTATAGAAAAGTGATGGAGGAGATAAGTGCTGACTGTGAGAAGGAAATTCTGTGTCTCATCGATACATCCTGCCGAAACTTTCCCTTTGGTGCTGGCGATAGGAATTGTCATTCAAGGTCTAGTCTTTGCAGGTGTACAAGGACAAGGTCTCACATCTCTGTTTGCAACAGGATGTGGCTTAATAGCACAATTCATGTGGCCAGGTATGTGACGGCCGGCCTCTACTTAGATCTAGACTGACGAGCTTTAGCAATGTTCATCGTACCTTATATCCAATTAGTATTCGGGACCGAATGCGCGATCCGATCTTTTCGAAGTACACCGTTCCAAGCGAGGGGGAAATGGGATGTGACTATTTGCTGTGGGGTGGTGGTGCTTATGTTGATTTTGACTTGGATACCATCACATATTCGACCCGAGCCAAACGCCTGCTTCGCGTCCCTGATTTGGTTCATCTCGAAGTTTGGAAAGTTAGGATTCGTNATGTTGACGACGGTGGGAGCATTGATGATTGCAGCTGCTCTGACAATCTTCATTAGATTGTCGACAGTGAACTTAATTGATCAGCATCAACGAATTGCTGCTTCGAGAATGGTATACTACTTGGTTCTCGGTATACTATCTCTGGTATGTTCAGCTGTCAATTGATAAGATCATGACTAACCTCAGTAGGCATTCGTTGTTCCTTTCTTTTTCTCTTTGATCGACAAGCAGGGAGATATCAAGCTTGCCATGATGGCAACTGTAGTTTTGAACTTGTCAGGATTGATGAGTGGTCTGCTGCAACTATTCTTACGATCCAATACTGCGACGACATCCTTCGCACCGAAGACAGCTGGGAAGAAGTGGGCTCAGCCGCGACATGAGATCAGGATGTTCGGGCCAAACGAGTTGGCCATGCATGCGCATTTGACCAATCCAGTGACGGGGCCACGGACGACCAACGATAATCGATTGAGCCGTTCGGATAGTCAAGCAAGTCTCATTGGGCTTGAGAAGAAACGAGGGATCTCTATGGACTCTTTGAGAAGTCCGCCATATGGAGTGGCGAAGAGACAGGAAGCAGAGATGAGCAGCAACTTACCAAATATGCCAGAGGCAGCAACAGTATGCCCTGCAGTACAAGCGAGATCACACGCACGAAAACCATCATACTCCCTCTTTCCACCTGAAGGCAGCAGTCCAACGAAGGCTGGACAACAAAAAGATTCAGTATACGATATCAGCGAATTGACAGCACCACCAGCAATTCGATTTGCAGGTGGAGCAAGACATCGCAGAGACTCCTCAATCGCCTCATCAGCGACAGTACAAATTGGTCTGCGGATATCGCATGCACCAACACCCTCTCAAGAAGATCTTGATGCCCTCCCATTACCTTCCACGACATACAAAGCAATGTCGCTCAAACCACCAGCGCCAAAATCACCATCCTCCACATACAGCGCCTCGCCGCTACCATCCACTACATACTCCGCCTCCAAACCAAGTCTTCCAGCCTCGCCATCGGCACCGAAGCTAACGCTCCCAGCTGTACCACTCAAAGTACAAACCTCTTTCTCAACCTCCGCGGGTAAGAAGCCAATGCCTTCACCACTCAACACTCAGATCACCACCTCGCCACAACAAAGCCCCGCATCAATCAACAAGACGCTACCACCGACACCTAAGGCCTTCCTCCCACAAATAGAAAAGGTTCGCGAGTCAAACACCCAGCTCAGCCCCACTGTTTACTCCTTAAGCCCGACAGTCTACTCACCCGAAAGCAAGTCCACGCCAGCAGCTGGAAAGCCAAACAGCAACCCACTTCGGGCGAATCCACCTGGCTCGCCTATGGCGGGCCCAGTAAGGCAGCCTACGAGTCAACAGAAGCGCACAAAGGCCGACTGGATATGAATGGACCTCTTGAATGAAACTTGCTTGCGTTGTGTATGGGTATAGAGGGTATAGAAAAGAACAGGGTCAAAAGTTCTTCGGGGCACGTAACTTGTACAGATAGCCCCACTGGCCTGGAACGTGAACGTGCTGGCTGGCATATTGGAAATTGGCGAGGAGCTCGGTGTTTTGTCTTGTCTCTTGAGACTGGTTGGATATCTTTTGATCTGATCTGTGTGAAGTATGGATGGACTCGATCCGCTTTGGATCGGGTGTGAGATGGATGGATGTGTATGGATGTTGTCTTTCGATTCTAATGATACCTTTTTCCTCTTCCTGTCAATCTTGCTGGTCGTCACTTGCGCTTTTTCTTAGTGTGTTTTGTGTGGTACGATACGTGTGTGTCTCTTGATGAGCGGATCATATGCATGGCGTTGGCGGTGGCCTGGGACTTGATTGTAGTGCTGGATGTGGTGATAGAGTGAGTACATCATGGTGGGAGGGGAGGAAGGAGACATGATTCTTTCGTATATACCATCAGATACTTGTTCATGGCCCTCAATAAGATACCTCATCAACATGTTCGCTCTTTCTTGCTTCAGTGACGACTCTACCTGTGCTCAAAGATTCGCTCGGCTTTCGAGGCCGGATACAGATTGAGTTCATCGAGAAACTTCTCGTTGGCTTTACAACGGGCTTGGCTTCATGAACCATATTCTCCATTCTATGTTATTATGGATTGAATACAAGCACATGCCAAAGTCAAAATTTACTTGATCGACGATATATCTCCACTCTTCGAAATGCACAGTGTTGATTTTGCCGATCACTTACTCGCGCAGAATTTGAACTCATAGCAGGTCGCCACCATTCTGGCAGAGCGAAAGCCAAATCCTTTTGTCTTCATTCGTCAAGCTGCTCAATCTATTGACTATGATCATAGTGTTCACGCCTGCTCACCGAGGTCAGCGTCCGCCTCGACACCGACAAAGCCCGCTGACTATTTTTGATCGCGAGGGACCATCGCATAACAACCCGCCAAAGGTAAGCATACGCACAGGTGGCTAGACAAAACATTCCCAAGTGCACCGAGTTTGCGCTGCAGTAAACTCGCATTTGCATACCAAGCCACTAATTTGATCAATTTGGCTAAAGCCGCTTTCGAAGTTGAACAAATGCGGAGTATGCACCCTGCTTTCGTACATGAGGGTGCAGTGTGTCACGTACCACTCCCTAGTCTTGCGATTGATAATCAGTTGACGATCATGCATCCGTAACCTGTTTCCTGACACAGGCATACTCCACCGGTACCGTTGTTGCCTCGCCACGTCCTCTCCACATCCCGTTTCTCAAGTCGTGTTCACCATTGCACGAGTACGCATTTCCAGTATTGTTTCTGACTCGAGAAGCATGACAGGCTCCGCATCAGCTCTAAGTTCTCTCAAGCGAGCTGAACCAAGAAACGCGAGGAAACAATTCGACCATGTCGCCTCCTCGCCTCCATCCAAACCTTCTCCTCGCAAACCACTTTTATGAACCCATTGTCGAAGCGACAAACTCAACTCTATTCCCGTCCTCTTAAACCCCAACATCCGACGTCCCACCCCACGAATCGCAAGTCCCAACCCCCCTTCATCCGAAATGCATCATCCGCATCCCAATTCAGCAACATTGAACTCTATTTCCATCTCACTTTCTTGCACCTCTTGCGCAAGATCAACCTTTGCGGATAGGCCCTGGAGCTTGATCGTTGCGTGCGTCTGAAGATGTGTGTTCGTTTGTCGCAGCTGGAGTTTCAAAGGCGCATCATGAGGGGTCTGAGCCAGCGCGGGGTTTGGTGTTTTGGTGTTGCTAAGCGAGGACCCTTATCACGTGAAACTCCATAACTCAACTTGGGAGACGGAGTACTATACGGATGTATCGGGAAGTTCTTAGACGTAAATTCTAGCTTATGGGAATGTGGATGGTAAGAAAGCTTGGTTTGTTTGGCTGGTGGAGGGTATGCGAAGGGGCGGTTTGGGATATATTGGGATCTTTGCCACGTGACTTTGTGAAAGAGCTTCATGTTTTGTGGATCGGCTCGTTTCAAGGAGGTCTTTCGGAGGCCGACGATCAACCTTGATATCGAGGAGCTAGTAGCTATTAATTGCAACGAGCAGACCTGACAACGAGGCTGGTTTTTACCCTTGGTAAGGTCTTTCGTTGGTTGTCTTTGCCAGGAACCTGGTTCATCCCACTCATAGTCGGCCAATTTCTGAAAACTGCTGTCTAGTGACTATCACGACTGCGGCGCTACTCTTTTCCTCACGATGCTCTGATGAGGCGCTTTCTCATTGGTGATCTTCTCTTTCTTCAGATTGCACCTCTTGTACCCTCGAAGAATGTAGTGGGATTCGAGGAGGGGTTGTAAGAGTTGAGTTCTACCTCTCAAGAGGGGCGACGAGTTATATGCTTCCGAAAGGCTCCCTTTTCTGACTTACACTGGCTTTGTCGTACCCTTGCGATATCACTTGCCTGCCCACTTTCTGCTAAATAGAGCAAGAGGACAGTTCAAAAGCTTCGACCCATCACGGCCCTTGAAAGTTCGACTTTTTATTCCACTTTTATGGCTCAGACCAATATTGTGGGGATGTTGAATTTTGCACATGATAATATCCTGCATGTTGCCTCTGTTTTCACCAGCCGAGTACCGATCTATGAATGTCCCAATTTTCCAATGAGGCGGGAACAATGGTCTGATATTCTTGTACCGAATGAATCCACAGCATTTACCATATCCTCGACTTCTTTTACCCCTCTCCAACGACTTCAATCTCATGTTCCAGGATGTTAATCATACCAATCTCTATCAAAAGCCAAGCCGACTTTCCAGGCTGGCCATTACCAGGGTCCATTTTCGCCCCCAAATCACGTTCGATCCACCTGCTAAATTACGATTCAGCCTCGTCAAAGGTCGACCCCTTCCTGATAGACCAGCTTCAATTCTTCCAATCCAAACACCCGTTTGTGATGTGTGTCTCAGCTCAGGTAAGTCCTTTGCAGTAGAAGTCAGACGTGGCTGGAATTGCAACCAACATCGAGCAGTCTCTCAGGAAAATTGCGGGACACCGAGTTGACAGAACCGCTCTTCCCCACGATTTCCGACAGAACAAAAGCTCTTGAACACTATTTACCTTTCCGTTCTATCCGGAGCTGATGTTGTGATTGGCCTGCGGTGCAGCAAAGTGGTCAATCGACGGGCATTTATCTGCGGAGTTCAGCTGTTCACGACGCCACAGCTGGTTGGTTGGACGCCTTCTTTTATCTAGACGGCAGAGGAAACAATTGTGCAATCAGCACCCACTCCCAATCCAAGCCCTGACAGTATGGTTGCACAAGAGCAAGCCATTATTGCAGGTAGTATACCCTTCTGTTGATGAATCCATGAGGTTATGGCCGAAGAGCTTCCAATGTCCGAGAGGGGCCCAGGACTTGATATGACGGAACAAGACTTCAGCCTCAGCCCTCGCAATTCGTTTTCAAAAATACTGTTCTGTAGCCGCTTCTAGCACTGACAATCATCCAAGCAGAAGCGATAACAGGAGCTTCTCCTTGGAACAAATCGAGATGACTGCAAATGCATCTACCAAATCCGATCCAGGAGCGAGCAAGGCTAGAAGCGCTCATAGATGGGAAGACTCGTTCAACTGGCTCAGCCGTGAAGCACGAGGTGAGTGCTACATTCTGTCTACATTCTGGAGAAAAGTTTTGACCTCGAGTGCTGATAGGCTCTACATACATCAGTTACACCGAGAATTCGCATAAATCAGCTTGTTCCTTCGACTTCGGCGAAGAAGGATATGCTGCTTCCTGTAACGATGGTGGCAAGCTCCTTCATATGAGTGCCAAGTCTCAGCAGAACGGCATCATCTTCGCGCAAGGGAATTTCGAATCAACCCTATATTCATCCCTTGCTCGAGCCCAGCGAAGTTACGTGGGCCTCTCAACCTTTGGACTCGAGATTCCAGTGTCACCGGCGCCGTACGATGCGGAAAAGAAGACCGGTTCAGCAGTTCGTCTTGGAGAGATGATTGAACGTGGTTCTTTCAATCACCGATGGCCGTTCAACGAATACGCTATCATCAGTAATCTCGGTGCGAAGGCCGATGACGAGACTGAGTGCGATGTTGATCTTGAGAGTCTGCTCGAAAGTGACATCGTGAATAGTGCACAGAAAAAGTATTATGATACAGAACAGGAAGTCGGCACCTGCGCGGTACTTTCTTTTATCAAGGACGGAGTGCTTTACCAAATATTGCGACTCGAGGCAGGTACCAGGTGGGAAGCCGATGAATATCCATTATTTCCGTATTTTGGAAAGGCAATGCTTGAAGTTGGCTGCCCAATGACATTCCGAAACTTCTACCAGTTGTCTCAAATGCGAGCAGCGGCCGATAAGGCGAAGACCACTTCTCCCTGCCTAGATGAAGAGACTCATGGCTTAGAAGGGATTCCTCATAGAAACCTCGTTGTTGATGGGCAAGTCCAGGGCATAACCTTGAGTAATTGTTGGACCGATCCATCATTTGAGCTGGATATTCGAGTTACTAGGCTCGGGTCTGGGAAAGATCAACACCCCCACCTTACATTACATCCAACTCTAGAGAACAACATTGGATTCTTTCAGGTACAAGCAGATCTCAATTACGATAAGCTCGATAATAGCGAGGCAAACAGCGGACGTGCTGCAACATTTATCGCTTCGTTCAGACTTCGGGACAAGGTGGAGTCGCCCGCCTGGCCAGAAATTCCCACATCGGAGGAGATATACAACCACATAGGTATCAGCCCTTCTGAACCAATCGCAGCTGGGGCAATGTGGGAAACTATATTTGCACAACGGGAACGATTAACAGGCCAGATATCGGAGCTCTCTGAAGATCGTTTGGTCGCTCGTTGCCTCGAAAAGATCCTCCACGTGGACCTCGTGCCAACTTCTTTTGGAATCCTCGGCAAGAGGCAGTACTCTACAGTCACAATCGACAAGAAACTACTCCCAGTTCCCGCTGAAGGTCTTCACGAACGGCAGCTTGTCAAAAGTGCGAATAATAAACTCGAACGAGCGCTGAGCGACATTCCATTGGCTCTCGTCAGCAACCTTTTCTTAGAGCCCAATGTGGACCTGAAAGCGATGTTGTAAGTCTACCACAGAGGAAAGGTTACGTCAGAGAGATGGAGGCTGACTCTTCATTGACAGTTGGAAAGTTCGATTTCTGGTAAAGGCCTACGAGTTTCTGTCGCATTTTGCGGCTAATCCATCGGCCCGTGGCTCTGACAGAATTCGCACACCAGCTGAAGCGACAGTGACCCGAGTAACAGACGATTACCTGGATGGAGCCCAAGACCCGGACATGGAACTCATACAAATAGATATCATCTTTATGCAGTTCGCAGCCTACTACCAGATGCAGATTATCCGAAATCGGATAGAGATGGTGGTTGAGTATTTGTTCCAGGCATTGCTACAACCTGATACCGACACCCCTCTACTACCAGACAGCCACTTGGCATTCGAACCGAACTACTACTATGCAATGATGACCATCTGCTATGTCTTCAAAAAGACTCTGTGCTTCGGGTTTTCTTGGCCTTCGCCGAAGGACATGCATGGCTGGGACAACATCAATACCATCTTGTACGAGTGCCTACCGGACGACGATGTGAACTTCAATCCAGCTTTCAAAGACAAAGTAATGCTGCTCAAATGGTACCACTACGGTTCTATCAGGGAGCTCTGCAGGGGTGGACTTATTCCAAAATCGTGGATGTTCGGCATGGCAGACAACACCGTTTATCGCCTCAAGAGAAACGCCGTACGTGCCGCTAAGGCCAAACTTTCTTCTCATGCGCCTTACGTGGCCGAAGATGAGATCTTGGACAGACTAGGCTTCCTGGCCTGGCCTTTGGGCTTAGATGATCGTGTCAAGTCTGATTACTGTCCAGCAACAATGGCGTCGATTACTGCCAAGCGCATCCGAGAGCGCGACTTTACCAGAGAAGTCAACCCAGGGATCTCCACTTCAAGTACTCCAGTTCTGACGTGTGGGCCCTGGGAAATTCATGCGTTATGTCACCACAGTCGTCTCATGGTGGCAAACTACCTCTACGATAGGAAAGATGGTAGAACCAGAGAAGAGAAGATGCAGGAGGTGGAGACATATCGGGAAAGACTTTGCCACTTCATCACAACCGAGTCCTCCGTTGTGCCCTGCTGGGAGAGAACGGATCTAGCCACACGTCGTGGTTGGCTTCGATCAGAAGCTAGTAGTGTTCTTGGGGCTACTCTTTTGGAAATATGCCAAAAGGATTTCGTGATGTTGCAAGAAGAGCGAAAATTAAAGGAGATGAAAAAGGCTCTAAAAGCGGAGGGAACGGAACAACCAAAACCGGGAGTGAAGACTGTTGGGGACGACAATGATGCTGTGCGAGAGATCGACACAACAGCACTTCCACCTCACGATCAAGAGCGGAAGACTGGCCTTGACTGGAAGCAATATCGCCCACCAAGCCGATACCACCCTGAAGAGTTTTTCATTTCGCTCGAGGATACACCAGAGTTCTACAGCTACGTTCGACTCCGTAAGAGAGAAATTCCTGCCGGCCTTCGAGTGCATCTGTATGCCAAAATTCGCGACGAAGTGCTTATAAGTGACATCGTCTCACTCTTGAATCAGCGTACGGAATTCTCCGTGTCGAGCGTTCTGGAAGCCATTCTACCAGCTTCGATCTCGATGATTGACTTGACTGCACAAAAGTATGAACAACACGACTCGATGACCAGAAGAGCCCCTCATCAGTACCGTGTCCGTACCGCTGGAATGCTTCGACTTCATGCTGGTGAAAATGTGTTGAAGAGTCTTCAAGGACCAGTATTGCAAGGCGAGAAGCTCCTTCATAAGCCAATCGGAGCAGAACATAGGGAGTACGAGTATGGAAGGATTACCAGGAGGCTTTCTGACAGCGTAAGCCACTGACTCCTTCACTCATGTCGTCCCGCTGACAGCGCAAACTAGCTCGTTGACAAGGGTGTGCAACATCGGATCCTGTAAGTCTTGTCGGTCCAGTAATACGTTGCCTTCTGACTAATGAATTAATAGAAGAGTAAACAGTAGTGATGAAAAGTGTCTGGTGGCACATTTTATCTACATTTTCCATCCAGAGTCAGCCGACGCTTTCAGCGAAAACATCTTCAAAACTGCCCGCTTTTCTTGCAAAACTGGGGTAAATTGGACGACGAGTATTACCTTAAGAAGTTGGTCATTCGTCCATACCAAAGGCACTTCGAAGTGCAAACGTCACAGCGCTGAACGGCCTCGAAGCGGTGAAAGTGAGGGTAGAAAGGAACAGTGTCCAGAGGATGAGCCTATGCGTCTGCCAAAACATCTTCATGAATCTTTTGAAAAGATCAATCCCAAGGCTCACCGGGAAGAGGACAAACGGCCCGGAGTTATTTCATTAAATGCATCATCCATCGTGCTCTCGACGAACGAGTTTGGTGACTTCAGCAAGTGTTCCATCATATCCGAAATATTCACAGACGAAACATTGCTTCAAGTTGAAAAGGATGTGCCGGTACTCTGGCAGCGATTTATACATCAGCCACAGACTGGCCGCTGTCTGATCTTTCTCTTGCTGCTGGGACGATTGTGTCAGGCGATTGCACAGGAGCACCAAGAAGCTATCAATTATCTCACCTCTGTCATGAACATAGAAGTGAGTCTCCTGATAGACATGCCTTCAATATTTTTGAGCGCATATACTGACGCTGGTAGGACTACTTTTTGAGAGGGGAGAAAGACTGGCTGAAGGATGCCGATGCAATAGGTAGTTTGCAGCTGGCTCTCTGGATCCTGGAATCTTTGTACAAGCTTCGTAACACCTTAGAGGGGTCTCTAACAACACTCGATGACGCGAAAGTCATTCTCCTCGCTCAAATACAAGAGGTATTATCCCTCTAAACATCTCAATAACTATTCTCTGACAGTTGAAGGGTCCTGGAAAGCGCAGCGCTGAGCTGGAAGGCTTTTGTCAACATTCTATAGAATCTTTTGACAGGAATGTCTGCCTCTTGAGTGCTCTGCACATCAAAATTAAGAGAAAAACGGAACTGGGTGGCCGATATCGGGACTCGGTGAGTCTCAATGACGATCTCAAACGCATTCTGACTGGTTCTAGCTCTCGATTGTACTCTCTTTGAACGATAGTCGAAATTCTCTGGAGCAAAGCATAATGTCTACCGAGCAGAGTAAACTTGCCACTCGGCAGACCGATATAGCTCTTGCACAGAGCAGTACTGTGCAGAAGTTGACTTATCTGACAATTGCCTACCTTCCCGTGGGTTTAACTGCTGTGAGGTCTATTTATATGCGGGCTTTCCAGGGCTAATCAGATCACCAGGCCATATTTGCAATTCCTGATGAGCAAAAGGTTGTGGTGCCCGCGATGGGAAGGGCTTGGTTCATGGGCTGTGTTTGGATTTTATTCGTATTCACTTTCATAACGGCAATACTCATGGGGAAAGTACTAGAACTATTGAACTCGACCAGAACCTTGTTTTGGAGATTGTGGATTTTTGTCTCTAAGCCTCCACCACAAGGTGCAAATATGTCGATGTGAGTAATTTGATGAAGCGTGTATAACCCAAGCGCTGACATATCGTAGCCATGATAGATGGGTCCGGACAAAGAATTTCGAGCCACCCTGGGAATCCAAAAAGAAAGGAGGGAAGACAGACGAGCATCAGCCTGTCTCTCGGGACCAAATTCTTGGACTTAATCCCGACGAAAGTTCAACAAAATCATCCTTCGCAAGGTCATTCAGGCATTCACTCACCCGCCGGACATCTTATCTTGACGATATAGAAACAGGAAAGCTGCCGCTGAAGAAGCCGTGAGATGTTTTGTTTGGAACGCTGTTGTACGCGTTTGGTATCATCTGACCGTTTCATTTCAATGCACGAAAATGGTGTTAGGGTGGATTTTTAGAGCATGGCGTTGTCTTTTGATTGACTTCAACTCTTAGATGCTTATTATAATTATCGAATAGCAGCCAATCGTCCTTCGTCGATCGAGGCGGACATGTTGAGTCGTGATTGTGTTAAATATATCACGTGCCTCACAAGCGAGCTTTTTATTGACTTCACCTTTGACAAGTTACCATGCTCAATATATTACATGATGATCATCGTTCGGCTTCTCCTGGAAACCATATTTACATAACATCACAGGTATTTCCGTAGAAAGGAGACTGCAATAAAAGCTTCCACCATAGAGAGCAGCAGATGCAACCGGCCGCACCCCGCGCTAGCTATTCTTGGCCCCGCCGGCACGATCTTCTTCCACGATACCAAACTAAGTCAACATCAACACACACATTACTTGGGAATTGCTCTATTCTAATCTTCGACCGCTCTTCAGATCACCGCACGTCCAAAAAGCCGCCGCAAGGCACTCCACAATCACCCCCAGAATACACCATGAGCCACGCCGAAACAGAGAGATTTCTCGAACAATGCGCAGCAACAACTCCTTTCCCTGATGGACCTGGACAAGGAACCCTTATCGACTACGATGTGTTATGCAAGTCCGTTGAATCGTATCTCAAAAGCATCCGAGCAGAGATTTCTGAGCTACCAGTGGAACTGAGACCATCGGAAAATATGCAGCTGTACCAAGCAAGACAGACAACTATTCTCGAGTTCTGTAAGTGACAGATGATATTCTAGCATGGTGACTTGTGTTTTTTCTAATGCTGATATAGGGGGATTCGCTGCTCATGCCTCCTTCCCTCCGCCCCCGGAATCTGCCGCAGCATCGTATCAAGCAGCAGCGCTGTATCGTATCAACATTCAGGCAGCCAAACATGGTGGTAAATACAGCACATCACCATTGAAGCAAGTAGCTGAGGCACCGGATCCTCGACGAAATTTCCAGCCAACCACCCCTGCCAGATCTCCAATTCGTATATCCTTTCGCAAGCCTCCAACTTCAGTCAAAGCAAGATCATACCGAAGACATGACTCCATTCACCATGAAGGCGAAGAAGAGCAGCAAGTGCACTCTCCACAAAGCATCGGAGGGCAAAAACCTCCAGCAAATTCCATCGCCAATACAAAATCCCCTCGAAACTCTGCTGCGTGCTTCCGAAAGGACGACGACCAGTCCTTGAAACCAAGTACCCGCAGTAGTCCTCAGATCAACCCAGGCGCAACATTACCACACAATCTCCAAATTTCCGTCAGCAAAAGCCAGCCTGCTAAGCCGTTGTCTACTGTAACAGGCGCAGCCATATACAGCAATCCAGTACCTCCAATTTGGCCGGCCATCAAGCTCCAAGATGGTTGGGACTCCCTGACAGGTTTTCCGTCAGGTTCCTTTGTATTCTCCACCATCAAAGCATTTCCTCGCATTGTTGGACCGATAATACAGGGCGTCGGTGAGATAATTGGACGGGTCAATCACATGTTCCCTCTTCTTCGTTTGAGGTGGGAGAGGACTCCGATGAAAGCGGATGGAAGAAGAGATCTGGCTGTATGGGTAGAGCTTGGATTTGGAGTCTCGCGCACAGATCCCGAGGCGGTGACTCAGAAGCAAATCATGCTTGAGGGCTTGCAGGAGTTCCATCACAGAGATCTTGCTGGTTCGCAAGACTACTTTGGCACATATTTTGAGAGGAACCTTGGGCGTCTTCGAGCTGAATCTGTGGCGTCGGCAGCCGCTTCCAAGTGATTGCACCGTCAGGGACTGGGATTGGCTAAATAGCTCGGTACATTTGAGATGAGCAGTAGCTGAACAAGCATCGGAGATAATTACTTATGGCGATGGAAGGACTACAATTAGAGGCAAATTCGTTACCGCGTTGAATCAATTTGCGTTAGATTTTGTCAAACCATGCATGGGCTGCATATCGCGCATGTGGTAGAAATTCGCTTTTGGCGAAGTTGTATCATGGAAGTAACATCAGGTACCCGTGACATTTGATCTGACCCAAAGATCGTCGCCCACCATTGAAACGTACACACACTAGTATTAGGGAGCACTATCTCTATTTCTCATTGAGGATGAAGGCTGCGAACCTCAACTCCAACCGACACACCTACACCCGCCCGAACCCGAATTCTCCCTCAATTTAAGAACTTGATCTCTCCACCTGTTCCTTTTGCTTCTTGAATGTCCTCAAAGACTTAAAAACTTAGATTTATCAGCAAACATCAGGTGGAGCAGCTTCACATTTTCAATGCCTACCACTCCGTCATCATCTACGCCGATGGGGACCCGAGGCCTGATGCTGAACGTGTTGCCAATTTGGTTGCATCAGTATTCACCGAGAGATCCTCCGTGGCCCCGTCGCGGAGCCAAGAAGACGTCTGCAAGGTAATCAGAGGCCTCTTGGATGAGGTACGTGTGTGCATCATGTTAGTCCGTATAAAAGATACTGAACATTGTAGGGGCATTTTGATTCGAGCTCGTTGTTAAGGGCTTTCATTGTTGACCTGAACTTCCCACCAGAAATTGATCAGCAGATTCATGAGTATCTTTACTTGCATTCCTGTCCCCGTTTACCCACTAATCATATCTGGAAGGAAATCCCAGGAGCTAAAGTCAGCTGAATCCACAAATGAGGACTTGTAGAAGCTATTCCCTAACTTCCGCGATTTCGATCTTGTGTGCCCAGCATCTGCCACGACCGTTCCAAGCACATGGTTTCTGACACTGTGTAGCTTTTCGATCAACGATCTCCAGTGCCTCAAAGAAGATCACACCGAGCAGACGCCTATACTCGTAGCTGTCAATCACGAGTATAATAGATTAGGAGGATTGGCAGAAATTTGTAAGCGCATCTTGTCATTTCTCGAATGACGGACCTGACATCAAATAGCTTTGAAGCGACCCACGAGTTTGACTGGCAATAACGACAATCAATTCAAAAAGACGTACCTACCATTCCGACTTCAACAGCAACTACTTCGCTTTTTGGTGTCCACGGTGGAGGAATGTTGCTTCTATTTCGTCGAGTAGTGGCACTAGGGTTGGCTGAATAAGGAGAATATCACGACACCCGCATCGAGGGAAATAAAGGATTGGTGGGATATAATTCGGATTCTGCCGTTCCCACAAAAATCAGTCGCTGGCTCCGATGAACTTCCTGCGCTGTTCTTCCGGGCAAAGAATATCAGGAACGGTTACATCTATCGAGCACCCGCCGTTAAGGTTCTCACACTTGAACTCGCTCTGCAGGACATTATGAAGATATGCGACTCCTTCAAAGACTACCATCGGTTTAGCAAGATGTTCATTCTGCTGAATAAGTTCTCGTCAATCGCCTCCAAGCATCGTACAGGGCAGACATCTGATGGCACGAGTCATACACCGGTACCTTGGGACATCCTGCGACCTGGCGGATATATTTGGTATTTCCGAATCGGATTGTGAATCAGAAGGTAAGTCTAGCAGGCTACATTCACTGCTTCCTCAACTCAAGGAGATGTCAACGACTGACTATTCATCTCTAAGGATATTGGCCAAGAATATCCTGGCGGGAATTAGCAGCGACTGATTATACCTTTGACGTTGGGATCCGCCCCTCGAGCAGCCATCCAATAAAATTGTAAGTGGAGGAGGGTTTATCTGACTTCGATATTGGTGTGCCTATAACAAGATAAGTTGGGGGTGATGAGATATCTGTTCACGAGGGAGACGATGGGTATTTGCTTCAAGTGTCACCTAAAGAGTCATGATGAGTATGATGCATAGCAAATTTACAAAGTCCAGTCTATTATCAGCGAATGTCCAGGACCAGATTACGAACAAAGATAAGCGGGGACCAAATCTGGTGTGCTTTTCCTTGTCTAATTCTGATTACTGTAGGGCTGACAACCTTTTTGTAGTCTTGTCTCTCCATATAGCAGAAAAAAAGGATCGAGGTAAGGAACAGGAAATACAGGCAATCCTGGCATTTGACTTCATCCTCATCCTAATCCAAAACGACTACTCTGCCCTATTCATACATGAATCCCTAGAAATTGATCTCTCTTTCAAGGTCGTTGCTACCGCACAACCCTACTTTCAAGCAATCTGCTCAAAGTCTTGGCCCTACGTGGCAATCGCCATAGATCTTCGAGTACGCGTCAGGATGTGGTAGGCAGCATTGGGGCTGCCCTTCAAGATCGAAGACCGGCACTGGCCGAGAGCCGTCGGCGAACCAAGAAGTACACTGATTGGCTGCAGCATGAGCCAGCTCCGTTGGAGCAACTTGGTATCTATGACAGAAAAGGTCAGCTGCGAATGTCCACAAACATATGGGAAACATACGCAGTCTTAGCAGGCAAGGTCCCCGTCTCAGTGAGCGTTTTGGCAGGCAAGGTCTCCGTTTCCGTTTCTGTCAAGGTCCTTGTTTTTGGAGGAAGTTGCTCCGTTTCCGTCAGGGTCTTGGTCTTCGGTGGCAACGTCTCTGTTTCAATCACAGTCTTTGTTTGAGGTGGAAGTGTCTCCGTTTCGATAATCGTGCGTGTTTTGGGAGGTAGCTCCTCGGTTTCCGTGACCGTCCTTGTCTTTGGCGGAGCTTCTGTGGTCTCGGTGACTGTCTTCGGTGGAAGTTGTACTGTGGAGATAGAGGTTGAAGTGATGATGATAGTGATTGCGGCTGAAGAATGATCAATCAGCCAAGTAGCTCTCAGACGGGTTTGATACAATTGCAAAATTGAAAGCTGAATAAACAAACCTGGAGGCTCCGGAGGCCATTTTGGACCGGTTCCACACTGGTATGGTGGCCTCTTCACACCGTTCACAATCTCAGGAACACCTGCTGGCCAGGGGCCGCATCCGGGCGGGTAATATGCTGCATGAACCAAGAGCACTTGGGCAAGGCCCAAAATAGCGAGGAGTTTCGCCGTCATGTCGTCGAGTTTGGTTGAGACTGATCAATGGGATCGGCGTGTCTGTTAGACTTATTGAGCTGCGGTGAGTCGAAGATATTTGATAGTGCATCTCCACTTGATCCATTAGTAATGCGAGCTGAAGGCCGCCTGAAGGCAATACTAACATTGCTCGTTGTTGATCACCTACTCTCTTTCACGATAATTTTACATGCCGTGCTCGGCTGCAACATTACACAGGATAACATGGTCTGATCTTCGCTATTGGGCGAGGCACCCTTAGGCCATGGAGTACTATACACTTTGCTGTGGAATATTCAACATCGATGTCAACGAAGGAAGCAATTCAGGAATTATCTTGTTGATTGCTGTTGTTCAATAGCTGCATCCTGAAGCAATATGTCAAAGAACAAGTGTTTCTTCTCGATTTCGTCAATTGCATTATATGGGAACAAGCTGCAGAAACGATTTGTGACTTTGGAGATGCTTCAGGGGGTAGAGAGGAGATTTGCTCAGCCTGATGTGCAACCGTCCACCATCAAGCGAGCGAAGCACAGCAGAACTTCGTCGTCATGCGAACTCCCCACTAGTCTGTCCAATTAAAAGTTGGTCCCCTGGAGCTTGCAATCGCCTCTGAATATCGAATAGTTGATTCGTTTATGTTGTACAAGCACGATGAAAGTGTTACGGGGGCTGGTGCTGTCGGAATGTACTCGAACAGTCCATGTCGTAATCCTGAGAAAGTTACGAAATCTCGGTGTTCTGATGCGGAGCCATGAGTACAATTGAAAAGTTCCAAAACTTGCTGCATCCAGGAACTTGAGACACTGGTTGGACAAACTTCTAAGGATCTTCATTGCGGTTGGGCACCAGGGAGGACAATATCCGCAGATGCGGGGTTGTGCTACCAGAGCATGTCGGAAACTGAAGGACTTCAATCAACATGATCAATGCTTTGTTCACTGTTCGTCCTATGATTTGCCATTCAAATTTGCGTTGACAAGAATATTTGGGAACTCCATCATGTTTGTTTTGATTCAATCGAGTAGCGAACCAATCGACTCATGCTGAGGCCCCGGCTAAAAAGGGGTAAATTGATCACTCACGTACCAAGGTGGGGAAATTGCTTTGTTACACCCGCGCCGTCCAACTGTTCCGAAAACTGCTTGTTACATCACCGGCTCTAGACGATTTTCTTGGGAAGCACCGAGGTTGTGCAACGAAAATGAACGTCGCAGTCCCTTGAAGATACATGAGATCGTCGAGGTGAGACGTCACGATACAGAGGTTGTTCGGTCATCAAGATTTCGAGTTGTTGGAAAGATACTATATAGATATTCCAAGGCTATTCGAATGGCTCTTGGACAACTTGCCTTTTCAAATCAAACAAATTGTTTCAGTCGCTAATCAAAACATGAGAACCGCCAAACTTGGCGTCATCGCCAGCTTGGGTCTTGGAGTCTTCGCCCAAGGTGGTGACTGGGACATCAAGCCTCAGCCTTGGAGTAATTCTCAAGGTAGTGGTTGGGGCATAAAGCGTCAACCATGGTCTTCTTCATCATCACAGCAATGGGTACGAGATGTCACCTGACACACGTTTGGAACTCGCTAAAGTGTCGTAGAGTGAGTCGGGCCAGTGGAGTGAGCAGTGGAAGTGGACGGCAAATCAGCAACTCCCTGCAGCTCCTGGTTCAGCATGGCAATTCTCTCAGTCGAATACGGTCGCTCCACCTCTGCCTGCTGGCGCATCGTCCTCAGGAAAATGGACCTGGATGCCGGCTCCTGCATCTGTGAGCCCTACAATTCACAAAGAACTGGTTCGTACTGACCTTTTCATAGGGTGGCTTCTATTGGAGCTATTCATCATCATCATCATCGTCTTCGCCCTCTGGCTCTTCTCTCGGTCCAGCACCTGGTACGGCTTGGCAATTCTCTCAATCCAACACAACGCCCCCTCCGTTGCCTGCTGGTCAGTCTAACGGAAGCTGGAAATGGGTTTCCGGTCCATCAGTGTGTCTTTTCACTTCTTCAATTTCTACATAGCCCTGCACCTTCCACCCCTCAAAATCACTTCCAATCCAGGCACTAATCCGATACTCAGGGCGGTTACTACTGGAGCTTCATTCCTGGTCCAAAGCAAAATCTTACATCTCCTCCAGGCACAGCTTGGCAATTCTCTCAATCGAACAGCATCGCACCTCCCTTGCCCGCAGGATCATCTTCTGGTACTTGGAAATGGATATCTGCGCCATCAGTAAGCCTCAAATTCCGACTTTCGAAATTTGAAAGGTGACTGACATGGTCCCAGGGAGGAGGCTACTACTGGAGCTTCATTGCTGGACCAAAGCAGAGTCTCCCAGCACCACCGGGTATGTTCAGGATTCGAGACGACTGCGAGCTGCTGCTTACTCAAAGTATCCGTATTCAGGCACACCATGGATATTCTCCACATCATCAACAACCGCACCTCCGTTACCCGCAGGAATATCCTCTGGGACATGGAAATGGGTGAGCAGCCCAGACGGAAAAGGCTATTTCTGGTCTTTCATTCCTTCTGTGAATCAACCAGCGAATCAACAGATGCTACCTGACCCACCGACAGGAGGATCTGACTGGATTTTCTCGACCTCTTCTACTACCCCACCTCCATTGCCCGTTGGCACATCTAGTTCTGGAACATGGAAGTGGGTTTCTGCGCCGAATGGAAACGGCTACTACTGGTCGTACACTTCCTCTCCTCAATCTCCACAACAGCAATTGCCTCCACCTCAATCGGGATCAACAGAATGGATCTTCTCCCCCTCGAAGACTACACCCCCTTCGCTCCCGGCAGAAATATCAGGTACCTCGGGCACATGGAAATGGGTCTCGGCACCAAATGGAAACGGTTATTACTGGTCTTTCACACCATCGTCTCAGCAGCTTCCTGCCTCGAAGCCAGGCTCAACTGGATGGGTGTTTTCACCTTCTAACACGACTCCTCCCATGATTTCTGGAATATCAGGCTCAGGCTCGTGGACTTGGATTCACTCGCAGTCTGGAAATGGATATTACTGGAGCTGGACACCTGGCGCGCCTCAGGGTAATCCTGCGGGGTTCCAAGGAGGTTTCGTGACACCAGATTCCGGTACCACGGGGCGACAAGGTCAAGGATCCAAGCCAGATACAAGCTTCGGAGGCTCTTTCGACAGCACAAAACCTGGCTTCAATACAGGTACGCAGGGAACCAAGCCAGATACTGGTTTTGGAGGCTCCTTTAACACCAAACCTGGCACCCAAGGCGGGAATGTGCCAACTCAGCCTGATCAAATTTCTGGAGGTTTTCCACGTAATCCTGGGCCACAAGGACAACAAGGAGGCCTACCAATTAACCCAGGGCAACAGGGCAATGTCCCATTTCAATCTGGACAGCAAGGAGGTGTGCCAGTGAGTCCAGGTCAGCAAGGTAACATTCCGCTTCAACCTGGACAAGGAGGTGTACCAGTCCCAGGAGATCAAGGCAATATTCCATTTCAGCCTGAACAGCAAGGCGACGGACCTGTAAGCCCAGGTCAACAAGGAGGCTCTTTTCCAGATCACTCTTCACAAGGCGATATTCCAATCAATCCAGGTCAACAGGGCGGCGTTTCAGTCTCTCCCGGTCAACCTTTCACCGCTGGATTCGATCAAACAAAGCCAGATACTAGTGGCTCTGGGAATATCCCTAGTCAAGGTGGCAACACTCCTCAGGGCGGTTCTCTACCACAGTCTGGGGACCAAGGCGTTCCTATCAAAGGGCCATTTGGCGGTAGCTTCGATCAAACTGGAAGGCCTGTCACGGGAGGAGATTTGCTCACACAACCTGGAACTCAAGGAGGCTCAGGCAATGTCCCGATTCAAGGCGGTGACATTCTACAAGGTCAAAGTCAGCCTGGAGATCAAGGACATGTTCCGATCAAAGGTCCCTTCGGAGGAAGCTTCGATCATACCGGTAAGCCGATAACTGGGGATAATCCCACGACCGGTGGAGCTCAAGGCTCTGGTAATGTCCCCATTCAAGGTGGCGACGTTCCACAAGGGACTGGATCTCAGCCTCAAACTGGGTACCAGGGACAAGCTCCAATCAATGGTCCCTTCGGGGGAAGCTTTGATCAAAGCGGCAAGCCAATCGACACCACAGGTCAACAAAGCACTGGCGGCGTCCAAGTACAGCCGTCGACCGGTGACCAGCCGATTCAACACCCAGGCGATCAAGGACAAGTTCCTATCAAGGGCCCCTTCGGAGGTAGCTTCGATCAAACTGGCAAACCCATCGAAGCAGGAGGCTCAACATCCGGTTCTCACAGCAGCGGGGGTATCCCAATTCAACAGCCCGACCAAACTGGGGACTTGCCATCACAGAGCCCACAAACAGGCGGCACAGGCTCTATACCCAGCACAGGAGACGCCGGAGTCATTCAAGGTCCTTTTGGAGGAGCATTCGACCAAACTGGTAAGCCAATTGACACCACAGTACCCATTCAAGGCGGTAGCTCGACCTCTGGCTCGCATGAGAGTGGCGGCATTCCCGTACAGCAACCAGGACAAACAGGCGAGACGCCTCTCAACCCCGATGGTTCTCACCCGAGCGCAGAAGGAGAAGATGTTATCAAAGGCCCATTCGGCGGTTCATTCGACTCGACTGGCAAGCCCGTTGACATTCCACAGGGTTCGCAGGGATCGTACAAGTGTCCCCCGCGTAGCCGAATTGAGCTCCTAGATGCTCCAACTGTGCCTGAAGCTGTTTGTCCAATCTGTAAGTTGGCCCTTGGCATTTTTCCATCCTTTGAGAAAGAGAGGCGAAATTGCTGATCAAATCCTGAAAACGCAACAGCCCAAGATCGAAAATACGTCGCCACCCCCGACAAATCCTTCTACATCCTCTGCTGCCGGCACGTCGACGGCGGCAAGAAAGAGATAACCGTCATCGCGGACATCCCATCTCTCCAATACTGCATCCATATCTGCGCCGGCACGCCGGACTGCAAATCGTAAGTCTTCCCCACTCGCCCACCCCCTCACACCACACCACGCCAAACTAACAACCGCAATAAAGTGTGCTGTACACATCCCGCCCCGGCCAAAACAGCAAGTACCCCGTCGGATCCTGCCAGCTATTCTCCCACGGATCCTACGACGTGCAAACACCCTGCAACAACGACGCGCATGATTCCGCATACTTGATCGAACCTCCTACTTCATCTACTGGCGAAATCCCCGCACAGCCGCCGATTGCTGTCGACCCGCCTAACCCCCCGCAACCATTCTCAACCCCAGATGTCCTACCTCCGAATCCGCCAACAATAATTGATATCCCGCCTTCAGTCATCATGATCCCGCCAGGAATATCGGAGCAGTGCGTGAAGAGTGTTTTTGCGGCGATTAAGTGTGGGAGTTGTCTCGGTTGTTGAGGGGGTTTTGAGAGATGGGTTTCTTTTGTACTGGGGATGTTTGTGTAGTGGTGACTTGAGGCGATTCCGCGTTTTCCAGATCCTGCGGCCTTCCTTTCCTCTGGCGAGGGAGACAGGAGCAGATCTGCATTTTTGGGTAGAGGTGATAGTTGATCAATACATTCTCTTGATTTTGAAGAATGTTTGGTGCTCCGCGATGATTCGTGTGGTTCCTCTTTTGTAGAGCGCCATGTTTGAGTGTCGTGTTTTGGATCATAGTGACAACTTACCAGTGATCGTATCCGAGCGAGCGACGATACAAGCTACCACAACTGGCACCACAAACCTTCTTTTCTCTTCTCTTCCTCTTCCAACTTGTGATTCCAACCATGCAGCTTCCCTCACAATCCCAACCCATTCAATACTCCATCAATAAGTAAATCTCCCCACTTCATGCAAGCCAGTGGATTCTTTTACTCACTCAACTCTTCTCGCTTCCCGCCCTCTCCTCGGCACACAATCCTCCCAGCCCGAATCCTCTAAATCGCAAGCCCCCATAGCTACCCAAATAACGAAAATCCAGACATCACGACACCTGAATAGATCGCGTAAGTACTACTCACGTTACCTTGAATTCAAAACGTGAACTCGAACTAATGAGAGGCAGTTAGCTCAGTTGGTTAGAGCGTGGTGCTAATAACGCCAAGGTCGCGAGTTCGACCCTCGTAGTGATCAGATTATCCTTTTGCTTTTTGGATCCTTTTGCAGGTCTTTTCGGACTTTTTGGACTTTTGCTTCCAGACTATAATGGAGGACGGAAAAGTCTTGGGAGCTAGGCGAGTGAAATTCCTGCCACTTGGCTGGCGGCGGGTCCTCATCTGGAGGGATCCATTTTTGAAAGTAGAAGAGGATCCAGTCGGGAAAGGCAAGGGAGTGGAAATCGAAACCAGAATCAGAACCAGAACCAAAATCAACGTGAACAAACTCATCAGCTCTTATTCAACACAACCAACTCTACCCTATCTCATCCACCTCCTCCAAAACTTCCATCCAACCTCCCCCTCCTCCCCCCTCTCCCTCTTACTCCCCTGACCCCTCCCCCTAACCCTCCAATAATAAATCGGCACCCCAGCACCAATAAATAGAACCACAATCACCGTCTGCAACGGCTCCGCGAATACCGCTCTACTCAACAAGAACAGACTCACGCAGCAGAAGATAATTGGCGTAGTGATCCACGTCCTATACGGTCTCTCCAAATTCGGCTCTCGCACTCTCAGGATGATGAGCCCGAGTACAGTGAAGAAATAGAATGTATAGCCCGCAACGCCATAGAATGTCACGAGGGTGCCGAACTCGCCAACGAGGATATATCCTGCTGTTAACGCGGCGTTGAGGATCATGGCGTTGACGGGCGTGAAGAAAAGTCCTGTTTCCTCGTCTCCGAACATGCGTGCTAGCGTTTTCGAAGCCCAGTTTCGGGTTCGGAGCGTGTTGATGTTGGGTTCTGCGCTATTTCCGACTCCAATCTTTCCAAATACTGCTGGGAGGAGGCCTTCTTTGCCCGCTACGTATACTAGGCGACCAGATGTGAATGTCGTGGCGTTTAAGGCTCCGAAACAGGATGCTGAGACGATTAATGCCAGGATGAGAGATCCAATTGGTCCGAATACTTTGTTGCCAAACATTACTGCCACAGTGTTTGAGTGGTTGATGGTGCTTAGAGGTAAGACGAAGAAATATGCGACGTTGGCAAGTAGGTAGGAGAGGATTACCAAAGGCATCGCGGTATGGATGACGCGCGGTAGATCTCTGGTTGGGTTGCGGAATTCTCCTACAACGTAGTTGGTCTGAAAATCAGCAGAGATTCTCTCATCAGAATTCTACACTCACATTATCCCATCCATCAAAAGCCCAGAGTCCAGCATATAGAGCAACAGCCCAAGAACTAGCACTCTTACTCGTCCCATCAAACCATCCCTTGTCCTTCCAATCCTGATTCGCATTTCCAGAAGTCGAAAATCCTGTGAGCGCAACCACTATACCAACAACCGTAACACCAAGCAATGCAACGAACTTGAAGAACATAAACATGTCTCCCATCTTCGTCCCGAGTTTCGTAGATATGCAATTCAGCAGTGTGACCGCGAATAATCCGACCAACGCCACGCTCTTATTGATCCAAGCACTAACATTCTCCGCCTCTGCTCCAATCGCTGCCCGGACGAGGTATTCACCCATGATTATAGATATGATGGCGCTTGATCCAGGCTTCAACACCATCACCGCAGACCAGGTGAACAGGAAGCCCGATAGCTCTCCATAAATCTTGGACAAATACACCTGCGCTCCTCCATTTAACGGTATAGCTCCTCCCAACTCCGCATAACTCGAAGCCCCCGTCCAAGCCAATACCCCAGCAATCGTCCATACAATCAGCGAAGCTCCAGGCGATCCAGCATTTGCATTGACCTGGCTAGGGGACGAGAAAATTCCAGATCCAATGATCAATCCCACTATCAAAGACAGTCCATTCAAATACGTCAGCGTCTTGTGCTTTTCCAGCGATCCTCCCCCTAATGCCGTCTGCCCATTCGAAGATGATATAGGGGCTCCAATTGGCGCATAGCCATTCCCAGACGTGGAGGAGAGAGGGTAGAGATTGGATGTGAAGTCAAACACAGAGGAGTTCGAATACGATCGATTGCCCCTGGTATTCGCAGCTGGGTTCCGTGCATCGAGAGGATCGTCTGCCTCTAGAGAAAGCTTTCTCGAAGAGGATATGCCGGATCGTGATGAGGAAGAGGATGTTCGTGCACCTGGGGAGCTCGAGGCCAGACTGGCCAGTTCTAGAGAGTCGCGCGCATGAGGTTGGAGGTTGGAGTAGGGTCGTGACATGGTATTTCGTGTTTTATGTCCTCATGCTCTGGCGAAGGGATGTAGTTGAGTGCGATTGGGGCTTTGGTACTATTGTATTTTCTGGGTCATGTCGTCGTGAAGTCGTGAGGTTGGAATAGGAGATATACGGGATATCGAGAGCGTGAAAATATGTACTCGAAGAGCAAAGTATTAGAGAAGAAGAAGCGACGTGGAGATGCGACTGATGCTTGATGGTTGATGGTTGATGCTTGCAGAGTTTCGATGTTCCGTTCTCCTTCTGCAGTCCTCGTCCTCTTCATTCCTGCTTGGACTGCCGCGCAGAGCTGGGCTGGCTTGGCGGAGCTTGTCTCATCTGCAATGCACGGACCAATTTATTTTGCTTGAAGCTCCAAGCTCCAAGCTCTCCATCCAACCTTCAAGCATGAATTGAAATGAAGCAATTCCCAACTACACAATGATGCGATTGCCATAGTGCATGATGCCCGACAGACGAGATGTTTACGGCAATTGGCAGAAACGGGCAACGGAGGCTCCGTCCTGCTTGCCAGCGAATTCTTGGAGGTGGATGTAGCCCATATCTCAGACGAGGAATCAGGTCATCTTCTTACAATGGCCTCGACCTTCCAGCATTGGACAAGAAATGGCGGGCAAAATGGGAGGCAGGGAGGCAAGATAGGTCTGGTACAGGAGGCAGGAAAGATGCCATTTTGGAAGAGCACAAGGCGTCTCCGCGCACCTGGGAGGGTATCTCGAAGACAGGACAGGGCGAACGGAAACAAGAGAATGAGGTTATGAAGGGGAAACCCCAGGAAGGGCTCAACGATTGTAGCAAAGGTCGAAAATATGTACTTCCTATGTTCCCATACCCCTCTGGAAATCTACATCTCGGCCACCTCAGAGTCTACACCATTTCAGATGTCCTAGCAAGATTCCACAGAATGCAAGGCTTTGAGGTGACGCACCCAATTGGATGGGATGCCTTTGGTCTGCCAGCAGAGAATGCAGCAATCGCGAGAGGGGTCGAACCTGCCTCATGGACCAGGCAGAATATCCAGAAGATGAAGTCGCAGTTGGAAGCCATGAATGGAGAATGGGATTGGGATAAGGTATGTGGAATTTCCCTCAGGGGAAACAATGCTGATCTGTTAGGAATTTGCCACATGTGATCCTACATTTTATAAGCATACCCAGCAGCTCTTCCTCCTACTCCACAAAGCCGGCCTTGCATACCAAGCAGAATCGTTGGTAAACTACGATCCTGTGGACAAGACTGTTCTGGCAAACGAACAAGTGGACTCCAATGGATGTTCATGGAGGTCTGGAGCCAAGGTTGAGAAGAAGATGTTGACACAATGGTTCTTCAAAATATCGGAATACAGACAAGAATTGCTGGATGGGCTAAAAGAGCTTGAGAAGAATGGAGCATGGCCTGAACGAGTATTGTCAATGCAGAAGAACTGGCTTGGGAAGTCAACGGGAGCTCGAATAAAGTTCCCAGTTGTGGCATACGACCAACAAACACATTCCGACATCGAGGTGTTCACTACCAGGCCAGATACCCTGTACGGTGTGCAGTATGTTGCTTTGGCTGCAACACACCCTATTGTCCAGTCTCTGGCAAATGCCGATGTAGAACTTCAAGCTTTCCTTGACACCATTCCAGCTCTTCCACAAGACTCCAAAGTCGGATACCTACTTCCACATGTCCGAGCTCTGAATCCACTCGCCTACGAGGAGTCAACGCCAGATGCCATAAAGGCTTCATTACCCATCTACGTTGCACCTTATGTCCTCGGGGATTATGGAGATGGAGCTGTAATGGGTGTTCCAGGTCACGATACTCGTGATCACTCTTTCTGGAAACACAATCGCTATGACGATCCTGTTCGTTTCGTCGTTTCTCAGTCCCCAGATGAAGCCACGAGTGTTCTTCAAACTAGCCCCTTCATTCATCATGGGCATCTCACCAAGCACAGCGGGCCACACGCTGGGATGACCACTGCAACTGCCACGAGAGAAATCGTCAATCTCTTGAAGTCGAAAGGGCTTGGCTCAGAAGCAGAAACTTGGCGTCTCCGAGATTGGCTGGTCAGTCGACAACGATATTGGGGAACTCCAATTCCTATCATTCACTGCAGTACCTGTGGTCCTGTTCCCGTGCCAGATGACCAACTTCCTGTGGAACTTCCGACTATAGACAGCCATTGGGCAAATGGAAAGACTGGAAATCCCCTCGAACATGCCCACGATTGGATCAATACTCCTTGTCCTAAGTGTGGGGAAGCATCCAAGAGAGATACAGACACCATGGATACGTTCGTTGATTCCAGCTGGTACTTTATGAGATTTCCGGATCCAAAGAATCCCGATTCTCCTTTCTCTCCTGAGGCGGCCAATGCAAACCTGCCAGTGGACTTGTATATCGGAGGGGTAGAGCATGCGATATTGCATCTCCTCTACTCAAGATTCATTTCTAAGTTCCTGGCATCAACGCCACTCTGGCCAGATGGTGCAGAGGTTAACGGAGAGCCATTCAAAAAGCTCTTGGCTCAAGGAATGGTTCACGGGAAAACATACTCTGACCCAACAACTGGCCGATTTCTAAAACCAGATGAGGTGGATCTCACAGACCCAGTGAAACCTCTCATCACTGCCACTAACGAGATCGCGAATGTCAGCTTCGAGAAGATGTCAAAGTCGAAATACAATGGTGTCGATCCCGGAACTTGTATGGCGAAATACGGAGCAGATGCCACTAGAGCTCACATACTGTTTCAAGCACCAGTCAGCGAGGTACTTGAATGGGACGAGGAGAAGATTGCCGGAGTTACTCGTTGGCTTCGGAGACTTTACGAGATGATCCTCAAGAATCAGGATCTTTGGACTGAGTCGAACAGAATGGATGACTTCAGTCCGAAGCTCTACTTTCTCCAGAGCCGACCGCCCAAACACCGAGAAGCGACCCTCGAATCTCTAGCGAAAGATCGCGAGTTATGGCGATCGGTACAAGCCACCATATCGAATGTAACGCAATCATACGGCAAAACTCACTCCCTCAACACCGTTGTCTCGGACTTAATGACTCTTACGAACACCATCGCAGAATACAACGACGTCAAAATTGACCAATCTATTCACAAGACCGTCTACAAACCCGACCACCGCCTCTCTCTTCACGCAACAAGAGCTTTGGTTCAAATGATGGCCCCGATCACTCCAGCCTTCTCAGAAGAATGCTGGCGCCTCCTCAATTCCAACCCAAGCCACTCGATCTTCGCCTCACCATTCCCCATCGAAGATGGAACTTTCGACTTGCTTGCCCCAACGACACGGACTTGTGTCGTGCAAGTCAATGGGAAAATGAAGTGCGTTGTTAAGATCCCGATACAGGAAGAGGGGCTGGAAGGAGTGGAGTTGGAGGAGTGGCTCAAAGAGCAGATCTTTGATACGGAAGAGGGGAGGGAGAAGTTGATGGGGAGTGGGAGTGGGAGTGGGAGTGGGAGTGGGAGTGGGAGTGGGAGTGGGAGTGGGAGTGGGAGTGGGAAGGGGAAGGGTGTTGATGTAAGGAAGGCGGGGAAGATGATTGTGATTAAAGAGGGGAAGACGGTTAATTTCGTTATGTAGGTCAGGTCTACGGGGAGGTGGAGATGGGACATGGGAGATGTAACTTGTAAGATATTATACCCTGAGTGTCTTTTACGATTGTCAGAATAGATTAAAAGCTCTGGTACTCTCTACTACCTCGATCGCCACTAACGCCGAAATTGTTAGAGCACTACTCTGCGCCTTAGACAGAAATTACATTGCCAGCGTGCTATGGGTAACGTATCTCACGTAACAGTATCTGCACCTGTCTTCCACGACAACCCAAACCTCGGCAGCTAACCCATGTCATCCTCGCCTTACTGTCCCGTAGGAGTAACAGAGTACTTTTCCGACGTGAATGCAAGTTTGCCAAGTCTTCTCTGTTCCGCGGGGTCCACATAGATCTTGAGTCCCATCGAACTTTTGCCCAGGTCGAATACACGGAACAACGTATATACCGCACCCAGGTTCTCATTGCCTTGAGGACCATTAGTTGTACTTTCCATCTGCACCATCCGGGTTAGTCAATCCACTCAACAACATCCTCCAGAAGTACTCACCAAATCAACCTGATTCTGACTGACAAACCACGGCGTCTCATAAGCTCCTGTCGTGCACTTGACCTCTATATAGTACCTAGGGGTTTTCCCAGCCCAGTACTCAGCATCCAAGTATCCCAAAGACACCATCAAGCGCGTGAAGACACCATTTACATCATCGTACACGAGATCCGACGTCTCGCGTCCCGACCAGGCCCTCAAGTCCTGATATTCGGGCAAAACTCGAGCATACCCTCGGATGCTGCTTCGCCAGTTGTCTAAACCGAATCCTAGATCTTGCATACTTGACAAGATCGTGAAGACCTGTGCGAAATGTCAATAATGGCCGTTATGAAATTTGGGCTTCCTGTACATACGAATAATTCTCCCGCAACTCCAACTTCTTTTCTGTGCTCCCAGTCTTGGGAGTTGTAGGTGTAGTGCACGCCTTCGAACGGCTCGTTTCCAACTGATAGGCTTTGGAAAGCGGTGGAGATATCTCTGAAATTGTTGGGGAGGCTTGTTCTTCTGGCTAAGGCTACGACTTTCTCTAGGAGTCGTTGGTACTGTGATTGTGATTGTTGTCCTGGAAGACGGAAACGAGGTGGGGGTGTCAAGCCACCGATGTTGAGAGGGCGACCTGGACTGCTATCCGTGCCGCCTCGCGACGCCGGGGTCGCTGGAGGTGTAAATGTTGAGACGATAGAAGATAATCTTTCGATCCACGGTGATCTGCTCGGTGTCCGTGGTGAAAGACCATCGCTGCGATCCAACTCAGCTGCACTGCCCATAATTGCGCCCTCGGCCGGTTCATCGACTTCCAAGATCGTGACAGGAATTTCCGCAATATCAGGGATGTCGGGGATTCCTTCTTTTTCCAGAATCCTGCCTGTTGTCGAGGTGGGACAATTTAAGATGGAATTGATCACATTGACTGTACCGTCCTCGATCTTGCCTTGCATTCCCGTTGCAGGGTCAGTCATCATCCATGAAGCAAGGCGACGAGGTAAATCGAATTTGAAGCAACATTCCTGGGATTCCGTATCATTTGGGACGTAGATCTTCAGGGGGTTTCCGTCTTCAATGTGCAACTCGCTTTGTCCAATCTCTATTTCAAGTAAAACGCCATCCTGCTCTAGTGATAGACTTGACAATATCCCTCCGCACTCAATTGTGACTGCTGTGCGAAGGAGATCATAGAGCCCAGCACGGTCAGCTGCATACCTCGGGCTATCGAAGGCCGCAGTGATCCTATTCTTATCAGATAACTGGAAATGCAAATGAGTAGTTGTGCGTACCGTAGAAGCGGATAGGCTTTCCTTCTCAAGTCACGGTGTGGTTGAGAGATCGGGCGTTGTAAACCATCGCCTAAGCGGGAAACCTCCTTCACACACTGTGAAAGATACCTAGACTCGAGACCGGTCCATGTTAAAAGCGGCTTCAGCTGGCGGATTTCTTGCAGGGTAAAGTCGAGGACTTTGACCATCGCTGTGAAGCGACTGGGAGGACCCTCTCGGTCAACCACAGCAAATTGCGAGGTCGAGGTGTGAAGAACGACATTGCTCGTCACAGGTTCTCTGACTGGAAATACCCTAGCATTGAGAAGCCGGTTGGGACTTGGTGGACGTGTTTCTGTACGGAGAAACGAGCTTAGAGTCTTCAGTAGCTCTTTGACTTCTGGTACAGGAAGTCTCAAGGACCTTGCTTCTAGCAGCTGCTCGAAGACCATCTTCAAGTCCAGTTGGGGCACTCGGAGCGTTTCCACGAACAGGGTTTTGAGGCCGCTATACTGGGCATTGACTGCGGTCTTTCCGTGGATATGCGTCGTATCGGACCACACACACTGCGATGGCTTATACCATCCTGGCGTGCCACTGTGGTCAAAGTATATGAGAGCTCCTGTCTCGAAAGACTGTCTGCTAATGGTCAATCTTGTAATTCAGTAGAGCTCAGGTGGCTCACCTCATCTCTCTTCTGCCATCCTCCTCAGCTGGTGACTTTTCGGCTATTATACTGAAGAGCTGCTTTGCCACCTCCACTGTAATACTTTGTTGATGTTGCAACTCCTCAAGTTCACTAACCACATCGTGCCAATTAATGTCGTTGATACTCAGTGTGTCGCGAAAGAATCCCGCCATATGGCCTAGCTCAGTACTTGAAATATTGAATGACGAACTGTAAACTTCCTTCAAAGGGACCTTTGTCGTAAAGTAATCAGGTGCATCCCAAAGGCACCAACTTGGACCCACCCACGCTGCCTTCAGTGACTCCGATGGAGGTATAAAGATCAACTCATGGTTGTCGAAAGCTCTCCTATAGATTTGCTCAGTAAAAATACAACAACAAGATGAATCGATTTGCTGGGTGTTCCCACCAGATCTCTCGCTTCCTCGTCTCAGGAATTTGTGACATCCTCAAGCAGGCATCAAGTGATTGGTACAAGTCAACCACACGCCTCGGATTACTTAACATCTCTGGATCAGGATTGGCTTTTTTGAGGAATTTCGTTAGTTGTAGCCGGAAGCTAACGTTATCTTGGTACCCAACGTCAAGCTTTCTGACGAGGAAGGACCAAAATTGGGGAACATGTTCCTGGTCTAAGAATCCAGACGATTGAATAAATGGGAAATGCTCGTTTCCCAAGAAGCGCGTATGGATATCTAACAACGGCCGTAACGGAAGGTACGTGTTGCAAAGCTGTTCACTCTCGCCGTTGATGCAAAGAATTTGTGTCCTTTTCAAGGCAGATAGTATGGGAGCTGCAGCGAGCACAAGATTCCCTTCATATTGCCACAGATGCCCAAGGAAGCCGAGAAACTCTGCTTGTCGACTTCTGGCAGTATCCAAGCATTCCACGGAGAGCGATGTTCGGTCATACGATACTAGCCGAAGATGTTGCCGAATGCCCAAATGCTGATACATCCATTGATGTAACGTACGGTTCGAGCTGGGTGCAACAGAAGGGATTTCCTCGAAATATTTCAAGTTGACGCAATTGACTCGACGACCCTTTTGCCGGAGAAAGAGCTCAGCACCGTAGGGGTCATCATTCGAAATGTATAAATCGTTGAGGCCAGGATAAATTGCGACGTCTAGATGATTATAGACCATGAACTTGTCTGATATATCATAATCTTCTTCAGAATGGAGGAGATGTGTAAGGAACAGGAATTTCATTCGCTCGATAGACGATTGAAGACTGACGACCACCGGTGGTCCTGTTGGCTGACGGAGAATGAGTTCACGAATGTAGGACACGATCGGCCCGTCAATCCGAAGGACACCCAGATTGTCGAAGAAAGCACAACGCGCTTGGTTTCGTGTTGCCGTCGGATGGACCAGTCTCAATCCCAGGTCTTTTGGAACAGCTACATCGTCGTACTGAGGATACAAGGCAACCCCAGAGTCTGAGGAAACCCATGAACCATCCTGCAGAGGAATGATGTCAAGTTGCTTGAGAGTTTGAATATTTGAGGCCCATCCGTTCTTCCAAGGAAGATTCAATAGTTCATAAGTCCTGGTTGCCCAGTCTTCATCGGTGGTCAGACCTTTGATCCTCGAGGATGTTCCTGCCAGCAGATCTTGCCTTACTATTGAGATTATCGTTTCGAACGGTAAACTGCGAAGGCCGAAACCTTTGAGGATTTCGACATCCGAAGGAGCATAAGAGTCAGACAAGTACACTTCTGAGCGTAAGTCGGCAAGAAGTGGAGCTCCATGTTGATCGTTGAGGAGAGGACTTCGATAATATAGGTCCTTGATTGTGCGGCGAGTCCTCCGTTCATGAGACCGAAACACAACCAAGCCTTCAACTTTGGACTTGATTTTAGAAACGAGGTCCTTCCAGAGGCCGTCCCATGGATAGCTATCTTCCATCGGCAGATATCTCATCCATTGATACTCGAGCGTTCCATGCTGGCAGAGCTGTGATACGCCCGCAATGAAGGCATCCGAAATGGCCTCGATGAGTCCCTTGTTCCTGCGTGAGTTCATCGCAATATCTTGTCGGTTTGCCAGTGTTACAAAATCTGCCTGGATCAGGAACTGCTCTGTCGTTAGAATGTGTAGCACGCGACACATAGCAGCCAACTTACATTGAAGCCCATCTTTCTCACGGGCAGGAATGCAAATACCTCCTGAGGCTCAATCACTGGCATCTTCTCCCCAGTCACTAGATCCTCGATGACGGGAAAGGCAAGCACAATCTCAGATGTTGTATAGGATCTCGTGGCCTCCTCAGAGTGTGACAATTCTCGATTCTCACTCCTGGCAAGCTCTCTGGCGATATGCTTGACAATGTGGTAAGTTCGCTTCCGATTCAGCGCTGGATCAGTACACGCCCTTTCGATGACTGCAGCGTCCGAGTCTTCGAATTTTCTCAGGGTAAACATAATGCCCTCCGTTCGGTGGCCTTCCTCGTTGTGAAATGAGATATCAATCTTGCGCAGTTTCCTCAAGAACAACAGGAGCGTGTCTTGTAGGTCAACGAACTGCTGGGTGATAATCTCCCGATCTCTTTGGCGCTCGACAAGGTCACTCTGTTCATGCAGATACAGAATGATTCTTGTCAAGTCAAGTGGAAGAGAATGGTCTCGTTTTTCTTGCCAGATCGGGGTGATCATGCCCATTCCGGAATCGCCCTTGCGATGCACAAATTCGAAAGAGAAGTCCCCCGACTGGATATGCACCCTCCAAGCCGCCATGAAGACTGACTTGAAGCCGATACCTTTCTCGCCAATGTAGCCTTGTGATCCGGTCTTGGAGCTTTTCCCGATATCACATATCGCCGTCAGGTTCTGCCGTGTGAAGCCATCCTCATTGCACTCAATGACAATTCGACCTGGATAGACTCGAAACTCGACATAGGGATCCTGCCCTCTTGTGTATTGGTTGTCATCTGCGTTCTGGAGAAGTTCAAACACAAAGCGTGCCTGACTTGTGTACAGGTTCTTTGCGAGTCTACTGCAGTCAGTCTCGCAATCATGTTGGTTTACTGAGAAAGACCTACGTGAGAACAGAGGAACCAATTTGGATGTCTTTTGCGAGTAGCGCTTCCTCAACCTCCCGTCTTGCATTCTGACTGACCAAGGCGTTGATCGCTTGCAGAGTACTTTCTTTAACGAAGCCATGTTTCCTGACTATCTCCTGGATAGTATGCTTCGCCCTTGACTCTCTTTCAGCCGGACCCGACATTGTAACCAAAGTTAAACAATGAGTGGTGCAAGCTAAAACAATTCCCAATCTCTCTAGACTACTCACGGCTGGTAGAACAGAAAATTGACGTAAGACAGGCGAACAGGCTATAATATTGAGACCAGAATATGATAAAATTTCTGAATCAAGACCACTTGGGAACTTACCCGCAAAAGTATACAAAAAAAGAGAAAGAAGCAAATCGATCAGGATACTGCTCTCGATGCCTACGCAACTCTACTGGCACCAACAGGCGCTAGCAGGCTTGTAACAATCTTGACATATCTGTTGCAGCGGCTGGGGCCATTGACCCAGAGGCCTCGTGGCTGGCAGCTGTGTTTGAAAGCAGGCCGGGCGGCCGAATCCTGTCCATGAGCATTATTGGTTCGCTGACCAATACAATCCATCACTACGTGGACATTTGTTGCAGGATGAACTCCACGATAAGAAACAACAAGTATAGGCGCAGGAATTCCTTGCAAAGCTAAAACGGGATGGACCGGAAACCAGGCGCTTAATTTTCGGAATGCTGTGGCGTGAGGGTCCAGGAAGTCGACGGTGGCTAGATGTCGATTTCGAACGGTAGTTGGAACATACTCGGCTCTAGCATGATAGATGAGAAGAACGGATGGAAAACATGAAGGATTGCTTGGGCTGAATAGGAAAATACCATTAAGGCTCGCACAGATTGATTCCAAGCCGCCTGGGGTAATTTTGAAGAAGAGAATAGTGCCCGACGAATTCTCCCGGAGCTACTCGAGCATCAAATCACGTCAAAAGTTCCTCGATGATTAGAAGGAAACCATAATCTATCCTCGTCTGCATCTATCAGACATCCATTCGACACGAACAAAATATTCGTTATCAAGCCACCGAGCGAGATCCCAACTGACCTGGCACCGTTGGACAGACGCTGGAATGTAAAACAATTACTTGGTAGCCAAGCAACGTCAAGATCTCCAAGCAAAAGCTCAACCTACGCATCTACGAGTGATTCAATTCAAAGAACGGAATTTTGGGCCAAATTTCTCAGCTGCTACAGTCATATTGACTTCCATGACCTGTCTGAGACCACGATGACGGGAAGTGCCTTAGCCCTCTCACCCTCTTCACTGTGGTCGATTTCTGTATACTCGCGATGAACCAGTTCTCGTCCCAATTTGCTTTTCCATGTCATCTTCATAGACTGCGAGCTCCACCCCATCACCATCAAGTCGCCGTTTAGATTTGCCTTTAGACGTAGACTTCCCCTCTCGCCGAGTGAGAAGGATTTCCCAACTTCCATAGTAGAGCCCTCCTTGTTCTGCCTTGGGGTTGAAGTTGCATCCGGAGTCTCTTCTTGGAGGCCAAGTTGTCGTAGAGACGCCAGCATCGAAGAAGAGTGGGGAATTATCGCGGATCTGAGGGCAGACTGTCCTGCTCTTCCACAACAGACGCCATTCTCATACTTGAATTCAAGACATGTATCCCCAAACGCCACCATCGAACATTCAGTAGTAGTATCTCTCAAGAGTCCAACCCAGCCGTGTTCTCTGGAGAGCATGGTCGCAAGTTCCGGTTTTGGCGTACACGTCGACGACAGGAAGACTTGCAGGTTATCATCCCTATCCACACCAGTCTTACTCAACATCTTAAGCCCTAGCATAACCGCGTAGTCGAACCTCTCTTTAAACAGTGGATCCAGGAGACGCTTAGGCCGAAGTGTATCTTCTAGAGTGAGAAAGTGCTCTGTGCGATATCCAGGATCTTGCCAATTAAAGTCTCGTAGTAGATGCTGTATACATTTCAAGCGAAGAAGTTTCGCTAATGAGACGCGCTGCGCGTTCGACGTGCAGATCGATACCTCCACGCCGTGTAAGTCTTCGAGGAGTGTGGGATCTCGAAGTTCGGGCTGCATTGCCCATAGCTCGACGAGGATATCCTTGAGACTCTGTCCAGGAACACGCTTGTATTGCCGCGTTGCGCTAGCATTGACTCCGCTGTATCCGACTTGAAGCTGGTACTGGTTTGAATCGTTGTAGTGATATGGCTTGGATGCACCGACAATACATAGTCTCCCAGCTTCTCGGAGTCGCGTCCTGGCTATGCTGATTGAAGCGGAACATCTGGGGTTGGGCGACCAGGCGCCCTTGGATGTAGCCACCGCAGTACCGTTTGGCGCTCCTATGAGAAGCCTCTCCGTACCATCGAATGGAGCGTAGGCGACTGATTCATCGTGTGTGCCGTTTTCTAGTTCTTCATTGGATATCCAATGACAAAATAACTCCTTGTTTACCAGTTCAGGGTACTTGATCGGATCATGATTCCACTGGACAATTGAACCGCCCCCGACAACATAAGCCGAATACTTACTAGGGTCAATCTTATCTTTCAGCTTCCAAAGTGGTCCCCAGATGTCACTAAATCCATCGATAGCTGCCGATAAATACAGTGGTAAAGATGTATTTACGTATGGAGGGCAGAAAGCCCAGACAGCTTTACCGTGATGAAAAGCATCCAGACACTCAAGTTGACAGCGCCGCAATCGAACTGACCTGGCCTTATCAAAGTCCGAACAGTCATCGAAAGGAGCGAGCAAACAAAGCCCATCGATGGCTGGGGACATATCGCTTGGAAAATCGCTGCAATGAGCTCCAGCGTAGCTTGCCACACTTAAGTCTATTGTCATAACAAGAAGCCGGAGCGTATTCACCTAGACACCATCAAAGTCAGTGCTGGATAGATATGATTCTTGAAAGAGAAAGGTAAACAACATTTCCATCTTGGATACCTTTGTCTTGTGGGGCATATCACTTCTGTTACTCGAGATAGAGGTTGTGAGAATATACATACAACTCCCCAGCTACGCACATGCGAAGATTCCGAATTCCACCGTAGTAGACTCTGGCAATATCGCTGCACCATAGGTGTTTTCAGGAACGAGAACTGACGGTCGAGAGCGAGCTGAGCTGTCCCTCCAATCGTATTGAGTACAAAAGAAGCGCTGTCTCTGAGAATATATTCGAGCTCAAAAACGAGTGCAATGAAATCGGTGTTTTCTACAGGCTCAAGTATAGCCACGCTTGGACGATCAAGATCCACAACTATGGCAGAGAACGAGCCAGCGCAGAAATCGGCCTGCTGAAGTGATTTCAAGTTGAGAAATGTCTTCAGGATCATGTTCCGGCACATTCTGATAGCGTTGAGCGAGAAACTGGCGTGGCTTTGTGCTCTTTCACAGATCGCTGTTATCTCACTGTCCGAGGTGTTCGTTGGATCCAGTGCAAAAGGGTCATCAGAAAGACGATTGGGTAAGATATCCTGAAGGTTGGGAGGAATTTCTGGATACGGAACATAAGTTGCAACCCTGTAACCTTTCACATCCGGCGTGGGCCTATCTGAATTTCGGCCGGTAAAGATGGAAATAATTGAGTTGTTCCAGACAGACTCTTCGAGTTCCTGTAGTGATGTAACGTACCGATTCGGGTGGAGAAGCCTAGCACGAAGGTCGCTCAGGTTGGCAGTCTGACTTGTTCCGAGCCCGAGTTTGGCCTCGTAACGATTATCGTGTTCAACCGTGGTTTGCGTGCTCGCTGTTTCCATGGCAGATTCATCTCGTGCCTCGGTTGACGTGCCGTCACCTTCCAACAAGTGCGCATCTTGCAATACGCTCAGCGCCGCCGCGCTTGTAATCTCAACACCCTTCGGGGCGTTACCAGGAGAGAAATTCTGTGCGGGTAAGTCCGACCAGAGTGACCTCTGCTGGTCATACGATGAGTGCCTCTCGCAAGCATATCCGACCAGCACAGAACGCTCCTGGACAGGATGGCCCTGCCTTCCATAAGCCGCACACTTGTCTACACTGTGCTTGTAGTATAGACATCTGCATGTACTGTATCTCTCAACAACTAGATAGCACATGGTAATATGTGCAACAAAGTCTGTGTACTTCCTTCGTACGCCTAGTCTCTTCTGGGCAATTAAGGGAACGGCCAAACACAATCTGATGAAAGAGAAAAGAATCAAGACATAACAATTATTCTGGAATGAGCATATGATCGAAGCAGAATTGGAAGACTCCCACTTGAAAGTACTGATGATTGCTGATGATGGGCGGCTAGGCTTGAGCTGTCGCTGAGCTGCCTAAAAGCAAAATGCGACGCTGGATCATACGTGCCGAATGACTTGCAGGTGTCGATATTCCGGCAACTGCATGTAAGCACGCTCTACAGCCACTCACAGGCTACAATAGAGCGATGATGCTCCGTTCGTACAGGCAACATTTTTCAACAAAACCATATCGTTCCTGCTTTACTTACGCATTTATGAATCAACAATCATTCCCCCCGGTGGCATATTACCTCTCACAGATAGGAGCACAGACACGAGGAAAGTACGTCAAGTAATGTACATTGTTATTAAGCATTAGGTATGATAGTAGTACAGTACAAGGAATCATGGTATCATCTCGCATATATACACCCACCCGTCCATCCATCCATCCACCCTCACCCCACCAAACCAACAAAAGAAACTTCACCAGACACATCACCTCTTAAAAGGTACCAGTAGCATTCTGGTGGTAAGGCTGTTGAGTCCTCACGTACCCATCATGGCTCACTCCATTCCCAGCCACAGCCGGGGCGTTCGTAGTCGTGGTAGTCTGATACCCATTGCTCACAGGCGCATTTCCATACGCGGCCGCATTACCATACTTGTTGATTGGCGGCTCACCACCAACAGCAGTCGTATCAGTAGCGTAGCTCGTGCGCATGTCAGCCGGGGTAGCGTGTGTTGGGAGCGTGTCGGCATTCTTGTCGGCATAAGTCCTGTTCTTTGGCTTGCGTTGCCAGAACTTGCGCTTGGGAGTGCCGGCGGTGTACCCGTTGTTTGGGGATGGGCCGAAGGCGCGCTCCTTGCGACGGTGCTTGATGAGGAGGAATTCGAGGAAGATGGAGATGAAGAAGAAGACGCTGTGGACAATATTAGCATTGCTTATCAACTCAAGGTGTGCAGAAGAGGGTACTCACCATCCGATAATTGCGACGGCGAAAGCAGCCTTCTGGAGCCTGCAAGCAGTTCTCAAGCTTGGCAAGATGGTAACACCGCCATCACCTCCAACGACATCGTTGTCCAAGTTGGTGTATCCGTTTCCGTAGGCGGTTCTGACGAATCCAGAGCATGATCCATCAGTGGCATGTCTGTTAACCCAGGCAATGTATGCGAAAGCTCCACAGAATGCGAAATCGAGGACCATGCCCAAAGCAGAGAAGAATGCAATGCCGCCGAGGCAGCAGACCAAGACGAGAGCAGCGAGGGTGTAAAGTACTGCTGCGCCGGAAATGCCCTCAACGGCCTTGATGTGTACGCTGATGGGAAGGCTGTGATCGGTCAACGTGGCGAGGTAGTAGGAGAAGATGCCGATGATAACAGCAGCGCAGCCGAATTCGATGGCGCGGAAGAAGAGCGAGACGCTCTTGAGAGCGATGCCGCCGAAAGCCATTGTGATGGGTGGACGAGTGTGATTTTTGGTGTTGTTGTTTATCCTTTAGACGAGTGGTGTTCTGAGTAAGGAAAACGAAAACGAAGGAGGGGGACAAGCACCTCAATATATTCTGTTTCCGCCAAGCTACATCACTCAGCCAGGAGCAGGTTCTCATCACACCACCGCTGCAACACCAAAATCCTCTAGCTCCCATCATTAATTGGCATTATATCATACCCTAAACTAACAACCTACTCCCAGCAAGGTAATTAGCTCTTCTGGCGTCTCTAGTCATTAAATTCCCCCTCATGATTCGATCGTCTAGACGACTTCTCATCTCCCTTGGTTCAAGCTTGCGATGTCTCGATCAACGCATGCAACGTCATGCCGCGCTGCTAGATGTTTAAAAAGCGGGTCTAGTCTCCTTATCAGCAAATCACAACTCCATCTGATGAAAAGCAAAGCCACAAGATGATGTCGATGCGTCGAGCGACGTCACTGATGCCAAGGGAATCAAGGCGGAGAATGAAGATCGACACTTGTGGCACACTTGTGGCTTGTGGCGGTGCGACTATCCAGACGCAAGCCACTGACACGTGCAAAGCAGCAAGAGTGAGTTTGAAGCGGAATGTGTATCCGGGAACGGCAGTTGAGGGCAAATCTCCTGGTTGCGGAATTAGTTGGGAGGTGAGAGAGAGCTAATAACCCCCATCCGTCATGATGCTTTGGGTTGGGGATAGCTTCAATTTGAATCTTGGTTTGGAAAGGGCCTAGATTTCATGTCTCCAATCGAGCAGCTGGAGTGACGAGCCAGAGGAGAATTTGAGAAGAGAAGTTGACTACTCCTGGATGTCTAGACTTGACGATAGCTATATCCAACCTTGATTTCGATCTAGCATTTTCAATTGCGCCATTTTTCCCTGGCTGTCGAGTGCCGGTGTCCTGACCGCTCGAAGGCAGCATTCCTGGTGACCAGCGGGAACTTGTTTCCGTCAACCGCTCGCAGAGTGCACAGCACCGCTTCACCTCAACTTTCGAGTACTCAGAGCCTTGGTATATCAACATATGGATGCCCTGAGTCAGCTTGACGATGTTCTACTCTAGACTCTTGGGTAACTAAAATCAGCGCAGCCTTCTACCCCGCGGTGACCTTACCCATTTCTCGCCGAGGCAAGCGCGGGGCAAATTTCTATTCCAACTGAACAACTACAGTTAACAGAAGACTCACTCAGTCCCCCATCTAAAAATCTCAAAATCAAAGTCAGAACCATGGTTTTCCCTCCCTCCCTCTTCCATCCCACTTCAAAGCTGGACCCTTGAACTCTAATCCTCAAGTCCTCAACCTGACCACGATATCCCCCCTCCCGTCTGTGGCTGTACCGCACATCACTCCACATCACTGCACATCAGCAAAGTCACTCAAACTCAAAAGATCACAGACGATCAGATCGGGATATCCATGCCACTTTTCGCTTGACTTGGTCTCCTGCAAGTCAAACTTTTCACTCGCACTCTTCCTTTTCTTCCCATTGCCATTGAGTCTGGGATTCCTTTTTCAACTTCTGCAACGGTGTAGAAGAAAATCCACATATTGATTGTTTCATTCTCTTTCCATCGCCATTGTGGCGGTGTACTTCCAAGCACGCCCAGTGTCCAGTGGGCATTGAGCATTGAGCGATAAGTGTGAGTACTCCACGACTCATGGAAGCAGTTCTGAAATACAATAAACCCAAGAAGTCAAGACAAATCGAGCCGAGTCGCGTTGTGATTTGTACTCGGTGTGTTGTATCGGTGTATTGCAGATGCAGCAGCAGGGCAGCGACTCATGGCATCCTCACACGTATGCCAATTCATCCGGATATCCACCTGATGTAGAAACCCGATTGTGTGTTTACCGTATATATCTATCACCTTACTTTGCGTTTATCTACGGAAGACATGGCCTGTTAAGTGCCCACTCTGAGCCCTTTCTGAGCCGCGAGTCGTGTTGCGCGGTGTAATTGAAGATAGGTCCTATGCTTGTTCAGCTGATTCCTGCAGAGGGCGAGCATACCGTATTGAAGTCACAAACGTTTTCCCAACAGGCAAAATAATGTCTGATAGCTTTATTTTTGTCTAAACCCCTAATTTGCTCTGCTAATGCTATTCTCTAAACGATGCCCCTCATAATCATACAAGTCTTTGATGCAGACCATCTAATTCTTCCCCGTCCCGAAAGCCTTATGGAATCCCGTCAACGTAACGCGATACCTAACATCATTATCCTTAACCTTCTGCACAGCCTTCGAGCATCCCTCCTCGGAAATGTCAATCGTCTCGATCATCGGATGGAGATCCTTCTCACTCGCCAACTTCAGCATCTCCATCGCCTCCTTCTTGCTTCCAATATGACTGCCAGCAATCTTACATCCATTACCGGCGAAATCTTGCGCCATCATCTGAGGTAGAGGCTTATCTGGTAGTCCGACATTGTGGAATTCTCCGTTGACGGCAAGAGTGCTCATGTAATCTTGCAGGTTGAACTCGTTGGTCATGTCGGCAGCGTTCAGGATGAAGTCGAATGTGAAGGCGAGGGGCTTGAACCAGTCCTTGTTCTTTGTCGAGACGAAGTGGTGAGCTCCGAGTTTCTTAGCTTCGGCTTCCTTGGAGGGGCTGTGTGAGAGAGCCCAAACTTCTGCGCCCATTGCACGAGCCCTGTTCATGTCAGAAGTGATCAAATGAGATGAAGTGGGTGACTTACCAGATAACAGCGAAGTGACCGAGTCCTCCAATACCAAGGATGGCAACCTTCTTTCCAGGACCAGTGTTGGCGCGCTTCAAGGGAGAGTAGACTGTAAGACCAGCGCACATCATAGGACCAGCCTCGTGCGAAGTGATGTTATCTGGAATCTTAAAGACGAATTGTTCGTGAACACGACTGTGTGACGAATATCCTCCTTGTGCGAAGATCTGCTTTCCATTCTTATCCTTCATCGGTCCACCAGCGTCCTTGGAAGGATTTCCACCTCCAACATTGTATGGTGCACCATAGGTATCTACTTGATCAGCTCAGCCCTCTGGTGATGGGTATTGAAGCACTCACCAACCATGTTTGGGCAGTAATTCTCGTTGTTGGATTTGCATTGCGGGCACTTCATGCACGATTGTACCTGCGCACCAACACCAACCCGATCTCCAGCCTTGAACTCCTTGACTTGTGACCCAACTCTCAATACCTTTCCGATGATTTCGTGACCGACGCAGATTGGTGCTGTGGCCAGTTCTCCCCATCCTCCTGTAATCGTATGAACATCTGAACCGCAGACACCGCAGCATTCGTTCTCGATATCGACATCATAATCTTCGAAGGTCTTAGGAGTGAACTGCTTGAATTAGCATTGATCCTCCCACAGTACGCGAAAAGCACACCTTCTCCTTGCTGAACTTGGTCCAGTTCTTAGTATCATGGATCATAAAACCCTCGAATTGCTCTGGAGCTGCCATTTCGTCTGTATTCGCTTGAATCTTTCGTTTCTTCGTAGGCGATTCGCTTTCTTGCTGGTATCCGAAATCTTTGCTTTCCGTTCCCATTGCTACAACGGTCGAGTTTTGTATCTATGGTAGTAGACTGCACTGGTAGCGTTGAAAAGTGGTGTAAGTGATGCAATGCAATGCACGAGTTCGGAGCTTCACGTCCACAGCAATTGGAATTTTGCTGTGACCTCACCACTTGCCCTCCCCTCCTGCTCCATTTGTCACTCGCGGCCGTACAGTGGTCGCGACTGCAGAATTCCATCGGCCATTGAACTTTGAGACTCGTTATCGCCGATACATCTGACACCAAGAGCGATCCAGAATGAAATTCCAGGTGGCATTTGAAACTGATTGGATGTTGTCGAATGACATCAGGTGGTTTTGGGATGGACGTGGAGAATGTGTGACGTCGAGGCGGGGGAGGCTGCTTCGCTTAGATGCAGGGCGAAAAGACGACACGAGCCTCATGGATGATAGGATCTGGTTGTCACTGGAGGCGATCGGTGCCAGATCATAGGAAATTTGGCTGCACTTCCTGCTAGAGGGATATCGTTCTCTGTCCGAGAAATCGATAGAAGTCTGGAGAACAGACTCCCCACTCTCTACAGCTTTGAGCACAAAACCAGGAAACATCTACAATTGAGAAAGTAGACAACAGAGGCCTAGAGTAGATTCTAGGCGAAGAGCGATACATTGCCAACGTTGTAGACAAAGGAAGAAATCGCAAACAAGACAAGAGAAAGGCCAAACTCTGAGACAGTATCCAGGAGAGACAGCCAAGTCATGAGCAACATGGCTTGCATCTGAGTCGCTTGAAGTCTCAAATTATAACAAAATCCAAAGATAAATTCCAGAAACCAACCTCTCTCTTCACCTCTCCAGAGTCTCAACGTGCAGCAAACCACTTGGTCACACTGCACTGTAACCCAAGGCCGAAGAACAGACAATCACACCACATTCGTCTGTCATCAAGAATATCGCCACCACCAAAACCGTCATGCCCAGCAGCATGTAACAGTGGTATGACTTTCCCCAGCATTTGGGGCACAACCCAAGAGGTAAGATGATGGGAAAGTCTCGTACGAGCGGAATAGTAGGAACTCTCCAGATCTTATATCCCCAGACCCGGATTGTCGGATACCTGGATGGTTCGTACGTGCTTTACCTACGTATGCGACTGATGAGGCAGGCGATTGAGGACCTGGATGGCGATTCTACAGCGACGATATCGAAGTCTGGTTCAAGCTCTCGCCCTTGCACTTTGATGTCGATGCCCCCTTTCCTTTCAACATCGGGACCGTTTAACTCGACCGACCCGATGTTGATGGAAGAATAATCCATCCGACTTTTCCAAATAGACGGAACATCGCAGCTCGACTTCACCGACACCTCGGGACTCCAGAATTTTTTAATTCCCTTCTGTGAATCCCCTCCTTCCCAAACATTAACGGCCGAAAGCACATGCAGCTTCAAGCCTCTCGCCAATTCCCCATCCCCACATGCACAGAACATCCAATCCGCGCCATAGCAGAAGGACAATAAAACCTCAGCCAAGACACCACAGGACGCACGGCCTTTCTACTCGGCAATGTTCGGGTATTGAGTCTCTTGGTGAAAAATCTACCCCCTGCAGGATGACTCGGCGAAGAGCTTCTCATCCCAGCATAGCCTCAGCGACTACCGCTCCTCATGCCGAACCTCGCTATCGACAGGGGCCTTATTGACTGACCCCACCTCGACCCCTCCCCCGGCTTCGAGTCTCGGCGGTTGGGTTTGTGGAGGAGGGTGGGCTGGGGGCGTCGCGGAAACTGTAAGTCGAGTAATATTTCATGACTAGAGAGTATCGTACTGTCCGAGTTCGGAATTTTCGACTACAAGTCGACGTGGGATTGAGGCGTAGAAGAATCGTAATCTACGATGATTGAAAAGTATCGATGTATGAGAAAGCGGACCGCGCGGAACGGACGGAATGGAATGGGGTTTTCTAGTTGCATCGTGATGTCTTTGCGTGCGCCCTTTTCTTGTGTGGGGAAGTGTTTGATATCAAGCGATCATGCTTCGTCCCCCTGAATTACAGCAGCAATAATAATGGAGATGTAAATGCGGGCACTGTGGGACACTGCTGTGCGGGCACTTTTCATCCATCCATCGGCGTTAAAGAAATCAGCGGTGACTGTCTGACAGACATGACGACGCCGCCGTTTCTGTACCACACCACACAACCACACAAAGCAAAAGTAAAACAAAACAAACCCTGCATCCAATCTGGCGGGGTACCTAAATATCTCGCATACATCGGTTGGATACGGATCCATGACATCCATGCGAACACGGGAATATCCCCTGAAGAAACGCTCTCGATTCGTCAAATCGTCAACACTTCTTACGAATCTTCCCGACCGACGGGGACGGGATTTCGTACACGGGATGGAAGCACGGAATACGGAAAGTTAATCGAGTCCTTGGGAGAGTTTGAGAAACACAGTCTGGACCTGGATCGAGGTGGGGATGGTGCGAAGACAGGTAGGGGATTCTCCACTAAAACTTCAGCTGGGGAATTTCACATAATCTTGAATCTGGAGAAGTGGGATATCCCCACGCAACGGAAGAAGCTCCTGACGATGTAATCCAAGCTTGCATGTCCACCAAGCAGTATACTGATAGGATGGTGAAGAGATTTACAAAATCCTGTATCGAAGAACTGGGCAAGCCCATTCTCTCAATCCAGCATCTGGTGGCATGGTGTTCATGTTCATGAGGTCAACTGTCAGAATGTAGCCCTCGCTATTGGCTTCCCCAAAAACTAGTCCTGCATACTAGCTCTACGCCTCTGCGGAGAAGTACGGCTGGGCTTGCTTGGATCTTGACACTTGGAACCTTCAAAAGGTTACAACGGGTGGTTCTTGGATTACATTTCAGAGGAGAAAAAAGAAAGTGGCTTTGTCCTCTTGTAGATTAATTGTTCATACCGGTACCGGGACCTTGCCGTGTGTGATGAGACGGGACGAAGTTGATAGATGGGTGGATGAAGACGGTATTTGAATGCCGTGTGTGCCGTGCTGTTGATCCTTCTTGTTCATCCTATCGCAAATTAATATATTCTTCAACCCAAGTGATTTGATGATGAGATAGGAGTTCTCGCTTGGACGAACGGTCATTGTTTGCTTCGGCTTAAAGGGTATCTGATCTCACATCACCCAGATCACTCACATGCTTCAAGGTGGCGGGCACATGTCTTGTCTCAAATGAAAACAACCACATGTCTGCTGAGCAAGAATGCACAGTAGACACCCGCAAACATTTGCTCCAGAAAAATAATAATAAAATGAACACGAATCACAAGCCAGACAAAATGCATTTCAACTGCTTCGGTCTTGACCTCTTTAGTCACTAACTCCATCTTTCCACCTCCACACAACGGATCTTATTTGCCCATTCGAGCCTCAAGCTACCAAGCCCATCTTTCTAGACAAGGATTAAACTTGATGTCCCCTCATCCTAGAACCCTGTCTGATGCTCCAGCTTTTTCAAATGGATGTGAACTAGCATGTTTTGGTGCATCTTCCATCAAACTCCTCCACAAAGTCGGCGCGCGGATTTCTCCAGAGAGAGGCTTGGCAATTTTGACGTCTACATATACATAGCTCGGAGCATGCCCCTCTGGTTGAAACCCGATCCCATCCGCCCTCGAAATACTCTGGCCTTTTGTTTTTGTTCTTTACGACCTTATACCCATACCATCAAAATAACATACCGGTCATTCTAGTCGGAACCCTTAACTGGCGTACACCGGCGTACCAGAATCCGAAGTCAACGGTCACAAATCACATGCACGCTTCAATTGTGCTACCAACACTATGAACCTCATACCAACAGTCGAGAGTGATCCTCCAGAGACCAAAATCGCCATCGTACCTCAATCGCCTACATCACCAGATTCGAGTTCAAAGAAGCGCAATTCCTCTAATGCCGGATTGGACAGCAATGGCAACCCTAAACCAGTCAAGAGGAGAGCTGCGAAAGCATGCGCCGCGTGCAGGGCGAGGAAAGTACGCTGTGATGTCATGCAACGATATCACGTCAATTCAGAAGGAGATGTCACATGTTCGAATTGTACGATGGACGGAATCAAATGTGTGATAGAAGAGAGTAAACGGCGCAAGTGAGTAGCGCAGCTTTTCCAAGCCGAGAACTGCCAGAACTGACCATCCCACCCCAGAAAACATCTAAACGGCACCCAAACATCACAACCAGATCCAAAACCACAAACATGGCCGAACGGCATTGTGAATCCCTCCGACATCTCCAATCCAGAAAACAGGAGATGGAGCAGTTCTTCTTCCAACGACTTACCTGAAGATTATGCTGTGGGAGCTCATGTCCCCCATCCAATTTGTAAGCCTGGGATTCTCTCCCACGATGCCCATCTAACAGGCGCAGACCAGAATGTAAACAAGAAGATCGAGAACCACACTCTGCTTCGCAGGCAGGGTTACATGGCCACGCAGTACGATGCAGACCCAACATATACCCTTCTGACATCTGCATCCCTCAGCGGCGATCTCACGAAAACGAGACTGGACACTCCACCCGTACTGCTCAAACATCAACTGCCCGCATACTTGAAGCCGCTGCCTCCGCGAATGACTTCCGTCGATATCGACTACTTGTTTGCGAAAGGCGCCTTGTCTCTCCCCGACACGCCGGTCCGAAATGCCCTTCTACGAGCTTACTGCGAATTCGTACATCCATACATGCCTTTGCTCGAACTACACAATGTTTTGGAGATAATGAACGATTCGACGGGAGAGTCTGGGAAGATCAGTCTGCTGCTCTTCCAGGCAATCATGTTCGCAGGCACTGCATTCGTGGATATGAGCTATTTGGCTGCAGCGGGGTACACGAATCGAAAATCAGCTCGCAAGGCGTTCTTCCAAAAAGCGAGAGTAAGTCTGCAGATTTAGAGAAGAAAGTGCATAGCTGAATTAATAGGTCCTCTACGACTTCGACTACGAAATCGATCGCGTAGCCCTCGTCCAATCCCTTCTTCTGATGACATACTGGTACGAAACTCCCGACGACCAAAAAGATACATGGCATTGGATGGGCGTGGCCATTTCCCTTGCACATACGATTGGTCTGCATCGAAACCCCGAGAACTCGAATATGGAACCTGCGAAAAAGAAGCTCTGGAAACGCATATGGTGGTCCTGCTTTATGCGGGATCGTCTCATTGCTCTTGGAATGCGAAGACCAACACGTGTAAAGGATGAGGACTACGATGTCCCAATGCTCACAGAAGATGATTTCGAGATTGGAGTACTGGCAGAGAATATTACCATCATCCCGCAATCGTGCACGCTTATGCGTACCCCGTCTATCCAGCTCGAACTCGCCCAAATGTGCATCGCCAAAGCCAAACTCTGCCTCTGCATCTCCCACGTCCTCTCAGCACAATACTCCGTCCTAGTCCGCCACCAAGGGATGCAGGGTCAAGAAGGCAGCACCCGCTCGTCCGTCATGCTCTTCCCCAAGAAACTCGACCAAACAGATGAAGTCACCCGCTGCGACGAAGAACTCCAAGAATGGGTCCGAGATCTCCCCCCAGCATGTCGATACACCGAAAAAATCACCCCAGGCCAAGCAGGCGACACAGTATTCGTGCAACGCTCCCTCCTCCACATGGTCTACTACACCACCCTCTCGGCCCTCCATCGCCCACAAGTCCTCCCCTGCGCTGGAACCAGCGGCGCCCAACCCGACTCGAGCAGAGAACTCCAAGACCTCTCCCGCAAACAAGTCCGCGAAGCCTCCCGTGAAATCACAAAGATCTCGCAAAACATCCACGAGCACGCCCTCGAAAAGTACCTCCCCACAACAGGCGTCACCGTGCTCCTCCCCGCCATCATAATCCATCTCCTCGATATCAAGTCCTGCAACGACGAGGCCCGCCGCGCAGCCATGAACGGGTTTTGCCAGTGCATGCAAGTCCTCGAGAAGCTGAGAGATAACTACGCCAGCGCGGATTTCGCAACTCAATTCCTGGAGGCGGCGATTCGCAAGGCTGATATCGAGATGGTCATGTCGAGTACCGCCGCTCGAACTAATATCCGGAGCGAGCATATCGAGAATACGCTTGCGAGCCAGAAAGTCCGTGAGGTCAGGGAGAAGATCAAGACGGTACAGTCGAGACGGGCACTTTCGCCTCCGGTCGAGGAAGCCAATGGGAATGGACAGCCATTCGGGTATGCCCTCGATGGCCAGGACCAAAACGGAAATGGAAATGGAAACACAGGACTTGAAAATACGGCCCTGGCACATACACCGCCAGATTCAGACTCACACACCGCATCTGCATTCTCACCTCCTCAATCTCACGACCCTCTGTATACAAACGAACATAACCACATGTTCCCACACTCGAACCTCAATCTGGGCGAGTTCAACCCGCTAGACACGAACGTCGATCTCAACGATTTCCTCAATTTCGACGCAGCGGGCAATGATATCTGGAGTTTACCCCTCGACGAGGGAGCGCATGGCGAGAGTGGTGGCTTCATGGGTGATATGAGTTGGGTTGATCAGGGGCCTGGGTGGAGTCGCATGCATAGTCCTGTTCCTGGGGAGGATTTCTTTGGGGGTGAGAAGGTGGTTGATGTCAAGGCGTAGATGATTGACGCTTAAAGATCGACGGAAATTGGATCGCATCGTGGGGAGGAAGGAAAGGCAAGGAAGACCTTGAAAGAGCCGATGTTGCCAGGTCGGGAGTACCAGGGCACGGAAACTCCACAGAGGAGATGACGAAGTCTCGAAGAAGAGGATGAAGTCACGAAGTGCCTGTGAAATCACGGATGTCACAGAAAGACAAATTAGATTGGATTGGGCTGATTTGGATAAGCTCCATGTATCCTGGGACATTGGGAGGGGAGTTTGGCGCCTGGCTGGATTGACTCCGGTTCAGTATATCAGTATTTCGGTTTCCTCGCTTACAGTTTCTTTTTCCTTTTCTTTTTTGGTCTTGCTTTGTGTTTATTATGGTTCGTTTGTTCTTGTTCGCTTGACCGGTAGAAGGCATAGGACAGGTACAGGTATCAATGAGCTCTTGGCTCTTAGGCTTAGGCTAGATTAGGACTGGACAGGAGATGGGAGATAGGAGTATACCCTCGGTAGGGAGCATTATAATTGCTGCTGGAAACCGAAATGAAATAAAAGTTCCTCATTACACGATTGTACCGCCTTCAGGCTTGGCTCTGATTTGATCTGTGTGGTTTGGAAGTGATTCATTAAGCTGGTCTTATCTGTTACTGACTGCATGCATCAAGTTTAGCAAAGCGAGTCGGCCATGGAACCACCACTGTTCCTATCTGAGAAGCTCTCGACTTCTATCTGGCTTGCTTCCCGCCTGCTAGATGTAGAGAGCAGCAAAGTTACAGGTACATGTAGTGCCTCTTGAGTCCCTTCTTCCATCGCCAAAGCTCCGTCCACGGCCAAGACAAGATACAGAATTCCCCATGTCATGTCCACTCTCATTGAACCCCGATATCCCAAACGCCATCCCTCCAATCCGCTCCGTGAGTATACAAATCATATCGTCCCTCCAACCTGTCATTCATCCCCTCTCCAGTCTTTAACCACTTCCACTACCACTTCCACCGCCCTTTCTTTGATTACTTCCCCCTCGCCTTTCCAGCACCCTTGCCCTTGCTCTTTGGAGCTTTCTCCTTCTCCCCCTCCACGAAATCCCTCAATATCCCCTGCAAAGCCTCATTCTTCCTCGTCATAAGCAATACATCATCCGTCGTTATCGTCGTGCGTCCTGCGTGTCGGGAGAAGGCTTCGAGGTCGATAGCTGCGTTTTCTGTCGTACGCCTCAGCCAATGAAACTTTTGTCTGGGATGGACTAGGCTAGGCGAGAGAAGAGTTGGAAGAAGGATTGGAAGGGGAAGGAATGGCAGAGGGGGAAGAGGAAGAGATGGGATGGAGGAGATTGGGGATAGAGGAGACAAACCGAGTTGTGCCCATACCATCTCTGTCATGGCGCCGATAAATTGGGGTGTAGCGGTTGTATTTAGTAGAGCAGCTTCTTCATCGACCATCTTGCCGATGCTGAACCAGAGGGAGGCTTTCAGTTTCTGTGATATGGGCGTTAGTTGTTGGCTCTATTCGAGATGTGGAGGGAGTTGCGAATATCGATGCGAGTGACAACGCGATTGAGCGAGAAACAAAGGAACATACCTCACGCATAGGATCTTCATCTTCCTGCTGCGACATCTTGCTCTTCACACTTCTCCGTCCGGAGTCCAAAAGGCGACGAGAGACGATGTTGATTGAACCCTCCGGACAAGCACAAGTGAGGGGAACGCGTCAAAACTCGGGAGACGCGATCCTCGGCCACGGGAGCACAAGGCCCGACATTTCTCCGTTCCGACCCGTTGAATGCCGGCGCGAATTATCTCGCTGGAGGAAGATTATTGCATGGGAACGTACAGTCAGGAAAAAGTAATCGCGCAGTAGATCCGGACTTTCCTCCTTTTCTTGAGAATTGGTATTTGAGTGCGCGCATTATCAGGCGATTCGAACTTGTACGTCTGCTTGCGATTGAGAGGCGTCTGGACAACAACTTGACAGAGGCGGAGACTGGGAATTTGAAGATCTTCTTCTGCAACGGCCCTTCGAAGACGACGACAACCTCACGATCTGCGACTTTCTCCGGGATATACTGCGATCAGATTGACACAAGAACAATCAGCGACTACCTCCTCTATCCTCACAACCTCTTCACAACCGTCCAACCCCTCTCCCAACCATCAACACCCTCCTCCCGCAATCCCCAAGCCCCAAGCCCCAAACCCCCAAAATGGACGCCCTCCTTACCAACACCCTCGACTTCCTCCAATGGCTTACCTCCCTCCCCAAGCAAGGCTACACCAACCTAACCCGCAACGCCGTCCACATGTGGGACGACATGTCGACCATCAACTACATCCGCATGATCGCCATCGTCGGCGGCTACCTCTTCCTCCGGCCCTACCTCCAGAAATGGGGTGAGAGACAACAGGCGAAACAGCATGAGAAGATGTTGAGTCAGAAGGAGGAGAGTAAGAAGAAGGGAGGGAAGAAGGCGAAGATTAGTCCGAATGCACTTAGAGCTGGTGGTGGTGGCAAGAGTGTGAGTTTTGCGGATGAGGGAGGGGAGAGTGCGAGTGAGAGTGGACAGGAAGGAGGAAAGGAGGAGTGGGGCAAGAAGGAGAAGAAGAGGCAGAGGAAGGTGGTGGAGAAGAAGATTGCAGAGGCGGAGGAGGGGAGTGATGAGATAGATATCATGGAACACCTTGTTGATTATGAGGAGGGGAAGGATGGGTGGTAGATTGGACTTTTGGGAGAGGGAAGGCTGTATGATATGATGGGGTAATAGAATGGATGGTTTGCATGGTTCGGAATGGATGCATTGCTGGCGTTGGGATGTTGTAATAGAGGAGCTGACAGGAGGATAAACTGTTCGATGGCTGGAGTTGTATGCTAGGATGGCAAGAACAATGTATGCTTTACGCTTTCTCTTTCGCCGAAGGACTGGGGATGGAAGGTCTAATGTCTCTGACTGCATGCTTACCAAATGGATGCTTGGAGACTCACAAGTGAGTGTGGTGCAAGAGCATAGAAAGGATCTTCTGGCTTGAAGAAATTCATTAACAAGTGTCGAGTCGGTCGTTTGTATGGAGCAAGGTGACAGTTTTTCTCAGCCATTCTGAAGGGCTGCTTTTCTCCTCTATCTCCGGACTTCCTCACGCTCCTCGATCCGAACATAACCCACCCAACGGGCGGGGGAAGTTTCTTGGAGCTCTTCAAGCCCGGAACTCGGATGCAACGGGGTCCTTCGCAAGCCTTGAATGAACATCATACTCGGCGTGTCCGATTCTATAGTCTTCGAGTCTAGGCATTTTGGGCTCAAAGGAATCTGTTCTCTCAGAGCGGATCGCAAAGCCGTAACTATGACTTCAATCCAGCGGGAACGGAACGGGCCACGGCAAACTCGCCTTTTGACATGTGGAAGACTAATGTATAGCACTGAATCGTGTGGTCGTTCAACTGCTTGACATCCACTCGAGGATTCAATTCAGTCGTATTTGTAAAGAGAAGTCTCAACACATGCACTCGTCGTAATAGAGACCCAGAACCAGATATCATTGGCTCTTCACGCCCAGTCGGAACTATGGCTGCACGGCATCGAGAGATTCTTGGAGACTTGGGAGGATGATATATGACAGAACAGAACGATGATTGGAAAGGACACTTTTACTCTCAGGAATTGATTCCTTGACGAGTTGCTAATCACTTTGAATTGCCTTTCCCTCTCACTGGTCCATCTCCTGCTGTACAACCTCAACTTAGACACTGGTCTCGTGCTCAGGTATAGTTGGGCTTCACCACTCCACTAATATTCGACAAACTGAAATATCAGAGTATCACTACATCTCTTGAATTCTGATTCATCCACAATTACCGCACGTTCAAACCGCATTATCGCATTGAAAGGGCACAGCCGTAACAAAACCCTCTCTTCCCATCCAACCCCTCCAGACCCCTCCAACCAAATCCAGACATCAATGTAGATCATCAGAATTTTCAGGCACAAGTCTCTACCAATTCGTTGAAATCCGGGGGCAAATCCCCCCTCCGCCCGTCAGATCAACAAATGATATCCCGAGCCTTGCCTCCTGCCCTCCACCATATGCACGCAAACACCCTTAGCACCCCTAAGAGCCTAGCAAGCAGAAGGAAACACCACACACTTCAACTGAAGATATTCTCCACCGCTCTTTTGTGGATCTTGTTACGCGGTATTATCTGGTATTTCTCTGACGCTGTGTGCGCTCTTTCCCGTGAATATTCCGTAGTGTGGTAGTGACCTCGTAATGCAGAGAAGATTAGCTAGTAAAGTAGACTTGGAGAGGGGTTGGCTTGTCTTCGTCTTTCTTCTTGTGTCTTGACCTTTTGGCCACTGCACTTGCTAGAGCTTGCTGACGCCGCCGCATCTTTCGTACAGCCAGCCCACCTCCCCCGTAATCGCTGCACTACACCACAAATACGAGTGCTACAACGTCAACACTCTCATGACCATGATATGATTTACGAACTGAAGCTATTTCGATCTCTATACGTTCATTTCAACATAATATACTTTCGTCCTATGGCCACAACGTTCGAGGGGTTCTGTTAGGTCAGGGTTAAAGCCAAGGATTGACCATGGAAGGATTGCGCATCAATGAGCTGCTGGTAAATGGCTACTTCAAGACCAAGACAGCAAGAAGCAAAAGCCCATCTGGTTTCGACAGGTATATCATATTCCTTCTTCTCAAATAAACTTCATCTGATCCTCTATCACCTAGAAACCCTCCACCTCCAAGCTCAAACGTCCCCTCCTTCCTCAATACCCCCACCCATCACATCCCACGAGAACGAAGCAGAAGTCGAGGACCTCGAAGACCACCGCCTCCACGCCCCATAGTAGAAGACGAAGCTATCTCTCTGGCAAGAGAGTCATCCCCATCTATCCCCTCCTACGATCCCCCGCTGCGGGGTAAAGTCGACCAGAATCCGATCATACTAGAAGCAGAGGTTACAGCTGCCGAGAGAGCTATCCTACAAGATGTCGACTGTCCGAAAGATGCAAATGGGAATCCAGAGAGGAGGTTTGTTTTCATACCAAAGGCGGAGAGTACCTCTGGTTCGGACGACGAGGTGAGGCAGCGGAAGAGAGAGCTCGGGAATAAACCGAAAGAGGCCAAGAGGGAGGAGCCTTTGAGGAATGGATCGAAATATGAACCGGGCAAATATGATCCGAGAAGAGAGGAGAAACAACAAAGACAGGAATTGCCACGACGGGATTCTAGACGGGAAGAAAGACGGGAGACAAGGAGGCAGGAAAGGCCTGAGAAACCTCCACGGCAGGACTCAAGAAGGGATGACAGACCCGAGAAGCCTCCACGGCAGGAAACACGGAAGGAGGAGAGACCAGAGAGACCGCCTCGACAGGACTCAAGAAGAGAAGTCAAAATCGAACAACCACATCCACCACTAGAGAGAAGGAGGAGTAGACAGGATCTTCCAACTCTCGAAACTAAGGTCCCACGGGAGATACCACCAAAATTCAGAAGAAGTGCTTCGGCTTTCGCTGTGAGTCCCATCCATGACGAGACGCCAAAACCACCAGCTCCTCGAACACCGGCAGGAGAATACTTCCTCTCGCCAGAAGCTATTAGACCAAAAGAATACTTTTCTCAATCTGTGCCTCGACAACAAGCACACGATGCTCTGTGGGGAAAAAGTGGCACTCCAACCGAGAAGAGGAATAGTGGCAGCTTTTCTGGATCTCGCCCCGGCACTCCATCTTCAGATAAGAGAAACAGTGGTAATTTCGAAAAGTTGACTCGACCCCAGCAACTGATGGAAGAAGTTGGCGGTCGACCAGGGGAGAGATCTGCCCGATCGTCAAGATCATCAACACAGAGGAAATCGTATTACAGCAGCAGTGAAGATGAGATTGCAGACAGTGATTCCGAGAAACATAGACGACATCTCGGACCCAGAGGACGAGAAGACCATCATCTTAGATCGCCTTCAAAATCGAACAGGTCCTCAATGGATCTCAAAGGGTCAAGGCTGTCTAGCCCTCTCCCTTCTCCCAAGGTTTCTCCAAGTCAGATTCCTAGAGGAGATTACGTTGAACGTGCAGAGACGTTCCCACAATCTGGCAGAAGAAATACTTCACGACCAGTTTCACCTAATTCTGAGACACCTAGAGCAGAGAGATTGAATCCTGTTGATGTTCCACGTCCGAGATCAAGAGCTGGCGAAGCACCAAAACGACCATCTAATAACTCTTATACTTCTCTTCCTATTCCCATTCCATCTAGGATCGATCTCCATTCGCCAGGAGAAACAAGAACATCGCCAGCTATTCCACAATTTGGAGTGGCGAACTCATGGCAACCTCCATCCCAAAACCTGGAGAAGCCAGTCGGATCGTATCGACGATACTCTCAGGATATTGAACGTGGAAGCGTCGCACCTCTTCCCACTTGTCCTCGTACCAATTTCACTCGTGGACGAAACGACTGGTTGACGCTACCTCAATGCCCGTCCTTTGACATCTGTCCATCTTGCTTCAACTCCATCATCGCCCCTACCGAATTCCGACACCTCTTCGTCCCTGCAGCTCGTCGACCGCCGGATGTTGAAGTCCTTTGTGATTTCGGTAGCTCTCCATGGTACAGGATTGCCTGGCTGTTAACAAGAAAAGAGAGAAGAAGAGATCTAAACCTCTTCTACGGCCTAGCCAACATCGCTGCCAACTACCAACCCTGCCTAGGAAAACACGAAGCAGTCAGACAATGGCATTCCGTAATCGACCACAAAACAGGAGCCCCAGTCCGCGGCTTCGACGTCTGCTACAGCTGCGTCAAAAGCGTCGAGATCCTCCTCCCCACCATCCGCGGCGTCTTCGTCCGCACAGAATCCAGCTCCAGTCCACGCATCTGCGACCTACGATTCGACAGCAAACGCTTCGTTCAATACTTTGACGCGCTCGAGACCGCCGCCGACCTCGCCTCTTACCACGACGACCCCCCGGATACGCGCGACCTCGCTAGCCTCGCGCGTCGCCTCGCCATGTTCGAAGAGTGCCAACAGGACAAAGACCTCCTCGATCGGCGCTGGCACATGATCACCCAACTCCCGGATTTCACCGTATGCGAAGAATGTTTCGACGAGGTCGTATGGCCGGAATTAGAGGAGGGTAAAGCGATCCCGCTTATGTTCAATAAGACGCTTCAGCGGCTGCCTAAAGCCAGCTGTCAGCTTTATAGTGCGAAGATGAGGGGGATCTTTAGGTTGGCGGTTGACAGTGGGGATTATAAGATGTTGGCTAGCAAGGCGAGGGAGAGGAAGAGTATTGAGAGTGCGTATAAGGCGAATTTGGGGGAGTTGAGGAGGCAGAAGGGAGGTGGAGTTGTGGAGAGGGAGGTGGGTAGGTTGGAAGAGGAGTGGAGGAAGTGGGAATGATATCTATGGGTGGATGGATGTATGAATTATGATGAGAATGAATTGACGACATGACACGACGCTTTACATTGCTACCGGTTATGGTAATGTACATGTGCTTTCGAGCCTGCACCTTCTCATTGTTCTCCTCTGATACCTGTCCAACAATTTACCCCTTGAAAAAATTCCCGACTTCCAAACCCGCTAAGGATATCACATCTGCTAGCCTTTGAGTCGAAGGAGAGATCTGATACTGTTAATATCACCCTGTAGGGATCACGCTGCCAAAGAAAAGAGGTATATCGCAATATTACTCATTCGTAGGGAGCTCGAGGAGGAGGAGAAGCCTTCACCTACTTATGATCTCGTTGGCGCTAACTAGCCGACTTGGCATGTGCCTCCCACTAGAGCGACATATACTATTCGTAATGTTACCATGTTGATGGACAGTTTATTTGAGTTGCGGATTGAGTGGGGGAGTTTGGTATGTTTGAATCAGAAGATCGCGAAATTCTCTGTTGCATTAGGTCTTGGGTGCTCTAAGGTCAAGACGAAGACGTGTTTTCGGCTAGGCGGCGCTACTGTGGTGCGTCTTTTGGTTCGACTTGACGATGTTAGAGTCAGGAATTGGAAAGGTCATCGACTGCCTGTTGCCTAGAAGCTGTAAGAGTGTAAGCAAGGGGGCTGGCATCAAATCAGACTTGATAGGTAGGGAGTCAGTTGTTAGTCTTCGGCACGGTCAAAAATGCATTTCTTAACATTGTCTTGGAACGTTCAAGAAACGATGCACGAAGATCTTGGATGTAAGAGGTTGTTCATTGGTCTCTATGGGAGATCCGGTCCGTCTGTCTTTGGAAGACTATTTGTGGCCAAAATGCCGCCACCTCTCAAGAGGATAGAGATAGAATCTCGACGTGTCTGAAACAAGGTCTTCAGCCCACAGCGGAACACAAGCCATGCTCCTTCTAATGTAGTGTCCCAGCCTCAATGGTTGAATTCCCACAAGCCCAAAGTCTTCCAGAAATCTATCAAAATCAGGACTGCAGGCGGATACTCTACCTTGCAACCCTTCACTGTTTGCGGCTGCGAATGCGTTCCTATCCATGTCAGCAAGCGCACCACCTCGAAGTGTAGCAAGTGTACTATACCTCTCTGTAACATTCCTTCTCGTCTTTCAGGATCCCAAAACCACGATCACGACGACCTGCAGGGTCAAGCTCTCGCGTTCTTGGAACCTCATGGCTGTATCCCTCGTTCTGATACCCGTCTCTAACTTGTCCCTGGTCATGCTTAACCCACTGAGAAGTCCGATCAGGACCATCATCCTCAATAAATTGACCAGCATCTTCACGGTGGAGAGAGGGCGGGTCTCTTCTTTGTCCTTTCGCCTCTCTCCTGCTTCTTCCGTCACGAAGTTCCTTGTTCGTTCGAATCCAATGTCGAGAGCTGGATTGTCGTTGGTTTTGATCGTTGTAAGCAGACGTTCCTGTACCATCTCCTCTGTGGTAGTGCCGAACAGATCCTTCCATGCCATATCTATGATTAGAGTCTCTAAGGGTGGCGTATCCGGATCTTTCGTTGTGGTAAGATCCACGCTCCTGTCGTCTTCCTTGCTCAGCTTCCATGGGAGTATTGTATCCCCAGTCTCGTTGGCCTTGTTCGTATCTCGTATCGTACGCTCCACCCCTCCATTCTCCACCTGCTCTATCTCTCGTCGGTGACAGCGGACGCTCATGTCCGTCATTACCACGCGCACCCAGGCCAATATAAACATCGCCATCAGCATAGCCCCCAGCCTCTCTGCCAGAATCGCGACTATATCTCTCCTTGGGCTCCCGCTCTCCTCCTCCCTCCCTTCCATAACCATCGATCCACTCCATCCCACCTCCACGTCCGTCTCCACCATCATCTCTACTTTCAACTCTTCTCCTCCGCTCCTTCCGCTCCTTAGCCTTCCGTCTCCGATACTCCAAGAACTTCTTCGCCTCCTCAGCTCGTCGCTCAATCGCTCGGAAAGCTCTCTCCTTCTGACCATCTGCTCGTTCTTTCTCGTTACGGTGTCGGCCTCTTAGTTCAGCACCAATGTCCGGCTTTGCATGGTTTGAACTTTGGACAGAGTAGGAGGGGATATATGTGTCTGTTTGTCGACAATCAGGGGTGCGGTTCTGGTCGTGGAGAGCGGGATCGATGCCTGGGAATGGGTCTTGCTCGCCGTCTTGGGGAGTATGTCAGCATTTATCTGAGAGCGCATGGTGACTGCTCTGCCTAGGTGTGCGCTGTGTCTTCTGGGACTCTAGGGTCTTGAAATGCATGATACCCATTTGCACGTTCTGTACTCCACAGGAAAAGGAAATACAAGAACTCACAATAATAAGCCCAAACATTCCACTCCGCCCGATATGTCTTGAGATCATCGATGCTATCTCCTACTCCATCCCATCTGCCCGGTCCATCGTCTCCCTCTGGTCCTAGTTCAGCTTGCATAAATGCGGCGCAGACATCGTCAAAAGCTGCACGAGTAGTGACTATATGGCGGGGCCGAGGCGACTGGGGATCTTGAAGGCGGGCCCAGATGTTTTCCTATACAGAGAGCCTTATCAGCATGCTTGTGCGCGAGGACGATCGAGGATCATCCAAGTGCAGGAATTGACGAGCAGAAAGGGAGACTTACGAGTTGACGTTCGTACTGCATTGTTTGCGATGGTATTGCGTGCTTGATACGAGATTTTCTTGGTGTAGGACTCGTGTTGATGACAGAATTTTATTCTGCGTTGCAGTGATAGAACGTGCTAGAGCGAAGCTGAAGTCGAAGGTGATGCTCAGAACAATGTTGACACTGTAATGTAAATAACTCGCTTGTTTTGGCCTCTCCGCACTAGCGGCAACTCAAGCAACATACCTTTAGCCAAACTAGACTTACTTACCACGTGGGACAATGTGCAAATCCTAGCTTCGACATTCAAATCAACCAATTGCTATATTTTGAGCTTTCCCATTGTCAATCTAATTACTGTCTGAAAGCAAGCCATCACTACTCAGCACAAGTCCTCCACACCAGCGATACATCGAACAGCCCAGAATCATACAAAGTCCCCGACCCCGTCGAATTACTCTCCCTAGTCATCCTCACTTGATTATTGATATTCAAAAGTGCTCTGGTACCACATGGCGACCAGCTCGTTTCACCTAAAACCGAATCTTCAGCCGCATACGCTGCATTATATGGTCCCGTGAAGTTCATCTGTGTGGAGCTTTGCTGTTCGTCTACGTTGTCTCGGTCAGATTTACCTTCACATAGTGAACAGCATGAGTACTCACAACCAGAAAAGTAGTATATGCTCTTGTGTACAGCAGATACTCCAGCATCCAGCGAAGCATATCCAGAATATGTGTTCCCAGACACAGCATATTGGTAGCCGACGGGGTAGTCGAGTTTGAGGTTGATCTGGCAATTTTTACGACTTTCTGCTAGTGGTGCACCAGCTCCGATCGAAGCTGCGTAGCCTCCGAAAGCGACTATGTATCTTCAAGTACTTTCGTCAATACAATCTCTGATTTTGCGAGTAGTGAATGCTTACCTAGTCGAATTGATCGGCACCGAGAACTTCATCGACCCTTGAGGACAACCACTCCCTCCATATGTAATGCTCTGTAAAGTCGGCGAGGTGAAATTTCCATCTTGGGCCAATACAGAGCCCAAAGTAATCATGGAAGAGAGCATGATGCCGACGATGGAAAACATTTTTGAGCTTATGTTTAGAATTGGAAATTGGCAAAATTAAGCTACCTCTCTCTGGGAATCTCATCACTTATACCTACCCCTCAATTCGCGATTAGACGAGCATATATCAAGCTCACAGTTTAACACGTTGATTAGATTAATCTCCGCATTCAAAATGGTGGCCATATCTCTCGCCATCCCGGAAACGTGTTGCATCGACCATTAGCCTGAGTTCGATCTCGTTTATACATATTAAATCGATGCAGGGTCTCGGATGTATTTTTGGAAACATGGCCACCTTTGGATGTGTTTTTCTTGTCCCGTTTCTTGGGTCCGGAAGCTGGCTTGCGAGAGGGGCATCTGGATCGAGGAGAGGGGGTGGGTCATGTGATCAAAACCGATTTCGCTTCTGGACTGGCGGACATGGCATTTCTCTCCACCAAATTCTCTATCGATCATGGGTATCTACGGATCAATCATCATCATATTCAAGCAATACACAATGCACTTCTTCTCCATCCTCATCCACAGCTGATGTCGTGTCAGCATCCCATATGTCTCCGTCCACATCACCGCTTCCTAGCCCAACCAGTTCGGCTTCCTCGTCTTGATCCACCTTCATCTCTTTCAACCCAACCTCTGCCCCTACAGAATTTTTAGAGTCATCCACTTCCTGTCCTTCTTTCTTCTTCGGTCCAGCCCCCATCAGATCACCCTTCCGATATTCCCTCTGATCCTCAACAGTCCTCCTCCGGTATCGAATCTCCCTCAGACGATATGCAAACACGAAATCACTCGTATGTTTCTCTTCCAACGACTGTCCCATCTCCCTGGAGAGCTCAACTTGCGGCCCAACTTTGATCGGAACACCAAACGGCGTCATGTCAACCCCAAAATTCAGATTCCCTCCTCTTGCCCGAATTTTGGAGATCGCAACATCAGCTCCACGAGCTATCTTGATGCCGGTAATCATATAAAGGTTATCGCGAAATCGACTATCCTTCAAGCATTTCTGGACGTCTGGCTCCCTGAAAATGGCCTGGATCTCGGAAAGTGATGGGGAGATCGTCTTGGTGATGAGTTCAGAGAATTTGTATGTTGACTGCTCGGTGTTGTCCCAGTTCCCGCTGACTTCAGCGCCGATCCCTATTCCACCTAGAAACTCTACCCAAACTCCTGCTTTGCCATTTTGGCCTTTGGTCAGCTGTCGAGACGAATCGATAAGACGAGTTTCATCGACTTCGAGAGCTGAGAGAAGAGGCGATTTTTTCCCATTGATTGAAAGTTCAGGCGAGCGGGGCGATTTGATGATGCTTCCCAGGAAAATCGGACCACTTGGAAGTGTGTCCCGAGTTGGAACAAGGAAATAGGTTTTGGACATTTGATTAATTTGGCAAGTCCTAAGAAAGACTCGCGACTTTCAGATCCGACAAGATTCCGTTAATCGAGCTCTCACGAATGATCCGAGCTCATTGAACTTTCCGAAGACTCCGAATATTCAACAGGTGGCCTTTCCCTTTTAGTAGATGGCCTGACCAACATAAACCTGTGAGATGTTTCCGTCTTCTCGATGATGACTTTTGTAGTGGTCACGGTCGTCCCTTGCACAACTACAGGAGCAACATTCGGGTGCGCGACATAAACCTCATCAATATATCCTCTTTTGTGTGGAACCCAATTCGAGCGACTTGTTCGGACGAAAGCCCAGACCAAAAATAACAGGAACAGGAATCCAAATATCGAGCCTACGACTGCGCCAATAACGGTCGCTCTACTCGGTGAGGAGCTTGCGGTCGGAGGTGGGGTGGCCGCGGGAGTTTCTCCGAGAAGAATCGTGGATGTGTATGTTGCCCCTATTATGGTAACCCAGTGATTTGTCGGCGTTGGGTCTGCTCGAGGGGTGATTGGGAGATCTGGCATCCCTTCAATTAGGTATATTCGTTCAGAATTCCGAATAACGATGGGGTCAAGATGGCGGTGTAGCCACTATTTGTACGATCATGCGGGGTTCTTTGGGTTGGCATAGCTACCGGCGCTTAGATGTCGTGCAGAAGTGCACAGATCGTTCATCCAGCCTGGCTCTTTGAAGGGGGAAAATCGGGAACAAAAGATCTTTCATGGAATCGAATTCCATTTCTAAATCAGGGAAAATGGCCCTGAGAACTGTGTACATGCTGAAATCGCACTTTCGGCTTTAATCGTTCAAGGTCCAGACGGCCAAGATTGACCCCTCCATGCGGCACGGCCAGCTCCGCCCCTGTCCGAGCTAGTCTGGATCAAAATCTCACCACCGTGATCTGTCACACTCAAGATTGCGGCTGAATGATCTCAAATCTTCACACATGTGATGGGCGCTCTCGAAAAATACGTAGACGGCTCCAAGCGGGAAGAGGCACTGGAGTGGAAAGGCAGATGCAAGAGAGCCATTAGATTGTCAAACGACGGAAGATTCGAAGAGGCCTTGGTTCTGTGTCAACAGAATCTCGATTGGAGCCTGGAGAATCTCGGGACCGACCACAATTGTACTGTATCGGACCAAGAAGCGCTAGCCCAGGTTTTTTACTCTCTCAAAAGGTTCAAAGAAGCCAGAGAACTGGACCGAGCGGCACTTGACACAAGAATCCGAGTCGAGGGAGTTGACCCGCCTACAAAGGAGTTACTAGAACTCAAATTGAATTTGGCGCAAGATCACGTCGCACTCAAGAGCTTCCGCTTGGCTGCTGATCACTACGAGTCTGTGTACAATCACTACAAAAGTCGCGACAATCTTGATGTACAAGTTCTGAAGATCGCCTACGACTTGGCAGCTTGTTGGCATCATTTAAAACAGTACAAGAAGTCCAAAGATTTGAACGAGTGGGTACTGGAAAAGAGGATCGAACTGCAAGCTTCGGACGATCAGATCAATTTGAGTAGAGAGGCTATCAAGCAGAACTTGAAGAAGATTGAAAGTGTAAAGAAGGAGAAGGCGGCTGAGAGACAGAAGGCGGCAGAGGAGGCGGAGAAGAAAGCCAGAGAAGCGAAAAGGAGGGAGGCCCGGAGATTGGAGCAGGAAAGAAAGGCAGCAGAGATAAGGTCAGCTAAAGACAATATGGAGAGGGAAGCGAAACAGCAACAATCCAAGGAGGATGCGGAAAAGAAGAGGCTTGAGGAAGTTGAAGCTCGTGCACTTGAGCGAGAGCGGCTGGCTAAGGAAGCCAGAGTGAAAGAACGAGCAGAACGAGCCGCAGCAGAGGAGAAAGCGAGGATTGAAAAGACCAAAGCGAGGAGGGACCAAGCAAAGAAGGATGCGCTTGCGCATTTGGAAAGTTCGCAGCACCAGCCAGGATCTAAGAACGAGGAACCAACATCGCCTATCCCAATACCGTCCATCAATGTCCAGAAACCAGATCAAAGACCATCCTCTGCACCTAAACACAATTCTGGATTCGAGAAATGGAAAAATGAGGCCAGCACAGACAAGTCGAGCTCAAACAAGAACAAGACCTCTCGGCCTAGGTCCAGCTCGCAGGACAACGGAGACGCCACGAACCATATTCAATTCCGTCACATCTCAAGGGTCGATCTTCTCTCACAGTTTGGATCAGCTCAGGCTGGTTCAACCAGTGGAAGTGATGTTGGAGAATCGGACCAGCCATCACGACCTCCACAGCGGAAGCCAAAGCCACTACAAGAAAACACATGGAAAGAGCCACCACCTCAGCAGAAGCCTCAGTCTCCGTCTCTGAAGCCGGACGCAGCAGTCAAGTCAACATCCGACCTTAATCGATCGCGTTCACTCAACAATCGGAAAGACAAAGAAGCCCCACCAACCCGAGCGAGATCTGTATCAGCAAATTCTGGAAAAAACCGCGGGAGTTCACCAGATGGGAAGAAGAAGAAAGCAGACCGGTATTACAGTCAATTGTTTGATGCAAAGGGGGGGAAGGACGATGAGGATAGGTAGGTCACACGATCCGCTGTTGGGCTTTTGCTGATATCTTCTAGTACATTTGCAGTGAATAGCTGGTTCCATAGCCTTGAGTCCGAGACACAAGCACTCCTGATACCCCTGAGAAGATCTCAAGGGAAGAGAGTGAAGATTGCAATTCTTGACACTGGGATAGATATTACTCATCCAGATTTCAAGGAGGATCAGTCGGCATCCCGAATTAATAGGCGAATCAAAGTCCCAGAAGACTTCTTGGATCCGGAGGGAAAAGCATACGATACCTGTGGGCATGGAACTTATTGTGTTGGGCTTTTGCGAAGAGTCGCACCAGAAGCAGATATCTATGTCGCGAGAGTTGCAAAAGATTTTGATAGCGATCTTGACCCAGAAGTGGTCGCAAAGGTATGTCTCTTGCTCGTTCGCTTACCACTGCTAAATTTCTCAGGCAATCACTCGTGCATGCAGCACCGACAAAGATAGCGATGGGAAGCGGAATTGGAATGTAGACATCATAACCATGTCATTCGGATTCTACGGCATCGCCCCAGCCGTACGGGCTGCATTGCGCCAAGCTCAAGCAAAACCAGCTCTCATTTTTGCTGCCGCCTCAAATAATGGCACACGACGAGCCATGACATTCCCTGCCAGTATGACGGGTGTCTTTTGTATCAACTGTGCAACCGCTGATGGGCGACGATCTGGGTTCAATCCCGAACCTAGAGCAGACAAGAACTTCAGCATCATCGGCGAGAACATTGTATCCTCCTGGACCACACACCAAGACAACAAATTACATCGATCAATGTCAGGTACATCAGTAGCCACCCCAATGGCTGCAGCGGTAGCTGCTTTGGTTCTCGAGTACGTTCTTCAAAATGACCCCGAGTCGATTTTATTGAAGCAACTGGATGAGTTCAAGGAGTACGATGGCATGTCGAAGATCTTCTCGCTCATGTCTAAGCAGAAAGATGGCTACAAGAATCTCATTCCTTGGGAAATTTTGTCTGCTGTGGGTGGTGCGAAACGCTCAACTATTACTGGACTTATTGAGTGGGCAATGAGGAATCCTGGAGGCCAATGACAGGTCACAATGACCTCGGAATCGCAATTGTCAGACTAAACCATGCAAACCAAGCAATTGACACAGACAAGTAGCACTTGTCGTCTCTTGACATTCAATACGTCTGAATGTGGAAATATACATTTCACAATGGGAAGGGTGAATGGTGCGGAGAGTCTGCCGGTCTTGGACTGCTATCTATCGTCACCCAGGCAGCATTTAGGCCCCTTCTCGCAGCGCTGGCACAAATCAAACACACGCCCCTGTTCCCAGATGACCCCAGAAAATGAACCCAAAACGCCCGCATTCGATGACATAAAGCAAGTTACCGAGGAGGCTCAACAGAAACCCCCCCGGATATTCTTGCTGAAGTCATCACCAAAGTCAGACTTATCGTCCTTGCTTAGCTTCTTTGGAACAGCACCGTCACCTATGACTTGTCAGTAACTCGAAGTGCGGAAACTCGTCCGGATTATTCACCTTCGGGCTTCTTCGCCTTGCCCTTCGCCTTCTCCTGCTTCTTCTTGCCGTCGCCGTCTGTGGTGGCTGCGTGTTTTGGAGACCGCGCAGCTCAAGTGGTATTACTTCGAGAGGCAGGCGGGGCAACCACGAACGCAGATCCTCCTCTACATCCAGGAGGAGCTCCAGGAGGAACCCAGCTACACCACCTTGAACAGTTCTCATGGTCTGGGTGGCCACGTCCCATATTTGCGCCTCTCGAACCGAATTATTGGTGTTCAAAGCCTGCATCATAAATTGAGAAGGAACATACTCCCCACGAGCCCGAGCATCATTGTCGAACATCGCCATCAAACGTTCCATGGCCTTGTTTACGTCCATGGTATCCTTGAATCCCGGCTCTGCGCCATTCGAGAAATTGGCGCATATCGTGAGAAATTCGCCGACGAGACCACTAATGTCCGACTTTTCGGCAGCGGATAGTAGAGGAGAGTCGAGTAAGCTTTTCAGGGCCCCGTTGGTGTTGGTTGTTCGAGGCACGAGGGACTTGAACGCGCCGTCTTTGAAGTTGCGATCGTGGACTCCCACCATGATGGCTTGGATGATGGCTTTATAGAAAGTGAGTCGAGGCATGGCTGTGATGTAGTTGTGGATCTTTGGAGTGGGTGATGTTTTTGTATCGAGTCAGGTGCCAGGTCTTCTGGCCGAAGCAATGGTGTTGAGAAGGCACGATGCTCCATGGTTATGAGGAGTCCCTCTTATAGTATATGCCTGACAAAGACAAGTCTGGGCTGGAGGCAGCTGAGTTGCGAGAGAACGCCATGGATATAAAGTTTACTAGAGCTCAGTAGGAGTTTCTTCGAGACTTGATGCTAGAAGAATCGGCAAAGAGAGCTTCCGAGCTCGATATTTGAATCAACAGACAGCTAGAAGAATCTGGTAGTCTTGTCACGACGAACTTGTAGGTTATTCTTCGATATGCTGTGTAATGGAAACCATTCGTCAACATTCAAGTCATCTAACATCTCATTTGAGATTAAGAATATCATGACCTTCGAGTCGTTCGACAGGATGCTTCTCCTATCTCCAGAAATCCGGGATCGCGCAGTTTCGAAACATGAAACCGCATCTCGTTGAGGCTACCACAGTCATCACTACACTTTCATGATCCATACTGGCCATGCCTCAAGGTCCCACATCCTGAGACAAAATATATTGAGCCTGTTCGGCTGGAAATAGTCTCGGCCTCAAAGAAAAATGCGCCCTGAGTTCGACACATCAAAGATTATTTGGCAGGTGAGATCAGTGTGTTTGCAGGACAGTTGATTAGTACCTTGCAGCATCTGAGGTAGATTGCAGTATCTTCCACATTTATGCGACTCTCCTGTAAGCCTAGGTCCAAGGGAGACCGAGATATCTCTTACACATGCACGTCTCCCATCAAAATTCTGATGCACATACCGACAGACGTTCTGCAGATCTCCTTTTAGATAACGGCCGGCCGCTATTCCCGTGTGCAACCCCCACGTAATGTCAATTCTGCCACACATTGTCCCGTACGAGGTAGTATTCTTCGCTTGACCGACCCCTCTAATTGGACATTGTTGACGTGCATCCAACAGCATGCAACGCACCGCTTCCTATCACATCTTCGTCTCCAATCCTTTGGGATCGAAAACTTTATATTATCTAACATTCCCACCGACTATTACCCGCAGTTGTTGCATTTTTTGTGCACAAGTCGAAACCATGTCTGCAGACCCTCCTACAGCCGCGCAGACAGTTCTTGAGCCAGAGGTAACGATCTGCAACCAATTCAGGAACCAAACCCACTGACATGTCATCTAGAGGGATGATTATCAAGACTCTGCCCTTGGAGTAAGGTCAAACGAGTTTAACAAACTGCTTGCTGACACTCACCAAGAGCGAAGCCGGATCGTCGCTCACATCAATCGGCTCTAGTATCTTGAAGTATCGTACAGAAAACGGAAGGACTTATCATTCCTACAAGGAAGGGAGTGCGTAGAACCAGGCCATGGAGAGTTGTGCTGACCGACAGAGTACTTGGCTCCAAACGATGAAGTAAGCATTTCGTGCTGAAGCCGAGACTTGACTAACCCTATGCTAGGAAGAAAAGGATCGACTCGGTATGGGCCTCCATTATGCTCACGACCCCACTAATAGGTAGATCTTCAACATCATTTGTATGCTTTGACATTTGGTGACAACCTCCACGTCTGTCCTCTACCAGCAAAGCTGGACCGTGTCCTGGATATTGGGACAGGAACTGGGATTTGGGTAAGTCGTTAATCACAAGATGGTCAAGTTCTGACAGGCCAGGCAATCGATTTCGCAGATGAACACCCTGAGAGTGAGGTACAGTCTCTATCGCCGCACGTCGTTGCTGAGCTGACAAGGACAGGTCTTGGGTATCGATCTCAGTCCCATCCAACCAACATTGTAAGTTCATTTCTGACAAGAAGTCCTGCACCGATTAATCTGCCTAGCATCCCACCGAATTGCTCATTTCAAATCGACGACGTCGAAGAGTCCTGGACATTTGGTTACAAGTTCGACTTCATCCACAGTCGAATGATGACTGGATCCATTCGAGACTGGGAGAAGCTGATCGGTCACGTCTTCGAGTAAGCAATCTTTCTCTTCGCCTTCTCATGCTAATTACCAGAAATCTAAACCCTGGCGGCTGGGTGCAAATCAGCGACATGGACCTCCCACTCCGCTGCGACGACAACACCATGGGCCCCAACATCGATAAATGGGGGACTTTGGTAGTCGAAGGTGCAGCTAAAATTGGACTCGCAGTCAATAGTGCCAGGTCGTACAAGCAGCAGCTCATCCAAGCTGGGTTCGAGGATGTCCAGGAGCTGGTCTATAAATGGCCGATGAATCGATGGCCGAAGAATCCGAAGATGAAGGAACTGGGAACATGGACTGTGAGTCTACCCTCCAGTGAAAATCGACAACTCCTCTGACACCTAGCAGAACGAGAATATGCGAGGTGGCCTGTCAGGTCTAAGTGTTGCCATGTTCACTCGAGTCTTGGGCTGGACTTCTGAAGCTACTGAATTGTTTCTGGACAAAGTTAAGAGGGAGATGGATGATACAAAGATGCATACATATTTTGCGATGCAAGTCTACCGGTTTGAGAGCTTGGATTAGGCTGACTGAATTAGCTATGTTGTTTTCGGGAAGAAGCCAAGCGAGGGGTAACGAGGAGATTTGGCGGGGCCAATGCGATTCTTGGTCGAATGGACGTCGTAAAAAGTGTAATACATTTCTATTTGATCAGCGTAGCTGCAGACCAAATGCTCAATTCAATTGCAAGGTTCGACTGCGAATTCTGCCTGTCGGTGGTGTAACACTGACATTGACGTAAATCAATAAAATCATGAAGCCCAAGTCTCTCAGGATAGCGTGTGCTAGGCAGCGGAACTGCCTAGCCCTTACATAAATTGGTGAGTGGCTGCCTGCTGTGCCTGGAATCCGCATCGCCCCCACGAATTAGAATGATTCATACAGCTTACTCCCACGGCTCCGTTAGTGGGCACAGGAGGCCTAATCCAATATTCAATGATAAAGCAAGACCATCGTACCTGCTCGCAGAACACACATGTTCGCATCTGAAGTTGTTGAGACCTCGGAAACAATCATGGCGATTTCACTAGAAGCACTATCCGAGGAACTCCTCGTCCGCATCGTCGCATTCCCGGAACGACCTTCTCTGCACGCGCTAGCTCTCACCTCTCGAACCCTCAACCGTCTTGCAACTCCCGCACTGTACGACAGTGTGGACCTCAAAGGCGGAAATGGGGATGGAGGAAATAAATTCCTTATTCCCCTGACTTATCATCTACTCCAAAATTCTGATCTCGCGTCCATGGTCCACTCGTTCTCTATTCGCGATGTCTTCACGTGCGAGGAAGACGATCTCATACCTCTTGGTAGTGAAGGGGAAGATACCGAGTATAGGAAAGGGTGGCCAGCCGATCAGGAAGATGTCGATTCCCTCCTCGAAAGAGCTGTCGCAGATGTAGTGGACACAGAGAAGGAGCAGGAGAGACTCTATGATATTCTTCGAGAGGGGAGTGACGAGGGGTTGACCATCGGTATTCTGATTTCCAAGTTGCCCAATTTGCGGAGACTGGACATCATCGGGTCAATGATGAGTGCAGAAAAGCGAATCCTCTCCTTTTTGCAAAGAATCGCGAAGCGAGAAGTTCCGTTCGACAAGAAGCCTGTGTTGACGAAATTGGCTGAAGTCCTGATATGTGTACGTTATTCGAGCAAGACTCTTCATCCCCCAATGAGCATCTCTAATTTTATGCAGGGTTGGGATGAGAAATACCCCAACTCGCCAGATATGATTGGAGCTTACATGGAACTGCCATCAATGCGCCGGATTCACGGTTATCAACTGGGCAACAACGATCAAGACGCAGTGACGGAGAGTCTGGGTGCGCTGGGTATCGGTACCTCGCCTGTCGAGGAGATTGAGCTGCGGGAAACTCAACTGTATGCTGCTGATCTCGACAAGATTTTGAAGTCATGTCGTAATCTGAAGACTTTCATCTACGAGGTCGGACATGCATGGGCTTGGTACACTCTTCGAACTTCTGACATCATGAACTCAATGAAAGCTATCGAGAAAACGCTCGAGAACTTGGTGTTCGATCACTCGGAGTATGTTGGTGATGCCGCTGAAGGCCAGGATGAGCTGGGTGCTGTCTCGTTGGCGGCGTTCGACAAGTTGCGATATCTGAAGATCTCGGCGATGTTCTTGGCTGGATGGAAACAAGAGACGAAATTCGACCTGAAGCAGACCTTTCCGACGGCGTTGGAAGAGTTGCATGTGACGTATGTGGGAGATCCGATTTATTGCCCCGCTTGGGTGCCAAAAGCCCTGCAGGAGGTCATGGAGAGGAAGGAAACAGTCTTCCCTGGGTTGAAGAAGCTGACTCTGCAAGGAGCATTATTGAATAATGCAGATCGATTGGATGCAATCAAGGGACTAGTTCAAACTTCGAAAGAGAAAGGAGTGGAAACTGTGATCTTGGCAGATGATGCGGAGGACACTAGGAGCTGGAATGAGAAGGGTGAACGTGGATGGGGTTTTGGTGAAGAAGTAGAGTGGAAGGGCTGCTGGGGAAATTATACTCACTTGATGAGTGTGATCGATGTTGATGGTAGGGTGGTGAGAAGATCTTGAATCGAGCAAGACAGGGCGCATTGCGTGGATGAAAGTACCATGGCGCGTTTGATGAAATGCTAAGATTACAGCCTGGTGGTTGAATACTGTACCCGACAGCTTTGAAGAAGTCTATTGCCCTTGCTGCACTATGCATTGCGTGTGATCTACGACCCAGAACAAGGACATTGTTGATATCGCTTAGCGAAGCGAACGGCGATTCGGTGAAAGCTCACCGCTAGCCAGCGGACTTTATCACTCTATCTCCGGATGGTGTTGTCCGAACGGGATAAATTACAAGGAATGCTTTTTCTTCAAGAGACGTTATTTAGTTTTGGCTTCCTGGCCGGTGTCAAACTTGCACCCGCCCAGACTACATTCAAAATTACCCCACAGAGCATGCCAGCAGCAGACAATCCGAACGAATCATGGCATCTCAGTTGTTCAACACGACCGACCCCTCGGCACCAGGTCACTATGGACCTTCCAAAACAGCTCTGCTCTTGCTCGATTTTCACTCTGCATTCATCGACAAAGCTGGACCAAAAGCGACAGCCGCTGTGGAAGTCGCAGCCCAAATGAAGAAATGGGCACAATCGCAAAGCATCTCCATCATCCACTGTCTTCTTGATATCGAAGAGACACCTTTTTCGACCTGCAAAGACGCTAGCAGGTTCGCCCAAGTTGTCAACTCGATGAAATACAGCGGCGGAGAAGAGCCGGCAGCTCTTCGCACAGAGTCAGAAAGCGAAATGACTTTCCTGCGCAGACCAGGATATGTTTCTGCTTTGAAGTCGCCTGGTCTGCTGGCGTACTTACATAGTAAGGATATCAGATCTTTGGTTCTTGCTGGATTGAGTGCGTCGGGTTGTGTGATGAGAACTGCGGTGGCTGCTTCTGATGAGGAATTTGTGGTTACGGTTGTGTCGGATGGGTGTATGGATCCAGTGGAAGGGCTGCATGAAGTGGTCATTGAAAAACTCTTGAGTCGAGGATGGGTCTGTACGAGTGAGGAATTGCGGGCGGGTTTCACTGCAACGGCTCAAGGGGCTGATGTATGAGTGTTGAACAAGACAAGCAATCTTGCAAACCACCTCTTCATTCTTCAATCAGCTTCTTCTCGGGCGTAGATTTTGCCCCTACTTCTCTCTTCATCAGCCGAAATCTAGTCTTTCCATTCTTCAACTCTCCTTTACCTCTGAAGTTCTCGTCTAGCTCGCCCATTTCCAAATCTACCCATTCGAGCACCTCAAAGCCCTGCTTCAAGAATGAACCTGCACCTGCAGATCGTGCGCTGACATACACGGGCTCTCCTTGAGCATCTGCAATCTCATGGATGTACGCAGTTAGTCTCCGCATCAATCCTTGACGCTGGTATTCTGGCCGTACCATACTTCCTTGACGGTCTAGTCTTGTGAGTAGGTGAGAAAGAGATGGGCTGAAGCACTTACGGAAATGGTTTGTTCTGTCAAACCCGTTCCTGGCAGACAGAGGTCCTACTTCATGCAGCATGAAATCTCTCACTGCCGTGTTGCCTTCAGGTGGCAATTGGCGCGATGGAGTTATCAATTTCGTCTCTTCCTCCGTAAGGGTCTTGGGGAGAGAGGCGCTGGTCCATCCTGCAATTTAGCTGGTTTGATGTCAATCATTCGATGACTCGACAAGGTAGGAGGTTCAGCAATAGATCGAGAAGGAAATCGCGAACCCTTTGTCTTCATCAACAATCTTCCACGACTGAGACGCGCCCCAATCCGAACTCCGATTTCTACTCTAGAACGAATTGTGTCCTTCACAAATGCGTATTCTTGCTCTTCGGTCATGGATCCCATCATCATTCGCCAATTGGTGTCTTCTTTGCATGCTTGGACCCAGACATCGACCATTTCGTCGAGGTCGGAGGGGACAGCTTGGTGGATTGTGAATGGTGCCATGGCCTTGCAATACGAAAGATAACAAAAATGAAAGATTGTGAATGTGAATAGAATGGGAAGCGATAAGTGATCTGGAAGGTGAACAAGCTTACGTGAGAGTGGTAGTGTACGATGTACGGATAATTCAATAACTTAAGTGCTGACGATCCGAACCTCTGAGAACATGATATAGGAGGCTACAAATAATTCACCAACATGCTGGACTGATCGCAGAACTTAAGAATCATCAATCCTGCACTCGCAAAGTCCATCTTAAAATCGACAAGAAAGGAATGTAAGACTAATGCAAGAAGAGGACGTCCCGAGAAGTATACAGAAACCTTCTGAGTGCCATCATCCACATATCCAAGTACTTTGACCATCTGTCCATCCCAGCACCAACACAAGTCGGTACTCGGGACAAATTGACTTTGACATTCTTCCTTCCCGTCAACATGGTATGAGGAGATTACGAGGAGCTCCACACCGCAAAAGTCAAAATATCTCGGGATGCTCCAGATCTCCCTTGCGTGCTTCATGCTGTTTTGAGACAACATGAAACCACAACATAAGCTTCGTCACTTCAGCCCTGAAAATCATGATGATGTGTTGGGAGACGACTTCTGGACTTGCAGAACGAGAGGGAGACTTCTCCTGTCTTCAACTGAAAGTGCAAGCTCGGTCGTGTAGCCCGGCCACTGGAAGAAGTTCGGATGCCAAGAAAATTTAGGGATGATCAAGGCTCGTGTTGATGCTTCGCGACATCTTTTCTTCAGTCCGTTCCTGGTAGACTGGGGTAGTCCCTTGGCATTACACTTTATTTGGAACTTGTCATGACTTGTTGGATTGATGGAAATGCAAGTTGAATTGCAAGTTCAGATGAAATCAATACTTGAGGAGAAAAAACCAACAAGGTTCAGAGATGGAATTAATTACAGAACATCTTCGCTTTCGTTCTTTGAAGGCTGTAACGAGCAGGAAGAAGCTCCAATTAGTGCTGAGGTAACACGCACCTTGTGCCGTCACTAAATTTCATCATCCACAGGCTTTGTGGCGAAGCTCAGCCTCCCCGTCCGCAGCAGAACACTTCTTCCCTTTCTAACTGGCTTCTAGCCGCGATCAACAGCCCTGAACCAATGCGCTACCAGCCCTAACGCCACCAACCAATAAACTCCTGCGGGCGTCTGCAGTAGGGCAGCCTTTCGCTTCAGGCCTCAATCACATTCAGGACGTCTGCAGGACTTCTCTTCTGCATCTGGCATGCAACTCACTTGATATGCACCCTCTTCATGCAAGCACTTATTGATTCCGCCTCATCCCAAGCCTGCAGTGTCACTCTGTCATCCCACGTCTGTCCGCTGCCACGTCTGTTGCCCATCGTGCACCCGGATTCCCCTCATTCAACACTTCAACTTCCACCAGGTTATGGTTCCGAAGACCCCGAAACCAAGGGGTAGACTGGGATGTCAAGCATCTTCAGAAGTTCAAAACAGTAGTCCTTTCCGGTTTCATGCCCGTGCCCGCTTTGAGCTGGTACTGTCAATCACTGTTGGGATTGCTGCGAGAGCCTTGCGCGCCAGGTGTCGGTGTCTGGTGGATGTGGTGGATGCTTGGCCTGCTCCACCACCCCCGTAATATCACACCAACAGCAGTCTGTTGATAATGCACTCCACTCGTACAGTATTATATCGAAGGATGCTCCTGTCAGCCTCTCCTACGCCAGTGGCTTTCCCACTGGTCGTCCTCTCGTCCTCCAGCCTCATCTTAGAATAGATCAATTTTCGATCTATCTTATCTCATCTCTTTCCTTCACGTCATCACAGAGAACTTCTCATGTTGCACTGATCAATGTTTGCAAAGGCTTAGCAAGTACACAGATGCTGAAGATCTGCACATTTACCTCCCCCAGCTCAATTGAGTCTTCACGATGTCGAAACAACCAGCAGATCGTCGAAGTCTGCTAAAGCCTCAAATCAGCGACCTCTCCGATTCTCCCTCGATGCATTCCACTCCTTCTCCCGACCTACGAGGGACATTCAGTAGAGCAGACACAATGTCTGGCGACTTTACAGACCCCTCACCACGATACACATCGCCAATTCCTACAATCCACGCATTCCAACCAATGGATTCACAGGTTCAGGGACTGGGCATATCCGATCGAAGGCAGTCGATTCAGCGAGTACCAGTTGGAAGTCGAAACTCCGTTCCAATCTCTCCTCTTGATCCCCCAACTCCTTTCACGCCCTCTCCGAATGCGCGGAGTTCTCCAAACATTGGACAATATGGCAATTCGCCAGGAACGAGTGCGCCTGGATCTGCGAATCCTCTACTTTCTCCGGCATGGAACAATGACGGCTCGAGGGGACCGTCGTTGGAAGAACAAGATATCACAAAGGGAAAGAATGTAATGGTGGATAATGTTGATTTGGGATATGAGAGTGCAAGGGACCAAAGATCTGGACCGCCTTCAATGAATAATGATAATAATGATACCACGAGTAGGTTCATTCGATGGGTGGTTGGGCAATGCTGACTTCTACAGGACTCTTTGCGCCCGTACCTGGATGTGCTGCGAAACATGATATACATTCTAGGAGGAGGAGCTGGCTTTCGATTTCGATTCTTTTCCTTTCGGTCTACTCGACTCTTTTTTCGGGGATATATTTGGTTCTTGCGATTGTTCAACCTCGATATGGTCGTGCGATCCATTCGGGAGGAAAGTTGACGCCGGAAACTGCATCGATTTTGTTCGCTCTGTTTGCGAAAACGATCGAATTGTCCTTTGTTACGGTCTTCGTGACCTTTCTGGGCCAGGTTTTGAGTCGGAGGTCTTTGGTGAAAAGTTCCCGCGGGGTAACAATTGCGGAGATGACGATGAGGACCTGGGTTGTTCAGCCTGGATTCATGATTACACATTGGCAAGCTTTGCAACATGTTGGATTCACGGTCCTAGGATGTATTACCTTGACAGCTGCTTTCATGGCCATGTTCTATACTACTGCTTCCGATGCCCTGGTGTCGCCGCATTTGAAGTTCGGAAAATGGGAAGATAAGGAGATGGTGGGTTTGGTGAAGGCAAGCTATGCGAACCCGCCGTACATCGAGCAGAGTTGCAAGACTCCAATTTCTACCAAGGCCGATCCCCTCTATGCGGGGTTGACATGCTTGTCTGTGGAGTACGCAGGACAAGGTAAGTCTAGACTTCCTATTGTGCCGCCATTCTAATCAAGTACAGCATACCACAATTCGATTACATTCCTCGATACTTGGGCCTCGATCAATGCCGGAGGAACAGGTGTATCTTCTGACATGTCGGGTCGACCTCCAGCGCCTGCAATGCTCCATGACAACACGACCGTTGTTGGTAGCTGGGTCGCCACGAATACCAGCGACATGACTGCTGCGTATGAGAAGTACAAGCGGATTGTCAACAATGTCACGCTGTCGATGCCCCACGCAGGGATATTCGATGCCGCAAGAGCGCCCCAGAATGGAGTATTGCAGCCAGAAGAATTGGCAGGTGTCGGAGAGTACTCTATCGAGGCAGCAGTTGTCAGTCCAAGCTTGAACGTGCTGTGTGCCAATCTGAATAAGACGGAGCTGGCGCCTTTGATTTACACAGAATTTCCAGATGCTATCACAACAAACACGAGTGGTATTCCAGATCAACTCCAGGCTTATGACGGATTTGCAAACGATGTTCAGGTTATACCTGGCAAGGATTATCTCAACAGTACTGTGGTCGACGATATTTTTGAATGGGGCCCTACTCATGGTCGGCAGCCGCCCATCTTTCCAATGGTAAGCAGCTCTTACATCAAGTTCACACATCTAACAATCAGTAGTATCCGATCGAGTACAATTCTTTGACCAACATCACTGTAGCCAATTCCGATTCTGTTTATATGCTGATCAAAGCTGCGGATGTATCCACTCCAGATTACACCATCTGCCAGCTACGATCCTATCTTTCGCCTAATTGCAGCACTTTTTACAACGTCTCCGGGATGAGTGGAGGACGCCTGGAATCACGCTGCCAGGAAGACAATAGAATGGCATACAACAGATCTGTTGACAATGCTCCATTGGGTCCTCGAAATCTGGATTGGAGAAATGTCGGATCTCAGTGGATGTTGTCGCTGTCTTTAAATACTGGTATCTCAAACGCCAATTCATCTACCTCCCGACTACTTGCTCAACTCATCCCAACTGTCCCTGGATGGGGCGACGTAAAGCTCAACGCCCTGACACCGAGTATCTCTGAAACTCTCGCCGTAATGGCTGGCAGTACATTGCTGTTGAGCTCAACAGATGCGACGTTTCTGCACTATTGGAATTACACCGCCATGGTATTGGATCCAGGAATCTACGAAAAGTTCAATGCCACCATCACCTCTCAGCAGTACACATCAGGCGTAACTCAGAAGTGGCAAGGCATGTTCTACATCGTCCTCGCTCTCGTCTTCGCAACCAATGTCTTCTGCCTCACGTACTTTTGCGTTCGGAATGGTCTCGTCACAGACTTCACGGAACTTCAAAACCTCTTCTCCCTGGCAGTAAACAGTCCACCATCGGCACGACTTCACGGAAGTTGCGGAGGAGGGCCACAAGGCGATCAATTGAATGTTGATTTCCATACATTAGTAGATGATCATTCAGGTCATTTTTACATGAAGGAAGGGGTGGATGTGAGAAATGGGAGGGCGTACGATATGCGGAGGAGGAATAGTCCCGTAAACTTGAGGCATTTGAAGAGTATGACGAGCTATAGTAAGCTGAGTACCCCTAGAGGTAGTTGGTTATAGATAATGTTTATTTAGGGCTGCGGCTCCGGCTTTTGCATCACGAAAGCTTCTGATCCTCGCATCCCATTGTCGCCATTACTTGTGATTCTTCATCATTTGCCGTTTTGTACATTTCAACCAGGGCTTTGTCAGAACAATTGTTTGTCTTCGCTCGCCCACCAGTCCCTGGCAGATTTGGCCGTGTTCCTGACCTCGGGACGGGTAGCTGACGGGAAGCGTGCGGATAGGTAGCGGTTATCCTCCTGTGGGAGCCGCCTTGCACCCCACTTCTACCCTAGCTGAGACAGCAAAGCTCAACGCTAGATTTGGTAAGCTTTTACGGATACGGAATAAACCACACCGATATTTCTTCCATACTGCTATGTTTATTTATACCTCTCCGTAACTCAATAGCAGGCTTAAGAAGATGGAGAAGAATAGCGATGGAGAAGTTATGGCGACTAACTTCACATCCCCAGACATCAAGTCATCAATCGAACCTTCTGAAGTTTTGCCACCATCAAGTCTAGGCGACCGCCCAGCATGCTTCAAATCCACCATCCAAGAATGCCTCTTCGTCCTAACAGCAACAATGTCTATCGGCATGTCCTCCTTCCTCTATGGACTCTGCACCGTGATCACTGCTCCTATCGGGCGAGACTTAAATATGAGTAGTGCACAAATCACGTGGATCAATGCCTCCTCAGCGTAAGTCTCCCTCTCCATCCTGTCAAGAACTCAGCTAACAAAGTCTAGTCTCAGCTCAGGCGCCTTCCTCCTCTTCTTCGCCAAAGTAGCAGACACCTTCGGCCGCCGCTCCCTTCTCATCTCCTCCATGGGCGCATTCTGCATCGCCAGCCTCATAACCGGCTTCGCCACAAACGCGATGTACATGGATGTCATGTGCGGTTTCCTCGGCCTCTTCAGCGCAGCTGCTGTCCCTCCCGCAGTTGGTATTCTCGGTGCTGCATACGAAGTCCCATGTAAGAGGAAGAATTACGCTTTTGCTTGCTTCAGTGCGGGAAATCCGGTGGGGTTTGTCATGGGAAGTGTTTTTTCGGGTATTGCGGCGAATATCTTTAATTGGCGGGCGAGCTTTTATCTGTTAGCGATGATCTATGTAGTTTTCTTTGTGGCGGCTATCTGGACTGTGCCCAGGACCCAGCAGGGCCAGACGCAGAGGTTGGAATGGAGTGTGTTGAAGAAATTTGATTTGTTGGGGGTGTTGTTGAGTATTACAGGGATTGCATTATTTTGTTCGAGTTTGACGTGAGTGCATTATAACGAAGGTTGCGGGAAGAAGCTGACGTGTGACAGAATCGCTGGTGATGCCCCGAAAGGGTGGAATACTGGTTATGTGATTGCGATGCTTGTGCTTGGAGCTGTTCTGATGGTCGGGTTCGTCGGATGGGAGGCGTTTTATCGATACCCGCTTATGCCCCTACATGTCTGGAAAGACAAGAATTTCTCTCTGGTGAGTCTCTTCTGGATTTTTGAGAGCCTAGCTGACTTTTAGATCAACGTCGTTGTACTATTGGGATTTCTATCCTTCAACGTGAGCGCATTCTGGTTATCGCTGTTCATGCAAAACATTCTCGGCTTCTCTTCCCTCAAAGTCGCCATCCATCTGCTTCCAATGGCCATCGGGGGAATCCTCGTCAACATCTTCGCTGGACTGGTACTCCACAAAATCAACAACAAAATTCTCACTGCTATCGGTGCCTTGGCATACCTTGGGTCTGGACTTCTTTTGGCCACCATGAAAGTGGATAGCTCGTACTGGGCTTTCATTTTCCCTTCACTCCTTCTGTCCGTGATTGGAGCTGACTTGGAATTTAATGTTGCGAATGTACGTTTTCCTGCCTCCTTGACAAGCTTCAGCTGACCTTCTAAGATGTACGTGATGTCCTCACTTCCACCACCACAACAATCAGTCGCCGGTGGAATCTTCAACACAGTGATGAAGATCTGCTCTGCAGTTGGACTTGGTATCTCCTCAAGTATCTACAGCGCCGAGAGTGATGGTGAAGCAGCTTTGCAGACCGCTTTTCGACCCTATAAGATGGTGTTTTGGTTTGTTGTTGCTGCCTCAGCATCCGCGCTGTTGTTTCTGCCTTGGTTGAGTATTGGTACACAGGGCCATAGAGAGGAGGGTAGTGAAGTGGAAGCGGTAGTTGGGACTGAGAAGGGCCAGGAGCAGCACGCAGTCCAAGAGAAGAACACCTGATCTTTGGCAGTAAGACTCGGAATTCATTGCCTTCGGCCAAGCAGATATATTTGAGTGCAAGAAATCTATGTACGTATGTTTAGAACTATCTTCATGTCCGGGCTGATACCCACTAGCCACAATCAACTGTAGCTCACCATCTAATCTCGGTCACTGGTGCTTCAGTAACAGATGGTCCCGTCTTCTCTTCTGTCACCGCTGAATCGCCCTCTACAACAGTCTTCTGCTTCCTGAACTTGAATTTCCCGACTGCCCACTGATTATCAAAACCAAAGCCAGGATGTATGACGGTCAAAGCTGTACTGGCGAGAATGACCATGACTCCGTCCAGAACCATGAATTGAACTTCGCTGTTTGCAAGCTTGCCAGAAAAGCCTTCACTCAATTCGACAGATCGAAAAACGGTTCGGACGAAGAGGCAGAGTGTGGCAAATCCAAGTGCTGTACTTCTTAGCTTGGCCCAAAGTTACTGACAGATTTGAGAACTTACAAATCAAAAAGAGCTTGAACCTCTTCCCCTTATACAACTCTGCATTTTCAAACCTCCTTTCATCCTTACGCTTCCTCACACGAAGAAGAAAGTCGGCACTGCAGACCAAGAAAGCAAACAAGCTCGCAACCTGGAAAGACAGCCCTGCAACGAGAATGTTCGTGCCGATGTCAATCTTCAAAGTTAGTCGCATTCTTCAACGATGGATGGGAAGATTACCAAATTCTGATTCCACAACGGCACTGAAGCAGCAAGTCCACCCCCGCCAGCCTGCACAACCAAACTAACCAAATCACAAGCCATAAAGATCACCGTGTAAGACCTCGCCCGAATCCTGCTCATCCCCTCACCATACACTACCACGATCCTCCCAAGACAAAGATAGATCGCAGCAGCGATGAATACCGGACCAAGCGTCAACGTGATCAAGTACCACAAGAAGTATGCCCGATTGAATGGATCGTAATGCAGCAAGATTCGTGCGACGTAACCAAGGGATTCACAGGCTAGGCCAAGCAGCATCGAGACGCATACTAGACCGGTTTTGTACTTGATGCCGAGGAAGAGTTGGGCAAGGGCGAGGACGTCGAGGAGGACAAGGAAGAGGATGTTGCCTGCTAGCGAGGGCTGGTAGTGTATGAAGCCCCATCGCTTGACATCGCATGTTGCGAGTGTGCAGTGGAAACCTTCGATATATCCTTCTGGCACGCCCATGTTGGAGATGATGGTTGATCAGAACACGGGAGTTGTATCATTTTATCTTCCCCAGATCTGAAGTCCATTAAGCTCGGATGCACAGATAGAGTGTACACGATGAGGATGCAGACCCGGGGCGATGAGAGCTCTGAGGTCTGCCATTGGTGAGTAGGACGAGCAGGGGAGCTCTCGGTTACCGGAATAGGTGACGAGCTTGATCCGGGTAAATACAAGGGTACTTTGTGGTTTGTTATGCAGCCACGGTCGGATCTGGGAAGAGAGGAACTTAGGTGGTACATTAGCGATACAAGAGATACTTGATCGTAAGTCCCTTTTCAGATCCTGGAAGCGAAATCTGGGGGACTGGGCAGCTTGTCGTCTCTTGTCGTCACGAGACCCATCGGAAGTCCAGCCTGCTTGACGAAGCAATTGTTCTGGATCGTTGACACTTTGAACCAAGTGAGCTAATATAACATTGTTCCTGAATCTGCTCATAGAGATTCTACTTATTGTCTTAGAAGTTACATCCCAAAGGAGGCCTGTCTTTTGCTCACCATTATGAATTGGAAATTGGCAAGAATTTCTGTTTACCGAGTTCTAAACCGTCCACATCTGTAAGTCGAAGAGATCCATGCGAAGCCACATGTTATTTCTCATTCCTTCGCATCACATGCAAGTACCATTTGTGCTTTACCTATGTGCCTCGCAGAATTTATGACAGCGATGCTGGTCTCCACCGCCATGGCAAAACCAAGAGCTGACGGAGGCTACACCTCGGCAAAATCCATGCAAGTATAACCCCGCATTTCTTCTGCTCGAACGACACCAGTCTCTGGAGACTTTACTACTTCATAATCAGCAGTTTATCAGATCGTCAGGCTTTTGGCCTTAGTTCCACAGTTCAAAATGTTGCATCAATGGAGCATCTCACAGTACATCACTCTGTGGTATGTCTTGCTCTCTGTCACGACTGCTCAAACTCAGCCATATTCCAACTCGCAATCCCAAAGCAAGATCACGACTTCCCTGATCTTCGCTCCCTGGGACGAACAAGTTTCTGTACTCGCTGTCGACATTACAGCAACAACCTACCTCCAAGACAACCATGATCCCTCTCGAAACAATTCAAACACAGACGCATGTCATGCCGAAGCGTATGACAGAGCGACGATCGTGAATGGCCCTTCTACTGCCGGCGTCACAATCGTATACACAGAGTGTGGCACAAATTTGGCCAGTTTAATTCGACTCGATTGCCCATTGACCGAACCCAACACCGCGACATGCGATTACAGGTTTTCAATAGGCAATTCGACGGGAACCTCGACCATGACGCAAAATTCATCCGAGTTGTCCCCTCAGCCATGTACCGTTATCGGCGGGATGGAGAAGTTGAGTGCTGGGTCCGTGATCGCGTCGACGACGTCTGGTTTGTCTACACAATATACGTACTTCGATCATACGATGCTAATTACCTTCAGCTGAAAGTGCGTCAGTGCTGCAAACGACGGTTCCCTCTCTGGCTTCTCCCACCGCTTCTGTGCAGACACCATCGCCAAGTACCACTAATGCGGGTTCATTCTGCGTGGTTCCGTTCTACAAAGCGTGTTTTGCAGTCGTAGTAGCTAGCGCATTCGGACGATCTCTAATGTGACAAGATCGGTAGTTTTGATGTGTCCCATCAGCGACTGATGGTTATTTGCCCGGCAGTCTGACGTGCGGAATATGTTTCGTATTGAAGTCAGCCTTACCCCAAAGAATAAGCACTACAAAGTCCTTGGTGTTGATCGTCAGATCGTCTTCTTCTACCGAATCTAGTGATCGCGAAGCTGTACTAGTGCTGCGTGTAGAACATAATGTCGTAACCAGTACTTTTGCTTTTGGGAATGACTGGTCAGATTGTACGACCAGGATATCATCATGCTGAGTCCTGAGCAAGATCATAATTTAATGTGTGCCCCGGACTTTGCACTTCCAAGCCAGCAATTCTTTCTCGCAGTCATCGCAAAATGAAGTTCTCAATCTCTGTCCTCTCTCTCCTTGGTGGGTTGGCTTCAATTGCCAGTGCAGCAACTACATGCACGCCTTCTCCAAAGGTCACACCAAAAACGCAATATGAATTTAGCATGAACCTCACTCTGGGAGCTGGCACCAGTATCGGCTTGAATATCGACAACTCACGCCAGACTTACCTTCCTATCATCGGAGGGAGTTTCTGTGCCAAGTGGAACGGAGGGGTAACAGGTACAGTTGTGGTGAGTTCTGCTTCCCTTGGACGACATTAAGAGGCCTCAACATTAATGGTTCACTCTTGCAGTCCGGTGTAGCTGATTTCATTCAAACGGCAAACGGAACAGGTCCGTACAAGCTCGGCTTCGAGTACCTGCTTAAAACTTCCGAGGACCCTCCTGCAAACATTGTGGTCAGGCAATCTGGATGGGAAGTCAAGTTTGTTGGGAGAACGACTTATGCTTTCGAGACTGGCGATGCTCGGTATAGCTTCATCAATACTGGAGTGTACGTCGGAGTCGAGACTAGTTATGTGATGAATGGAACGACGACCTATTGTGAGTTAGAGCTTGATGATGTATAGTTTGACGCTGATAGATTGCCTGTGAAGCGTCCGTTGATGGGTACAGCCTGGTCTGAGGCTTCGTTTCCAATTTATCACATATCTCTTCACTGAATGTCAGGGGAGCATGAATTTATAATTGAATTCTGGGGAAGAGGATTTGAAGTTTCGGAATCCTTAGACTTAGAAACAGTTACAAACAATCATCATGAAATTCAGTAGATCAAGATGAGACCCAGCAAGCCAAAGATCAAAGTTGTAGGTGCTGCCATTCCCTTTGCGTCCCCTGTGACTTCAATAGGTAGCGGCGATGGTGCCAACGTCCCCGTGGGCGATGCTCCTGTCGGTAGTGTAGTGGGCTGTGACACTCCATCAGGACAGTGCCAATGGTCGTCATGCGCTACACATTCTCCTTCTCCACCTAATGACGTTGGCGATGCCCCCCCTGGCGATGTTGTCGGCTCTGGTACGCCTTCGGGGCAATGCCAATGAATACCGTGAGCTTCACATTCTGTTCCTTCTACGCCCTTACTTGGAGAAGTCTCTGAAGGGGGCGAAGTTGGCTCAGGGACTCCTTCTGGGCAATGCAAATGATCACCGTGAGCTACGCACTCTGTTCCTTCGCCGTCCGTAGTTGGAGAGGTCTTAGATGGGAGTGAGGTTGGCTCAGGAACTCCGTCGGGACAATGCCAATGGTCGTCGTGAGCTTCACAAGTCCTTACAGGTGTCGATGGGGTAGCTGTAGTTGGAACTTGCGACGGAGGATCTGTAGGCTCAGGAATCCCCTCAGGGCAATGCCAATGATCACCATGAGCCTCACATGTCTCTATAGCTGTGGGAGGAGTGGTTTCCGAAGGACCTTGAGATGGTGGAGTCGTTGGCTGTGGTACACCATCTGGGCAATGCCAATGATCACCGTGAGCCTCGCAAGTCTGTACTGGTGGAGAGGCGCCTGTTGGTTGAGTCTCAGATGGAGGTGTTGTTGGCTCTGGTACACCTGGCGGACAGTGCCAGTGGTCGCCATGAGCTTCACATGTTTGGACTGGCGGAGGGGGATTCACTGGGTCAGTCGGTGGTGGGGGACTTGTAGGCTCTGGCACTCCAGGAGGGCAATTCCAATGATCATCATGGGCTTCGCAAGTTTGTGTTGGCGGAGAAGTGGTCGTTAGTTGAGCCTGGGGTGGAGGGCTGGTTGGCTCTGATACACCCGGTGGGCAATGCCAGTGATCGTCGTGAGCTTCACATGTTTCTGCTGGCGGAGAGGAACTCGTAGTAGTTTGAGCAGGAGGACTTGTTGGCTCTGGTACGCCCGGTGAGCAATGCCAGTGATCACCATGTGGAGTGCACGTTGCTGGAGCTAAGAACAAATATCGTTAGCTGTTTTGAAAGCGAGAAAAGTAAACAACGGCCACAAGAAAATCTCGGGGATAAGGAAAGTCTGGAAGGCCTCTCGCAGTCCCACGAGTATGATTCAAAGTATGGAATGAGATGAATGTGCTTTGGTGACGGACCTTGGGTTGTACTGCCTGTCGGTGTTGCAGTGGCTCGAGTTGAAGAGGTGCTACTTGGCCAAGGTTCGCAGTGCCCTAAAAGGAATCTGATCAGTTTGTGAACTCGGTAATCTTGGGAAGGAAGTAGTGCTTACAGTGGTCATCGTGAGGACTACAATCGGACCCTGTCGGGGATGGTGGGAGGGATGGCGCTGATGATGACGAAGAGGTACTACTTGGCCATGGTGAACAGTGCCCTGGATTGAAAGTCAGCAGATTGGTTCGAAGCTTAGAGATAACAAGAAGTACAGAACTGACAGTGGTCTCCGTGCGGGGTACAATCAGATCCAGTTGGGGATGGAGGCAGAGCCGGGGTCGAGGAAGCTGTTGTAGGACAGGCAGTGATGGTTGAAAGTGTCGTTGTAATACTGAAACCTGCCTTCGTCAAGGCATTGGAGTCATAGATACCGTATCCAGTAAATTCCACACCATTTGTCAGGGAGTAAACGGAGGTGTGCACGTAGACCCGAGTGCCACTAAATGGAACTCCTGAAGTCGAGTGAGCACTATTCATGGAAGTGAGCCATTCGGGATAATTTGTGAGGGTTGTCTCCGCTAATCCGAGTCTGGTGCTGATTCTTGTTCTATAGTGAGGGAAAAAATCGTGAGTAAAGAGACAAAATTTGGAACAGGGTCAACTCACGAACAAACTCCAGCAGAAGGGGGAATTGCTTGAGGTAAGGCATCCGACAGCAGAGCAGTGCTCAGCAAGGTAATGCTGGCATAGCAGAGACTCTTGAGACAGACCATTGTGCCGAAGATACGCTGGACGCTTAATTTCAAGTCAATCGATTCTCCTCTTACGAAATGTTCCTCCCAATTCCATGTGGTGAGAGGGCACTCCATCTTTATAGATTTGTAATTATTAATCGCACAAGCCATTAAAGCCGATCTATGTTTTCCCGTGTTCTGTCAGAGCTGTAAACATCGTGCCAAGCATGTCGGCATGGGATGTGATATTGGGGACAATCCAACATTTGCAGAGGCAAACGAGATTCTTCTCGAGCTTTCACCAAACAGCTCACGGTTATTAAATGTTTCTCAAAATCCCTGTACTCTAGGCGTCCGAAGTAGGAATGTCCCGTCCCTCGGGGTGCTTGGCCAGGCTATCAGTCCCCAACGCGAGGCACCTTGATGGCTCTCTGTTTGCTTGGAGTCCTGGACAACGGCAACATTTCCAATCAGCTGGAAGAATTCTATGAGATGTTCATTAGAAACGGTTGTCACCCCATGCCGAGCATATTGAACAGGTGCAGCACAAATCCACGCTAATACCTGGATGGTTGTGTGATGTTCTTAGGAGGCAGGTACTTGCTAATGCAAGGTACCCTGATGGATGTGTACCTGCTTTGAAAGCTATCAGTACGCCAAAGTATAAATGAAAAAAGTCTCTACAGCCGCTGCAAGAACGTTTAATCCCACGCCGAGAAGATTGAATGGCTGCATAATAACGTTATACGAACCTTGGAAATCTTGGTCCAACTCTTGCAGACAGGTAAAGAGGCACAGTTGGAATCTTCTCCACAACTAAGCACCACAATGAGATGAACAGGCTTACATATCCTAGGTCCAAAAGCCATGAGCCATGCGGTAAGAGGGGTTGATGGCTCACAAAATCTGGTTGTGGTAGTGACTCAATTGTTGCAGATACAACAGTGCGCAGAAGCTGGCTTCATTGTGCAGAACCTCAAGGCCGGACAATGATATTGGCCTGAGGACTGGACATCAACTTTCACACACTGGTGGGAACAGAGAGGTTAGGAAATGATCCCACTGACTTAATGACTTGGCGAGCGTGCCCAGGATGAAAAACATCAATATGCTTGCAGTCCGATCAGGAGATACTTCCAAAGTGCAGTATAGTATCTCTCAAGGTTGATAAGCAGCAGTCTAGGAGATCGAACGAACGGAGAGGCCCAGATTGGCCAGACAATTTGTAGGAACGATGGACAGGGCTAACGAAGGAAAATATAAAAAGAGGCCGCCTACTCCCTGAGATATGCATTTCTTGAACTCACCAGTCGTGCGCCTTTGATCAAAATAATCACGAAAAGAGAACCGGGCTCTCAGTCAAAACCTCGACCCGACAGTCAAGAACTATTCATCACTTCTATCTCGAAATGGTGTCAGCTTCTTTCCTCTTCGTGGCGCTCCCCTTGATTCTCCAAGCAGTAGCAGCGCCGGGGCAATCATCTCGACCTCTGGCAATCCGTCAAGAACATGAATGTTTCAATCCCCTCGTTTGTGGTGCGCCAACAGGCGACTGCGAGTGGTGCTGCATGACCCCACCTGGAGACTTTTGCCACCAAGATGGCACTGAGACGTGTGGGTTAAATGGTGGAGGAGAGTATTATCATTGTGAGGAGCACGTTGCTAGGACGGCGAAGGAGTGAAGAATAGAAAGATACGAGGTGATGGAAGATGACACTGAAGGGAGTCATGACATCGGATGATAAAAGGCGTCAATCGACTGAAAGTCCGGAATCCTGAAAAGCCGGGAAGAAGAGTTGACAGCGTGTGGGATGTTTGGAAAGAATGAAGAACCGTGGGACAGGCATTACTGTAGCCTTAGTTAAATCGTGAAAATGGAAGAAGTTGGTACCTACGTAGCCACGATAGCCTTCTGACTTCCATTATTTTCTCAACATGAAACGGACGACTACTTGCTGCGGGTAAAACGTCTGTGACAGATGATGGGGTCCCAGTCATTCGTGAAGCCGCTGTTGATTGATAGCGTCTTGTTGAAAGCGAATGCTTCCAGGGGCTGGAACTTGGAACTGTTCGTAAGTACAAAATATCCACTCGCTTTGTCCGTGCTGACGAGATCACAATGGAATAACATCAATGTTGTTTCTCAACATTTCTCTGGAATGAAGTAGCAAAGACCCCACCTAGAAGTCCATGACTTGTTGATGATCCGATACTCGAACTCGACATCATCCTGTTTGCTAGTCCATGTCGGTTTTTTGAAGCGCTCAAAGGCCCGTTTGTTCAGCAGTACGTGGAAACTACCTTCATACTCATATCTCGAACCCGTGCATCGTGACTCCGCTGCCGATAGGTGGCCAAAAGGGCAATAACGCTGGAAGTTGAAATGACCTCGTGCAGACTTTCGGAATGACAACGTGCAAGGCAGCAGTGACTTGGATGGTAATCTGTCGCATGCAATTTCAGATGATTTCTTTGTGTAGTGGCTGGAAGGCTGAAAAGAAAGCCTCGCCAAGCAGGCAATGCCTGCGCAGGTCATCACTCTGATTCGACCTCGGTGAGACATATTTCAGCTTGAACCAGTTCCAACATCTTGGCGTTTCTTTGAATGAAGATACTGAGATCTGCACCGATCAATTTGTTGCGGTGTCGCGATACTGGCCAACGCAATCTTTGCGATCCTGCTCCCTTCAAGTGAATTATTCTTCATCGAGCTTTTGGTTTGTTTGTGACTTGCTCGGTGGAACTATGCAGCCTTTCGGAGTAAGCAGGAGCTGTAAAAGTGAGAATACGGACTTGGCTTTCTTTCGCTTGCGGGCGCAGAGGAGCTTCAGCGTGGACCATGATTTCGTGGCGTTAGGCGGTTACACTTGGCTATCCAGCCTTAAAGCAGGATAATTCGTCCTTGATCCGCTTGACTGCGGACAAGCAACAAAAGGCTTCTTGGCTTCCTAATCTACGTTCTTGGGCGTTGCGCAGTGCAGCCCCTGGGATGAAATAAAGGGCCGGCTCTTCCCAGTCGCGCGAGAAGTTTAGCATCAACATTTCTTGCGCGTTCGAGTACTTTTGGTAGTCTGTTCGGACTAGCATAATGCGCGTTCCGTGTTCTGTTGTCGTTGTTTGTATTTACGTCTTCAATGTGAGAGCGCAAATTTTTTCAGAGGAGCCTGAAGTAACGCGAACCACGCGCCGTGTCACCGCGACTCCAACAATTACCTCAATTCCATCGGCCTCGGCTGTCGCAAGTCCATGTCGATCAATTAGCAGCCTCGTTGCCTCTCAATCTGCAAGCGACCCTGAAGGTAATCATACGTGATTTATGATGTTCCATTACTCATCCATACATAGAAACCGATGGTCCATTCTTCCCTCCTTCTTGGGCAACGCAATGTTTAGAATCCGTTCCGCTGGCAGTCGATCGATCAAGCAGATTCATCGACTACGTCAAGCCATATCTTCAATTCCAGAGTACACTCACGTACCTCAAGGATCCTCCTAAAGGCTACACACTTCCTGGTGTTGATGTTCTCGGTGGTCTTGACGTGATCCAAGGGAACCTCCAGAGCGGAATTTACAAGAATCAATGGAGTTTTGAGAAAGATCTTTACCAATTGATAAATGTCTTACCGCACGATTTCCATTTCAACTTGCCGCTACCCTTGGTCGGACTTTTCACCTTCGGAACCTACAAAAGACTGGTCTCCGTGTCCGAGGATGGAATTTCGCTACCTGCTGTGTACTTTAAAAGTAACGTTTACGTTCCAGTACTTGACAAAGCGTACTAATCACTCCAGGTGACCTGGACAAATACCTTTTCGGGACAACTAGATGGACCCCTTCAGAAATAACTATGATCAATGGGGAAAATGTCACAACATATCTCGAGACCATTGCTGTCCAAAATTCTGCCTTTCAAGATGCGGATGCCATATACAACCAACTATTCTACAGCCTTCCACAGAACTTGCAAGGTGGTGCGAATTTGTTTTACAGTGGAGCATGGGAATTTGGGTTCGATTCAAATATCAACAATTATACCTTTGCGAATGGATCTTCGCAGCAGTTGTACAACTACGCCTCGCTCGCACCAGGTGTCGACTTTAGTGGTGTTGTTGATGGAACAACACTCTTCCAGGCTATCGAGGTCGAGCCAACCACGGATGTCGAAAACATCTTAACTTCACGAGACATCGAAGACCCTCGCAAGAAAGTCCGCAGACAATTGTTCACTGGAAGTATTCCGGGCTATCCAGATGCTTTCGTGACTCATCCAGAAGATCCATACACTGCGGGATATTTTCTCGGCGAGGACTCGGAAGTTGCAGTCCTTCAAATGAGTGCATTCTCATCACCCAATTCCTCTAGTGAAACCGACCAGCGTAACCAACAGGCCACTATCGCCAGATTCCTGGCTGAATGCAAGCAAAGAGGCAGTACGAAACTCATCGTTGATCTCAGTGCTAATGGCGGAGGAAGTGTTTTCAGTGGCTATGATGCTTTCAAGCAACTCTTTCCGACTCTTGTTCCGTATGGTGGATCTCGCATGCGAACAACGCCTTTCGTCAATTATATGGGGAACGTCTTCTCTTCCGCTGGTATATACAATGCTTCCATTCGACCGCCTTGGCAAATCCAATCTGCTCTTGACAAGGATTTGAACAAGTACCCTTCATGGAAGGAGTTTGGTGGACCATTTCGATTCCACGGGGATAATTTCTTGGCAATTACTAGAGCGAACCTGTCTGATCCGTTGATGACAACGGGATTCTCGGTTGCTGGGTACTTGGAAGAGCCTGAGATTCCAGCTGCAGCTTTCACTGCTGAGAACATTGTCGTTCTTTATGATGGTGCTTGTGGTTCTACGTGTGCCATCTTTGCAGAATTCATGAAGAATCAGGGTGGAGTGAGAAGCATCGCTATGGGTGGTCGGCCACAAAATGGTCCAATGCAAGGTATTGGAGGAACGAAAGGGTATGTTCCAAGCTTCCGTGGTTGTGCTTGCTGACCATTCCTAGTTCTCAAGTCCTGACGTACTTTGCTTTTGAACTCCATCGCGCTGCATTGAATCTTTCTCTGGGTGTTCTCGACGAAAAGAAAGCAACCATCCCCGAAGCGCCAGATGCAGCCTGGATCCCGCCTGATTTTTACCAAGACTCGCCACTCGGTTCTAAAGCTTATCTCCTCGCAGGCGCAAGGGTCAACCTCCGGAATGCTGTCCGTGATTCTGATACTACACAAACTCCACTTCAATTTGTTTATGAGCCAGCGAATTGCCGTCTGTTTTATACGGTTGACGATGTTTATGATATGACTGCACTTTGGACTCGTGTGTATAACACTACATGGGGTGGAGCTCCTTGCGTTTCCGGAAGTACTACTAGCAGTGATGGCACGATTCCAAGTCTGGCGACAGACACTGTGGCCTACAGCGATAGCGCTAACCTTCGGATTCAACTACCTGCTCAGCCAGGACTGGTGGCGATTGCAAGTGGACCAGGGACGGGTGCGAATTCGGGTGTTGATAGCTTTGAGAACAAAAGTGCCGGAAGTACAGTTGGTATCAGCGTGGGACTTTGGGTGGTTCTTGGGTCTGTCACATTGTCTATTTTGTATTAAGATACCATATGAGAATACTTCTGGCTTGGATCAAGCTTGTCCAATTATGTTCGTGAATTAAAGAGATCTCGTCAGTAGCATAGTAAGATGGACCTGAACAGATTTGTGAGGAGTACTTTACGATTTGAACCAAGTCTCTGAGTGCGCATAGTTTTCAATGGGCCATGGCCTGCTACCTATGCTATCTAATGCTGACCACCCATCGTATCGACCATCTTTGAGATGGACTTGTCTGTAGACTTTTACTTTGATGTTGGCAAAGAGACTAGACTTGTCGTCAGACCTACCTCCCAACCGCAGATGTGGGAAACTCACTGCCTGCGGAGATCTTCCTTCGGAAGAAGTGTTGTTTGGGTAGTTATTACAACTGGTGTCGGGAGGGTGAGAAGCGTGATCTATGCCAGCAGACACTGCATCCAACGGCTATGCTTGGAGACACTGTGTTCATGGGAGTTGCATCATGTGTAAATTCGCAGCTTTGAGCCGGGGGTCTCTTATATAGCTAGTTTTACGGCAGTGTGAAAGAGGTGTTTGCGGTTGGAGACCAGTGTCCTTTTACAAATACTGCTATTGAAACACTTGCCTTGGACTCGCAGTTACGGAAGACTTGGCAGCATGTTGAGGCCGGCCTTAGCCATGATCTGGTTGCACTTATTAAGGCCTACCTCTACGCAAAAGCTCGGTGCTATCATGGAATCCAGGGGTCAGTGCAGAAGTCATTTGGGGTCCGAAAGGAGCATCGGGTTTCGGCACACCTTTTCTATGCCATCGATCGTCGATTTGGAACGCTGAATTTGCGTCAAAAAAAATTTGCTTCTGCAGGTGACGAGGTGCCATACTTTACTCTGTTTTTATTACCATCGGATTTCCCTGGGCTCGTTATATAAATTGTTAGCATAAAGTTTCTATTTATCAAGCGATTTCTTTTAATTCATTTTATCTTTTATTAGTTGTATTTAATTTAAAATTCTTTTTACGTCCCTCCTTTTACTAAATATAAAAAGATCTTTTTTAACGCTAATAAGTAATATAAAAAAAATCGTTTTTGATTTTAATAACTAATTTTACGAAATTCAAACCTGTACCTTTATGCCACCTAGCTAAGCTATATTAAGCTTTAATAATAATTACACTTCTAATTACTTTAACCTTTATATAATTAGTATTAAATAAATGCTTTTTAATCTTTATCTAATATGTAATACGATTAAAATAGTACACTTTTTAGAAGTCTAATCTTTAAAAGTTAAAAGTAACGCGTAAAATTATTATTATTAAATGTTATCAAATATAACATTTGCAAACTAATAAAGTTGGATTTCTTTCACGTTAATAGCGGTGATTTTAAGCAGGAGGAAGGACATCACGCTGACTTTGTTATTGTAACTACCTGCACCCATAACAAAAGCACGTGACTAACCAACTATCTTACCTTTTCTGGATACAAATTTCCCTGTTGCCATGAGAAATTTGGTATATGGATATTAACTGGCTATTTGTGACGGCCCAGTTGCCCGATCACGTGGTATTGCGCTACCTGACTTGGGGTAATGGGAATAAAGCTGATATGCGATAAATAAATAAAGCTAGCGGTTGCCTCTTTTTTACTTAAGCTTGAAGTTTTTTTATAAAACTTTTTTTTGGTATCTTTTTTACTTTATACTGTAATTATTAGTAAACTTTTGTTAAGTTATTATATTAGAAAAAACTTATCTTATTTAAAAAGGTCTTAATATTTATTAGCTATTTTTTATGTACTTTTTAAGCGTAATCGAATTGCTTTTTTAGCTTTTTTTACTTTTTTACCTCTTATGATTTGTTATTTTTTAAAGCACTTTTTAAGCGCAATTAAATTGCATATATGTGACGATCGACTCACGTGTTCTGGCATTCAGGGGAATAGGGTCATAGCGAGTTGAACTAGCGCCAGGGGGGTTTCGGTGGCAGATCGTGTATATAAGGAGGTCCTCCCTCAGACTTCTTTTCCTTCCCTATCTTCTTGTTTCCTTCATATCAGACCTATTAGTTCTCAATAGCCTCAGCCAATGTACTCCCATATACCTCTTGCACTGCTATCCTGGCTAGTGTCGTTACAAAACCCTAATCCTAAATAAGTGTTTATAAATTGCAATGTAAAAGATTAATTAGAATTTATACTAGAGTAAGTAAGAACCGATTTGCGGTTAGAAAACTACTAGGTATTTAAGTAAAAGGTTAGGTAATAAAAAAAAGGTAAGATAGTAAAAAAAAAGAAAAAGGGCTGGAAGTTTAAAAAGAAAAGAAGGCTTAATTTATCTTAACGGCTTGGTAAAGAAAAGTTAAAAAAAATCTTAAATGTCATAAAAGTAAAGTATTTATCAATAAAACAATAAGGAGATCCTTGAAAAATTAATTATGAATTAATTATTTTATAAAAAATAAATTATTCAAAGGATTGCAAAATTATTTATTTTTAAAAAAAAATATAAATTATAAACGTGGGATTTGGGTTTAGGGTTAGGGTTAGGGTTAGGGTTAGGGTTAGGGTTAGGGTTAGGGTTAGGGTTAGGGTTAGGGTTAGGGTTAGGGTTAGGGTTAGGGTTAGG